>Ga0213830_1000022_pt1 | contig 444489 bp, 434 predicted proteins | sample SWATP11_FD_161661 | JGI IMG/M metagenome (GOLD analysis project Ga0213830, IMG submission 161661) | Coastal seawater microbial communities from Marineland, Florida, United States - SWA TP1 #1 | ecosystem: Environmental > Aquatic > Marine > Coastal | place: USA: Florida | collected 2016-08-06 | reverse complement strand
TGTAGGAAATGAGATGGACCCGCCAACCGAGGTGCCACAATTAAGGTGTCTCGGCATCACTCAGCAGGAGGTCCACCATGAATCAGATTAGCATCCTCGGCGTTGATTTGGGTAAGTCGTCCTTTCAGTTGCATGGCAATGATGAGCAAGGGCGAGAAGTGCTCACCCGCAAAGTATCCCGGCAAAAGCTTCTGACAATGTTGGCAACATTACCCCCTTGCGTGGTGGCGATGGAAGCCTGTGGTGGCTCACATTACTGGGCCCAGGAGATTGAAAAGCTGGGGCATCAGGTGAAGCAGATTCCTCCGCAGGAAGTAAAACCCTTTGTAAAACGCTATAAGACGGATGCCCGTGATGCAGCCGCAATTGCTGAGTGCGCTGCCAGGCCCTCAACGCGCGTAGTGGCCCAGAAATCCCCAGAGCAAGTGGATATCCAGTCGATCCACCGAGTTCGGGATCGCCTTGTGCGTGAACGAACCGCAATAGCCAATGAACTCCGAGGCTTATTGTTGGAGCGGGGTATCGTTGGCCAACAAGGTCGTGCTGGCTTGCAGCAGTTGCTGACCAATCTGGCAGAGAGAGAAGAAGATATCAGTCCACTTTTTCGGGAGTTAATTCTGGACTTGTGGCAGCAGTGGCGTGATCGGGATGAGGCCGTAGATCGATACGGACATCAGTTAGAACAGTTGGGTAAGGAGCATGAGATCTGCAAGAAGTTAATGCAGATCCCAGGTATCGGCAGCATCAATGCGACCTTACTGTTCAGCTACGCGGGAAATGGCCATCAGTATCCAAATGGCCGTGACTTCAGTGCCTCGTTGGGGCTGGTGCCGAAGCAGCACTCAACCGGAGGGAGAGATCTGCTGCTTGGGATCAGCAAGCGAGGGAACAAGCAGTTGCGTAAACAGTTAGTGCATGGCGCGAGGGCCGCCTATCGTTGGTTCTTGAATGAAAAAGAGCCCAGCAGGATAGGTACATGGGTGAAGCGGTTGGCTCAGCGCAAGCATCCGAATCAGGTGATTGTTGCGCTGGCCAACAAGCTGGCAAGGATCGCCTGGAAAGTCATGGCCCGGAACGAAGCTTACCGAGCCATGTAACACAACCAAAGAGTTGCGCAGACTATCTCTTATGACACAAAAGATAAGATCGACTACCCGAAGTCAGTTGGCTCGCCAGGCCAGAAAGACCAAGGCCGAGTAGGAGATATGACCGGGTAGAGCACATCTCATAATGGCCAGGTGTTAGGTCACCATAAACAGGCCGGATATAAGCGTGCATCTTTCATCGTCGTGTTAAAGATAGTTTGCAAAACCAGGCGGGTCCATATAAGCGAGCCATGCTCGCGAATTGCGTTGCGGTTCCGCCTTTTGGCGGGTTAAGGGGAACGTACTGACTGTTCCCCTTAACAATCCCCAAGCAGCCCCGCCGCTTGGTTGCCTTCGGCAACTTCCCTACGTGTTTCGCTCAAAAGCAAAAATCCTGAAACTCGCCCTATGGGCTCAAACATTCAGAATCTCGATTGCTTTCGAGTTGCAATACTCGGCTGCGCAGAGGGGGAGATGGGTTCGTGCTAACCATTAGCTTTCGTAGGAAATGAGATGGACCCGCCAACCGAGGTGCCACAATTAAGGTGTCTCGGCATCACTCAGCAGGAGGTCCACCATGAATCAGATTAGCATCCTCGGCGTTGATTTGGGTAAGTCGTCCTTTCAGTTGCATGGCAATGATGAGCAAGGGCGAGAAGTGCTCACCCGCAAAGTATCCCGGCAAAAGCTTCTGACAATGTTGGCAACATTACCCCCTTGCGTGGTGGCGATGGAAGCCTGTGGTGGCTCACATTACTGGGCCCAGGAGATTGAAAAGCTGGGGCATCAGGTGAAGCAGATTCCTCCGCAGGAAGTAAAACCCTTTGTAAAACGCTATAAGACGGATGCCCGTGATGCAGCCGCAATTGCTGAGTGCGCTGCCAGGCCCTCAACGCGCGTAGTGGCCCAGAAATCCCCAGAGCAAGTGGATATCCAGTCGATCCACCGAGTTCGGGATCGCCTTGTGCGTGAACGAACCGCAATAGCCAATGAACTCCGAGGCTTATTGTTGGAGCGGGGTATCGTTGGCCAACAAGGTCGTGCTGGCTTGCAGCAGTTGCTGACCAATCTGGCAGAGAGAGAAGAAGATATCAGTCCACTTTTTCGGGAGTTAATTCTGGACTTGTGGCAGCAGTGGCGTGATCGGGATGAGGCCGTAGATCGATACGGACATCAGTTAGAACAGTTGGGTAAGGAGCATGAGATCTGCAAGAAGTTAATGCAGATCCCAGGTATCGGCAGCATCAATGCGACCTTACTGTTCAGCTACGCGGGAAATGGCCATCAGTATCCAAATGGCCGTGACTTCAGTGCCTCGTTGGGGCTGGTGCCGAAGCAGCACTCAACCGGAGGGAGAGATCTGCTGCTTGGGATCAGCAAGCGAGGGAACAAGCAGTTGCGTAAACAGTTAGTGCATGGCGCGAGGGCCGCCTATCGTTGGTTCTTGAATGAAAAAGAGCCCAGCAGGATAGGTACATGGGTGAAGCGGTTGGCTCAGCGCAAGCATCCGAATCAGGTGATTGTTGCGCTGGCCAACAAGCTGGCAAGGATCGCCTGGAAAGTCATGGCCCGGAACGAAGCTTACCGAGCCATGTAACACAACCAAAGAGTTGCGCAGACTATCTCTTATGACACAAAAGATAAGATCGACTACCCGAAGTCAGTTGGCTCGCCAGGCCAGAAAGACCAAGGCCGAGTAGGAGATATGACCGGGTAGAGCACATCTCATAATGGCCAGGTGTTAGGTCACCATAAACAGGCCGGATATAAGCGTGCATCTTTCATCGTCGTGTTAAAGATAGTTTGCAAAACCAGGCGGGTCCATATAAGCAGACTTACTATCGCGAATAGCGATGAGTCTGCGCATCGTTCAAAGCAGATCCAACGGACTAGATTTTCCGGGAAAATGCTGACCAATAACATGGGTGTAGATCTGAGTTGTTTTCACGCTGTTGTGACCCAGCATATCTTGCAATGATCGAAGGTCAGTTCCGCTCTGCAGTAAGTGTGTTGCGAATGAGTGCCGGAAAGTATGGCAAGTTACCCGTTTATTGAATATCCCTGCTGATTTGGCGGCTCTTCGAATAGCCTTAGATACAGCGGAAGGATGCAAGTGGTAACGACACTGCTCATGGGTTCTGGGGTGGCGACAAATGGTGGAAGAAGGAAATATATACATCCAATTCGGCTTACGAAAAGCTGATTTGTCTTTGAGCTTCCAAGCGTATGGTAGTGCAGGACCAAGCCCAAGGGCATTGTCTTGTTTTTGAACGGATAGAGCTGTTTCGATCTGAGACTTTAAAGCTGGAATCAGAGAAGCACTTAGGATTGTGAGCCTGTCTTTATGGCCTTTGCTATCCCTCACTTCAACGGCCATCCTGTCCATATCAATGTCTTGCACCCTAAGGCTTAAACACTCGCTGACTCTAAGACCGCTACCATACATGAGCTGAACGATCAGCTTAGAAGTACCGGGTATCTCTCTGATAATCTTCGCTACCTCATCTCGCGAAAGCACAGTTGGCAGAATCCGCTGACGGGTAGCTTTCTTGAACTTGATATTACCGAGTGGTCGATTTAGCACTTGTGAATAGAGGAATACTAGTGCGTTTAAGGCGACTTTCTGAGTATTGATGGCAACATTACGTTGATCTGCCAGCCATGTTAGGAAGCGCAGTACATCATCAGGCCCCAGTTCTGCAGGATGCCGTTTACCACAAAAACAGATATAGCGCCTGATCCATACCAAATAAGTTTTTTCAGTTGCGTATGCATAGCCTCGTAGCCGAATTTGCTGCCTCGTATATTCCAGAAATGCACTCTTAGACATGGTTGCTCTCCTCCGTTAATAAGAGAGTGCGCCGAAATATATTAATGCTGTATGAATGTACAGTATATCGAGGTGCGACTTGAGTTTGGGCTCACTTTACGGAATTCTGATATCGGTAAAGCGCTTAGTTTATGACATCTGATATCACAGAACAGTTGCTAAATCAGTATGTTAGATGCTTAATAGGATTACATATGAGACCGCAGGGAGGCATACATATGAGCCGGCTCACTTTCCGTCCAGCCCTTTGCCTGTCTTTTATCAAAAATTATATAAATATCAGTGCGTTAGACCCTTATATAAGTTGGCCAGAGTGGCATGCATATGAGCAGGCAAGATATATAAATGTTAAGCGCTGAACCTATTACACGTAGAGGTTTAAGGATAGTATGTGGGTTAAAGAGATAAATATTGTTGGCGTTGGTGGCATAGAGTCATTAGTGCTGAAATTAGACAAAAACATGAATATAGTATGCGGCCCAAATGGAATTGGAAAAACAACTATACTTGAGTCAATTGCTCATATTTTCTTACATGGGCAAACTAATATATTAAAGAGAAATGCTAAAAGTGATAGTAGTGAAATAAATGCCATTGTAGATGTTGATGGGGAAGAAAAAAGAACGAAGATACAGTTTTCAGAGTTTGTTCCGAGCAAGGCAGCTCAGTTCTCTGGCCTTTACAATTTATCTGAAAAGCTACTGTCGCTTAAAATAAATAGAACATTTATTTATCAGCCGCTTAATTCTGTAAATAAAGATACAGAGAAGCCAAGAGGAAGTACCTGGGGCGAGGCAAGCCAAGGGTTAAACCTGAATGATGTAAAGAATTGGTTCGTTAATCGGTACCTGTATTCACCTCACAACACACTTACAGAGGAGCAGCTGGCTAACTACGAGCTAGCTAAATCGAGCTTTTCAGCATTAAATGATAATTTTACCTTTAGTCGTGTCGATGCGTCGACCAATGAAATATTAATTAATACCCCAAGCGGGGAGATATATTACGAATATCTTTCTTCTGGATTCAAGTCAACATTGTCAATAATTTTTGGAATTATAAAAGAGATCGAATTCCGATTTGTAGATCCAAGAATGAAGGCCGAAGAATTTGACGGTGTTATTTTGATCGATGAAATTGAGTTGCACTTACATCCTGAGTGGCAGTCCATCATAGCATCAGCGCTTCAAAAGCTATTTCCTAATGCGCAATTTATTTGCACGACCCATAGCCCTCACATAATACAAGCTGCAGAACCGAATCAAATTATTGCTATTGAGTCACATGACGGTAGGTCAGCACAGCGGAATCTTCCTAGCACAGAACATGGCTTTAAAGGTTGGACCATAGAGGAGGTTCTTACGGATGTCATGGGGATGGAAGCCCTTAGAACCCCCGCGTACAAAGAGAAAATCCTTAGCTTCGAAAAGGCAATTGATAGTGAAGACTATATAGAGGCGAAGTCATCTTTAGAGATCTTGGAGTCTATGATACACCCAAACAACCCAATGAAGAAAATGCTTAGATTTCAACTAGCATCAATAAAAGGGGTTGAAATTGATTAAATTAGAAAAAAACTCAGCTCCCAGTTATCTGGATGCTTCCAAAGTCTCAGAATTAACAAAAGAGTTTAAAGATTCAGGAAAGAATGTCTGGAACCATGATGCAATTAAAAAATCCTTGTTGGAGTCAAGCAACAAAAAATGTGCGTATTGTGAATGTAATATTAATGTGGAAAGTAATTACTTGGAAGTGGAACACTTCGAAGATAAAAGTTCAACGCCGAACAAAGTCGTAGAATGGGACAATCTATTGCCATCGTGCAAAAGATGTAACGGTGCAAAGGGTACGCATGATGTCATTAGTGACCCTATCATAAATCCATTCAAGATCGACCCGAAGGAACACCTAAAGTTTAAGCTATATAGGTTGGTTGAAAAGACCGCTATAGGAAAAAATACCATTGATGCTCTCAATTTAAATCACTCCGAAAGGGCTGTGTTTAAGAGATTTGAAATCGGAGAGCAGGTTATTTCTGCAGTAAACACGTCTTGGGATCGTTACAATCACTGGTCTACAAGCGGAAAATCAACTCGCTCGAAGAATATTTTAATTGGTGGGTTGGAGGGGTTACTTTTAGAGTGCCAAAGAGAAGCATCTTACTCCGCTACTTCCTCAACAGTACTTCATAGCGATTCAAAATACATAGAATTGGTAGCAGTTTTAAAATCTGAAGGCCTTTGGAGTGATGACCTTGAAATATTACATGTCAACTCTGCCAAGCTCACCTTAGAATGCGCTTAACAAAGCCAGCCAGAGGGACCAAAAAACCGTCGCTTCGCTCTGGCTTTTCGGCCCCTGCTGGCGGCGTTAGGCAAAGCATATGAAATACAACATCGCAACTCTGGATGCATGGAAGGCTTTTGCCCTTCTCTGTTCAGTGTTTCTATTAATGGTTTTGCTTATACCTTTTTATGGCTTGGGCTTTGTGGTTGCTGGTTTGGCTGTCTTTGCGTGGTTGCACTCGATAGCTTTTGAACTCTCCAAGGTTAACTCAGTTCAGTCGTCGAAATTTACTGTTTTCAGTTTGGTCGGTGCAGCTGCAAGTGTGCTTTTGGTAATAGTGCCTACAGGTTATCTAGGAGCGGGTATAGTTCTGAGATGTATTTTGGGGTGCGCTTTATTAGGTAGCATGTTGTTTTTAATGTATGCAGTTGGCTCACTGTTAGCTCGGGCTGAAAAGGATAGTCCTCCAAAAATCAATGCGGCTTGGTTAGTTTATGCCTGGCCTATAGGTGTTTGGTACCTACAGCCGAGGCTGAAAAGTGTACTTTCTAGGTGAATTGCCTAACAAACGCAGGTTGCCGGAGTACTGGGGGTGTAGTGGCATTGTGAATTCGGCCACTCGATTGGCGGTGATATAACCCTTTGTTTATGAAAGGTTTTATTTTAAATAGTTCAACCCGTCCGTAAGAACTGCTCCCAATATGGATCTTCGCCAAAGTGTGACACTAGAAAGTCGATAAATGCTCTGACTCTGGCAGGTACGTAGCGGGTTTGAGGATAGACCGCGTAGATATTCATCGAGTACCACTGATAGTCGGTCAGCACCGGCGTTAATACTCCGCGTTCCACTGCGCCGTGAACAATGAAACTGGGCTCGCACAGAACGCCTAATCCGGCAACAGCCGCTTCGACTAAGGCGTCGCCGTTGGTGGCCTGCATCCGAATAGGGACTTTGACACTGGCTTTGTTGTTATCGGAGTCTCGGTAGCTCCAAACATCTGGTTGGCTTAAATTGCCGTAGCAGAGGGCGGGGAGTTTCGTTAATGCTTCAGGTGCGGCTGGTTTGCCGTGTTGTTGCCAGAAGCTTGGTGATGCGCAGACTACATGTCGCACCGAGGCCAGTTTTCTCGCCATTAAACTGGAGTCTTCCAGTGTGCCGATTCGAATCGCTAGATCCAGCCCTTCTTCCACCAGATCTATGCGCCTGTCGCTCATATCCAGGTCGATCTTGATCTGTGGATGCAGGTGCATAAAGGCGGCTATCGCCGGTGATAGGTGTGCGACACCGAAACTTAGGGGTGTGCCTATTCTCAATGTGCCGCTCAGTTCGGTGGCGGCATTGCTGGCTTCTTGTTTTGCTTCTTCTAGATCCTCCAGCAGGCGACCACAGCGTCGATAGAACTTTTCACCCGCTTCGGTGAGATGCATCTTACGGGTGGTGCGCTGTAACAGTTGAACGCCTAATTCCGATTCCAGCTCTTTCAATCGGCGACTGACTGCCGAGACGGCAACGCCCAGTTTCTCGGCTGCCTTGCTGGCAGATTGAGATTCGACCACTGCTACAAAGGTGCTGATGTGACTGAATTCGTTCATATCAATATTTCTCCTAATCGCAAAAGTATTTTAACAGAATCTATGTTTTTGTTGATTAGGGTAAAAATTATAGTGTCTCCACAGTTTGAACAGAGACTATTCAGAGGCATAAGGAGAACGGATTATGAGCAACTTAAGCAGCAAGAAAGCACTGGTTTTGGGTGGTAGCCGTGGTATTGGCGCAGCTATTGTTGAGCGCTTACAAGCAGAGGGTGCAGAGACTGCATTCACTTATGCCAGCTCCGAACAACCGGCACAGGCGCTGGCCGCCAACACTGGTGCGACAGCCATTAAAGCCGACAGCGCTGACCGAAAGGCGATTGCTGAAGTGATTCAGGCTCAGGGCGAGTTGGACATATTGGTAATAGTCGCTGGAGTACTGGTGATGGGAGATCCTTTAGAGCTGGATCCGGCTGATATCGATCATATGCTCGACGTTAATGTGCGTAGCCCTTATCACGCCAGTATCGAAGCTGCGAGATCGATGAAAAACGGTGGGCGTATCATTGTTATCGGTTCGGTTAATGCTGATCGTATGCCTATGCCGGGCGGTACGGCTTACTCTCTGAGCAAAGCGGCTATGCAGGGGCTTGTGCGTGGTTTGGCGCGTGATCTGGGTCACCGTGAAATTACCGTTAACAACATTCAACCGGGCCCGGTAGACACGGACATGAACCCGGAAGATGGCCCAATGAAAGATACAATGCATTCGTTTATGGCGATTAAACGTCACGCCAGAGCGGAAGAGATCGCTGGTATGGTGGCATACCTATCCGGCCCGGAGGCAGGCATTATCACCGGTGCTCAGCACACTATTGATGGCGGCTTCGGCGCATAACGCATATTAGTTACAGACGCCGGCAGCCTTGATGGGCAGCCGGCCGATATTCGACTCAGGAGTAAAACATGACCCAACAACTGCTAAGAATCGATGCAAGTATGCGCAGGAATGGTTCATACAGCCGTAAGTTAAGTGATCGCTTGATTGAACAACTGAAAGCGCAACAGTCCCTGACGGTTAAGTCACGTGATCTGGCGGATGGCGTCCCATTTATCGATGAGGCCTGGATTGAGGCAAATTTCACTGATATCAGTGAACGTACGGCGGAACAGCGCTCGGTGTTGTCATGTTCTGATGCGCTGGTCAGTGAAGTGAAAAGTGCCGATATTCTCGTTATAGGCCTGCCGATCTATAACTTTGGGGTGCCTGCTGCTTTTAAGGCCTGGATCGATCAGGTCGCCAGAGCCAAACTGACCTTCCGTTATAGCGAGAATGGTCCGGTGGGCTTGCTGGAAAACAAGAAAGCCTATGTGGTTTTAAGCTCCGGCGGTACTCAGCTTGGCAGTGATATCGATTTTGTTTCTGGCTACGTGCGTCATGTGCTGGGTTTTATCGGTATTACCGATGTGACCTTTATCGATAGCAGCGGCATTGGCCGGGGCGAAGACAGTGTCATCTCTAATGCCCATGCGGCTATCGATGACCTCAAAATATAGGCAGTCAGTTGTCTGGCCTGCGTTAAAGATGGCTCTAAAGGGCCATCGGTTTTCCCTTGGAGTCGGAAACCTCTTCTTTAGGAATCTAAAACAGCAGTTGGAATATGACTGGTCGGAGTCACTGCTGTTTCGTTCTTTGCTTACCCATAGGTGCCTACCAGATTTAGTAGGACTTGGTGTGGCTCATAGGACAATGTAAAGTCACGGTGAGTCTTATCACTGTCCGAAACCTTGGGAGTTAGCTTGATGAACTCCACTCACTGCCCCAGCTGCCAGCAAGACATCGGCTTTCTTTCGATCTTCACGGCCTTAACGCCTAACCAGATCCGCTGCCCGCACTGCCGGGCGAAGCTTTGTTATCGTCCGGCGGGTTGGGGCATGCTAATTGTGGCGAGCCTGGCGGCAACGCCTTTTATTCTTCTCTCCGCTTACTACCTGCTTACCCAGTGGGATGCGTCAGGTTTTGCACGCTTTGCGCTCTATACCTTGTCGTTGTTTCTGATCTGGCTGCCGTTTGAGTATGGGCTGGCCTGTCGGTTGCGAAAGCATCATTCACTTGAGTTGCGAAGCGGCGATTAGTCCCTCATCTCTAGCCCTGAATTAAGGAAAACTAAAGAACTTCCGTGGCTCCCTCTGGTGATGAATGGGATGCAGGGCTAGAGTCTCATTTAACAGAAGGTGACTCATTAGGGAGTAGGTTGAGTGAAAGTACGGAGTGGTTTTGCGGGTTGGCTGCTGATGTTGTGGCTGCTGCCAGTTTCCTGGGTGGTTGCAGCGGAGCGCAGTGCACCTAACTTCCTGCTGGTTATTGCGGATGATCTTGGGGTGGATGTGCTGGGCAGTTATGGCCACGCCAGTAAAGCACCTAAGACACCTCATCTGGATCAGCTTGCGGCGGTGGGGCTCTCTTTCGATCACTTCTGGGTGACTCCTGCATGTACCACGACTCGAGGTGCTTTGATCAGCGGACAGCATGGCTTTGAGTCGGGTATCGATTTCGTGCCAGCGGTGATGCCTGATGCTACTGCTACTTTGCAGCAACGGCTTAAGCAACCGGATATCGAACAGCCATATGCGACCGGAGTGTTTGGTAAGTGGCATTTGGGCGGTGGGCGGCCTGATACGAATCACCCGGCGCGCTTTGGTATCGATAGCTACGCAGGTAATCTGTTTAACCTCGATAACTACACCGACTGGACGCTGACTGTGAATGGTCGTCAGCAGCCTGAAACGGCATATCACACCAGCAAAGTAACGGATCTGGCGATCGATTTTATCGCGCAGCATCAAGGGAAGCCCTGGTTTGCCTGGGTGGCCTATTCAGCACCTCATAAACCTTTTCATCAACCCCCGGCTGAGCTGATCTCATCGTCTAAGAAAATGCGCCGACCAGCTGAGAAATACCGGGCGATGGTTGAAGCTATGGATACCGAGATCGGGCGTTTGCTAGCCAGCTTATCTGAGCAGGAGAGGGCGAATACGCTGGTTGTCTTTATCGGTGATAACGGCACACCTAAGGTCGCGAGGGAGCGCTCACTGTTCGCGAAGGATCATGTCAAAGGCACTTTGTATGAGGGTGGTATTAGAGCGCCTTTGATAGTGGCGGGTGCAGGTGTATCACGTAAAGGGCAGCGGGAGCAGGCGATGGTGAATGCTGCGGATATCTTTGCCACTTTTACCGAAGCGGCGACTGGCGTGACTAATGCCTCAGGGATACCCGATAACAGCTATAGCTTTCTGCCATTGCTGCGAGGAGAGAAGTCCGCCGTCCGGACCTTTAATTACAGTGAGTGGCGTAAGCGCAACGAGTCACTGTCGTGGACTTTGAGAGACGATAGTTACAAGTTAATCCGCCATGCTGATGGCCGGACCGAACTGTTCGCGGTGGATGATCTGTCGGAGACTGATCCGCTGGAAAAACCCGAAGTCGAAAGTGAGCTCATGAAACTTTCAGAACAACTTCGGCAAACGCAGTAATAGGCGCAGATAGCTGCAAATTACTGCCTATTTGTTTCCTGTTCTAGACTGAACAGAGGAAACAGAGAAATAGGCAGTACTCGTATGCATCGTGTAGAGCTCTTAAACGAACAACGCTTCAGTTGCCCATACTGCGGGGCCAACATAGTGCTGCTGATTAATGCCGAGGATGCAGGCGCTGATTTTATTGAAGATTGTCAGGTCTGTTGTCAGCCGATTCGTTGTCTGGTGTCCTTTGATCAGAATGACGAGATGGTGCTGACGGTGATGACCGGCGACGAAGCCTGATATCGGGGCAAGCCGCTTCCGGTTTGCCCCTCCCTTATCACTGTTACAGCGCTTCTGTGATCGACTGGCTGATCGGAGTCGTTTGGCGGCCGATCAGTTGAGCCAGAGTGCCGCTCGCTTCTGCTAATGCTCCCTGCTGTGCCTGAACTTCAGAGTCTGCCAACAATGCAGCAAATCCTTCTGGTAGTCCTACCTGAACCAGCAGATCGGTGAAGGCTTCTTCAGTCATATTCTGGTAGTTAATGGTCTTGCCTGATTGCTTCGCGATCTCCGCTGCATACTCGGCCAGTGTGTATCCACTGTCTCCGGCCAGCTCGTACACTTTACCTGTCTGATCTTCAGTCGAGGTGAGAACAGTCGCAGCGGCTTCAGCGTAGTCTTTGCGGGAGGCAGTGTGCAGGCGGGCGTCTGCAGCTGCGCCAGCCACTGTACCGGTTTGCAGTACGACAGGGATGCTCTGGGTATAGTTCTCTGAATACCAGCCGTTGCGCAAAATTACCGCTGGCAGGCCTGATGCTTTTATCGCAGCTTCAGTCTCTTTGTGCTCTGCGGCCAGGCCCATGGCGTTGCTATCTGCCTTCAGAATGCTGGTGTAAGCGAAGAGCTCGACTCCGGCTGCTTTTGCTGCATCGATCACCGCCTGATGCTGAGGTACGCGGTTACCTACATCATTGCCGGAGATCAGTAGGAGCTTGCTGATACCCTTGAGGGCAGTCGTGAGTGTCTCTGGCTGGTTGTAGTCAGCCTGACGCAGTTTGATGCCAAGGGATTTCAAATCTGTAGCCTGTTCAGTGTTACGCACCAGCGCAACTATGTTATCTGCTGATGTTTTGTCCAGCAGGCTGTTGATTACCAGTCGGCCCAGTTGGCCAGTAGCACCTGTAATAGCGATCATCTTAAAACTCCTGTTGCTCTCTCTTAAATCGATAGAAGCTATTATGTTGCTGAAATATCGTTATCATAAGGCGATTAATGGAGAATGCTGAGTTCGGTTTATGAGTACAATTGATTTTGGCCATCTGCGCCTGCTAGCGATCTTTTCCACCGTGATAGAGGCGGGCAGTTTTGCTGCCGCTGCCCGCAAGCTGGGCAGTAGCCGCTCGCGTATCAGTGAGCAGATATCGGCGTTGGAAGCAGACTTGGGCGTGCGATTGCTACAGCGATCTACCCGCCAGCTGCAGATCACAACAGAAGGGCAGAAGGTTTACGAACAGGCGCGACTACTGCCGGATATTCTGCATGGAGTAGAGGCGATCACCACGCCTTCGGTTCCCAGCGGCCGGGTGGCGATCACCATGAACCATGATATCGGCCACAAATACCTGTTACCGGTACTATCGGAGTTTCAGCAGCAATATCCGCAGGTCGAGCTGGATCTGATCCTCGACGATGCACCACTGGATCTGATCGCAGAACAGATCGATCTGGCGATCCGTATCGGGGTGCCTAAGGATGAGTCGCTGATCGCACGGGTGATGCATGAAGAGAAGTTCGAGCTGTTTGCCAGCCCGGAACTGCTTCAACAATGGGATACACCTGACACCATCGAACAGCTGGAGCGGATGCCCTGGGTGACTTTGTTAACTGGCGGCGGCAGTAATATCCAGCAACTGCGTTACCGTGATAGTGCTTTGCTGATTAAACCGGCTGAGACCTATCGCTGTAATTCACCATTGATGGTACAGCAGATGGTAGTACAGGGGCTGGGTGTGGGGGCGTTACTGCCCAGTACCGTTAGTGAATCCATTGAGCAGGGCGATTTAGTCAGACTTATGCCAGACGTAAGCAGCGAAACTATGGTGTTCTCCCTAGTCTATCCATCCCGGCGACAGCTGCCTTCGCGCACCCGTGTATTGGTGGATTACCTGTTACAAAAACAGATCTTCAGTCAGGGATGAACCGGCGATAAGATTTTGAGTGGTAGTTAGTGAGGTTATGCTAAGTCGCATGGATAGCGCTGGATATAAGATCGCCTGCAGCGCTATATCTAGTAGAGCCTCAATGATGATATTTGAGCCATGCATTGAATTGCGTACTCAGGCTGTTTCTGATAATTTACAGCTTCTTAATTAAGTTACCCACCCGGAGGAAAAGATGATTGTAGTGAAAACCGTCCGGGCAGTGCGCGCTTCTTTCGCGTAGGTAACCCTTTCCTGCCCGGTTCATACCGGGGCATCACATAATGCCTCCACGCTGAATTTTTAGCTCTACGCACATCTGTGCGTTTGGGGTATCTATGACTACATCTTTTTCTCTTTCCCAATTGGGATGGAAACCTTTTTTTCAGCAACAGCTTTCACTGGATGAGTGGGAGCACTGCAAACCCGTTCGTGTATCTGCCGTTCACCGCTCGACCGTTGAATTGCTAACAGAACAAGGATCACAAACTCTGCCGGTATTACCCGGTTTGCCAGAGCTGACCGTTGGCGACTGGCTGCTCCTGGATGGAGCGGAACATGTTGTCCGGCGACTTGACCGGCTGACACTCTTCGCCCGTAAAGCACCGGGACAGAAGGTTCAACAGCAGCTGATAGCAGCCAATGTCGATACGGTGTTTCTGGTCTGTTCGATGAACCATGACTTTAATCTGAGTCGTATTGAGCGCTATTTGGCGCTGGCACGTGATGCCGGCGCTGAGCCTGTGATAGTACTGACCAAACAGGATCTGGCGGATAACCCGCAGCAGTTTGTTGACCAGTTAAGATCCCTTGATGCCTTTTTGGGCATTGAGTCGGTTAATGCATTGGACATTGACAGCGTTAAGGTGCTGGAACACTGGTGCAAAACCGGCCAGACGGTGGCGCTACTTGGCTCATCGGGGGTGGGGAAATCCACATTGGTGAATACGCTGCTGGGAGACACTGCTCAACAGACCCAGGGCATCCGGGAGGATGACAGCAAGGGGCGACACACCACGACTGCCCGTACCCTCCATCAGTTGCCATCAGGTGGCTTACTGCTGGATACACCGGGGATGCGTGAACTCCAGTTGGCCGACTGTGAGGCGGGGCTTGAGAGCACCTTCTCCGAGATTGTTGAACTGGCAAACCAGTGTCAGTTTGCTGACTGCCAGCATCAGGGTGAGCCCGGTTGTGCTGTCACAGAGGCTATTACTGTTGGTGAGCTGGATCAGCGTCGTGTTGATAACTATCACAAGTTACTACGCGAACAGGCGATCAACGCTGAAAGTCTGGCTGAGAAACGAGCCCGTGATCGTGGTCTGAGTAAGATGTACCGTTCGGTGCAGTCTCAGGCGCGGAAGCGTAAACAAGGTTAGTGAGGGAAGGTGCGATTAAGCCCTGCCGGCTCTCTGGCTTAGAGAACGAGCGGGACTTATTCGCACCTTCCTAACCGGGAAGCGAAGGCTTCCCGGTTTGCTTTAAAACCTCAGCCTAAAGCGATTGCTTTAGGTTGCCAGCCAAGCTCGGCGGATGCCTTAGCGCTGGAGAAACGTTGCTTCAGGGCGTAACCACCAGCCCAATCGCCATAACGTTCGATCCATTCTTTTATCGGTACTTTGCTTACAGCCTGCGTCGACAATGCTGTGGCCAGTTCTACGACATCTGCAGCAGGATGATCACAACCGACATACTCCTCGCCGTGTTGACCTTTCTCATAGGCGAGACGATAAAGAGCTGCGAGATTTTTGCGGTCGACCAATGACCAGCTTAGATTTTCAACGTCCGGCACTACCGGATTGCCAGCCTGCTCCATATCCCAAAGCATGATCTGAGGTACATAGTGTTCCTGCTCGCTGACCACATTGACCGGGCTGACTACCCGCAGGTCTATCGTCGGCTGCTCTTTCAGATAGTCGATGTTATCGAGCATCCACTGAAATTCAGGCAGTGAGGCCTTAGCGGATTCCTCGGTTATAGTTTCTGTGTGATCACCATAAACCCAGCAGCCAGAGGTATAGATCAGCGGCAATGGTGCATCGCGTTGCGATGCTTTTTTCACTATCGCCTGCATCAACTGTAAATCAATAGCTCCCATGTTTTCACCAAAGCCACAGGCGGTATGGATTAAACCATCAATGGAGTTGATGCATTCAAGCCAGATATCGGGATTTTCTATCTCTCCGTGAACCACATCTGCGCCTAATTTAACGGCTGCAGTTGCGCTTTGTTCTGAGCGGCATAACACAGACACTTTGTAGTTGTGTGATATCAACTCTGCAACGATAGCACTGCCGATATTGCCGGTTCCTCCGGTGACCAACAGATGTTTTGTCATCCTTAATACTCCTTCAGCCAAAACGAAAACTGCAGCCAGCTTAGTGAAATGATCGACGACCGGGTATAGCAAAAGCAGGACTCAGGTGTCTTGATCGTTAACTGTGGACGGATCGTCGATTTTTGCTTTTTACACATCTGCACTATGGCGCAGACGGAATTGTTTTGGCGTTTGCTGGTGGTATTGCCGGAAGCTGCGGATCAGCACATCACTGGACTGAAAACCACAGTCTCTGGCGATCTGTTGAACTGAATCAGTGGTGGAGATCAGCCGCTGGGCCACAACCAGACAGCGCCACTGGCGAAGGAGCTCCAGGGGGGTATCGCCTGTGACTGTTTTAAAGCGACTGGCAAAGCTGGAGCGGGAGAGGGCCGCGATATCTGCCAGTGATTCAACACTCCACTCTTCATTGAAGCGCTGCTGAATCGTCAGCATCACCGGAGCAAGATGCCTGTCAGATAGTGCACGGAGCCAGCCCGGTTTAGTCTCAAAGTGCTCCAGTGAACGCAGTAGCTCAAGCAGCAGTAGCTCCAGCAAGCGTTCGGTTGCTAATTGATAGCCTGCTTTTGCATCCAGAGTTTCCCGGTAGATCCACTGCAGGATGATCTCCAGTTGGCTGCCCGCCGGCGCGTCAATCAGTATTGTCTCTGGCAGGCCTCCATTCAGTGTTTCCCGCCCCCAGAATTGAAATGGAGAGAACTTCAGGTAACCACACATCAGCTGGCAGACTTCACCGTCACCACCGAATGACATCTCCAACAGCTGTTCGCGGCTGAGATCACCAAAGATATCAGTCGCGCTCTGACACTCAATTCCCTGTTCGCTCATCATGTTGTGCGGTGTGCCATATGGCAGCAGCAGCAGTTGCCCGGCGCGCATTTCTACTGCTTCCTGGCCTTCAACCTGAAGCAGGCAGCTACCCTGGGTCATGTAACTGAAATGACAGCAGTTGAGCTGTTCCTCCGATACTCCCCAAGGCGCGCGGAATTCGATCCGTTCAAAAACTTCACACTGTGGCGATAGTTGTTGGATAAAAAGGCTGAGGTGGTCAGGGGTTGGCATCTGCTGAACAGGGTATATGCTGTTATCGGAATAGCCAATGTAAAGATTAATACCTATTAAGTCTCTCATTTTAGGGAATTTTATTGCGACTTAGTGTCCGATATAGAGCGACAGACGGCACTCATTAGAAAGAGAATAAGATGGAGTCTCCATGCTGAAAGGAAAACAGATTTGTATCCGGGCAATCAGAGAAGATGATCTGGAGTTTCTGGCGGAACAACTGAACGATATAGATTCTCAGGGTGAATTTCTGCCTTATCATCTGACGGCGCCAGCGCAGCTGATGCAGCAGTTTAGTGCGAATGGTTTCATCAGTGATAACAGCACCCGTCTGCTGATTACTGAACATAGCGGTCGTCCGTTGGGTATGGTCTGGGCCTTCAAGGCGATCCCTTATTTCGATGCGGTTGAAGCGGGCTACCAGATCTTTGCCTCCGATAATCGTGGCAGAGGTTATGCGACTGAAGCCTTGCAGCTTTTGACCGACTATCTGTTTAACTCAAGGCAGTTGAATCGAGTGGAAGTGCGTGTAGCTACTGATAATCTGGCATCGCAAAAAGTTGCGCTTAAGGCAGGCTTTGAACATGAAGGAACCCATCGGGAGGCTGCGTTTTCTAAGGGTAAGCTCTATGACATGCACAGTTATGCGATGTTGCGCTCTCAGTGGAAGGCTATAGAAGCGAAATAAAATAAGGGAAAACCCTTAATTTGTATCTCCGGTTACGGTATTCTTGACCCATAATGAAAGGGCAGTGAACTGCTCAATACTAAAAGTTATGCGCTGTGCTGGAGAATGAAATGCAGATTAAAGATAACGTATTTGTAATTACCGGAGCAGGTCGTGGTCTGGGTCGCACAATGGCGGAATATATCGCTAAACGTGGTGGCCAGGTCGCTCTGATCGATCTGGACCAGGCGCAACTGGACGAAGTAGCAGCGGCTTGCACCGAACTGGGTGGTAAGTCTGTTGGTTATGCATGTAACGTGACCGACGAAGATCAGGTTGAATCTACTTTTGCTGCCATTCGCGCAGAATTTGGCAAGATTCACGGTCTGGTCAACAACGCCGGTATCCTGCGTGACGGTATGCTGATCAAAGTTAAGGAAGGCAAACTGGTTGATAAGATGTCAATGGATCAGTGGCAGTCTGTTATCAACGTGAACATGACAGGTACTTTCCTCTGTGGCCGTGAAGCTGCGGCTATGATGGCAGAGCAGGGCGAAGGTGGGCTGATCGTTAACATCTCATCCCTGTCTCGTGCCGGTAATATGGGCCAGACTAACTATTCAGCAACTAAGTCGGGTGTAGCCACTATGGTGGTGAGTTGGGCAGGAGAACTGGGCCGTCATCAGATCCGTGTTGCAGGTATTGCACCGGGCGTGATTAACACTGAAATGACCGCTTCTATGAAGCCTGAAGCCATTGAGCGTATCGCAAAAAGCATCCCTCTGCGTCGCTTTGGTGAGGCGGAAGAGATTGCCGATACTCTGGGTTATATCATCGGTAACGATTACTTCACTGGCCGTATCATCGAAATGGATGGTGGCCTGCGCTGGTAATCTGAATTAGAGCAGGGCCTGTTCGGTTCTGCTCTACTCTACTCTACACCTATTTCTCTCTTTGATCCTCTGCTGCTTGAAGCAACCTTTGCGTCAGCCACTTAAATTCACTTTCCCCTGCATTTAACCGGTGGCAGTAGAACTGCAACTGGTACTCGGGCATCTCAAATGGCAGTTCCAGAATTTGCAGGGGTAACAGTTGGCCCACCCGTTGCGCAAGCCTTAAGGGGTAGGCGGCCACCTGTTCTGAACCGGCGATAAGAAAAGGGGCAACCAGTAGATTTGGTGTTAGCAGTGATACCCGGCGCTGATGACCCAGGTTTTTCAGGGTCTGATCGACGATCCCTGTGTGCTCACCGAACGGGTTCAGAACCAGATGCTCTAACTCCAGGTAAAGTTCCAGATCAGGTTGTGCTGTCAGCAGTGGATGATTGCGTGCGGCCAACAGGCAATAGCGATCGCTGATCCAGCGGTATTCCAGAATATCGTCACTACTGGCTTGGTTGTGGCTGTAGCCCAGCAGGTAATCGATCTCCCTGGCTTTGAGCCGGCTGAAAGCATCAGGCCCCGGATGCTCAATCCGAATTCGGATATTCGGTGCTTCATCTCGCAGGCGTTGCAACAGTGCAGGCAGAAGTGACAACTGGGTGTAGTCGGTAGCGGCTATTCTGAACTCCCTGTTGCTGCTGGCCGGATCAAACTGTTCTGTCGCAGCCAGTCCATCGCCCAGTATTGCCAGTGCCTGATTGATCTGTGGCGCTAGTTTTTCGGCTTTTGCGGTAGGACACATTCGGTTCTGACTGCGAACAAATAGCTCGTCATCCAGCGTCTGGCGCAGGCGTGCGAGGGCATGGCTGAAAGCTGATTGGCTCAGGTGCAACTCCTGAGCCGCAAGCTTTACCGAGCCGGTGCGATACAAGGCAGCAAAAGGTAACAGTAGATTAAGGTCGAGATTTCGTAGCTTATCCATAATGCATATTGTGCATGAAGTGGTGAAGCATGTGCACTTTATTCATTATGGATATCTCGTTAGATTGAGTACCTGAAAATGAATAGAAAAATGACCTGGAGAGTTTTGTGTCCCTGAAGATTCGTTCGGCAGTGGTTGAAGATGCTGCGTTGATCCTGAAGTTTATCACTGACCTGGCTATCTATGAGAAGGCTGAAGAACAGGTAGAAGCCTCTGCGGAGGATATTGCGGCCTCTTTATTTGCTGAGAACGCAACGGCTAAGGCGTTAATCTGTGAAGCTGACGGCGAGGCGATCGGCTATGCCGTTTACTTCTATAACTACTCGACCTGGCAGGGTAAGAATGGTCTTTATCTGGAAGATCTTTATGTAACGCCTGAAGCACGGGGCATCGGTGCAGGCAAGGCGCTGCTGCAGCAATTAGCCAGAATTGCTGTCGAGAATGGTTGCGGGCGTTTCGAATGGAGTGTGCTGGACTGGAATGAACCGGCGATTAATTTCTATCGCTCTATAGGCGCGTTGCCGCAGGATGAATGGATTAAGTACCGGCTGGATGGTGATGCTCTTACCCAGTTTGCCGAGTCCGGTGCCTGAGGAGATCCTTGATAAGAGGGTTGCGGAGAATTTTTTTGCTGAAATGACTCTAACGATAAGGTCATTACCGCAGTGTATGTGAAATTCTACTTTGAGTTCCCGGATCTCTGCGGCACAATGGCCTCTGAACCTGCAGGTGCCCGAATAGCAGCCGTAGGTGACCCATTTAAGCAACATCAGGGGGAGTACCATGTCCAGCAATATCAAAGCCCACCCCAAGTTTATCGAGGCGATGGAAAAACTGTCAGCAATGACCGAAGAAGAGCGCCTTTCAGAAGAGAACAAGGAATTGTTTGATCAGGCGATGAAGTATGCTCCCCTGGATATTCAGCCGAAACTAGCGGCGATACAGAAGAAGTATGATGAATTGCACTGATTTCTGATCCAGATGAAAGCCGGGCTGAGTCCCGGCTTTTTTGTGCCCAGTCGAAACAAAAGTCCACTGTAGTAACTGGCTAATACCGGTCAGCTTTTCGAGTTGATTACACTGTTCTCTCCTGTGTTGTATCCCCCGGCTGGCTCCTGATAGCTGGCCACCTTCCCTAGAACGACCGCAAGGAGATAATAATGAAAAAGGTTCTGATGCTGGTGGGCGACTTTGCCGAAGATTATGAAACTATGGTTCCGTTTCAGGCGTTGCTGATGTTGGGTTATGAGGTTGAAGCTGTCTGCCCGGACAAGCAGGCGGGTGAGATTGTTAGAACCGCAGTGCATGATTTTGAAGGTGATCAGACTTACACCGAAAAGCCGGGCCATAACTTCACCCTGAATGCTAACTTCAGTGAGGTAAAGGAAGAGGAATATGTCGGCTTGGTTATTCCAGGCGGCCGTGCACCAGAGTACCTGCGATTAAATGATCGGGTACTGGAGATTACCCGAAACTTTGTTGCTGCCGGTAAGCCTGTAGCGGCGATCTGCCATGGCGCTCAGCTGTTGGCAGCAGCTGGCGTAGTTGAAGGTCGCAAGGTGTCTGCTTATCCAGCTTGTGCCCCTGAAGTTCGTCTTGCTGGCGGTGAGTATGCAGACATTGAACTGGATGCTGCACTGACTGATGGTAATCTGATAACTGCCCCTGCCTGGCCAGCTCACCCGGCCTGGTTGCGCCAGTTTACCGAAGCGCTTGGGGCGTCGGTACAGATCTGATCAGCGGATATTAGATATTGCCGATGGGGGGACGCCAGTTGCACCATCGGCTACTCCGGTTATACCCTGTTGAGTGTTAATAGTCAGAGGCAGGATTATGTGTGACATATACGCCAGCACGGCACCTGAGCTGTATGACAGTGTGACCCGATCTGTCCGGATGGAGGGAGCTGTCACCAGTATTCGGCTCGAAAACCGTTTCTGGCAAATTCTGGATGAGATTGCTGAAGGTGAAGCTGTTACGACCTCACAATTTCTCAATACTCTCTATAACGAGGTACTGGAACGACGTGGTGAAGTGGGGAATTTCGCTTCGTTATTACGTGTCGTTTGTACCGTTTACCTGACCAATCAAACCGCTGAAGCTACAGCTACGGCTGTGGTAACTACCTGATCCTAAAATACCTTTCTTTGCTTGAGTAGAATATGCATGGCTCAGGCTTCATTAAGGTTTACTTCGGCAATCTTTCCTGCTTGTATGTCAGTCGGCGTGAGGTGACACTTTTGTGTAATCTCTTGTTCTGACGTGAATTCTATTCCGTTTCTGTAATCTCGGTGACTACGGTAGGTGTGATTAACTCCTGCCAGTTCCCTGGCCTTTGCCAGTTATGTGCAGATTGGAACCTTATGTTTATCTGTTTCGATAGTAGGTAGTGGCATTTTAAGCATGGCTCTTCGGTGAAATGAACAATCATAAGATTATCTTCATCGGCCCTGTCGGGGCTGGCAAGACAACTGCCATCAGTGTTTTGAGCGATAGCGAAAGCCTGAACACTGATGCTGTTGTGTCCGATGCGACGGCGATGAGAAAGGGAACTACCACAGTGGCGATGGACTACGGTCGTATCGCCCTGGGCGATAGTGATGTGGTTCATCTTTACGGTACCCCCGGCCAGGCACGTTTCAAGTTTATGTGGGAGCTGCTGGTCAGCGAACTTGCTGCCGATTGTGCCGGTCTGGTGATGTTGCTCGATATCACCCGCAACTACCCGTTAAGGGATCTGCGTTACTATGCGCGGGAGTTTGCCAATATCATTGGCCAGCGCAAACTGGTGATCGGTGTTACTCGTTCTGATATACGTGCCGAGCCGGATATCGGAGAGTTTCGCAAGGTGGTCGCAGAGCTTGGTCTGGACGCAACGGTTTGCTTTATTGATGCACGTCGTAAAGCGGATGTTTTGGCTGTCGTGCAGCGAGTACTGGAAGAGGATACTGCAAGCGATGACTGGCTTGATGTCGCAGAACGTGCGTCGGTGAGTGATGAGATGATACCGGTGTTGCTCAACGATGAGCTGCCGGAGGTCGACCTCGATACTGAGGTACTTAATCCTGACATCTCTGAGCCGCAATCCGTTAGTACTGAGCATACACCGTATCATGGCGAGGAGATCAGGATGAAAGAGTCGATCGTCGATAACGTGATGAATGTTAAAGGTGTCGCCGGGGCTGTGTTATCCGAGTTGAACGGAGATGTTATCAGCAGCTCAATTGAGAACGATGAGTTGAATGATCTGGTTGGTTTTCTGGCCGGTATGGCTCCTCAGATCGAGCAGCGCTCCGAGCTGGGGGTGGTGCAAAGTGTTGTGCTGCGCAGTCCGACTGAAGGCACTTTGTCCGTATTTATGGGTGAAGAACAGGTGTTGGGTATTCACTCAGAAAGCCGTGGTTCTGTCCGTGTACTTAAACAGCAGGTTGAAGACCTGTTGCAGTGGAGCTGAAAATGCAAAGCATCCTGAAGGATCTGGAAAGCTTTGGTGGCGTGGAGCATAGCTATATCCTGCATCAGGGTGTCCTGATAGCAACAACTTTCCCGGAACTGCTGTCTGAAAAACTGATCGAAACCGGCAGAACTGTTAGTCAGATGTTTCTCGGTGCTGAAAGTGTCGCAGGTGACTTTACAGAGATGCATATCGAGCTGGATGAAAACCTGTTGCTCTGTTTTTCACTGGCACCTGAGTTAGTTGTGGTCCTGCTGGCTCGTAAAGATGTCAATCTCGCATTACTGAATGTCTCGGTCAGAGCTGCCGGAAAACGAATTAAGAGTCACTGTTTGCTTGATCAGGAAATGAGCGAGGCTGTCAACGAAACAGTAGCTCCTCCTATGGCCCCGGCGAAGCCTCAGGAAAAGGTTGCTGACACTGGCGAATCTGATCCAGGTGTTCGAGTGAATAAGCGCAGAACCCGAATTAAGCCCGTCACCTTGGACGAGATTCAGGCCGAAAGACCGGCAGCAAAGAATCCTCCTGAAGCCATTTCTTCGATCGATATTGCTCGTTCAGAAGACCTCTCTGAGTTGATGGACCAGCTCCAGCTCTGTTTCGGAGAGCATGGAGGAGAATTGGCAGACGTCACTTTTGATGATGCACTCAGCGACTGGGTGCGGCAGTACAAAGGTAATAAATACATGCTACCCGCGTTGTTACGGCAGTTGGCCAGTGAAATATCAGATGGCCCACACCGGCATGAGTTTCTGCGTCAGGCGGTGGCTTTTACCAGAGAGCATGCTTTAGAGGCGAAGACTCCCTGATCTTTCTCTGGCTGATTCCTGTATATCAGCCAGAGTTGTTGTGCCTGATCGCTAAAGATCAGGAGATCGTTCTCTGTGTAGTGACTTGATTAATCTGTTTTGCTATCCCTTCTGATTATCCTCTGATGATCTTGGCTCTGTATTCACTCCTTAATGCTTTAGCGGGCTGCTTGTAACAAATGTAACCAGCGCTTGCTCGTCCGCGAAGAGAGCTTTATTATTTCTCGTTTTGATAATGAGAGTGATTGGCATTATTGTTAATTGCTTTTTCGATGCACCTTATCAGGCGATTCCGATGTCCGTCAGCTCCTCTATCTCTCCTCGAATTCTGATCATTGAAGATGATTTTGCCCTTAATCAGCAGGTTAGTGAGTTGTTACAGAGTAAGGGCTATGCCACCGAGCAATCTTTCGATGGGCAGAGTGGTCTGCTGGAAGCCATTAGTCGCCGATATGATCTTGTATTACTGGATGTGCTGCTGCCGAAACTTGATGGCTTTAGTGTACTGGGACGGTTACGCAAACAGTCGCAGACACCGGTGATGATGCTCACCGCTTGTGGGGCGGAAGAGGAACGGATTCAAGGCTATAGCAAAGGTGCTGATGACTATCTGCCGAAACCGTTCAATATCACTGAGCTTTTGTTACGTGTCGAAGCGGTGTTAAGACGGACAAGGGGCGAGAGTGGAAGCGCACCGCAATCAGAGCTGCTGGTTGGTAGTCTGTTACTAAATCGTTCAGATCAGTCGGTTAAGGTTGAGCAGCAAGCGGTAGTTATGACACCGATAGAGTTTCGCTTGTTATGGACATTGATTGAGCATAAAGGTGAAGTACTGACCAAACCATATCTGTATCAATTAGTGCTGGAGAAAGAGTTCAGTCGATATGACAGAAGCCTTGATATGCACATGAGCCGGATTCGTAAGAAGCTGGAACAGGCCGGGCTCGACAACAGTCTATTGATGACGGTTCATGGTAAGGGTTACTGCTTCAAATGAATCGTAATTTGCTATGGAAGCTGATACTCACGGTTGCTGCGGGAGCCGTATTGCTGTTTGCGGCGATCGACTGGTTGACGGAAAAAACAGAATACCGGATGAGCGTGATTGTGGCTGAACACCGTCAGCAATTGACAGACTATGCCCGTCACGCTGAACTGCTGCTTGAGCAGGGAGATGAGGAGGCGCTTGCCGCCTGGCTGGAGGAGATTCAACAGCGGGAAGATACCTGGGCTGCGGTGGTGCGTTCTCAGGTGATTCCGATGGCGGGTAGTACTCTGCACCCGCAATTTACCGAAGGCTTCAGTCTGGGGCGAAGTATTGAGTGGAAGATTCACCTCTACTTCAGTTTCAATCCGATTATGGATCTGACCTTTTCTGACGGTCAAACACACTTTCTGATCCGTTTGCCACAGCGGATGCGCCCAGGGGAAAACTGGGATGTGACCCGTCACTTACTTCAGCTCGTGCTACCTCTGATGATTCTGGCGCTGCTATGCCTGATGCTGTACCGCCATCTGATGGAGCCTATTCGGCAGCTTGAAGTGGCAACCCGAAACTTTGCTTCTGGTGACTATGACGCCAGGGTGCGAGATACCCTGGGCAAGCGAAATGATGAGCTGGCGGCACTGGCGACAACCTTTGATCGTATGGCGGAGAGGACTGGCAGTCTGATACGAACCCAACGGCAGTTGTTGGCGGATCTGTCCCATGAACTGCGGACACCCTTAACCCGGATTGAGATGTCTCTGGACTGTGAGGAGCAGGGTGTATCTTCGGCGCCGGTGTTACCCCGTATTCGGCGGGAGGCTGCACAGATCAGGGAGCTGGCGGAAGATAGCCTGACACTGGCCTGGTTGGAAACTGAGCAGCCAGAGCTACTGACTGAGCCCGTAGAATTGACGGATCTGCTGGACGCTATTGTCTCTGATGCAAGCTTCGAGTTTCCCGATCGTCAGATCGCCTGCCACTACCCCGACCGGGCTCTGCTGCAGAGCAGCCAGCGGGCACTGGCTCAGGCAATAGAAAATATTCTCCGGAACGCTATGCGTTATACCCCCGCAGGTAAGAGTGTAGCGGTCACTCTTATCCGCCATGACGACCATTATCTGCTAATTATTCGTGATCAGGGGCCAGGAGTGCCGGAAGAAGAGCTGGAGTTGATTTTCCAGCCGTTTTATCGGGTCGAAAAAGCTCGTGGCGAAGCTTCGGGGGGATTTGGCCTCGGTTTGGCGCTGGCACAACGACAGCTCCAGGCGGTTGGTGGCTCGGTAAAAGCGGAAAATCTGCCCGGCTTTGGCCTCGAAATGCTGATCATCTTGCCTCTCTGAGAAGAGAGCGCGTCACGCGATGTAACAAATGTAAAAGCGTTTTCATTTTTGGTTCAAGTTTATAAGAATTCATCGCATATGCTAATGGTTATCATTATGAGAGGTTGTAAATGACAATGCATAGCGGCGCTGTATCGCCCCGATCCCTGCTTGTACTGGCGATTGCCAGCGCTTTGGTTACATCTGTAGCTAACGCTGACTCTACCGAGACATTGGTTGTTACCGGGCAGGAGTCTGTTGGCAGTGATCTTTTGATCGATAGCGAACAGATGGACCGGGTTCAGGCGTCAGATCTGGAAGATGTATTTGCCCTTGATCCGGATGTAACAGTAGGTGGTGGTATCGGGGTCGCCCAGAAGGTCTATGTCAGAGGACTGGAAGATACCATGCTGAACGTTACCGTCGATGGCGCGACTCAGGCAGGTAGCCTGTTCCACCATCAGGGTAAAATCTCTATCGAGCCAGAACTGCTGAAGCAGGTAGAGGTACATGCCGGCGCTGGTGATGCGACTAATGGCCCTGGTGCTTTGGGTGGCGCGATTAAGTTCGTTACCAAGGATCCGGAAGATCTGTTGCGAGAAGGTGAGCAGTTTGGTGCATTAGTTAAAGCGGGATACAGCTCAGCCAGCGATAGCAATAAAGTCAGTACGACAGTATTTGGTCGGATGAGTGACAATTGGAGTGCAATGGCCTCCTTGGCTCATGATGACAGTGATAACTATGAAGATGGAAGTGGTGATGAAGTCGCCGGCAGTGCCGCAGAGCAACAGCTGGGTTACTTCAAGATAAAAGGGCAGATAACAGATGCCCAGAGCCTTACGCTGAGCCATGAACGAGTTGAAGATGAGGGCACGCGTCCACAGCGACCGGAATGGCGTGTATCTAGTGGCAATCCTGCATATCCCCATGAAAGTAGAAGGCGTAGCACGGTGTTAAAGCATACGCTGGCTCCGGCCGGGAATGACTTAGTGAGTATGGAAAATACTATCTATTCCACCCGTGGTGAAATCTACCAGGACGGTGCTTGGGGGCTTTACAACGGTCGGGTAGACAGCTTTGGCTTTGATATTCGCAACACCAGTAAGATTGGCGATCATAAGTTGGTTTACGGTGTGGACTATCGCCGTGACGAAGCGGATCTGCTCTCCGAACTTTATGCCGATACCTTTGCTGATGGTGATGTTGCCGGGCTCTATATTCAGGATTATTTTCAGCTAACCGATAAACTGCAGCTGAGCTTTGGTAGCCGCTACGATCGCTATGAGATGAGTGATGGCAAGGCTGATCTTAGCTTCTCCGGTTTTAGCCCCAATTTGGGCTTCAGCTACGACATCAATTCTGAGCTGACCCTCCGTGGTGGCTATGCTGAGGCGATGCGCGGTAAAGAAGTCGCTGAGACCTTCTTGCTTGATTCCAGCTACGTCTATCAGGACGGTTTGAAAGAGGAGCGGGCGAAGAATTTTGAGCTTGGTTTTGATTTCAACCGTGATCGCTTCTCGTTATCTGGTACCGCATACCGGTCAGAGATCAAGGATGCGATCGACTACCAACGGATTAGCGGTGTGCGGACTTTCTTCAATGCCGGAGAGTTGGAAAACCATGGTGTCACACTACGTGCCGGTTACGAATGGGACAATCTTAGCGCCGGTATCAGCTTTGCCTACCAGCAGGCTGAGCTGAATGGTCGAGAGTTGAACGCGGTTGATAGTAATGGCTTCGGTAATAGTATCGGTAATACGTTGATGGCTGACCTGCGTTATACCGTTAACAATGATCTTGAGTTGGGTTGGTTCGGCCGCTTTGTGCAGGGGATAGATAACCTGGAAGCTGCTGATGGCAGTGTGAATAAGCCTGGCTATGGTGTACATGATGTCTATGCGCGTTGGTTGCCGACCAGCGATGAAGATCTGTCACTGACCCTGACAGTTAAGAACCTCTTTGATAAGCAGTACATTGATCATGCAAGTACAGGTGATTACACCCACCTGTCGGGTTATGACATCGTAATCGGTAACCCCGAACCAGGACGTGACGTTCGCCTGACTATGGCGTGGAGAATGTAAGCAGGAACTGAGCTTACTCTATAAGTCGCTTTAATCGTTTGTAATCAAGGGCTGTTCAGCCGGTCTCCCTTTCCCGGTTGTTCAGCTTTTGGTCGTGCTGCGCTATTGATTGCTGAGGAATCTCAAAAAATACTCAATTTGCCGATATGGTTGCAGCCACTGAACAGGCCTAAACTGAATATACAGCCTGGAGCTGTGAAACCCCCGGCTTTGCCGCATAACGATAAGAATTGTTTTCGCAAAGTCGAACAGTGAGGGACGATTCCTATGTCAGAGCTTAATCATAGCCTCTATAACGACTTCCCCGAACACCGATCTCAGATCGAAAAACTCAAAAACGAAAATCCCCTCTTCGCAGAAAAAGCCGCTGAATACCACAAACTGGATCACAGTGTCAGAGGCTTACAGATGTCTGAGATTCCGGCATCCGATCACCGTTTCGAAGAGATGAAAATGAGACGCCTTAAACTGAAGGATGAGCTGTATCAGATGCTGATGTAATCTGTCTCCACACATTGCATACGAGCGTATGCTGATTCGAAGGGCTTAGAACTCCTTCACCATAGCCCCTGCATGACAGGGGCTTAAACTGTCTGGAGTCAGAGTCCGTAGCGGGCTCTAAAGGCTTTGATGCCGCTTGGGTTAAAGCGGATGATACGGGAGTCGGGTTGCTGTGCTGCCCAGCGGTTCTCCAGCATATCCTTCATAATCCATGCCCCGAGAGCTCCGGCTAGATGGTTCCGACGTTCACTCCAGTCGAGGCAGGATTTGCAGAGTGACCTGCGTTTGCGCTGCAGCCCGTTCAGATCAATCCCCAACTCTTTAAAGAATTCCTCTCCGGCAGCTGTCAGGCGTGTAGTACAGCCATGGTCTTCGATCAGCTGACGGCTGACGAGTGCATCATAGAGTGAGACGCCCAGTTCACCCGCCAGGTGATCGTAGCAGATGCGTGCGCTCCGTAAATCTGGATCAGAGGGACCGGTCACCGCAGAAGGGGTCATTGCGCTGATATTCAGTAGCGACTCAATCAGCTCTGCAACCTCCAGACTGGCGAGTTGGAAGTAGCGATGGCGTCCCTGTTTGCGGACAACCAGAAGCCCTTTATCCGTCAGTTTATTGAGGTGACTGCTGGCTGTCTGTGGCGTGACTTCCGCTTCCAGCGACAACTCAGTAGCAGTTAATGCCTTGCCACTCATTAGCGCGGTCATCATCCGAGCGCGGGCCGGCTCGCCGATCAGACTGGCGATTACAGTGATATCTGGTTGCAAAAGTTAGTCTCAATTCGATCGTGGTCGAAGCATGGGTTGGCGATAGCCAATAGACTGCCCGAAATGATTGAGGAGGACAAATACCATGGCAATTACCTGTTTTATTGAATACACCATAGATCCATTTAAGTACGACCAGTTTGCCAAATATGCTGAAAACTGGTGTCAGATTATCCCTGCTTGTGGTGGCGAGCTGCTGGGATATTTCCTCCCCTGTGAGGGAACCAATAACAAAGCCTGGGGGCTGATCAGTTTTTCCAGTCTGGCAGCCTATGAAAGTTACCGTTGTCGACTGAGATCAGATCAGGCCGGGGCTGCAAACTTCCGGTTTGCTCAGCAGGAACAGTTTATTTTGGAGGAGAAACGAACCTTCCTCACGCCAGTGACGGCGAGCGGTAAGATTGGCGGGCTGTGATCATGATTGCAGTTATCTTTGAGGTGGAAGTAAAACCCAGTGGCTTTGATCAGTATCTGGAGATTGCCGCCGGGCTGAAAACAGAGCTGGAACAAATTGAAGGCTTTATCTCGGTGGAGCGGTTTCAAAGTCTGAATAACCCGGAAAAACTGCTTTCACTGTCATTCTGGCAGGATGAGAAGGCCGTGTTGCGCTGGCGGCGACATCAGATGCATCAGCAGGCGCAGAAGGTGGGCCGTAGCGAATTATTCCGGGACTATCGGCTGCGGGTCGCAGGGGTGATTCGCGACTATGGCATGAATGAGCGGGAGCAAGTTCCGGCAGGGTAATTCTGGAGGCTCAGGCCAGCAATGGGTTATGCTAAGTGCTGAAGGTTACTGTTTAGGGATTTTCGGTTGTCGAATCAGTCATTACCTCTTGTTATTGCTGGCCCGATTCTGCGTCGAGTGACGCCAGATCAGGTGGTGCTCTGGTTGGTAACCAGTGCGCCTGTCGCTTGTCACTTCAGTTGTCAGACGGCGCAGGATCTTACCCCTCGGGCACAAAGTTATACTGATGCAGGAGAGGGGATTCAACTCGGAGAGCAGGCATGGCTCTACCTGTTGAACGTTCGCCCCGACTATCCTCTGCCCGTTGATACACTGCTGCACTATCAGTTACTGCTGGAGCATGACGGCAGTTCCAGCGATATTGTCGATCTGATGCCATGGCTCTGCTATGAAGATAGCCAGACCCTTGGTTTTATGGTGCGCCCTAAGCTCAACTCTCTGTTACATGGCTCTTGCCGCAAACCCCACTATCCAGGTAATGATGGCTTGCATCAGGCTGATGCAGTGCTGGCTGATGCCAGAAAGGGGCGAGTGGATTCTCCGTCGTTGCTGATGATGTCCGGTGACCAGATCTATGCTGATGATGTAGCCGGGCCTATGCTCGATGCAGTTCATCAGGTGATCAGAATATTGGGGTTATGGGGGGAGCCGATTCAGGAATCTGCGGTTGCAGATAGCGAAGAGCTTTATCAAAGCGAGCTGTGCTACTACCGTCGCGAAGAGTTGCTACCTCACGATAAAGCGTCTGAACTGGTAAAAGATAAGTTTTTTGGTGGAGTGAAAAAGCCGATCTTTACGGCTAATACTGCGCACAACCATCTGGTGACCTGGTCAGAAGTGGTGGCGATGTATCTGCTGGTCTGGTCCCCTCAGCTTTGGCCTCATATCCAGCTGTCCGCTTCTAGGGTGGATGATGAATTCCGTGATATCTATCTACAGGAACAACCTCATGTCGAAGCCTTTGCCCGTGGCCTGGAGCCTGTGCAGAGAGTGATGGCGCAAATACCATGCTATATGGTGTTTGATGATCATGATGTCACCGACGACTGGAATCTGACGGCGGGCTGGGAAGTCGCCGCTTATAGTCATCCGTTCTCGCGCCAGATTATCGGTAATGCCCTGTTGGGATATTGGTTATGTCAGGCTTGGGGTAACGACCCTGATGGCATGGAAGAGCTGCGTGAGCCGGTGCAGCAGTTCATCGCGGAACGCTCAGCTGCTCGTCATAAGGAGATAGTTGATCAGTTGCTGGACTACGGCAGCTGGCACTATAGTCTGCCGACATCACCGAAATTGGTCGTGTTAGATACCCGCACTCATCGCTGGCGTTCTGAATCGAGTCTGGGCAAACCTTCTGGCTTGATGGACTGGGAATCCCTATCCGACCTGCAACAGGAATTGATCGGAGAAGATGCGGTGGTATTGGTATCACCCGCACCGGTTTTCGGCGTTAAATTGATTGAAACCGTGCAGCGGATTGTAAGTTTCCTGGGTAAGCCGCTACTGGTTGATGCTGAAAACTGGATGGCTCACCCCGGGGCTGCAAATGTGATGCTGAATATCTTCCATCACCCACGGACACCGCGAAACTTCGTGATTCTCTCAGGCGATGTACATTACTCGTTTGTGGCGGATGTTGTACTCAGGCGGCAGAAGAATAGCCCGAGAGTCTGGCAGATTACCTGTTCTGGTATCAGAAATGAGTTTCCTCGCACTCTGTTGGAGTGGTTCGATCGTTTAGATCGCTGGCTCTATAGTGCTCAGAGTCCGCTCAACTGGTTCACTAAGCGTCGGAGTATGCGGGTTCGTTTCCGGCATCCGGAGCGTTATCAGGGCCGCTTGCTGAATCACTCTGGTATTGGACGACTGGAACTGAATGATGCGGGTCAGCCTGAGCTGATTGAAGTGCTGACCGAGCATGGCCATCACAGTTTTCCGGCGAGTAATGGCAAACGCCGGGAGCGAATGAGGCAGCGGTTCCGCTATCGCAAGTCATTGCACCCGGATCAGTCTGAAGATTAGCCTACCTGATCAAGAATGCGCCGCTTAAAAGTGGCGCCGCGCTGCTCGACCAGCTCACGACAGGCGTCAATATCGACGCCAGCCAGCCCATCTATCGCAGAGACCGCGACCTCATCAAAGTGCGGCACCGCCTGTTCAATAAACATGAGTACAGCATTGTAAGACTCACTCAGTGCCGGTTTACAGTGTTGCTGATAGATCTCTTCATTCTGGGCATTGAGTGAGATTGACAGAGAATCAATGCAGCTGGCCAGCTCGGGAATGACATCTCGTTTATGAAACCTGTTGGCCAGTCCGTCTGTATTGAGCCGAACCTTGCCGTTTCGCGCTTTTACATATTGAGCGATCTGCAGCAACGGCTTCAGGCGCAATGTAGGCTCGCCATAACCACAAAATACGATCTCCGAGAAATCTTGCGGGTCACCGATCAGGTCAATAATTTCTGACACGTCCGGGCGTTGGCTCAGAAAAAGTTCATGCCCTTTCACTTCAGTACTCTGGTTGTGCTTAGGGCAGAACTGACAACTGAGGGTGCAGCGATCAGTCAGATTGATATACAGCTTATCGCCAATCTGATAGGTCAGTGTGTCTTCGGTCGTTGGGTCTGAAATACGGCGGGCGGGATTGGGTTTCACGTCAGGCTACTGCTAAGTGTTTCGAGGGCTGCAAATTTAGCAGACCAGTGGTTCGCCTGAACTGATCCTGATCAATTGGATTTGAGGCAGCGAACTGGCACTGAGGCCAGTTCGCTAATGGTGAGCGATTAGCCGGAGATAAACTGAGGGCTGAAGCCCATATTCCAGATAATGACAGTACCCACACGGGTAGATACCAGATAGACCAATCCTACTGTCAGTATTGCACCACTAAAGAAAAAGGCACGATCCTGATCGATGCCCAGAACATGTGGCAGGCCATCGTAGATCAGATAGCCGGCATAGGCAGCGGCAGCCAGATAGACCAGCATGTTAAACCAAGGCACTGGGTAAAGAGAGGCAAAGCCTGCCAGGAATAGCGGTGTACAGGAGTATGCAGCCAGGGCGATACCGTTCGCAGCATGTTCATCATGGCCACTGCCATAGGTTTTTGACATCCAGTCGATCATCCAGCCAAGACCGAATACACCTATCAGCATCGCTGCATAGGTCAGCACATTGAGTTGAATAGCACTGGCAGTTGTCAGCTTAATGAGTTCTCCGTCGCCTACACGCCAGCCGAACTGTGTGGTTGAGATAAACGCACACACCGGGCCTATCAGGGCCAACAGGCAGGTGTAGGAGATGTAGATTTTCATGGGACTGGTGTGTTCCTTGCGGATCAGTTCCCATTCAGCATCAGGATGAGTGAACATTCCGGGTACATGACTCAAGAGCATGATAAGCACCTCCAGGTTATGGGCTCAGCACACTGTGGCTCAACCTCACTCTGCCATTCCCGGGGCTACACCGGTTGGTAGTGAACAGCAACAAAAGCGAGACTGTCTTGTTTTTATAGCCACTGGCTGATTGATAAGGGCTACACCGGGTGATTGTTGCGATTATGGAGCAGCAAATCACGGGGCTGTTCTATAAATATAGATCGCTCTGTCTAATGTCGCACAATTGTTGATCACTTAGTCTGCTGGCTTTCTGGGCGTTGGAGAAAAATTGGAAGGATTAATCTATATAAATCAGTTGGTTAGTCCGAAAGTGTGAATTTCTAATTTGAACTCAAGTTTGCAGTGTTCGGCCTCAGCACGAGGGCATCTGACGTGATAATCTTAGAAATATCCTAACTTCGTCTGCTGATGAGAGGTCATGATGTCTGCTTTGCATATCGAAACACCTTTGCTGGAATCCCGGCCCATTTCTGCCGGATACAGTGGTACTGTCTGGTTGAAAATGGAAGCTATGCAGCCCAGTGGCTCTTTTAAGGCCCGGGGGATAGGTTTTGCCTGCCAGAAGTATGTAGAAGAGGGGGCAAAGCGGCTGGTGGCTTCGTCTGGCGGAAACGCCGGTGTCGCGGTTGCCTGGGCGGGCAGAAAACTTGGTGTACCTGTGACTGTTGTGGTGCCTCAGACGACCAAGCGGCAGGCGATAGAGCAGATCGCCCTGGAAGGGGCTGAAGTTATCGTTTATGGCTCCGTATGGGATGAAGCTCATCAGCACGCACTGGAACTAGGCGGTGATGATGCCGCTTATCTGCATCCCTTTGATGATGCCAATATCTGGAGTGGGCACTCGACATTAGTGGATGAAGTCATTGCCGACGGGGTTACGCCTGATGCCGTAGTCCTCAGCGTTGGCGGTGGAGGTCTGATGTGCGGTGTGCTGGAAGGTTTAAAGCGGAATGGTCTTGCTCATGTACCTGTATTAGCCGTCGAGACTGAAGGAGCAGCTTCATTAGCTGCCAGTGCGGACGCAGGCCAACTCACTTCACTGGAGCGAATTAGTAGTATCGCTACTTCACTGGGGGCCCGGCAAGTGGCACAGCGCGCCTTTGAATGGCTGGATGAAGCAAATGTTAGCTGTCATCAGGTGACAGATTTAGCAGCTATAGACGGTTGCGAGCGTTTTCTCGAGCAGCACCGGGTGTTGGTAGAACCCGCCTGTGGTGCGAGCCTGGCGGCTCTCTATCAGCATCATCCGTTGCTAACGGATAAGCAGAATATTTTAGTCGTTGTTTGTGGTGGCGTAGGTGTTACGCCATTGCAGCTGGCTGAATGGCGCGAGTCACTCAGCTGTATCTGAAGCAGGTACAGACTTAATGGCTGGATAGGGCAGCTCTATGGCAACGTGGTAATACAAGCGTTTGATGATCGATATCCGAAAACCCGCCTGATGCCGACGGAAGATGACTCTTAGAAAGTCTGGATCGCCGGTACGGTATAACAAGCTCTGGTTATCGGCTGCTGCCAGTTTCAGTTTTACTGGCTGCTGGTTTCCCCTGAAAGTAGAAAGAAAATTGAGAACTTTTCCACCGGAGCAGAACCGCCAGTGATGTTCTGACAGGTCAAGGCGAGCCAAGCCGTAAGTTTCGCCTTGTTGATGGCGGAAACAGAGCGGATAGCTGACCACCCCCCTTGGTGTTTTCACTGCTGTTCCATGCCAGCAGCCTTGTAGTGATGCTAGCAGTGGAGTTGGTGCCGCAACCTGATATTTCAGCAGGCATATCAGGCATAAAGCGATTGTGTTCATAGCTTCAGTATAGTGGGCGAAGCCATAAAAAAGGCCCGCGTTGGCGGGCCTGTAAGGGTGATTTCAAGCGGTGCTTGCGATCAGAGCATGTTACATATTCGGGTAGTTTGGTCCGCCCGCGCCTTCAGGAGTCACCCAGCGAATATTTTGCGCCGGATCTTTGATATCGCAGGTCTTACAGTGCAGACAGTTCTGACTGTTAATCTGGAAGCGTTCTCCCTCTTCATCAGCTACAACCTCATATACTCCGGCCGGGCAATAACGCTGTGCGGGTTCGGCATAGGTCGGCAGGTTCTGTTGCAGAGGAATGGCGACATCGGTTAACTGCAGATGACATGGCTGATCTTCCTCATGGTTAGTGTTTGAGAGGAATACTGAGCTCAGCTTATCAAAGCTGATCTGGCCGTCTGGTTTAGGGTAATCGATCTTCGCTGCTTGCTCAGCAGGAAGCAGCTGCTGATGGTCCAGATGGTTGTCGCGCAAAGTGAGTGGCAGCTTACCGCCGAAGATATTCTGATCCAGCCAGTTAAATCCGCCGCCAACAATGGTGCCGAATTTATGCAGTGCCGGGCCGAAGTTACGGGAACTGTTCAGCTCTTCCCATAACCAGGAATCTTTCAGCTTATCGTTAAAGTTCGTTAGTTCCTGCTGTCCCTCACATCCACTTTGCAGCGCTTCAAATACAGCTTCTGCTGCAATCATGCCGGACTTCATTGCCGTATGAGTGCCTTTAATCTTCGAGAAGTTCAGTGTGCCAGCGTCGCAGCCGAGTAACAGGCCGCCAGGGAAAGCCATTTTCGGCAGCGCGTTGAAGCCGCCTTTAGTAATGGCACGAGCGCCATAGGATACACGTTTGCCGCCTTCCAGATACTGTTTAAGTTCCGGATGGTGCTTGAGCCGTTGCATCTCATCAAATGGGCTTAACCATGGGTTCTGGTAGTTCAGGTCGATGATCAGGCCAACAACGACCTGATTGTCGTCGCCATGGTAGAGGAAGAAACCACCATTGGTGCCTTTACTCAACGGCCAGCCAGAACCATGTACCACCAGTCCCGGCTGGTGTTTTGCCGGATCAATGTCCCACAGTTCTTTGATACCCAGACCGTAATGCTGGGCATCGCTGTCGGCGTCCAGTTTATAGTGGTTGATCAGCTCTTTACCGAGATGACCGCGACAGCCTTCAGAGAACAGGGTGTATTTGGCGTGTAGCTCCATACCCGGCATATAACTATCTTTCTCTTCGCCATCGGCGCTGACACCCATATCACCCGTAGCGATGCCTTTTACACTGCCGTCATCATGGTAAAGAACCTCACTGGCGGCAAAACCCGGAAAAATCTCTACTCCCAGTTGCTCTGCCTGTTCGGCTAGCCAGCGGCACAGGTTCCCCAAACTGGCAATGTAATTACCCTGATTGTGCATGGTTTTAGGCACAAAGAAATCTGGGATTCGAGTTGCGCTCTGTTCATCTTTGAGCAAGAGAATCTTATCTTCGCTGACCGCTGTGGTCAGAGGCGCGCCTTGAGATTGCCAGTCCGGGAATAATTCATTTAAGGCACGAGGTTCGATAACCGCACCGGACAGTATATGGGCACCGACTTCTGAGCCTTTTTCAACAACGCAAACCGTCAGTTCCTGTTGCTGTTCATTTGCCTGTTGCATTAGTTTGCATGCTGCACTGAGGCCAGATGGACCGGCACCAACGATTACAACATCAAACTCCATCGATTCTCTTGTCATATCAGTATTCCCTTGCTGCCAGCTCTGGTTATGGCGATAGAGTGGTAGGCTGCAAATTTATATTAGGGTATTTACTTATTTGCGCTAATCGTACTGATATAGCCGCAGATGTAAAGTGCTCTATTAGGGTTATTGCTTATTCGGGGCAACAGGGATATATTAGGGAATATACCTACTTGTGGTGCCCGGATCTGATCGGGGCGTCTGAAAACAGATGAATACAAGGATCGAGCAATGAAGGTCTTAGTAACAGTCAAACGTGTAATCGATTACAACGTAAAAGTCAGAGTGAAGTCTGACAACAGTGACGTTGATCTGAGCAACGTAAAAATGGCGATGAACCCGTTCTGTGAAATCGCAGTGGAAGAAGCTATTCGCCTGAAAGAAGCTGGTGTAGCGTCTGAAGTTGTCGCTGTGTCTGTTGGTGATAAGGCTTGTCAGGAACAGCTGCGTACAGCGCTGGCGCTTGGCGCAGACCGTGCGATTCAGGTTGAGACTGAGGGTTCCCCGGAATCACTGAGTGTTGCCAAGTTGCTGGCGAAAGTAGTTGAGCGTGAAGCTCCTGAGCTGGTGATCATGGGTAAACAGGCGATCGACAGTGATAACAACCAGGCGGGCCAGATGCTGGCTGCGCTGACAGGTATGCCTCAGGGCACCTTTGCTTCTGAAGTGAAGGTTGCTGATGGCAAAGCTCAGGTAACCCGCGAGATCGATGGGGGCCTGCAGACCGTAGAGATCGATCTGCCTGCAGTTGTAACCACAGACCTGCGTCTGAATGAGCCTCGTTATGCGTCGCTGCCGAACATTATGAAAGCTAAGCGTAAGCCACTGGATGTGCTGACACCTGATGAACTGGGTGTCGAACTGCGTCAGCACACTGAGCTGCTGGGTGTCGCGGCACCTGAACAGCGTCAGGCTGGGGTAAAAGTTGCGGATGTTGCGGAACTGGTTGAGAAACTGAAAAACGAAGCGAAGGTGATCTGATGGCTATTTTGGTTGTTGCTGAACATGATAACAGTGTCCTGAAGCCTGCCACGCTGAATACGGTAACCGCAGCTTCTCAAATGGGTGATGAACTGCACGTGCTGGTAGCAGGTACAGGTTGTAGTGCGGTCGCGGATCAGGCGGCGGCGGTAGCTGGCGTGAGCAAAGTAATAGTCGCAGATGATGCGGCCTATGAGCATCAGCTGGCGGAAAATGTATCTCTGCTGTTAAAAGAGGTTGCTGAAGGTTATAGCCACATAGTCGCGGCTGCGACTACGACTGGCAAAAACGTAATGCCGCGTGTTGCTGCGCTGCTGGATGTTGGTCAGATCTCCGACATCGTAGCAGTTGACGCTGCAGATCAGTTTAAACGTCCGATCTACGCGGGTAATGCGATTGCTCAGGTGCGTTCACTGGATCCGGTAAAAGTGATCACTGTACGTGGTACCGCATTTGATGCGGCTGCTGCTGAAGGTGGCAGTGCAGAAGTGGTTGCTCTGTCTCAGGCGACTGATGCTGGTAACTCCCGCTTTGTTGGTGAAGAACTGGCGAAATCTGAGCGTCCGGAACTGACGGCTGCAGGCGTAGTTATCTCTGGCGGCCGCGGTATGGGTAATGGTGAAAACTTTGCTCTGCTGGAAAAAGTGGCTGACAAACTGGGCGCAGCAGTGGGTGCGTCTCGTGCTGCTGTCGATGCCGGCTTCGTACCGAACGATATGCAGGTGGGGCAGACCGGTAAGATAGTTGCGCCGCAGCTGTACATCGCTGTGGGTATTTCCGGTGCAATCCAGCATCTGGCAGGCATGAAGGATTCCAAAGTGATCGTTGCGATCAATAAGGATGAAGAAGCTCCTATCTTCCAGGTTGCTGATTACGGTCTGGTTGCTGATCTGTTTGACGTATTGCCTGAGCTGGAAGGCGCGCTTTAATCCTCAGAGGAAAAAGATTGTCGGACGGGGTGGGCTGACACCCGCGTCCGGCAAAGAGTCAGGGGAAACAGTTGTTGTTCTTTTTGCTGGCCAAGGGCCGGTAATCAATTCTTATCTTCAGGCAGCATCGCGTTGCTGCATCTGAGTTGCCAGGAAGTGTTGCAGTACTTTTTGCAGGACTTCAGCGTGTTGATGTTTTCCTTCCCGCTCCGCTTTTTGGATATCGTCCATGATGATTCCACGGATTTTCTGCTTGCCTTCATGGTTTATCAGATATTGACCTAACGCCAATGCAATCATCGGATCCATGTGCTCGTGTTCAGCAATAGCCTGAATTTCACCTTCGCTGAAATCAGTCATTGCCAGGCACTCTTCATATGTCAACATGTTGTGATTCCTCCGGAGTGGAACACCTATCTATAGTGGTTTTGAATGCCGTGCTCGTCCGGGAAGTGTCGCTCCTTCCCTATGAGCAAAATTGAGTTTAGTTAAGTAATTTTCATTGTACTAACCGATTTTCCGTAGAATTATTCATATGAAACAGAGAGGGTTTCTATTCCTCTCATGCTGCAAATGCGCAATAGAACTGCGCTTGCGAGGAGCGTTACAGGCGTGCTGCAGCTTTGCGGAGTGTGCACTGCATTAAACCGGTAATCCGGTCGGGAAAAGAGAAATTAGTCGTTGTTTTTGAATGGCAGTTTTGTTTCTAAGTCGAGCATTAGCTGCCGCATCTGTTGTTCTTCCTGAACGACAAAATCACTCACTGCGTCACGAAAACCTGAATGCTGAATCCAGTGTACTGACCAGGTTTCAACCGGGCGGAAACCTCGCTGAATTTTATGCTCGCCCTGAGCGCCGGGATCAAAACGCTTAAGTCCCTGTTCAATGCAGTACTCGATCCCCTGGTAGTAACAGCATTCAAAGTGCAGGTGCTGGTAATCGTCGTCTGATCCCCAGTAGCGGCCGTAGAGTGAAGAGTCGTCTTTGAAAAACAGTGCGGCAGCTATCATCCGATCCTGTTGCCAAGCCTGAACCATCATCAGCTGGGGGGCCATGGTTTCGATCAGTTGCTGAAAAAATTCCAGATTAAGATAGCCTGATCTACCGCGTTTCAGATAGGTATTATGGTAGTAGCGGTAAAACTGTCTTAGCTCCAGATCATTAATCTGTTCGCCCTGAACACGTTTTATCTCAGCTTGCTGCTGGGCTTTCTGGCGCTCCTTACGAAGGTTCTTGCGTTTGCGAGAGTTGAAGGTCGCAAGAAACTGGGTGAAATCGCTGAATCCCTCGTTAAACCAATGGTATTGGCAGCCTAATCTCGAAACTGTGGCGCTGCTGGCCAATGACTGTTGTTCTGCAGGGGACAGGAACAAGCCATGCCAAGAGGAACAATTCAGTTGATCACAGAGTTGTGGCAGCATTTTCGCCAACGCTTGCCATAGCTGATCGGGATCTTGTCGGGTTAATAGTCTGGGGCCCCATGCAGGCGTGTACGGTGCTGCAGTCAGAAGCTTCGGATAGTATTCAAGTTGATGACGCTCATAGGCATCCGCCCATGCCCAGTCAAAGACGTATTCTCCCCAGGAGTGAGTCTTGAGGTAGAGCGGCAGGATGGCGATCAGCTGTTGCTGTTGCTCAATTATCAGATGCAATGGATACCAGCCTGTCTCATCACAGACACAGCGGGTTTGTTCCAGCGCATGAATGAATTCGTAACTGAGGAAGGGATAGTCACCGGGGTAGACGCTATGCCACTTTTCGGCACCTATATCTTCAGCTTTGCCTGCTATCCTGATCTCAAACATTCTATACTTCAATTAGTTAGATTTAGGGAGGCTCTTTCCCTGAACCAAGGTATATCATATCTGGCGCTGATTTTAGCCAGATAAAATGTCAGGAGATCGGTATGGACGAGCTTGAACTGGAATTTGAATTGGATCCTCAGCTAGCTGCAGACTGCGTTGTGCTGGGTGATTTCCCGCTTTGTCGCCTGCTACTGATGAATGACTGTCAGTACCCATGGTTTATTCTGGTGCCGCGGCGCGCTGGTGTCACAGAGGTTTATCATCTGTCGGAAGAAGATCAGCGCCAGCTGGCACACGAGTCTTCCTATCTGTCGGAGAATCTGGCCGATATCTTCGCTGCCCGGAAGATGAATGTAGCGGCACTGGGGAACGTTGTTTCACAGCTGCACGTTCACCATGTGGTGCGCTATGAATCTGATGCGAGTTGGCCTGCTCCTATCTGGGGTAAGCACCCAGCGGTCGCTTATGACGAAGAGACATTGGCAACAGTGCAGCAAAAAGTGAATGCACTAATTGAAGATCAGGTACATCGCGTCGCATAAAAAATCGCTTGGGCGATTTCTGACGGGCAGGTTTAACGTACAGAGTTATGACTTGTAGACAGTGGTTAAAGACGCCACTGCCAACGTTGTTCGAAAGCCCTTTTATCCCTTCCTTCGATTCTTAGTCACCGGCTTTCTGCTGGTGGCTGATTCCATTTTTTCCGAGAAAAACCAGCGATATAGCTGAAGCCGATCTATATTTCAGGTGATGAATATTGCCTGAATAAAGGATGCTTCAGATGCAGGCTGCGATGCTTCAGTCCTGGTTAACACTGCAATGCCAACAGGTGACAGGCGTTTTACTTGGTGCCGTATTGGTGCGGGAAAATGAGACTGTCGATTGGATGGCATTGGCATGCTGGCCAGAGAGTAGCCAGACCCCGTCCGAGCTGTATGAGATAGCGGATCGTGTCGGTCGGGAGCAGCAGGCAGTGGAGCAGGACCGCAGTGAGGATGTGCTACTGGGATTCCCGGTAGAGCTCAGTTCCGGCTATCAGGCTGTTGTACTGTTGGAGCTTAAACAGCGTTCGTCCAGTGGGCGTGAAGCGGCGGTCCGTTTGGTGCAGTGGGGGTTAACCTGGCTGTCGATGTTGCACGAGCAGCAGCGCCGTTACGAATCATCTGTCAGTGATACTGTACTGGAGCTGCTGAGTGGCGTGCAAAACGCCGATACTCCGGAAGACGCAGGTGATTACCTCGCCACAGAGCTTGCCGCAAAGCTTGGTTGCTCTGAAGTGGTATTTGGTCTGATAGAAGATCAGCACAGTAGAGTGGTCGCTTTCTCGGGGAAGACAGCATTTGATGCCGAAACTTTGCTGGTGAAAAAGTGTGCGACTGCGATGGAAGCGGTACTAAGCTCACCGGTGCCGGTCTGCTATCCCGATCTGGAAGACACTGGCTATTCCGTATCACCCCTGCGTGAATTGGCTGAATCGATGCATGAGGACTGGGTCTGCGCGGTCCCTATTAGTTATCAAAAACAATGTTACGCGGTGATTCTATTGATGGGAGAGCACTCAGCTCCCTCTGATCGTGCGTCACTGTTGTTAAGTCAACTTGCTCACTATGTGGCACCTTATTTTTCACCCTCTTATCTGACGGATCATATCAACCCGACCAAGGGAAGAAAGCATACTCGCTGGCTGACCAAGCCGAGAGCTGTATGCGCGCTGGTTCTACTCCTAACTCTGTTAGCAGCATTCTGGCAGCAGCCTTACAGGCTTTCTTCCACTGCTTCGATTGAAGGGGTGATTGAGCGCCTGGTTGTTGCGCCTGCGGACGGTTTTATTGATTCGGCGATCCGAAGGGCGGGAGATCGTGTGTTGAAAGGTGAGGTGCTGGCAACACTGGATAATCGAGACTTGCTGTTGGAGCGGCAAAAATGGCGGAGTCAGCGAGTGCGTCATCGCAAGGAATACAACCAAGCGCTGGGTTCATACGATAGGGGGGAGATCAATGTTCTGCGGGCAAAAATCGATCAGGCTGAGGCGGAGCTTGAATTGATTGAGCGTCAGCTTGAGCGGCTCGAACTCCGGGCACCGCTGGATGGAATAGTGGTTTCAGGGGATTTTCATCGTGCGATGGGTAGTCCGGTTGAACGGGGACAGACGCTTTTCGAGATTGCACCACTTGATCGCTATCGAGTGGCGATTCAGGTCTCAGAGCGTGATATCCGCTTTGTCACTCTGGGGCAGGAGGGAAGGTTACGGCTGGCCGGATTGCCGGGACGCGCTCTGCCAATCAAGGTGGTGCGGATAGTGCCGGTGCTCGAAACAGATAAAGAGCAGAGTTTTTTTCGGGTTGAGGCTGAACTGGAAGAAGGAGTCGAAGAGCTGCGTCCTGGCATGACCGGAGTCGCGAAAATTGAGACAGCCCCGCGGACAGTGCTTTGGATCTGGCTACACCCACTATTCGAGTCTGTTCGTTCATGGTTATGGAAAGCGGGACTATGGATAGCCTGACCGCCGATAGCGAACACTGGCAAAAGGTTGCGCATCAGCGACCGAAGATTTTGCCGGAAATAGAGTTTGAGCAACAGCACTATCGAGGTGAGTGCTGGTATCTGCTGTATAACCGGGTGAGTGGGCGCTGTTTCCGATTTTCGGCTGATTGTTATCGTTTTATCTCTCAGCTTGATGGCTCCAGAACTCTGGCTCAAATTGAGCAGGAGTTGCGGCAGGGAGACCCGGAAGTGGATGAGCGACTGCACTATCTGCAACTGTTGTCTCAGTTGCAGCAAGCTGGTGCCGTTTCCATTGGGCACAAACAGCAAGGTGAAACCACTGAAAAATCCACTACTCGGAGTGGAGGCTGGTGGCGGTCGTTACGCAATCCTCTGGCGATCAGGATTCCTTTGTTTAACCCAACGTCGTTGCTCAATACTCTGATGCCCTTAGTCCGGAGGCTGGCCAGTCCTGTTTTGTACTGGGGCTGGCTAATGCTATTACTGATCTCCTTGGGCCAGTTGTTTGTTCACAGTAGCCAATTGCAGATGAGCAGTGTCGAGGCGTTGTTCAATCAGCAAAATCTACTGCTTCTCTGGTTGATATTTCCGTTGACCAAGGCCGCTCATGAGTTAGGCCATGCGGTAGTCACGCGCTATTACGGCGGCGATGTGAAGGAGATGGGAATCGTCATAATGGCGGCGATTCCAGTGCCTTATGTGGATGCATCAAGTGCGTCAGCCTTTGTTGATAAAGGTCGACGGATGAAAGTCGATGCGGCTGGAATCGCGGTTGACCTGACAGTGGCGGCGCTGGCTATGCAGGTCTGGCTATATGCCGAACAGGGTTGGTTGACTGCACTGGCTTTCAGCCTGATGTTGATCTGCGGGTTTTCGACGCTGGCGATCAACGGCAATCCATTGATGCGTTTTGATGGATATTATCTGCTAAGTGACTGGCTCGACATCCCCAATCTGGCGCCTAGATCCGGGCGTTATCTGATCTGGTTGTACCTGTCGAAGCTGGTTGGAGTCGCTGACCTGGGGTCGCCGACTCAGGATCGTTCAGAGGCAAGGTGGTTAGCAGGCTATGGGGTGCTGTCTTTCTGCTATCGATTGGCGTTGCTGTCATGGCTAGCGTTTATGGCCGCGGAAATCTCTATTCTGCTGGGAGCGCTGCTGGCTATTTGGGTGCTAGTGGTTCACTTGTTACGTCCGCTAATGCGTGGTGTGCTTTACCTATTGATTAGTCCCGGTGTTGCCGCGAAGCGGGGAAGAGCTGTTACCTCTGTTACTTGTATTGCCACACTTTTAGTTATCGTGCTCTTTGTGTTACCAGTGCCCTATAAGGTGAATGCTCAGGGGGTGCTCTGGCTGCCTACTGAAAGCCGTGTGTTGGCAGCGGGTGATGGTTATGTCGACAGCGTTATTACCGCTTCGGGCCAAAAAGTTGCCGAGGGTGATCTGCTGTTGGAATTAATTGATCCTGAACTGGCAACTGAACGGGGTGTGGAGCTTGCAAGAATGCGCGAGCTGAGAGCCCAGTATCAGGCGTCGGTGCGAGATGATCGGCCGCAGGCGGATCTGATAGCAACAGAGATAAAGCACCTTCAGGAAAGAATCGATCTTTTCGATGAGCGGGAAGCTGCACTCGTCGTAACCAGTCAATCCCAGGGAACTTATATTCAGCGGCGGGAAGATCGTTGGCTGGGGCGATTCGTAAAACAGGGCGAGTTGCTGGGTTATATAGTGCCGGAGAGCGTAAAGCGTGTCAGGGCCGTGGTCCGACAGCAGGATACCGAATTGCTTGCAGGGGAGATTACGGGCGTTAAGGTGCTCTTCCCCGGGCCAGAACTTAAGGCTTACGACGCCAGAGTTATCAGCCAACAACCAGCAGCTACGACCAATCTGCCCAGCCGGGCATTAGGTACATTGGGGGGCGGAGAGATAGTTGCAGATCCTGCTGATCCTAGTGGTATGACAGCGATCGACAAGTTCCTGCTGCTGGAGCTTGAGCTGGCTATGCCTGCCAGTGGTCGCGAGTCAGGAGTCCGGGCCGATGTACGCTTTGATCTTGCTAATCAACCGATTGGAGTGCAGTGGTGGCGAGAAATTCGGCAACTGTTTTTGCAGCGTCTGCAATACTAAAGAAGCCGCGAAGAATTACCGCAGGTGCGTTGCGAGATTTTTATCCGACGGAGCAATCCATGTCACCTGTGGGTGAAGCAACCGTTATCCGGGGCTGTATTGGACGGAAAGGATTTTTGGAGAGGATGCTATGAACCGGAAGCAATACGGAGTTTTGATCACCACGCTGATGATGCTGGGTACGGCCTCTGCAGCTCCTGTTCCACGCTTTGATTGTTTTATCGAACCCCAACTGGTCACCGCCGTATCAAGTGCCGACGAAGGTGTCTTGGAACAACTGATGGTGCGGAAAAGCGATCTGGTCACTGTCGGTGATCCGCTGTTTTCGCTCGATTCCGATGTTGAAAGGGATACGCTGGAATTGATTCAGCTGCGGGCTGCTATGGATGATGAAATCCGTTCTCGCGAGGCGAGCTATAGTCTGGCGCTGAAAAAGCTGAAGCGTATTAAATCACTCTATAACCGTCAGGCGGTGCCGCTGCATCAGAAAGAGGAAGCGGAGACTGAGACAGCCCTGGCGCGACTGCAGCTTCAGCAGGCCAAGGAAAACCAAAAGCTCGCAGTACTTGAAGCTAAGCGGGCGAAAACCCTGCTGGATCGCCGGCTGACCAGTAGCCCGGTGAGCGGTGTCGTGGTGCAGTTACTGAAGTTTCCCGGTGAATATGTTGAGGGTGAACCTGTTTTGCAGCTCGCTCAACTTGATCCGTTGCGGGTCGAAGTAATTTTGCCCGTCGCGTTATTTGGCAAACTTCAGCCCGGTCATAAAGCGATGATTGCCCCTGAGTTGCCACTTCAGGAAGGCCCGCTGGAAGCAACAGTCACCATCGTCGATAAAGTAGCGGATGTTGCCAGTGGAACCTTTGGCGTGCAACTGGAGTTGCCCAACCCCGAGCATCGATTACCCAGCGGGTTGAAGTGTGATGTGGTGTTTAAAGAACTGAAGCTACCAGATAATTTCCAGCAAAATTTCGGTGTTTCTGAATAGAGACGTTTTTTATTCCTTTAAAATCAACGCCCAATCAAAAAAGTACCAGCAAAACGTAGAAATAGTACTAATCTCATATTTTATGGGTGACTAGACTGCCTGTAAGTCAGAGCTGTTTCGAAGGAACTTGATGGATCGTATGGCTCTGGCGACAAGTCTTCATTGCGGTGGAGGCGGATACACTTAAGGGAATGTCTGTTGGTGAGGGAGAGTGACCAGGGATCAGGAGACGATAAGTGGTACTCCATTCTTTACGCACTCCATTGAGGGCTGCAGTGGCAGAAGCTTTGTCTGTCGGCTGGGTCTTCGAAGAACTGGAGCCGCGATTACTGTTTTCCGCTAGTTTTGATGCTGTCCTGATTGATGGTGCATTGGATGATCAGGAGCTTCTGCTGTCAGCTGCAGAGGGAGCAGATCTGATTCATGTCTATGACAGTCGCTATCAGTCGGCGGATGAAGTGTTGGCAGAAGTGGTGTCTTGGGCTGATGGCCATAATCAACAGCTCGACAGCCTTTCGATTCTATCCCATGGTCGCGATGGCGCTTTTGAGTTAGGTGATGAAAAGCAGACAACCGCAAGCCTGAATCAATCCCAAGATAATCAAAATAGCTGGCAATCGTTAGCACGGGTGCTGGATTCTGATGCTGATATCTATCTCTACGGTTGTAACCTCGCCGCTTCTGCAGATGGCGAAGCGCTGCTGGAAAGTTTGGCAGGACTGACCGGCGCTAATGTTCATGCTTCTGATGACCTCACCGGATCAGGTGGCGACTGGGTGTTGGAGGTTTCTACCGCCTCAGCAAACGGTATGACGCCGTTGAATGTTGAGTTACTTCAGCATTATCACTACTCACTGGGTAATGAAACTGTAGCTGATCAGTTTATCAATGCTGCCTTTGATGGTGATGATGGCACTATAAGCTGGACCAGTGACTGGGCTGAAGGCGGCGAAAGCGACGGTGTATCGGCTGGATTTATCCGAGTTGGTGATCAGAATGGGGCAATGACCGGTAATGAGTTGACGGTGGGCGGAGATGGTCTGGCAAATGGCTACAGCATTACGCGTGGCCTAGATCTGTCGTTAGCATCCAGTGCACAGCTGAACTTTGACTACCAAAGAGAGGTTCTCTCTGCCGGTGGTACTATTAATCTTGAAATCTATAACGGTACCAACTGGTCTGTTCTTCAGGCTTTTACGCTGTCATCCAGTGATGGCAGTGTTCAAAGTTTTTCTACCGATATAACCGCGTCGATCGATGCTGATACTCAATTACGTTTTTGTGGAGTGGGGATGATCGATGGCTTCCTGCATGTTGATAACCTGCAGATCGATTATGTAGTACCGAATTACGCACCAGTGCTCGATAACAGCAGTGACCTGTCGTTAAACTCCTCTATAGAAGATGATCTGGTGCCGGCTGGCAGCAGTGTTGTAACTATCCTCGCCAGTGCCGGCGGAACCCCGCTAACCGATCTGAATGTCAGCGATTCACTGGGTATTGCCGTTATTGGCGTGGATGATAGCAATGGTACCTGGCAGTACGATGCTCTGGCTAACGGTAGCTGGCAGGATTTTGGAGCGGTTAGCGATAACAGCGCCGTATTGCTTGATAGCAGCGCACTGATTCGCTTTGTACCCAACGCTAATTTCTCCGGTGATGCCGGTGATATCACCTTCCGCGGTTGGGATCAGACCAGTGGAAATAATGGCGATACAGCTGTTGATGTTTCGGTTAATGGCAACCAGACGGCGTTCAGTAGCCAGACTGAGACCGCATCGCAAATGATTACCGCAGTGGGCGATACCCCGGTCGTCGCTAATATCACTACCCTTGAGGATACCCAGAGTGGGCTGATTGTATTGGATCGCCATGCTGCGGATGGAGCCGAGGTCACTCACTTCCGGATCAGCGGTATCAGTGGTGGCACCCTCTATTTGGCGGATGGCGTTACTCAGGTGAATGACGGCGACTATATCAGTTATGCTGCAGGACAAGCCGGACTGCGTTTTACTCCCGATGTTAACAGCAACAGCGCTGGTAGCTTCAACGTGCAGTCCTCGGAGGATGGCAGCAGCGTGGCAGCCCAGAGCGGTACCACCAGCTCAACCATTACCGTGACCCCGGTCGGTGATACCCCGGTTGCCGCTAATATCACCACCCTTGAGGATACCCAGAGTGGGCTGATCGTACTGGATCGTCATGCCGCCGATGGCGCAGAGGTCACCCACTTCCGGATCAGCGGTATTAGTGGCGGTACCCTCTATCTGGCGGATGGCGTCACTCAGGTTAACGACGGCGATTACATCAGTTATGCCGCAGGACAAGCCGGGCTGCGCTTTACCCCGGATGCTAACAGCAACAGCGCCGGTAGCTTCAATGTGCAGTCCTCGGAAGATGGCAGCAGTGTAGCGGCTCAGAGTGGCACCACCAGCTCAACCATTACGGTGACCCCGGTTGGTGATACCCCGGTTGCCGCAAATATCACTATCCTTGAAGACACTCAAAGCGGGCTGATCGTACTGGATCGCCATGCCGCCGATGGCGCCGAGGTCACTCACTTCCGAATCAGCGATATCAGTGGTGGTGCTCTCTTTCTGGCCGATGGCGTTACTCAGGTTAACGACGGCGACTATATCAGTTATGCCGCAGGACAAGCCGGTCTGCGTTTTACACCGGACGTCAACAGCAACAGTGCCGGAAGCTTCAATGTGCAGTCCTCGGAAGATGGTAGCAGTGTGGCTGCCCAGAGCGGTATCACCAGCTCAACCATTACGGTGACCCCGGTCGGTGATACTCCGGTTGCCGCTAATATCACTACTCTTGAGGATACCCAGAGCGGGCTGATCATACTGGATCGTCACACGGATGATGGTGCAGAGGTCACTCACTTCCGGATCAGCGGCATTAGTGGTGGTACCCTCTATCTGGCCGATGGTGTCACTCAAGTTAACGACGGCGATTACATCAGTTATGCCGCAGGACAAGCTGGGCTGCGTTTTACCCCGGATGCTAACAGTAACAGTGCTGGTGGCTTCAATGTGCAGTCTTCGGAGGATGGCAGCAGCGTGGCAGCCCAGAGCGGTACCACCAGCTCAACCATTACGGTAACCCCGGTCGGCGATACTCCGGTTGCCGCTAATATCACTACCCTTGAGGATACCCAGAGTGGGCTGATCGTACTGGATCGCCATACGGATGATGGTGCAGAGGTCACCCACTTCCGGATCAGCGGTATCAGTGGCGGCACTCTCTATCTGGCGGATGGCGTTACTCAGGTTAACGACGGAGACTATATCAGCTACGCCGCAGGACAAGCCGGACTGCGTTTTACTCCGGACGCTAACAGCAACAGCGCTGGTAGCTTCAATGTGCAATCCTCGGAAGATGGTAGCAGTGTGGCTGCCCAGAGTGGTATCACCAGCTCAACCATTACAGTGACCCCAGTCGGTGATACCCCGGTTGCCGCTAATATCACCACCCTTGAGGATACTCAAAGTGGACTGATTGTACTGGATCGCCATGCTGCCGATGGTGCTGAAGTGACTCACTTCCGGATCAGCGGTATCAGTGGCGGCACTCTCTATCTGGCCGATGGCGTCACACAGGTTAACGACGGCGACTATATCAGCTATGCCGCAGGGCAAGCCGGGCTGCGCTTTACCCCCGATGCTAACAGCAACAGCGCCGGTAGCTTCAGTGTGCAGTCCTCGGAAGATGGCAGCAGTGTTTCAGCCCAGAGCGGTACCGCCAGCTCAACCATTACTGTGACCCCAGTCGGAGATGCTCCTGTCGTCGCCAGTATCACAACGACAGAGGACACCCAGAGCGGTTTGATCACTATCGGCCGTAATGCGGTCGATGGGAATGAGGTAAGCCATTACCGTATCAGTGGTATCAGTGGCGGTGCGCTCTATCTGGCGAATGGTTCTACTCAGGTTAACGATGGCGACTACATCAGCTTTGGTGCCGGTCAGGCCGGACTGCGCTTTACACCGGACGCTCATAGTAATCAGGTGGGGGCCTTCGACGTGACTGCTTCCACTACTGGTAACAGTGTCTTTGCTCAGAGTGGTACTGACAGTTCAACTGTCACCATTACTCCGGTGGGCGATACGCCGCAGTCTTTGAGTGCCACGACTTCTCCCGATACTCAGAGTGGGCTGATTGTTATCAATCGCCATCAGTCAGATGGCAGTGAAGTGAGCCACTTTCGTATCAGTGGAATTAGCGGTGGCACTCTGTTTCTGAGTGATGGCCTAACTCAGGTCAACGATGGTGATTTCATCAGCTATGCTCAGGCTCAGTCTGGGCTGCGCTTTACCCCTGACTCTTTGAGCGGCGGGCAGTTTAGTGTTGAGTCCTCCGAAAACGGCACATCAGTGGCTGCTCAAAGTGGGGCAGGTATTGTTTCAATCGCGGTGGTAGAGCCCGTTGAGGAAGAGGAGCTGGTAGTTCAGGGCGATGAGCCTGAAGAGATTGCAGAATTGGAAGTTGTTGATGCTCCAGCATTGCAATCTTTTGTCGAGGACGTTGCTGAAGATGAAGGCGATGAGGCTTTGACTGAAGAGCCAGTTGTTGCGCAGGACGCCGAAACAGAGCTATTGGAAGAGGGATTATTCGGGGCTGATGAAGCAGCGGCTGAAGCTGAAGAGATTCTGCCTGCTGCGCAGGCTCAGGCTCTGGTTGATGTTTTAAACCCGCCTCCAATAGGCGGGTCAGTGGGTATACAGTCATTTGTCGCAGAATTTGAATCTGACCAGTCTAAAGGAAACGGCTTCCAGATGGTCAGTGGTTCTCAAACAACTTCTTTCCAATTCAGTGAATTATCCCTTTCGTCGTTGGAAAACGTGTTACCTGACACTCAGCAGAAGTTGTTTTCAATGTGGTTACAGGAGGGGGTAGATGATCGCCGCGAGCTGGAACTGCTCGACCGGGATGCAGAATATCTACTCGAAGTGTCGTCAAAAGGGGTGTTGATGACCGCTGTTGCCGGGGCTGTGTCCTGGTCTCTCAGGGCCGGATCCCTGCTGTCCGGTTTCCTGACTGTGATGCCAGCCTGGAGAGGTTTTGATCCGTTGCCAGTGTTATCGCCTGACGCGATTGATCATCTGGCTGAACTTACCGAAGAGCCGCCAAAGGATCAGGTGGAACAGATTTTCGACGCACATGATAGCGATGAAGATCGGGAATAAGGAGGACCATTGATATGACTATTTCACCGGTGATCCGGGTAGCTTTTGGCTTGGTCTGCCTGACCCTTGGTATCCTTCTGACAGCGGATATATTTAATCTGACACCGTTAAAGAACGAAGAAGCGAAAAAGATGCGTCATGCGCTGGCAGAATCTGTCGGTGTTCAATTGTCTGTGGCTGCACGTAGTAACGACCTGTCACTGATGCGCGCAACTTTGAGTATACTATTGCGGCAAAATCCTGAGTTGTTGTCCGCGGGTTTAAGGCGAGGAGATGGCCGTTTACTTTTGGACCTGCAGCAACATGGCAGAGCCTGGGGGCAAGAGAGTGCTCAGGGTGGGCACGGACATGTCACTGCGCCTGTACTCAATGGTCGCTCACAATTTGCAGAGCTGGAATTGAGGTTTGAGCCTTTGGCTGCAGGTATTCCCTGGTTGGGTGGGCTTTCTCCATGGTGGATTGGCTATATAGCGCTTGCTGGCTTTGTTGGCTACGGCCTGTTATTGCGTCGCTGTTTCCGCTTTATGGACCCGACGACTGTGGTGCCGGGGCGGGTCACGGCTGCGTTGAATACGTTGGTCGAAGGTGTGCTGGTGCTGGATAACGATGGGCGTATTGTGCTGGCGAACAGTGCCTTTACTGATATTGCTGATCTACCGCTGTCGAAACTGATGGGTAAAGAAGCAACGGCCTTCAAATGGATGGTGCCGCGTTCCGACCAGCATGCGGCTGACCTGCCCTGGATGGAGTTGCTAAACGGTGGTACCGAGTCGCGACCGACCGCACTGGCGATTAAGCGCCCGGATGGGACCGAATCGGTCTTTATGGTCAGTGGCTCTGCGATTATGGACGATGATGGCGTGCAGCGCGGGGTAATGGTCAGTTTTGAGGATATTACTGAGCTCGAGCATAAACACGCAGAGATGGAAGAGATGTGTTTGCGACTTGAAGAGTCTAAGGAGCATATCTCGCGTAAGAATGAGGAGCTGCATGTTCTCGCGACTACAGATCCTCTCACCGGTTGCCTGAACCGACGACACTTCTTTGAACAGTTTGGCTCGCTTTTTTACCGTGCCAAATCCAAAGGAGATCACATCTGCTGCATTATGGTGGATATCGACCACTTCAAGAGTGTTAACGATACCTACGGTCATGCGATGGGCGATGAAGTGATTAAATTGCTGGCCGATCTACTCCATAGGGCGGTGCGGAGAGATGACCTGGTTTCGCGTTACGGTGGTGAAGAGTTCTGTATGTTGCTTCCGGGGATGAATATAGCCCAGGCGCTTGCAGTGGCAGAACGATGCCGTGAAGCAGTGAAACACCAGAATGATCTACCCGTTAAGGTAACTGCCAGCTTTGGTGTTGCTTCGCTGGATTGTGGAGCAGCAACACCGGAAGAGATGGTGGATAAGGCAGATAAAGCGCTTTATATCTCGAAAGAAAGCGGTCGCAACCGGGTAACCCCCTGGGATGCCTTGGCTCAGCGCCAGATGCAGCCTTTGCAGGTTGCCCAGCAGGAGCGGATGGAGATGGAGGACGCGATGCAGGATGCGTTGCGTAATGACGAGTTTGAACTCTATTTTCAACCGCAGTACTCCGCCGCTGGCGACATGATCGGTGCGGAGGCGTTGATTCGCTGGAATCGGCCGGGCTATGGGCTGGTCTCTCCTGCTGCTTTCATCAGTCATGCGGAAGCCAGTGGCCAGATCCTTGAGATTGGTGAGTGGGTGCTGCATGAAGCTTGTGACTATCTGGCCAAATGGACTCAATTAGGGCTGATTCCGGAATTCAGTCGGCTAGCTGTGAACGTCAGTCCCCGTCAGTTCGGTCATCCGGGTTTTGTCGATACTCTGGATCATGTACTACGTCGAAGCGGTGCCGATCCGAGCTATCTGGAACTTGAACTGACCGAAAATATGCTGATTAATAGTGTCGATGAAGCGGTAGAGAAGATGGAAGAGCTGAAACAGAAAGGGATTCGTTTCTCCATCGACGACTTTGGTACCGGTTACTCATCACTGACCTACTTAAGGCATCTGCCGCTGAATCAACTGAAAATCGACCAGTCATTCGTTAAAGACCTGTTAGTTGATAAAAGTGATGCGGCCATTGTTGCTACCATTATCGCAATGGCGGAGAGTCTGGAACTGGAGACCATTGCAGAAGGGGTTGAGACTGTTGCTGAACTCGAGCTGCTTCGTAAAATGGGATGTGATACTTTCCAGGGCTATTACTTCAGTAAACCTGTCCCAGCGACAGAGTTGCAATCTCAGATCTGTCAGCCCATCAGGGCGGTTTCAAACCGCTGAGTCTTTCTTATTTCGGGAAAGGTCCATGCTCATTTCTCGGACCTGCTCCTATGCTGTTTGAAGTGTGAATAATTCCCTGCTTCCCTGATGTAAAGCACTGCCTTAATCAGGTATAATTCGCGGTTTTGTAAAATACGCTGTTTAAGACGTAACGTTCATGCCGATCTTTGACTTTCAATGCAAAGCTTGTGGGCACCAATTCGAGAAATTGGTGATGGGCTCTGATCCGGTGATGCCGGCCTGTGTATCTTGCGCAGATGAAAAAGTTGAGAAACTGGTATCTGCTCCGGGCTTCAGATTATCCGGTAGCGGCTGGTACGAAACAGATTTTAAAACCGGCAAGAAAAAGAACCTTGCGGGTGGGAGTTCCGGGGAATAATCTCCGGGCTGGATTTTATTTGTAGTGGGGGCCGATGCTCCCGAAATTTTCGACAGGACTGATAACTATGCGCAGCCATTATTGCGGCGACCTGAGAAAAGAAGATATTGGAGAAGATGTAGTACTGCGCGGCTGGGTTCACCGCCGCCGTGACCACGGAGGAGTGATCTTCCTGGACGTGCGTGACCGTGAAGGGATCGCGCAGGTGGTATTCGATCCAGATCGTGAAGAGAGCTTTGCCCTGGCTGATAGCGTACGTAATGAGTTCGTTATCGAAATTCATGGCACTGTTCGCAGTCGTCCTGAAGGTACCACCAATGCTGATATGCCGACAGGTGATGTCGAAGTTCTGGGTAAAGAGCTGGTGTTGCTGAATAAGGCTGATACACCTCCGTTCCAGCTGGATGATCACCAGCAGGTTGGTGAAGACGTTCGTCTGCGTAACCGTTTTATCGACCTGCGTCGTCCTGAAATGCAGGAAAAACTGCGTTTCCGTTCCAAGGTTACCAATGCGATCCGTAACTATATGGATGACAACGGTTTCCTGGATATCGAAACACCGATCCTGACCCGTGCGACCCCTGAAGGTGCCCGTGACTATCTGGTGCCTAGCCGTACTCACGAAGGTTCCTTCTTCGCGCTGCCACAGTCTCCACAGCTGTTCAAACAGCTGTTGATGGTGTCTGGTTTCGATCGTTACTACCAGATTGCTAAGTGCTTCCGTGACGAAGACCTGCGTGCTGACCGTCAGCCTGAATTTACTCAGGTGGATATCGAAACCTCTTTCATGGACGAGAACGAAATCATGTCCATGGCTGAAGAGATGGCGCGTAAGCTGTTCAAAGATCTGCTGGATGTCGAGCTGGGTGAATTCCCACGTATGCCATATGCAGAAGCGATGAAACGCTACGGTTCCGATAAGCCGGATCTGCGTATCCCGATGGAGCTGGTTGACGTTGCTGACCTGATGGAAGGCGTTGAATTCAAGGTCTTCGCAGGTCCTGCTAAAGATCCTAAAGGCCGCGTTGCTGCGCTGAAGGTACCAGGTGGTGCTCAGCTGACCCGTAAACAGATCGACGAGTACACTAAGTACGTTGGTATCTACGGAGCTAAAGGTCTGGCGTGGATCAAAGTTAACGAACTTGAGAAAGGCGAAGAAGGCCTGCAGTCTCCGATCGTTAAGTTCCTGGGTGAAGAAGTCGCGCTTAAGATCATGGAGCGTCTGGGTGCTCAGAACGGCGATATCGTATTCTTCGGTGCTGATAAAGAGAAGATCGTTAACGAAGCGATCGGTGCGCTGCGTATCAAGGTCGGTCTGGACCTGGATATGGTTGAGCGTGAGTGGGCTCCGATGTGGGTTGTTGACTTCCCAATGTTCGAAGAGCTGGACGGTGGCAACCTGACCGCTCTGCACCATCCGTTTACCTCTCCAAGCTGCAGCGCGGAAGAGCTGAAAGCGGCACCTGCTGAAGCGCTGTCTCGCGCTTACGATATGGTACTGAACGGTACTGAGCTGGGTGGTGGTTCTGTCCGTATTCACGATCAGGAGATGCAGAAAACTGTATTCCAGATTCTGGGTATCAGCGACGAAGAAGCAGAAGAGAAGTTTGGCTTCCTGCTGGATGCGCTGAAGTACGGTGCGCCTCCACACGGTGGTCTGGCGTTTGGTCTGGATCGTCTGATCATGCTGATGACAGGATCTGACTCTATTCGTGAAGTTATTGCCTTCCCGAAAACTCAGAGTGCATCTTGCCCGCTGACAGAAGCGCCGGGTGAAGTAAGTGCCGCTCAGTTGCGTGAGCTGAATATCAAGCTGCGTAAAACTCCTTAAACCAGGAGTGTTGTGAGACTGTCCGGCCGGTCGGGCAGTCTTGCGTAGCGGGTGATGCTATGTGTTGCCCGCCATCTGATGATTTCACATCTCTACCGGTCTCATGCCGGTGGTACAAGGATTAGAGGTGCACCAATGGCAGGTCATTCTAAATGGGCCAACATCAAACACCGCAAGGCTGCTCAAGACGCTAAGCGGGGCAAAATTTTCACCAAGCTGATTCGTGAACTGGTTGTTGCTGCTAAAGAGGGTGGCGGCAATGCGGATGATAACCCACGCCTGCGTGCTGCGATCGATAAGGCGCTGGGTGCGAACATGAAGAAGGACACTATCGAGAAGGCGGTTGCCCGTGGTGCTGGTGGTGGAGAGGGTGATAACTACGATGAGCTCACCTACGAGGGCTACGGTTCTAACGGTGTTGCAATCCTCGTAGAGTGCATGACCGATAACGTCAATCGTACGGTATCTCAGGTGCGTGCCGCGTTTAATAAGTATGGCGGCAATCTGGGTACCAACGGTTCCGTATCTTATCTGTTCGAGAAAAAAGGCCAGATTTCGTACGATGTAGGCGCTGATGAAGATGCGATTATGGAAGCGGCGCTGGAAGTGGGGGCAGACGATGTTGTGACCAATGAAGATGGCACTATCGATGTGTTCACTGCGTGGCAGGACTTTATGGATGTGAAGCAGGGTTTGGTTGATGCCGGTCTTGAGCCTGTCCATGCTGAAGTGGCGATGATCCCTTCTACTACTGTAGATCTTGATGCGGATACTGGCCGTAAGGTGATGAAGCTGATTGATGCGCTGGATGATCTGGACGATTCGCAGAACGTCTTCCATAACGCCAGTATTCCAGAAGAAGCTCTGGAAGATTAACCTGAGAGTTTCTTTAGTAGAGTGACGAAGCCGGGCCTATGTCCCGGCTTTTTTTATGATATCCTGTATGGCTATACAGGTGTTTAGGACGTTGTTGGATGATCATACTCGGCATTGACCCAGGCTCGCGCATAACCGGCTACGGTTTGATCAATTGCGTCGGTGTGCGTAATGAGTACATTGCCAGTGGTTGTATCCGCATTAAGGGCGATGCATTACCTGATCGGTTGCGGCAGGTTTATCAGGGCGTGTCGCAGATTATCGAGCAGTACTGTCCGCAGGAGATGGCGATAGAGCAGGTCTTTATGGCAAAGAATGCCGATTCTGCCTTGAAGCTTGGTCAGGCCCGTGGCGTTGCTATTGTTGCTGGCAGTAACCAGGAGCTACCTGTTTATGAATATGCTGCTCGAAAGGTTAAGCAATCAGTCGTCGGTAAAGGATCTGCCGATAAGTCACAGGTACAGCATATGGTTGCACATCTGTTAAAGCTGCCGGGCTTACCACAGGCAGATGCCGCCGATGCGCTGGCAATCGCGCTTTGTCATGCCCACAGTCGTCATGCACTGGTGCAGACGACAACTGCTCGAACGGCTCGCCGAGGTGGTAATGGGCGGTGGCGCTTATGAGTTATCAGGATTTTATCTATCTGGCTGAGCTGATTGGTGTCTCAGTATTCGCGATCGCCGGGGCGATTGCAGCGCGAGGCAAGCGGCTCGATATCTTTGGTGTTGTGGTACTCGCTATAGTGACCGCGCTGGGTGGGGGCACGATTCGTGATATTACCCTGAACCTGCACCCGGTCAGCTGGATCAGTAATACCAGTTATCTTTGGGCTGCCATGCTGTCCGCGCTCATAGCCTTTATATGGTGTCGATACATAGAGTATCCGCGGCGAATGATGCTGGTGCTTGATGCGATGGGGTTGGCACTCTTTGCAGTGCTGGGTGGTCAAAAGGCCGCAGCCCTTGGAATGCCGGCGGTTATCGTAGTTATGATGGCGGTGATTACAGGTTGTGCCGGTGGCATGATTCGTGATCTGTTAACCCGCGAAATACCACTGGTGCTGCATCGCGATGGTGAGCTTTACGCGACCTGCGCAATTGCTGGTGCAAGCTTTTATGTAGTCTTTGATGGCCTGATTGAGGAGCGTCTGCTGGCGCTGATCTCTATGGCGATAGTTTTATTGTTGCGACTTTCGGCAATCTTTGCCCGGGTTAGGTTGCCCGAATTCGTGATGGCAGGTCATCGCCTGGAATCACCAGAAAGTGCACGAGATACGGAGAATGAACAGAAGTGATTGGTCGACTGAAAGGAACGCTGCTGGAGAAGCAGCCGCCGCAACTGTTGCTCGATGTACAGGGTGTAGGCTACGAGTTGGAAGCGTCGATGAATACCTTCTATCGCCTGCCCGAAGTTGGTCGTGAGTTGACGCTGCATACTCACTTTGTTGTGCGTGAAGATGCGCAGCTACTTTACGGCTTCTATGACAAAGATGAGCGGGTTCTTTTTCGTGCACTGATTAAAGTTAACGGTGTAGGGCCGAAGCTGGCACTGACCATTCTATCCGGCATTAGTAGTCGTGAATTTATCGGTTGTGTGAACCATCAGGATACTGCTGCGCTAGTGAAGTTGCCGGGCGTAGGTAAGAAGACCGCTGAACGTCTGATAGTTGAGATGAAGGATAAGCTGCAGAGTCTGCAGTTGACCGATAGCAGCGATTTTGCCCTGGCCAGTCCTGATGCTGATCCAGTGGCGACAGCTACTCAGGCGAATGACGCTAAGGCTGAGGCGGAAAGTGCACTGGTAGCCTTGGGGTATAAGCCGGTTCAGGCAACCAAGGCGATCGCCTCTGCGGCTAAGTCGCTGGATATCGGTGCTCCGAGTGAAGAGTTGATCCGTGTCGCCTTGAAGAATATGGTTTCTGGCTGATAGAGGTAGATGAAATACCATGATGATTGAAGCAGATCGTTTTATCACACCAGTTTCCAATCCCGTTGAAGAAAATCAGGACCGCGCCATCAGGCCGAAGCTACTCGACGAGTATGTTGGTCAGCCGAAAGTGCGCGAGCAGATGGAGATTTTTATCTCGGCTGCGCGTCAGCGAAATGAGGCATTAGATCATACGTTGATCTTTGGCCCGCCTGGGCTTGGTAAGACGACATTGGCGAACATCATCGCTGGTGAAATGGGTGCTGAGATACGTACCACCTCCGGGCCTGTGCTGGAAAAGGCCGGTGATCTTGCTGCATTGCTGACCAATCTTGAAGCAGGAGATGTGCTCTTTATCGACGAAATACATCGTCTGAGCCCCAATGTGGAAGAGGTGCTTTATCCGGCGATGGAAGATTACCAGTTGGATATAATGATCGGTGAAGGCCCTGCGGCCCGTTCGATCAAAATCGATCTGCCGCCATTTACCCTGGTCGGTGCTACTACTCGTGCGGGCTTGCTAACTTCGCCGCTACGAGATCGTTTTGGCATAGTGCAGCGTCTTGAGTTCTATAACGTGGAGGATCTGACTTCAATCGTTGAGCGTTCAGCACGATTGTCCGGCATGTCGATTGATACCGATGGTGCTCGCGAAGTGGCTAAACGTTCACGTGGTACCCCGCGAATAGCCAATCGACTGTTAAGACGGGCGAGAGATTATGCCGAGGTCAAAGGAGGCGGTGATATCTGCACCGATATGGCAGATCGCGCCTTGAATATGCTCAATGTTGATGAGCGTGGCTTTGACCAACAGGACCGTCGTATGCTGTTGGCGATGATTGAAAAATTTGGTGGTGGCCCGGTTGGGGTTGATAGCCTTGCCGCCGCAATCAGTGAAGAGCGAGATACCATTGAAGATGTGCTGGAGCCGTACCTGATTCAACAGGGATACCTGATGAGAACGCCGCGCGGCAGAATAGTGACAGATCTGGCGTATCAGCATTTCGGTATAGAAAAGCCTGACTAACCTCAATTTCTCTAAGGAAATAGTGTTAAACGCCCGTTTGGATGACGAAGGTCAATAGGTCGTTATCTGACCTTCGTCTAATATCCGTTAAAAAAACGGAGCAGGGTGATGGCTATTTGTTTGAAGATCAGCGAAGTGACTGCGTTTCGCAGCGAGCTGGAAGGGCTGCTCGAATCGGTACAGGAAGATACCAGAGAGGCTCAGCTGGAGGCTGCAAAAACGGGCAAAGTGATAGATTTTTCTGCCGAGCGAAAGGTGATTGAGCAGTGTGAGGCTGCGTTAGCGAGAATTGACAGTGGTAGTTATGGAATTTGTGAAAATTGTGGCGAAGATATCGAACTGAGCCATCTTAAAGCAGATCCTCTGGCTCGCTTTTGTATAAGTTGTAAGGGGCTGGCTGAGCCATAAACTCTTTCGCAACATCTGGTTTTCGCAGCAGATGTAAAAACAATGTAAACAAAGGTTAAAAGGCCGGCATTTGCCGGTTTTTTTATTTTTGCTGTGTTAACCTAGCTCGCTTGTATGTTATTGAGTTACCACCGGATTGCGTGGATTACTATTGGTGCTGTGAAGGGTGTGAATCGTTATATCTAACCCGCTCAGTCACGAACCACTGATCTTTAATGTAGCGAGCTGCTGAACTAATTAGTTACGCCTTGCTCAAAGAGTGCTCATATTACTGCGGCGGGTGGTCCGCCGACGATTATTCCCGGACTAAGGAGCAAAGCGTGGAAGATAAGCTGTCGATTTGGGGACTGATTGCCAGCGCAAGTGTGGTTGTGCAGCTGGTTATGTTGTTGTTGGTCGTTGCTTCGTTTGTGTCCTGGGTGATGATCTTCCAGCGTCGCAGTGTCATTCTCCATGCTAGGAAGAGTCTGCGCCAGTTTGAAGAACGTTTTTGGTCTGGTGTCGATCTGGGGCAACTGTTCCGAGAGATCAGTCAGTCTCCTGATAATAGTAATGGTGCTGAAAACATCTTTCGCGCCGGGATTAAAGAATATACCCGTCTTAGCCAGCAGCCAGGCGTGGACGCCGATGCGGTGATGGATGGTGTGCAACGTAGTATGCGTGTCGCGCTCGCTCGCGAAGAGGAAAAACTGGAGCAACATCTGCCGTTTCTGGCGACCGTTGGTTCCACCAGCCCGTATGTGGGACTGTTCGGCACGGTTTGGGGCATCATGAACGCTTTCCTTGGTCTGGCGAATGAAAAACAAGCGACCCTGGCTTCAGTTGCACCTGGTATCTCCGAAGCGCTGATTGCAACCGCAATTGGCCTGTTTGCAGCTATTCCTGCTGTAATCGCCTACAACCGTTTCTCCGCTAAGAGTGAGTGGCTTATGAATAGCTATGAGACCTTTGCGGAAGAGTTCTCCAGCATTCTTCACCGACGTATTCATACTGCTTAAGCGGGGCCGTTCATGATTAGGCGGGTAAAAAAGAAGCGTCGGCTGAATTCAGAAATTAATGTCGTACCTTATATCGACGTAATGATGGTGCTGTTGGTGATCTTTATGGTCACCGCGCCGATCATGACTCAGGTGGTTGATGTTGATCTGCCTGAGGCGGGTGCTGATCCGGTAGAACAGGAAGACACAGAGCAGTTAATCGTGAGTGTTGACCGGGAAGGACTTTATTACGTCAATGTCGGCGGTGAGGAAACCGATCCGGTTTCGGCTGAAGAGGTAGCTACACGAGTTGGGAAAATCCTCAACGCTAACCCTCAGAAGATGGTTTATGTTCGTGGTGATAAAACGGTTAGCTACGATCATGTCATTACTCTGATGGCACTGTTACAAGGAGCCGGGGCGACGTCGGTTGGCCTGGTCACTGAGTAGGGTTGTCGGCCGTGGGTGCTCGTAGTTATATAGTCCCGGTGATACTGGCTGCGTTACTGCATGTGTTGATGTTGACGCTGTTGTTTGTGCACTGGGAGGGTCATGCGTCTGAGCAGGTCAAAACGCCGAAGCACATAAAGGCGCAGATGATCGACCTGAACTCCGCTCAGATGAAGAAAGAGCTGGATAGGGCACGCAAAGCTGACGCCGAGAAAAAACGTCAGCAGGATGAAGCGCGTAAGAAGGCCGAGCAGGAAAAGCAGCGTAAGGCTGAAGCTGAGAAACAGAAAAAAGCCGAAGCAGATAAAAAGCGTCAGGCGGATGAAAAGAAAAAAGCCGAAGCTGAGAAGAAGAAAAAGCTAGAGGCAGAGAAAAAGAAGAAAGCGGAAGCCGAGAAAAAGAAAAAGGCAGAAGCTGAACGCAAGAAGAAAGCCGAAGCTGAGAAGAAGAAAAAGCTAGCGGCAGAGAAAAAGAAGAAAGCGGAAGCTGAGAAAAAGAAAAAGGCAGAAGCTGAGCGTAAGAAAAAAGCTGAAGCTGAGAAAAAGCGTAAGGCTGAAGCTGAGCGTAAAAAGAAAGCTGAGGCAGAGAAAAAGCGTAAAGCAGAGGCGGAGCGCAAGCGAAAAGAAGCCGAAGCTAAGAAAAAGGCTGAAGAGGCTGCACAGCAGGCCGCGCTCGATGCCGCTTTAGCAGAAGAGGAAGCTTACGAGGCGGAGCTTGAAGCAGAAGCTGCGACTAATGATGCAATGGGATATATCGTTAGCTTGATAGAGAAAAACTGGCGTCGCCCAAGTACTGCGCGAACGGGTATGACAGCTATGGTCGACATTCGTCTGTTACCTTCAGGGGAAGTCGATAGCGTTGATGTTGCCCGCAGCAGTGGGAATGTCTCTTTCGACCGCTCTGTAGAACAGGCGGTATTACGCGCCGGAAGTTTCCCGGAGCTTCAGAAATTGGATCCGATTCTTTTTGAGCGTCATTTCAGACGTATAAAAGTGTTATTTGAACCGGAAGGTCTTAGGTGGTGATGATGGAACGAGTACTTTGGTTCTGCCTGATGCTGATGCTCCCATTCGGGCAAGTGTACGCAGAGACAATTCTTAAAGTAACCAAGGGCGTGGATGAGCCTACACCGATAGCGGTCTCACCATTTCAGTGGAGTGGTAGCTATGCTTTACCACAGGATGTTGCTGAGATTGTGACTAACGATCTGAGCCGCAGTGGCTTTTTCAAGCTGATGGCGCGGGATGATATGTTGAGTTTTCCTTCTCAGCAGGATCAGGTCTTTTTCCGTGACTGGCGGATGGGCGGTAGTGACTATTTGGTTATTGGCCGGATTGAGCCCGTTGCCGGTACTCGTGATGATGTATCAGTCACTTTCGAACTTTACGATGTGATTAAAGGCCAGAAGATCCGTATTGATCAGAGTAGATATACAGCATCTGTAAAATATCTGCGCCAGATTGCTCATCGGGTGGCTGATCAGATTTTTGAGAAGCTGACTGGGATCCCAGGTGCCTTCTCGACACGCATAGCATACGTAACCGCTAAGCAGAACGGTACAAATCGTCAGTATCAGTTGATCGTGGCTGACGCCGATGGCGAAAATGCCTCTGCTGTATTCACCGATAAAGAGCCAATTCTGTCACCTTCATGGGGGCCGGACGGCAAAACACTGGCGTTCGTTTCATTTGAAACGACACGGCCGATGATTAATGTGATGGATATCACTACAGGTAAGCGTCAGCGTGTACAGTCTTTCCGTGGACTGAACGGTGCACCTGCCTGGTCACCAGATGGACGTAAGTTAGCGTTAACGCTCTCGAAGGATGGAAACCCTGAGGTTTATATTCTGGATCTGAGTGTCGGGAAACTGAACCGGGTAACCCACCATTATGCGATTGATACCGAGCCAAGCTGGGCTCCTGATGGTCGCTCGCTTTACTTTACTTCTGACCGTGGTGGTCAGCCGCAGATATATCGTGTGCACCTGGCGACCCGTGAGATCGAGCGTGTCACTTTTGAAGGAAACTTCAATGCTCGTGCGAGATTAACGCCAGACGGTCGCTTTATGGCGCTGGTGCATCGTGCTTCCGGCGGCGGGGCGCGCTTTAATATCGCGGTTCAGGATATGAAGACCGGTCAGCTGGACGTGTTAACTGAAAGTATGCTGGATGAGTCCCCAAGTATTGCGCCAAACGGTAGTGTTGTGATCTATGCGACACAGAAAGGTACTCGTGGCATTCTGTCAGCGGTAACGCTGGATGGACGTGTAAAGTATGAAATGCCGGTCAGGGGAGGTGATGTTCGTGAGCCTGCCTGGTCGCCATATCTGAATTAAATGCTTAACAGGGCTGGCGTTGTTCAGCCCTTATTCTTGCAATGATGCGCCTTAGGGATTAGTTTAATGGCATCGTTTCATGGATTAGCGCTATACAGGACAATAATAGGAGTCATCAATGCGAGCGTTGAACGTAACTAAAGCTGCTGCTCTGGCTTTTGCAGTCGCATTTGCAGCAGGTTGTAGTACTACTGGCACAGGTACAGGTGCTGGCGAAGGAACAGATCAGAGCGGTGCAACTACCTCTTCTACAGACCGTGGTTCAGTAACCGGCGGTTCTGTATCTGACGTAGCTAACCTGCGTACAGTTTTCTATTTCGATTTCGATAAGTCTGTGGTTAAGGCTGAAGGTTTTGCTGATCTGGAAGGTCACGCACGTTACCTGGCTGCTAACCCGACTGCAAAAGTTCGTCTGGACGGTCACGCTGATGAGCGCGGTACCCGCGAATACAACATGGCACTGGGCGAGCGTCGTGGTAACGCTGTTGCTCGTTTCCTGGTTGTAAACGGTGTTTCCAGCTCTCAGATTGAAGTGATCAGCTACGGTGAAGAAAAACCAGCTATGATCGGTCACAACGAAGGTTCTTGGGCTAAGAACCGTCGTGTTGAACTGAGCTACGAAAGCCGTTAATCGCTCTTATGCGTAATGGTTTTATCCCGGCGCTTCTGATGGCAGCTATGCTGCCATCAGTGGCATCCGCCGAAGTCCCTGTCATTGAAATCTCCCCGAATGGTAGCAGCCAGCCAAGCTTTGGCCAGCCGTTACAGAGCGCGCCGCGTCCAGGCAGCAGTAATACTCAGTTATTGATGCTGGTTGAGCAGATGCAATCTGAACTGCGGGCATTGCGCGGGCAGGTCGAGCAGCAGAATTACCTGATCGAGAAAATGAAACGCGAACAGCGTGATCGTTATCGTGATCTCGACAGACGGGTGTCTATGCTGATGCAGGGCGAGGTGTCGCCAGCAGCCGTTACTGAACAGCCTGAAGTGGCAGCTAGCCCGGCTACAGAAGGCGAAGCTACGGTTCCTGAAACTCCGGTAGCGATTGCACCGACTGAGTCTGCAGCAAAACCAGCAGACCCTGTTGCTGAAAAGCAGGCCTATCAATCAGCGTTTGCGTTAGTTCGTCAGCGTTCATTCGAAAAGGCGACAGCTGCGTTTAAGCAGTTTCTGACTGATTATCCTGAAAGTGGTCGTGCGGCAAATGCGCATTACTGGTTGGGTGAGATCAGTCTGGCTCAGAAATCTTATGAGTCAGCGAGGGAAGCTTTTGCTCTCGTATTCAATAGCTATCCCGATCATCGTAAAGCATCTGATGCCGCATATAAGCTGGGTGTCGTCTATGATGCACTTGGCGATGCAAAAAACTCCGCGAAGTATCTAAAGCTGGTTCAGGAAAAGTACGCTGGAACAACAGCGGCGAAACTGGCCAAACAGTATAAACCCAAGTAAATCAGGTATCCGCTAAATGGCAGATTCCATCAAGAAAGCCGTAGTGCTGCTTTCAGGTGGTCTCGATTCAGCCACTGCTCTGGCAATGGCTGTCGATCGAGGATTCGAATGTTATGTCTTGAGCTTTGACTATGGTCAACGCTCACAGACTGAGTTAAATGCTGCTCGCAAGATTGCTACGCAGCTGAATGTGGCTGAGCATCGGGTGATCCGATTGCATCTCGAAGACTTTGGTGGCTCTGCACTGACCGATCATAGTATCGATGTGCCGGAAACTGAGGAAGAAGATGGTATTCCGGTGACCTATGTGCCAGCCCGAAATACCGTCTTTTTATCCTTGGCGCTGGGTTGGGCTGAGGTGATTGAAGCTGAAGCCATCTTCATCGGCGTTAATGCAGTGGATTACTCCGGTTATCCTGACTGTCGTCCTGAGTTTATTCAGGCGTTTGAAACTATGGCGAATCTTGCTACTAAAGCGGGAGTTAGTGGTGATCGCATCACTATTCAAACGCCATTGATTGATCTGACCAAAGCGGAAATTATCAAAGAGGGCACCCGTTTGGGTGTTGATTACAGCGATACCGTTTCCTGCTATCAGGCCGATGATGATGGTCGTGCCTGCCGCGTTTGCGATAGCTGTCGTCTGCGTGCCGCAGGCTTTGACGATGCTGGTCTGCCCGATGCTACGCGATATATAAATTAATTTTAAATATCTGTTGCGTTCGGGAAAATTATCATTAAGATACGCACCTCGTTGGGCCGTTAGCCCAGCAGAAGTGGGTCGTTAGCTCAGTTGGTAGAGCAGTTGGCTTTTAACCAATTGGTCATAGGTTCGAGTCCTATACGACCCACCACTTCAACTCATGGCTTCATGCCTGGATGTTGAAATTGGGTCGTTAGCTCAGTTGGTAGAGCAGTTGGCTTTTAACCAATTGGTCATAGGTTCGAGTCCTATACGACCCACCACGAATTCCGAAAAGGGGAGCTTTTAGCTCCCCTTTTCTTTTTTCTACTCTTTGAAACCAGTTCGTTATCCCCATTATCTAAACATAGGGAAGGATTACGGGCTGATGATGGAAATGTGATATACTCCGTCGCCCTTAACGGGCTTGCTGTCTAAGCCTTAAACCAGACAAGATAATAAGACGTATGCTGAGTAAACAGGATCTATCTGATCGCATTCTGGTGCAGGAGCATTTCGCTAAAGAGCATTTGCCGGGTGAGATGACTCGGGATGAGATCGAACAATATAAAGACCGGATCAAGCAGCTTCTGAAAGAGAAGGATGCTTGTCTGGTAGCGCATTACTATACGGACCCGATTGTTCAGGAAGTGGCTGAAGAAACCGGTGGCTGTATCTCGGATTCACTGGAAATGGCACGGTTTGGCGCATCACGTCCTGAGTCGACGCTGGTGGTGGCTGGGGTGCGTTTCATGGGCGAAACAGCAAAAATCCTTAGCCCGGAAAAGCGGATTCTGATGCCGACAATAGAGGCTACATGTTCTCTTGATATTGGTTGCCCAATTGATGAATTCAGTGCTTTCTGTGACCAGCATCCTGATCATGAAGTCGTTGTATACGCGAACACTTCTGCTGCTGTAAAAGCACGTGCCGACTGGGTTGTGACCTCCAGTATCGCGCTGCAAGTGGCAGAGCATCTTGCGGATCAGGACAAAAAGATTATCTGGGCGCCGGACAAGCATCTGGGTGGTTATGTTCAGAAGCAGACCGGTGTAGAGATGCTGATGTGGGATGGTGCCTGCATTGTGCATGAAGAGTTTAAAGCTAAGGGCATTCTTGAGCTTAAGCATGTTTACCCTGATGCTGCCGTGCTGGTGCACCCTGAATCCCCGGATTCAGTGGTGGAAATCGCTGACGCGGTAGGTTCTACCACCCAGTTGATTAATGCCGCGCGTGATCTGCCGAACAAGCAGTTTATCGTGGCAACTGATCGCGGCATTTTTTATAAGATGCAGCAGGCTGCACCTGGTAAAGAGTTTATCGAAGCGCCGACTGGTGGTTCGGGCGCAACTTGCCGTAGCTGTGCTCACTGTCCTTGGATGGCGATGAACGGTCTCGATAACATCGTTTCGGCTTTGGAAGAGGGCAAGGATGAGATCTTTGTTGATGCTGATTTGATGGTTGATGCAAAGCGCCCGCTGCAGCGTATGCTTGACTTCTCGGCTGAGCAGAAAGCGCGCGGTCAATGATTCTTTAACAAGATCGATAAAAAGGCGCCTGTGGGCGCCTTTTTTGTATATTCTTTTAAGCGGCTTGCTGACGCAAAGTGTTGGTAAGCTGGTTCAGTGGTGTCGGACGGTGGTAATAGTAACCCTGGGCTTTAAAGCACCCGGCTGCCAGAAGCGTTTCCTGAGCGCCTTCACTTTCGATTCCTTCGGCAATAACCTCAAGTTCAAGTAGGTCTGAGAGCGCCAGTAATCCCTGGATCATCCGTTTCTTATTGAAGTCAGATTCTGCGTCGCGAACGAATGAACGATCAATCTTGAAGCCACAGGCGGGGAAGTTGACCAGTCTCTCCAGTGAGCTATGGCCTGTACCGAAATCATCAATATAGATACAGAAACCGTTGTTTCGCAGCTCGTGTAACTGTTGAATCGCTTGTTGCTGCTGGCCATACAGGGCTGTTTCTGTCACTTCTAGGTGCACCTGGCCAGGGTGCAACTCATTGGCTTGTAATGCATCGTTTAGGTGTCGGCTGAGATTGGGGGACATCAACTGTAACGGTGAGAGATTGATATTCATCGTCAGTTGCTCAGTAGCATTTTGCTGTAACACGGCAAGCGCACGAAGCGATTGATGAATCACCCATTCGCCCATCGGCACTATCAAGTTTTGCTCTTCTGCGAGTGGAATAAACTCGGCAGGCGATACTGAACCCAATTTAGGGTTTTGCCAGCGTAGTAGTGCTTCAAAACCTGTAATTTTACCGTTTCTCATATCCACGACTGGCTGGTAGAGCAGATCCAGCTCTTGACGGCCTAATGCGTGATGAAGTTGTGTTTCAAGTTGGTTTTGCCGTTGTGCGCGCAGGTCTAATTCGTTGGAAAACACCAGATGGGCTGCTTTGCCGTTGTTTTTCACAGCATACATAGCCACGTCTGCCTGTTGCAGCGCTTGTTCAGCATCGATATCGAAGTCATCAATAAAGTTAATGCCAATACTGGCAGAGATCTCAAACGGGCCGACTCCGTCTATCCGATACACTCGAGCGATTTCACGCTGAATGCGTTTTGCGAGCGTTTCGGTTACTGCCAGATTTTCCATCTTGCTGACAAAAACAACAAACTCATCGCCACCGAAACGGGCAACCAGATCCTGATCTCGCAGGCAGTGTTTCAGGCGCTGTGACAGCTCAATTAAAAATTGATCACCTATCGCATGGCCAAGGGTGTCATTGATCTTTTTAAAGCCATCGACGTCAAAAAAAAGAATGACGCCCTTTTCCCGTGCGGCCAGCCGTTGATCAAAGGCTTCCATAAAAGCAGCACGGTTTAACAGGCCTGTAAGAGAGTCGTGACGAGCTTGATAGCTCAGTTGTTGCTCATTTAGTTTTCTCTCTGTGATGACGTTCAGGGTTCCCTCATAGATGGTTTCACCCTGTTCGCTCTGGCATAGGTAAGCATTTTCAGACAGCCAGATGGTCTCGCCTGTTTTGGTTACGCCTTCCCACTCATAGTTGGTGACTTCACCGTCTTTTTTCAGCCGTTCCAAAAACCTTGCGTACTCGTTCTTGTCCCGATGCAGTGTTTGTGCGATGCACGCAACATCCTCAAGCATATGTTCGGGGTCCTTGTAACCGAATGCTTTTGCCAGTGCTGGATTCACTTTAATAAACCGGCCTTGAAGTGATGCCCGGTATACGCCCTCGATCACTTTCTGTAACAGGGTTTGATATTCATGCTCGATCAGATGTAGTGATTCTGTGCGACAGGCTACGAGTTCATCCACCCGCACTTTCGCTTGCAGGGTGTTGTGTAGCAGTACGATCATCATGCTACCGAATAGTGCGACCCCTAATATGGTGCCGCCATAACTGGTCATCGCTAGTGGTTGTTCTGCCGACAGGTCGTAAAATGTATAGCGATAGCTGTGTCCGCCCATTGCTTCATCAAACTGAATTATCCGTAGTGGGTTTAATTGCTGTTTGCTGCCTAAAGTGTCGTAGATGAGACTGTTGTCGCTACTGATATCATGCATTCGCAGCCCGAGACCGGACACTTGATTGACACGATTACCGAGTAGAATGTTGATCGCTTCCTGATATCGGATCATTGCAGTTACGAAGCCATAAAGGCGCTGAGATCCGGCCTGCTGCAGATAAACCGGCATGAAAAAGCGCACTTCATCACCTTCAGTTTCATCCAGTGCAGTGTTTGAACTGATTCCAATTTTCATAGTGCCGCTGCTCTGGGCAAGTTGCATAGCTCTCTTAAGTGCCGGAATTGCTGAAAGATCACGACCCAGTGTCAGGCCATTCATCTGAGCGGAGGAGGTATAGTAGATTGGGTAGAAGGTTTGTTGTCGTGAGCGTTGGCGAAAACGGAAGTCGAATATGCCATCTTTTCTTGCTTCGTCTATCAGTTGCTGTTGAGTGTCGAGTGTAGTGACCGGTAGCCATTCAAACGCGGCTATACCGTAGGCACTAATCGGTTGTTGAGAGGTGAAGTAGTCAAATTCACTTCGGCTTAGATTGGGCTTCAATTCAATCAGGCTGCGTAAGGCTACCAGCTGATTGTTCAGCTCACGAAATGGGGTTTGCAGGGTATTAAATGCAGCATTCGCACGTTTCTGAAGTTGGCTGCGATACTGTTCCTGATGCTGTCCGCTTAGCCAGCTGTTCAGGCTGATGAGTAGAGTGATGAGTGCAAAGACTGCAAGCAGCGTTACATGTGCAGGGCGAAAGCGACCAAGAATCATAGGGATACAGCGTCGGTTTAAAACGCTAATAATAGTGGTTATCATTAGCGTTTTAAAGTGGGGGCAAAGATATTGCTCCTAAGACGTTAGAAATCCATCTCCATCTGGCTGCGGATTTCGTCTATCTCTCGTCGGCGTTCTTCCAATCTGGCTCGGTTAAGTTGTGTCAGCCCCCGCTCTCGCATTGCAAATGTTACCTGTTGACGTGCTCTGTCGAGGTTGCCTGTGAGCAGGAAGTACTCAATGCGCGCGTCATGGAGAGCACTGATGTTTTCGATCTTGCCGTAGCTCTCTGCCAGGTAATACCAGCTGTCCACATCATTCGGATAGCGCTCTGTGACGGACTTGTACTGGGTGATCGCCGCCTCTATCTGATCATTGTTAAATAGGGCGCGGGCATAACTTTTTTCAATCGCCAGATTACCCGGATACAGCTTGTTGAGTTCTGATAGTTCTTTTAAGCCTGCTTCAGTTTTGTCCTGGGCTATCAAGAGCTCTGCGTGACTGATCCGGACATAAAGGTTGTGTTTATAGTTCTTGCTCAGAGCGTTATAGAAGCTCGTTGCCTGCTGGTATTTATGCGTTTTTACGGCCGCCAGCATAGCTGCGTACTTATGCTTGTTTAGCCCCGTTCGTTTCGCAGCCGCTGCGTACTCTTCAAGGGAGCGGGCCGGGTTGTCACTGTAGTGCAGCAGGATTCGAGCTCTGATGATATCGAAGTCATTGCTCGATTTACGGTAGCGCGATGCAGGATACTGCGCAGCACGGTTCGCTGAATCTGCAATGCGGGATTCTGTTACAGGGTGAGTAAGCAAGAATTCAGGTGGTTTGTCGCCATAGAAGCGCATCGACTGCTGCATTCTGGCAAACATCCGTGGCATCGCTTTGGGGTCAAAACCAGATTCTTTTAGCGTCAGCATGCCGATGCGGTCAGCTTCTTGTTCATTACGTCGGCTGAATGCCAATTGAGCGCTGGCGTTGCCTGCCATTGTGGAGGTAATTGCAGCAGCTCCTGCTTTGCTGTCAGCAGCTGCAATCAAAATACTACCGAGCATCGCTGCCAGCATTAACGGGCGATTTCGGCGCTGCTCTTCCAGCTGTTGGGCGAAGTGGCGTTGGCTTAGGTGAGCCAGTTCGTGTGCAAGTACCGATGCCAGTTCATCTTCGCGCTCAGCCGCCAGTAACAGACCGCCGTGAACGCCAACTATTCCACCCGGTACTGCAAAAGCGTTAAGGGTACCATTGTCGACGGTGATCAGTTCAAGCTGGCGATCCTGTAGCTGGCTATTCGCTACCATGCTCCATAACAAATCATCCAGATAGTGGTAGACCAGCGGGTCATCCAGCAGTGGAGCTTGTCCGCGTAGCATCCGAGCCCAGGTCTGGCCGAGGACGCGTTCCTGTTGAAGGGAAATGGTTGCTGATGTGGTATCGCCGATAGTTGGAAGTAGCGGTTCGCTCGGAGCTGCGCCCGATAGTGCCGGACTGGTAGCCAGAGCTAACGCTAGCAACCCACTTTTCATCCTTTTCAACGTCGTTAATTCCTCTTGATTGTATCCAAGGCGGCTACAGGTGCCGCAAGGCATTTTTCCGTTTCTACCACCTATTGATATATGTAGCTCTATCCTAAACACCTTTATGTTATAGTCCAGCATCGCTCGTACCATAGGACACCTTCGGAGGTCAGAATGTCCCTGAACGAAAACCCTGCTGATCAGGTGCTGGATGCATCTGGGCTTAGCTGCCCGCTGCCATTGCTCAAGGCAAAACAGGCCCTTAATCAGCTGGCTGTCGGTCAGGTTTTGAAAGTGATCGCAACAGATGCTGGGTCTGTTCGGGATTTCAAAGCATATACTGATCAGTCCGACCATGACTTGCTGCAATCGTTCAGCGAGGGCGAGCAATACATCTATATCATTAAGCGTGGCTAACGGCAGCGGAACATTCTATGCGTAAGATTTTCAGTAAATGGATAGAGCGCTACTTCTCAGATGAAGAGGCAATCCTTCTCTTTACGCTGATTGTGGTAGGGCTGGGAGTCATATTGACTCTGGGGCAACCGCTGGCGCCAGTGTTTGCAGGTATTATCCTTGCTTTCTTGATGCAGGGTGCTGTTAGCTGGCTCGAGGCGCGTAAGCTACCACATCTGGTGTCAGTTTCTGTCGTGTTTGCCGGCTTTGTTGGTGTGCTCTTGGCATTGTTGTTGTTTGTTATCCCCTTAGCCTGGAAGCAGCTGGTCAATCTGTTTGAAGAACTTCCGGGGATTATGCTCGAAGTTCAGTCGCTACTGTTACTGGTGCCTGAACGCTATCCGGGGTTTGTCTCTGAAGAGCAGGTGCGGGATCTGCTGGGGCAGGCGACCAGAGAACTTAGTCAGGCTGGGCAGTGGGTGGTGACCTTCTCGCTGAACTCCATTACCCATGTTGCCGCAATACTGATCTATTTGGTGTTGGTGCCAATACTAGTGTTTTTCTTTCTCAAGGATGGTCGTGTACTCGCGCGTTGGTGGACATCATTCCTGCCGAAAAAGCGGGATATGATGAACAAGGTATGGCACGAGATGGATGACCAGATCGCCAATTATATTCGAGGCAAAGTTTTCGAAATAATAATCGTCGGTTTTGTGACCTATGTATCCTTCGTCTTCCTTGGTATTAATTACGCAGCTCTGCTTGGGATCATGGTGGGGTTGTCTGTATTGGTCCCTTATATAGGTGCCGCTCTGGTGACCTTGCCTGTTGCTCTGATTGGTTTTTTCCAATGGGGGTGGGGTAATGAGTTTATGTACCTGATGATCGTTTATGGGGTTATACAGGCGTTGGACGGTAATGTACTGGTCCCGCTGCTGTTCTCGGAGGCTGTTAACCTGCATCCGGTTTCGATCATTATCGCGGTCTTGGTGTTTGGCAGTCTTTGGGGATTCTGGGGTGTTTTCTTTGCTATACCTCTAGCTACGCTGGTGAAGGCAATTTTGAATGCATGGCCTAAAAACCACGATGAGCCTGAGCCAGTCCCTGGTTAGATGATACTTGCGTTAAAGAGAACCGCCGGTTGTTATGATTGGCGGTTTTTTTATGCCAGAAGCATAGGGGATTGGGTATAGCTCTAGGCAGAGGTCTATAGTTATTGAGGCGTGCAGGGCAATTGCGTTGCGGGGCTGATATGGATTTGCATCAAATCGACTGCGTAGCTGTTTCTATTCGAACGACATTCGGGAAGCGGGGGTTGTGCCGAGGATATGAAAAGCGTTTCCCGTGATAGCCGTTTTAGTTGGTTATCTGTTCGCCTTGCCAGCTGGATCCTTTTTTGTAGTTCGGTGTTTGCGCTGATAGCTACGAGTCTCCAGCTCTATTGGGATTATCAACGGGATGTAAAACAAGTAAATAGCGTCGCCTATCAGCTTCAGAGTAGTTTTCATGAAACTTTGACAGCCAGTCTGTGGGGGTTGGATGAACGACAAGCCCAGGTGCAGGTGGAAGGGATCCTAAGCGGCGCCGGCATACACTATGTCGTTGTAAAACAAAAAATTAACCAGCAGACCCGAATCTTTGCTGAGGCCGGTGATTCTAAAGGCAGGCATGATCTGACTTTGCACTCGGAGTTAGTGTTCCGGGAGTCGTCTCTGGGCGAGCTGGAAATAAGCGTTAGCTATAAGGATGTCTATTCCCGCTTGTGGGAGAAAGCTGTGGTGGTTCTGGTGACCCAGTTTTTCAAAACGCTTTGTGTTTCGGCGGCAATCTTCTTCATTGTCTACTTTTTCGTTATTCGACATCTGCGGGCTATCTCGGCGTATGCGGATGCTTTGCGGCCGGAGCAGGATGGGCAGCGTAATTTGCGCTTGCATCGATCACCTAACCCGCGCTCAGATGAACTTGACCAGCTGGTGGAAGCCATTAATCATCTTAAGTCTCGCGCTGAAGAAAGCCTTAGTGCGCGAGATAAGGCGCTGACTGCGCTCAATCAGGAAGTGGCATTTTCGACCAAGGTTATCGATAAGGCAGCGGTGGTTGTGGCTGCTTTAGATGATGACCTAATTATTAAGAGTATTAATCCGGCTGGAGAGCGTCTTTCTGGATTTAAATCAGTCGATCTCGAAGGTGGCAACTGGTTAAAGGTGTTTGTTGAGCGTGAGCGAAGGGATGAGCTTCAGGCATTGCTGACGCAGAATGACAGAGTGAGTGGTTTTCGGTCTGCGATGGCAGGTCAAAGCGGGCGTGTAAGCATCCTGCTGTGGGATCTGGTTAGCTACGAGTATCCAGAACAAAGTACTCGTTGGCTTGCGTTAGGCGCCGATATCTCACGAATCAGTGAATTGGAACGAAACCTTGTTACCGATGCTGCGCGTCTCAATGATATTGAACGGGATCATTTCCGTGAGCTACAGCAGTGGAAAAAACGTATCGCTGTATTAGAACAAGAAGTGGTGACGTTAGAGAGGGAGGCAGTTGCAGACAGGCGGAAGACTGACCTGGCTGCAATGCTTGAGCCGTTATTGGGTTTAGTTGCGCAGGTAGGTGTTGATAAGAACGCTGGGCCTATGATGCTGAATGACATATTGGCGAAACAACTTCCGATCTTAGCCCAACGACTGGCAGTGAATAACTGGCAATTAGACTACGAGTATGAAATGGCCACAGATTGCTATCGTGATATCGAGCTATTTCGAATTTTTACTGTCGCACTTGCTGAGCTTATATGTCGCCTGTCAGAGTCGACTATGGCTGGGGCGCAGAATCTAAAGCTGGAATACAGCACTCGTGATGAAGGACTATTGTTGACGCTTATAGCATCAGGTGAAGCAATTGCAGATCTCTTTTCCGGCCAGGGAGTCTTTGTTGACGACATTGATGACTCATTGCTCCAGTTAGTGCTCTACTTGGGGTTGGAGCTATTAGATGGCAAATTGCTGACAGAAGAGGATAGGCCAGAGCGTTTGCAAATCGTCTGGCGTAATGCTGGTTTTGGAGTTACTCACAATGACGACAGTAGTCTTTATCGATGATCTGTTGTGCCGGAAAATGATACTGCTCGAAGGTTCTCCGGTACTCTCCACTCTGTTTTAGTTTCTCAAGACCACGATTGAAACGATGTGTCAGCTGCTCAGCGTTTGGATATTGGCGTGATATCAGCAGGTGAAATGGTTGGATGCTCTCTGGTTTCTCGAGCATTGATATCTTATCGGCCTCGCTGGTTGGGAAAAGTTGCAGCAGGTGTTTTCCTGTCAGCTCATCGATAATAGTGAAATCGATACGTTGATGAACCAGTTTGCGCATATTCTGGATGTCGCTTTGTATCGGATCCACGCTGATACCGGCTGCTTCAAGTGTCCGTATGTACCAGTACCCTTGCACACCACCGAATGTGTATGGACGAAATTCTTCCAAATGCTGCCATTCGAAACCACTCGGGAAGCGCTCTCTATTGTAGAAAAAACGGTTGATTGAGTAGATGACAGGGTCAGAAAATTCAAATCGCTGACTTCTCTCCTCGGTTTTAAAGTAGGGGATAGCTGCGAAGGCTCTGCCTGTTTCTACCTCTGCTTCGCAGCGTTTCCAGGGGGCATATTGGTAGCTGACCGTTATGTTTTCCTGAGCAAATGCGCGTGTTACCAGATCTTGCATAATTCTGGCGCCACCTGCATGGGTGGAAGTATAAGGCTGATACTCCCCTGTCATGATAGTGACAGTTTCAGCCTGACAGAGCAGGGAGATCAGCAGAACAGGAAGGAAGCGAAACATTACCTTTACCCAATGACTCGGCCTGAACTGCTTTAAGCATAATGCATCGCTGGCGAAGCTGCCCGTCGCCAGCGAATAGATTCATAGTGCGCGAACAGCTTCCAGTACTTCGTCGACGTGTCCTTTCACTTTTACTTTACGCCATTCCTGCTTCAATACACCTTCTTTATCGATCAGAAAGGTACTGCGCTCGATACCAAGTGATTCGCGACCGTACATTTTTTTCAGTTTGATCACGTCGAACAGTTTGCACAGCTCTTCTTCCTTGTCGCTGATTAGTTCAAAGGGGAAGCTTTGTTTGGCCTTGAAATTTTCGTGTGCTTTCATGCCGTCTCGGGATACACCAAAGATCACAGTGTCCAGGTCACTGAAGGCCTCATGCAGATCACGGAAGTTTTGACCTTCTGTGGTGCAGCCAGGGGTGCTGTCTTTAGGGTAGAAGTAGATCACAACATTTTTTCCTTTAAGCTCCGACAGGGTAACGGTTGTTTCGCTGGTCGCAGCTGCTGTGAAATCAGGTACTTTTTGGTCTGTGGCTACCATTGCAGTTTATTCCTTACTTGGCTGATAAACTTTTTAGCTTTTATTGAGGGCGGGGTACTACGCTTCTGCGTGTTAATTCGTTTAGAATACGAGACCCAATTATATTTGGATTTTCGTGACTTGGTGAATCCGGCCACGAAAGTACCATAGAAGACGTTTATTTGTCAGATGGAGAAGAAGATGATTACTGGCAGCATTGTTGCGCTTGTTACCCCTATGCTTACTACCGGTGAAGTCGATTGGGCTGCACTGGATAAGGTGGTGGATCTTCATCTGGATAAGGGAACTGATTCTATCGTAGCGGTAGGTACTACGGGGGAGTCTGCAACCCTTAGCTTTGAAGAACACCCTCAGGTTATTAAACGTATCATTGATCGTGTGGCTGGCCGTATGCCTGTTATCGCAGGTACTGGGGCTAACTCCACACAGGAAGCGATTGAACTGACGCGTCAGGCGAAAGAGCTAGGCGCAGACGCATGTTTGTTGGTAACTCCGTATTACAATAAGCCGACTCAGGAAGGCTTGTATCAGCATTACAAGGCGATCGCAGAGGCGGTTGATATCCCGCAGATTCTGTACAACGTGCCAGGCCGTACTGCATGTGACATGCTGCCTGAAACGGTATTGCGTCTGACAGAAATTGATAACATTGTGGGTATTAAAGAAGCGACCGGTGATGTTGAGCGTGCGCGTGAACTGATCGAGAAGGCGCCAAAAGATTTTGCTATTTATTCCGGTGATGACGCGACAGCTGTAGAGCTGATGCTGGCTGGTGGCCACGGTAATATCTCCGTGACTGCGAACGTAGCACCAGCGGAGATGGCTGAATTATGTCGTCTGGCGATTGCCGGAGATGCTGAGGCAGCACGAGCTATTCATCAGAAGTTGCTTCCTTTGCACACCAAATTGTTCGTAGAAGCTAACCCGATCCCAGTGAAGTGGGCGATGGCTGAAATGGACTTGATTGATCTCGGTATTCGTTTGCCTTTGACCCCTCTGAGCCAGGACGCTCAGCCAGTGGTTCGTGAGGCTCTGAAAGAAGCCGGTATTCTGTAAGATTTAGGGCTTGAAAGAAGTATGATAAAGCACGCGGTAAGGATTACAGCTGCAGCAGGTCTGACGTTGTTGGCTGGTTGTAGTTATGTTCAGGATAATCCTATCTATGGACCAGACGGGATTGTCCGGGACCGTAGCCAGGATTATGAAAAGGCGCAGCCTGGTAAGAAACTGGAGATTCCTTCAGAAGTTGCCAGTCGCGCTAAGGCTACGTCTGATCAGTTGGTTGTGCCGGAAATTGATCTGGCAGGAACCGAGCGTCAGACCGAATTCCGCGTGCCTCGTCCAGAATTCTTCTATGCCGATGCAGGTTCAGAGACCGTTAACTTCAAACGTATTGATAGTGAGCGTGTCATTGTTGTTGATGAGCCTATCGCTGACGTATGGGTGAAGGTTCACGATTTCTGGAGCTTCAATGGTATCGAGCTGGTTAAGGCTGATCCGCAGCGCGGTATCATGGAGTCCGGCTGGATCGAATTAGAAGGTAAGGAATACGATATCGTTGATGGTTGGATTCGTCGTCTGACTTTCCAGGGTACAAATACTGATACTAAGAACAAGCTTCAGGTATCTGTTCGTCCAGATCCAGAGAACTACAACCGTACTGCGATCAGCATCAAGCACGTACAGTACCCGTCAGACGAAGAAGTGGCTTCTGTTGACTGGTCTAAACAGTCTCGCGATGTTAGCTATAAGTCAGACATGATGTTTGAAATGCTGCGTTATATGAGTAAGGCATCTTCGAAGCCGACTGCACGTACGTTGCTGGCGATGCAGCAGTCTAAGAAGCTGCGCCCTCAGTTGGGTCGTGACTCTCGTGGTAATCCAGTGTTGAAGATCGATGCTCCGGTATCCCAGGCTTGGTCTTTGACAAGTGCCGCTATGGATAAAGCTGAACTGGATGTAGGTACCCGAGATAAAGAGAAGGGTATTTTCTACATGACCTATACCACTTCGACGCCGGCTAACGATGAGAGCGATATGGGCTTCTTCGAGTGGCTCCACTCTGATCGTGAAGATATCAAGCTGGATACCAGCTCGCTGGAGGCTGCGGCAGGTTTCGCAGGTTTGGGTGATGAGGATCCTATCGCCTATAGCGCTAAAGAAGACTCGTTGGTTGAAGGGTTGCAGGATGAAAGTGATCTGAGTGATCCAACAAACGATGCCAACAAAGATGGTTATAAGATCTGGTTTGCGGGCAAGGTTATCTATGTGTTTGACGGTGCCAATTCCGGCTTCTATAACGAAGATACCGGAGAGTACGAACATACTGGCCGTTACCAGGTTCGTATGAACCGCGTAAGAACAGGTACCTATCTGTCGGTACATAATGATCAGGGACTGGAAGCACCTTCAGTCATCGCAGAAGAGATTCTGTGGGAGATCAAAGACCGCCTGCCGCGTGGTTAAAAGTTGAATTTATATTCGCCGGGGCCTATGGCCCCGGTGTGTTTTTAAAGCTTCGAGCAATTAACTGGAGTTTTTGATGGAAAAGCGCGAAGAGCTCTATTCCGGTAAAGCCAAGTCAGTTTTCAAAACTGATGATCAGGATTACATGATCCTGTACTTCCGTAATGATACTTCTGCATTTGACGGTAAGAAGGTTGACCAGCTGGATCGTAAAGGCATGGTTAACAACAAATTTAACGCATTCATTATGCAGAAGCTGGAAGAAGCCGGAGTTCCGACTCACTTTGAAAAGCTGCTGTCTGATCAGGAATGTCTGGTTAAAAACCTGGATATGATGCCGATCGAATGTGTTGTACGTAACGTTGCCGCAGGTTCTATTTGTCGTCGTCTGGGTGTTGAGGAAGGTACCGAACTGACTCCGCCAACATTTGAGTTCTTCCTGAAGAACGATGAGTTGGGCGACCCTATGATCAACGATCACCACATTGAGTCTTTTGGTTGGGCTGAAAAAGAGCACGTGGCTCGTGCGAAAGAGCTGACCTTTAAAGTGAACAACGTGCTGAGCAAAATGTTCGATGATGCCGGTATGATTCTGGTGGACTACAAGCTGGAATTTGGTCTGTTCAACGGCGAAGTTGTTCTGGGTGACGAGTTCTCTCCAGATGGCTGCCGCCTGTGGGACAAAGAGACTCGTAAGAAAATGGATAAAGATCGTTTCCGCCAGGGTCTTGGTGGTGTGATCGAAGCCTATGAAGAGGTTGGTGGTCGTCTCGGAATTAATTTCGACTAACTGATCTGAACGGTTAAAAAGGGCCTAAGGGCCCTTTTTTATTGCAGGTCTTAAATCACCTGTATTTAGTAGGTGTGGAGATCTGATGCGCGAACTTTTGGTGAGCCAAATCGGTCTTTCCTGCTCACCAGGCTGCTTTGATCAGCAGTAACTCCCGGAAATACTCGCACGCAACTATAGTTAAGAAAGGTGCTGCCAGTTGCGAGCGGAAGTGAATGCCCAGAAATATCCTCGAACCTCTCCTTGTTACGCTATTTCTTATTCTGATCTCGATACTGGCGATCATTAGCATTGATCGGCTGGAGCAAGCATCCCGCGAATCCATTGGGAAGGCACTACGGACTGTGCTTTTCACAACCGCTGAAAGCCTGAATATCTGGACTGAGGCGCGTCTTCGTGATGCCCGAGGTTATGCTTCACGGGAAGATCTGCTGGACCTTTACAAAGGGTTGTTAGAAGAAGAAGGGGATGCTGAAGCGTTGCGTCAGAGCGTCAATCAGTCCCGGCTGAGGGAAATCCTGGAGCCCCAGCTTCGGGTGCAGGGATATACTGGCTATGCGGTACTTTCAGCCACTTCAAAAAGCCGCGTTGCTGAGATGCATGATGCGGGAATTGGGAAACCCCATCGTATTTCGACCGTTGCTCCAGCCGTGCTTAAGCGGTTGTTTAGTGGCGAGTCCCTGATAATACCGGCAGCAACGGTGAAAAGGTCGCGTGGTAGTTCGGCCTTTGTCGGGAATAGCTCATATCTCACTATGTATGTCGGCACACCTGTGATGGATGAGTCCGGTAGCCTTATAGCAGCTCTTATTTTGCGGATAGATCCGATCGGTGGTTTGAGTGATATCACGAGCCTGGCGCGGATTGGTGTTTCAGGTGAGTCTTACGCCTTTACGCGAGATGGCTATTTGTTAACCGAAAGTCGGTTTAATGAGCAGTTGCGTAGCATTGGATTGTTATCACCGGGTCAGGCGTCGGCGTTAACGATTCGGGTTGCTGATCCGGGAGGGGATTTAACCACTGGATACTTGCCACTTATGGAGCGTGCCCAGTGGCCACTGACTCGGATGGCGACCTCTGGTATTGCAGGTGAAGACGGGCTCGACACAGATGGTTATCGAGATTACAGGGGGATTCCTGTCTTCGGAGCCTGGTTATGGAACGAATCACTTGGCTTAGGTGTAACCACGGAGATTAATGCCGAAGAGGCACTGGAGAACTACTACTTCGCTCGGAATGTTTTAATAGCGAGTTTTTCAGTTGCTGTTTTACTCTGTTTATTCTTGATCTACTACTTGAGCCGCACCAGATCCCGTGCGATGGGGCAGCTGGAGCAGGCTCACCTTGCGTTAGAGGGGAGAGTGGCAGAGCGAACGGCTGAGCTCTGGGCACTGAATTCAGATATGCAGTCTGAGATAGAGCGTCGCGCGCGAACTGAGGAACGGTTGAGGTTAGTGCAAGAGCAGTTGGAAGAGAAAAACTGCGAATTAAGCCGGTTGGCGTTACTGGATGGTTTGACTGAAATTCCAAACCGTCGAGCCTTTGATGAGTGTTTGGCTGAGGAGTGGAGTCGAAGCAGTCGAACCGGCAGTGAGCTGACGGTTGTTTTTTTCGATGTCGATCGTTTCAAGGACTATAACGATCGCTATGGTCATCTGGTAGGGGATAAATGCTTAAAACGAGTTGCAGCTTTGCTGAAGCGTTTGGCAAATGCGCGTCGACCCGGTGATATTGTTGCCCGCTATGGAGGGGAGGAGTTCGCAGCAATCTATAGCGGCGTGGATGCAAAAAGTGTCTATCCATCTGTGGATAATGTGCGTGAGAAGATCTTTGCTGAAGCTATTGAGCATCTTGATGGTGTAAGCGATCAGTGTCTCTCAGTGAGTGTTGGCTTGGCTTCAATGAAGGTTGGCCGGGATAGCTCTCCGGCTGAGCTGTTGGATCAGGCTGATAGGGCGCTTTATCAAGCGAAGCAGGCAGGGCGTAATCGGACTGTGATAGCGGCTGAGTGTTTGGCAGGCGGTAGATCAATAGGTAATTAAAACGACTAATTGTAGTCGGGACTGCAGATTCAGATACTTTCGTCTAGTGGTGTCAGTTGATCGGGCAGGGCTGGCTGATTGGCTGTCTCCGCCTTCGATTGTCTAAGCCAGGCTGGCTCTGCTGTTCGCTCATCAACTTTAAGATCTTTAGCGTAATTCTTGTCTTGTCTGTCAGTTTGCTTTCGCTTTCTCTAATCGTTAATGTCCTTTGTTCGTTTTAAATCATTGAGCCCAATTCAGGGGCTGCAAAGATGCTGGTGGGCTTTGTGTAGTGAGTCATGCACCCAGTAGTATCGATATGCAAAGGAGATTGGTATGAGAGCGGTTTTTCTGGATCTGGACGGATTGGATGATCTGGACTTGAGTCCGTTGGAGCAATCTGCCGACAGTTTTCAAAGTTACATGAAAACCACTCCTGAGCAGGTTGCGGAACGTATTGTTGATGCAGACGTAGTGATCGTAAACAAAGTGGTGCTGTCGGCAGAATTACTTCGAAATGCGCCTTCAATTAAAGCGGTCTGCGTTGCTGCAACTGGCACCAATAATGTGGACCTGGAAGCGGCACTAAAACTTGGTATCAAAGTATACAACTGTCAGGGATATGGCACTTCGTCAGTGGTGCAGCACACCATCAGTATGATGTTGGCGTTGCATACCCGTCTGATCGATTACCAGCAGGCTGCAACTGATGGGAAGTGGCAGCGTTCTTCAATGTTCTGCTTGCTGGATTACCCGATACAGGAACTGGCGGGTAAAACGCTGGGGATAGTCGGTTTTGGTGCATTGGGTCAAGGGGTCGCAAAAATAGCAGAAGCCTTCGGTATGAAGGTGCTGGTTGCTCAGCGTCCCGGTGGTGCCTTAGCAGCGGGGCGTGTTTCTCTAGAAGAGCTGTTACCTCAGGTCGATGTGCTGTCTTTGCACTGTCCTTTGACGGCAGAAACAGAAAATCTGATTAATGCTGAGCAGCTGTCGCTGATGAAGCCCGGGGCATTTCTGGTCAATGCTGCGCGTGGCGGAATTGTGAATGAAGTGGCTCTAAGAGATGTTCTGGTCAGCGGGCACCTGGGTGGTGCTGCCACTGATGTGTTATCCGTGGAGCCGCCTAAAGAAGGCAATGTGCTGTTGGATCCTTCTATTCCTAACCTGATCGTAACTCCCCACTGTGCCTGGGGGAGTAAAGAGGCAAGGCAAACCATCGTACAACAAACGGCTGAGAATATAAGTAATCACTTTAGCGATGCCTCCAATGCTGCACGGAGGGTTTGTTAGAACAGATAGGGAAGATGAGGGAATCTGTGAGGTCCTTGATCTTCCCTGTTCCTCAGAAAGGGCACTCGCTGCTGAAGTTCATCTCGATACCGGTTGTTGGATGTTTGAAGCCCAGTCGGTCTGAGTGAAGTAACAGTCGGTCTGCTTTATTCAGAGCCTCATCGCAAGCGTAGAAGTAGTCACCAAGAATAGGGTGTCCCATCGCCTGCATATGTACCCTCAGCTGATGGGATCTGCCGGTAATGGGGTGTAGAAGCACTCTGCAGCGATCAGTCATCTCTTCAATGATTTCCCAGTGAGTCAGGGCGTGTTTACCCTGCTCGTGGTCGACCATCTGCAGCGGCCTGCGCTCCCAGTCGCATCTTAATGGTAATTCCACTGAGCCGGTAGATTGCGTTGGAATGCCGTGAATCACCGCCTGATAACGTTTGCTGGTTTCCCGTTGCTGGAATTGGCGACTCAGCTCCCGGTGGCTGTCAGCAGTCAGTCCCAGCACCATCAAACCTGATGTTGCGAAATCCAGTCGGTGAACGATTCTGGCTGTCGGACATTGCTGCTGGACGCGTTTCCAGAGGCAGTCCTGTTTCTCTGGTCCTTTGCCGGGAACAGACAGCAGCTCGGCGGGTTTGGTCACCACAACAACGGCTTCGTCCTGATACAGAAACTCAATGCTCATCAACGCTTCTCAAACAGTGCCATCGATTCTACATGGGTGGTATGCGGGAACATATCCATCGCGCAGAAGCGGGTTAACTGGTAGCCCTGCTCTTTCAGTGCTCCGGCATCTCGTGCTAAAGCGGAAGGGTTGCAGGAGATATACAGAATCTTATCGGCACCATAATTACCGAGCTGGCTTATCGCTTCCAGTGCACCTGTACGTGGTGGGTCTAGCAGTATTTTGTTGTAGTTGCCTTTAAACCAGGGTAGATGGCTGAAATCACGGCTCAGGTCGGCGCGATGGAAGCTGCAGTTGGACAGTTGATTAAGTTTGGCGTTATCGCTCGCGCGTTTGACCATCTCGTCACTACCCTCAACACCCGTTACGGTAGCGCCTGCTTTTGCCACTGGCAGGGAGAAGTTTCCAAGTCCTGCAAACAGGTCGAGAATCTGATCATCTAAAGTGACATCAAGCCACTCAATGGCGCGATTGATCATCGCTTGGTTGACGTCGGCGTTGACCTGAAGAAAATCACCCGGTGAGAAAGGTAGTTCAATTGCATGCGCTGGAAGTGTATAGCTGGCGCCGCTGGTTTCACCAATTCGTTGTTTATCGGTCTCAATGACTAGTTTGAGTTGATGCTCATTCGCAACAAGCTCCAATGCCTGCATCAGTTCATCAGCTGGCGTTTTTTTGCTGCGAATTGAGAGGTAGCCAGTGCTGTCACCAATGCTAACCTCGGCGTGGGTCAGGTGTTTTAGCTCGGCAAAAGGGCTTAATGCCTGACGCAGTGCGTCAGGTAGCTGGCTAATCCGGTTATCCAGCACCGGGCAGGTACTGATGTTCACCAGTTTATTACTCTGCGGACGGCGAAAACCTACTATCAGTTCGCCGTTTCGCTTCAGTTGGTTGAGGCCAATTCGACAGGCGCGGCGATAGTTAAATGACGCTGATTCCAGAGGGGAATCTACCTGCTCCGGGATAACGCTGGATATACGTTCAAGTTGGTCAAGCACTGATTGTTGCTTGTAACTGATCTGGGAACTGTGGGTGAGATGCTGAAGCTGACAGCCGCCACATTCATGATAGTGATCGCATGGTGGGTTGACTCGCTCTGCAGAGGGAGTTGTCACCTCAATGCATTCCGCTTCATCATATCGTTTGTGTCTTTCGGTGATTCGAGCCTGAACGGTCTCACCGGGCAAAGCTCCGGAGACAAAGATTGTTTTGCCTTCATAGCGTGCAACTCCTCGGCCTTCATGACTGAGGCGCTCAATTACTAGTGTTAATTCAGCAGGAGTCTTAGTGCGTTGTTTGGTAGCCTGGCGGGGGCGACCAAAGCGGATAGAGAGGCGGCTCATAGTAAGTAATTCTTTACGTGTAATAAGGCGCGAATTCTACCAGTGATCGTTTAAGAATGCAGGTGAGAGAGGTTCAGGCATCAAAGATCGGCAGCAAACAGTGGTGCCGGGGTGCTTTCATCAGCTTAAGAGTGGTGCGCTCAGTAAAACCAGTATCATAGTTTCACTTAGCTGCTGGCTGGCACCAAGGCAGTCTCCGGTGTAGCCGCCCAATTTTCGGCGATAGACAGAGCCTAACCATAGTCTCAAAGCAATCAATGGGATGAGAATTAACCAGCAGGTAATCGGTACAAAGGGGATTAACAGCAAAACGGGAATAGAAGCGAAAAGCAGTTCATGTCGACTGATACGGTTTACGACCTGAGCGCTTTTGCTGCTGTCGTCTGAGCGCGCGTAATTATCAGTATATAGATGGCTGTAGGTCAGAAGTCTGCTGAGGGTGTGGGCTAGCAGCAATGCGATAACTGGGTCCGCAGTCGCGCTCAGGCCAGCCCATTTTAAGGCGATAACCGAGCCCAATGCCAGGGCGCCGTAGCTACCGATGGCGGAATCCTTCATGATTTTCAGGATCTGCTCTTTGTTCCAGCCACCGCCAAAGCCGTCTGCGCAGTCAGCCAGACCATCCTCATGCAGGGCTCCGGTGAGTAGCATAGCCAGTACCAGTGTCAGTATTACCGCTATCGAGTCCGGCAGAAGTTGCTGTAGACTGATCAGTGCGAGCGCAAGGATGCCTCCCAGCAGCAGGCCTATCCATGTCAGATAGCGTGTTGCTTGCTGCATCGAATGCTCATCAAACTCAACCCATGAGGGAGCAGGTAGTCGGGTGAAAAATGTCAGGGCGTTGAAAAACAGGTTCAACTCCTGGCGGGTGCGCTTCATTTGCTATCATCTTCGGTATATATTCGCTGCTCTACTCTAGAGGAATCAGGATCTTACGTCTATGAACCATGAACATGCCTTTGCTCCGTTTGTTCGCATTCTTGGTAAGGGAAAGAAAGGTTCCCGGTCACTGGAGCGGGAGGAGGCATTAGAGGCGTTCGGTATGATCCTGGACGGTGAGGTCAGGCCTGAGCAGTTGGGGGCTTTTCTTATGCTGTTGCGCGTAAAAGAGGAGGCTCCACAAGAGCTCGCGGGCTTTGTTGAAGCTGTTAAGCAGCGCTTTGTTGCGCCTGAGCATCTGGAAGCAGATCTGGACTGGTCTTCCTATGCAGGCAAAAAGAATCATCTGCCATGGTTTCTGCTGAGTGCGTTAGTGCTGGCTGAAAATGGCATTAGGGTCTTTATGCATGGGGCGACAGGCCATACTGCGGGGCGTATCTATACCGAACATATGTTGCCTGAACTAGGGCTCCAGAAATGTATGGACTGGACAGAAGTAGAGCAGCAGCTCAAACAGCGTAATTTCGCGTATATGGCGATCGATCAGCTGTGCGCCCCACTAGGGGAAATTATTCAGTTACGAAACATTCTTGGTCTGCGTTCCCCGGTACATACGCTCTGCCGGTTGCTGAATCCTCTAAATAGTCAGGCTTGTATCGATGGCGTCTTTCATCCCCCTTATGGTCCTATGCATCAAAAAACCAGTGCCATGCTGGGTGTAGCTAACAGCGTTACCATTAAGGGTGATGGTGGTGAGGCGGAATTGAAGCCTGATTCGGACAGTCAGCTGCAGTGGGTGACAGATGGTCAACTGTCAGAGGAGCGCTGGCCGCGGCTATACCAACAGCGATTGGTAAAAGATGCGAATCTGAGCCCTGATGAACTGCTCTCATTGTGGCGTGGAGAGATTGAGCATCAGTATGGTGAAGGTGCCGTTATAAATACACTTGCTGTGGCGCTTAAGTTGTTGAAAAAAGAGACAGACGTTGAATCTGCAGTGGCTAGGGCAGAGGAAATGTGGCGGACCCGTAACCGCAAGCTGTATTAAGAATACTAATGGTTGAAATATATACAATTGTGTCGCTTTCTGGATAATGAGCCGCTGATTCATTATAAGCAGTACACAATGTCTGAAAGTAAATCTCTGTTATCCCGTCGCGGATTCCTAAAGGTTATGGGTGGCACCGCAGCTGCGGTGCTGGCTACTCCCTCAGTGGCATCGTCTAAAATTTCAGCTCCGTTGATTTTGAAACCGGAGTTGGAACGTAAACTGGTACTGAACAACCTCCATACTGGTGAGAAGCTTAGTGCTGTTTACTGGGCGGATGGAGAATATCAGCCGGAAGTCATGCTGCAGTTAAATGCGCTGTTGCGAGATCATCGCAGTAACTCCAGTACAGAGATGGATCGTCGCCTGTACGATCTGCTTCACCGATTGCAGAAGGAATCGGGAGTTAATCGGGAGTTTCAGATTATCTCTGCTTACCGATCGCCGGAAACAAACCAGATGCTGGCAAAGCGCAACGGTAAGGTAGCGAGGAAGAGTTACCATATGAAAGGGCAGGCGCTGGATATTCGGGTGCCTGGGATGAATCTGCGTAACCTGCACAAAACCGCTGTGCGACAGAAGCTGGGTGGTGTCGGTTTTTACTCCAGAAGTAACTTTATCCATGTCGATGTAGGACCTGTTCGATACTGGAGCTAATAGATAATGAAAAAGAGCAGCCTGGCTGCTCTTTTTTTTGACTATATAAAAATGAATGAGGTCGCTAGTCTCGCCGCAGGTGGTCAGACGCAGCGATCGGTGAAGGATAATTAAAGATCACAACATAGGTCGATAGCAGGAATGTCAGTATCGCTGTCGCCTGAATAACGTGTGATGCTTCCTGGCCAATAAGTGCTGCGCTGGTGGCAATGTACGCGATAAGCAGTGAAAATTCGCTGATCTGGCCAAGCCGGAAGCCTACCTCCCAACCCATTTGGGGCGTCTCGCTGATTCTGCCCAGCAGAAAGCGGAAAACTACCGGCTTCAGTGCCAGTACCAGTATCGCCAAAATAATTGATGGCAGTAGGATCAGGTCGATCAGCGCCAGATTGAAGCTGGCGCCAATGGAGAAGAAAAACAGAATCAGGAAGAAGTCACGAAGTGGTTTCAGGCTTGTGGCGATATATTGAGAAATAGGGCTTGAAGCCAGAGTTACACCGCCGACAAAAGCGCCCATCTCGGCAGATAATCCTGCCAGCTGCGCGCCTTCAGCCATCCCCAGGCACCAGCCAATGGCCAGTAGAAATATGTACTCGTGAAAGCGGTCAAACTTGGCAATCAGTTTGAGCAGTATGTACTTCACAAATAAGAATGCCGCTGCAGTAACCAGAGGCAGTGCAATCAGGGTCTTCAGGAATGCGCTGGCGCTACTTCCTTCACTGTCGCCGCTATAGAGGGCGAGCAATACCATAATTGCAATGACGTCCTGCAGCAGCAGTAACCCGACTACCAGCTCACCGGTGTGGCGATGGTGAAGTACTGTAGTCGGCAGCAGTTTAATCCCGATAATAGTGCTGGAGAACATCAGCGCAGCACCAATGATAATGGCTTCAGTTTCGGTATAACCGAATGCGATACCGACACCATATCCGATGGCGAGGAATATAGCTGAGCTGGCGATAGCGACAAGGGTCGCTTTTCGAAGCATGTGCACCAGATGGGAAGGCTGCATATCCAGGCCGAGCAGGAACAGCAGGAAGATAATGCCGATATGCGAAATATCAGAGAGCAGAGCGGTATCAGAGATAAAGCTATAGCCGTAAGGGCCAAGGATGGCGCCCAGTACAATATAGGCAACCAGCAGGGGCTGTCTGGTATAGAGTGCCAGTGACGCAAGAACTGCAGCCCCGGTAAAGATCAGGAAAAAGGAAAAAACCAGCGTTTGATCTGCCATAAATGCTTCCTGCAGCACAGAGCCCGGTCAGGCCATAGAGAATCAGTAAAGCCTCCGACAGCTCTGGATCTTTGTCCAGATGCTATTCGTAGCGCTTCAGCATAAAAGTTTATATCAAAAATTAATATGAACCCACCGCCGGCGTTGCCATATCAATATAAAGGCGATCGATGACAGAGAGCGGTGTAGGATCTGGATCAGCCAGATTCCAAGCAAACCAAAACCCATATATGGGCCGGCGAGCCATGCCAGTGGCAGGAAAAATAGCCACTGACCTGAAGTGGATACCAGCATAACCGTGCGGTTAGCACCTGCGCCAAGCAGTGCTTGGGTTAATACTATTGCTGCTGCATCCAGGCATATCGCGATACCAGTGAGTTGCAATGGCAACCTGGCCTGAGCAATGGTGTCAGTGTCCTGTAGGAAAATAGCGAGTACCTGATCCGGAATAATCCACATCGGCAGTGACAGCAACATCATTGCGATAAAAGCTAATTTGCAAATATCCCAGCCCCATTGCGCGGCATCGTTTGTCTTATTTAAACCAAGTTCCCGGCTGACCAGAGTAGTGGAAGCGATGCCGAGGCCAACACAGGGTAGGATCAGGAAAAGAGCAAGATTTATAAGTACATGCGCAATGGCCTGCTGTTCAGTGCCTAGCATTCCGATAATCCAGAACAGTACCGAAATGGATATCGCGAATAGGAACTGCTGCAGGCTGTGAGGCAGTGAAAGATTGGTCAGAGTGCGGAATGAAGATATTCCGGATCGGGCCTGCATAAAGCCTGCACTCCTTGCGTCCCGCCAAACCATAATGCCATTTAGCAAGCAGCCGGTGGAGAGTGCGATCGCTGTGCCTAATCCGGCACCGGGAGCGCCCATCTCCGGCAGGCCAAAGGCGCCAAAGATCAGGCCGTAACTGATCAGAATATTAAGAAGGTGCATTAACAGCAGGTTTTTAAGGTAGATGCCGGGCCTGTGAGTGCCGTTCCACCATCCCCTAAAGCTGAGGTTGATGCCGACTGCGACCATAGCTGCCGTGCGATAGTCGAAGTATTGGTTAGCGGTTCTCAGTGCATCCTGATCACTACTCATCAGTTGGATTAAGGGTTCTGAGTAAATGATGGCGAGGATGGAGATCGGTAGTGCGATCAGTATAGATAGGACGATACCAGAGTTTACCGGACGGGCGGCGTCAGCAAATAGTTGCTGGCCCTGTCTGCGGGCGACCATCGCCTGGACTCCGGATGAGAGTCCAATAATCAGGCTGATGATGACGAAATTTGCGTAACTGCCCAACCCGACGCCAGCAAGAGCAGTCTCGCCAAGGCTGCCAACCATCGCCGCATCGACCAGATTGAGAAGGCTCTGTGACAGCATTCCCCCAATGATCGGCAAAGCCAGGGTAACAATAGTGCGATAGCGTTGAATGCTAGACATGGAGGCGAAGAAAACAAGCCCTACGGAGACAATCGGAGCGCGAAAGTCTAACAGAAAAGAGCGTTCAAAGGTGCTATTAAATCAGCTGCTTTTATTGGTTCTGTAGTGCGATAATATCTGAGTGATTTACTGGGTCTTGTAATCTGTGTATTCTGGCCCCATATCTCAGGTTAGTGGTCTGTAGCCTGATTGGTCCCGGCGGTGCGTTTGGTAATGTTTACCGGGGCTGATCCACGATGAACACTGAGTGTCGCCAAGTTAAGTGTGCTGGAAAATCTATGAATATCACCGTTACTGAAAGTGCTGAAAACTACCTGGCTGATCTTCTGGCCAAGCAGGAAGTAGAAGGGATGGCTGTTCGCATGTTTGTGAGTCAGCCCGGAACGCCATATGCAGAAACCTGTCTGGCGTATTGCCGTCCGGATGAGGTGGTTGAAGACGATGAAGTTCTGCAGCTGACTGTGCTGAAGTTCTATCTCGAGAAAAACAGCCTGCCATATCTGGAAGAAGCACTTATCGACTTTGCGGAAGACCGCATGGGTGGCCAGCTGACGATTAAAGCGCCTAATGCCAAAGTGCCAAAAGTGTCGAGCGACAGCCCGATAGAGGAGCAGGTTAACTATATTCTCTATTCAGATATCAACCCTGGCTTGGCATCACATGGTGGTGAGGTGAAGCTGGTTGAGCTGGTGGAAGAGGAAGAAGGCTCTATTGCAGTACTGCAGTTTGGGGGCGGATGCCAGGGCTGTAGCGCTGTAGATATGACGTTGAAGGATGGCGTTGAGAAAACGCTGGTAGAACGAGTTGAAGGCCTCGTAGGTGTGCGCGATGTCACGGATCATAGTGTTCGTGATAAAGCTTACTATAAGTAATCCTTCCATATCTGTTCTTAGGGAATGGTTGTCTGAAAAAAGACAGTCATTCCTCGCTCCCGGTGCTACTGTGTGTAGTACCGGCGTTTCCTCTCCTGATTACGTCGAAAAAATTCATATTAACTGGTTGTAAACCATTGGGTTGAACCCCATAGTCTTTAAATACCAGTTATCTCAATAGTTTATCAGCGTCCGGAAGTTGTTGGCCGGGCGCGTTGCAGAGAGGCACCGTCCATCATGGATCAGTTTGAAGACAATGGTGATGCTGTAACGGTTGATCTTCCGGTTTTACCGCTACGTGATGTTGTAGTGTATCCCCACATGGTGATACCGCTGTTTGTAGGCCGGGAACGTTCAATCCGGGCGTTAGAGGAAGCCATGAACAGGGACAAGGAGATCCTGTTGGTGGCGCAGAAAAATGCGTCTGAAGATGAGCCGGTAAGCGGTGATCTGTTTGATGTCGGCACTGTAGCCAGCATCTTGCAGATGCTGAAGCTTCCGGACGGTACCGTAAAAGTCCTGGTTGAGGGCGACTATCGGGCGCAGATTGATAGCGTTACGGAGAGTGAAGAGTTCTTTACCGCCAAAGTTACTGCTATGGATGTGGCAGAGCTTGACGAGGGTGAGTCCGAAATATACAAGCGCAGCGCTCTGGAGCAGTTTGAGCGCTTCGTACAGGTTAACAAGAAAGTCCCTTCAGAGGTGCTTTCATCGCTGCAGGCCATTGATGATGTAGGCCGTCTGGCTGATACCATTGCCGCGCATATGTCCCTGCGTCTGGATGAAAAGCAGCGCATTCTGGAAATGCTGGAAAATCGTCGCCGTCTGGAGCACTTGATGGCGTTGATGGAATCTGAAATTGATCTGGTGGAAGTTGAAAAACGCATCCGCGGCCGGGTTAAAAAACAGATGGAGAAAAGCCAGCGTGAGTATTATCTGAATGAGCAGATGAAGGCTATTCAGAAAGAGCTCGGTGATCTGGATGAGACCGGCAATGATATGGATGAGCTGCAAAAGCGCATCGATGAAGCTGGTATGCCGAAGGAAGCGTTGGAGAAAACGCTGAGCGAGTACAACAAGCTGAAAATGATGTCTCCGATGTCTGCTGAAGCGACCGTTGTTCGTGGTTATATCGACTGGATGCTGCAAATTCCATGGCAGAAGCGCTCTAAGGTACGACACGATATTAAACGTGCTGAAAAGATCCTCAACGAAGATCACTACGGCCTGGAAGAAGTTAAAGATCGTATTCTTGAGTACCTTGCGGTGCAGAAGCGTGTGCGTGTCTTGAAAGGCCCTATTCTGTGCTTGGTAGGACCTCCAGGTGTAGGTAAAACGTCTCTGGGCCGTTCTATCGCACGTGCGACAAATCGTCAGTATGTCCGTATGGCGCTGGGCGGTGTTCGTGACGAAGCTGAAATTCGCGGTCATCGTCGTACTTACATTGGTTCTATGCCGGGTAAGCTGATCCAGAAAATGTCCAAGGTTGGGGTGAAGAACCCACTATTCCTGCTGGACGAGATCGATAAGATGGGTATGGACCAGCGCGGTGACCCAGCATCTGCATTGTTGGAAGTGCTGGATCCAGAACAGAATAGCTCGTTCAACGATCATTATCTGGAAGTTGATTACGACCTTTCAGACGTGATGTTTGTTTGTACTTCTAACTCGATGAATATCCCAGGTCCGTTGCTGGATCGTATGGAGATTATCCGTATTCCGGGATACACCGAGGATGAAAAACTTAATATCGCTCGTAAGTACCTGATTCCTAAGCAGCTAAAACAGAATGGTCTGAAGGCTGCGGAAGTAGAAATCAGCGATGAGGCCGTGACTCAGCTGATCCGTTACTACACCCGCGAAGCGGGCGTGCGTGGCCTGGAGCGTGAGATTGCAAAGCTATGTCGTAAGGTTGTTAAGGAGCTTTCACTGGCTGCTAAGAAGCCTAAAGAGGCTATGGTGATCAGTGCTGACGATGTAGAGAATTATAGCGGTGTGCAGAAACATAAATTCGGTATCGCTGAAGAGGAAGATCAGGTTGGTCTGGTAACAGGTCTGGCGTGGACTCAGGTTGGTGGAGATATACTCTCCATAGAGACGGCTGTGGTGCCTGGTAAAGGTCGCCAGGTGACGACTGGTAGCCTCGGTGACGTGATGAAAGAGTCCATTCAGGCGGCGCTGACAGTTGTCCGTAATCGCTCTGAAGCCTTGGGTATAGCACCTGACTTCCATGAGAAGCAGGATGTGCATATTCATGTTCCAGAAGGCGCTACGCCAAAAGATGGTCCTAGTGCGGGTATCGGTATGTGCACCGCGCTGGTGTCTGTTTTGACAGGTATTCCGGTTCGTGCTGACGTTGCAATGACAGGTGAAATCACTCTTCGCGGGCAGGTTTTACCGATTGGCGGACTGAAGGAAAAACTGCTGGCTGCGCACCGTGGCGGAATTAAAACTGTGATCATTCCAGACGAAAATGAGCGTGATCTGAAGGAAATTCCCGACAATATCAAAGCAGATCTCGATATTCGCGCAGTGAAGTGGATCGACGAAGTTCTTGATGTTGCCCTCAAATATCAGCCAAAACCGGCTAAGAAAGAAGGGGCGGACGAGGTGGCCGGAAAAAAGAAAGGCAGTAAAACTGAGTCAGGTCAAGTAAAAACTCATTGATAAAAAACTGGTGAAAACCGCGTCACGTCTGCTTGACAGCGGTTTCTGCCAGTTGGTATAAAGTGCCTGACCATCTTGCTGGGCATGGGCAAAACGGAATAAAAATTACATCGATTCATAAGGGGAACATTGTGAATAAGTCTGAACTGATCGACGCTATCGCAGCTTCAGCTGACATTCCAAAAGCAGCTGCAGGCCGCGCACTGGATGCAGCACTGGAAAGTATTACTGGTGCACTGCAGAAAGGTGAATCTGTTGCTCTGGTTGGTTTTGGTACATTCTCTGTAAAAGAGCGTGCTGCACGTACTGGTCGTAACCCACAGACCGGTCAGCCAATTGAAATCGCTGCTGCGACTTTGCCGAACTTCAAGCCAGGCAAAGCACTGAAAGACGCTGTTAACAAGTAATTTCAGGCGTCTGCAATAGCTAAGTCTTAGGAGCGGTAGTTCAGTTGGTTAGAATACCTGCCTGTCACGCAGGGGGTCGCGGGTTCGAGTCCCGTCCGTTCCGCCAATAGATTTAAAAGGCGCATTCTGTAGAATGCGCCTTTTTTATATGGTTTTACTGGTGTTGGATTAAAGATGCTCCAATCAATTCGGGATAACTCCCAAGGGATCGTGGCCAAAGTTATCGTTGGCCTGATCGTAGTCACATTTGCACTTTTCGGCGTAGAGTCACTGGTCAGCCTGACCGGTGGAAGCAATGCTCCTGCGACGGTTAATGGCGTAGATGTTAGTGAAAGAGACCTGTATCAGGGCGTCGAACTACAACGTCGCCAGCTGCTCGCCCAGATGGGAGAGAACGCTGATCCAACCCAGATCGATGAGAATATGCTCCGCGGTGTTGTGCTGGATAGCCTGATTCAGCAGCAGGTAATGCTGCAATCAGCTCAAAATCAGGGATTGGCATTTACAGATGCGATGGCTGATCAAATGGTACTGGCGACACCTGAGTTTCAGGTTGAAGGTCAGTTTAACCGTAATCAGTATGAAGCGACATTGCGTAACGTTGGCCTTACGCCTTTGATGTATCGCGAGTACCTGAGAAAAGAGAATCTGATCGCTCAGGAGCGTAATGCGCTATTGCTGTCCTCCTTTGTCACCAAAGAATCTCTGCAGCAGCTTGTTGAGTTGGAGCGTCAGACTCGTGATGTTGCTTACTTTACACTGCCAGCTGATTCTGCAGACGTCTCAGCAACAGATGAAGAGATTGCTGAATACTACGAACAGAATATTGCTCAGTACATGACAGATGAGCAGGTAATTGTCGATTATCTGCTGCTCGATAAAGCGAATCTGGCGAGTGCTGACGGCGTGACTGAAGAGGAGCTGGATGCGCAGTATCAGCAGCTGCTCGCTGGTTATCAGGGCGACGAACTGCGTCGTAGTGCTCATATCCTGGTTGAGATCAGTGATCAGCAGGATGCAGCTGCAGCGCAGGAGAAAGCGCAAGCGTTGCTTGATCGTGTGAATGCTGGTGAAGACTTTGCTGCATTGGCGAAAGAAGCATCTGATGATTTCGGCTCTGCGGATCAGGGCGGTGATCTTGGTTTCAATGGCAAGGACGTATTTGTTGGTCCTTTTGAAGACGCACTCTTTAGTCTGAATGAAGGGCAGGTATCGGGTCTGGTTGAAACAGAATTTGGTTACCACATCATCAAGTTGCTGGAAGTAAAAACCAAAGAAGCGCCATCCTTCGACGAAGCTAAAGACCAGTTGCGTCAGGAGCTTGCTGCTCAGAAAGCTGAAGCTACTTACGTGACTGAGCGTGATCGTCTGGCTGATCTAAGCTTCTCATCCGGTGACCTGGAAGAACCTGCGGCTGAACTGCAGCTGGAAATTCAGACATCTGAAGCTTTCGGTCGTGCGGGAAGTGTTGATGGTATCGCGGCTAATTCCCGTGTATCTCAGGCGGCGTTTGCGGCTGAGGTGCTTAGCGACGGTGTAAACAGTGATGTTATTGATCTGGATAACAACCGCAGTGTTGTGATCCGGGTGAAAGAGCATCTGCGCCCACGTCAGCAGGAGTTGGCCGAGGTGAAAGATCTTATCGCAGGGCAGTTGGCTGCCGAGAAGCGTTCAGACGCTCTGCAACAGGCGGCTGACGATGCAGTAGCTAAGCTGCTTGATGGTGCTGAGTTAGCAGTAGTTGCGGGTGACCAGCAGGTTATCGAGAAGAGCGATGTCGCTAGAGGCGATCAGCAGGTTGATCCGGCCATTGCAGCTAGATTGTTCGCGATGCCGCACCCGGCTGAAGGTCAGGCGACATATCAGGTAGTTGATCTGTTCGACGGCGGTAAGGCAGTGGTTGTACTGAAGGCTGTAAATGCAGCTGCTGACGCTGAGATTGAAGAAGCGCAGCTGAAAGCGATGGCTGGTTTCATTGCCAATGGTCGCGGCCAGCAGCTCTATCAGCAACAGTTGAACGAGCTGACTGCTAAGGCTGAGATCGAACGCCTGTAAGCACTGCACTCCAAGTAAGATTGTAAAAGCCCGTATGTGAGAGCATGCGGGCTTTTTTATTGGGTTTGTTTATAGGTTTTCTTTGTATAGGCATATGCCGGTATGTGGGATTTTTGATTGAAGTGCTTTAATTACATGATCGAATGTTTCATCAGGCATGAGATCTGATGCATTGGTGACTATTCAAAACACTTCCAGTGAGGTGCAGCATGTTGGTAGATCTGACAGCCCGTCAAACCCTGATCATTGCGATTCTGGTATTATTTGGCGGTAAATACCTTACGCGCCATATCGTCTTCCTGAGGCGCTTCAACATACCGGAGCCGGTCACCGGTGGTTTTCTTGTATCGCTCATATTGAGTGCGATCTACTTTGTCGCTGATATTGAGTTTCGATTCGACTTGGCAGCACGCGATAACCTGCTGATTGTTTTTTTTACCACCATTGGCCTGTCAGCACGTGTTGAAGCCCTCATGCAGGGAGGCAGGGCGTTATTGGTGCTAATATTTGCTGCTGTCGTTTATTTGGTGCTGCAGAATGTAACAGGTCTAGGCGTTACAGCGATAACAGGTTTGCCTTCTGTTGCAGGCTTGGTTGGTGGCTCTGTTTCTTTAAGTGGTGGCCATGGCACGTCGATAGCGTGGGCTCCGTTGCTGGCATCTCAGTTTGGTTTCAACAACGCTTTGGAAGTTGGCATAGCCTGCGCTACTTTTGGTCTGGTCCTGGGTGGGTTGCTCGGAGGGCCGATAGCGGGTTGGCTGATAAAGCGGCATGGCCTAGAGGCGACTCCGGATGGCTTGCCAACGGTTGGCATTCCTTATGATCAGCCGGATACAGCAATTACTGTTGATACGATATTATCGGCTTTGTTGGTTATTTGCCTGGCTATCGGATTGGGCCTTCATCTTGAAAAATTGATGGTGTGGCTTGGACTGAAGCTACCGACGTTCGTAAACTGTTTAATGGGCGGCATTATCCTCACGAATATTCTGCCGAGGATTTTTAGAAAGTGGAGTTGGCCAGCAGGAACCTCTGCAATGTCGCTTATCTCTGATCTTTCGCTTGGTTTGTTTCTGGCGATGTCGCTGATGAGCCTGCAGCTTTGGGTGTTGTTGGATTTGGCTGGGCCCATATTCCTGCTTCTAATGGCGCAAGTTGTCGTGATAACCCTGTTTGTAGTGCTTTTGGTTTTCCGCTTACTGGGCAGTGATTATGACGCTGCAGTGATGGCGGCAGGTTATGCTGGGATGGGGCTTGGTGCCACGCCTACGGCTATTGCTAACATGACTGCAGTTACTTTGCGGTTTGGCGCATCTGCAAAAGCATTTGTGGTGGTTCCTCTAGTGGGGGCTTTCTTTATTGATATTGCCAACGCCGTGATCATTCAGGCTTTTCTGGAAGCTTTATCTTAACCAGCCTGATTCAGTTATTACCTCATAGGGCGTGGGCAGTGGGTCAGAGTATCTGTAATCCAGTAACTCCGGCCGGGCGTGTCGCATCTGAGTAAGGGTGGCGATAGCACTATTCTTTTCCCCAAGTTGCTGCTGTGCGACCGCCAGGTAGATATATTCGAGCCTTGTACGTGGCTGTGAGGGGGCTAATTCGCGTGCATCAGTGGGGTTATTGTCGATGAGCGCCTGATACATACGGGTTTGGTTTATATAGCCTGCCAGCGTGTCCAGTCCAAGTTGATTCGCCTGAACATAGAGCTCATCGAGGTTTGTTTGGAGATCGGATTCTTCTTTCAGTTGTTGCCAGGCGAATATCAGTTGCAGCTGAATACTTTCCGCTTGAGTTGTAACCGCCGCTGGCGGAGAAGATAGTGTTTTGGGCTTGAAGCCTTTAAGAATCAATACTTGCTGAAGGATGTAGTGTTGGCTCTGCAAGCTGGGTGTGGCGGATATTTTATGTTGTATTACTGTCAGTAAGCGGCTGGCTTCTGATAGCTTCTGTTGGTTGATTAGGTTTTTAACCAGACGCAGTTGGAGCTGATGGGTTTCAACGGCTAAGCCAAGTTGGGTCATTAGAGAAACGGTTTCTTGCAATAGTGCTTCCGCGTCCTCTCCGCTATCCCTCAGTGAAGCTGCTTTGGCCTGCAGATAGTTTATTCTGGCTACGCTATCTGCGGTGGTTGCTCTTAGGGGTGGATTAATCGAAGCCTGTAACGGACTGGCGATAGTGAGTTGTGCCGGATGGCGCTGCCTTGCTTCGTATAGTGTGTCGAGTTGTAATGGGTAGAGTGCTTTGGCTTTGTTGTGGTCCTGATGGAAGCGCTGCCAGTTGCTTTCCCTTGCTGCTAGGTTAGCTAGTTTCTGATAGTTGCGTGCCATCAGTTGTCTGTTATTAGATTCGGTCGCGAGCCCGAGGCTTTGCTGGAAGTGCTCACGAGCCCTCTCTGAATCGTTTTCTCTGACTGCTAATTCCCCCTGCCAGTGTTGCGTAAGTGCGACCAGGGCGCTGTTATCGGCCTTATGTTCTGCCTCCTCCAGATGTTGTCGGGCGCTCTGCCAGAAGCCCAGGTATATCTCAGTAATGCCGACATAGGTCAATGACCATAGGTTGCTGTTATCCAGTAGGTAAGAGGCTGAAAAATAGTGTCTGGCCAGTTTCGGGCCTGATTGCTGGAGTGCCTGGATTCCGCGTGCATAGTCATGCATTGCGCTTGGGCGATAAGGGTACTCCGAAAGATCCAGATGGGGTTCTTCGGGGGCTATCTGGTCAAATAGTTGTTGGGCGATCTTTGGCATTGCAACTGCAAGATCCGGGTGGCTTAACGATCCCTCAATGGGTGCGTTGTCAGCACTGTGGATCTTGTATCGCAGAATTTGCTGATCACTAGTAGAGACGTCTGCCTGTATAAGATAATCGATCTGTTGATCTTTCATTAAGGCTTCTAACTGGCTTTGCTTTATCTCTGTATGCGATGTCGTCAGCAGCCGCGAGATATTGGCTGGGCCTAGCACAGTTACATCAGGAATCGCTGTCAGGTCAGTGGTCAACATATCACTTAGGCCATACTCAACCCATTGCATGGAGCTTAACTGGGTGTCGTTGGTAAATGGCATGACCGCGATGGTAGGGGTGTCAGGAAACTCAGGCTCGGATGTTAGTAAATGGAAAATACTGGCTATCAATGCAACCACGCCTGTGATTAAAGCCAGTGTGTGAATTCGTTTTCTAGAGTGAGTGTGTTGCGGTTCATCGATATTGGCGGCAGGCGATGGTGCATGCTCTTCAACGGCCTTTATCCATTGATAACCCTTGCCGGGGATCGTTTTTATAAATTCTGGCTGGTTGGCTGAGTCACCGAGTGCCTTCCGGAGTTCCAGTATGCTTTGCGATAACGCTCGTTCGCGATATTCACCATGCACCCAAAGCTCTTTCAGTAGTTCCTCTTTGCTGATAATGCGTTCAGGATTTAGTAGAAAATAGTTCAGTAGCTCAGCAATCTTCTGTCGCAGAACAACTGGCTCACCGACTGAATTCAGTTGATTTTGGTGCGGATTGAATGTGAATTCACCGAAACTAAACATGAGCTATCTATCGCATCGCTTAAATTGATGCCATGAATGATATTAGTTAACCCATTGTTTTTAAATAACTTGATATAGGTTTGATCAGTTTTGACGCTCATTTGATCGGTTTTGACCTGATTTGGCTGTGTCAGGTTTCTGTCCTCCGGCAAGCTGGGGGCTATCTAATAACTGAGCGATGGAAATATCCAATGAAAAAACTAATGTTGGCAGCTGCGGTATCACTAATGGCAGCCGGGCAGAGTTATGCAGGTAGTTCAGAGCAGCACATTGTGTTTGTGCATGGAGCGCATTTTACTGCTGCGTCCTGGCAGCCGGTACAAGAGCAGCTGAATGGCAAACACAGTACATTGGCAGTAGATTTGCCGGGACGAAATGATTCGATTGCCGCTAAGAAAGTTGATTTGGCGTTGTCTGCGGGTTATCTCTGCAAATCAATAGGTGCGCTATCAGGCAGCAAGATCCTGGTGGGCCATAGTCAGGGTGGGGCAGTGGTGAATGCTGCGTTAAACATCTGTCCGGATGAAGAGATCAGCAGCGTAGTTTATGTCACAGCGGTAGCGCCGTTAGATAAAGCCAAGGTGTTTGGGCTCTTATCCAAGCAGGATGACGAAAACTACTTTAAGGGGATCAACTATAACGAATCTGCCAAAATGCTTGAGATCAAATCGGCAGATGAGTTCGCTGCTGTTTTTGCTCAGGATGCAAATCAAGCGCAGCGAGATGTCATGGCTAAAGATGCGGTTGATGAGCCCGCGACAATAGGAAGTGAAAAAATGTCTCTGAATCAGGAGCGCTTTGCTGGAATTGATAAGTACTATGTTTTCGCCAATCAGGACAAACTGATCTCGTTGAGTTCACAGCAGAAAATCGCCGAATCTATAGGTGTAAAAGATAGCTTTGGGGTTGATAGTGGTCACTTGCCAATGCTGACTCAGCCGGCAAGATTGGCAGCAATCTTGGATGAGATAGCGAAGCGATAAGATTTGGGTAGTTGGTAAATGGTACGGACAGGTTCGAGCTAGCTGTCCGTACCTTCCTTAGCTAAAAGCGGCTGCTAGTAACCTTTGGGTATAGGCTTCACGTGGGTTATCGAAAATTGCAGCAGCTGCACCTTGTTCAACCACCTCTCCCTGTTTCATTACGATCAGTTGGTGGCTCAGGGCCTTAACTACCGCAAGGTCGTGGCTGATAAACAGATAGCTTAACTGGTATTTTCGTTGAAGATCGCGCAGTAGTTCGATGATCTGCTTCTGCACTGTTCGATCCAGTGCTGATGTTGGTTCATCGAGAATAATTAGTTGGGGTTTCAGTACAAGTGCGCGGGCAATCGATATACGCTGCCGTTGGCCACCTGAAAACTCATGGGGATAACGATGCCGAGCCTCTGGATCCAGGCCAACTTCGATCAGCGCATCTATGATTATCTGCTCACGTTCGGCTTTATCGCCAACGTTATGAATCTCCATCCCCTCAGCAATAATTGCGGCAATCGACATCCTCGGGCTTAAGCTGCCAAATGGATCCTGAAATACCACTTGTAGCTGACGGCGAAGGGGCTTTACCTGCTTCTGATTCAATTCATGAATCGGCTGTTGCTGAAAATGGATGGGGCCTTCACTGGATATCAGTCGAAGAATCGCCATGCCAAGTGTTGTCTTGCCTGAGCCTGATTCACCCACTAAGCCTATGGTTTCGCCCTGTTTGAGCTCCAGGCTCACTCCATTAACCGCTTTGGTATAGCCTGCGACACGTTTCAGTAGCCCTTTATAGATTGGGAACCAGACTTTTAGGTCATCTGTCGTCAGAAGTTGCGGGCTAGCGGCTGGTAACTGCGGTGGGAGTCCTTCGGGTTCTGCGTCCAGTAGTTTATGGGTGTAACTGTGTTGCGGTGCCGCAAAGAGCTCTGCTGTTGTGGCTTGTTCGACAATCTCTCCCTGATACATCACGCATACATGATGGGCGTATCGACGCACGACGTTAAGGTCGTGGGTGATCAGTAGGATTGCCATGCCAAGTTTTTGTTGCAGTTCCGCTAGCAGCTCTAGTATCTGTTCCTGGATGGTGACATCGAGGGCAGTTGTTGGTTCGTCGGCGATTAACAGTTCTGGCTCATTTGCCAGCGCCATCGCGATCATGACTCGCTGCCGCTGGCCGCCGGAAAGCTGATGAGGGTATTGTTTTAACCGAACCACCGGGTCAGGTATGCCAACCAGCTCCAGCAGCTCAAGTACCCGGCTCTGTGCCGCTTTGCCCGATAGGCCGCGATGTAGCAGGAGCGTCTCAGCTATCTGTTTTTCGATAGTGTGTAGCGGGTTAAGTGACGTCATCGGCTCCTGAAATATGGTGCCGAAATGTCCGCCGCGGAGTTGTCTTACCCGATTTTCGCCTGTTTTTAACAGATCCTCGCCACGGTAATGTATTTCGCCTGTCGGGTGACTGGCCTTAGGGTAGGGCAACAGTTTTAGCATCGACATAGCTGTTACCGATTTACCAGACCCTGATTCGCCTACAAGAGCGGTGGTCTGCCCGGTTTTAATGCTAAAGCTGACATTGCGCACGGCATCGACCGCTTCATCGCCCTGACCGAAGCGTACCGATAGGTTTTTAACTGATATCAGAGCGTCGCTCATCCGATGGTTTTCCTTGGGTCAAAAGCGTCTCGAACCGCTTCGCCGATAAAAATCAGCAGGGTGAGCATAACCGACATTACAACAAAGGCTGAGATACCGAGCCATGGAGCGTGAAGGTTGGCTTTACCTTGTGCCACTAGTTCACCCAATGAGGGAGAGCCGGGTGGTAAGCCGAAACCGAGAAAGTCGAGGGCGGTTAGAGTGACAAGCGAGCCGTTAAAGATAAACGGCAGGAATGTCAGAGTTGCCACCATCGCATTAGGTAGGATGTGTCGGAACATGATGCGTCGGTTATCGAGACCGAGCGCACGGGCCGCCCGAACATACTCCAGATTTCGTCCGCGCAGAAATTCAGCACGAACGACATCTACCAGGGCCATCCAGCTAAATAGCAGCATAATTCCCATCAGCCACCAGAAATTGGGCGTCACTATGCTCGCAAGGATAATTAGCAGGAACAGAGTCGGCATACCGCCCCAGATCTCCATAAAACGCTGCATAATCAGGTCTACTTTGCCGCCGTAATAGCCTTGTATTGCGCCGGAAATGACGCCAATCACTGAGCTTGCCAGCGTAAGTACAATGGCGAAAAGTACTGATATTCGGAAACCATAGATCACGCGAGCCAGTACATCGCGACCCTGATCGTCTGTGCCAAGCAGGTTATCCGATGTAGGAGGGGATGGGGCGGGCACTGGTAGGTCTATATTGATGGTGTCGTAGCTGTAGCGAATCATCGGCCAGATCATCCAGCCGCCGTTATCAATGATCAGCTCCTGCAGGTATGGATCTTTATAGTCAGCAAGGCTTTCAAACTCGCCGCCGAAATCGGTTTCGAGGTAATCTTCAAATACCGGCACGTATAACTGGTTGTTGTGGCTGATCACGATCGGCCGGTCATTGGCGATCAGCTCTGCGCCCAAGCTCAGGATAAAGAGGGCAAGGAATATCCATAAAGACCAGAAACCCCGGCCATTGGCACGGAAATTCTCCAGTCTGCGTTGGGTGATCGGACTAAGGTTCATCTGTCACCCCTCCCTGCTTTCAAAATCAATACGAGGATCGACAATCACGTAGGTGATATCGCCTATCAGCTTCAATAGCAGTCCCATCAGGGTGAAGATATAGAGTGTTGCAAACATCACCGGGTAATCACGCTTCAGTGCTGCCTCATAACCCAGTAAGCCTAGCCCGTCGAGGGAGAAGATCACTTCGATCAGCATTGAGCCGGTGAAGAATATGCTGACCAGTGCTGCTGGTAAGCCTGCAATGATGATCAGCATCGCGTTACGGAATACATGGCCATACAGAACCTGATTCTCTTTCAGGCCCTTTGCGCGCGCCGTAACTACATACTGCTTGTTGATCTCATCAAGGAAAGAGTTTTTGGTCAGCATCGTCAGAGTGGCAAAGCTGCCAATGACCGAAGCCAGCACTGGTAGTGCAAGGTGCCAGAAGTAATCAGCAATCTGCTCGGGCAGGCTCATCTGGTCAAAATCAGGTGAGGTCAAACCGCGTAGCGGGAACCAGTCGAAATAAGTGCCGCCAGCGAAGAGTACGATCAACAGTATGGCAAAGAGAAAGTTCGGAATCGCGTAACCGATAATGATCGCGGTCGAGGTCCAGACATCGAAAGGGGTTCCATCACGTACCGCTTTTTTAATGCCAAGCGGAACTGAAACCAGATATACGATCAATGTCGTCCAAAGCCCGAGGGATATCGATACCGGCATTTTCTCCAGTACCAGCTCGATAACAGTTTTATCACTATAGAAACTGGTGCCGAAGTCGAAGGTGAGATAGCTCTTAAGCATAATGAAAAAGCGCTCATGAGCCGGCTTATCAAAGCCGTACATCTTTTCAATGCGTTCGACCAGTTCAGGGTCGAGGCCTTGCGAGCCGCGATAGCCACTGTCGTTCCCTGAGCTGTCGTTATTCATCACTGTATCGCTTTGCTCACCACTGCCAAAGCGGTTGGTGACGTCTACATCCATGCCCTGCAGTTGTGCCAGGGTCTGCTCTACCGGACCGCCGGGGGCAACCTGGATGATTATGAAGTTAATCAGCAGGATCCCCAGCAGGGTAGGAATAATCAGCAGTAAGCGTCTTAGTATATAGGCTGCCATCAGTTAGAGGCTGCCTGCTGTGATTCGGGTTTTACCCACCAGGTGTTGAAGCCGAGCGCGTACTTTGGTGCTTTCTCCGGGCGGCCAAACTTGTCCCAGTAAGCGATTCGGTATGCGCTGATATGGTACTGAGGAATAACAAAGTGGTTCCACTGCAGCACCCGGTCGAGTGCTCGTGCCCGCAGTACAAGCTGTTCACGGTCTGGTGCCACTATCAGTTGCTCTACAAGGTGATCAACTGCTTCATCCTGAATACCGATCCAGTTGCGGCTGCCTGGCACTGCGGCGCTACCTGAGTGCCAGTAATTGCGCTGTTCGTTACCCGGTGAGCTGGACTGGCCCCATGAGCCGACAACCATATCGAAATCGAAGTCGCGCATACGGTTGATGTATTGAGGTACATCGATAATACGTATGCTTACTTCTATGCCCATCTTTTTCAGGTTGCGAATAAACGGCGAAACCACTCGTTCAAACTCTTTCTGAATCAGTAGGATCTCGAAGGTGAATGCTTTGCCGTTGGCGTCCGTTAACTTGCCTTTTTTAAAGGTCCAGCCCGCTTCTTTCAGCAATCGCAGGCCTTTACGCAGCTGGGTACGCACATTGCCGCTGCCATCAGTTCCCGGTGCCTGATAAATCTTGTTAAACACCTCTGGTGGCACTTTATCCCGAATAGGTTCCAGTATTTGCAGTTCTTTGCTATTAGGTAGTGCTGTTGCGGACATCTCTGAATTAGAGAAGTAACTATGGGTGCGGCTGTATGCGCTGAAGAAAATGTTCTTATTGGTCCACTCAAAGTCGAAGGCGTAACCCAGTGCTTGCCTGACACGGCTATCCGCGAATTTATCGCGTCGGGTGTTCATAACGAACGCCTGCATGCCGCTTGAATTCTGGTGTTGAATCTCTTCTTTTTTGATGCGTCCGTCATCAATCGCTTGACCGGTATAGGCGGTGGCCCAGTTCTTAGAAGAGGTTTCCTGACGGAAGTCGTACTCACCTGCTTTAAAGGCTTCAAGAGCTACAGTCGAGTCGCGGTAATAGTCATAGCGGATGGTGGCAAAATTGTTCTTGCCGCGGTTGACCGCCAGGTCCTTACCCCAGTAATCATCTCTATAACGAAGAGTGACCGAACGCCCTGCTTCAAAGGTATCTATCGTATAAGGGCCGGAGCCCAGAGGTATCTCTCGGGACGGTTTATCGAACTCTTTTCCTTGCCAGAAATGTTTAGGCAGAATTTGAGCCTGTCCAACGATCAGTGGGATTTCACGGTTTCCGGTTTTCTTGAAACTGAACTTAACCGTTTTGTTATCGATCGCTTCGATCTTTTCAATGTCAGCGTAGTAGTTGGCGTAGAAGGGGTTACCTTTACTCCGCAGAATGTCGAAGGTAAAAATGACGTCGTCAGCAGTGACTGGATGGCCGTCAGAGAAGGTCGCTTCTTCGCGCAGGTAGAAGGTGATGCTGCTGCGGTCTTCCGGCATATCGATCTTTTCAGCCAGCAAGCCATATTGTGAGAAAGGTTCATCGAGTGACTGTGACATCAGGCTGTCGTACATCGAGCCTGACCCGGCTGCTGGAGAGCCCTTGATAATAAATGGGTTGAAACTGTCAAAGCTTCCCATCGCCCATTGGCGGACAGTACCACCTTTAGGTGCTTCAGGATTGACGTATTCGTAATGTTCGAAACCAGCAGGGTATTTCAGATCCCCGTGCATTGAGATTCCGTGAGCGCCATTCAGGTCAGCGGCAAAAGAGATGTTTGAGGCCAGCGCTGAGGCAAGCAGCAGTTTGCTGGAGATGCGAAAAAGTTTCATAGTGCTCCGTCACTCGGTGGCAGATACATTATTTATATCAGTCACTTGCGTTTGTAGCCAGTAACCTCTCACTGTGACTACGAATATTTATGAATGTTCACGCCAAGTATGGCAGAGATAGAAAATTATTGAGCGAATGATGCTTTGGGCGCGCGCTCAATAACCTTAGTCCGGCGTGCTTTGTTCTGCGAAACGTTGAAGTTCCTGATGCAGTTCACTGCGCTTAACGCCGCGTGCTTTAAGATCTTGATACAGTGAGAGAAGGGCTTGCTTGCGCGCAGAGTCGCCATTCGAGAGGCTGTTGATCAGATCGTTGTCGACCCACTGGCGAATCCGTTTAAAGAGATACCATTTAAATGCCACGGCAGTGGCCGTGGCGATAACGATTATGGTGATGCTTTCAGCGTCCATGATGCCTTCGCAATGTTATTAAGGGGCGTTGCGGATATCGACGTAGAGTGTCAGTTGCTGACCCGGTTGCAGGTATTTGCTGCTGTTTAGCTGATTCCAGCGGGAGATGTCGCCAATGCTTACACGGAACTTATTGGCAATGGTGTAGAGGGAGTCACCACTGCGAACCCGGTAACCTATCTTGCGGATCGCCTGCTTCTGACTTGGGCTCAGCTGCGCTGCAGGTTGAGTCCAGACAACGAGTTTGTGGCCAATGCGCAGTGGATCGCCTGGGGCCATCTGATTCCAGCGAGCCAGCTCTCTGACGCCGACATCGTAGCTACGTGCTATCTGCCAGAAGCTTTCGCCTGACTTCACAGTATGGGTCTGCTTCTGTTTGTCGGTGTTTCGTGCAATGCGCTGCTGTGCGCGCTGGTGGCGCTGGTTCTGAGTGAGTACGTATTCGCCAGCTGCTCCCGAAGAGGTTGGAATCAGCAATGTTTTACCAACACGAATACGGTTTGACTTGAGTTTGTTGGTAGCCTTTAGCTGGCTAACTGTAGTGTTGTACTTTCGCGCAATGGTGCTTAGCGCATCGCCGGACTGGATGGTATAACGCTGCCATTTCATACGCTGGTCAGCAGGTAATTCGGCGATGCCTGCACGGAACTTCTCTGCCGAAGCTACAGGTACAAGCAGACGGTGAGGGCCTTCAGGGGCAGTTGCCCAGCGGTTGAAGCCAGGATTGAGTAGGTAAAGTTCTTTTGTTGAGATCTCTGCTAATTCAGCGGCCTGTGCCAGATCGAGCTGGCCACCGGTTTCGACCACATCAAAGTAGGGCTCGTTCTTCAGTGGTGCCAAAGTTAGGTTGTACGCGGCGGGATCTTGTACCAATTTGCTGATGGCTAGCAGTTTCGGAACGTATTTACGTGTTTCGGCTGGCAGTGGCAGCGACCAGAAATCAGTTGGTTTACCTGCTTTAGTGTTTTTCTTGATGGCACGCGATACGGTACCACCACCGGCATTGTATGCCGCCAATGCAAGTAACCAGTCACCGTCAAAGCGCTTATTGAGCTTCTCCAGATAATTCAGCGCTGCATTGGTAGAGGAAAGAATGTCGCGACGCTCATCAAACCACCAGTTTTGCTGTAAGCCGAAGTATTTACCCGTGCTCGGGATGAACTGCCAAGGGCCAGCAGCACGGCCATGGGAGTATGCAAAGGGGTCGTATGCGCTTTCTACAACGGGTAGCAGTGCTAGCTCGGCCGGCAGGCCGCGTTCAATGATTTCGTGCAGGATATGGTGGTAGTAGCGAGAGGCGCGATTGGCGACACGTTGCAGATACTGTGGGTGACGGGCATACCACTTCACCTGCTGCTGTACCCGTTCATTATCCAGTGTCAGATCCAGCTGAAAGTTATCGCGGGTCAGTTGCCAGAGATCGCTTACCTGTTGTGGCTTAGTTGTTGTGTCCGGGGTGTGCGTAACCTTAGATTGCTGTGAGGTCACGTTATCCGTGAGCTGTTCCTGCGCAGGTGCTTCGGTCTTTTCGCTGTTGCTTGAGCAGCCGGATAAAATGAGGGCTGTCAGAGCCAGTGCGGATAACTTGTGCGAATGCGCCATGATACTCCCGGAGTTAGCGGATCGGTTTGGACAAAATTTCAAGCATTCTATGGAGCTGCAGGGGATGGGTCAACCTTGGCAAATCTGGCTGAAAGTGTGATTCAGCCAGTAACAGAGGTTTTCGGTCAGAAGTTGTTCTTCCATTCCCTTATTGTTGCTAATACAGCGGCAGGATCTGAGGTGTCTGTGTTGGTGATATAGTTGGCTGCGGCCTGGCAGACTGCTGGCTGGTCAGTACGCATAAAAGGGTTAATCTGTTTCTCGTCACCAATGCTGGTTGGTAGCGTTGGTCGGTTCTGTTTTCTGGCGTCTTCGCATCGCTGAATGCTTTGTCTGATTGCGGTGCTTTCTGGCTCGACAGCAGCGGCAAAGGCCAGATTGCTGAGTGAGTATTCATGGGTGCAGTAAACGGCGGTGTTTTCAGGCAGTTTGCGGAAATATTCCATCGCCTGTTGCATCTGTGCTGGCGTGCCTTCAAACAGTCGACCACAGCCGGCTAGGAACAGGGTGTCACCGCAAAACAGTATGGGTTGCTCGTTTGATTGACTGAAGTAGCTAATGTGGTCCAGGGTATGTCCGGGTACGTCTTTAACGGTAAAACTGTGGCCGAAGAGCTCTACAGCTTGCCCGGAAGTTAACGGCTGCGTGATGCCTGTGAATGGCGATTGCGCCGGGCCATAAACATCTACCTGATAATGCTCAACCAGCTCGGCAACACCGTCGGTATGATCCCAGTGGTGATGAGTGATCAGGATGCCCGCCAGTGTGCGGTTGTTCTGTTGCAGATACTGCTCCACAACAGTTGGATCACCCGGATCAACGACGTAGCTCCTGTTACCTGATGTGATTGCCCATATATAGTTGTCGCTAAAGGCTGGGATCGGTTCTATCAGCAGCATATACTATCGCCTTTTGAGTTGTTCTGTTGAGACAGGACGCCTATGCTCGTAAGTGTCGGTGTCTTGGATGTTATCAGCTGGCCGCTGCTCATGCGGCCGCTCGTTAACCCATAGTAACAGTACCAATCAGGGCCGGGAATGGCCTGGGATTTTACGGTTCGCAACGGATCATGATCTCTGGAAACGGTTAGGTTATCAGGAAATATGAATTTCAGAGAGCTACCCCCATCAGAAGTATTGGCTCCGCAGTTAAGAGAGTGGTTTGCTTCTGAAATAGGACAGGAGCTGTTGGCTGCAGAGAGATCTGCTGTAGAGCGCATTTTGCCCACGCTGTTTGGCTACTATATGGCCCAGATAGGAGTGGATAGTCAGGTTCAGATGTTTGATGCCTGTCCCATCAGGCACAAGTTTGTGCTTGCTGGCCAGTTGGAGCTGGGTTTGCCGGCCAGTAGTCTGGTTTGCCGTGCTGATTCACTGCCGCTGGATGGTAATAGCCTTGATGCGGTGATGTTGCACCATGCGCTGGACTTCGCTGCGAACCCGCATCAGGTTCTGCGTGAAGCTGCCCGCGTTGTGCGTCCTGGTGGTCATATTGTGATTGTCGGTTTTAATCCCCTGAGTAGCTGGGGGATTAGTCGTAGTTTATGCCTGCGTCGCAAAGTAGTCCCCTGGAATGGCCATTTTATTAGCCAGCGACGTTTGTCGGATTGGTTGGGGTTGCTGGAGCTGACAGAAGTTAAGGTGCTGTCGGATTACTTTCAGTTTCCGTTCCAGCGCCGTAGCTGGCGTCGTCGTAGTGGATTTATGTCTGCCTTAAACAGTCAGGGGCAGAGTGGTTATGGTGCGTTCACTGTTTTGTTGGCGCGTAAGGACGTTGTCGGTATAACGCCAATTAAACAAGAGTTTCGTAAGCGTCGGTTGATTAATATCCCGGTTCCGGAGCCAACGGCGCGCGGTCACCATGTAAGAGATGGCCAATAAGAATATCATCAGCTTCAGCTATGAGTTGGAGTGGTTGTTGAGAGAGTTGAATGAGACAGATAGTACTGGATACCGAGACAACAGGTCTTGAGCCGTCGCAAGGGCATAACATTATCGAGATTGGTTGTGTTGAGCTGGTTGAACGTAAGTTGACCGGTAAAAACTACCATCGCTACATTAAGCCTGACCGTGAAGTGGATCAGGAAGCGATTGAAGTACACGGCATCACCAACGAATTCCTTGAGGATAAGCCTAAGTTCATCAGCGTGATGGATGAGTTTATCGAGTTCATCCGCGGTGCTGATCTGGTCATTCATAACGCCGCATTTGACGTAGGCTTTATTGATACTGAGCTGGAGCGCAACGGTTACAAGGAACGGATTGCAGATATCTGTACCGTTACCGATACGCTGCTGTTAGCCCGTGAAAAGCATCCGGGCCAGAAGAACAATCTTGATGCGCTTTGTCGCCGTTATTTTATAGACAACTCTCATCGAGAGCTTCATGGCGCTTTGCTCGACTCCGAGATCCTGGCAGATGTCTATCTGGCAATGACCGGTGGTCAGACTGCGTTAGCGCTGGATGCTCATGGTGATGGAGAGGGTGGCAATTTGCCTGGTCAGATTCGTCGGGTGGAGCCTGGTTTTGATTTGCAAGTAATCAGGCCAAGTGATGAAGAGCAGGCTGAGCACGAGAAGTTTATAAAAATGCTCGATAAAAAAAGCGGTGGAAACTGTCTCTGGAGCGATTAGTGTTTATGCCCGCTATCAACTAGACGTTGAGTTGTTTGAATAAAAAAAACCAGCCTGGAGGCTGGTTTTTTTTGCGTCGCTAGCAGAACACGTCTGACGTGGCGCTGCGAAATTTCTGGATCAGTGCAGTGTCATAACAACGGCGGTGTAGCCGACGATGCTCATCACGATGGTGTATGGAAGAGCCATCCAGACCATCTTGCCGTATGAAAGACGGATAAGCGGTGCCAGTGCGGAGGTCAGCAGGAACAGGAATGCTGCCTGACCATTCGGAGTCGCGACACTTGGAATGTTGGTTCCGGTATTGATCGCAATCGCCAGATTGTTGAAGTGATCACGATCGATCAGGCCTTCATTCAATGCATTGACGACTTCGTTGATGTATACCGTAGCTACAAACACGTTATCACTGATCGCCGACAGAACGCCGTTTGCGATAAAGAAGACCGCTGGTTGAGCTTCCTTCTCCATGGCCAATACTGCCTGAATGATCGGCTGGAACAGGTGCTGATCATGGATCACTGAAACGATCGAGAAGAACACAACCAGTAGTGCGGTGAACGGAAGAGCTTCCTCAAACGCTTTACCGATCTGGTGTTCTTCGATAACACCATTAAAGGCAGTCAGTAGGATAATGACTGACAGGCCTATCAGGCCAACTTCGGCGAGATGGAATGCTAAGCCGATAACCAGGAACACAGCAACGATGATCTGAATCACCAGCATTGCTATATCGCGGCGGGTGCGTTTCGCATCTTCAGCAGCAGCGTAGCTCTCCAGGATCTCTCTAACCTGTGGTGGCAGCTTGGAGCCGTAATCAAAGGTTTTAGTCTTCTCGAGCAGGAAGCAGGTGATGAGGCCGGCAACCAATACAGGCATGGTGATCGGAGCCATCAGCAAGAAGAACTCAATGAAACTCCAGCCAGCTTTGTCTGCGATCAAAAGGTTTTGTGGCTCACCAACCAAGGTGCAAACGCCGCCGAGTGCGGTGCCAACCGCGCCATGCATCAGCAGGCTGCGCAGAAATGCCCGGAAATCTTCCAGTTCGGTTCTAGATGCAGCTGCAACGGTGTTGTCGTTAGAGTGGTCATGGTCGTGTTCGAATTTCTTACCGGAGGCCACCTTGTGGTAGACCGAGTAGAAGCCAACAGCAACGCTGATCAGTACGGCGGTTACCGTCAGGGCATCCAGAAATGCCGACAGTACAGCTGCCGAAAGAGAGAACAGTAAAGAAAGCAGGGTCTTTGACTGTACTTTAAGCAGTATCTTAGTAAACAGCCACAGCAACATACTTTGCATAAAGTAGATGCCAGCAACCATAAACATCAGTAGAAGAATCACTTCCAGGTTGGATTCAATCTCGTGGGAGACAGATTCCGGACTGGCTAGGCCAATAACAATCGCTTCGATTGCAAGCAGTCCACCTGGTTGCAGCGGGTAGCACTTGAGTGCCATCGCCAATGTGAAGATAAACTCGAAAATCAGTACCCAGCCAGTAATAACCGGGCCGACAGTAGCGAGTAGTATTGGGTTTAAAATCAGAAATCCGAGGATCGCCTGTTTGTACCAAACAGGGGAACTACCAAGGAAATTCCGCACGAATGCCTGAGGCAGCGAATGGGTCATTGAATGTTCTTCCTATATCATCAGAACAGTCAAGGAGAGATAGAGAGATCTGGCTGCAAAGTATCAGCCTGCAACGACACCGCAACGGAAGCGCGCCAGCACAAAAGCCCCGCGCTGCGCCCTGACGAACAAGGCTGTGTTTCGGGATCGTGAAATCGTCCCTTGCTCCTTTATTTTTCTTTTTTTAGTAAAGGAACCTTGGTAAGCGGGCTGCCCTTAGTGTGAAGGATAGCTTGGGTCCGGTTGTGCCGGTGGAATCCAGATCTCACCCCGCGCCTTTTAAGGCGCCCCTATGATCTGTAGTTTCCAGAAAAAAGCCGTCTCTTAAATGTTTATAAGTCGGCTTTTTTTGCTTACTCAGTAGGTTTTTCCTGTTTGCTTTTTGTAAAAGCGCGCAAAGCGTATCAGGTATGAAGGAAAAGCAAAAGAACAAGGCGCTGCTTTGGCATAAAGCGGCGGATTTTTTAAAGTTTTTTTAGTAATTTTACTTATTAATACTATTTTCGGGCTATTGTTGGCGATCTGGGAATTTGAGGTGACTAGGGATGACGAAGCGGTATTTGTACGCATTTAGTGGTGAGTTACTAGGTGCTGGAGCTGATTACATGTTCGATGTTGATCGGCAGCAGTCGGTGGAGCCACAGTTGGTGGTGCCGTTAACGGACGATCGTCAGACAGAGCTGGTGTTTCTGCCAGAGTGCCCGGAAGGGTTTGAGAGCCTGTCGGTGCGTGCCGCCCTTATGTCGGCCGATGATCAGCAGTTTGCGTTATTGTCGAAAGCTTCCCAGCTCGCTACCTGGGAAGAGCAAAACAAGTTTTGTAGCCGGTGCGGTGATCCATTAACAATGCATGCGCAAGACGTGGCACGCTGTTGTGACAGCTGCGGACTTCATGCCTATCCGAAAATAGCGCCTTGCATCATTGTGCTGGTTCACGATGGTGATCGCTTCTTGCTGGCGCATCATGCTCGCTATGGTCATGACAGAAAACTGTACAGTACTTTGGCTGGCTTTATTGAGGCTGGTGAAACACCGGAGCAAACGGTGGCGCGTGAAGTAATGGAGGAGGTTGGGCTGACAGTCACTGATATTGAATATCAGCTCAGTCAGGCTTGGCCGTTTCCGCATCAGCTAATGCTGGGGTATTTTGCACGTTACAAAGGTGGCGATATAGTGCCTGAGCCCGGCGAAATTCATCACGCAGACTGGTTTCAGGCCGATGCGCTTCCTGAAATACCGCCACCCTTTACAATTGCAGGGCGTTTGATTGCCCGCTATATAGAGTCACTTCAATCCTGAGATTGTTTTTCCCGTTTGAAGAGCTTGCCGAGTCGGGTGGCCAGAATTACGTTGCCCTCGGCTCTTAGCAGGCCTTTCATAAATGCGCTCATGCCATCCTGCTCGCCAGTTACAACTTTAATAAATGTCTCGCTGTCCAGAATCAGAGTAATGCTCGGGTCAGGGTGGTCGCCTGTTGTGACCTGGCACTGCTGCTGTTCTATCGCAATATAGAAATTGTCTGAATCTTCGAGCTGAAATTGGAAAACGGCTTCCAGATCGGCTGCGTTTTCCGGGGAAAATCGAGATGGCAGTTTTGCGATAACGCGTTCTACCGTAATTTCGCTGGTCATAAATACTCTGATACGGTTTTGCTGTGAAGTTACTGCGATAACGGCAACAGTTATTCGCATAGCAGGTTGAGTGAATTATGGTACATTAGCATCCCTGATTTTGATATTGGTTTCATTTATTTAGCACGGCCGGTGGAACGAACCGGTGAGGAGCGAAAGCTCCATAGGTGCAAGTTATTGGAGAGTTTTAGTGGCAGAGTTTTTTACCAACTATGGTTTGTTTCTGGCCAAGTCTTTGACGGTAGTGCTGGCTATTCTGTTGGTAGTCGCTGGTATTGCTGTTGTTGCCGGTCGAAATAAAAAGCGGGCAGCAGATGGCGAAATTCAGGTGACATGCCTGAACGAAGGGCTTGAAGATATGCAGGACGCTATGGAAGAAGCGGTTCTCGATGAAGAGATCTTTAAGCAGCAGAAGAAAGAGCAGCAGAAAAAAGATAAGCAGGAAGCGAAGAAGCTCAAAAAGTCTCTGAAGAAAGGTGAGCATCAGGAAGAAAAGCGTAAGCGCGTATTCGTGCTCGACTTTGATGGTGACGTCAAGGCTTCGGAAGTTGAGCCTCTGCGCGAAGAGATTACAGCGGTACTCACGCTGGCCGAGAAAGATGATGAAGTTGTTGTTCGGTTAGAGAGTGCTGGTGGTTTGGTGCATAGCTATGGCCTGGCGTCGTCTCAGTTGGAGCGGCTTAAGCAGCATGAAATTCCGCTCACAATCTGCGTTGATAAAGTTGCAGCCAGTGGCGGCTATATGATGGCTTGTCTGGCAGATAAGTTGCTTGCGGCGCCTTTCGCTGTTCTCGGCTCCATTGGTGTAGTCGCGCAGTTGCCGAATTTCCATAAGTTGTTGAAAAAGCACGATATCGATTTTGAAGTACTGACTGCTGGAGAATACAAACGAACGCTAACGGTGTTTGGTGAGAACACTGAAAAAGGGCGGGAAAAGTTTGTTGAAGAGCTTGAAGATACTCACGAACTGTTTAAAGAATTCGTCGCAGAATATCGTCCGCAGTTAGATATGGAAAAAGTAGCGACCGGTGAAATCTGGTTTGGCCGTCGGGCGTTGGAGCAGAAACTGATCGACGAAATCTCGACCAGTGACGATTACATCTTTGAGCGTTGTCAGGATTCAGATGTTTATAGTGTTCGCTATGAATATCACAAAACTCTTCAAGAAAAGCTGGCTGATTTCAGCGTTAAAGCATCTGATGCGCTGCTGATTCGTTGGTGGGATCGAATTCAGAAAAGCCGGTTACTGTCGCGCTAATTGACAGTGAGGTATTGATCCACGGATGGTGCGACCTGGCAGTCTGTTGAAGACTGGGTCTGAGTCAGTTATTGGTAGGGAGATCAATGTTAACTTTGTTTGTAATGCGGGTTTAGTGAGGTAGGTAAATGCAGTCGGATACCGCGCTAAGGATTGTTGAAGCGGCTGAGGCGTTATTTGCTGAGCAGGGGTTTAATGAGACCACTATGCGGCAGATTACCAGTCGCGCGGGAGTGAATCTCGCGGCGGTAAACTACCATTTCGGTTCGAAACAGGGGTTGATTCAGGCGGTCGCAGAAAAGTTTCTGACGCCTCTTTGTCATTCTCTGGAACGGCAGTTGGAACAGCGCCTTGCGGATGAGGCAGTCGCTAAACCGGATGTCGAAGAGTTGCTCGAAATGTTGATGCGCGGCTTGTTAGCTGTCCATAGAGAGTTATCGCCAGCGTTGTCAGTCTTCATGCGGTTGCTAGATCTTGCCTATATGGCGAATCAGCAGGAGTTGAGAGCGTTTCTGCTTGAGCGATATGGCGATAGTATCAATCACTTTGTAGCGCTGTTGCGTCAGGATTCAGCACCGATGGAGAATGATGAATTCTTCTGGCGCTTGCACTTTATGCTTGGCTCAATCACTTTTACATTGTCTAACTATCAGACGCTCAGCGGTATTGAATCAAGTCGGTTTGAGCGCAATGCTGAAGTCGAGCAGATTCTGCACCGGATGATTCCGGTACTCGCGGCTGGTTTACAGGCGCGGGCTGATAAAACGTATTTTTGTCGGATCTGATGGATGAAGATCAGGGTAAGTATCTCGCAGCAGCAGTTGTCTCTTTATTCGCCGAATGGTGATCTGGTTAGTCGCTGGTCTGTGTCTACCGCCCTGAATGGTGCCGGGGAACAGAATGGTTCCGGTTGTACGCCGCGCGGTCGTCATCAGATTCGGGCTTTGATCGGTCATAGAGAGCCGATCGGTGCTGTCTTCGTTGGTCGGCGGCCGACTGGAGAGGTGTATGATGTTGAGTTGGCGCAAAGGTTTCCAAAGCGCGACTGGATACTGACGCGGATCCTCTGGCTGAGCGGCTTAGAGTCCGGGCGAAACCGCGGTGGTAATGTTGATACCATGCGCCGCTATATCTATATCCATGGCACTCCGGATAGTGAACCCATGGGAATTCCTTTATCTCACGGCTGCATTCGAATGCGAAATTCGGATCTGATCGAGCTATTTGATCAGGTAACTGCGGGCTCGATCGTAACCATAGAAGAGTAGAAAAATGCAACAGGGTGCTTTGATGGCGGATCTGGAGGGTGTTGCACTCTCATCCGCAGAACGAGAAATGTTGAAGCGTGATCGGCTGGGAGGTCTGATTCTCTTTTCGCGTAATTTCGAGTCGACAGAACAGCTAAGAGAGTTGGTTGCGGACGTTAGGGCTATTGCGCCAGATATTCTCATTGCGGTTGACCATGAGGGCGGGCGTGTTCAGCGTTTTCGGGACGGCTTTGTCAGGTTGCCGCCAGCTGGTGCTTTGGCGAAGCTTGCCCAGCAGGATTACACCAGAGGGGTGGCTGCTGCCAAAGAGATGGGTTGGCTGATGGCTCGAGAGTTGCTCGAGTTTGGTATTGATATCAGTTTTGCTCCGGTTCTGGATCTGGATTGGGGGCGTAGCGAAGTTATAGGCGATCGTGCATTTGGTGATACAGCTGCACTGGTTTCAATGCTTGCGGGTGCCTACATTAAGGGCATGAAAGAGGCGGGAATGTCTTCTACCGGCAAGCACTTCCCGGGGCATGGTTGGGTTGTTGCCGACTCTCACAAAGCGTTGCCTGTTGATGGCCGCGAAAAGCAGATTATTCTATCCGCGGATATCGAACCATTCAGGCAGTTGATCGGCCAGGGGCTTGATGCGGTGATGCCGTCGCATGTTATCTATCGGAAGTTTGATGATAATCCGGCAGGTTTTTCCTCCTTCTGGTTGAAGGAGATGTTGCGTAACAAGCTTGGCTTTAAAGGCGTTATCTTTAGTGATGATCTGACGATGGAAGGGGCCGCTTTTGCTGGTGGCTATGCGGATCGGGCGAGAATGGCGCTGGCCGCTGGGTGTGACATGGTGCTCGCTTGTAATAATTCAGCAGGGGCGCTGGAAGTTTTGGATTATCTGGATCAGGTTAAACATCCTGGCGCTGAGGTGATTTCTCGAATGAAGGCGGACTTTGCCCGTCAGACGGATTCGGAAAGATATTCAGCAGCGGTTGAAGTAGCTGCTCAACTGCGGGAATTGGCTTGATGGATATGGAGCTGACAAGCTGGGCTGCACTATTTGCGATTGATGGCGTAGGCTGGGTGGTTCAGTTGCTGCTATTGCTGCTGGTTGCCAGTGTTGTGCATGTTGTATTGAACCGGATGCTGGCGGGTCTGTTGGCTAAGCTTCAGGAAACGCCAAGTGTATGGGATTATGTGCTGATTCGCTCGGTGCGCCGTCCGCTTCAATTGTTAGTTTGGGTTTTTGCGCTGCTACTGACTGCGGTGGTGCTGGATCAGCAGTTTGACACAGGTATCAGTGACTGGTTAAGCCCACTGCACAAAGTGGGCGTGGTTGTTCTGGTGACTTGGTTTCTGATCAGGTTTGTGCGCCGTGCTGAGATGGCGTTGGTCGATCCGGTGCATATGCGTAATCCGATGGATCCTACGACTGTTGCAGCTATCGGAAAGTTACTGCGGCTATCGTTGCTCATTGTCACTGTGCTGGTGGTAATGCAGGCATTTGGTTACAGCGTCTCTGGTCTGCTGGCGTTTGGTGGTATTGGTGGTATAGCCGTTGGTTTTGCGGCAAAGGATCTGCTGGCTAATTTCTTTGGTGGTTTGATGATCTATCTGGATCGCCCATTCAAGGTTGGCGACTGGATTCGCTCGCCGGACCAGGAGATCGAGGGGACTGTTGAAGATATCGGTTGGCGTCAGACCCGTATTCGGACATTTGATAAGCGGCCGTTGTACGTGCCGAATGCGACCTTTGCCAATATCTCGGTTGAAAACCCGTCCCGAATGTTAAATAGGCGCATCTATGAGACGGTTGGACTCAGATATGATGATGCGGCAAAGGTGAAGCAGATTATTGCGGATGTTAAGCAGATGTTGCAGCAGCATGCTGAGATTGATCAGTCGCAGACGCTTATCGTGAACCTGAATAAGTTTGGTCCTAATTCACTGGATTTCTTTATCTACACCTTCACCCGAACCACTGACTGGATTCATTTTCATGAAGTGAAACAGGATGTGATGTTAAAAGTTGTGGACATAGTGGCTGCTCATGAGGCGGAGATGGCATTCCCGACAAGTACTTTGCATGTGGCTTCGATGCCCGAGCGAGCAGGAGAGGGTTAAAGCTGAATAGCAGAAATAAAAAAACCACCGGAAGGTGGTTTTTTTATTTCTGGTGCTTTTAAAGCGGTGTTATCAATACCAGTACGCCCATTAGCGGGTGGTCCAGATAATGGACTTCCTTAGAGCGCATGCGTCGCTGTTGCTCCAGCTTCACGGTTAAGTGCTCTGGAGTGAGGTAGTCCTGTGCACCGGTGTTGATAGCTACTACGTTGCTTGCCTCCCCCTGATGCTCTACTGCCTGTAGCACCTGCATCTCCTGCGGTGTTAGCTGGCGGCTGTGGAGCAGTTCCGGACGGAAGTGAAGGTAGCGCCCTTTGTCGATGGTGATATAGCCATCCAGTTCGTAGCGGCCGTTATCTAGCATATTGCCACCCTGGACGCGGATCGCCTTGGCTGACTTATGACTGGTAACGGGTTGGTGCCAGCCAGCATGAAATAGAATGTTGAAGCCCGGGTAGCTTGAAAGGCGAGCCTTTTCGTCGTTAAACAGCAGACGGTTGCTTGGTAGTCGCTGGTAAGCGCCAAACTGGGAGCCTGCTTGTGTAAGCTGGACTTCTCGTGTTTTGGCTGTCAGTTCCAGCCCGGCAGGCCAGAATTCGTCGTCCAGTACTTCGGGGTTGGTGTTGGAGAAAACCAGAACCTCGACCTTGTACCATGGCGTAGCGGCGGATGCTCCATGCACGGCGACGGCTAACAGCAGTGTGAGGATATATGCAATTTTCTTCATAGTCTGTCAGGCGGCTAAGTTGCTCATCAGTTTCTCAACGTTCAGGAATCGTTGTTCCGGTTTTTCCATGTCCATACTGAACTTCAGTTGGCTTGCACCTTCAAGTTTATACCTTTGTGGTTGATTTTGAACCATTTTCACCAAAGTTAATGGATCTATTTTGGTGTCAGCAGCAAAATAGATGCGGCCACTCTGCTCTCCAGCGTCAATTTTTTCGATTCCCACCTTGGCTGCTTTCAATTTTAGTTTAGTAATACGGAACAGGTTTTTGCAGCTTTCTGGTAACAATCCGAAGCGATCAATCATCTCAACTTGAAGTTCTTTCAACTCGCTATCCTTCTTGCAGGATGAAATTCGCTTGTAGAGGATCAGTCTGTTATGAACATCTGGCAGGTAGTCTTCCGGGATTAAAGCGGCGATATTAAGGTTAATTTCGGCGCCTCGCTGAAGAGGGGCTTCAAGGTTTGGTGTTTTGCCTTCCTTGATCGCTTCTACAGCCTGTTCCAGCATCTCTGTATAGAGGGAGAAGCCAATATTCTGAATCTGGCCGCTCTGTTCATCGCCGAGTAGTTCGCCTGCGCCCCGGATCTCCAGGTCGTGGGTAGCGAGAGTAAAACCCGCGCCCAGGTCTGTAGATTGGGAGATGGCCTCAAGCCGTTTAACCGCATCTTTGGTCATGGCTTTTTTATGTGGCGTCAAAAGATAAGCGTAGGCTTGGTGGTGAGACCGTCCTACACGTCCTCTGAGCTGATGTAATTGGGCCAGACCAAACTTGTCGGAGCGGTCAATGATGATGGTATTGGCGCTCGGAATATCGATGCCAGTTTCGATAATAGTGGTGCAGACCAGTACGTTGTAGCGCTTGTGGTAGAAGTCTGACATTACCTGTTCCAGTTCGCGCTCGCGCATCTGGCCGTGGCCAATGGCGACACGTGCTTCTGGAACTAGTTCCGTGATTTTTTCGGCAGTTCGGGCGATGGTTTTAATATCGTTATGTAGATAGTAAACCTGCCCGCCACGCAGCAGTTCGCGCAATAGAGCTTCTTTGGCTGTTTTGTCGTCCGATTGGCGAACAAATGTTTTAACCGACAGGCGTTTGGCTGGTGGTGTCGCGATGATAGACAGGTCTCGAATGCCGGACATCGCCATATTCAGTGTACGCGGAATCGGAGTTGCGGTCAGGGTGAGGATATCTACTTCCGCACGTAATGATTTGATCTTCTCTTTCTGGGCTACACCAAATCGATGTTCTTCATCGATAATCAGCAAGCCGAGGTTTTTGAAACTGCCTTTTGCCTGTAGCAGTTTGTGAGTGCCTATGACAATGTCGGCACTGCCATCGGCCAGTTGGTCCAGTACGTTGTCCGTCTCTTTGGTGGTTCGGAAACGAGAGATCAGTTCAACGTTGACTGGCCAGTCGGCGAAGCGGTCCTGGAAGTTGTTATAGTGCTGCGTCGCCAGTAGGGTTGTCGGAACAAGAACTACTACCTGTTTGCCGCTCTGAACAGCCATAAATGCAGCGCGCATGGCGACTTCTGTCTTACCGAAACCGACATCGCCGCAGACCAGGCGATCCATCGGCTGTGGCGCTGTCATATCGTGGATAACAGCGTTAATGGCAGAGGCCTGATCCGGTGTTTCTTCAAATGGGAAATCAGATGAGAAACGCAGGTAGTCAGAGTCGGGTGATGAGAACTGAAAGCCTTTTCGGGCTGCCCGTCGGGCATATATATCCAGTAATTCAGCGGCGGCGTCGCGTGCTTTTTCTGCAGCTTTGCGTTTAGCTTTGCTCCATTGTTCAGAGCCAAGTTTGTGCAGTGGCGCCAGTTCATCAGTGGTGCCGGTATAACGGCTTATAAGATGTAGTGATGAGACTGGAACATAGAGTTTTGATTGATCAGCGTATTCCAGTGTCAGGAATTCGCTGGCCTGATTGTTCAGCTCGATCGTCTGCATGCCGATGTAGCGGCCGACTCCGTGGTCAAGGTGAACGACGGGGGCGCCTTCATGGAGTTCGGTCAGGTTTTTGATAACCTGGTCGGATTGCTGTTTATCTTTGCTTCGCCTGCGACGCTGGAATACCTGGCGGCCAAATAACTGGGTCTCTGTGATGACGATACAGTGTTGGTCCAGTACTAGTCCGTGTTCCAGTGGGTGAGTAGTTATACCAAGTTTCTCAGGCGATTCCGTAAACGACTGCCAGTCATCAAATGCAGTCGCTTTAATGCTGATTTTTTGTAATAGCTCCAGCAGTGCTTCGCGGCGGCCGGCAGACTCTGCACAAAGCAGTACAGGTAGTTGCGCGGAGGCCAGATAGGTCTGCAGACGCTCGTATGGGTTATCTGCCTGACTGTTCACACTGAGGTCGGCGGGTATTGAGCAGTTCAGGTTCTGGCGACCGGCTTTTTTCTCAATCTGTGCTTCGCTAAGAATCAGGCGGCGGGTTTGTTTTAAACTGCTAAATAGCTGCTCCAGCGGCAGGAATACACTGGCAGGTTCAAGGATCGGGCGTTCGATATCGTAGCGATAATCTTCATACCGAATAAGAACATCGCGCCAGAAGTTTTCTGCGGCACCTTCAAGTCCCTGGTCGCAGATAATAAGGCTGTCTGAGGGCAGGTAATCCAACAGAGTTGCGCACTGATCGAAGAACAGTGGCATATAGTATTCGATACCAGGGGGGGTAAGCCCGCTATCGATATCCTGATAGATAGGGCATTTCCGATAATCAACGTCGAAAAGCTCCCGCCAGCGCTGTTTAAAGCCGGTTACTGCTTGTTGATGAAGCGGGAATTCTCGTGCCGGTAGCAGTTTGATCTCTTTCAGTGTCTCTATTGATCTTTGGTTTTCCGGGTCAAAGCTGCGCAGGGTGTCGACTTCGTCATCAAACAGGTCGATACGATAGGGCAGGGGGCTACCCATTGGGTAGATATCAATAATAGAGCCGCGGATTGCGAACTCACCATGTTCGTAAACGGTATCAACTGCATGATAGCCAGCTTCGCTAAGCTGGCTGCGAAGTCTGCCGGGGTCGAGTGTTTGGCCGGTTTTCAGGATCAGTGCATGGCCGGATACAAACGCTGGTGGTGGAGTGCGATGCATCAGGGTGCTGACTGGTACGATCAGGATGCCTTGTTTGACCAGTGGTAGCCGGTGAAGCGTATGAATCCTCTCAGAGATAATGTCCTGATGAGGCGAGAAACTGTCGTATGGAAGTGTTTCCCAGTCAGGATAGGAGAGTATCTCAAGTGTTGTCTGTTGCTGGTAGAAACTGACTTCCTGCTGGAGTCGGTTGGCGCTGTCGCTGTCATTGGTCACGACGACAGTAACGCCATCGGTTTTCTGCGCCGCCTGATTGATGATATATCCGGCTGCGCTGCCGTTAACCTGGCCGATGCGTTTTATATCGCCTGATGATCCCGGTAGTGGGAGCTCCACTTCAAACACCTGCGATGACTCCTGTCCAGTCTAATAAAGGCGCTAATCTTACCGTGCTCTTAGATAAAAGGCAGTAGCTTGAGTGCGATGTGATCATTTGTAGCTTCTATTCAGCTTGCAGCGAATGGCTCGGCTAAAGTCTAGCTGTAACAGATTTGCCCAATACGGCAGAAACAAGGATAATGCGCGCACGCAAAAAAACGCGTTGACGAATTTTGGGAGTTGCCCTGTGAGCCAAGAAAAAGTATATGCGGATTGGAAAGAACGTGAAGCCACAGCAGAAGCTATGGTTCCAGTGATCGGTCGTTTGTACCGTGATCGTAACGTTGAGTTCTCCGTATACGGTCGCCTGATCCACAAGCGTTCCGTGATTGATATCCTCAAAGCACACCGTTATGTACGCCAGGTAGAGGGCTCTGAGCTGTCTCCTCTGGATACTTATCCTGTACTGAAAGCGGTTGATGAACTGGGTGTGAATTCTGCACACCTGGACCTGGGTAAGCTGGCTGTTAAGTTCAGTGAATCTGGTAACGATGATCTGGAAGCTTTCCTGAAAACTGAACTGGAAGCGGTCATTGGCGCTGAAGGTCGTGAAGGTCAGGATGTTGTTCTGTACGGCTTCGGTCGTATCGGTCGTCTGCTGGCTCGTCTGCTGATCGAACGTGCTGGTAGCGAGCAGTCCCTGCGTCTGCGTGCAATCGTAGTGCGTAAAGGTTCTGCTGAAAACGATCTGGAAAAGCGTGCAAGCCTGCTGCGTCGTGACTCTGTTCACGGTTCCTTCAAAGGTACAATCCAGATTGATGAAGAGAACCAGGCGATCATTGCTAACGGCAACATGATCAAGGTTATCTTCGCGGATGCACCGGATACTATCGATTACACTCAGTACGGCATCAGCAATGCACTGGTTGTGGATAACACTGGTAAATGGCGTGACAAAGATGGCCTGGCGCTGCACCTGCGTGCAACTGGCGTATCTAAAGTCCTGCTGACTGCTCCTGGTAAAGGCATCAAAAACATCGTAATGGGTGTAAACCACCACGATATCGAAGATGGCGATGACATCCTGTCTGCAGCTTCCTGTACTACCAATGCTATCACTCCGGTACTGAAATACCTGAACGATAAGTTCGGTATTGAAAATGGTCACGTTGAGACTGTTCACGCTTACACTAACGACCAGAACCTGATCGATAACTACCACAAAGGTGATCGTCGTGGTCGTGCTGCTGGTCTGAACATGGTTCTGACTGAAACTGGCGCAGCGAAAGCGGTTTCTAAAGCTCTGCCTGCAATGGAAGGTAAGCTGACTGGTAATGCGATTCGCGTACCTACGCCAAACGTTTCAATGGCGATCCTGAACCTGAACCTGGAATCTGAAACTGATAAAGAAGAGCTGAATGCTGCTCTGCGTGATGCTGCGCTGCACTCTTCTCTGCAGAAGCAGATCGATTTCAGTAACTCTCCTGAAGCGGTATCTTCTGACTTTGTCGGTTCACGTGCTGCCGGTGTTGTTGATGCGCTGGCGACTATTGCTGATAAGAAACGTTGCGTACTATACGTTTGGTACGATAACGAGTTCGGCTACAGCTGTCAGGTCGTTCGTATGATGCGTCATGTAGCGAAAGTTGCTCTGCCAGCATTCCCGAAAGCAAACGTGTAACCGATTGCTTTATGGTTTAAAAAAGGCTGCCTTTTGGCAGCCTTTTTTTGTTCTGTCGACTGGTATAAATGATGCCTGATTAGTGCTTCTTATGGCACGGAAATAGAGGGTGTTTGGCCCTTGTAACCAGCTGTTTTTTCTGCGTTCTTGTAGTTTTATTACCAAGCTGTAACCTTTTTTTTCCAAAAACCGCCTAATCTCCCCGTCCTTTGTAGAAAAACGGCATCACGCTCAGTTATACTTAGCCGGATTTTTGGGTGGGGTTCTGAATTTCCTCGCAATAACTATGAAACGACTATCCTTAGTAACCAGTATCAGGTGCCAGGGTGCTGTCGATAAGCGAAGAAATGAACCCTGAAAAGTTTAATCGTTTATGGGTGAGGCGTATGATCAAGATCACAAAAGGTCTGGATCTACCGATTACCGGTGCACCAGAACAGTCTGTTTCTGGCGCTCCGCAAGCGCGCTCGGTTGCTGTTATCGGCTTTGACTACCACGGTATGAAACCTACCATGGCAGTAAAAGTTGGCGATCGTGTCAAGCTTGGTCAATTGATCTTTACCGACAAAAAGACTGAGGGCGTTAAATATACCGCTCCAGGCGCAGGTGTCGTAAAAGCTATAAATCGTGGCGACCGCCGCGTACTGCAATCTGTTGTTATCGAACTGGATGACAATGAAGAAGCAGTTGAATTTACCAGCTATGAAGCTTCTAAGCTGGGTTCTATTGGTCGCGAAGCTGTTCAGGAACAGCTGGTTGAATCTGGCCTGTGGACGGCATTCCGTACACGCCCATTCAGCAAAGTGCCGCAGCCTGGTTCTGAGCCAAGCTCTATCTTTGTAACTGCGATCGATACCAACCCACTGGCCGCTGATCCATCAATCTTCATCAATGAGCACTCTGAAGCTTTCACCAATGGTTTGAAGATTTTGCAGGAACTGGCCGGCAAGGTATTCCTGTGTAAAGCAGAAGGCGTAAACCTGCCTTCAGCTGACGGTGTGCAGGTAGAAGAGTTCGGTGGTAAGCACCCGGCAGGTAATGCCGGTACACATATCCATTTCCTGGATCCTGTGTCACAGAAGAAGTCCGTTTGGACTATCGGTTATCAGGACGTTGTTGCAGTCGGTCGACTGTTTACAGATGGTCGCCTGTTCACTGATCGTGTTGTTGCTGTTGCTGGTCCTCAGGTAGATAAACCAACTCTGGTTCGCACTCGTATAGGTGCTGAACTGGATAGTTTGCTGGATGGTCGTCTGAAAGCCGGTAATAACCGTGTGATCAGTGGTTCCGTATGGAATGGCCGTAACGCTGCTGGCGCATTCGCTTACCTGGGTCGCTACGCGAACCAGATTAGTGTTCTGCTGGAAGGTGACGAGCGTGAATTTATGGGCTGGCTGGTAGCTGGTAAGAATAAATTCTCCGTACTGAACATCTATAGCTCATTCCTGGCTCGTGGCTCCCGTCTGTTTGACTTCACTACGACTACTAATGGTTCTGAAAGGGCCATGGTCCCAGTGGGTCAGTTCGAAGACGTTATGCCGCTGGATATTCTGCCAACTCAGTTGCTGCGTTCTCTGGTTACCGGAGATATCGTCACGGCTATGCAGTTGGGCTGTCTGGAACTCGAGGAAGAAGACCTGGCTCTGTGTGCGTTCGCGTGCCCGGGCAAATATGAATATGGTCCGATCCTTCGCGATAACCTGACGCGTATCGAGAAAGAGGCCTGATAGCATGAGCTTAAGAAACGTACTCGACAAAATGGAGCCGCATTTCCATAAAGGCGGCAAGTATGAAAACTGGTACGCGCTTTATGAAGCAGTAGATACCGTTTTCTACACTCCGGGTCAGGTCACCAAAAACGGTGCTCACGTACGCGACGGTATCGATCTGAAGCGTATGATGATCACGGTATGGCTGTGTACTTTCCCGGCGATCTTCTTCGGTATGTACAATGTCGGCCTGCAGGCAAATACTGCAATGGCTGCGATGGGCATTACTGAACCGACGACCTGGCAGGGTGCTATTGCTGCTGCTCTCAGCGGCTTTAATCCTGATAGCCTGTGGGACAACATTATTCACGGTGCCGCTTACTGGCTGCCAGTTTACCTTGTGACTTTTGTAGTCGGCGGTTTCTGGGAAGTGCTGTTTGCGATGAAGCGTGGTCATGAAGTCAACGAAGGTTTCTTCGTAACTTCTGTCCTGTTCGCACTGATTCTGCCGCCGGACATTCCGTTGTGGCAGGTAGCACTGGGCATTACCTTCGGTGTTGTTGTCGGTAAAGAGGTATTTGGTGGTACTGGTAAGAACTTCCTGAACCCGGCACTGGTTGGCCGTGCGTTCCTGTTCTTCGCATACCCTGCACAGATGTCTGGTGATGCAATCTGGACTGCAGTTGATGGCTTCTCAGGCGCGACTCCACTGGGTCTGGCTGCTGCGGGCGGTGTTGACGCTATCCTGGCTCAGAACATCACTTGGTTCGACGCGTTCTGGGGTACTATTCAGGGATCTGTTGGTGAGGTATCTACCTTCGCTATCGCTCTGGGTGGTCTGGTATTGCTGATCACTAAGATCGCTGCTTGGCGCATTGTAGCAGGTGTATTCCTGGGTATGACTGCGACTGCAACGCTGTTGAATATGATCGGTTCTGATACCAATCCGTTGTTTGCTATGCCGTTCTACTGGCACCTGGTTCTGGGTGGCTTTGCTTTCGGTATGTTCTTCATGGCAACAGACCCGGTATCCGCTTCCATGACTAACACCGGTAAGTGGTACTTTGGTGCCCTGATCGGCTTCATGGTTGTTCTGATCCGTGTTGTTAACCCTGCATTCCCTGAAGGCATGATGCTGGCGATCCTGTTCGCGAACCTGTTCGCGCCGCTGATCGACCACTTTGTGATCCAGGCGAATATCAAGCGGAGGATGGCACGCAATGTCTAAAGAAACCACCGGTAAAACTATTACCGTAACACTGCTGCTGTGTGTGATCTGTTCTGTAGTTGTATCTGCTGCCGCAGTGCTGCTGAAACCGCAGCAGGTATACAACAAAGAGCAGGATCGTAAATCTAACATCCTGGCTGCTGCGGGTATCGTTGATACCTCTAAGAGCGTTGACGAGCTGTTCGAGCAGATCACCACTAAAGTGGTTGATCTGAAAACCGGCAAGTTCACTGATGTTGTAGACGGCGAAACTTTCGATATTAAGAAAGCTTCTAAAGATCCGGCAATCTCACGCGCTCTTGAGCGTGGTGAAGATATCGCATCTATCAAGCGTCAGCCTAATGTGATGCCTGTTTACCTGGTAGAGAAAGAAGGCAAGATCGCTAAAGTGATCCTGCCGGTTCACGGCTACGGTCTGTGGTCTACTATGTACGGCTTCCTGGCTCTGGACGGTGATGCTAACACAGTTGTTGGTTTGGGCTTCTACTCCCACGGTGAAACTCCGGGTCTGGGTGGTGAAGTTGATAACCCAACGTGGAAGGCTCAGTGGCCTGGTAAGAAAGTTTACCAGGAAGGTTCCGATGCTCCGGTTCTTGGCCTTATTAAAGGTAAGGTTGACCCGGCAGCTAAAGGTGCTGAACACCAGATTGATGGCCTTTCAGGTGCAACTCTGACCAGTAATGGTGTCACTTACATGATCCACTTCTGGCTGGGTGAACAGGGCTATGCGAAATTCCTGAACAATCTGCGTGCAGGAGAGGTGTAACCGATGTCTACTAACACTAAAGAAGTCTTAGTTAACCCGCTGTTTAGCAACAACCCGATCGCTCTGCAGATCCTGGGTATCTGTTCTGCGCTGGCTGTTACAACCAGCATGAGCACTGCGGTCGTTATGACTCTGGCGGTAATGGCGGTAACGTCATTCTCTAACCTGTTCGTGTCGATTATCCGTAATCACATTCCGAACAGTGTTCGAATCATCTGTCAGATGACTATCATTGCCTCTTTGGTAATCGTGGTAGACCAGATCCTGAAAGCTTTCGCTTACGATATTTCTAAGCAGCTTTCGGTATTCGTAGGTCTGATCATTACCAACTGTATCGTTATGGGTCGCGCAGAAGCATTTGCGATGAAGAACCCTCCGGGCATCTCTTTCATGGATGGTCTGGGTAATGGTGCAGGTTACGGTGTTGTACTGCTGTTCGTAGCATTCATTCGTGAGCTGTTTGGTGCTGGCACGCTGTTTGGTGTAGAGATTCTGCCGCTGATCACAGATGGTGGCTGGTACTACAGCAACGGTCTGCTGCTGTTGCCACCAAGTGCATTCTTCATCATCGGTTTCTTCATCTGGATCGTCCGTGCATGGAAAACCGATCAGGTTGAAAAGGCTGAGTTCGAACTGGCTCCGAACACCAAGAAGGAGGCTGTATAACCATGGAACAGTATATAAGTCTTGCTGTTAAGGCGATTTTCGTCGAAAACATGGCGTTGGCCTTCTTCCTGGGGATGTGTACGTTCCTGGCGATTTCGAAGAAGGTACAGACCTCTATTGGTCTTGGTATTGCGGTTATCGTGGTACTGGCGATCACTACGCCGATCAATAACCTGATCTTCAACCACCTGTTGCGTGAAGGTGCACTGGCCTGGGCTGGTTATCCGAACGTAGATCTGAGCTTCCTGGGTTACATCTCTTACATTGGTGTAATCGCGGCGATGGTACAGGTACTGGAGATGTTCCTGGATAAATATGTTCCTGCGCTTTACAACGCACTGGGCGTATTCCTGCCGCTGATCACAGTAAACTGTGCAATCATGGGTGCAGCTCTGTTTATGGCAGAGCGTGACTACACCTTCACAGAGTCTGCTGTATACGGCGTAAGCGCTGGTTTCGGTTGGGCGCTGGCGATTGCTGCACTGGCAGGTATCCGTGAGAAACTGAAGTACAGCGACGTACCGCATGGTCTGCGTGGTCTGGGCATCACCTTCATCACTGTTGGTCTGATGTCTCTGGGCTTCATGTCATTCTCCGGCGTACAGCTGTAATGCTGGAACATGAACAACAGGATGGAACAAGCTTATGAATGCTGAAATCGTTCTTGGCGTTGTCATGTTTACCGCAGTGGTCCTGGCACTGGTTGCGGTAATTCTGGCGGCGCGCTCAAAACTGGTTAGCTCCGGTGATGTGACTATCGAAATTAACGATGATCCGGAGAAGTCAATTACTGTACCTGCAGGTGGTAAGTTGCTGCAGACGCTGGCGGGTGCGGGTATCTTCGTACCTTCCGCGTGTGGTGGTGGCGGTACTTGTGCGCAGTGTAAATGTCAGGTTCTGGATGGTGGCGGGTCTATGCTGCCAACTGAAGAATCTCACTTTACTATGCGTGAAGGCCGTGAAGGCTGGCGTCTGTCTTGTCAGGTAGCTGTTAAACAGGACATGAAACTTGAACTCGAAGAGGAAATCTTCGGTGTTAAGAAGTGGACTTGTACTGTAGAAGCGAACCCGAACGTTGCTACCTTCATCAAAGAGCTGACCCTGCGTCTGCCTGAAGGCGAGAACGTAGACTTCCGTGCTGGCGGTTACGTTCAGCTGGAAGCGCCTGCTCACGAAGTACACTATAAAGACTTCGATATTGAAGAAGAGTACCGTGAAGATTGGGATAAGTTTAACCTGTGGCAGTACGTTTCTAAGGTTGATGAGCCTGTGATCCGTGCATACTCCATGGCGAACTATCCAGAAGAGAAAGGTATGGTTAAATTTAATATCCGTATCGCTTCTCCTCCTCCGGGTACCGACTTCCCGCCAGGGCAGATGTCTTCATACGTCTTCAGCCTGAAACCAGGCGATAAGATTGACGTTTACGGTCCGTTCGGTGAGTTCTTCGCGTCTGAGAATGACTGTGAAATGGTCTTCATCGGTGGTGGTGCGGGTATGGCGCCAATGCGTTCCCACATCTTCGACCAGCTGAAACGTCTGAAATCTACCCGTAAGATCTCTTTCTGGTACGGTGCACGCTCTATGCGTGAGTCGTTCTACGACGACGAATACGACATGCTGGCTGCTGAGAATGAGAATTTCGATTGGCACCTGGCGTTGTCTGACCCAATGCCGGAAGACAACTGGGACGGTTACACTGGATTCATCCACAACGTACTCTACGAAAACTATCTGAAGGATCACGAAGCTCCTGAAGATTGCGAGTACTACATGTGTGGACCTCCAATGATGAACGCTGCTGTTATCCAGATGCTGTTGGATCTGGGTGTAGAGCGTGAAAACATCTTCCTTGATGACTTTGGTGGTTAATCACTGATGTTATCGATCGAAAGATTGGCTAAATGGCCAGCGGCATTCTTGCTGCTGGCCATTTTGTTTCTAACGGCTTGCTCTAAAGAGCCGCAGATTGTTTCTCTTGGTGGCCCTACGATGGGGACAACCTACTCAGTGAAGTGGGTTGATACAGATCTGAAGCGTGCCGAGTCTCTGCATCCGCTGATCGACGCAAAACTAGTCGAAATCAATCAGCAGATGTCTACCTACATTAAAGATTCAGAACTTTCCTCTTTTAACCAATCTCCGGCAGGAACCGAAGTCAAGGCTTCCGATCAGTTGTTTGAGGTGCTTTCGTTGGCTCATGCGATTAGTGATGAGACAGATGGGGCATTCGATATAACTGTTGGTCCGCTCGTTAACCTCTGGGGATTTGGCCCGGAAGGGCGTATCATTAAAGCACCGGACAATGATGAAATTGTCACTCTTCGCGAACGCATCGGTTACCAGAAGCTTAAACTGGCTGATTCTCGCCTGATCCGTAAGGAGGCTGATATCTATGTCGATCTTTCAGCTATCGCGAAAGGTTATGCTGTAGACCAGCTAGCCAAACTGCTCGAGCAGAACGGTATTGAGCAGTACCTGGTTGAGATTGGCGGCGAATTGCGTGCGAAGGGAGAGAAACCCGGGCAGCAGCCGTGGCGGATTGCGATTGAAAGTCCGCAGGCGGGTGAGAGGGGAGTTCAGCGGATCGTACAGGTACGCGATGTAGGCATCGCGACCTCTGGCGACTACCGCAACTATTTTGAGCAGGATGGTGTGCGTTATTCTCACACCATTGATCCTGCAACAGCGAAACCGATCAGCCACAATCTGGCGTCGGTAACGGTTCTGTCTCCGCAGTGTGCAAAGGCGGACGCCTATGCCACCGCTTATTCGGTGATGGGGCCTGAAGCTGCTTATGAACACGCTATTAAGCATAACGTAGCGGCGTTTTTTTTGATTAAGAGCGGGAATGCGTTCATCGAGAAGATGACGCCGGCATTTGAGCCGTTCCTGCAGCAGTGAGGTGATGATAATGGAAGTAATGGTTCTGACATTTGCCGTATTGCTGATCGTAATGGTTGGCATGGCAGTTGGCGTGCTGATGGGAGGCAAGCCGATCGCAGGTTCCTGTGGCGGTATGGCTGCGCTGGGTATGGACACTGCTTGCGATATCTGCGGTGGCGACCCGAAAAAGTGTGAAGAAGAGCAGGAAAATAACGCTGCTGCCAGCACTAAGGCCGAAGATCTGTCCTACGAGGTAAAGAGCGGCTCTTAATGAGCGGTGCGTAGGCTAAAGGCTAATTGAGAGGCTTGTCACGCCGGGTAAGCTGAGGCTACAGGGTATGGAGAGTATCGTGCAATATTGTGCAACTGAGCATGATTACTCGTCAGGCGTCGGGGTCTCCCGGTAGGCCGGACAAGCGCTGGCAACAGCAGCATAACGAGAACTATAAAAGGGGCAAATAATGGCTGTATATGACTATGATGTCATTGTAATCGGCTCAGGACCGGCAGGCGAAGGCGCTGCCATGAACGCGGCAAAGAACGGGCGCCGTGTAGCCGTTGTAGAAGAGCAGGATTCTGTAGGCGGCAACTGTACTCATAAAGGTACTATCCCTTCAAAAGCGCTGCGTCACGCAGTAAAGCAGATCATTGATTTTAATACTAACCCAATGTTCAGGGATATCGGTGAGCCTCGCTGGTTCTCATTCCCTAAAGTACTGACTCGTGCCGAGAAGGTAATCTCCAATCAGGTCATGCTGCGCACTAACTACTATGCGCGTAATCGTGTTGATGTGTTCTTCGGTACAGCTCAGTTCGAAGATGCGAACACTGTTCAGGTGAAAGGCACAGTTCGGGGTAATGAAACACTTCGTGCGAAAAACGTAGTGATCGCGACGGGTTCGCGTCCATACTGCCCACCTGATATTGATTTTAGTCATCCACGTATCTACAACTCCGACAGCATTTTGAAGCTGGGTCATACTCCGCGCACAATGATTATCTACGGTGCCGGTGTTATTGGCTGCGAATACGCCTCCATCTTCAGTGGCCTGGGTGTGAAGGTTGATCTGATTGATACTCGCGATCGTCTGCTCTCTTTCCTTGATGGTGAAATCTCTGATGCGCTGAGTTATCACCTGCGTAACAACGCTGTGAAGATTCGTCACAATGAAGAATATGAATCAGTGGAAGCAACCGAACGCGGTGTTGTGCTGTCAATGAAGTCTGGCAAGAAGCTTCGTGCCGATGCTTTCCTGTGGTGTAACGGCCGTACTGGTAACACTGATGGCCTTGGGTTGGAGAATGTTGGCCTCGAAGCGAACAGCCGTGGTCAGGTCGAAGTCGATCAGAACTACCGCACGACAGTTGATGGCATCTATGCCGTTGGTGACGTGATCGGCTGGCCGAGTCTGGCTTCTGCAGCTCTCGACCAGGGACGTTCTGCTGCAGCGGATATGCTGCAGGCAGAGGACTTCCGTTACATTAATGAAGTCCCTACCGGTATCTATACTATTCCTGAAATTAGCTCTGTCGGTAAGACCGAGGAAGAGTTGACTCAGGAGAAGGTGCCTTACGAAGTAGGTCAGGCATTCTTTAAGGACACCGCTCGCGCACAGATCTCCGGCCAGCCGGTTGGTATGCTGAAGATCCTGTTCCATCGTGAAACGCTGGCGATTCTGGGCATCCACTGCTTCGGTGATCAGGCGTCCGAGATCGTACACATCGGGCAAGCGATTATGCGACAGGAAGGTGAAGCGAATACGCTAGCGTACTTCGTTAATACGACCTTCAACTACCCTACCATGGCTGAAGCATATCGTGTTGCTGCGATTGCTGGTCTGAACCGGGTATCTAATCTGTAAGTTTCGACAGAGCATTAAAAAGCCGGGTATTCACCCGGCTTTTTTGTATCTGTCAGTCTATCGGTGATCGACTACTGATCATTGTCTTTCTTGTAAAAAGTGTCTTCGTAATAGATCCCTTTTACTTCGAGTGTTTTCTCAACCCAGCGGTTGTAGTACTTAAAAATCAGGAAGGCCGGGATCATAATCACGATAATCCCCAGCATCAGACCGGCGCCGGCATATTTTTCCGGCACTTGAGTGATTGCCCAATCCAGTGCGCCAAGTGACTTAGCCAGCAGAAACCAGCCGCCCAGGAATATCAGTCCGGCAGCGATTGCCAGGTGGTGAAGCAGTTTTTGTTTTGTCATGATCAATTCAGGTATTGGTGAACGCGCAGGCTGGGCAAAAATGCTTCAGCCGCTATGCGGTTATCACTGCGCTCCGCTCTGGAGCGATGCTCCGGTGGCGTAAGGTCAGGTTCGTTATGTTCCGGGAAGGCTTCGCCCGATGCAAGTGGAAATAAGATTGGTAACGGGCAGTTTCGCGCCTTTCTGATCCACTGGTCGTTTTCCTTCCAGGCTATGTTTGCTCGCATCACAGGTACTTGTGGTTGCAGTTGGGCAAGGGGTATCTGTTCTGAAAGGTGCGCTAGTTTATCGAGCTGGACCTGTATATGAGGTTGGCTGGTATCCATCTTCAGCAACATCTGCAGGCAGTCTTCGACCGTTACGCGTCTGATGCTGCGTCCGCTGTTATACCAATTGAATCCAACTCGGTGTGGTCGGCTGGTGAGCAGTGGAATCTCCCGGTAACACTGCTTGATATGTAATCGGCTCGCACCGCTATGTTGGAGTACCTGTTGTAGTTTTTCGCTGCGCTGGTATAGGCGGGCAACGAGAGGGCGTCGTTCTGTATCGCTATAGGCGGAACAAAGTCGCTTAAACTGTTGTTTTGCGCGATTTAACTGACTGGCTATCTCGATGACTTCATTTTCGACGCCGATCAGGCCATGGCGGTTGCGGGTTTCCCGACCGTCGCCATCACCGTGGTGCCAGATATCGCAATAGAGTTGGCTGGCAAACTGTTGTGCCGGAGCAGAAAGGCGCTCCTCTTCTGTTTGAGGTAACCAGATGTATCGGGCTTCTGCTGCCAATGACTGATGAAATTGGCCCAGAGATAGCTGCAGCTGTTCGAAGCTGTCCAGTAACTCGGAAGCCTGAATATCAGGATATATCGAATTCGTCATTGAGGCGCTGCCGTTCACGAGCCTGACTTTCGATGACATATCTGGCAAGCAGAGTACGGCAGTTTTCCGGTAGTTTATGAAAAGCGACACCTAGGTCGTAGCCACCATTATCCAGCTTCTCGCAGCGCTGGACCTGAGCATAAACCAGCAGGCCTATACAGGCGTCAGGCAGGACTATTTTCATGGCGACAAACTGGCCGATGTCTAATGGCTGGGCACCGATAAACGACATTCCGCCTTCACTAAGGTCGGTTGTTTGCATGGACATTTGCCTGACTTCATCCATGCCTTTGGCAGAGACCGCTTTGGCAACAGCATCAATTTTGGCATTGAGTAACTGCAGGTAGGCCGCCAGGTTTGGATCCTTCTCACTAAGTTTGCGCATGACATGGCTACTGTCGGCTTCCAGCTCGTGTAGCTCGGTTAGCAGCAGAAAATAGGGGCTGACATCAAACTGATAGGGTTGCTGGCTGGTACGGACATCCTGTTCGGTGACCGATTGGTACTCCAGTGCGACTTGCGGTTTGATGCGAAAGAACTGGCGACGTTCCTGACTCAACTTGTAGCCCTCTATTTAGTGTTCGTTCTCAGCCTTTCGTTAGAGTATATACAAAATTATTAGATAAAGCGTAAGTCGATGATACTAAAAGATTAACATTGCTACATAGAATCGATGCTGTAGATCTTTCTGGGTGCCGTCAACAGTGCTGTACATGGTTAAAGCGTATCTCCGCTAGGATCAGGTGGTGTGGTGGTTGAGCAGCTACGGGGGAACGCTTTGATTTGTTTTTGTTCTAACGTCGCTGAGTTCGTTGATCTTTCACCTGGCTAAAAATGTCGCTGACATTCGACTAGGATCTCTCCGGTATTAGAGGGATTTTTATCTTTCTGCTGTGGCTAATCAGGCCTCCACCGTTGATGCTTCAGTTTCCTGAAATACAAGCTAATCGTTGGCTTAGGTATCTGATCTGGTTTTCAGGTCTGAACAGGCTTTAATAAGCCGAAAAGCTAAGTAGATTCCCTTGCACTATTATTAGTGCATGTCAGATCAGTCCGGGATTTGCCGAAAAGGCAGCCCGAGAAGGTTTTCGGTTGAATGCAATTGCTCATTTAGTTTTCGCCGGTATCTGTTGGCTCTACCTTGCTCTTGCTTGTTTACCACTTTCGGCAGCTGTTGAAGAGGCGAACTCTGAGCGGCCGACAATTCTTGCAGTGCAGTTAAGCGGTGTAATAGGGCCTGCAACCGCAGACCTGATCATAAAGACTCTGGAGGATGCGGCTGAGCAGAACGCTGTTCTGGTGGTCATTGAGTTGGATACTCCCGGGGGCTTAGATAAGTCGATGCGGCTGATGATCAAAGAGGTCATTGCATCCCCTGTTCCTGTCGCGACCTTTGTTTTTCCTTCCGGCTCTCGCGCTGCCAGTGCTGGCACTTATCTTCTTTATGCCAGTCATGTCGCTGCTATGGCACCTGCTACCAATCTAGGAGCGGCTTCACCTGTACAGTTGGGTTCTCCGGGTATGCCAGCCCAGCCTCCGGCAAAACCTGCCACCAGTAAAGAGAAGTCAGATAAAGACGGTCAGGCCGAAGGCGCCCCGCCTGATAACGCTACAACATTGCGAATGAAAGTGATGAACGATGCAGTGGCTTATATCAAAGGGCTGGCCGAGCTGCATGGGCGTAACGCCGAATGGGCAGAAAAGGCGGTCCGGGAGGCGGCCAGTATCGATGCAAACGAAGCGTTGGAGCTTCAGGTTATCGATTATGTTGCTCAGGATCTGACCGATCTGCTAGCGCAACTTGATGGCCAGACTGTGACGGTCAATAAAAGAGATCTGGTGTTGTTAACTAAGGGAACAGCCGTCGAGCACGTGGTGCCGGGATGGCGCTATGAGTTTTTGCTGATCATCACTAACCCGAACGTTGCTTATATCCTGATGATGATTGGTATCTATGGGCTGTTACTGGAGTTCTACAATCCAGGAGTGGGTGTGCCGGGTGTTGTTGGGGGAATTTGTCTATTGGTCGCGCTCTACGCTTTCCAGCTATTGCCGGTCAGCTATATCGGCCTTGCACTGATTATTCTCGGTATTGCTTTGATGTCGGTAGAGGCGCTATCGCCGAGCTTCGGCATTTTTGGCTTTGGTGGGGTGGCAGCTTTTGCTATCGGCTCGGTGATGTTGATGGATTCTGACCTGCCCGGTTATCAGATAGCAACGCCACTGATTGCAGCCTTTGTGGTCTTTTCGTTACTGATCTCAGTGTTGGTGCTGGCGATGTTAATGCGCAGTCGTAAAGCTGATGTTGTCAGTGGTGACGCGCTGTTAATCGGTCAGCAAGCATTGGTTGTTGAAAGTAATCACGAGCGGGGCAGGGTGCGTATACAGGGTGAAATCTGGAATGCAGTCTGTGATCATCCGTTGAACGAGGGGGAATGGGTAACCATCAGGCAGTTAGATGGACTGACTTTACGTGTCGAACACTCGGGGGATAAGCCCCGGTAACCTTTATCGTAGGGAGAGAGGTTATGGTCGGATACTACTTTACGCTGGCGCTGGTGATCATGGTGCTGGCGTTCTTAATCAGCATGTTTCATATCCTCAGGGAGTATGAACGAGGCGTCGTTTTCCTGCTTGGTCGGTTTTATAAGGTGAAAGGGCCGGGATTGATCATCATAGTGCCGATAATCCAGCAGATGGTGCGTGTTGATCTGCGTACATTGGTTATGGATGTTCCAACCCAGGATGTTATCTCAAGGGATAATGTCTCGGTTAAAGTTAATGCGGTGGTCTATTTCAGGGTAGTTGACGCCCAAAAAGCGATTATTAATGTTGAGAATTATCATCAGGCAACCAGCCAGCTGGCCCAGACGACCTTGCGCTCTGTACTGGGGCAGCACGAACTGGACGAAATGCTGGCATCCAGAGATACATTGAACCGGGATATTCAGCAGATCCTCGATAAACAGACCGATGGTTGGGGTATCAAGGTTAGTAATGTTGAGATCAAGCACGTGGATCTTAACGAAACAATGGTTCGGGCCATTGCTAAACAGGCGGAGTCTGAGCGTGAACGTCGGGCGAAGGTGATTCATGCCTTGGGTGAGCTGGAAGCTTCAGAAAAATTGAGTGAGGCTGCGCAGGTATTAGCTAAGCAGCCGCAAGCGATGCAGCTGCGCTATCTTCAGACGCTCACGGAGATCGCCGGAGATCGCAGTAACACCATAGTGTTTCCGACCGGCCCGGTGGGGGATGCGTTAGCATCTTGTTTCAAAAATGCTGTGGACAAATAATGTCGGAGGTTTTGGGATGCGGGCGCGGTGCCCGCATCTGTATTCAGAGAATGATATGGGGCAGGTAGCGGCTCATATCCTGAGTGATTGGCCCGCTGTCCTCTCGTAGTGAAATGCCTGCAGCCTGATCATCTACCAGCCAGCTACCGATCAAAGTGAAATGCTCACCGAATTGCGGCAGCATATGGGTGGCTTGATAGATAAAGCCTTCTTCACCGTACGGACCATCCGAAGATGCGACTTCCGATTGGCCTTTAACGATTGAGATATTTGAACCCTCTCGAGAGAAGATCGGTTTACGTACTAACGATTCAAAATCGCTCGCCTGATCTAGCTCGTCCTCAAAAAAGGACGGCAGCAGGTTTGGGTGATCCGGGAACATCTTCCACAACATAGGCAGTAGCGCTTTGTTGGAAAGAATGCTTTTCCAGGGAGGTTCTACCCAGCGGATATTGTTGTTGCCAAGATACTGACCGAACTCTTCACGGAACATAAACTCCCATGGGTAGAGCTTAAACATCCAGGTAATGACCTGATCATCCATGTCTGTAAAGCGACCCTTAGCGTCGACACCGATATCTTCGACATAGACAAAATGAGTGTCGATATCTGCGGCGTTGGCACAATCTTCCAGATACTGCACAGTGCCCCGGTCTTCATCGGTATCTTTGCAGCAGGCGAGGTGCAGTCTGCGATCGGGAGTCAGGTATTGCAGGTCGTGAAAGCGGTTGATCAGCTTTTCCTGCAGACTGTTGAACTGATCAGAACGAACAGGCAGCTTGCCGCGATCGACGTTGTCCTGTAGCCACAACCACTGCCAGAAGCCTGTCTCGTAGATACTGGTAGGGGTGTCGGCATTGTTTTCGTATAGCTTGGCGTGGCCATTACCGGTATAGGCAAAGTCCAGCCGGGAATAGAGGCTAGGATCTCCGTTTTTCCAAGAGGTTCGGACGAAATCCCAGTACTGCTCAGGAATACAGAAACGCCGCATCAGTTGGTCATCGGCCAGTACTTTCTCGACCACGGCCAGACACATCTGGTGAATCTCCTCAGTTGGAGATTCTATCCCGTCCTCAATTTGCTGCAGCGAGAACTGGTAGTAGGCAGACTCATCCCAGTAGCGTTCGCCATACATGGTGTGGAATTTGAACCCAAACTCCTCGGCCCGCTGTTGCCAGTCGGGCCGTTCGTTGATCGGTAAGCGAAACATCGCTTAGCCTCCCCAACTACTGGAGCGGGAACCGCCGCCCCAGCTGGATTTTGCAGAAGCGACTGAGCCAAATCCACCGCGGGATACGGTTTTGCTGACCGTTGGCTTTGGTGTGATCTGCGCTTTGGATACTTTGTAGCTCTTTTTGCCGTACTCGCCGATAACATCACCATCTGCCAGCATAATGCGGTTGTGATAGGTCGAGTAAGGGCGGTTGTAGCGATATACCGGCGAATAGGAACGGCGGTAGTAATCATCTACGTCATCGAGAGCTTCGGCAACCAGCCAGCCCGCCATAAATGGCATAAAGAAGTTGCCACTTGAGGTTTCGCGGCACTGTCCTGCGCCAAACTCGGATTCACACTGATTGATGGTCGGGTATTTCGGGCCAGTCCTTTCTGCTTCTGCCAGTGCTTTTTTATAGGCGACTTCACACTGCTCCAGCGTCATGCCGGTCTCTACTTCACAGTCGTCGATGGAGGTGACAATAATCATCTCTTCGTCGCTGCTGCAGCCTGCAAGTGTTGCTGCTGCGATACCGACTGCCAGTGGTTTCAGGACCGGACGCGCTGACCGGGCCTTTCTCATCTTATCCAGGTTGATGTGTTTAGTGCGTTTCACGATCGCCTCCTTAGTAGGTCATGCAGGCTGCGTTCAGCAGGCCCACGGCGATATTGGTTGCACCTAGCATGATACCAGCGCTGTTTTCGTTCGCTTCGATGCGCTCAACGATACGTGGCATAAAGACAAAACGAACGACCAGAAACGCCAGTGTCTGAGCGATCAGGGCGATCAGGCCCCAGGTTGCAAAATCAACGATAGAGATAGAGTTGCTAGCCGCGCCAGAGATGGCGATTGCAAAGCCTACTACCGCGCCACCAAAGCCGATCGCAGCTGCAGTGTTTTTATCTTCCTTGATTAGTTTCCACTCGTCATGAGGGGTTACAAAGGCATAGACGAACTTAAAGACCACCAGAAACAGCAGTCCAAGACCGAAATAGATGCCGAAATTAACAATGCCGGTAAGGAGTTCGTTATTTTCCATAATGGTTCTTCTTTTATCCGTGAATAGTCAGTTGAGCCGGTGTCAGGGTTATGCCTGTACTGATAACCAGGCAGCGGCCCAGATTTCCTGAGCCTTCTTCTGTCTCCTCGGCAGAGAGAAACAGAGATTCGGTATTGCCATCTGAAATCGGGCGTTCAAACAGCATCGTAAACTGGTCGGTTGTTGAGGAGTCGCCTTCGTCGTCGTAGGTCTTCTCTTTCATATAGACCGGATTGTGATATTCACTGGCAGAGGTCCAGACACGTTGATAGCTATGGCCTTCCAGCTCATATTCCGGTTGTCCGATCTCTTCCTTCAGTAACTTGTCCCAGACCTGCTGATTGCTGATATCGCGGGTATCGTAGAAATGGAACAGTTTAACGTCGACAACATGCTCATCGGACTTGCCGCCTTCTGCAATAACCTGCAGAAAAGCATCATCGTCGGTATAGAAACGGAAAACCCAGGTGCCGTCCAGATTCACAATGCCGGCTGCTTTGATAATGTGGGTTGCCGCAGAGCCCTGAGTAATCAGTTCATCTTCGGTGAGGCGGATAAGCAGGGAGTCAATTTCGAAACTGCCACCCAGAGAAAGTCCCATGATGCTTGGCGCATCGGCTTTTGGGTCGGGCTTAGGTTTGCTGCCAAATAGCTTACTAAACATAAGGATAGCCTCGCTTAACAGTAATCGCTGGCGGTTCGGTTCAGTGTACTAAAACCTTCGGCGTTAGCCAGCAGAGAATGCTTATTTTGTTGGGAAAGTGCGGCCAGAATGGCAGAGGAGGTCAGCATTGGTCGTTTTACTCCATTAAAACGGTGGCCAAAAACAGTTGCGCCCGCATCATTGCGAAGCGGGCGCATTCTATGCGTTCAATATGAACGCAGGCTTAAGGGTAATGCAATAACTAGCCTTAACCTTTTTTCGCGGCCAGAATCTGAGCCAGCTTATCGCTGCCACTGACATTGCCACCAGGCTGGATGCCTGCTGCTTTCAGCTTGGAATCCAGGCTGCTGCCGCTTTCTTCGTTTGCCAGTTCTTCAGCCGCTTCCAGCTCTGCATTACGCTGCTGTTGCTTTTCTTTGATACGCTCAAGGCTGTCCAGCGCCGTTTTTACTTTGCTGTTAGCACCGATGTGGCGTGAAGAAACAGCTTCCTGAGCCTTCTGTACAGACTCAGTCGCCTTTACGTGGTCGATCTGCTGTTCCATACGACGAACATTGGTTTTTGCTTTAGCGATATTCGCTTTCAGCGTATCTTCGGATGAACGGAAACCGTCCAGCAGGTTTTGTTCTGTTTCCAGCTGTGATTCCAGATCAGATACCCGCTCAGCACATTCCAGTGCCAGGGCGTCATCACCTTTTTCGCTCGCAGCAATTGCGTGGTTAGTGTAGGTGGCGACATCTGCCTGCAATGAGTTCACTTTGCCTTCCGCCAGTTTACGCTTTGCCATGATCTTGGTGAGGTTCTGGTCGCAAGCTTTCAGCTCTTCTTTAGCTTCACGCAACTCCTGATCCAGGATACGCATTGACTGAGTATCAGCAATTGCTTCGATGCCTTCGTTGGTTGCGCCTCGCAGCGCGGTCCACAGTTTTTTCAGACTCATGCGGCAGTCTCCTTATTCAGGTAATCGTTATACAGGTCGAGGAACTCGCCGGTATTGGTAAACAGAACTTCGATCTCTTCGACAACCACACTGTCTTTGCTGTCTACCGACAGTGAACCAAAGGCAACATAGTAGTCTTCGCCTGCTATCTTATTGATGCATACCGTAGTTAGCGGTAGCAGCTGGTGGCTGCGCAGGATCAGATCGTTGAGGGCTGCAATATCCGTTACATCAGCTGCAGGGAACAGAGCGGTTTCAACGAGGATTTGTTCATCGCCAACGTATACGAACGCGTCGATACCTTCATCGTTTGAAATAGTCAGGCAATTCCCTTCTGCTTCCACTACCCAGGACGATTGGGATTCCGCGAGCGCTTTCAGCGATTCGTTACTCCAGGACATGGTATTAATTCCTTAATTGCTCTCAATGAGTGTGTAACATATGACACAAATATAGCGAATGCTTTCTGTGTGTCAACTTAAAATCACATGAGTTGCTCATTTGTTACCCCGTGTGTAACATGAGCGCCTACCGTGTTGTGAAGGATAATATGATGGATCAGGACCAGAGCGTCAAAAATAGACAGTCACTTGCACCTTATAAACAAGCTATTACCCGATATATTCGTTCGGCCATGGTTTTAAATGGTATGAAGTACAATGAGCTGGCTGATGCTCTGGCGACACGCGGTATTGTGATGACCTCAGATAACCTTCGCAGTAAGGTTAGCAAAGGGATGTTCTCCGCGGACCTGTTGGCAGCTATTATTGATGTGCTTAATGTCGAGCAGGATGCGATGGCAGAAATTATGAAGCAGGTGCGCAATGGCTAAGAAGGAGCTGGCGAAATGGATTCTGCCGGTCGAAATGTGGCTGATTTTGGCAGCGATGTGGGTGGTGTTTGCTGTCGACTTTCTGCTGCCGGGTATTAGTTTTAATGGCTACGGTATCAGGCCACGGACCTTAGACGGTTTACCCGGTATTATTTTGTCGCCGTTCCTTCACGGTGGTTTGGTTCATATAGTGTCTAATACCGTTCCGCTGATCGTTTTATCCATTCTGGTACGTGTCTCTGTTGGATCGGTCCGTTTGCTGCAGATCGTGGTATTGGGAGTTATTGGCTCTGGTATCGGTACCTGGATTTTTAGCATGGGTGGCCTGGTCGTTGGAGCCTCCGGTTTGGTCTATGCGCTGATCGGTTTTCTTTTTGCTGATGCCTGGTTTAAACCGAGTCTTCGCAGTTGGCTTATCGCCATTATTTCCTTTGTTCTATACGGTGGCGCATTGCTGTCACTGTTCACAATTTTACCTTTCGTCTCCTGGGCGGCTCATTTTTGGGGCTTCGTTGCGGGTGTATTGATTGCATGGCTCTATCGTCATCGCAGCCATCGCTGAATTATCCGGGAAAATGGTTGTCCATTTCCCGGGCCCGCATTAATTTCCTGATTTCATTAGAGATGCCACAGTAACTGTGATTTAATCCGCGCATGTTTAGACCATTATCTGTATTTGTCGGGTTGCGATATACAGCAGCCAAAAGGAGCAACCACTTCATCTCCTTTATCTCGTTAGCTTCGATGTTGGGGTTAATGGTGGGAGTAGCCGCATTGATTGTTGTGCTATCGGTGATGAACGGCTTCGACAGGGAGTTGAAACAGAGAATTCTGGGTATGGTGCCTCACGCTACGATCAGTGGCTATGGCGAACCGATCCAGGATTGGCCGACTCTGGCAGATGAGCTGCTTGAAGAGCCAGGTGTTGTTGCTACAGCTCCCTTTATCAGCGCTCAGGCGATGCTGACTTCCCGTGGTCAGGTACGTGGCGCACTGATCAATGGTATCGACCCTGAGCGTGAGCAGACGGTTTCGATCATCGGTAATCACATTACTAAAGGCAGCCTTGAAGCACTTGAGGATGTAAAGTTCGGCATTGTGCTCGGTGATATTCTGGCACGTTTCCTGGGTGTTCTACCGGGTGACAAAGTTACCCTGATTCTGCCGGAAGCGTCCGTTAGCGTTGCTGGTGTTGTGCCGAGGATGAAACGCTTCACTGTTGTGGGTGTCTTCGAAGTAGGTGCGGAACTCGATGCCTCATTAGCCTATATCCACCTGCGGGATGCCGCAAAAATTAAACGTTTTGGTAGTGGCGTAGAAGGCATTCGAATCGGTTTTGATGATCTATTTGCTGCACCTGCCGAAGTGCGTCGCATGGCCAACAGTCTTCAGGGATATTACCGATTCAGCGATTGGACCCGAACTCACGGCAATCTGTTTCAGGCTATTCAGTTGGAGAAACGGATGATCGGCTTGTTGTTGTTCCTGATCGTTTTTGTTGCTGCCTTTAACATTGTTTCGACGCTGGTAATGGTCGTTACCGATAAAAAACCGGATATCGCGATCCTACGAACTCTGGGTGCGACTCCGGGTCGTGTGATGCGAATCTTTATGGTGCAGGGCAGTGCGATCGGTGTCATAGGGACGCTACTGGGGACCTTGCTGGGTGTAACTCTCGCATTAACGGTCGCAGACTTAGTGAAATGGGTTGAGAAAACGCTAGGTATTGAATTTCTGAATGCCGAGGTCTACTTCATCAGTGAGTTGCCTTCTGAACTGCGCTTAGAAGATGTTAGTGTGATCACTGTATCAGCGTTGGCGCTGAGTTTCCTGGCAACACTATATCCAGCCTATCGTGCTTCCCGTACCCAACCTGCTGAGGCGCTGCGCTATGAGTAATTCGGTATTATCTGTCAGCGGCGTGACTAAAGTTTTTGCCGAAGGTGATTCTGAACTGCGGGTATTGGATCAGATCGATTTTGAACTGGGTAAAGCGGAGCGGCTGGCGATTATCGGCTCCTCCGGTTCGGGCAAAAGTACTTTGCTGAATATTCTGGGTGGTCTGGATCAGCCGACAACCGGCACTGTATCAATAGCGGGTGTTGATCTGTACGCGGTGCCTGAACGCAAGCGTTGTGATCTGCGAAATCATAAGCTCGGGTTTGTTTATCAGTTCCATCACCTGTTACCAGAGTTTACCGCTCTGGAAAATATTGCCATGCCGCTGTTGATTCGCGGTGAATCTGTCGCTGAAGCAACCCGTAAGTCAGAACAGTTTCTTGAAGCAGTTGGTCTAACGGCAAGACGGGAACACAAACCTGCGAAGTTGAGTGGTGGTGAACGTCAGCGTGTGGCGATTGCCAGAGCCTTGGTCGCTCAACCTGCTTGTGTGCTGATGGATGAACCGACAGGAAACCTTGATCGACATACAGCTGCAGATATCCAGCAGCTGATGACCGATCTGAACCAGCAGTTTGATACTTGTTTTATCGTAGTTACACATGACCCGGAGCTGGCCAAACAGATGGATAGGATAGTGGAGCTGCGTGACGGGCAGTTGCATCCGTTCACTTACTAAAAAAGAATTAGGGAAATAAAAAAACGCCGGATATCCGGCGTTTTTTTATTTCTGGCAGCTGCGCCTGGCTTTTCGTTTCTGCCAGCTCTTATTGACATGCCATGCCCAAAAAGAGCGCATGCCCAGGAAACTCAGGAGGCCAAAAAATACACCACTGACCAATGAGCCAAACAGCAGTGGCCACCAAATTGCGGCCATATCATGGGTGAGTGCTTCCCATTCCAGCTCAAAGCGAAATTCTTGTGGCGGTGTGCCGAGTAAAGAAGTGCCAACCAGGTAGGTAAAGTAAAAGATCGGTGGCATCGTCAGGGGATTGGTCAGCCATACCAGACCAACCGAGATGGGCAGATTGCTGCGGCATATCAGTGCCAATACTGCGGCAACCAGCATCTGCATTGGGATAGGCAGAAACGCACAGAATATCCCGACTAAGAAGGCCCGCGGTACTGATTTACGATTGAGGTGCCAGAGGTTTGGATCATGCAGGTGATCACCAAGCCAGCTTAGATGTTTATGCTCACGAAGGGTCGCTTCGTCGGGCATATATTTCTTGATCAGTTTACGTGGCATAAGGTTACTTCCTGCATCGGAGCCAGTACTGCCTTTCTGAGGCTGCCGTTATTATCCGCATAAACGCTCACTTAGCAACTACCTGCTGCAATCAGGGGGCGGTCACCTTTGAGCTGGATCAGCGGGAAGATGATCAGGGGGAGAGGTGTGACCACACTTCTGCCTGATGTTGTTGCCATGGACTCAAGCATAGTCTGTTTACAGAGATCGCGGTATGGCTTCATACCTCGATAAATTCACTTTGCAAGCCGGAAGATCAAGGATGATCTGGTACGTATTTGGCCTGATTGCAGGCACTTTTCTTTATGATGTCTCTGGGTGGTTAAACACCGGGGCACTGCTGGCAGCTGTGGTTTTTAGATTACTGAGATGGCCTGTTCATGCCGTGCTGTTGATGCTCGCGGTGTTTGTTGCGGGTATCCAGCTTGAGTTCACTTCGGTAAAGCCAATCACCGAGTCTCAGGCGGCTGAGTACCAGTTAACGGGTAGGGTTGTCGGGCTGGTTCAGATGAAACAGGGTGTGCAGCGCTTTCGATTCAGGCCAGCAGATCATCACCTTCAAGATCTTCGACTCTCATGGCATGGCGATCAACTTGTTGGCTTCGATCAGCAACTGGCGCTAAGTGTGCGTCTTAAACCGATCAGGGGGCTTAAAAACCCTAATGGCTTTGACTATCAAAAGTGGGCGACGCGGCAGGGGTATGTCGCAAGTGGCTACATCAAAGAGCTCTCGATCATTGCTGATAGTGGTTTTTCGACAGGAATACTTCGACAAAGATTCCGTGGCTGGTTAACTTCCCGCTTTGGGCAGAGCACAGTAACCGCCGGAGTCATAGGGGCACTGCTGATTGGAGATCGCAGCGGCTTATCATCGGAGCAATGGCAGGTTGTCAGGGATACTGGAACCGCCCATCTGCTGGTAGTGTCTGGTTTGCATATTGGAATGATTGCAGCTGCCACGCTTTTCATTTGCCGGCGGTTCTGCCGGGTGTTCTCCCTCGGGCATCAACAAGTTTGGCCGTTGCTGGTGATGTTATTGGTGACAGCTGGTTATGTCTTGCTGGCTGGCATGGGGTTATCAACTCAGCGTGCATGGTTGATGTTGCTGGCGGCCTCACTGCCTTCGCTATTTTTGCTGCCTGTTACTGTATGGCAAAGATGGTGGCTTGCATTAGCGGTAGTACTGACTCTGCAACCCTTGGCTATTTATGATGCCGGACTCTGGTTGTCATTTGGTGCGGTTGCTGCCTTGCTGGCGCTGCTCAATCATCGAGCAGATTGGGCGAAGTGGCAATTGCTGTTACTGAGTCAGTGGCGGGTGTTCCTGCTACTGACGCCTATGGTGCTGTATCTGGGCGGGCAGTTCGTACCAATAGCGCCTGTGCTGAATCTGATAGCAATTCCGCTGCTCTCTTTGTTGCTGATTTCGTTACTCCCCGCAATATTGTTGGATCTCTTAAATTGGTCGCCACCTCTAGATCTTTGTGCCTGGCTGATTGAGCTCGGTTGGGCAGGGCTGGAGTGGCTGGCCGGGTTCGACAGGTTAAGGCCGGAAGTTCTGCCAGTTGATCTAGCTATTGTCGTTTCTCTTATGACGGTGGTTACTCTGGCGTCGATTCCCTCAGGCCGCTTGATGATTTTGCCGATTATTTGCGTGTTGACGATCCTGGCTATGCGGCAGCCACAGCCATTAGCTGAAGGCGACTTTCGGGCAACACTGTTTGATGTTGGGCAGGGCCTCGCAGTAGCGATTGAAACAGCGGAAGGTCTTGTTTTCTATGATACAGGAGTAGGGTATCGCAGTGGCGGCACTGCGCTGCAATACGCTGCCGAAGGTTGGCTGACGACAAGGGCATATAGCATGGTGAGGTTGTTGATTCTGAGTCATGAAGACAATGATCATGCTGGTGGTGCCAACTGGCTTGGGGAGAAGTTAACTATTGATGAAACTGTTGGAAGTTCTGGAACCGGAGTTAGGCAGAATTGTGTAACAGGGCAGTCATGGCTGTTAGGCGGTGTTGAGGTCAGGGTTGTGCATGCTGCAGATGCGGCCAGTAGTAATGATCGCTCCTGTGTTGTTTTGGTATCAGGTTCAGATTGTCATTTGCTGTTAACCGGGGATATCAGTCGTTGGCAGGAGAGGGCAATGGCTAAAATCAGGCTTCCGTTTGTGTCCTGGCTGGTGGTTCCTCATCATGGCAGTAACAGCTCCAGTACAGCTGGATTTATCAGACAGGTGCAGCCCGATGTTGCTTTGGTCAGCGCGGGTTTTATGAACCGCTATGGCCACCCTCATCCAATGGCGGTGAAACGTTATCGGGATGCAGGCGTACAGTTGTTTAACACCGCTCAGCACGGTGCTATCACACTGACTCAAACGGAAGACGGTGAATGCAAGACAACACCTTATAATCCTTAAATTTTTCCTGGTTTGGGTCAGCATTTTCCTGATTGCTTATGGTAGAGTACTTGGCTCTGACTGGAGGAATTTAAGTGATTGAATTGATTACCGCCGGTGGCTGGCTGATGATCCCGATTCTGGCATGTTCGGTGCTGGCGCTGGCTATTAGCCTGGAACGTCTTTGGGTGCTTAGGGTACAGCGGATTGCACCGCGTGGCTTACTGGCAGAAGTCTGGCAGTTGGTTAAGCACAATAAGATGACACCGGATGAGATGCGACGTATTCGTCAGCAGAGCCCACTTGGGCGAATCATCGTTGCGGGTCTGAATAATTCTCGCCACGGTCGTGATGTAATGAAGGAAGCGATTGTGGAAGCCGCCAGTCAGGTCGTTCATCAGCTTGAACGTTTTCTCACCGCTCTCGGAACTATCGCTGCGATCACTCCACTATTGGGTTTGTTGGGTACTGTGATCGGTATGATCAAAGTATTTAATGAAATTCTACTGCAGGGCACGGGTAATGCGAATGTACTGGCAGGTGGTATTTCTGAAGCCCTGATCACCACTGCAGCAGGTCTGGTTGTCGCGATTCCGAGTTTGGCGTTGCACCGCTTTTTCCAGCGTCGTATCGATACCCTTGTGGTGGAGATGGAGCAGGAAGCGGTTAAATTGGTTGAAGTGGTTCACGGCGAACGTGAAGTTGATTACGAGTAACGGAGATCGCCGTTGAAATTTCAGCGCCAGAGCCGCGAAGAGCTGTCGATTAATCTGACGCCACTGATTGATGTGGTGTTCCTGCTGTTAATCTTCTTTATGGTTTCCACCACCTTTAACCGTGAAACCGAGTTGAAGGTTGATCTACCTGAAGCACAGGGTGAGCCTGTGGAGCTGGTGGAAGAAACAGTCGAAGTGTTAATCGATGCTGAAGGCAAATATTCAGTCAATGGCCAGCCACTGGTTAACAGCCAGCAGAAAACCCTGAGCAAAGCTATTCTCGAAGTTTCTTCGGGCAATACCAAACGACCGTTAATTGTGACTGCCGATGCTGCGTCACCGCATCAGTCTTTTGTGACCGTGATGGAAGTAGCTGGCAGACTCGGCTTTGCTCACCTCAGTGTCACGGCACAGGAGCCTTCTGAGGATCAGCAAGGCGCGGGCGAATGAAAGCGCTGACCGATGCCTGGTATCGGGAAAGTTTTTGGTTAATCCTGCTTCGGCCTCTTAGCAGTTTGTTTCAGTTGCTTGCACGTCGACGCCGACAGGCCTACGAAACAGGTAAAAAGTCTGTCACTTCACTGCCAGTTCCGGTATTGGTCGTGGGGAATATCACCGTCGGTGGAAGTGGAAAAACACCAGTAGTAGTGGCATTGATAGAATGGGCGTTACGTTCAGGTTATCGGCCTGGCGTGATCAGCCGGGGTTATGGTGCTTCACCCGCAACGGGATATCCGTTTTTTGTCGATGCGACAACTGACCCGGCAGAAGGGGGAGATGAGCCTTGTCTGATCGCGCGTCGCACCGGTATTCCTGTGGCAATTGATCCAGACAGACCTGCGGCAGGGCGGTTGCTAATTGAGCAACATAAGTGTGACCTGCTCATAAGCGATGATGGTTTGCAACATTACGCTCTGGGGCGCACGATTGAGATCGCAGTGGTCGATGGTAATCGTGGCTTGGGTAACAAGCGTTGCCTGCCAGAAGGGCCGCTACGTGAAACTGAAGATCGCCTGGATGAGGTTGATCTGGTGGTGTTAAACGGGTCGCAGCGCTACACTCGCCCTGAAGCATTTGAGATGCAGCTTGAACCTCAGAGTTTAATCTCGCTGGGTGGGAATGAGCGGCGAGAGCTAGCCAAGTATCAAGGCAGTGATGTCGATGCTGTAGCAGCTATTGGACATCCCGAGCGCTTTTTTGCAGTGCTGAGCAGTTACGGCTTATCCGTAAATGCGCAGGGATTCCCGGATCACCATGCGTTTAGCAAAGATGACTTCGCCTTTCGAGGTGACAGGCCTTTGCTGATGACAGAAAAAGATGCGGTTAAGTGTCATCATCTGACATTGTCGGATAGTTGGTATTTGGCCGTTAGCGCAGATTTACCGGTAGGTTTTTACGATAAGTTAGAAAGCCTGCTGCAGAAAAAGTTAGAACACTAACAGGTAGAACCATGGACAAAAATTTAATCGATATTCTGGTTTGTCCGGTATCAAAGGCGCCAGTGGTGCTGAATAAAGAGACCAACGAGCTGTTTTGTGGCGCCAGCGGTCTGGCTTATCCGATTCGTGATGATATTCCGGTGATGCTGGAAAACGAAGCGCGTGAGCTGACCAGTGAAGAGCGTGAAGCGTTGAAGAAAAAGGCGTCCTCATGAGCTTTTCGGTCGTGATACCGGCTCGCTTCGGTTCCAGCCGCTTCCCGGGTAAGCCTCTGGCCGATCTGGCCGGTAAGCCGATGGTTCAGCACGTTTATGAACGTGCCTGCCAGAGCGAAGCGACACGCGTGATTATCGCCACTGATGATGAGCGCATCGAAGAAGCAGCAAAATCCTTTGGCGCTGAAGTATGCATGACATCGTCAGAGCATCCATCCGGCACAGATCGTTTGCAGGAAGTGGTCAGTAAACTGGGCTTTTACTCAGACGATATAGTGGTAAACGTGCAGGGTGATGAACCCCTGATTCCGCCACGGGTGATTAATCAGGTAGCTCACAATCTGGCCGCCGAAGCTGCTGCCAGCATTGCAACCCTATCTGAGCCACTGACAACAGTTGAAGATGTACTGAACCCTAACTTTGTCAAAGTCGTTACTGACAAATCAGGGTTGGCGATGTACTTCAGCCGTGCGCCTATGCCGTGGCCTCGTGATGCATTTGCCGGAGATGAGTTGCCGGAGCAGTTGCCAGAAGGTTACAGCTGGCAGCGTCATATCGGCATCTATGCTTATCGCGTCAAACTGCTGAACGACTATGTACAGTGGCCGCCAGCAGCTGTTGAGAATACTGAATGCCTGGAGCAGTTGCGGGCGATGTGGAACGGTGCCCGGATTCATGTGGCGCTGGCTGACGAGCTACCACCGCCGGGCGTTGATACCCCTGAAGACCTGGAGCGCTTAAAAGCTCTGCTGGGTTAAATCCTCGTCAGGATGTCCGCTGCTTGCGTTATAGCAGGTAGCGGATTCATTATCTTTCAATCTACCACTGCTGAATTCGACTTTCGGTAACGGCCCTCTCCCTGATGAATACTATGGCTAGCAACGATGCTCAGCATCTGAAAGCAGATCTGTTGATCCTCACCGTTACGATTCTGGCTGCTTTCGGTTGGTTGTTCTCTAAAGAAACACTGGCGGGCATCGCTCCGATCCTCTTTATTGGTGTGCGTTTTGTGGCTGCTGGTGCGATTGTCTCGATACCAGGTTTCAAACAGCTGAAGGCGCTTAGCCGGAAAGATCTGGTGTTCTCAGCGCAAGTTGGGCTGATGTTCGGTATTGCGTTGATTTTCTGGATTCTGGGTCTTCATCACGGTCAGCATGTCGGGATCGGTGCTTTTCTCACCAGTCTCGGGGTTGTATTAGTTCCCTTTGTTAGTCTGCTCTTTGGTGAGAGGCCGTCAGCCGCAACCTGGTATTCGCTGCCAGTGGTCGGTGCAGGACTTGCCTGCTTGTCTCTGGATGGTGAATTTCAGTTTGGCCTGGGTGAGTGGTTCTATCTGACAGCGGCTTTCCTGTTCGCTGTTACTTTTACTCTGAACAGTCGTGCGTCTGCCAGAATTCCTACTCTGCCGCTTTCGGCAATCCAGCTGTTGGTAGCGGGTAGTTTGGCACTGATGGTTTCTGCCGTCTTGGAAGATTGGCAATGGCCAGAAGATAGTGATACCTGGCTATGGTTTGCTGCCAGTATTTTCATCGCAACCAGTTTGCGCTTCTCACTGCAGACTAAGGCGCAGGGAATGGCCCCGGCAAGTCATGCCGCCATCATTATGACGTTGGAGCCTGTATGGACTGCTCTGATCGCCAGTATTTGGTTGGCGGAAACTATGAGCATGTTGCAACTCGCAGGCTGTGCGCTGATATTTGCTGCGATGTTGGTGAGTCGGTGGCGAGTGGTGGTGATGTTGATCAGGGGCCGTAAAGCCCCTGCATAATCAGATGGTGATCTCTGAGTGGGCCTTTCCGGCGCACTCTCCTTCAATCAGGCTGCGAAGTTCCCTGAGTTTCTTGCCATAAAACTGACGAAACAGCTTTACCCGAACGGTATTGCGATAATCGCTGTGAGACAAAATCCATAAGCCGATCGGCGGATGCTGATAGGGTGTCTCCACTCGTTCCAGTAGCGGGTCTGCATCACCGGAGAAGCAGGGTAGCAGTGCCAGCCCCTGGTGTTGTCGTACTCCCGAAATGATCAGAGGGAATGAGTTGGCAGTGTAGCCGTAGGATGCGTCGGGGCAGGTTGCGCTGACCCAGCGGGGCTTCACCTCACGATCAAATGGCAGGCAAATATAGCGTACGTCCGGCGAGTTGATATCAGTGTGACGGCGCAGGTATTCGCTGGAACCATAAACGGCAAACTCAATCTGGGCGACGTTATCGCCAATCAGGTTATCCGGGGGCTCATTGGTTGCGCGAATAGCAATATCTGCTTCACGGGCATCAATATCTAGCTTCTCAGAACCTGCGATCAGATCTAATTCAATTCTTGGATAAGCCTGCTGGAACTCGCTGAGATAGGGGCCAATGAGCTCACTGGCGATAGGCTCAGGCATAGTCACACGCAGGCGACCGCAAGGGCAGGTATCTCGGCCAAACAGGTCGCGGCTGATAGACAGCATAGTGTCTTCCATCTGTTCAGCACGTTCGACGATCGCCTGTCCGGCTTCGGTAAGTTTGTAACCATTAGGGGTGCGATCAAATAGAGCAGTTTCGAGTTGGCTTTCGAGCTGCTGTATTCGTCGCGATACGGTGGTGTAGCTGACTGCGAGCTGTTCTCCGGCTGTGGCGACTGTACCGCCGCGGGCTACAGCAAGGAAAAAGCGCAGATCATCCCAGTTCAAATCATTCATGCGTGCATATTTGCACGCGCCTTTATCAAATTCAAATCTTTTTATTCATAAATGCATGAGATTAAAATTGATCGCCCGTTCAAAGTTTCCAATTAGCTGATTTACGGGCGAATTCTTATTTTTCAGCCACTCTTATAGATGTGCATTTGGGCATGACTCACCAAAGTGAGGGGGAAATCATGAAATTTAACCGCAGTGTGTTGGCTGTAGCGTTAACGAGTGCGGCTCTGACCTCTGTTCAGGCTGCTGAGCAGAATGAAGGCTTCATCGCAGGAAGCTCGCTCGATGCGAAGCTTCGTACTTATTATTTCAATCGTGACTTTAAAGCGAATAAGGCCGATGCAGAGGCAGCATCGCAGGCTTTAAGGCTCGACTTCGAGTCGGGCTATGCTGGTGGCATCGTAGGTTTTGATGCCTCTTTGTTTACTGTTGGTAAGCTAGCCGGCGATAAGGATGAAAGTGGCACAGGCCTGCTGGCTGGTGAACAGGATGGCTATACCAAGTTTGGTCAGGCGTATGCGAAATTCCGTCTTGGCGAAAACGTGGAGCTGAAAGCGGGTCGGATGGTATTGGACAAACCTTTGTTCAATGACTCTGACTCCCGTTCAACACCAAGCAGCACTCAGGCTGTATTGGTGGAAGGGAATTTCGACGGTCTGGAGCTATATGCGATCTACTCCGATCGTGCTTCTTCTAAAACCGATGAAGACTTTGAAGATTACACCGATACTAATGGTGATGATTACGAAGTAGTTGTTATCGGCGGTGGCTATACCTTTGACAGCGGCCTTGGTCTTCACCTTTCTTACGGTGAGGCGGACAACGTACTGCGCCAGACTTACCTGAATGCCAGCTACCCAATCCAGATTTCAGACGATATGAAGTTGAGCCTGGACGGTCACTACTATATGGGTGAAGCGGATGGCGATGGTGCGCTGGCGTCTGTCGGTTCCGATTACGACAGTGATCTGTTGAACCTGGCTGCAAGGCTGCATTACCAGAACGCGATAGTCACCTTGTCCTATCAGCAGGTGGATGGTGATGAATATGAGGAGACTTGGGGCGGAAGTGACGATAACGGCCTGAATACCTGGAACTCAGTACAGCGTCTTGATTTTGATCGCGCTGACGAGCAGTCCTGGCAGGTGCGTTTAGATTATGCTTTCGAATCAGTTGAAGGTCTGACCTTTATGACTCGCTACACCCACGGTGACAATATTGATCGTGGTGATGGCACAGAAGGGTCTGAATGGGAGCGTAACATTGAGTTGAAGTACGCCTTCCAGAATATTGATGGTCTCTCAGTACGTTGGAGAAACTCCACAGTCCGTTCTACAGAAACCAATGGCAGTGATGAAAACCGTCTGATTCTGAACTACACAGTGGGTGTATTCTAAAGATCGACGATACCGACAGCCGAACACCAGCTCCCGGTTCGGTTGTCTCTTCTAGGGAGCTAATGCTTCTTACGCATACTTTGCCCCTGTGATTCTCCCCTTATCACAGGGGCTTTCTTTTTGGGCTTACGACTGTTAGCTGCTCTGCACCTGCTACTCTGATTCTGTGTATAGCAATCAGATATAAGTGACCTGATACCGATATTCCGCTAAGCTGGCGGCCTTTTCCGGTAGATCACTTTTCCGAGTACCCAGTTATGAGCGCATTTTCTTCCTTTGGCCTGTCCGGCTCATTGATCACTGCACTGAAAGAGTGCGGTTATCATGCCCCGACACCTATTCAGCAGAAGGCGATTCCGCTGGTGTTAAAAGGCCGGGATCTGATGGCCAGTGCGCAAACGGGTACCGGTAAGACCGCAGGTTTTGCATTGCCTGTATTGCAGCGCTTGGTGCGCAAGCAAAAGCAACTATCGGGTTCAGTGACGACTGTTGTTCTTGTGCCAACTCGTGAGCTGGCGGATCAGGTTGGTAAGCAGTTCGTGGCTTATAGCCGTCACCTTAGTGTGCGAACAACTGTGATCTACGGTGGTGTACCCTTCGATCCACAGTTGGAGGCGCTGTCAGCCGGTACTGAAATACTGGTGGCTACACCTGGACGCTTACTGGATTTCCTGCAGCGAGGACATCTCACCCTTGAGCGGGTGGATACACTGGTGCTGGATGAAGCGGACAGGATGCTTGACCTTGGCTTTATCGAAGCGGTCACTGAGATTATCGAAGCGCTGCCAACTAAACGACAAAGCCTGCTATTTTCGGCAACTTTCTCAGATGCAATTCGCGAGCTTGCAGATACTGTATTACACAAGCCCGAGGTGGTCGAAGTTGCTCCGGCTAACACTGCCGCAGAGACGGTTGAGCAGACAGTGTGCAGGGTGGAGTGGGATGATAAGCCTGACACTGTCAGGTATTTGGTTGAGGAAGGGCGCTGGAGTCGGGTACTGGTGTTTATCCGAACCAAGAGAAGTGCCGATGACCTGGTGAGCTACTTACAGCAAGAAGGCGTTTCTGCTGCTGCAATTCATAGTAATAAAAGCCAGCACCTGCGTACCAAAACGATGAACAGTTTTCGCAGTGGTCGTTTGAAGGTACTGGTAGCGACTGATGTAGCGGCCCGTGGTATCGATATTCCAGAGCTACCTTTGGTCATTAACTATGACCTGCCTAGAGTGGCTGAAGATTATGTTCACCGTATCGGTCGTAGTGGTCGTGCAGGAGAATCCGGGCGCGCGATCTCGTTATTGAGCGGCAGTGAGCGTAAGTGGATGCAGGCGATAGAGGCTTTGCTTGAGCGCCAGTTCACACTTCAGCCGTTACCTTATTTTGAGAATGGTGTAGAGCAACCGCAAGAGATACTGGTTCAGGAAAAGCGTCCATCCGGTAAGCGTTCTGGCAGCGACGAAAAACGGAAAGCTCCGCTGAAGAAAGCGGCAAAAAGCAGATCCGGCAAGGACGCACACAAAGGCAAGGGAGCTTCTTCCAAAGGCCGAACTGCTCGAAAAGAGGGGCCAAAGGGTACAGGAGATCTAGCTGAAAAAGGCGAGGGGCAGGCTCAGAAAAAAACGCGTCCAGCTAGACGGTCATTATTGGGCTGAGTTAATTTATTATCGTTTTTCGATAACTAGTTATTGTTTTGTGGGTTTGGTGACGTTATTCTTTCCATCATTCAATGGAGGAATAACGATGTCTAATTTATCTGGAATCCAAACGCTCAGTTCCCGTTTACAGATGTGTTTTAACATCCTGTTTTGGTTGTTGCCCGTTTCGGCAACAGCTCTGTGGTTTAGCTCTGTGCTTGGCGCATCTGAAGGCGCTTTTCAGGCAGAGTTCGACTATCCGATCTCACTACCGCTCACTGCAATGCAGGCGTTTTCCGGATATCCGGTAGCGATGTTGACGATCGCTTTGATGATGGCGATCTTCTTCCAGCTCAGCCGACTCTTTGGTCACTATAAAATGGGTGATGTATTTGGTAGCCAACCGATCCGACGCTATCGGGTGATCGCTAATCTGTTATTGCTGTTTGCACTGTCCGGACCTGTTGAAGGCTTGTTGCTGGGTGTGGTGTTAACGCTGGATCAGCCAGAAATAACTTTTAATGTCGCTGTTGGCGATGGTGATCTGGGGCTACTGCTGGTGGGTTTAGTGGTTAGGTTGATCGCTAAAGTGATGCAGCAAGCGAAACAGCTTAGCGATGAGCAGGCACTGACCATCTGAGGAAGTACAATGCCAATCGTAGTGAATATTGATGTGATGCTGGCGAAGCGCAAAATGCGCGCTAAGGAGCTGGCAGCGTTGATCGGAATTACCGAGCAGAACCTGTCGGTACTGAAGAATAGTCGGGCGAAAGCCGTTAAATTTTCGACGCTTGAAGCGATCTGTCAGCACCTTGACTGTCAGCCGGGGGATATTCTGGAATATAAGGCTGAGCAGGATGCTTAAGAGATGAAGCCTGCCCCGTCTGTGTATCAACATACTTTGGAACAGTTATCAGCGGACTTAGCTTTGCTATGCTTTGATTTCTGGCTGGGCACACTGAGGAAACCGGTTTGAAGCTGATCGATTTTAGTCGTAACCGTAAGTTAATGTTGCGAATAAATCTTCTGATTGCCGTTTTGGTGATCGGCTATTCCGTCAGTTCAGAATGGCTTGAGTTAACGGACAAGCAGCAACAGAAGCTTGGCAATATTGATCAGCAGGCCGCTCAGTTGCTTGAGTATGAGCGACAACGTTTGGATCAGATTCTTAGCAGAATCGAGGGCATTGTTACTCTGGCGGCTGAGACTGTGCGTCACAAGCCGCCTAGTGAGATGTTACAGGCTCTTCGAGCAACTGTGATCAATGATAGCCTGAGGTCTTTTGGCGGGCGATTCTATGCTATCGCCCGAGGCTCGCAGTTGGCGCATGCAGGGTCGCCTGAGCCCGATATAGACATTTTTGTGAAAGCGGGTATCGAATCGAATAAACCCTGGCTGTCGGCTAGGTCGTTAGGCTTGCGTCTCTATGCCGGTGCTTCAGAGGCGAAGTTGCAACTGTTGGTGGCTTATCCGGTGGAAGGTGGAGTGGGTCTGTTTGTGTTTGACCTCCCGGCCATTTCGCGAAGCGAGCTGAGCGGTCAGGCCAAGCTGTTATTGATCGATCAGCACAATATCGGTTTTCAGTTCGACCCATTGAAGCCGCAGTTACTTTTCTTATCGCATGATTCTGAGGTATTGAGCACAGAGGTATCTGAGCGTTCAAGGGAACGTTACGGGGCGACGCCTACAGGTCAGATTTCATTGTCTTCGCGGCTGGAGGGTGAGTTAAGTGTTCATCGCGCTGAAGGCAACCTGACAGGAGATTACTATCTGGTGTCAGTTCAGCTGCCGAACCTTAACTGGCAGTTATATGGTGCGGTTCCGGTCGGTGATTATCTGACGGAGGCACGCGGAGAGATTTATGAGATTCTGACCCAATTGGTCATATTAAGTCTGATGTTTATAGTCTCGGATCGCTTTATTCGGGACTACCACAGGGTGGTTAATGTGGCGAATGTCGATCAGTTAACCGGCTTGTACAACCGGGTTCACCTGGATGATTTCTGTACTCGGCTGGATGAGCTTTGGAATCGGGGGCGGATCGAAAATCTGTCGGTGATCATGATTGATATTGACCATTTTAAGCGGATAAATGACACCTACGGCCATAATGTGGGTGATGAGGTTTTGCAGCAGATGGCAAAGACTGTCCGCAGCAGTTGTCGGGGCAGTGATACAGTCTATCGCCTGGGGGGAGAAGAGTTTCTGGTGGTCTGTTTTGAGCCATTGCCATCAGCGATGGAGTTGGCAGAAAGGATTCGTCAGCAGGTATCCGCTGATCCGGGCATGGAAGTGATTCTTAATGGAGGTATAACGGTGTCGCTCGGGGTTGCCGAGTGGAAGACAGGAGAGCATCGTAAAGAGCTGCTGGAGAGAGCAGACGCCAATCTCTACCAGGCTAAGAAGAACGGGCGAGATCAGGTCGCCGCTTAAGAGAATCCTAACCGATGTTCTTCTGATGCTTGTCGCGGTCAAAAATAATAGCGGGAACCAAACTGAAGCTGTTGCTCTGTCTGTTCGGTATCGATGTTGGTGTACTGGCGTGCCGCCCGGTCTGAGTTCAGGTAGTTGTATTCGGCGAACAGGAACCACTGCTTGTTATAGCGGTACCGGTAGCTGAGCGTTGCGCCGTAGCCCTCTTCATTGTTGTTATCGCCCACAGTGTTGTCTCGATCGTCGACCTGAAAAGCTTCTGCTCGCCCGGTCAGAAGGTGTGATCCTTTACGCCACGACAACATTAAATAAGCACTGTCGAACCGGTTGTTCACTACATCCTGCCGCAATGGGCTTTGCATCAGGGTATCGCCACTCATCAGCTGGCCGGAGATCTGCCAGCTGGGCGAGAGTCGGTATTGAAAGCCGCTAAAGAGAAAGCGGGTATCCCAGCCATAGTTACCCTCATCAACGGTGTAGGGCTGACCACGATTATCATAGTAACCGAGCTGCACCATACCTTTTCGTGGCCAATGGGCTTCAAGGCTGAGCATAAAACCAGCTCGGTCATCTTCTTCGTGAAATGGATCTGAGAGGGCGGCCTGCTCTGCTAAGTCCCCCTGGCGAGCGGGAAAGTCCGGTAAAACCAATTTCTCATGCAGTAAGGTTTGGCGGCTGCTTTGTGTCCAGCCATGCCAGGCCAGCAGGGCCCCGGCTGTGTCATTGTTCCAGAACAGAGCACTTCGAAAACGCAGGTCGTAATCGCGCTGGTTGAACTTGCCGAGATTCTCTAATTGATACTCAATACCTTGCAGGCGTATCTCTTCGCCGATCCAGCTATTCAGTGTGGAGGGTGTCAGGGTTCGGGTGGTTGACCAGGCGGTTCCTGTGTTTTCCAGCGAGATTGCCGGGTAGAAGGCCCCGGCTCTGATGGTATGTCTTAAGCCATTCTCACTCGGCAAGGAGCGGTATTTCAAATAGAGTTCGGTCAGGCCGAAAGCGTCTTCTACGCCGTCGGCAAAGCCGTTTCCAACCGCTGTCAGACTGAGATTCTCATTCCAATCAACTTTAGCGCTGATTGCTGCCTGAGCAACTGAAAGCTGGCTCCCTTCGTTGTAACGAAATTTTCCGATACCCCCGTTGACGTAACTGTCCTCGGCATCAGTATGACTCAGACGAAGATCAGCCATCCCTTTGAATGACAATTCGGCTGCTATTCCAGATAACGGAAAGGCCAAAAGAACTGGTAACAGGACCTTCACTGATTGCCTGCCCGGCGTGGCGGATGTTCGCTGTTGGCCAGCCATTGTTCGAACTCCTGTGCAGGAAGAGGACGGCTAATATAGTAACCCTGAGCCAGATCGCAATCGTACTCTCTTAGCCAGCTAAGAGTTTGGGCATCTTCAATGCCTTCTGCGACAACGGTCAGGCCCATATCATGGGCCAGTCGGATGGTCGATTGAACGATAATTCTGTCATCGGTGTTGTGGCAAAGCTGATCGACAAAAGAGCGATCAATTTTAAGTTCATGAACCGGTAGTTGCTTAAGCTGGGCCAATGAAGAATAACCGGTACCGTAATCGTCGATTGAGAGTTTGATGCCGGTATCGCGTATTTCACACAGCATGGCTACAGCACTTTCCGGGTCTGATACTACAGCGCTTTCGGTAACCTCCAGCGAGATAGCGTGATCGGGCAGGTTATAACGCTGCCAAACGCCTTTGAGTTCCTGCGGGAAATTGGCGTTTTTCAGGTTCTCTGCAGAGATGTTAACGGCAATGGTCAGGTCGAGCCCTTTTTCACTCCAGCGTTGGTACTGGCTGGCGGCCTCATCGACGACCCAATGTGTGAGTGAGTCGATCAAACCTGTTTGCTCAGCGATAGAGATAAAGGCATCCGGTGGAATCATCCCTCTTTCAGGATGCTGCCAGCGAACCAGTGCTTCTAGCTGATGGATCTTGTCGCTCTTAAGATCAAGCTTAGGTTGATAGAAGAGTTGAAGCTGGTTGGTCACTATGGCCGTTTTGAGTTCATTCACCAGGCTCAGGCGGTCGGCCAGGTCTGCATCCATCTCTGCCTGATAGCTCTGAATCTGTTTTCTGGCGGCTTTAGCGTGACTCAGCGCTGTATCAGCATACTGCAGAAGCTGGTGAATATTATTGGCATCATCAGGTGAGCGCGAAACACCCATTGTCAGCTGTATATGCAGTTGTATCCGGCTGCAGTCCAGCGGTGTATCCATCAGTTCGGCAATGCGTTTGTGCCAGCCCTCAATGCTTTCGTCATCATTACCGGCAACCAGCAATACAAACTCATCGGCCCCCAGGTGGACGCAGCTTTTCAGGTCAGGCAATGAACGCAGTCGTTCCCCCACTTCGCGAATCAGCGAGTTGCCCAATTCATAGCCCAGAGTATCGTTTATCGCTTTGGTGCGTTGAATATCGATATGAAAGAGTGATAACGCGCTGTCTGGCGTAACTAAACCCGATTCGGCCTGCTGAATCAGGAAGTTACGGTTTGGCATCTCCGTGAGGGGATCGTGCAATGCCCGGTGGGTGATCGCTTTTTCCCTTTCAAGCACCGCCTGTTGCATCAGGTTGAACTCGTTGGCTAGCTGGCCCAGTTCGTTGCTTTCGGTGATCACCACCGTTTTATCATAATGGCCGCCAGCGACATCTTTGGCCTGATGGACCAATCTTCTTATCGGTCGGGTGATGCTGTTTGCAAGATAATAAGCACCGAACAACGCGAGTAATACGATGACGCTCTCAAGGGTGACCAGATGCTGCCAGCTCTCACGAATCGACTGGATCAAGCCTGCCCTTGAACCGTAGATGGTGACATAGAGCTCGGAGTTACCCGTCTCGCCGATCTTTTCAGTGGCCGTAATCAGATCATCGATGTTTTCGCCTGCCAGAATCCGGTCACCATAGGTGTGTTGCGGGAGTTCGCCGGTAGGGGTTGCCGAAGCAAGCAAACGCGCCTGCATGTTGTCGCTGTTGCGGAGCATGAAATCGATATTGAAGCGGGTGAGTTCTGCGAGGCTGGCTGCCAGTGGTTGGTCTAGTCGATAGCCGAAACCGACCCAGCCGATAATGGCACTGCCACTCTTTAGTGGTGCAATGCTGAGCTGATAGAGCTCGCCATCCAGTTGATAGAGATTGCGCTGGGTCTGGTCTTCCAGCCACATTTTCTGGCCAAACCGCTCGCCTTGCTGTGGTCCTATCCGTACTTTTTTACCTTCGCTTGAGGCGTCGTATACCAACTGACCTTTGATAAATGATACAGGGTCTATAGCGATCGCCAAATCTGCCTGAATGCGCCGCCTGTGATTATTCAACGCCACCAGAAAGCTGCGGGTGTCTTCGCCAAACGCCTGCTTTAAGCCGAAATCCTTGGCTGCGGTTTCTGAGAATGCGCTGAGGTAATAGAGTCGGTTGGTTAACTCCATCTGGAATACAGAAACGGCACTGTTGATCCGGTATTCAAGCTGCTGTTGCTCTTGAGACAGGTTTGCCTGATAGACCGTCCATAATGAAGCGCCCTGAACCACGGCGATCAGGGATACGAACAGCAGAAAGACTTTCGTTCGTAGTTTCAAGGTTGGTTATTCCTCAAATCAGTAATCATCCAGAAATTCAAAATCATCTTCGCCTCTTTGTGGCGGCAGATCAGCCAAAACACCCGGAACTTTAATTGTTCTCTTAGTCTGGTCAGCATCCAGCTCTAACTCAACAGTATGCAGGTTGTCTTTAAGTAGAAGTTGCGGATGCCAGATATTCAGCTTGTAGCTATATCCCGGAATCAGATCCAGTTCAGTTGTACCTTGTGTATTGGTAGCGGCAAATAGTGGTGTATCCAGTAAAAGCAGGTGTCCACTCATCCAGTCATGAATATTGCAGCCCATTGCTATCACTTCGTGGTCCTGGCCTTCAGGCAGCTTAAACTGTTCGCTACGTTGTTTCCCTGCACCGAGCTTAAATGAAAAGCGATTATTCCCGTTCACTGAATAAATATGGTGGGTAATGTCATCCTGATTGGTGAAGTGAGTACGCTGTGTATGGTGCGCGGCCGTGACATAGGGCGCGAAGGCCCGGTTTTTCTGGCTGATGGTCACCGGGAGGGCGGGTAATGCAACCGCGGGATGTCCTGCTGGAAGTTCGGCATAGACCAGCACATCTGCCAGGGGATCACCGTTGTAGTCGAGAAAACTCAGCGGTACTGCTATAGCAGCCGGGGCGCTCATCATAGGCAGAACCGCAATCAGGCATTTAACAAAATGCTTTGAGAGATGGCTGATCGCCTGACCTTCCTTGCTACGCTCTGTCATATTTTGCCTTCTGCTAATTAATGCAAATGTAGTACAGCTGATCACTCATTACCGGACAGGAATTTGAGTATATCCGCTTTTCTGGCTGTTTATCTAAGGTTCAGCTTGGATGAGTTGTAGCGGATGAAAATGAAATGCAGCGGAAAATTTAGCAAAAATGGAAAAATAAATAGTGCTAGCCAAAGGATGTTTCGGTGTTGATATAGTGGAGAGTACAACCTCAGATATTGGTTTTCCGAAATAGAGTTTTGCAGTGACTCGTCTACAATCAACGAAGGTCAAACGATGAGAGGGCATGTGATGAAGACGATAAATGGAACCATCTTGCTGGTGGCGGCAACCTTGGTTTTATCGGGTTGTATGTCAGGGAATACAAAACCAGAACTGGCGACACAAAACTCCGGTTATCTGTCGCAGCACTACTACGGCAAGCTACAACGGGTAGATATGCCAAGCGAGCAGTTGGTTTATCGCTATATTTCGCCTGACTTCAAAGCGGAAGATTACCAACAGGTGATCGTTGATCCCGTCACTGTCTATCCGCGACCGAAAGCGACTAAAAATATGAGTGAAGCAACGCTGGTCACTTTGCGAAACAAACTCACAATTCTGATGAAAAACACGGTCAGTAAAGTACTGCCGCTAACCGAGACGCCTGATAAAGGTGTCATCCGCCTGCAAACGGCAATAACCGGGGTTAATATCTCAGATAAAGAGATGGCTGCCTATGAGTACATTCCAATCGCCTTTGTCGTCAGCTCCGTTAAAGATGCAGCAACCGGCAGGGCTCAGAGTGTAAAACTTTATCTGGAAACTAAAGCCATTGATGCCTATAGCAACCAGGTAGTTGCCGTCAGCGTTCGTCATATTACTGGTGAAGACCTGGAGAATGCACAAGCCAAGCTAAGGGCTCAGCAGTTAAATGAAGGTATCAAGATGGCTGGTAAGGATATGGCTGGGGTGCTGAAGGATATCTTCAACTAATTATGATGAGTTCGGAGGTGAGTTTCACCTCCGACTACTTGTTCTCACTGGAAACTGTTACGCCCAGTTCCTCTGCTGTCAGGTCCATAAAACGGGCTAAATCCTGACTGAATTCCTGAAAATAGGGGTTCCAGGTCAGACGTGCGTGGCTCTTGTTTTCCTCCCGGTAGCCCCAACCCGAAAACCAAACCTCTTTACCAGCAAAGCAGTCCAGTTCTTGCTGTTCATTCTGGCCATTGTTGCAGATTCGGATATCTCCCCGAATACCATAACGCTTATTCTCAGGTGAGAACAAAAGCCCCATATGGGAACCCGCGCTAATTTTCTGCTCTGGTAACTGCATCGAATAGTGCTGCACCCGAGGGATATCGGGTGGGTTATCGCCATACCAGATCAGGCGGCTGTCAGGATGAGTGAAGCTGCTCTGGAATATCTCGGCGGTTTCGTTCACGTCCACCACGCTGTCACCTTCACTGAGCAGCATGATGACCGGCTTTTCAAAGGATGTTTCCAGGTCGTCACGAGCGATCTGGGATGTCTTGTAGTAGATCGCTGCGCCGTTCATCGGCAGGGAATCATAACGGGTGATATTGGTTTCCGGGTCTATATCGGCCCAGTCGAAAAACCAGTTGGCCAGTGGTGCAAATCGAACTACCTGACTGGATGACGTGTAGGCGGGAGAGAACAGCAGTAGCCCTTCAACGTCGTTATTTCGATAAGCTTCGGACGTGACCAGGTTGGCGCCGGTTGAGTATCCGCCTAGCCAAAGCTGGTCCACTTCCGCAGCGAGCAACGCGGTGTGATGGCTGACCACCTTTTGCCAGTCCCGTAGCTCAGGCAGCATCAGATCTGCCGGTTTGCTGCCGTGTCCGGGTAGTAGCAGTGTCCTGACTAGAAATCCCTGTTGTTGTAACTCTTTCGCTACATCGGTGAAGGAGTAGGGGGAATCACCAAGCCCGTGAACCAGCAGAACGCCTTTGCGGCTATCAACGGCAGGTTTCAATTCATATGGGCTGTTCAGCTCAATCTCGAGTTCCGCGTTATCACTGAGGAATACACGGTTTTCTTCGAGCCAGCCTTTGGTTACGGCAACATAGTCCTCGAAAGTCGCCTGATTATAGGCAGATAGCGCTGTGGATGGCTGATAGACGGGATCGACGGGCGTCGAAGAACATGCCGTAAGCAGCAGTAGGGTGATTGTCGCTAAGTGAAGAGGGCGTATTGGCATGCTGGTCTCGCTTGGGGCTTCAGTTTATGAGTCTCGCCTGATCCCCGTGAAATAAATGTCGAGCGGTAACTGGGCAGCGCTGTTAAAGGCGCTTTAGCACGATTTATTGTACGGCAGTCTGGTCTGTTGTGATCATGCTACGGTGTAAAGTTATGTATAGATTTGGCGCCTGGTCGCTATATTCAATATCACCGGAAACATGGAAATGTCATGAAACTGTTATATTTTGGTAATAAAATATTCGACTTTTGTTTTATGTCACAGCTGATGTGGAAGGGAATAAATGGCTAAGATCTGGTCCGTATTCTGGCAGTTTCTGATGTTAGGCTTTGTGAGCTTTGGTGGACCCGCGGCACATATTGGTTACTTTCAGCGGACTTTTGTTGAGAAGCTAAAGTGGTTGGATGATAACGCTTATGCTCGTCTGGTCTCGTTGAGCCAGTTCTTGCCGGGGCCGGGCTCAAGTCAGGTCGGTTTTGCGCTGGGCTTAAGGCAAGCCGGGCTTGCCGGTGGAATTGCTGCTTTTACCGGTTTTACCCTGCCGTCATTCCTGGCGCTCTATCTGCTGGCTGTTGCAGGAATGGGCTACTACGACGAGCCATTGGTGCAAGGTATTATTCATGGCCTGAAACTGCTGGCGGTGGTGGTAGTTGCCGATGCCACCCTGAATATGTCCCGTTCATTCTGTAAAGAGCCTGTGACCCAGGTGATCATGGTGCTGGTAGCCTTTGCACTACTGGTATTCCCGGGGCTGCTGACACAGATGCTGGTGCTGATTCTGGCTGCTATTGCTGGAATGACTTTGTTCCGGGGTGAGATCACCCAGTCCGGCCAAAAGAATGGTGTTAGCTGGCTGCCGCTGGCCATCTTTGCACTGCTATTTGCGGCGACCCCAATGCTCGCTGCGCTATCGCCGTTAGCTAAACTGTTTTCGGATTTCTATCAGGCAGGCAGTCTGGTATTTGGTGGTGGTCATGTAGTGCTGCCGTTGCTGCAGCAATCGGTTGGTGAAATGATGTCCACTGATCGCTTCCTCGTCGGATACGCCGCGGCGCAGGCTGTACCGGGGCCTATGTTTACCATGGCGACCTTCCTCGGTGCAGATCTGTTTACCGACTCTCCATTTACCGGTGCGCTGGTGGCTACACTGGCTGTATTTCTGCCCGGTTTCATGCTGGTACTGGGTTTGCAGAAAGCCTGGGAATCACTGGCTGAGCGTCCTAAAGTAGCGGGGGCGATATGGGGGATTAATGCGGCTGTGGTCGGGTTGTTGCTCTCGGCGCTCTATTCGCCGGTATTTGTCAGTGCAGTGAAGGAACCGCTGGATATGGCGCTGGTGATTGTGGGGTTCTTGCTGTTACGACAAAAGCTACCGATAGTCGCGTTGGTTGCCGGATTTGCTGTTGCCGGAGCGGCGTTAAGTTAAGGCAAAAGATGATGTTTTGCGGGCAGGCTAACCTGCCCGTAACTGTACTCAAAGACTTCAGGCCTGCTGTTCACTGAATCTGAAGTAATTAAGAATGGCTTCTTCATTCTGTTCAAGCCACTGCTGCTGTTCTTTGTCCTGAAGGATTAACGCCAGTGCGCTCTCAAGTTCCGCAGCAAGATTGATGTTCATCTTGTTCGCCTTATCCAGCAGGTCTCCATTGATCTGCAGTTGTGTGGTTTCTTTAGGCGCGCGGATATCATAGAGGTTTTGCATTGTTATTTTTCTCCGTGGTTTTCCAACAGGTCCTGGGTCAGGTGGCGGTTCCGATACTCCCGTGGGGAGCAACCGTAAAATTGCTTGAAGCGGCGACTGAAGTGGCTGGGGTTTGAGAACCCCAGATCGAAGCAGAGCGCTGTAATCTGATCGCCCTTAACTAATCGTTGTGCAGCCTGTTCCATGCGAAGCTGATGCTGCAGTTCGCCGGGTGTACAGCCCAGCTGGCGATTGAATTCGTTATAGAGTCGACTGCGGCTCATACAACCAAGCTGGCAGAGCATATCGATATCCAGTGGTTGGTTGAGGCCATTCCGAATCAGCTCAAGAATAGTGTTCAGGCCGGAAGCATCCGGTTGTTCGGCACAGTAACCTAACAGTAGTTCTCGCCCCTGATGACGCAGCATACGGACAACAAGTTCGGTGACGCTCAGGTCGATCATCAGTTCGCGGTCAGGGTGATTCTCGGTATAAACATGCACCATGCGCTCCAGCAGCGACTGGGTGGCCGTGGCGTGATGGGTATGAAGATACTCCGGACGATACTCCCATTCGCCGATCGTCTGTGGCATCTGATAGTGCTGATTCATCCGGTCAGCAATAGTTTTGACCCGTTCTTTGCTGATCTCGATGGTCAGGCAGGTGGTCGGCTGGTTGTCGCAGGCACCGGGAAAGTCGATCTCAACTTCCTGACCGGGCGCCATGACAAAAGATTCATGTGGTAGAAACTGCTCGCCGATGGTTCGGTGGTGGCTGTGCATAATCTTGCGGCCACTGATCATGCCGCAATAGAGCAACTGATCCGCTTGCAATTTCACACGCTCAGCCGGGCGATAGGTGTCGTAGATAGATAGCTCGGAGCCGGGGCCTGCAAAGGTGATCTGGTTCTCAACCAGCACTTGCGGGCGGCGCAATTCTGTCAGTCGTTGTGATTGAATCATATCACCAGTCCGTTGCTTTTCTTTTTATTGTTGGGGAGTGATGCCTTCAATGGCCGGACGTGACTCCCGAATTTGTGCGGTGCAGCAGAATCTTGTGCAAGAGTTCTGGACTCTGAGAACAGTTCTTACCCTTTGATCAGATTATTCTGCTTGTTCCCCCCGTAAAGGGTAACCGCTTAGACCTTAGTGCAACGTTATGCGCTTTGGCTCAAAAAAACAACAACAAAGGTGTGGCAAATGATTTATGCACAACCCGGTTCAGCAGACGCAGTTATCTCCTTTAAACCACGTTACGGTAACTTCATTGGCGGCGAATGGGTCGCGCCTGTAAAAGGCCAGTACTTCACCAACCACACGCCTGTAACAGGTGAAGCTATCTGTGAAATCCCACGCTCGACTGCAGAAGATATCGAGCTGGCACTGGACGCTGCGCACAAAGCAAAAGCTGCTTGGGGTGCGACTTCCGTAACTGAACGCTCTAACATCTTGCTGAAAATCGCTGACCGTATCGAAGAAAACCTGGAAGCTCTGGCTGTCGCTGAGACTTGGGACAACGGTAAAGCAGTGCGTGAAACTATGGCTGCAGACGTTCCACTATCTGCTGACCACTTCCGCTACTACGCTGGTTGCATCCGTGCACAGGAAGGTTCTGTAGGCGAAATCGACGCTAACACTGTTGCTTACCACTTCCACGAGCCTCTGGGTGTTGTAGGTCAGATCATCCCTTGGAACTTCCCACTGCTGATGGCTGCATGGAAACTGGCACCAGCACTGGCAACCGGTAACTGCATCGTACTGAAGCCTGCTGAGCAGACACCTTCTTCTATTCTGGTACTAATCGAAGCGATTCAGGATCTGCTGCCACCAGGCGTACTGAACGTTGTTAACGGCTTCGGTGCTCAAGCAGGTCAGGCGCTGGCGACCAGCACTCGCATCGCTAAGATCGCATTCACCGGTTCTACTCCTGTTGGTTCTCACATCCTGAAATGTGCTGCAGAGAACATCATCCCATCCACTGTAGAGCTGGGCGGTAAGTCGCCAAACATCTACTTCGAAGATGTGATGGCTCAGGAAGATGAGTTCATCAGCAAAGCGGTTGAAGGTACTGTACTGGCATTCTTCAACCAGGGTGAAGTTTGTACTTGTCCATCCCGTCTGCTGGTGCAGGAAAGCATCTATGACGAATTCATCGGTAAAGTGATCGAGCGTATTGGCCAGATCAAGCGTGGTAACCCGCTTGATACTGAAACTATGGTCGGTGCTCAGGCTTCTCAGGAACAGTTCGACAAGATCCTGAGCTATCTGGAGATCGGTCGCAATGAAGGCGCTGAAGTACTGACCGGTGGCGGTGTTGCATCACTGTCATCCGATCTTTCTAACGGCTACTACATCGAGCCAACACTGCTGAAAGGCGACAATAGCATGCGCGTCTTCCAGGAAGAGATCTTTGGCCCAGTAGTCTCAGTAACTACCTTCAAAGATGAAGCTGAAGCGCTGGCGATCGCGAATGATACTGAGTTCGGTCTGGGGGCTGGCGTATGGACTCGCGACATGAACCGCGCTTACCGCATGGGTCGTGGTATCGAAGCAGGCCGTGTATGGACCAACTGCTACCACCAGTACCCAGCACACGCTGCATTCGGCGGTTACAAGAAGTCAGGTGTCGGTCGTGAAACTCACAAGATGATGCTGGATCACTACCAGCAGACAAAGAATATGCTGGTGAGTTATGACATTAATCCATTGGGCTTTTTCTAAAAAGCACTTTCCTTGAGTACGACTTGTGACGCTCCTTCGGGAGCGTTTTTTTTGTTCCGCCAGATGGCGGGTCATGGGGGGGAGTTTTGTGCGTTAAGTTGTTTTTGTCGGGGCGACTTATCGTCGAGAATTCTTTTGTGATTTTTATTCCGCCTGCTGGCGGGTTAAGGGGAACGTACTGACTGCTCCCCTTAACAATCCCCAAGCAGCCCACCGCTTGGTTGCCTTCGGCAACTTCCCTGCGTGTTTCGCCCAAATACGAAATCCTGAAACTCGCCCTTTGGGCTCAAACACTCAGGATTTTATTCGTATTCGGTCTGCAATACTCGGCTGTGCGGAAGGGGAGTTTGGTGCGCTTAGTGGCTTTTGTGGAACCTGACGAACTGCCGTGAATAGCATTCTGAATGCGCGTTTATCGATACGCGTTTCTGATTCCCCAGCAGTGTCAGGAAAGCATGCGCTCCTGTGCATAAGTGATCACCGAAATCTGTATTCATACACAGTATATTTTCATCTATCCAAAAGGTATGCTCAAATATACCTAACAAATGCACATTTAAATCTGGATTCCTTAGAAGAAATCGTTCAGTATCAAACGATTACGGATATAGTGCTGAGGATACTGCGCACAACAAATCACACATATACGCATGCTCGTTTTTTACGGAGGAGAAATGGCGGCGCTATCTGAAAGTTCATATTTTTCAGCTTGTTATAGCTATTCCATCTCTCGGCCCTTCGAGCAAAAACGCGCATGCGCAGTATTATAATGTTATACCCAAAGCGAGGAATCAATGATCGAGGAAATATTTACATGCATTCAGTGATCGTCTATGGCTTTCCGATCATACTGGTCTCATTCGAAGCTCTACTTAGAAATTTGGTTAATGTCGATACATTTGGGTTTGTAGGGCCTACTTTGGCTGCGACTGGAATTTCATTCTTAGTGCCTTTAACTAAGTTAAAAGAATTTGAGTTTGAGACCAAAGAGGGAGAGCGCTGGGTCAAAGTGTCCAGAAGAGACCAGATTTTCGTAAACCTGATGTGGCTGCTTTTGTTTGTTTCTCTATTTGTCTGGTTTTGGGTTTGTACGTTATCAATTCAAACATCTTCAGCCATGCTATTAGGTTTTCCTGCTCAAATATTGGCTGGAGCAGCTCTATATATAGTTAGCATCGTTCTTAGTACTGTTAAGGAGTTTATGTGATGAATCTTGATCTTATGAGCTTTTTAATTGGTATTCTATCGTCAATCATTGCTGTTGTTTCTGTTTATTTTACGAAGAGAATAGCTAGGAATAACTTAGAACAAAAAATCGTTACGTTGAAAAACAGTAGCGGAGGTTCAATAGAAATAGTTACTGAAAATAATGGGGATAAAAATATACGCTCTTACTTTCAGGACGCAATTGAATACGAGAAGTCCGTTGCAAACATACTTAGAGGTCTTAACTATGAAGTAGAAGAGGCTTCACTTAACTCGCCTGATAAGGGATACGATATACTTTTGCGATCGGGAGATAAGCTTGTGGCTATCGAAGTTAAGTCACACTCAAAACCTCTCTCAGCAAATGTAATAAAGGATACGTTAAGTAAGATTCCAAGTAACATCAGTGATGCGTTATATGTTTCTAAAAATGGTTTCTCTAAAACATCTATGGATTATATTGAGAGTGTGAATAAGAGCATTGCATTAGCAAGTGGTGAGAACGAAGATCTTGAGAAAAGTATCAAGATCGCGCTGGAGTCAAAAGGTATAACAAGCCAAGCAAGTGGGACGCACTAACGTGCACCCCTTCTCGGAGCGTTAAATATAATTGGATCCTATGACGCCATTAGAACAATTTGTCCAAGAAGGATACAAAGTCTTCTCAGGCTACGAGAGACCTCCTCAGTGTATTGATCATCAAGGTGACCCCGAATATAAAAAGCATGAAGAAAGCCTACAGGGTGTTACGTGCTCGACCATGGAAATAAAGCATCTAGGGCACATTGGTTGGGGGCCACTTTATGCTCTTGGCCCAGAAGCAGTAGCTCACTTTATGCCAAAACTCATAGAATTTTCGGTTCAAGGTAAAAACGATAAGCTAGGTGAACCTTTCATGGTTCGTTTCATAACTGCTTTCGGTACAGAGTGGGATAGCGGAAAGTTCCTTTTATTTGGGTACACTCAAAGAGAGTTTATGTTTAGAACATTCCTATTACTCAAAGGGCTGTACTACGACCGCTTTAAAGAACTCGGCTATAAGGAAGAGCTTGATGAAGCTATTGAACAATGGGAAATGTAACAAAGCGGTCGACGTTCGCCAGAAAACTGACTGGATCTCCGCAAACTAAGCTTGCTGCGGCCCTTTAGCGCGGCGTTACGCAGGGTAGATACCCATGGATAGGACTCGTAACTGGCACAACAAAAGATCCGAAGAAGCTTTAGCAGCGCTAGGGACTAGCGCTGAGGGCTTGAGCGAGTCGGATGTAAAGCAGCGACTGGCTGATCTGGGTCTCAACAAGTTACCCGAACCCAAGCGTAAGCACGTTGTGCTGCGGTTCCTCTCTCACTTCCACAATATCCTGATATACGTGCTGCTCGGTGCTTCCGTGATTACGCTATTTTTGGGGCATCTTGTGGATACATCTGTAATCATCGCTGTGGTGATTATTAACGCCATTATCGGATTCTTGCAGGAGGGTAAGGCGGAAAAAGCCATGGATGCGATACGGCATATGCTCGCATTAAGGGCTGCGGTTATCCGTGATGGCAAGCGTCAAACGATAAAGGGAGAGGAGCTGGTTCCTGGCGATATAGTGTTGCTGGAAGCAGGGGATAAGGTGCCTGCAGATCTGCGTTTGCTGGAGAGCCACGGTCTGCAGGTTCAGGAATCCATTCTTACCGGCGAATCGGTGGCGGTCGAAAAGCAAACCTCAGTGGTGGATGAGCAGGCTGCACTGGGGGATCGTGTTTGTATGGCGTTCAGTGGCACCACCGTTACTTATGGTCAAGCGATGGGTGTGGTCGTAGGCACAGGGGCAAATACTGAAGTGGGGCGTATCAGTGGCTTGCTCTCCACAGTGCAGACACTTAATACGCCGTTGCTGGCTCAGATCTCGGTGTTCGCCCGTTGGTTGACGCTGTTTATTATCGTGATCGCCCTATTGATATTAGGGCTGGGGCATTTTCTTTCACCGCTCGCCTTTAGTGAGCTGTTCATTGCGGTGGTGGGGCTTTCTGTCGCTGCGATTCCAGAAGGTTTGCCCGCGGTATTAACCATTACCCTGGCTGTTGGGGTACAGGCGATGGCGAAACGCAATGCTATCGTTCGGCGCCTTCCCGCCATTGAGACGCTGGGCTCGGTATCAGTGATCTGTTCTGACAAAACCGGAACGCTGACGCGCAACGAGATGAACGTCACTTCCGTTGTCACCAGTGAAGCACGCTTTGATATTACGGGTATTGGGTATGAGCCTGTTGGCGATGTTATATGTCATCAGCAGGCGGTTGAGGTTGAGCGTCATTCAATACTCAAAGATCTGGGCCTTGCGGCTGCGCTTTGTAACGATGCTGAGTTGGTTGAACAGGAAGAGGGCTGGGTTGGCCATGGCGATCCGATGGAGGCCGCCTTGCTGGCGTTTTCCGGCAAGATTCGTTCAGGCGAAGGTGATGTACGTGAACACTGGTCGCGGACGGATGTAATTCCTTTTGATTCCAAACACAAATACATGGCGACGCTTAATCATGACCATGATAACCACGCTTTCATTTTTTTGAAGGGGGCGCCAGAAGTCATTCTCTCCATGTGCAGTGATCAGGGTGCCAATAATAGTGAAAGTGCATTATTGGATATCGATTACTGGCATGAGAAGGCGGCTGCAATTGCCGCTGAGGGCCAGCGGGTGCTGGGCTTTGCCGTGAAAAGGGTGGAGCCGGAGCATACTGTGCTTGAGCACTTTGATGTTCAGGACTCACTTGTGTTTCTGGGGTTGGTGGGTCTTATTGATCCTCCGCGATCCGAAGCAATAGACGCTATCGCCGAATGCCACAGGGCTGGTATAGATGTGAAGATGATCACCGGCGACCATGCCGGTACGGCATCTGCTATCGGTAAACAGCTGGGTTTGTGGCATGCGGATAATGTCCTGACCGGGCAGCAGTTGGATAAGCTGGATGATACTGAACTTGAAACCCGAATAGGTCAGACCGGTATTTTTGCTCGCACCAGCCCGGAACATAAACTGCGTTTAGTGATGGCGCTTCAGGCGAATAATATGACAGTTGCGATGACGGGGGATGGTGTCAATGATGCCCCGGCGTTGAAGCGAGCAAGCGTCGGTATTGCCATGGGGAAAAACGGAAGCGAAGCGGCAAAAGAAGCTTCTGAAATTGTGCTGGCCGACGATAATTTTGCAACTATTGTTGCCGCCGTTAAGGAAGGTCGAACGGTTTACGACAATATAAAAAAGGTGATCAGTTGGACGCTTCCAACCAACGCAGGCGAGGCGATGACCATCATACTTGCCCTACTGCTGGGCTGGAGTCTGCCGATTACACCTATCCAGATTCTCTGGATTAATATGATTACCGCCGTAACCCTCGGCATTGCCTTAGCCTTTGAGCCGTCCGAAAAAGGCACTATGCAGCGGCCGCCACGCGATCCTGGTCAAGGGCTGCTTGGTGGTGGTCTGATATGGCATATAGTATTTGTCTCAAGCCTGTTCCTAGGCTGTGTATTTGGTGCTTATGAGTACGCCATTATGCAAGGCTATTCGGAAAATCTGGCGCGTACTATGGCGATGAATACACTAGTCGCTCTGGAGATTTTCCATCTGTTATTCATCCGTAACATGAATGCACGGTCGTTAAGCTGGGAGGCGCTGTTTGGTACCCGAGTGTTATGGGTATTGATCGGCACAGTTGTGATCGGACAGGCTGCAATGACCTACCTGCCCTGGTTCCAGAGCGTATTCGAGACTGAAGCTTTAGGCTTCTTTGACCTGATATTTATCCTGTTAACCGGTGTGGTGTTATTTGCGGTCATTGAGCTGGAAAAACAGTTCCGCCTTCGTGTATTGAAGTGAAGTTTTTAACTGCTATCGGTAGTGGTGTGGGTCACTCACGGCACTTAAAGGAGATCGGAGTTAGAAAAGCTGTTCTTATTAGAGATCTTTGGTGTGAAAGAGAGGGATGGGGCAGCCTAATTTTCTAGCTATGGTTACCCGAAGTCTCTGAGTTCCAAACAAGCAGGCATCAGCGGGAGCAGCGAACCATACACCCGATGATGCCTATTCATAAATAAGCCTGTAAAACGGCTAATAACTTAACCGATCGATAGTACCGTTTTGCCTACTCGGCCACGGGTTGTCAGGTATTCGTGCGCTTGAGCTGCTTCTTCGAGTGGAAAGACTTTATCCAGAATCACCTTAAGTTTGCCCTGTTCTACCAGTTTGTTGAGGTGATGAAGACGCTCTGCTGCCGGAGTCATGTAGACCAGATGGATTTCGGCATTCTTCGGCCAGAGGGCCAACAGATCCTGCGGTGGGCAGTAGTCAGCTAAAGATATGATTCTGCCGTAAGGCGCTAATACTTCTCCTGCTTCGGCGATTGCGTTGCCTGCGACTGTATCAAGCACTATATCAACGCCGTTAATGGCGGCTTCGCTTAATTTCTCGCTGAAACGCTCATCTTCATAATCAAGTGCGTAATCGGCACCCAGACTACTGAGTAATGGTAGGTTTTGTTCTTTGCCAGTTGTAATCACGGTGCAATCCATCGCTTTTGCGATTTGGATCGCAATATGGCCTACACCGCCAGCTCCGGCATGTATAAGCACTGTCTCTCCGGCTTGTAGTCTTCCTCTGTCGATTAGCGCTTCCCAGGCGGCGGAGCCTATAAGTGACAAGGCGGCGGCCTGGTTAAAATCCAGAGGCTGTGGAATAGGGGCGGCCAGTGCTGCATCAACCACACAGTACTCGGCATAAGTGCCTTCGCCATTAAAAATGGCCGGTACAAAATAGACCTGATCCCCAACGGAAAAATCAGTTACGTCTTCTGCTACTGCTTCAACGATGCCAGCGCCGTCGAAGCCTAAGCGGAAGGGCAGTGGCGTTAGGGCTTGATAGTGACCTTCTCTGATTTGAGCATCCACTGGGTTTACAGAGCATGCCTTTAGTTTTACCAGCAGCTGTCCTGCCTGAGGCTCTGGTTTAGGGGCCTCAATTAACTCAACCGCAGAGGCTGAACCAAAGTTGTTAATTTGTACGGCTTGCATAGATGGAGCTCTCTTTTCATTGATCGATAAATTTATCGAGTAGCGTTAGAGGGGAACCGCGAAGTGGGAAATTCATTCGGGAAGCGCTGGCCAGACCAAATAGGTTTACCAGCAGCATGTCGACCAGGCTTTCGATATCTGTGTTGTACTGAGCTGAAGCCAGGTTCTTAAACCGCTCAGTCAGTGCTTGGCGAAACCGGTTATTACTCTGTTCCACACGTGCCTTAAATTCGTCGGGCAGTGTGTCGCCCTCAATTGCGCAATTGAACATAAAGCAGCCTGGGGGAGTGTCTTCAGAGTCAAAACGCTGGTTGGCGAACTGCAAAAAGTTTCGCACTGCATCGCTAACTTTATCGCCGCTGAAGCTTTCAATCATGGGTTGCTCATAGCGCTCTTCATAGAGAGCCAGGCATTGGGTCAGCAGAGCATTTTTGTTGCCAAATGCGCTGTAGAGACTGGTCTTACTTAGCTTTAATGCCTTGGCAATATCATCTAACGACAGCCCGCTGGAACCGTGTGTCCAAATAAGAATGAGGATTTTCTCAAGAGCCTGGTCTTTGTCGAATGTTCTGGGTCTGGCCATCTTAATCATGCTTTTCTTAAGTTATGTACTGGATAGTACATAATGAATCTGGCTGGCACAATATCAATAATCGAATCCCTGTTCTCAAGGCGTTAGCTGTCTCGAGAATGGCCTTATTCGCCGGAGCAACAAGAAATATGTTTAACTGGGTTCAAATAGTTGCTCAGTACAGTCGTTCTGCGAGCGTTAGCCATCTCGGCAATGGAGTTCGATAAATGAGAAAAGAGGAAGTATTAGAGGCTGAAGAAGCTTTGAAGTCAGCGATGGAGTCATCTGATCTAGATCTACTTGATCGATTGATTGATGACGCACTGATATTCACGACGCACTACGGTGAAGTCATCTCAAAGGTCGATGATCTCAACATACACCGCAGTGGTGATCTGGTATTCGAGCAGATTGATTTACAGGATCGTCAGGTCTTAATTCGTGAGGGTGCCGCTGTGGTTTCGGTGACAGCAATGATAAAGGCTAGATTCTGCGGTGACAGAGCCGATGGAAACTTCAAATTCACCCGTGTGTGGTCAAAATCAGACGGCGCATTGCGAGTGATTGCCGGGCATGCCAGTAGTAAAAACTAACAGACAGATCAAAGACCGCTTGCAGGCATTGCTTGCTGCGGTTCTTTATCCTAAGCGCGAATGGCGCTTGTACCCAACCAACACTAAATACCTTCTTTGCCTCGTTTTTCCAGGTTATCTATCTCTACGCGAAATATAAGTACTTCCCGCTGATGGATAATCGAAATCTGATCAGGTTATGAATAACCCAACTTATCGCTGGCTTATCGATTTCTCTAATGGTTGTTGTGGATAGGGTGCGGTTACTGAAGGATCTGAAGAGGGTTCACTTCAGCATTAGGGAGACGGTTATGAATTTCGATAAAGCCTTCGCGTATAAAAGATGGGCTAATGCCGAGTTGCTAGATTTTGGTGGCCGTCAGTTAGCTGCCTTGCCGGCAGAAGAGGCGGAGTTTTTTGTGCGAATTCTTAACCACACCACCGTTGTCGATAGTTTGTTTATTAGCCGTATTAAGGGGGAGGAGGAAAAATACGATGCGGATAACACAGTTGAGACGCCTTCGATTGATGAACTGAAACAGCGCATGGATGAGCATGATTCCTGGCTGGTTAGCTACGCCGAAAATATATCTGAAGCTGAGTTAGCGCGAACTATCTCTTTTGAATTTGTCGATGGTGATAAAGGGCGGCTGCAGGTATCTGAGATACTGTTGCACCTGCTAACGCATGGAAGTAATCATAGAGGGATGGCGTCCAGGGTTTTGTCTTCACATAAGCTTGATCGGCCAAGGGATACCTTCACCCGATACTTGCATCAGGCTGAGCCAGAAAGAAGGGGTTAGAAGATTAGACCTTTGCCGACAGCTACGCCGAATTTCCAAGGAGGGGCTATGCCTTACATGATCTATGCGATGGATCATCCGGGAATGGAACAGCTAAGGGAGGAGCAGCGAGAGGCTCATCGGAATCACCTTAGATCTGCAGGTGAAAAGCTACTAGGCTCCGGAGCCTTGCTTGACGATGATGGTGAGACAATCATCGGTGGCTTATCCATTCTGGATACGGAAGATAAAGATGAAGCACAGCTATTTGTTAATGAAGACCCTTATAGTGGCGCGAATATTCGAAAAGCGACTGTGATAACTAAATGGAGAAGGCGGTGGCTGGACGGAGACTTTCTGGATAGCTGTTCGCGCGTTGAGGACTGAGTATATGTATACCGGTAGTTGTCTGTGTGGTTCTGTTGCTGTTTCGGTAGAGGCTGATTTTTCTACAGTGGAGTTTTGCCACTGTTCAGTCTGCAGGAAAGCGCATTCTTCAGCTTTTGCTATTGGTGTCACTATTAGTAGTGATGAGTTTAATGTTACGGCCGGTAGAGAGCTGCTGTCTGAATACCAGTCATCAGAAGGCAAGTTTCGGGTATTCTGCAGTCGCTGTGGTTCCCATATGTATGCATATCGGCCAGCAGCACCTCAAAATGTCAGGCTCAGGCCCGCTATTCTCGATACCGACCTTAACCAGTTCTCGGTGAAGCATATATTCGAAGAATCTAGTGGTGTTCTGAACCAGAGTAAGACTTAGATTCTAACTAACCGGAGCTTCTGCCGTTGGTTGCTCCCGTGAAAACAGGATGTGGCGTCAATAACGGGCTTTCCCACAACGCTCGCTTTAATCCAATATCAGCGATTTTTTGATGCGGATTTGGTAGTAATAATGCTCCGTTGATGACGGTATGCTGATCTTTTAAGGAGGAAATCATGGTCACTTGTTATCTTCGGTATGTCATAGATCCACGTAAGGTTGAGCAGTTCGAGCATTACGGTAAATTGTGGATTCCGCTGGTGGAGCGTTTTGGCGGGCAGCATCATGGTTATTTTCTGCCGTCAGAAGGGGCCAATAATATCGCGTATGCGCTCTTTACCTTCCCTTCGCTAGCTGCCTACGAACAGTATCGTAAAGACTCAATGGAAGATGCCGAGTGCCAGGCGGCCTTTGCTTACGCCCGTGATACCGATTGTATCGTCAGCATTGAACGCAGCTTTGTGCGCCCGGTTTTTGAATAAGACATTTTGAAAGTACGCTTACTGAGTCTGAGTGATAGTCAGCGGCTGCTTAGGTTTGAGCTGCAAAACCAACACTGGTTTGAACAATTTATAGAGCCGCGTCCCGAGGGCTTCCTGACCCAAGAGGGGATCGAAGCCCACTTGCGTTGGTGTCTGTATCAGCGGCAGCACCGTCGAATGTATCCCATGATCATTGAAAAACAGTCTGGAGATATCGCGGGTCGGGTAAACCTGTATAAGGTCGATCTGGCAATCGGCAATGGGTGGTTAGGCTATCGCATTGCCGAGTCTGCGGTGGGTTCAGGTCTGGCCAGCAGGGCGGTGGCAGTGGCTATTGATAAAGCCCGTAAGCTGGGATTGCGCAGTTTAACGGCGACAGCCTCTGTCGAGAACATTGCTTCACAACGGGTTTTGATAAAAAACGGTTTTGCCGCCGGTAATACTATACCTGAGGGGGCTATTCTTACCGACCGTAGGCTGGATCTGATCGAGTTTCGGCGTCCTCTCTGAGCCGAAACTCGATACTGTAAATAATCAGCTACCTATTATTCCAGATGTTCAATCACTGCTGTTTCAGGCAGTAACGCTGAAAACTCCTCGACAAAGGTATCGGCCAATTTACTGGGGGTGGATACCGGCGGGTACATCAGCAGGAAGTCATAATAGATAGGGGCTTTGATTGGTCGGTAGCAAAAGTCCGGGTGTTCGAAGCTCTCTGCGTTCACTATATCTACGATAGAAACCCCATGGCCTCTGGCAACCAGATCACAGGCGACTTGTGATAGCGAGGTCTGTATCTGACATTTTGGCCGCACTCTTTGCGCACTGCAGAGATTATTAAACTGGCGGATGATCTGACTCTGCTGGCTCAGTTCTATCATCTGTTCCCCATCCAAATCTTCTATGCCGATCTCTTGCAGCTCTGAAAAGCGATGCTCTCTGTGAAATGCGCATACACAGGGCAGCTGAAAACGTGTTCTACGTTGTGAGCCAGTTTGCAAAGGAACGGAGTTCGCCTGGACGAAGCCCAGATCAACCTGATGTTCCTGCAGTAGATCAACAATCATCGGCGAAGAGTGGATCTCAATGTGTAGTGCCAGATCCGGATGTTCCGCGACTACTTTATCGACCACTTCTGGTACTAATGAGCAGCCTAATGCTGGCATAGCGGCGATTCTGAGGCGCCCTGACTGCAATTCCTGAATCTGTTTTGCTGCCTGACGGACTTTATCAAAGCCGATAAAGGAGCGTTCCACTTCCTGATAGAGTGCGAGTGCTTCGCGGGTCGCGACCATGCGGCCTTTTTCGCGGGTGAAGAGTTTAAAACCAAGTTCTTCACTCAGGTCTTTGATCATTCTGCTCATCGCAGGTTGCGATATATCCAGTGTCAGTGCGGCTGCCGTCATGCTGCCATTCAGTACAACTTCCCTGAATGCCTCTATCTGTCGGGGAGTCATCTTTATCTCCGAATCTTAAAAGCGTTCCGGTCACTGTAGCACTATAATATTGGGTTATAAAGTTTTGATTTTAGTGCTCTGGCGTTATGTTAGTATTGCTCTTGTTGAGTACTTTTTGAACACCAGACATAACAATTATAAGGACAGACGAATGAAACTCTCTCGCACTCAAATTAGCGCCCTGGCCGTTGGCAGCTTGTTATCGGTTTCATCAGTTCACGCCCAGGATACGCTTTACTTTGCGGCCTACGGCGGTTCCAGCGAAAAGATATTCAAGGAAAAAATTCTTCCTAAATTTGAAGCCGAACATAATGTGAAAGTGCAGTATGTGGCCGGTAACTCCACCACTACTCTGGCTCGCCTGCAGGCTCAGCGTAATAAGCCGGAGATTGATGTTGCCCTGATTGATGAAGGTCCGGTATTCCAGGCGATTTCGATGGGTCTGTGTGACACGGTTGATGAGAAAACCTACGACCTTGTGCATCCACTGGCCCGCCTGACCGAAGATAAGGCGGTGGGTCTTGGGATTATCGCGACTGGTTTAGCCTATAACGCCGAGTATTTCGCCGAGCAGGGCTGGGATGCGCCGTCTTCATGGCGTGATCTGGAAGATCCCCGTTTTAAAAGTAAGCTCTCTGTGCCGCCGATCACCAACGGTTACGGTCTGATCTCACTAGTCATGGAAGCACGTATTCATGGCGGCGGTGAAGAGAATATTGATCCGGGCTTTGATGTTTTTGAAAAGGTGATTTCGGAAAACGTGCTTAACTTCGAGCCATCTTCCGGAAAAATGTCCGAACAGTTCCAGAACAAAGAGATCGTGCTTTCTGTCTGGGGCAGCGGACGTGTTAAATCCCTCGCCGATACCGGTTTCCCGGTGAAGTTCGCTTACCCTAAAGAAGGTGCTGCTGCGCTGATGACCACTGCGTGTCCGGTGGCGGGTAGTGACATGCCTGAGTTGAGCCAGAAGCTGGTGCGCTATCTGGTATCCGACGAAGTACAGGGCATTCTGGCACGTGATAAGGCCTGGGGCCCAACCAATAAAACAGTAGAACTCTCTCCTGAGCTGGCTGCTACCCTTCCTTATGGTGAGGCGGTGAAGACTCTGACTCCTATCAAGTGGGATATCGTCAATAACAACCGCTCGGCCTGGACCAAGCGTTGGAATCGTAGAGTCGAATAAGCCACTGATGTACGCCGGTAGCTAATGGCTGCCGGTGTCAGCAAAGCCGCGCCTGGTGCTCTGTTCAGCCACGGCGCTGCATTATCGCTTCCGACATGGTAAGCCCCGGGGTTGCTCCGGGGGCGGGCTGCTGCGGCTGTGGTCGCAGTCTGTTCCCGCATCTATCTGCACACACTATTTAAGACAAGACGCCACTCATGTCCTACCTGCATCTGAATAACATATCTAAACACTTCGATAACTTTGTTGCTGTCGATCAGGTTAATTTGTCTGTTGAAAAAGGCGAGTTTATTAGTTTATTGGGGCCTTCCGGTTGTGGCAAAACGACAACGCTGCAAATGATTGCAGGGTTTCTGCAACCGACCCAGGGCTCTATCGTTCTCGATGGTGAAGACATCACCAATCTAAAACCTAACGCCCGTGGGCTAGGGATTGTTTTCCAGAAGTACGCGCTTTTTCCGCATATGTCGGTGCTGGAAAACGTCGCTTTTGGCCTGGAAATGCGCAAGGTGCCTAAAGCCGAACGCCTTGAGCGGGCCAGAGAAGCATTGGAAATGGTGCGTCTGGGTGCTTTTGTATCACGCTATCCGCGCCAGCTTTCCGGTGGCCAGCAGCAGCGTGTCGCCCTTGCCCGAGCATTGGTTATTGACCCGCACCTGTTGCTGCTTGATGAGCCGCTCTCAAACCTTGATGCCAAGTTGCGTGAGGATATGCAGCTGGAGCTGCATGAGATTCAACGCAGGGTAGGGACCACAACCATTATGGTGACCCACGATCAGTCTGAAGCGCTGGCGTTGAGTGATCGGGTGGTGGTGCTACAGGATGGCCGTATTGAGCAGATCGATAAGCCGTTCGATGTGTACGAGTACCCGAAAAGTGACTTTGTCTCCTCTTTCCTGGGTAAAAGTAACGCGCTTGAGGGGACTGTTACTAATGGTCTTTTGCAGATCGGTCAGCAGCAAATTGCCGTTGCCGGTGTGGGCGATGCCTCACTGAGCCGCTTCTCTCTGAGACCGGAGAAAGTGCGTTTCAGTCAGGATAATATCAAGCTGGAAGGTAAGGTGATTAACCGTATCTTCCTGGGTAGTCAGTGGATCTATGAGATCGACACTGCTGTGGGTGAATTCCTGGTCTATGAAGCCAATAACGACCGGCATAAAGGTATTGCAGAAGGCCAGACCGTTGGCCTGACCTGGAATGATGAGGATATGCGCCTGATCAGCCGGGAGGCCGCTGATGTCTGATAAAGCTGACAACAAAACGCCGCTACTCCTGTCCAGCCCATCGGTGGTCTTCTACAGCCTGCTGTTGGTGTTGCCGATGCTGATGACAGTGGTGCTCAGTTTACGCGGGTTTGATGACATGCTGGGTGTCCAGAATGTCTGGACCCTGGGTAACTATCTGGAGATTTTTACCGACTCCTATTTCCATGAAATTTTCGTCCGGACTTTTGTGATGTCTCTGCTGACGGCGCTGATCTGTGCTTTGATCGGGGTGCCTGAGGCGTACATCCTGAACCGGATGCGAGCGCCCTGGAAGGGGCTCTTCCTGCTCGCGATTCTGGGGCCATTGTTGATCTCTGTTGTGGTACGCACCCTTGGCTGGGCGATTCTGTTTGGCCGTGAGGGGATGATCAGTGAAACCTTGCAGCTCTTCGGACTGAGTGATGGGCCTGTTTCGCTGATGTATAGCCAGACCGGGGTGCTGATCGCACTGGTTCATGTGTTGGTGCCCTTTATGGTGCTCTCTGTCTGGGCTTCGTTACAGCGACTTGATCCGGATACTGAGCGTGCTGCCAGCTCATTGGGTGCCAGTGATGCGACTATTATGCGCCGGGTTGTACTGCCGCAAATTATGCCCGGAATACTCTCCGGCAGTGTGATCGTCTTTGCTTTGGCCGCAACTGCCTTTGCCACCCCGGCGATGATCGGTGGCAGAAGTTTCAAGGTTGTCGCCACAACGGCTTACGACGAATTCCTGCATAGCCTTAACTGGCCTCTGGGGGCTTCGATTGCAGTGATTCTGCTGATCCTCAATATCGCCATTATCAGCGCTTACAACCGCTTTGTTGAACGTAAATACTCGCAGGTGTTCGAATGATGCGTAATGGACCTCTTGCACTGATTTTTCATACTCTGTTTATCACCTTTACGCTGGCACCTTTGGTGGTGGTCTGCCTGGTGGCGTTTACAGATAAAGGCTATCTGTCTATGCCGTTCGATGGTGCTTCCTGGCGCTGGTTTGCAGCGATTCTGGACAACCCGGAGTTCGTTGATGGTTTCTGGTTCAGCTTGCAGTTGGGTGTAGCCTCGGCAACATTGGCGCTGGTGCTCTCTGTGCCTGCCGCTCTGGCGATCGGTCGCTATAGCTTTCCGGGGCGCGGTGCTATCAATGCGTTCTTGTTGTCACCTCTGATGATTCCTCATCTGGTACTGGGTGTCGCTTTCCTGCGCTTCTTCTCAGAAGCAGATCTGAATGGCACTTACCTCGGATTAGTACTGGCGCATACCCTGCTGATCATGCCTTACGCGCTGCGTCTGGTGTTATCGGGTACTAGCGGCATAGATCCGACCCTTGAACATGCCGCCCATTCGTTGGGGGCGAGTAGCTGGACGACCTTCAAGCGTGTGACTTTGCCGTTATTGATGCCGGGTATTGCCAGTGGTTGGGTGCTGGCGTTCATCACCAGCTTCGATGAGCTGACTATGAGTATCTTCTTGGCGTCTCCAAGTAGTACCACTCTACCGGTACGAATGTATCTGCATATTGAAGAGACCATTGATCCGCTGGTGGCTTCGGTTTCTGCAGTGCTGATTTTTATCACCCTGGCGTTGATGCTGGTATTGGATCGACTGTTCGGTATCGAGCGGTTGATGGTGGGTAAGGGGCACTGAGGATGAGTGATTATGAATATGTTGTAGTCGGCGGTGGCATGCTGGGTTCCGCCATCGGCTACGGCCTCAGTCGCCTCGGATCTAACTGCGCGATGCTTGACGCCGATGACCGGGATCATCGCGCTGCACGGGGCAACTTCGGCTTAGTCTGGGTACAGAGCAAGGGAGCTGACTTCAGCGAGTATGCTAGCTGGACCCGGACGTCGAGTGCCCTCTGGCCTGCTCTGGCGGAGGAGTTGCTTGAGCGTACCGGTATTGATGTGCAGTACGAGCGTCGCGGTGGCGTGCACTACTGTCTTGACGATAGTGAGCTTGAAGGTCGGCAAGACCAGTTACAGAAACTGGCGGCGGCGAGCGGCGGCGATTTCAGCTTTGAAATGCTTGATAACCAACGGTTGCGTGAACTGGAACCAGCGGTTGGTAAGCAGGTAGCGGGCGGGAGTTGGTCGGCCAATGATGGCCATGCCAATCCGTTATATCTGCTGCGAGCACTACAGGACGCCTTTATCGGGACCGGCGGGATCTACAAACCCAATCACCGGGTGAATGAGATCGTCCGTGTTGCGGATGGTTATCGGATTAACACTAGCGCAGGCGACATTTTCGGCAAAAAGCTGGTGCTGGCGGCGGGGCTTGATAACGCAAGGCTTGCGCCTATGGTCGGGCTGTCACAGCCAGTGTTTCCGCAGCGCGGACAAGTGTTAGTCACTGAACGGCTGCAGCCGCTATTGCGCCACCCATCAAACTACTTGCGCCAGACCTTTGAAGGCAGTGTGCAGATTGGTGATACCAAAGAAGCGGTGGGACTCGACGATGGCCAGAGTGTGCAGGGGATGGCACGAATGGCAGCCCGGGCTTGCCGGATCATTCCGGCGTTGGGTAATTGTCGCATTGTACGTGGTTGGGGAGCACTTCGCGTGCTGAGTGAAGATGGCTACCCAATCTATGACGGCAAAGACGATGCCTGGGCCTTTAGTTCTCATAGTGGCGTCACGCTGGCGGCAGCCCATACGCTGGCCTTAGCGCCCATGCTGAACAAGTCCGTCATGGATCATTCGCTGCAGGCATTTTCGGCCGCTCGTTTCCAATAGTTCCCATTCATTGGCTATTGAAAAAAGACAAACCAAATCAGGATAAATCGATGTTTCAGGATATCAGCCAGATAGCCGATCCGGAGCTCGTGTCTCTGCGCCTGGACGGTGAAGAGATCCAGGTACCTGCTGGCTACACAGTTGCGGCGGCGATACTTATACAACAACGGCGACACAATCGTACCTCGCCGGTTTCCGGCTCCAGAAGAGGCCCATATTGCCTCATGGGCGGTTGCTTTGAATGTCTGGTGGAAATTGACGGTATCGCTAATCAGCAAGCCTGTATGACAGAAGTGCGCGAGGGTATGTCTGTGGCTGCTCAGCAGGGCGCAGGTGCGGTGAAGGCAACTGAGGAGTTGGGTTATGAACTCTAATGATCGCTCATATGATCTTGTGATTGTGGGTGCCGGGCCTGCCGGAATGGCTGCGGCGGTGCAGGCTTGCGACCTTGGGTTGAGTGTTGTGCTGCTGGATGAGCAACCGCGCAGTGGTGGCCAGATCTATCGAAATGTTGGCCGCCAGCGGTTGCAGAACAAAAATATCCTTGGCTCTGACTATCAGGCGGGACTCGGGCTGTTGGAGCAATTTCGGAAATCCGGCTGCACAGTGATCAGCAATGCGACTGTATGGCAGATCAGTGATGATAAACAGGTCTTCTACTCAGTGGCAGGAAAGTCCTCTGCAGTGACGGGGGGGCGAGTGTTGTTGGCAACCGGCGCTCAAGAACGCCCTATGCCTATTCCCGGTTGGACGTTACCGGGTGTTATGACTGCCGGGGCAGCCCAGATTCTGTTAAAAAGTCCGGGGATCGCGGCAGAAGGGGCTGTATTCGCGGGCTGCGGCCCTTTGCTTTATCTGATTGCCTGGCAGTACATACAGGCAGGCGTGAAGGTGAAAGCGGTGCTGGATACTACGGAGTCTGGTAACTATGGCAAGGCTGTAGCGCAATGGCGTTCAGCGTTAGCCGGTTATCGTTACTTGCTGAAGGGGATCAAGTTGATAGCCGGGATTCGTCAGGCTGGAGTCCCTATAGTGCGTGGCGTGACTGAGCTTGAAGCTGTTGCAGATACCAACGGAAATTTGGGTGAGGTTCATTACCGGACAAAAGAGGGTATGCAGTCCCTGACGACTGAGCACCTGTTCTTGCATCAGGGGGTGATCCCGCAGGTGAATCTGGCGATGGCCAGTGGTTGTGAGGTTGAATGGCACCAGCGCCAGTTGTGCTGGCAACCTAAAACTGGCGATTGGGGAGAATCCAGTCGGGAGCGGATCTACATTGCTGGTGACGCAATAGGTATAGGAGGTGCTGTTGCTGCCGCTTTAAGAGGTAAGTTAGCGGCTTTAGACGTTGCTGCTGTTACTGGCAGAATTAACCGACAAAAGCGTGATGCTTTAGCAGAACCAGTCAAAAGTGAGTTGAAGCGGGAGCTGGGTTTCAGGCCCTTCCTTGAAGTGTTGTATCGACCGGCAGATCAGTTTCGTTTGCCGAGGCGAGATGATGCCATCGTCTGTCGCTGTGAAGAGATCTCTCTGGCTGATATTCGTTCAGCAGCTGAAAAGGGATGTATGGGACCGAACCAGCTTAAAAGCTTCACTCGCTGCGGTATGGGGCCCTGTCAGGGTAGGCAGTGTGGTAATACCGTTTCTGAACTGATGGGGCAGATATCCGGCGTTGGAGTTGAGTCGGCGGGTTATTATCGTCTGCGTGCCCCCGTCAAACCGCTCAATATGAGTGAGCTTGCGAGTTTGGCTGATGAACACTAAAACCGCTGATGTCGTCATTATTGGCGGCGGCATCCAGGGGGTAGCGACCGCCTGGAATCTGGCTTTGGCAGGCGTCTCCTGTGTTGTTCTGGAAAAGGATTATATCGGACGCCATGCTTCCGGGGTTAATGCTGGTGGTGTAAGACGGCTTGGGCGGGATCTGGAAGAGCTGCCCTTGTCTGTGCGCGCCGCAGAGATTTGGCCGATGCTGGATCAACTATTGAGTTCGGATACCGGATTTCATGCCTCTCGTCAGATCAAAGTGGCGGAGTCCGAACAAGACCTGAAAACCCTCGAAGCACGTCGGCAACTGCTGTTATCGCAGGGGTATGATCATGAGAAGATGATTGATCAGCAACAGCTACGAGAGCTTCTTCCAGCGGTTTCTCATCATTGCCTTGGTGCGTTAACAGTGGAAGGAGACGGTAGCGCGATACCATTCAAAACGACGACCGCTTTCGCCAGAGCGGCTAAGCGTCAGGGTGTCAGTATCTATGAAAGTGTCGAAGTAGAATCTATTACACGTTCCGCAGATAGCTGGCTGGTATCTGCTGGCTCGCAGAGCTTTTCCTGTCACACATTGGTTAATTGTGCCGGTGCATGGGGCGACAAAATTGCTGCAATGGTGGGTGACAAGATACCACTTGAACCTGCCGCATTAATGTTGATGATCAGCCAGCGGCTTCCGAAATTTATGGAAGGGGTTGTGGGGAGTGCCAGTAGGGCGCTGTCGTTCAAGCAGTTTTCAAATGGCACGGTACTGATCGGTGGCGCTCATCGAGGGCGTGTCGACAGAGACCATAATCGCGCAACTACACGCATTGAGGGGCTGGCGGAAAATGCGGCTATCGCCTGTGATTTGTTTCCGGTGATGAAAAACGCGCGCTTAGTACGCAGCTGGGCGGGGATTGAGGGCATGATGCCTGATCGGTTGCCGGTGATCGGGCATGGTTCTGCGGACAACGTGATTCACTGCTTCGGCTTTTCTGATCATGGATTTCAATTAGGCCCTGCCGTCGGGGAGCTGGTGGCTGCATTAGTGTTGAAGCAGGATTATGCGATTACAAATGAGGCTTTCCGCCCGCAACGTTTCGATAGAGCGCTCGCTGTTTGAGGCTGGACCAGGCGCTATGCTATCCGGTGAGTCATCTATCGAAATGCATGCATTGGATGTTGGCAAGCTGGACATATTGTCGATAGCGGCTTAGTCTCAGATGGATTCAATCCTTATGTTAAGGAGTCAGGGATGAGCGTACTTAATTTCTCCTATGCCGATATCATCGATGACGACAAGTTTGGTCAGTACGTTGAAGCCGCTGCTGTCCTGATGGAAGAAGCCGGTGTTGAGGTCGTCGCCCGTGGCTCTTTTCGTGAGACAAAACGAGGTGATGAAAAGCTACCTCATAAAGCTGCTGTCTTTCGTTACGCTGACAGAGCGGCGGTCGAAGCTTTCTACAGTTCTGAAAAATACCGCGCATTAATCCCGCTACGTGATCAAGCCTGTGAGATGACAATTCAGCTCTACGATGAGTAGAACTGGGCACAATATATGTTGTAGTGAGCGGAGGGCAGGGTAAGTCATTGCCTATAGGAAGCCTCTGCTTTAATCATCTTAGTGTGATCGAGGCTTTCCGCTCAGGTATTGTCTTGTTGCTGTTTTAGCAGGCCAATAGGAAAACTATTGGTGCTTTTAATCCATAGAGTCTCAGTTACGATGCCTGTATCCCGTCTATTGGACCATGTAATTAACACTCATCGACGCCGTGAAATCATGCTCCTGCTGATACTGGCTCCCGTCGTAGCGCTAGGCATTCTGTTCAATCAGCAAGAGCTGAAAGAAAAAGAGACAGCAACAAAAATTAAATTCAAGTCGGTGGTCGAACAGGTTGTCTCTCAAACCGGAGAGGGAAGTAACGTCGTTTTAGACCTGGATGGTGAACAAAAGAAGTTGTTTTTCCGTTGCAGGCTATCGGTTGGAGACCAGGTGTCAGTTGTTCGAGAAGAGTATGCTGATGGCAGTCGGATCTATTTTGCGACTGAATGCAGGTTTTAGCTCTTGTTTAACATAGAGCGCATTCGAACAGGTCCATTAAAAGTAAGGCTTTAAAGCTATCATGCCAGAGCGATTAAAAAGTTTATTAGTACTGCTTAACGGGCTCTTTTTTGCTACCTCCCTCTGGGCAGGCGAGATGCAGTTGATTAAACAGCAATTGTCAGGCTGCGAGTTTTCGCTGGTGCATCATCAGACCGAGGGATTTGAGTCAGCGACCTTGGTGTTTCGTGCCACTCAGTTGGAAACTGGAATAGTAAATGCCTGTTCGGTGTCACCCGAAGATGCGGAGCGTAGTCTGATTGAAGGGCTGCAACAGCTGAATCAATTCAATGGACTGAAACCGGTTAGTTCACTGTTTATTGGCCGTTTGGTTCGTTATCCATGGATGGTTGAGCATTTGGCTAAGCGTACAGAACCTCTGAAGCGTTCCAATGGCTTTGGAGAGTTTATATTGACCCCTGAAATGACCGGACCTTTTACTCGTGCGCTAAGGCTGGCGGGGTTTGATGTGGTCGCAGCACAGTGTGAAAAACGGATGTTCGACAGCAAAGGGCGGTTAATTGATGCGCTTTGCTGGATCGAAGTGAAGTCGTCTGAGTAAAGGGTATTAGCGCGGAGCTAGAACAGCTCGATATCGCCGCCTGGAATCAGTTCTTCTTTTGCGGCACCAGCTTCCAGCATATCTTCAAAGAAGGTGACTTTGTTACGGCCATTATTCTTGCTGAAATAGAGAGCCTGATCAGCATAATCCAGCAAGGTCACCGGGAATACGTTTTCGGATATCTCTACCACACCAATACTGATAGTGATCTGACCGACCTGTGGGAAGTCCTGGGAGGCAACAGTGCTGCGCAAACGTTCAAAAATCTTCTCAGCATCTTGGCGGTTTTTGCACTGAGTGATCAGTAAGAACTCTTCGCCACCGTGGCGGAATAACAGGTCGTTTTGCCGGAATAGGCCCTGCATCGTTTGAGAAAGTCGCACCAATACCTCATCGCCGTAGAGGTGGCCGAAGGTATCGTTTACGTTCTTAAAGTTATCGATATCGACCATCGCCAGCCAGAAGCGGTCTGGTTGGTCACCATCTTTGGTTAAGGCTTCATCCTGAGATGAGATCAGGTCGTAGATCCGCTTTATATGGCCGTCGAAGTTAGTACGGTTCGCCAGACCAGTGAGCTCGTCCCGTTGTGATTCATCAAGCAGGCCGCAGAAATTGCGATAGATCTGCAGCATGCCGTTGATCATATGAGCATTCAGGCTCGACAACGCATCTGTGGTGTTAACTGTCAGATAGACTCTGAAGTTATGCGATTCAAACAGGTGGAATACTGCCAGATGATGACCGTCCCGATGGACTTTGTATTCCTGATGTTTAGTACTCTCGAGATATTGAAAAGCGATCTGATGTTCTTCAGTGATCTCAATGCTTTCAGTTACGACTTCGCACTTATTCTTGCCGTAGTGAATCTCAGATAGCGGCTTTCCATCCTTTCCGACTTTAAAAAGCTCCAGCTTTTGCGGCTTGATAATGGAATGAAGCGTTTTCAGCAGGCTGAATTCGAGTAGCTCCGCATCGCGAATCGATGTGAGGTCGGCAATCTTGTCGATCAATCGGGGCGTATCAGTCATGCATCTTCCGGCGGCCGGTCTGTCAGGGGACAATATAAGTCTGGTCAATAATCTTAACGCAGTCAAAGAGTTATGTATCGTTTACGCGACGATCTTCAGAGGATATTTACGTGAGCGGAAGCTCATCATCGCGAGCGGCAATGCTGAATGCGTCGCTGCTTATTGTCAATAATTCTTTTGTGGATATTTTTTGAAGTTGGGGGGAGGAAGAGTTTCGGTGAGCCCCCCCCTTGGCGTGCTTGGGGATTTCTACTAATCAGCGCCCATGTGCCTATCAATTATCTGTTTGATAATGCCACTGTCCTCAAAGGACCTTATGGTCTGATTAAACTGTTTCAAATACTTGTCTGCATCTGGATAACTTTTTGAAATCAATAAGTGAAGCGTATAGGGGTTGAAAGCGTCATTCAGAGTCCGAAAGGCATGAATTTCATTGGGATAGTATTTCCTTATGATGAACCAGCCGGTCAATTCATCGACGTAAACATAGTGCACCCGGTCTTCTTTTAACATACGGAAACAGTTTTCCATATTGGGTGGGCGATGCATGCTAATGATCTGCCTGTCTAACATGGATTGTGTCTGGTCATTTATGAACCATCCAATTGGCTGGCAGCCAGTGGCTCCTTTTAGTTGTTCTTCGTGGAAACTATCAATATTTGATCCCGCTCGTACGAAGACTTTCTGGCTGACAGTCAGGATAGGAATGGAATAATGAAAATCCTGCTCCCGCTCTGGAGTACGGGCATAGGGGAATGTTGCAAAATAATGATGTTGCCGGGTGCCTTCATAGCCTCTTGGCCAGGGCAGGAACTCAATTGTGATCTTATTTCCAATATGTGAGTAAGCGCGTCTGACAATATCGGTTGTGATACCGCCATTCAGCAACTGATCGTCGGCGAATGGCTGGAATTGGTTGCCTGTGGCGAGTTGTAAAGGGATGGCGCGCAGGAAAACAGGTAGCGTCAGTAGTAATAAAAAAGATAAAACGCGCTTCATTTGTCAGGCTCTGAGTTACAAAAGTAGATAGCTAGGCCAGGAACATAGTTGCTCGCTTCAGTTTAGACTGTTGCTTGTATATACGCCTGCTCAGCAAGATGTAAGCTCAAATGACGGTTAATGATTGACTCAGCCTTAATGTGTTTTTGACAGTCTTGATTGCCCCGTCAAGCTGCTTTATCGGGGTGAGGATAAGTCTTCGATAGTAGTAGTTGGATACTTATAAAAGGGCCCCGGATGTTGTTACTGCTGATGGTCGCCTGAAATGTATAGGTTATTTCAGGATTCATCTGGTGTGGTTTACACGGCCCAATAAATGCGTCAGCCAAGCTCGGCGTTCACCTTGTCCAGCAAGGCTATGAGTTGACCTGCTTCCTGCTCCGATACAGAAGGGAAAGCGCAGTGGATTTGTTCTGGTATCTTCACAGCCTCATCTCTGAGTTCTCTGCCGGCGGTCGTCAGGGAGACTATTTTTTTCCGTTTATCGTCCTGATCGGGAACCAGCTGCAATAACCCCTTGGCCGCCATCTTCTTCATAATTTGTGTCATCGCACCACCGTCGATGCGAGTCTGATCCAGTAGTTGCTGGATAGTGACCTGATCACTCTGCCACAACGCCATCATGACGACATACTGTGGGTAGGTGAGATCCAGTGCTTCAAGCAGCGGTCGGTATACACGCTGCACGGCATTGGTTGCCATATACAAGCGATGGCAAATCTGACGGTCGAGTCTTAGCTGGTCATATTTCATTGGGTTATTTTATTTTGCATGCAAAGGTATTGCAAATAAGCTGCTGGTTGCATTATATTTTGCATGCAAAATAAATTTATGAGGATTCAGATTATGACAGCTTTATCTCAGGTTCTTTACACAGCGAATGCCAGTGTCACTGGTGGTCGGGAGGGCGTAGCCAAATCAGACGACGGGCGGCTGCAGCTACAACTATCGACGCCGGCAGGTCTAGGTGGTGGTGATGGTGCGGGCACAAACCCGGAGCAGCTATTTGCTGCCGGATATGCCGCCTGCTTTATTGGCGCGCTCAAATTTGTTTCAGCTCAGGACGGTAAGACGTTACCTGCTGATACAGCAATTGATTCCACTGTATCAATCGGACCTATCGAAGCGGGTTTTGGAATCGAGGTCAGTATGGCGGTTGCCATTCCTGGGCTGGCACGAGAAGAGGCGCAGGCACTGGTGGAACGTGCGCACCAGGTATGTCCATATTCCAACGCTACCCGTGGCAATATAGCGGTGACTTTGACGGTCGTTTAATGGTCTAGGTATAAAGAAGGGGTTATCTTTCATTGACTTGAGGCTGTTGGCTGTTACTCAGGCGTTCTGGTACTGGTCTGGCTCGCTGTCGGTCATTTATACCGATATCGATCAAGCGATGAGCGATCTTGGGGCCCTTGGCCCCCTCCAACACATGGGTAGCCGGTTTTGCGCTATCTCTGCTTTCAAATACCTTTCAGAGTAGTTTTCAACAAGGTAAATAAATATGTTTCTGGTATCACTTAGCTATAAAGCGCCAATCGAAGAGATCGAACGTGCTTTGCCAGACCATGTGCGTTTTTTAGAGCGTTGTTACGCCGACAAGTGTTTCCTTATGTCAGGCCCAAAAAAGCCTCGTACGGGTGGCGTAATACTCGCTGTTGCTGAAACTGAAGAAACGCTTTGGCAGATTCTGAAACAGGATCCTTTCTGGCGGCTGGAACTGGCGGATTATGAGGTGACGGAATGGTTGCCGAATAGGTCTGCAGAGGCTCTGGAGGGGCTACTGCCGAGTCTTGAATCCTAACTGTTGTAGGGTCAACCAGATCTCAGCTTCCTGCGCCAATAGAAATGCGGTCAGGTCGTTCCCTGACTTAAAGAAAGGTGCCCAGCCAAATCGTTGTCTTATCGCTTGCCAGTGTTCACTGTCATGCAAGCGCTTTAACAGTTGTTGATAGCTGTCACGTGTGTGTGGCGTAACCGTGGGAGGTGCAAAAAAACCTCGCCAGTTCGCGAAGACGACATCATAACCCTGTTCTCTGGCTGTTTTGGTATTGATACCGGGTTGCGGGGTTTCGCTGGTGATGGCCAGGAGCCTTAGGTTGCCTGCTTCCAGTTCGCTGATAACTTCGCCATACCCGGTAACTAATGCGACACCGTCTCCTTGGTATAAGCGGCGAAGGGCATCGCCACCAGCATCACTTTCGAGATAGCGCATTGCTGTCACGTCGACTCCAGCGGCATTAAGGATAAGCGCAGCTGTAATGTGGTCGAGGCTGCCTTTTGCTGAGCCACCGATGATCCTGTTTCGTGTTATATCGAGGCGAACTGCCTCTATCAGTTGTTGCAGGTTTTCAAACGGGGATTGCTTTGGAACAGCGACCACCTGGTACTCCGCGATCATAATGGCTACCGGTGTAACATCTCGGAAGCCGTAGGCTACGGAGCCAGAGATGTTGCGCAGGATAATGGGGCTTGATTGCACCATCAGAGTGTTGCCGTAGCCGGTGGCGTTAACCACCATATCGCGCAGCGCCCGGCCGCCACCTGCACCAGAAAAATTCTGATAGCTGGCTTGACGGATCAATCCAGTCTCCATCAATGCCTTGCCGGTTTCTCGCGCAGTCGTATCCCAACCGCCACCTTTTCCTCCCGGAATCAGGAAGTGAATATTGTTGGGTTGAGCCCAGCCAGTTATTGCCGAAAATAACAGGGCTAGTAGTGCGCAAACTGGCAGAAGCCGTCGAATAGCCGGAGTCATTCTATTTACTCGATAAGCTGACCTGTTTAAAGGGATTATCCTGACAGTATCTATGTCAGCATAGTCTCGATCAGTGATTGCTGGTAGCGAAGGAAGGTGGTTTTATAACGCCTTAGGTTATGCGGTTTGGTTCGGCTGCTGTTTGAAGAGGATCTATGAACAAAGAGTATAAGCGTATCCGGGATCTGAAAGGTTTTGGCCCCAAAAGTGAAGAGCTGTTTGCCAGAATTGGCATTCACACGGTAGAGGAGTTTTTGGCTGCCGATCCGTTTGAGCTTTATGCGTTGTTTAAAGCAAAGGTAAAAGGAACTGGTCTGAATTCTATCTATGCGATGATCGGTGCTCAGGAAGATATTCATTGGCAAGAAGTTGCCAGAACGCGTAAAACAGAGATATTAATGCGCCTGGATGATATGGATTTGATTTAAGGAGAGAAAGGGATGATCCGTTCGATGACAGATACTGACCTGCCTGAGGTGACTGATCTTGTGATGAAGTCATTCATGGCTTCGGTTGCTGATGGTCTGTCACAGCAAGGAATAGATACATTTACAGCTATTGCGAGTGAGACCGCTTTTGCCGAGCGCCTGGAAGGTGACAATGCGATTCTGGTCTACACCGAGGGTCGGCGGCTAAAAGGCGTTGCTGAACTGAAGCAGGGGCGCCATGTAGCTATGCTGTTTGTTGCTCCTGATGCTCAAAGACAGGGTATTGGCCGAGCACTGTTGGATGGCTTACTTGAACATGCCAGGGAAGAGGTGCTAACGGTGTCTGCTTCCTTGCCTTCTGTACCGGCTTATCATTCATACGGTTTTTCGCTTGCAGGCGAGCCGGACGAGACCAGCGGATTGCGTTTTCAGCCGATGACGCTTCAGTTGGGTCGAAATTAATTTGCAGCCCCTCTGCGGCTGAGTTGCCGCAGAGGGGCTGAACTATCAGTGGAACAGGGCTGTTTGTTGTTTCAGTTCGGCTGATAGATCGGCCAGTTCCGAAGCTTCAGTTTCTGACTGCTGTGAGCTGGAATGGCACTGATCAACCTTATCCCGAACATCGGTCAGAATGCGGGCGATGTCGCCGGAAACCGTTGACTGCTCATCCGCTGCCGTCGCGATACGAGATGACATATTGGATATTTCAGACACATTGGCCGTAATGGTCTGAAGTGACTGTCCAGCTGATCCTGCCTTATCAAGCGTGATGCGAGACTGGTCACGACTTTCTGCCATTAGAGATACCGCTTTATGAGTTGCCTGATTAAGTCTGACAACAGTGTCAGCGATCACCCTAGTTGATTTTTGGGTACGTTGAGCAAGTTCTCTGACTTCATCTGCGACCACTGCAAAGCCGCGTCCCTGTTCGCCGGCACGCGCTGCTTCGATCGCAGCGTTCAGTGCAAGTAGGTTGGTTTGTTCCGCTATGTCGTTGATCACCTGGATCACATTTTCGATGGCAGCGCTTTCACCATCTACCTCAGTGATCGCCTCTGAAGAGTCGGTGATTTTGTTATTGAGTTGTTCTATTGCTTCAGTTACTTCAATGACGCGTTGGTAACCGGCATGGGTTTCTTCATCGACCTGATTGGTTGCACTGGCTGTTTCTGTGGCACTGCTGGCAACTTCACTGGCGGATGCAGATAACTGCTCGATGGCGGTCGCGATCATATCGCTGTGTTGTTGCAGGTCGCGGGAAAGGGTCTGATTGGCGCTGGCGGAACCATGGATACGACCAGATGCGCTTTCGAGTTCTGAAACAGATTGTTTGAAACGTTCAATAAGCTGGTAGATATTGTCTGCCATCTCACGAGCGCCGCTGCCAATCTGCTCTACTTCGTTTTGGCTCTGACTGTTATGGAAGGGCATATTAAGGCTCAGTTCGCCAGCCCCAAGCCTTTTCAGACTTGCGGCCAGCGACCCGAGTGGTGCTAGTTTACGGCGTAGCATTAGCGCCAGTAATATAGATACGATCAGGCTGCCGCCAATAGATACGGCCAGCAGCAGGATCATCACATCTGCTTTTTCTTTCTGGTATTCGTGTTCAAAAGATCCACCTGATACCACCATATCCCAATTTGGCAGCTGGCGATATGCAACTATTTTCTCAGCCGGATCTCCATTTGGTTGTGGCTGAATAAAACTGATCAGACCTTCAAGGTTCTCAAACATAGGTTGATAGATGCTGCGACCCTGCTGATCGGTGACGGTTTTCAGGTTGCTGCCTTCTGCAAGTGTCGGGTGGAAAAAAACGTTGCCCTCTGTGCCTGCGCCTATGCTGGCGATGGTGACATAACCGCTATCGGCAAAGCGAACCTTACTGATTTTTTCCTTCAGCAGGGCGATGCTCTCAGTGATATCAATTGACGTGTAGATAGCGCCTATAACCTGCCCACTATTAGTTATTGGACGGTAGCCTGCCATCAGCTGCCGGTCTTCACGCTGTTCAAGAGCAAAGTAAGTCTCCCCCTGAAGAAGCCGGGCTCGTGCGGGATGATTATGGCTGAGGGAAGTGCCTGCCTGAAGCTCGTCATCATAGATGTTAAGCGGAACGGATAGTCGGGTGAAGGCATTATCGTGTTGGCCGAGAATCATAACGGTTGCGCCGGTTTTGCCGCCAAAGGCATCGACCATCCATGAGTCACCATTGAGAGTGGTACCGCCTAGTTTGAATATGGGAATCTGGCGGCCTTCCATCTCCATGGTTTCGTTGGTCCGGGTTAGATTGCCGGGGATTGTCTCGACGAAAGCGTCACTGACGGTATCGATTCTGGCTGCAGTCGTTTCCCACTGAAGTTCCAGCAGGTCGCGTACGGTTTCGACCTGCTTGTTAATTTCGGTATGCGCTTTGTGCTGGAGTACCGAGGTCAACTCCATATAGATAACTGCTGCAGATACCGCAAACGATAGCGTGATCAGTGCAATCGAATAGAGGGATATCTGCTTAACTATGCTTGAGTTCTTCATCTCACCCTTTGCCTCTCCGGTTCATTTGGTTTGAGCCCTTAGCGTTCCGGAAAGAGCTTTGATACCTGTTTTTCTAGTTGTTAGCCCTGCTGCCTGTGCCGGGGTCCGTGCCGCACAAGAAGTAGAGGGGGTTGGATTAGTTCACTAAATTTTCTATGGGCCTCGCCTGCTGATCGAATGAGTTTATTCGCTGCAGGGATAACCTGATGTGATGCTTCTCTTTCAACTGGGTTAGCTATTTGGCTAATTTAAGGGCCTTGTTGAACGGCACCGGCTTTGCCAGTAGAAAACCCTGTCCAAAATTGCAGCCCAGTAATCTGAGCTGATCTGCTTGGCTCTGTTGTTCTATCCCTTCGGCAATAACATCGATCTCCATGACGTCGCTGATTGCCATGACAGAACGGATAATCTCCAGATCGACGGGATGATCCAGCATCCCCTGTACAAATGATTTGTCGATCTTGACGCCATCCAAAGGCAGGCGTTTCAGATAGGCGAGAGATGAGTAACCTGTGCCGAAATCGTCGAGATAGATTCGAGGTCCAAGTGCTCTGAGTTTATTCAGATCACGCGTGAGTCTGTCGCTGTTGTTGAGTAGAACGGTTTCGGTGATCTCTAACCGGATCATTCGAGCATCTATGCCCGAAGCGCGAATTTGGCTCATCAGGTTTGCAATCATCAAGTGATGGTGGAACTGAGCGCCCGATAGATTGATGGAGATGGATAAAGCTTCGCTTGAATAGTTGCTGATCGCTTTTGCGAAAACGAGTGCCTGATTAATGAGCTCGTGACCCAGTTCGTGGATCAGTCCGCACTCTTCAGCTAGAGGGATAAACTGAACAGGTGGTATGGTCCCCAGGTTGGGGTGCTCCCAGCGTGCTAAAGCTTCGAAGCCTGTTACTTCACCTGTGGCGAGATTGTACTGTGGTTGAAAAAGCAGAAAAAACTGCTGATCCAAAAGTGCAGGTTGGATCTGGCGAATTAGATCATTTTTGGTCTTGATTGACGGCTGGCGATCGTGTGACGCGCTGGAGATAGGAATAACAGGGGCATTGCTCTTACCCAGCTGACTGCTCATGTGTTTGCCCGAAATTATCGTAATTATTATATGGCTTAGACTTTAGTCTTGGTTTGGGTCTTGGTATGAATCCTTTTGTGCCAATATCTGGTCACTTTGTGCCAACAAGAGTGCTGCTCGAAGTTTTCTCAGATGAAACTATGCATTCGCCGAGCAATGTGTCTGCGAACACTGTCACTAGAGCCTTATTGTTATTATGATGACTGTCTGAAATGGAGTTATAGGGTTTACGATGCGGGTAGGGGTAGCGCAGTGCAGTGTCGTCGATGGCGATATTACGACTAACATTTGCGAGCATTTGCGATTTGCCGAGCAGGGAGTGAGGCTGGGTATTGAGGTGCTTCAATTTCCCGAGCTGTCATTATGTGGCTACGATGGCGAGCGAATTGCGAACTCTCCAGAGTTAGAGCTTGATGGCGAAGATCAACGTCTGCTTCTGCTCAGGGCTTTTACCCTTCAGCATCCGATCACCTTGATTGTGGGAGCTGCGCTGAAATCCAGTAGCGGTAAACCCCATATAGGGTCATTAATCATCGGGCAGGGCAAGGTTTCTGTTTACCGTAAGCGGCATCTACATGAAGGTGAAGAGCGCTGGTTTAGTTGCGCTGAAGAGCCCTATGTTCTGAGCCAGAATGCCGGAACTATCGGGTTAGGGATCTGCGCCGATATGCAACAGGCAGATTTCGCCAGGGACTATGGAGAACAGGGGTGCGCTGCATATCTGTTCGGCGCACTGATCACTGAAGGTGGTTATGCTGCTGACGCCAGTTTGCTTGAAACTTACGCCAGAGATGATCAGCTATTGGTGGGGCTATCGAACTATCATGGTACCACGGGTGGCTGGAGTACCTGCGGGCGGTCAGCGATATGGTTGCCGGGAGGAGATCTGCTGGTAGTGGCAGATGACTCCAGTGATGTAATTTTAGTGGCTGACAAGCAAGCCTCTGGCTGGATAGGTGAGCTGCACCAATTCTGATGGTTGCTTGGGGTTAATCGGCGTCGAGCATTGCGTCGATCTCCTCCGCTGAGAGATCTTCAATCTCTTCAATCCACTTATGATGAATATCCTTGAGCTGCTGATCATGTTCTGCGCGAAGGTTTTTTCTGAGTTTCGCCGCTATGAAACGTGCCTTTTCCTTTTTGCTGTCTAGCTGCAGTCTGGGGACTTTAACGGAGCTACCCTTGCCGTCCACTGCAACCATCGTAAAGTAGCAGCTGTTTGTATGTCGTCTTTCCCCAGTGTGAATATCCTCGGCGACGACTTTCACTCCGATCTCCATTGATGACCTGCCGACATAGTTGACCGAACTTAGAAAGGTCACCAGTTCACCTACCCGTACTTCCTCGCGAAAATGAACCTGGTCAACCGACAACGTGACCACATAATGTCCGCTAAAGTGGCTGGCGCAAGCATACGCCACCTGGTCAAGGATCTTCAGTAACGCACCGCCATGGACTTTGCCTGAAAAGTTCGCCATGTCCGGTGTCATCAACATGGTCATCGATAGCGGTTCACTGCTGCGAACATTGGGGGTATTGGCAGACATGACTTTCTCCGGTTATCTGGCGTTATAAGTATAGTCTTTGGCAATATGAGCAGAACGGTTAGTGAAATTGCATGTCCGATAGTGTCCTAATTATGATACGAAGTGGTCTGAAAAGGCTATTTTGTATGGGTTAAGCTTATTGCCTAACGAACATAAACAGAGTCTGTTTTTAGCAAGATAGAGTGACGAGGGTTAACCATGCAGTGCAACACAATACGGTCTTTGGAATTCACGGCAGCTAAGGCATGGGATGCTCAAGATATTGCAGAAATGAATGGTATTTCGGTCCGGCTGCATTGGACAGACCAGCCCTATAAGTGGCACCTGAACGATGGCAAAGAAGTCTTTGTTGTATTAGATGGCCAAGTTGAGATGTTCTATCGTGAAGCTACTGTGGAGAAAAGCGTGTTGTTGAGCTGCGGTGATATCTTCTACGCTGCTGAAGGTGCAGAGCATGTCGCCCATCCCATAGGTGTAGCGCGAGTGCTGGTTGTCGAGTCGGTAGGCAGTGTCTAATGTCCAATCCTCTTGGGTAATCATTTGGTGGTTTTGTACTGTTGCTAGAAGGACTGTGAATGGAGATAAAGACGCCGCCAGAACGTATCTATTTTTTGTTGCTGCCTGGAACGCATCTAATGGATCTTGCGGGTCCTGCTCAGGTATTTGGTTCGGAATTGATAACCCCGGCTGCGAAGCTGGAGTTTATAGGTATTAGTGAAACAGTCAGCTCCGCTCAAGGGATTCAGTTGGCCGAAATCCAGTCTTTACCCGAACAGCCGGTTCAGGATAGTTGGTTGATAGTTGTTGGTTCTGATCGCGCCGAACAGAACTTGCGCAGTGCAGGCTGGTTGAAGCTTGAAGCCTGGCTCTCTTCACGGTCAGATTGCTTTTCGCGCATCGTCGGAATCTGTTCTGGAGCGTTGGTCATGGCTGCTGCCGGTTTACTTGATCAGCGAAGTAGCACTACTCATCATCAACTCCTTGGCAAACTTCAGGACCTCGCACCTCTGGCCAGAGTTGAGCAGAACTGCGTTTTTGTTGATGACGGGAATATTTGTACCAGCGCAGGAATCAGCGCGGGCATAGATCTGAGCCTGCATTTGCTGTCAGAGCACTGGGGGGCAGTTACAGCGGCGAAGGTGGCCCGCGATCTGGTGATCTATCAGCGCCGTTCAGGTGCTGAACCACAGCTTGGTTTCTGGCAGGATCATCGTAACCATATGCTTTCACAGGTTCACCAGGCACAGGATCTGGTGATGTTAAGTCCAGAACGTCACTGGACTGTTGAGTCGCTGGCGAATGCCGTCCATCTGAGTAGTCGGCATTTAACTCGTTTGTTTATCTCCGCTACAGGAATGGGGGCGAAAGAGTATCTGCAACGCGCATCACTGGCAATTGCCCAGCGTCTGTTAAAAACGGAAGGGCTGTCGTTGGAAGATGTGGCCAGCCAAAGCGGTTTAGGTTCGGAGCGAAGTCTGCGCAGAGTCTGGCGGCAATATCGATCTGATACCCCTGCGGCATACCGTCGTCATACAGGGCGTTGAGCCCTTATGGCTGTTGAACCGGCTCGGCCAGACGCTGGGTCAATAGCATGCTGATAATGACACCGGCGGTAAAGCAATAGAGCCCTGAGTGGACGGATACAGAGGCCATACCTCCTAATTTTATGGTGGCTGCCAACACCGCCACTACCAGTACATCAGCCATCGACCACTTGCCTAAAACATGTAGTTTTTGTAATGCGCGACTACGTTTTTCAGCAGAGATCAGGTCTGAACTTAAGCGAAAAAGCAGCCATTGTTTATAGGCTGGGGCTAGCAGGCTGAAGCCGAAAATTACCAGAAACAACAACCATTCCCCTTCCGTAAGCAGGTACCAGCAGCCCGTCACCAGTGAGAAACTGTCGTTGAAAATCCAGAAACGGGAAAAAGAAAACATAGGCAGAGTGGCGCCTGCCAAAAGTAGCAAAGTCGCCAGAGTCCACTGTACGCGAGCTGGTAGTAGCTGGTTTATGCGATTCATTTAAGCTTTAGCTCGCACCCCAGTAAACTGTTCTCGGCGGTTTTCAGTTGACCGTTGGCGCTGTCTAGCAAGCGATTAATGTTTTGCAGCACTAACTCGCTCCACTGAGAGTTGTGGCTTTTATCACGATTGCTTTCGATATCGATTTGCAGGTGGTGCGAGTCACCTGAAAGAGATAACTTCAAATTGGCTTGGCCTGTGACCGCGGACGCCCACTCGATCAGGCTGACCAAGAGTGTTTGAAGAGTGTTGGGGTCGCACTCAATTGTGTCAGGTAGTGCAGGGGAAACACTATAGTCGATAACCCAGCCCTGCTCGCGAGCAGCCGGAAGAAAAATGTTTACCAGCTGTTGTAAACATTGCTGCAGCTCGACCGCTTCTAAGATCGCTGCTGAGTGCGCAGGTTGAAGTTGTTGGCAGGCGATCTGTAAACGTTGCTGGCGGGCAGCCAGTTCGCTGACTATATCTTGAGCCAGAGGGTTAAACTCAAATTGCTGCAGTCTCGACATCAGTGCTGCTAAGGGCGTGCTGAGTTCAGTCAGTTTGCTCCCCAGTTCGGCAAGTGATGTCTGATCCAGACCGCAGTCTGCTTTGGCAGCCGCGGTATCGGGGCAGTGCCTGATACTGCTTATATCCCGGTAGGAGCGAAGGGCCACCACCACTGATGTTAATAATCGTGAAGCGGATAATTCTGCCTTGCTAAGGTAGTCGTTGATATCGTAATTAACAATGACTTCCGTCTCTGGAGCGTATCCCGGATGCCCGGTTCGCAGGATGATTCGAATATCCTTATTGTTGAGCTCGTTTCGAATGTGATCGACCAGCATCAAACCTGCATTGTCGGTTTCCATCACCACATCCAGTAGTACCAGGGCGATATCGGTGTGCTGTTCCAGCTTATCTCTGGCTTCACTTCCGCTAAGGGCGCTGATTAGCTCAATAGGGCGGCCTTCGAATTCATATCCGCGGAAGATCATTCGGGTAATGCCGTGGATACCTTCTTCATCATCCACAACCAGAATACGCCAGGGTTTTGCAGGTTCGCTCATTGTTTTTATCGTCTTTTTATAATGCGGTGATTACGCGACATTCTACACAATTATTTATCGGTAGTATTTGGGAGTTCGAAACCCCACAACCGATATCGTTGCCGTGCTTCATCTGTTAACAAGTTGGCCAGGTATTGCTGGTGTTGGCGGCAGAATTGTCCGTAGCGCATACGGATCAGAGCCTGTAGGTGCACACTATTGCCTTCATCAGAGGTGGCCAGAGCGCGTTCGTAGGATGTCATTGCGCTTTGTGTGTCCTGATTCAGTCTGTCGATTTCGGCATTAACCAGATGCAACATCGGAGCAAAGTTGCCGGCACAATATCGGCTCCACTGTTCAAATCGGGTTTGCAGTGAATCAATGCCTGAGCGCCATTTAAGCTGCTGAGACGGATTATTCCGACAGATGTCTATGCGTGACAGGCAGCAGGCCAGTAGGGCTTCGGATAACATATAGTGACCTGCCAGAGCTGTTTCCATACGGTCTTCCCACTGCAGCAATTCGATATGATCGGTCAGTTCTGTTCTATGCATCGCTGCGATCATTACAGCAGACGCATCCCAGGCGTTGTTAACAGTCTGACTGGTGCTTGACGTTCGCAAAGTCGTTACTAATCGAGATGCTGCCTGATATGCATGGCAACGATGTTCAGTATCTCGTAGTGGACGGGTAAGTGTCGTCAGTGATGCGCCATTAAAAATTCTGATCACACGGTACTGTTGCTCGGCTTCTGCTGCCGCGAACCAGAAACCGGCTTCCTGAGCATCGCGGCGACAGCTTTGCAGCACCATCAGGCATTGATTCAGGGGTTGCTGCCAGTGCTGAACGCGGCTGCCGAATACCAGGTTAACGCTGGCCTTGAGTTCAAGACGAGTGCTGTTATCAGCCTCTTTGAGTGCAGTTTCTGCCAATTGTCGGCTTAACGGTATCTGTGCAGAAACCCAGCTGTAAAGATAACTGGCGGCCATCATAGCGAATGCATTTTCTGTAGTTTTACCGGCCAGCTGTTGCTGTAGCATCTGAGTGATAGCACATGCAGCCAGTAACTCGTCATTCATCTGCCAGGCCGAAAGGATCAACTGACGTAACAGAAGCTCCCTTTGTGCTGCGTTTGGGTCGACCGCAGATTCCACTGGTTGGGATTGTTGTTCGAGCTTTATTGCCGATGCTAATAACTGGTCTGCCAGCATCAAACGTTGTAGCTGCGGGTCTTCCGGTAATGGGCTACCGCAGTGCTTGAGTGCCTGTTGTAGTAGCTGACAGGCGAGTTCATGTTCACCCTGCTGGCGAAAGATGCCCGCTTTTAGCTGTAGGAAGCGGATTTCAAGTTGTGTGTCCAGCTTGATAGGGGTGAGTTCAGCTGCACTCAGCTGCGCCGCTTCAATATCACCCTGCATAAGTCGTGCATGCAACAGTTCGAGTTGGAGCTCGGCTTTTAACACCGGAGTCCCAATTGAAGCTCTTAGTACCCGTTCTAACAACTCTCGTGCTGCACTGAACATCCCTCGGGAACGTGCCTTAGTAGCAGCGGTCAAGGCGTTTTCAGCAAACAGCAGTTGCTGTTCGACTGTAAATTGCTTGGCATCCGCCCGGCTAAGATGTTGCATCGCCAGTTGCTGCTTATGCTCATCATCAATGGCTAGTAGTTTCCAGCCAAAGGAGGCGTGCATCTGCTGACGTTCACGCAATGGCATATGGCGGTATACGCTTTGTCTGATCTGTTCGTGGCGGAAACGATACGCCTGTTGTTCCTGTAGTAGCAGATCGGCCTGAACAGCGGGCCATAGGTGGATTGCGACGCGTGCTACAGGTTCATCCACCAGCTCGGCAAGTTCATCAAGGGACCACTGCTGATTTAACAGGGTGGCCCACTGAATCAGTGCTCGGGTAATTTCGGGTAGTAGAACGATCTGTTCCGCCAACAGTGTATCTATATCTTGTGAGGGGAATGCCTGGGTCTCGTCGTCATTGATAGATGTCTGCTGTTGTAGGTAATCGAAGTCGAGCTGATCTTGCTGGAGTAGCTGAGACAGAATCTGTCTTAAGGCGAAGGGATTTCCACCAGAGCGGCGTTGAAGCATCGCGGTTAATGCACGGACCTCCGGTCCCTGTTGGCGGGTGGTCGCGCTGACAAACTTTTCGCAATCATCAGCTGAAAGTGATTTAAGTTGAAGCGTTTCGTTGCTCTGGGTTTGCAGTAAACGAAGTGCTTCGGACGGTGATGTTTGCCCTTTTGCGTTTGGTAGATAGGTACATGCCAGCAGTAATCCACTGGTTCGGGCATCCTGTTTAAGCCTTGCCACCAGTTTGGCGCTGGCGATGTCCAGCCATTGGCAGTTCTCCAGCACCAGAGCGATAGGATGGGGGGATAGTTGCTGAATCAGCCTGACAAAGGCATTTTCCAGTCGGCTGGCATGTTCCCTGATCGATAATGTTTGCTGAAGCTCGGGCACTTTGGCCAATTGATCAATTTCAGGTACCAATGGCTGAATGAAACTGAGGTCTTCGTTTAGGGTTGAAAGCTTCTCTCGCCAGCGCTTTTGGGTTTGTGCATCTGCTAGTTGTATCAGCTGACAGAACTGCTGAAATGCCATCGCAATGGCGCTATAAGGTGTGTTTTTGTTTTGTGCTGTCGCAATTCCTTCCAGCATAAATCCCTGCTGGCTGAGCAGCGGGGTATAGAGTTGCCGCACAAGTACCGACTTGCCACTGCCTGAATCACCTTCAATGAGCAACAATTGAGCCTGGTGAAGGCTCAGTCGCTGATATTGGAGTAGCTGTTTGAGTTCTGTATCTCTGCCAAACAGATTTGCTGGTAGGTGTGAACGCTCTGGTTGATCTTTGTGATCTGCAAGCAGGTCCTGATCGAATTTACCTTGTCGCCAATAGGTTCTGCTGACGTTAAGACCGTGCAGAATGCCATGGCTGGATTGATAACGGTCGTCAGGTGAGCGCTGGAGTAGATGTCCGGTAATGGTGATCAGAGATGCCGGTAACTCGCTTCTAAGCTGGGCTAGTGATCGTAACTGCACATTCTGTCGGGCCTGCAAAAGTTCTGCTAACAGGTGTTGGTTGAATGCATGCTGCCCGCTCAACATGTAATAAAAAATCAACCCAAGACTGAAGTAATCGCTCCGGGGATCGTGATAATCGAGATGAGGGCAGACAGACTCAGGTGCCTGATAACGAAGGTACAAGATCCGTTGCTGTGCAGTAGATAGTGCGGTGGAGGGTAAACCAACCTGTTGTGGAGCTGAAGGCACAGTGACTGTATCTGGAGCTAAACCATGGAGCCGACCGCCATTGTGGTGTAACCGCTGCAGCGCCTCTGTTAAATCGATTGCCAGTGAATAGAACTGCTCCAGTGGCATACCCGATTGTGGCACTTTGCCTGCGAGAGTGTCTGGGCGGCTGATCAGCTCTTTTTGGGTGGCAGGTTTCGTTTGATTCCTGAACTCCGATGGGGTAGTACCAAGCCAGCGGCGAAACGCCTTTTGAAACGCCGACTGGTTAGCGAACCCTAATTGGAAGCTGATTTCACCGAAACTGGCCTCTCCTTTTTGAATCAACTGGATCGCCTGTTCACGACGGATCTGGTCATAGACCTGCTGAAAATTGGTACCCAACAGACCGAGCTTGCGCTGCAAAGTGCGTAAGCTCATATTCAGCGCTTCGGCGATCTGTTCACGGCGAATAGCGCCATCTTCCTGTTGCAAATGTCGGCGAATCTGATGGCGGGTACGGGCAATCAGCGCCTGGTTCATTGCTGAACGACTCAACAGAGAGTCGGCAAACTCCCGATGCAATTGATGCATTTCGGGATTGGTTTCCTGGCAGGGCAGGTTCAGATATTCAACCGGAATTCTAAGTTGATTAGCACCGGCGTTAAATGTGACTTCGGCGGCGAAAAACTGTTGATAGCTGGTGGCTGCTGGAGGTGTTGGGCGATCTAGTCTGACTTCGAGCGCAGGAACCTGTTGCCCGGTAAGCCAGCGGGGCCAGTTGAGCAGGCAGGCCATAAACCAATCGACCGGCATACTATCGGACTGTTCGGTGGTTAAGGTCACCGTAAGACCATCAGAATCCTGTTGCAGGCTGAGTTCGGCACCTTCGTATAGTAGTGGTAGGTAGTCGATCAGTGCTTCTACTGCATCTTGCAGAGTCGCGGCAGTGGTCATCAGAAAGCCGATTGAACCCAGCATGCGAGGTTGTGTTGCTTCACCAATACGCAGCGCTATACGCGGGTTTTGGCTGGCAGTGGCCAGTTGCTCGAGCAAGCGATTAAACACGCTAACCGGAAATCTGGCACCGGGCAGATCTTCGGGGAGCTGCGACAGGCCTGCCTCACGGATAAGTGTGGACTGTTCGATCCGGTAATGTCGGGCTGTTTGCAGGAGCGGGTCCAGCAGTTTGACCAGAGCTGTTGGGGATGACATCGACTTTCGTATAGCCTGAATGGATGTCGCTGATTGTATTCGCGATTATGTTGGGAAGTCTATTGGTAATGGTAATGAGAGCAGCAATTCCAATATGCACAAGGTACAATTGCGCCTTCTCCATTCAATCTGCAGAGGGATTTTTCGGGCAGTGATGATTGTCAGGGCTTTGATCCTGCTGGCGCTGATCTTTTCAGCCAGTAATGTTTCCGCTGAAAATGCGCCTGTCAGGGTTGGTATGCCGTTGCCCGGACAAGTGCCTTTTTTCTGGCGTGATGATAACGGGCATTACACAGGTATCTATGCAGATACTCTGCGGGTAATCGCAGATGAGATCGGTATTGAGCTGGAGTTTGTGCCTTTGTCACAGGCGCGTCTGGTGCGCCACTTTGGGCTTGGTGAAATAGATCTGGAAGCCGGTGTATCCCGCGATCAGCAGTTGGGTGATTCTTTACAGCATCTCTCGTTGTTCAGCCTGAGTTTCGGCATTGCTAACGAGGTCATTATCTATAATCCGGAGCTGTCGTTTCCGGTCTTTATCCTGAAAGATCTAAGTGGCAAACGTGTGGCAACCGTTCGTGGATCAACAGTGCCGGAATATATCGATCGGGAAAATTTTGCCAGTGAGCGCCAGATTGCACTGCGTGTGCATCGTGGTTGGAATGATATTGGCCTGATGAAGGAAGCACAGGCGATTCATTATCAGCGCAGTCTCGATCTTAATTACCAAATCTCTTTACCCTATCAGAGCAATCCGGTCGCTTTTCGCCTTCATGTGCAGCGAGCGGAGCTGTTACAGCCGATGAACCGGGCGATTGAAAAACTCGATCAGCAAGGTTTACTGAAAGACATTGTTTGCCGCTATCTCTGTGGTACCGACTGAGTCTCAATAATCATATGCGCATCATACATACATCAGACTGGCATCTTGGCCAGCATTTTATGGGTAAAAGCCGTGCGGCTGAGCATCAGGCTTTTATCGACTGGCTACTGCAGATGGTTGAGCAGAATCAGGTTGACGCAGTGATTGTCGCCGGAGATATCTTCGATACAGGTGCGCCGCCAAGCTATGCCCGCCAGCTCTATAACCAGTTTGTCTGCGCGATGAATCGTAGCGGAGCGGAGCTTTATGTGCTGGGTGGTAATCATGACTCGGTTGCGACATTGCATGAATCCAGAGATCTGATGGCCATGTTAGGGGCTTCTGTCACAGGTGCTGTTAGCGATGATCCGAATGCGCAGGTGTTGGTGATGTCGCGCAGAGATGGCTCGCCGGGTGCTGTTTTGGGGGCGATTCCCTATATCCGTCCCCGCGACTTGCTGGTCAGCAAGGCCGGAGAGAGTGGCACTGATAAACAACAGGCTTTACAGCAGGCAATAGCACAGCATTATACCGTTATCTTTGATCGGGCAGAGGCCGTAGCAAGCAATAGTGTTACCAACGGAGAGGCCTCTTTGCCGGTCGTTATGACCGGACACCTGACAACCGTTGGTGGTCAGATGTCCGAATCAGTACGTGATCTCTATATAGGAACATTGGATGCTTTCCCCGCGGCGGGTTTTCCGGCTGCCGATTACATTGCTTTGGGGCATCTCCACAGGATGCAACAGGTCGGCGGTACTGAGCATATCCGCTATAGCGGCTCGCCGATTCCATTGAGTTTCGATGAAGCAAAAGGCAGTAAATATGTACTGATGGTGGATTTTGATGACGGTGCCTTAAGCGCTGTTACACCACTGGAGGTTCCGCGAGCCCAGTCCATGGCGCGGATCTCAGGCAGTTTAAAGGAGCTGGCTGAGCAATTGAAAACCCTGCAAATAGACTCCTCAGCGGCGGTATCGGTTGAGCCTGAACAAAGCGATCTTTTTGGCTGTGATGTTGGCGAGGATGAGGTCGCTGATGAGAGCTTAGAAGAAGAGACTGCTGTGACCTGGTTAGAGGTAGAGGTAGCTGAAGATGATTACCTGAACGATCTGCAGCAGAGAGTCGAAGCTCTAATTGAGGGACATCCAGTGGAATTGCTGCGTGTTAAGCGTAAGCGACAGCAACGAGCTGCTGGAATTGTGCGGCAACAGCAGGAAACTCTGTCTGAACTCACGGTAGAAGACGTTTTCTCGCGGCGTTTAGCAGAAGAGCAATTACCTGATGAGCTGATGGGTGGTTTACAGACTATGTTTCGTCAGGTGGTGACTGAGCTGGAAGAGCAGCCGTTGGAGGAATCAGCATGAAAATACTGAGTCTCAGGCTGAAAAACCTCAACTCATTACGGGGTGAATGGAAGATTGATCTAACCGATCCTCAGTTTGCCGAAAACGGGCTCTTTGCGATTACCGGGCCGACGGGAGCAGGTAAGACGACGCTACTGGATGCGATATGTCTGGCGCTGTATCACGAGACGCCGCGATTAGTTGTATCTGCTGGCAGTAACGAATTGATGAGCAGGCATACTGCTGAGTGTCTGGCAGAGGTGGAATTTGAAGTAAAAGGCAAAGGTTACCGTGCCTTCTGGTCACAGCGTCGGGCGCGAAACAGTGCGGAGGGTAAGTTACAGCCGCCTCAAGTAGAACTCTCTGATGCATCCGGGCAGATTTTGACGACCCGTATCGGCGATAAGCTAAAAATGGTCAGCGAACTGACCGGGTTGGACTTTGCCCGCTTTACTAAGTCGATGTTACTTGCGCAGGGAGGCTTCGCAGCATTTCTTAACGCCTCTGCAAACGAACGTGCCGAACTGTTGGAAGAGCTGACGGGGACTGAAATCTACGGTCAGATTTCGGTGCAGATCTTCAACCGGATGCGCGAAGAGGAGCAGTTGCTGAAACAATTGCAAGCACGTGCTGAAGGCGTTGATCTGTTAACCGATGAGCAAATCAATGTGCTGTCCGAACAACAGCAGGAGCTGCAGCAAGCGATCAGTAAAAGCAGGCAAGAGCTGGCTGCTGCTCGCCAACTGGAGCAGCAACTGAAGCGTATTGATGAGCTTGCTATCCAGCAGCAAAAGGTACAGCAGCAGTTAGAATCTGCCAACGAAGAGTTGTCGGATCGGGCTGCAGAGCTCGCTCCTCTGGAGCATGCGGTCACGGCTCTGGAATTAAAACCGTTGGCTGATCGTCGCCAGCAGCTGATGAATAACTCTACAGAGCTACGTCAGCAGCTGGATAAGCAGCGACAGAGCCTTGAACGGCTTGTGAAAGAATTGGAGCTATCCGTTAGTCAACGAGAGACAGCTGACCGGCAACTGACCACAGCGCGTACTGAAAGCCAACGCCTGGAGCAGTTACTGATAGAGCAAGTGATTCCGCTGGAGCAGGAACTCGAGCACCTGAACCAGCTACGAGTTACTCAGTCCGTAGAGCTTGAACAGCTTAAACAGGAGCAGAATCAGCACACAGGCATGGTGAACAGCGAGTCTCTGAAGCTCGGAGAGATACAGCAGCAATTAGGGGAAGTCGGCAGTTTTTTGCAGCAGCAGCCCGGATTGAAGGAGCTGGTAGGGTTGATCTCGCAATGGCAACTGCAACTGCAACAGCGAACTGAATTGAATGCCAAGTTGCTGCCAGAGCAGAAAAAGTCTGATGCCCTGCAGCAGGAGTTGGCAAAAAACAGCGCAGAACAGCAGACGCTCAGGCAGCGTAGAGCGGAAGCGGATGTTGGAATTAAACGGTTAGAAGCTGAGATGGCTGAGTTGCAGAGCGCTCAGCTAAAGGAAACCGGTGGCGGTGATGCAGCTGAATGGCAGCAACGCCTTGATCAGTTGATGCAGATTCAGGGTGTGGATCAACAGCGGCTTAGTCTGGCGCAGCAATTTCAGCAGCAGCTGACTCAGCAACAGCAGTTAACCGTGGACCAGCAGCAGCTTGAGCAGCGATTGCAACAGCTGGCTCCAGAACTCGACGCCACGAGAACGCAATACAAACAGCAGCGTCAGCATTGTGATGATCTTGCCAAACTGATCGAGCAGGAGCTGTTAATCGCTAAATATGAGCAAGATCGTTCACGACTGGTTGAAGGGGAGGCTTGTCCGCTCTGTGGTTCGTTGGAGCATCCTGCAGTGAGTGCAGAACACTCAATTGAACCTGATCGGCATCGTGAGCGGCTACAGCAGATGCGCCTGCAATTGGAGCAAACGGAAATTCAGGGAAAGAAGCTGTCCGCTGAAGACAGCGCTAACCGGGCAAAGCTAGAAGCGATTGCATCGCAGCTCCATCAATTGTTACAGCAAACCTTAGTGATCGAACAGCAATGGGCTGAACTGCCGAGCCCTGATCAGCCCCTAGTACTTAATGATTTCGATGCAGTTCAGATTTATGTTGCTGCGCGTAGCGAGGAAATCGAACGGTTGCGGCATCGAGCAGTGGTATATCAGCAGTTTGGAGACAAACTGGCTGCATTGACTGAACAGCATCAGCAACTGTCGGAAGCTATGCCACAAGAACACCAGATGCAGCGGCTGGCTGAAATGGCTGAACAACTGCAACGCCAGTTGGAGGAGTCAGCGCTGCAGCAGCAGGGGACTATGGCCGAGTTAACGGCTCTGGAGCAGGTGTTACGTGAGACTGGTGCAGAGCCGTTGCCAGAGATCGCGTTGCAGGCTGAATGGTTACAGCAGCAGCATCAGCGAATGCAGGAGCTGGAAGTATCTGTTCAGCGCCAGGATAGTTTGCGGGATCAACTGGCAAGTCAGCAGCAACAGCTTAAGCTCGCACAGCAAGCAGCTCAGCAGAGTGCTGAGCGACATCAGGCCGTCAACGTTAGTTTCCTTGATTTAACAGCGGCGATTGACCAGAAACAGACACAACGGGATCTATTGCTGCCAGGACAAAGTTCAACTGAGGCTAAAGTCGCTATAACCAATAGAGTGCAAGGATTGGAGCAGCAGCTGCAAAAAGTGGTCGATGCCGCCAGTCTACTTGTAGCTGAGAAAGAAAAGCTCGAGGGCGCTCGCTCAGGGATCGCTGACCAACTGGAAAGTACGCTGCAGCAGAGTGCAGCAGCTGAAGCCGAGTGGCAGCAGTTGCTACAGGCCAGTCCGTTCGCTGATCAGCAGGGATTCGAAAGTGCGCTTCTGGGCAGCGAACGCCGAGAGCAGTTGGAGCAACTCAAAGAACAGCTAACCGAGCGGCGCCAACAGGCAGAAACACTGTTACAGCAGGTATCATCGGATCTTGAAAAAGAGCGGAAGTCGCTGCCTGAAGAGGCACCTGCACTGCCAGAGTTAATTTCAACGCTGTCTGAGTTGGTCGAAGCTGAGTCAGCGAAGACCCGTCAATCAGGTGAGGTTGGACAGCAACTCGAATCCGATCAGCAGCGTCGGGCTGATGTTGCAGGTCTTATGAAGGAGATCGATCAACAACGAACGTTGTTCGATCAATGGCAGCAGCTGAGTAGTCTGGTGGGTTCCGCAGATGGTGCTAAGTTCAGACGCTATGCCCAGGGGCTTACGCTGGACCATCTGGTGGCGTTGGCAAATCGCCAACTTGACCGGTTACATGGTCGATATTTGTTACAGCGCCAGGGGCAGGCAGAGCTGGGGCTCGAAGTCGTTGATACCTGGCAGGCTGATACGGTACGTGATACGCGGACTCTGTCCGGGGGCGAGAGTTTTCTGGTCAGTCTTGCACTGGCGTTAGCATTGTCGGATCTGGTCAGCCATAAAACCAGTATCGACTCACTCTTCCTGGATGAAGGCTTTGGTACCCTTGATCCGGAAACCCTGGATGTGGCTTTGGATGCTCTGGACTCACTCAACGCCACTGGCAAGATGATAGGCGTTATTTCTCATGTCGAGGCGTTGAAAGAGCGGATTGATACGCAGATAAATGTGCGCAAACATGCGGGGCTTGGTTATAGCGAGCTCGATAGCTGTTTTTCGGTATCTGCCCGCTAATCTGATCAGGCGCCAGCTTAAGGTGGCGCCGTTTCTTTAAAGCAGTATTAATCAGGCTTCGCAAACACCCAGGGCTTCGGTGAGTTCAGGTAGCTGATCAGAGACCCATTCTGGTCGGATAGGACCCCAGTCATCAATGCGATAGATACCGGCGTTGTTACGACCGCCTTCCTGTTGCTCGAAATGGCAACTAATACCGATATCGGAAAGGTCTTTGATCGTATCCTGCAACGTTCGTCGTGGCATGCCGGTTAACAGGTGAAGGCTACGGACATTATGCTCACCATTGCTGATCAGGTGGCTTAAGTAAAGTTTGCGGTAAAACGCCCGCTGTTGTTTGGTTACATTCATCGTTTATTGTTCTTGTATCCTGGCTGACCTGATCGTTGACGTTGGTGTGAAACCAAACGCAAGGCTTGCTCTGAGTGGGGTAATGGCAGCCTGAACCGCTGATCGGATCGCTTTATTGTTATTGTGTGTTCGGCGCTAGCGTATCATCTTGTCTATACAAAGCACCAGTCAGTCAAATATTCGTTAGGTTAGTGGCATCTGTCATCGGGCTTTGATAGTCATCTTCAGTATTCGCATCTTCCCTCTGCATAACTCTTCGGTTATTGTAGGGCTGTTTTTTTATCCAGTATTTATAATATGCGCCTGTTTATTGCAGAAAAGCCCAGTCTCGGCCGAGCCATCGCAGATGTTCTGCCTCGACCCCATAAAAAGGGAGAAGGGTATATAGAAGCGGCCAATGGTGATGTTGTTAGCTGGTGTATCGGACATCTGCTGGAGCAGGCAGAACCAGACGCTTATGATCCTGCATACAAACAATGGCGTCTTGAGCATCTGCCCATCGTACCTGAACAATGGGTACTGGAACCTAAGGCAAAAACCCGTAAGCAGCTCACAGTACTTCGAAAACTGGTGAAGAGCGCAGATCAACTTGTTCACGCTGGAGATCCGGACCGAGAAGGTCAGCTGCTGGTGGATGAAGTCTTTGGCTATCTGAAGGTGCCAGAGGCGAAGAAGAAGTCGATTCAGCGCTGCCTTATCAGTGATCTGAACCCGGCAGCGGTGAAAAGGGCACTGGCAAGCCTTAGGTCAAACACTGAGTTTCTGGCGCTTTCAGTGTCAGCACTAGCGCGTTCCAGAGCTGATTGGCTCTATGGTCTGAATATGACTCGTGCCTATACCATTCAAGGGCGTAATGTAGGCTACAACGGTGTACTTTCGGTTGGTCGGGTGCAAACGCCGGTACTCGGACTGGTTGTTGAGCGTGATCGGGCGATTGAAAGTTTTCAGCCCAAGCCATTCTATGATGTCTGGGCAATTATTGAGACCGATAAAGGTGAGCGATTCAAAGCTCGCTGGATACCGAGTGAAGCTTGTCGGCCTTATCAGGATGATGACGGCAGAGTTTTATCACGGCCACTGGCAGAAAATGTTGCTCGCCGCATCGAGGGGCAGCCTGCCAAGGTTGTTGAACTGGATAAGCAGCTGAAGAAGCAAAACCCTCCTTTACCCTACAATCTTTCTGCCTTACAGATTGATGCTGCCAAGCGTTTTTCAATGAGTGCGAAAGAGGTATTGGATACTTGTCAGTCGTTGTACGAAAAGCACAAACTGATTACCTATCCGCGTTCGGACTCTCGACATCTGCCGACTGAGCATTTCGCTGAAGGCGCTGATGTGATCTCCGCCATTGCTGCAACAGAGCCCGCATTGGCAGAAGCCGCAGCGAATGCCGATAGCAGACTGCGTTCCAAAGCCTGGAACGATAGCAAGGTGGATGCGCACCATGCGATTATTCCTACCCGTCGCCAGTTGGATCTATCCCGTCTGTCAAAAGCAGAACAACAGATCTACCAGCAGGTCGCACGCCAGTATTTGGCCCAGTTTTATCCGCAATATAGGTTTAACGAAACCAAGGTGAAGCTTGAAATTGCTGGTGGACTCTTCGGCTGTAAAGCAACTGAGATTGTCGATCTGGGGTGGAAAACTCTGTTCCCGGCTAGAAAAGAGAAGCAGGATGAAGAGCAGCTGCTGCCGCCTCTTTCGCTCAACCAGATGCTGCAATGCGTGGCTGCAGATATACAGGATAAGATGACGCAGCCGCCAAAGTATTTCACTGACGCTACTCTGTTGGCCGCGATGACCGGGATCGCACGTTTTGTCACCGACCCAGAGATCCGCAAGGTACTGCGGGATACTGATGGTTTAGGTACTGAAGCCACCCGGGCAGGGATTATCGAACTGCTGTTTAAACGAAGCTATCTGAAGCGAGAAGGCAAGGCGATTCGAGCGACTGCTGTCGGTCGTGGCTTGATCGACAGTTTGCCAGCTCAGGCCAGTCGACCAGATATGACCGCACAGTGGGAATCTATGCTGGAGTCGATCTGTCAGCGCCAGCTAGGTTACAACGGCTTTATGGAGCCACTTCAGCAAAGTGTTAAAACGCTGATCTCTGACGCTTGTGCTGAATTGCCGTTGGCACTCAAGGGAGTGAAGTCTGACGCCAAACCTGCCTATCGACGGAAGCGTTCCACTACTGGGAAAAAACGTTCAACCAGTGGTGGTGCGAAAAGTGGGCGTCGGAAAAAGGCGGCTTCATCCGCCTGACAGGGGGATGCATGGGAGTTAGCAAAGATCGGCAACCGGTTACTGATAGCTATAACCGAGTCCGCGCACCGATCTGATCTGTTGTTTCGGGTGGCCAAATTCAGCTAGCTTTCGGCGCAGGTTACTGATATGCATATCAATACTGCGGTCATGATGTACGAACGGACGTTTCGTCACCAGAATCTGAAGGTAAGGTTTACTCAGTATCTCGCCTCGGTTCTGTAGCAGGACTGCCAGCAGCTGAAATTCGGTATCAGTGAGTGGTACAGGCGTCTGACCCCAAAACACGGTTTTCTCATTTCTATCAACTTGTAGTTTGCCGTATGAAAGGGGCGCATCATCTTTTAGCTCGGGTTCCGTATCATAAGCAACCCGTCGCAACAGGCTAGCAACCCGGATGATCAATTCATCTTGTTGAAACGGCTTAAGTAATACGTCATCGGCACCAATCCGATAGTTTTCCATCCTTCGTTCCACTGAGTCGTCGTGGTCCAGAATCATGATAGGCGTACGAGTATGCAAGCGGGCTCGTTTTAGTAAACCATATCCGTCTAAGCGGCTGAGCTGGCTGGCGATAATGATCAGGTCAAAAGTTTCCCGCATTGCGCCTGATATTCCGCGATAGCCATCATCACGCGCATCCACTTCCCAGTTTTCCGCTTGCAACCGGGCCGTTGTTTCCTGGCGCAGTAGCGGGTCTGAGTCGATCAGCAGTATTTTTTTATTCTGAATGTTAGTGGGAGAAGGAGGGATCATACTGTTACTACAAAATTAAAGCGAAGTGAGAGTGTAAATTGTTCTTATTATCGAATAAATATAATTTTGGCAACAATCACTATGGCGTTCGGGACAATGGTTTCTTTGAGAGGATTAGCTTGGGTGCTGTTTGAGCCAGTCGGATAAGGCTTCGAAGGGCATTGGCTTAGCGTAGAGATAACCTTGAACAAGTTCACAGCCGTAGCCTTTTACCAGCTCCAGGTCGCGTTGGTCTTCAACACCCTCGGCGACCGTGTGGATATTGAGGCGTTTCGCCAGTGTCAGGCTGGATTCTAGGATCGCCAGGCTAACTGGGTTATCAACAGCGCCATGAACGAATGCCCGATCAACTTTTAATTCAGTGAATGGGATTCGTTGTAGCTGTTCCATAGTTGAAAAACCGGTACCGAAATCGTCGATTGAGAGGCCCAGCCCTTTCAATCTGAATCGAGTCAGGATCTCCATGCATGTGACCATATCATGCGCCAAAGCAGACTCGGTGACTTCGACCGTAACCTGATCAGGTGGCAGTTGATACTTGCTGAGCAACTCCATCACCTTCTCTGGCAGTGACAGGTCTTCGAGACCACGTGAAGAAAAGTTGACAGATATATTCAGGGGAAAGCCTTCCTGTCTTAGCTGACCCATATCCCTGAAGGCCTTATTGTAGATAGCGGTGGTCAGAGGTCCGATCAGGTTCATCTGTTCAGCCAGACCTATAAATACCGGAGGAGGAATATGACCTTTCTCAGGGTGTTTCCATCTGGCCAGAGCTTCAACACCGGCTGTTCTGCCGGTATCAATATCGACCTGGGGCTGATAGTAAACTTCCAGTGCCTGTTGCTGGATCACATCGGACAGATCCTGTGCGAGGCTAGGCACATGAGTGGTTCGGGCATTTACAAAGCGTGCGATAGAAGGGCTATTTAGCAGAGGTCGCAGATTGTCAGCTGTGAGGGGTTTTTGGATAGCGCCAAGTACGTTGATGTTTCTTTCCTGAGCGATATTTACAGCCGTTTGCAGAATTCGAGCGTCTTCCCCACTGATTAGGATGAGCGACACTTTCATTTCAACCCGGCTGATATGACGAATGAGCTCAACGCCGTCGAGCCCGGGCATATTGAGATCACAGATTACAATATCGGTCGGTTCATAGTGACTGGCCAGCATCTTCAGAGCGTCCTCGGCCGAGTCGGTTACTGTGACTGACTGAATGCCCTGCTTTTTCAGAATCCGGTTAGCCTGACGCAAGACAAAGGGGTCATCATCGACAACCATTACCCGCAGGTTTTCGGACAATTCAGTGGTCATACTGGGATGCTCTTGAATTCTTAGGCTGAATCACTCTAACTATAGACGTTGTTTTCGGCGCAATCGTAAATTTAATGTCTAGACTTTAACTTAATCGTTCCTGTGCAGGGGTTGGCATGGCTGAGATTGAGAGCAAGCGTTCTGGCTGGTCTTTACACTCTTTCGGTAACCGTTTCGCTATCGTAATGTCCACCATTACGATCCTTGTACTGTTGTTGGCTGCTTCCAGTTACCTGATGAATAAAAGGGTGTTGGAAAGTACCGCAGTCGTCACCCGTTACGATATCCCCAGTGCCATTCTTGCCGTCTCCATGGTGGACGAGATCGGTGATATGAACGCTAATGTTCTTGAGTATGTGCTGGGAGAGGTGGAGGAAAAGGAGGAGTTTGAAGGAAACCGACAGGAATTTATCGGTTACATGGCTCAGCTTAAAGAAGCGTCTGTGTTTCGTGATCGTCGTGTGGACGAGATTGAGCAGATTTTCGATGAGTATTATAACCGCGCCCGGATCGGGATTTTTGAACACTATAACCCGGAGTCGGAAGAATGGGCGAGGCAACGGGTTCTTGCGTTGACGACCTACACCGGCCGAAAACTGGAAAATCTACTCGATGTATTGAAAGAGGGCGAGATCGCTGACGCCGGTCAGGGTGAGGTGGGTACCAACCGTAGCGTGGCGGTGCTTGAGATTCTATACGATGATCTGCCCGGTGTTCGCTTCTATCTTGAACTGGTGGATGAGGCGGGCAATATGGTTGCAGCCTTATCTCAATACATTGGGGGTGTTCAGGGAGCTAAACAGCAGTTTATTTCCAATAGTCAGTCATTCGAAGAGTATCTGGAGCGCTTGGTGCCGCTCGAACAACGTCCAGAGGAACAGAACCAGTTAAGGGAGGTAAAAGCACTGTTCCATGTACTTCGAGACGGTGGTTTCGAGGTTTTCCAGCGTTACAATCCGCAGAACAAGTGGGAAGCGGTACGGGAAGTTGATGAGCTGGAACATGAGCTGTTTCAACGGTTGGAGCGATTGCTTGAAGATCTGGCTGCCGATGCTGATGAAAATGCCCAGAGTTCACTGGGCCATCTTAGTGAGATGACTGCCAACAATCAGATTGTGATGGCAAGCTTTGCCGGGTTGGCGATACTGTTCTGCATCATCATTATCTATGCCGCTTACAGGATGGTGGCCAGTCCGATTTCTGACCTCAATGGTATTATGACGGGTCTGGCCAGTGGAGATACCAGTACCAATATCCTCTACCAGGAGCGTAAGGATGAGATCGGCGACATGGCACGGGCAGTGGAGGTTTTCAAGCAGAGCCTGATTGCCCGAAACGAAGCTGAGCAGCAGCTATTAGAAGCGAAAGAGCGGGCTGAAACCGCCTCCAGAGCCAAGGCTAGTTTCCTGGCAACTATGAGCCATGAGATCCGCACGCCGATGAACGGGATCATCGGTATGATCGATCTGTTGCTGGCATCTCCAATGAGCCGTGACCAGCGGACGATGACCAATACTATCCGTGATTCAGCATTCTCGCTGTTGAATATCATTAATGACATTCTCGACTTCTCGAAAATTGAAGCCGGTAAGTTAGATCTTGAACTCATAGAGTTTTCCCCAATACCACTGTTGGAAGGGGTGATGGATACACTGGCGCCGAATGCTGATAGTCGTTCGGTGAAGCTGGATCTCTATACGGATCCCCGACTGCCACCGGTGCTCATTGGTGACCCGGTGCGTTTGCGTCAGGTGATGTTTAATCTACTTGGTAATGCGGTCAAGTTCTCAGCCGGTGATACCCGTAAAGGGGAGGTTACCGTCACTGTCACCAGTCGACCTCATGGTGAAAATCAGGTGATGTTCGAGATGACCATCCGGGACAACGGTATTGGTATCAGCCAGGAGCAGATGATGGAGCTGTTCCGTCCATTCACTCAGGCTGAGATCTCGACCACTCGCCGCTTCGGCGGCACCGGATTGGGGCTGGCGATCTGCCATAAATTAGTCACTCTGATGGGCGGCGAGATTGAGGTTGAGAGTCAGGTGGGTGAAGGCTCTGTATTCCGGGTTTCTGCGCCATTGCGTGAAGGTAAGGCGCACTTGGGTGAACTGACTTATCAGGAAGCACTGAATGGCATCTACTGGGTTGCCGCTATCGGTGATCAGACTCTGTTGCAACGTCTGACTGACTATATGTCCCATATGGGAGCAAACCAGATGGCGATCTCTGCTATTGGTATCAGTCAGATGGCAAATCCGGTGTTGGTGCTGACAGATGACCTTCATCTGACGCGAGATCAGTTAGGCGAGTATGAAGGGATAAGTGAAAAGTACCGTATTCTAAGTGTCACAACTGATGCTAAGTCAGCTGGCCTGATAGAAAAGGATGCCTATGCCATCGGCGCCTCTCCGCTTAAGTTAACCAGCTTGTTACATGGGGCAAATGTGCTGTTGGGTCGCGAAAGTCCGCTGACCGATTATGATCCGGTTAAGGAAGAAATGGCGAATGCTGATGATAGTGTTGGTCAGGCAGATCAACTGATACTGGTGGCGGAAGATAACCAGACCAATCAGGAGGTGATCAGACGGCAGCTACGTAAGTTGGGCTATTCATGTGTAATCGCAAATGATGGCGTAGAGGCTGAGCGGATATACACACGACATGACTTTTCATTAGTGCTGACCGATTGCCATATGCCGAATCGTGACGGATATGAATTGACCGGCGTGCTCAGGGAGATTCAGCAGCGGGAGGGTAACCGAATTCCAATTATCGCGATAACTGCAAATGCGTTGGTTGGAGAGCAGGAAAAATGTATTGCAGCGGGTATGGATGACTATCTATCTAAGCCTGTCGAGTTGAACAAGCTTAAACTGGTGCTGAAAAAATGGATAGTTGATACGCCGGAGTCAGTTTCCAAAGAGCGGATCTTTGTCGATAAGGTGCCCTTGGAGCCTGCGTTGCCTGTGGAGCAGCCAGTAGTCATGCCTCTGGTTGGCAGTGCTCTTGATACAACTGTTCAGGAGAGCATCTTTGGTGGCGATCAGGAGGAGTATATGGAGAGTCTGGAAGACTTCCTGGAACTCAGTTTGCCCGACTTTCAGACCCTGTCTCGTGAGACCAGCGAAACTATTGATTTGCAATCGTTGCGTCAGACCTGTCATCGGTTGAAATCATCTGCGAAAACTATAGGCGCGTTGCCACTGGGTGCTGTTTGCGAACGACTTGAGCGTTATGCCGAGAGCGGTGATATTGGTGGTATTGATGGAGGCTTGCTTGAGATGGCCGATCTGGTGGAACAGGTTGAAGAGGATATACGGCGGCAGTTAAAAGGATAAAAAAGCCGGGCAGAGCCCGGCGAAAATTGCGGTATTACCGCAGACGTAAACTTGATCTGAACGAATATTCGTTCATTTGGCAGCTCTTACTTAACCGCCCACTCTGGCACCGTACTCAGATCGATGCTCCACAGCAGTGGCAGCATTTGGGAAACTGCGAAGGTGATTAAGATAGTACCGATCAGGTTGAGCCAGAAGCCCGCTTTAGCCATCTGCAGAATCGATACGTAGCCTGCTCCATAGACAACGGCGTTAGGTGGCGTTGCGACAGGCAGCATAAAGGCGAAGGACGCAGCGACCGCCGCGGCGAACATAGTGCTGAACGGGTGTACTTCCATAGTGCCCGCAACAGCGGCCATAACCGGGATCAACAAGGTAGCTGTTGCTGTGTTGGAGGTGATCTCGGTCAGGAACAGGGTCAGCAGTACGATAATGCCGATGAATGCGACCAGCTCTACGTTGCTGAGAATTGTGAGCTGAGAACCGATCCACTCGGTCAGGCCTGAGCTGGAGAAACCTTTAGCCAGCGCAAGACCACCCCCGAACAATAAGATAACGCCCCATGGAAGTTTGACAGCGGATTCCCAATTGAGCAGGAATTCGTTCTTCTTAAGGCTGACAGGGATGATGAATAACAACAGGCCACCGGCGATCGCGATGGTGGCATCATGAATCATCGGTGGTTTGATAAAGCCACGTAGAATCCAGCCTGCAGCCATCAGAATGAATACGATCAGTACCAGCTTCTCGGGACGGGTGATGCGACCCAGTTCTTTCAGCTGAGAGTTGATCATCTCCTGGCCACCTGGCAGTGAAGCCATCTTCGGCGGATAAACCACCTTCACCAGCAACACCCAGGCAATCCCCAGCATTACGACAACCATAGGTACGCCGAACGTCATCCACTGAGCAAAGCCTATCGTCTGACCATAGAGGTCTTCGACCATGCCTGCGAGAACCGTGTTTGGAGGCGTGCCGATAATAGTGCCGACACCTCCGATTGACGCCGCAAAGCAGACTCCCAGCATCAGTGCGATACCGAAATTGAAACTCTGAGGTTCAGTTTTCAGGATGTTGTTTGGATCGTTATTGAGAATGTCCACCGCCTGCTTAATCACAGCCAGAGCAATAGGTACCATCATCATGGTTGTAGCGGTGTTGCTAACCCACATTGACAGGAAGGCCGTTGCTACCATAAAGCCCAGTATGATGCGTTCAGGTCCTGTCCCGACCAGTCGAATAGTGTGCAGTGCTACTCGTTTATGCAGGTTCCAGCGTTGCATCGCTATGGCGAGTAGAAAACCGCCGATAAAGAGAAAAATCAGATGGTGGCCATAGGCAGCGGTTGCCTTGGCGGATTTCATAACGCCAAGACCTGGATACAGCACTACAGGTAACAATGACGTTGCAGGGATAGGAATGGCTTCGGTGATCCACCAAACCGCCATCAGTGTAGCTATGGCTGCAACTTTTAACGCTTCAGGGCTCATCCCTTCTGGTAAAGGGAGCATCAGGATCAATGCAAATAGTGCTGGTCCGAGAACCAGGCCAACGGCTTGCCTTGTACTATACATATATTTTATGACTCATCTTGTAACTATTATGATTTTTTCTATATATGTAAGCGAGTACTGTGCCAGATTTGCGAACGGTCGCTAAAAAACAAGAACAAGTCGTTAATGTCTTCTAACTTGAGCTCTTTGGTTTCAGAGAAGGCTTTTAGAGGGAGAGTGATTGGAAAGAGTATCGGCGGTTTTCCCCGACTGTATGGTCGGGGATGGGTGGAAAGCTACCAGTTTCCCGGCAGCTTTCAGGGATTATCTGGCAGGTGTTTTTTGGTCGTTGGATGAGGCTGGGCTGATGCAGTTTCTATCCTGAAGAGAGAGCGAGCGATCAGCGAGTTTAAGCAACAGAGTACCTGCAATCATAGCTCCTGCGGCCAGTAGCAAACCGCCCTGGTAGTTACCACTCCAGGAGGCAAGCAGGCCTGTAATCGCGGGCGCGATAATCTGGGCGATGCCGTACATGAGTGTCATCTGGCCCATCAGTTTTGCTGGCTTGGACGGGTAGAAACGTCCGGCCATTGTGAGTACCAGGCTGACAATGCCGATAAAGGTGAAACCGTAAAGCAATGATGTCAGCACTAATATTGTCAGGTTGCCTTCCAGTACAGGGAGCAGCGCCGATACAAACTGACATAAGTAGCAGATCAACAGGGCATTGATTACACCGATTCGCCGAGCGATCAGATCCCAGGCGATACAGGCCGGGGCCGCAGCAAGGCCAACCAGCATAAAGGCATAGTTGCCTTTACCCTGCAGCGCAGGCTGCAGCTCGGCAAGGGCAACGATAAAGGTTGCCAACACAACATAAGCGACACCGGCGAAGCCGTAAGAGGCCATCATCAGCCAGACAAAGCGCTTGCTAGGTGGACTGTCAGGTGGCACTTGTTGTTGATTTGCAGATGCCGTATCAGGTTTAGGCAGCCATAACCACGCAGGGATCGCCAATAAAGTAGCCAATAAAGTAAAGAGCCACCATTGGCCCGACCAGTCGATGGTATTAGCGCTAGCTTCGGTCACCAGTGCGCAGAAAAATATCCCGATGCCGACACCGCCAAAATGAATCCCTAACTCGCTGCGGAACTTATGTCTTAGCAACCAGTTCAGGATAAGACCGGAACCCAGCAACAGGCCTGCGGCCGAACTGAAACCCGCTAACCAGCGGGAGATTCCCCAGATGTAGGGATTAGTGGTAACGGCCATCATTGCAGTTGTCACGACGGCGAGTACGATCCCGATGCGGTACAGCCGGTCTTTTAACGTCAGGCTGCTGATGCTGGCAGCCATTAGGGCACCCATCAGATAGCCGACATAATTGATGGTTGCTAACCAGCCTCCGGCCAGGGTACTAAGTTCGGTTTGCTGTTGCATTACTGGCAATAGCGGGGTGTAAGCGAATCGGGCGACACCCAGCATCAGGATCAGGCTAGTTACGCCAGCGATAAGAACCTTTAGCCGCTGTTGTTGTGCGTCCATCGTCATCGTCTCTGTCTATAGCAAATGGCAAAATTCGTGAGAGGCTACCATAGAATGATTGATCTATCTGAACAAGCGAATAGTATTGATACGACAGTTCTGAATTGGAGATAGGTTGTGGACTTGCTGGCACTTAAAACATTTGTTGCGGTGGTTGAAGAGGGCGGAGTTCTGGCTGCTTCTAAGACGCTATTTACCGTCCAGTCCAACGTGACCAGCCGGATCAAACGACTGGAGCAGCAACTTGGGGCTGAACTATTTATCCGCCACGGTCGTGGTTTACAGTTGACGCCTGCCGGGAATGTTCTGCTCGAATATGCCCGTAAAATGCTAAAACTGGCTAAACAAACCGAATCGGCACTGCAACAGGTGGGTGAGAATGCCGGAGAGATCAGGATAGGTGCGATGGAAACCTTTGCTGCTGTTCGTTTACCTGCTGCGCTTAAGGCGATTCGCCAACGTCATCCGGGTTTGAAGCCTCAGGTAAACACCAATCCGACTACAGATCTGGTACGTCAGGTGTTGGATCATCAACTTGATTGCGCTTTTGTCGGAGGCCCGTTAGAGCATCCAGAGCTGGTCAGCGAGGTTGTGGTAACCGAGAAGCTAACGTTGGTCAGAGGATTTGATGTTGATCCTGACAATCAGCCGTTGATCATGTTTCGGGAAGGCTGTGCTTACCGTGCTAGAGCGCTTGCCTGGCGCAGGCAGTCAGGAGATCCGATGTGCGAGGTTATGCAGCTGGGGACACTGGACGGTATTTTAGGCTGTGTAGCTGTAGGCTTGGGGGCTACTGTTTTGCCTGAAGCGGTGGTTCGGTTGTCACGTTTTCGCGATGAACTTATTACCGAAGAGATCCCGGACGATATTGCTTTGATCGATACGCTGATGATTCGGCATCGGGATGCTCCGGTGATGGCGGGGGTAAACTCGCTGGCGGAAGCGGTGACTGAAACGGCTACAATAGCAGCGGCGGCTTAAGGGCAGTGCGATTCAGCCCCGCAGAATTCCTGCAGGGCTGCGTTGTTTCGACACTAAGCTGTGGCTTTCAGTGTTTCCGGATTTGCCCAAGGGTGGTTCTGGAGCACATTCTGCATATGATCAATGAACAGTCGGACCCTTGGATTAAGGTTGCGTCGGCTTGGATAGAGTGCGTGAATCTCAATGGGCGCAATCTGGTATGACTCCAGTACCGGTACCATCTCTCCGGACTCAACTAACTGCTGACAGAAAACATGAGGCATGCGTGCGATACCCAGGCCCTGAACGACCATCTCGCGCAAGAAGCTCAGGTTATTTGCCTTCAGTCTGCCGTTAACCTGCATCGGTTGCCCATTGTTCCAGTTTTCAAAATGCCAGCTGCTAGTTGGCTTCTGTAGCAGCAGGCATTGATGATTCTTCAGTTCCGCCGGTGAATTGGGATAGCCGTACTTATCCAGATATTCATGTGAGCTATAGAGCCCAACACTCAGAGAAGCAATCTTGCGTGCGATCAGGCTTGAGTCGTTCAAAGGTCCAACCCGGATCGCCAGATCAATCCCTTCCTCAATTAGGTCAACAATGCGAGTGCTGAGTTCGACCTCCATTTCGATGCGCGGATACTCTTTCAGGAAGGATGATACAGCTTCGTTCATCATGTAAACGCCGGTCTCGGTCGGCATCGTAATACGCAGTCTTCCCTGTGGTTCGGTCTGAGATGAGCTGAGCAGATCCTGAGTGTCTTCCAGTTCATTGATCAAACCGCGACAGCGCTCAAACAGCTGCATCCCGTCATCTGTCAGGTGTAGCTTGCGAGTGGTGCGTTGCAGCAGACGGATGCCGAGATCATCCTCCAGCTGAGAGATGCGCCGGCTGATTGTTGATTTCTGAATTCCGAGGTTGTCGGCCGCGGCAGTGAAACTATTCGCTTCAACAACCTTTATAAAAAGGCGAACGTCGTTGAGGTTCATAACCGATGTACTGCTTCCGTTGCTCTTAAGGGCTTGCGCTGCTTGCATGCTGTCACTGTCGGTTCAATTTGAACCGGACTAGCATCGCAGGTCCTTTGTTAGGGGGATCGTTATTATTATTGTTGTGAATACAACCTTAATCTAATTGAGATTGATTGTCGATCAGGTTGAATGCTGCGGCTATGGACAGGAAAAAGATCAAAGATCGCTGCTCGGTCAAAACAACTCAGCGCTGAATCGTGCCCGTGCCACAAACAGACTGCATGGCTAGCAGGCCTGATCTCTTAGCATGAACAGCCAGGGCAAAGCTGAAAAGGCCTTTTTTGTAACAGTATGTAACATTACAAAGAGAGCGTTAAGGTGAGTGCAATGAGGGCGTGTGGTGGTGAATGAATCGAATTGTGGGCATGAAGATGCCGGACGCTCGTTGGCGAGCGCCCGTGAGGCTATGATTACGCCAGATGCGGTTCATGCCAGTTGATAGACTTCAGGAACTTATGCGCAGGATAGAACTTTCCATCGCTACCAGTCTGATCCTTAGCAGACTTGATATAAGCTTCTGGCAGCTCGCCGCCAGCATAAACTTCCAGTCCTTTCTCGTTCTGATAAAAGGCCAGAGTTTTTTCCACTTCATCTTCAGTTTTGCAAAGCTTAGACAGGTTAGATGCCTGAACTGCCGCCATATCACTGTCAGCGTCAATACCCAGGATGTGAGCCATACCGTAAGTTGTTACCAGCACATCTGCTATCGCATCACGAACTTCTGAAACGTCGTGCTTTTCAATCCCTTCAACCAGTTCAGCCAGCTCTTCCTGGATCAGGTGCAGTTGCTTAGCTGCTTTTTGCCAATCAGGAGAAGTGCTGTCGCCTTTAGCGTTGCCAAACACAGAATTGAGGTAAGAGACGTCGGTAAAGTTGCTCATGGTTTTGATCACAAATAACAGATATTAAAGGCGACATGATCTTGGCATTACTGCCGACTGTCAACTGAGTGATATGGTTTTAGCCGGATTTTGGTCCTGACAAGCCATCTCGATACTCCGTGGCGATAGTCTGGATCTGTTCGGTAATAGCACGCAGGCCGTTTCCTCTCGATTGGCTCAGATGGCGGTTCATACCCCATTGATCAAAGAGGGCTTCAAAATCCAGATCAGCAACTTCTGCCGCAGTTTTGCCTTCGATCAGCGCCAAAATCAGCGCGATCAGGCCATTGATGATACGAGCGTCGGACCCCGCCTGCCATGAGATGGTATCTGTGCTGTATTCTGCCTTAAGCCAAACGTTGCTTTCACAACCGGCTAATAAGTATTGCTCATTGCGATCTGCGGGGGCCAATCCCTGATGTTGACTGCCCCATTTCATTAACAGCGCATAGCGCTGCTGCCAGCCCTGTTGTGACTCAAATAGTCCTAAGTCGGCCGTAACAGTCGTTTTATCATGGGGCAGGTGAGTCGGTGATGTAGCAAGTCTGCGCAGTGTTTCGGCAAAGCGCTCAATCTCCTGCTCGGTGTTGTAGAAAGCAAAAGAGGCACGAATAGTACCCGGCAGATCTAAAGCTTCCATAAGAGGCATTGCACAATGGTGGCCGCTGCGCACTGCGATGCCCTCTAGATCAAGCAGGGTACCGATATCCTGCTGATGCTGCGTCATGCTGAATGACAACAGGCTGACGCGATGCTGTGCTGTGCTGTAGCGGGTTAGCCCCGGAATATCGGCGGTCATCTCTTCTGCCAGTTGCAGTAGCCGCTGTTCGTGTTGGGCCAGGACTTCGCTGTCCAGCTGCTGCAGGTATTCGATGGCAGCAGCAAGGCCGATAGCACCAGCAATATTGGGCGTGCCTGCTTCGAATTTGAACGGGAGTTGATTGAAACGGGTGCCCTGAAAGCTCACCTTCTCAATCATCTCTCCACCACCCATCCAGGGTGGCATCTGCTCCAACCACTGACGTTTGCCCCAAAGTACACCGATACCTGTAGGAGCAAAGAGCTTGTGACCTGAAAACAGATAAAAATCACATTCCAGTTCTGTGATATCTACTTTGAAATGCGGTACTGCCTGGGCGCCATCAATGATCACAACAGCTCCGGCGTGCTTCGCTGCTTTGGCCATCTGTTGAATCGGGTTGATAGTTCCTAAGGCGTTAGATACATGGCCGATGCTGACAATTTTGGGTTTCTTTGCCAGCAGCTTTATAAAGTGATCCTGGTCCAGCGTTGCATTATCAGCGAGTTTAATCACGTCAATGACGGCGCCGGTTTGTTCTGCGATCAATTGCCAGGGAACTATGTTGGCATGATGTTCCATGGTTGAAAGAACAATGCGGTCACCCGGCTGCAGTATTAGGCGACCGAGGCTGTTGGCCAGCAGGTTCATGCCTTCTGTTGTGCCATGGGTCCAGATGATCTCGGCGGAGTCGGTGCAACCCATAAAGCCTGCAACAGTTTCCCGGGCCTGCTCAAAGCTGGCCGTAGCCGCTGCGCTAAGCGCGTGGGATGCCCTGTGCACGTTGGCATTCTGCTGGCGATAGTAGCGCTCGATGGCGCTGATTACCTGGCGTGGTTTCTGGGTAGTCGCAGCGTTGTCGAGATACACCAGTGGTTGGCCATTGACCCTTTGGGAAAGGATAGGGAAGTCTCGCCTTAGACGCAGAATGTCAGACATCAGAACTCGGCCTTACTGTGATTTCAGCCACTGGCTTTTCCAGCGGGCAAAATACATTGCCGCTGTAAACAGGGTGCAGCTTAACAAACTGTAGATCAAACCAAGCGCAACTGTGTGCGTGTTTGTCGCCGCCAGCACTGCTTCTACGAAGTAAAGTAGTACTACGAAGCAAAGCCAGGCATGGCCTCGGGGATTACCTTTTAGAACCACCGGCAGGAATGCCAATAGTGGCACTGCATGTACCAGCATAATGGTTGGTAGAGGCGTAATGATCAGGTACCAGATCGCAAACAGCGCCAGTAAACCGAAATAGCTGATTAATGTGAGTTGGCGGGTGAGCTTAACTTTTTTCTCAAGAGGGGTCATGAACGCTGACTCATTGTGCGAAGTTGTTGTGCCAGTTGTCCAAGGCGATAACCCTGAGCCTGACAAAGATCCTGTTCAATTGCATCCAGTGGTTTATCACTTTGGCTTCCGGCGACATGAGTTGCACCGTAGGGGGTTCCCCCGGATGTGGTGTTCAGCAGGCCAGATTCACTATAGGGAAGGCCTGCGATCACCATGCCGTGATGCATCAGTGGCAGCATCATGCTTAGCAGGGTGCTTTCCTGACCGCCGTGCAAACTGGAGCTCGAACTGAATACAGTAGCAGGTTTATTAATCAGTTCTCCTGACATCCAGATAGCGCTGGTACCATCAATAAAGTGCTTCATTGCCGATGCCATATTACCGAATCGGGTTGGGCTACCGAGTGCAAGACCACTGCAACCACTAAGATCCTCATTGGTACAATAAAGGTCACCTTCAGCAGGAATCTCAGGTGAGACCGCTTGGGTTTCAGTGGAAACGGCAGGTACAGTGCGTACTCTGGCTTCTATACCGCTTTTTTCAATGCCGCGAGCGATATGAGTCGCCATGTCGCGCGTGGCGCCATGGCGACTGTAGTACAACACCAGCACATAGGGCTGTGTCATATTACAGGATCTCCAGTACCGACTCTGGCGGGCGGCCAATACGCGCCTGATCACCTTTGATTACAATCGGGCGCTCAATTAGCTTAGGAAACTCGGTCATTTTGCTGATCACTTGATCATCATTCAGTGAAAGATCGTCAAGCCCGGCTTCCTTGTATTCTGCTTCTTTTTTACGCAGCAGATCTCTAGCGGTGATACCCAGCGCAGCCAGTACAGCCTTAATTTCATCGGCAGAAGGTACATCTTTCAGATACTCACGTACTTCTGGCTCGATACCTTTCTCCTGCAGTAACTGCAGGGTCTGGCGTGATTTAGAGCAACGAGGGTTATGAAAAATTGTAATAGCGCTCATTATGTTCTCCGGCACGGAATTTCGCCTGATTGTACGTCACATTTCGGCGCAGACTTGCTGAAAACGTGACACAGCTTAGAATGTGGCGGATATTGTATACGTCAACACTGCTGCGACAAAGGATTTGGCTGATGAGTTCGCTATTAACTACGTTTCCCGTACGTTTTTTGCACTACCTGTGGCGCCAGTTCTTTTCTAATCAGGGCATCCTGAACGCTGCTGCACTGACATATACGACGTTGTTCGCCGTTGTGCCCTTGATGACAGTCTCTTATGCGATGCTGGCCACTGTCCCTTCGTTTCAGGGGGTGGGCGAGCAGGTGCAGGACTGGGTGTTCTCAAATTTTGTGCCGGCAACCGGCGCTGTGGTTCAGGACTATCTGGCCTCATTTGCCTCTCAGGCCCGTAAGCTAACGGCGGTAGGGGTTGTCTTGCTCGCAGTGACATCGCTGATGATGATTAAAAACATCGAAGCAGCGATGAATAGAATCTGGCGAGTGGCTGAACCACGGAGGGGGCTGTCGAGTTTTCTGTTGTACTGGGCAATTCTAACACTGGGGCCAGTGCTGATAGGGCTTGGGCTGGTGCTAACATCATATCTTGCATCGCTGCCGCTGATCTCTTCCGCGACAGATGTGGTCGAACAGGCACGATTGCTGGGCTTGTTGCCGATGGTGATGTCTACCGCTGCGTTTACGTTGCTCTACGCCGCTGTACCAAATTGTAAAGTGCCGCTAAAGCATGCGCTGATAGGGGCTTTGGTCGTAGCGGTGTTGTTCGAATCTGCGAAGCGCGCCTTTGCACTGTTCGTAACTCAATTCCCATCATATGAGCTCATCTATGGTGCGTTCGCTGCGGTACCACTGTTCCTGATGTGGGTTTTCATCAGTTGGGTGATTATCCTGCTAGGAGCTGAACTGAGCAGGGCGCTCTCCGTTTATAACCCTAATGCCGCTATGCATCAGCAACCTCATCTGCAGATTGTGATGGCGGTGCTCTACCGACTGTGGCTGGCTCAGGAGAAAGGCGAAATAATTTCGGATCGGCAGTTGCTGCAGGAGGTTCCTGGACTTGATCAGGAGGGCTGGGACAAATATGTGGTCCTGCTCAAAGATCAGGGATTGGTCAGCCAGGATAATCGGGGAGATTACCTGCTATGTCGTGATTTGGGCAGGACTTCTCTATATCAGTTGATCAATATGTTGCCATGGCCGCTGCCTGCGGCGAGTCAGACAGTGGCTCTGTCGATATGGCAGCGAAAGCTTGATCAGTTATTACTGCAGTCAGATGAGCAACAGCAGCTATTATTTGAAGTATCAGTAGAGCATCTGTTTGGCTCAGAGGGCTCGGTCCCTGTAAAGGAAGAGCGACAGCGAGAGGGTGATCATGGCTAGAATCTGTGTACACGCGTATATCTCAGGCAGAGTGCAGGGTGTCTGGTATCGCCAGTCGACATTAGAGCAGGCCAGAGCGCATGGTCTGACAGGTTGGGTCCGGAATCTTCCTGACGGGCGTGTAGAGGCGTTGCTTTGTGGAGAAGACAACAGCGTGCGTCAGGTTGAGACCTGGCTGTCCCAAGGGCCGGAGCTGGCAACCGTTGCAGAGGTTGTGTCGGAGGCTGTTGAAGACCCGGGGTTGGTCGATTTTAAAGTGCTTGCCTGAAATTAAGAGCAAGGATGCAACGTATTAAGCGCGTTTATCATCCACACTCCGCAGTCATTCCTCTGCTAAATTAAAGGTAGTGATTCCCTTTTCGCTAATGGCGGTGGTTTGGATATGCGGACTTTGCTGCTGATTTTTCTGTTGTTTTTCGCTGTAACTTCGGTTCAGGCTAAATGCGTGATTACTATGGGTTATCGCTTATCTGAGCGATTGCCGTTGATCGAGCAGGCGCCGGACAATGACGGTTTGTATCACGATCTCTATTATCTGGCTGCGTCTCATATTGGCTGCCGACTTGATATTCTGCGCGGTTCAAAAACGCAGCTGATGAAATCGTTAAAAAAAGGGCGTATCGACTTCTATCCTGCACTGACATACACCCAGGAACGGTCTGAATACCTTTTGTTTATTGCGAACGGGCTGCCAGGCGGTGAAGTAGCTGTTACGCGCCTTGATCATCCGGAGATTAAGTCCTGGGGAGAGATGGCAGGTAAAACACTGCTGGTTGCACAAGGGGGCGCCAACTATCAGGAGTATAGCCCTGACGTGAAATTGCTTTCACCAGTTGGCCTGGATACCCCCCGTGCGATTCAACTGGTGATGTCCGGGTATGCTGATCTTTTTGTCTATAACGAAAATACTATTCGCTACTACCTTAAAAATAATCCTGAGCTGAAAGATAAGGTCAAGATCCACCCGGAATGTTGTGGTGGTGAGCAACCTATGTACTTAGGATTTTCTCACCGCTCGCGCCATTTCGCCGCGACTGCCAATCCTGAGTTTACGCCGGAGAGTATAAAGGGTCCGTTCAATCAGCGTTGGATACCGGACCCAAGATCAATCGCTGGCCGTTTTGCCGCCGAATTGATCAGATTAAAGCAGAATCGCTTTACCGATGTGCTGTATAACGATTACTACCGTTAATCATGGCTAGCCATATGACCGAGACGATATTTCTCGATTTCGACAGCGTCAATTTGCTCGCTGTCGAGGAACATATTTGCGTATTCCCTGTAGACACCGCTGGTCAGGAACAGATCAAAGAGTTCCGCATCTATATGCTGATCGTCGCGCATAAAAGCCATTATTTGTAGTGCTTCTGAAAGCGTCTTTGCTTTCTTGTAAGGCCGGTCTGCTGCTGTCAGTGCTTCGAAAATATCGGCAATGGCCATGATCCTGGCGGGCAGTGGCATCTGTTCGCGGGTTAGTCCCCGAGGATAGCCACTGCCATCCATTTTTTCATGATGCCCACCGGCGTAAACCGGAATCTGTTTAAGATGTTTCGGATAGGGCAGTGCTTCGAGCATTCTGATCGTCTGTACAATATGGTCATTGATACGGAAACGATCTTCAGCGGTGAGTGTACCGCGGCGAATGGTGAGGTTATGCAGTTCACCGGTATTACTCAGATCCTGAGGGACTGCCATTTTGAAGCCCCACTGGTTGCCCGGTGCGAAGGCGCTGACATCTCGCTGCGGTATACGTTGTTCAGCTTTATCTGATAACAGTTTTTCGGTCACAGGAAGGGCTTTGATAGGTTGCTTATCACGGCGCTGTAGTTCCTCCCAGGATAGGCCGAGGCGATCATCAAGCGTACGTTGCCACTGGTAATCTGCGATGCGATTAAGTTCTTTGAGGTCGTCATCGCTCATAAAGTGGTCACCGTCGTTACATTTGGCAACGAAACAGAAGTCTTGATCGAGCTGGTCGAGCCTGGCCTGTAACTTTTGTTCTTCCTCAGCCTTATTCTGGTCACCCTGAAGCAGGCGCTGTTCTAATGAGGCGATCTGAGCGTCACGCTTCAGTACTTCGAAGCGGGTCCGGACCTCATGAATTCGGTTGTAGATAGTTTCAAGTCGGGTCGCTTTATCAACGATGTGTTCTGGAGTTGTTACCTTACCGCAGTCGTGCATCCAGCTAGCAATATGCAGAGCTTCCCATTCCTCATCACTCAGGCTGAATTCCTTGAAAATGGGCTCATTGCTTTGGCAGGCGGCATTAGCTAGCAGGGCTGTTAATGCGGGTACTCGTTGGCAGTGGCCGCCGGTGTAAGGCGATTTGGCATCAATGGTTTGTGCAATCAGTTCGACAAATGATTCCAACAGCGCCTTTTGCATCTTCACCAAATGCCTGCTCTCAAGTGTCATACTGGCGAAATTTGAAAACTCGCTGATAAATGCCAGTCGTTCCCTGCTGAGATCTGTGCCGGTTGGCATTGCCAGAGTCAGGGTGCCGATACACTCTTGGCGTCGATTTAACATCGGTAGCACCAGAACCTCAATGGCTGAGCTATCCAATTGTTCGAGCAGTGGTTGTAACGATGGATCCTGTTCCGTAATTGGACCCTGATGATGTTGTTTCGAGCGTACAGAGCGGGTCAGTATAGATTGCTCATCAGTGATTTGGTTTTCCGGCAAGTTGAGCGGAATATTGTCTTCATTCTGGCAGTTTACGCAGTGCAGCAGAGTGTCATCGTCATTGACCAGATGGATGGCAACCGCTTTGGCATCGCTGACAGTCAGCATCTCGGCGCCAACCCGGCGAATCAACGCATCAAAGTCGCTCTCTTCCGAGATGGTATGAAGCAAGGTCAGGAATCGTGTCACCGTGGAACGCATCATCGACATAGCAGCACCCAGGTCGTCTACTTCTCGCACCAGTGATCTGACCTCTGGTTGCTCCTCAAGCTCGAAGCGTCTGATCGCAGCTGCTTGTTCAGATAGTTTGCGCAGCGGGTTCGAAATCGCCCGTGCTGTTAGCCAGACTAGCGGTATCGAAAGGATCAGAATAATTACCGTAATCAGCGCTGATTGCTTTCGCATCGCAAAGGCATCAGCCAGCAATTGTTCTTCCGGTATCATGACTAACAATCGGAAACGAATACCATCGCCGAGGTTGAGATAGCGGAGCTTGCCGATCCATTGTTGTCCGTCAACTTCCAGTTCAAGATTGTTCTTGCCGGGAGAAAGGTTGGGCAGTTCACGGGCAACCTCACCGAACACCGGATTGTTCAGGTCTTTAAGGGTGGCGTACTTCACTTGCTGATTGTTGTCGAGCTTTGTCAGAACGCTTGAATCCCGGTAAGCCAGTACACGGCCGTTATCATCCAGTAGTGCTATCTCGGCATGATGCAGTTCACTGCTTTGCGCTACTGCTTCTGAAAGCATGTTGAGCGTCACATCGGCTGCGATCACGGCGGACTTGTCTGCTGAGCGCCGAGAAAGAGTGATGCCGACCTGCTTTATAAAGTAATAGAAGTAGGGCGGTGTAACCTGTAGGTGGTTTTCGGAGATCGCTTGTCGATACCAGGGGCGTAAGCGCGGATCATATTCAGTAGTGATGGCTTCCGGCTCTCCCAGCCGTTTCATCTGCGGGTCGAAAAAGAAACGTTGCAGTGTTCGACTTCCTGCTGCCTCACTAATCTGATCGACCAGTAAGCGGGCTTCCTTTGGTGCTTTAAAGGTTTGCCGAATCTGTTCGTTATTGATGGCACGAACAATAAAGTAATCGCCGTTCTCGTAGCCGGCGGCAATCGCTGTTACCCAGGGCTTATCTACTAGTGCTTCGGCTAGTAGGGGCAGTTGTTCACTGCGTTCTCGCAGGGTCAGTGACTGGCTAAGATTGGTGTAAGTCAACAGATCCACGGTACGGGCTACCGGTAGATATGTTTCTCGGAACTGAAGCGTTAGCTGGTCGTTAATTTCCCCAAAGAGTTTATCGCTGGCATTGAGGATGATTTCGGAGGTTCTGGCATAGTTGTAGATGCTCAGAGTGCCGCCGACCAACAGAATTAGAGCGACAAATAGCGTTGTTATATGGATATGTAAGGGGAAACGTTGTGCGGCTTTCCTTGGCTGCAACATAACTCTGATCCAGGTCCATTATGACTGGTTCAGTGTAGATTAAGTTTGCCTATAAACAAGCCGGTATTGGTCTAATGATGGTAATGGTCTGCATTATTAGTTTTAGTGATAGTCTATAAGAAGCATGTTTTCTTATAGAGGACAGCCAGCTTGGCAATTGGCTCATGGAAGCTGAAATAAAAAACGGACCCGAAGGTCCGTTTTTTTATGCGTGTCGAGCTTACTTAGAAAGCTGCTCGGTCAGGAATGTGTTCAAATCTGCAGCTGAGATATCCTGCTTCTCTTCGGTACGACGGCTGGCATATTCAAAAGTACCAGCTTCCAGACCGCGATCAGAGACAACCACTCGGTGTGGGATACCCATCAGTGCCATATCTGCAAACTTGCTGCCCGGGCTTGCCTTACGATCATCCAGCAGGACGTCATAACCAGCGGCGGTCAGGTCTGCATAAAGCTTATCAGCGGCCTCGCGAACTTTTTCGGACTTCTCGTATTTAAGCGCAACGACAGCGATTTGGAATGGTGCCAGGGCGTCAGGCCAGATGATCCCTTTGTCGTCGTGGTTCTGCTCAATGGCAGACGCGACTATGCGGGTAACACCGATGCCGTAGCAACCCATGTCCATTACCGCAGCTTTACCGTTTTCATCCAGAACAGTGGCGTTCATTGCCTGCGCATACTTCTGACCAAGCTGGAAGATGTGGCCTACTTCGATGCCGCGCTTGATGCTCAGGTTACCCTTACCACATGGGCTTGGATCACCTTCTGCAACATTTCGCAGGTCTGCAACCTCTGGTACTGGCAGGTCGCGCTCCCAGTTGATACCAAAGTAATGCTTACCGTCGACATTCGCACCCGCGCCAAAGTCTGCAGCCTTTTCAACCGCGCGGTCGATAATGACTGGTAGTTTCAGATTTACTGGGCCTAATGAGCCAGGGCCTGCGCCTACTGCCGCACGAATTTCTTCTTCGGTGGCAAAACGCAGTGGCGCTTCAACCTGTGGCAGTTTCTCTGCTTTGATTTCGTTGAGTTCGTGATCACCGCGAACGATCAAGGCTACAAAATCTGCCTCAGACTCTTCGGAAGCCGCCACAATCAGAGTTTTAACAGTCTTCTCGATCGGCAGTTTGAACTGCTCAACCAGGTCAGCGATGGTTTTTGCATCCGGCGTATCAACCAGAGTCATCTCTTCAGAAGCCGCTGGGCGTTCACCTGCAGGAGCGATAGCTTCTGCCATCTCAACGTTTGCCGCGTAGTCAGAAGCGTCGGAGAAGGCGATATCATCTTCACCAGATGATGCAAGAACATGGAACTCGTGGGAGCTGTTGCCACCAATGGAACCGTTATCCGCAACTACCGGACGGTAATCCAGACCCAGACGATCAAAGATATTGCAGTAAGTCTGGTACATGACGTCATACGTCTGTTGCAGTGACTCCTGACCAAGGTGGAATGAGTAGGCATCCTTCATGATGAATTCACGGGAGCGCATTACACCAAAGCGTGGGCGGATCTCATCGCGGAACTTAGTCTGGATCTGATAGAAATTAGCAGGTAGCTGTTTATAGCTCTGGATCTCATTGCGAATCAGATCAGTAATTACTTCTTCATGGGTAGGGCCAACGCAGAAGTCACGGCCGTGACGGTCGTTCAGGCGCAGCAGTTCAGGGCCATACTGTTCCCAGCGGCCAGATTCCTGCCAGAGTTCGGATGGCTGGATCGCGGGCATCAGTACTTCCTGTGCACCAGATTTATCCATCTCTTCACGAACAATTCTTTCGACCTTACGCAGCGTGCGCAGTCCCATTGGCAGCCAGGTGTACAGTCCTGCTGCAACCTTGCGAATCATACCTGCACGCAGCATCAGCTGGTGGCTGATCACTTCTGCGTCAGATGGTGTTTCCTTAACAGTAGCGATCAGATAGTTGCTAGCTCGCATATATTCTCAACCCATGAACGGAATTCTATTTGACCGCACATTGTAGGGAGGCAATAGCTGGCTGCCAAGGGGCAGAGCAAAATTGAGTATTGGGAAAAAGTTTAATGGCTAGTTATCGCTTTCTCAGGCGTAGGGCTGAGGCCAGGAGCTGATTAGGTTCTTGTTGGGAAGATGCTCATGAACTTCAGTAAAAAGGCTTAACTGCTAGCGGGGGAGATTAAGCTTGGTTTCAGATCAGGGCAAGTAGTTTGGAATGACGTTGGTGAATCGGATTCTATGGAGGGCGTTGGATGAGAAACAAGATCTTTGGTGTTGTTGGTATGATTTGGGGGGCGGCAGTAGTGGTGAACAGTCTCTTCGGCCCTGTACCTGAGTCCTCAGATGCATATCATTCGGGATACAGTGGGGCAGTCGTATTTGGCATCTTGATGTTCATCACGGGTGCGTATTATCTGGTCAAGAAAACACAGTAGTCGATGAGCGTATATTCCGTAACGAAAGAGCCCCTGTTTGTCAGGGGCTTTTTATAAAGAGCGGGACATATATATTAAGCGGACTGAGTAAGGCGAACCTCTCGTTGTGGAAAGGGGATCTCAATACCCGCATTCCGGACACTGTTGTAAACCGCCAGGTTAACCTGATACTGAATTTCGAAATATTGTTCGGTAGGCACCCAGTAGCGGTAGCCAATATTGACCGATGAGTCAGCAAAGGCTTCAACGCCTACCTGAGGCTGCTGGTCTTCCGCGACGCCATTGACGGATACTATAGCGGCAGTGATGAGCTTGATTGCCTGTTCAGGATCTGAGCTGTAGCTAATGCCGATGTTGGCCTCAACGACCCGGTTCGCGTAGGAGTTAACAATCACCTCACCAACGATATGCTTGTTCGGAATAGTGATCTGTTCGCCGTCTTCGTTACTGAGGACTGTGTATGCCAGTTTGATTTCAGTAACAACACCGCTAATGTCATTGACCCGGATGGTGTTACCGACAATGAATGGGCGTGTAAGGATGATGGTGAAGCCGGCGCCGTAGTTTGAGAATACTCCCTGTAATGCCAGACCTGCGCTCAGGGAGATTGCACCAATAGCTGCCACAAAGGGGGCGACGCTGATACCAAATTTGCCAAGGCAGATGATGATAATCATCGCCATCAGCAGCAGTTTTACACTGCTGGCGATAAACAGGCCGAGCGTTACATCTACATCGTTTCGCTCACAGATCCGTAGGGTTAATCGAGACAGCCAGCGCGCGACTATAAGGCCGGCGATAAAAATGATAATGGCGCCGATTACCTGGAAGCTGTAATTGACGAAGAAGTCGATAACCAGGTTATAGAAGTAGCTGATGCTTTCGAGTTCCTGTTCGATCATTTTGAGTCCGTATTGGGTTCTTGCTGACTATCCAGGCAGGTTAGCAGCTGTTCGATCTGTGTTTCATTAAATACTTGTACACCCGCGTCACTAAGTTGCTGCGCGGTGATTCCCAAGCCATCGATTAGCTGGCCGTTAAACTGACCGTCATAGATCTGTTCATTGCCGCAGGATGGGCTTTTCGCTTTTAGTAGAGCGTAGCGAATGCGGTGCTTGATGACCAACTCAAGGGCTTTGTCAGCTCCTTGTTGGAACATTTTAGTGACATCAGACCCATCAGCGGTTGTGATTACAGTTGGATGCTGCTGCGTGATTTCAGCTGCCGCACGTGGCGTTGGAAGGCCGCCCAGCACTTCAGGACAGCAGGGAACCACACGCTTCTGTTTTAGCCACAGTTGGATTGCAGGATGCAGGGACAAACTGTTGCCGCCGTCATAGCGAACGTTTTCACCAAGCAAACAGGCACTGATTAGTATCTTTTCCATCGAGAGATTCCAGCGGCGCCATTCGGACTTTAAGTTCGAATGGCATTCTGGGAGTTTGATCAGTTAGACAGCAGGGCAGCCTGATTGACCAGTTGCGGCAGGTTTTCCGCTTCCATTTTCGCCATAACACGTGAGCGGTGTACTTCCACGGTTTTTGGGCTGATGCCCAATTCTTCAGCGATTTCCCTGTTTGCCATGCCAGACACGACCAGTGTCATGACCTCTTTCTCGCGTCGGCTCAGGTTTTCGTAGAGTTGCTCGGTCCGGCGCTGCTGATTCTGCTGTTGGAAAATCTCGGTCGAGCGGCTCAGCGCTTCATCGACGAGGCGCAGCATAACTTCGTCGTCGAATGGTTTCTCGATGAAATCCATTGCGCCGTTCTTCATCGCATTAACTGCCATCGGGATATCACCATGTCCGGTGATGACGATGATGGGTAGACGGATATTGCGCTCCTGCATCATCTTTTGCAGAGCCAGGCCATTGATCTCTGGCATCCTGATGTCGAGCAGCATACAGCCGGGTTCGCCATTGTATTGGTCCAGAAACGCCTGTGCTGATGAGAAGCCTACGACATCCAGATGGGCTGACTCCAGCAGCCATTGCATCGAATCGCGAAAATCATCATCGTCGTCGACAACAAATACAGTGCGATGAACTGAGTCCATTTTCTATCCCTTTAGCGGCATACGGACGTGGAAGCTGGTGCCCGATTTTCCATCGCTTTCAGCCCACAATTGCCCGCCGTGTGTTTCGATTATTGTCCGAGAGATAGCCAGCCCCATGCCAAGCCCGTTCGCCTTTGACGAGAAAAACGGTTCGAATAACTGGTTCAGGGTGTCTTCGCCGATGCCCATCGCGTTATCGATAACCGAGATCTGCAGGTAGCTATCCTGTTTATCGGTAGCAATGATAACCGGTCGGTCGGGATTGTCACAGTCACTATAGGCTTCAATTGCGTTTCTGATCAGATTTAACAGTACCTGCTCGACCTGGATTTTGTCTGCCAGCAGTACTGGATCTATCGGATCCAGCTCATAAACGAACCGGATCTGCATATCATGGGCTTCCTGCTTCAGGAAATCACTGACCTCGACACAGGATTCATTAATCGGAAACTCCATCCTCTGGTATTCGGTTCGTTTAGTAAAACTGCGCATGCGTTTAATGATCTCGGCGGCCCGAATTGCCTGCTTGCTGATCAGTGACATCGCTTTGTTGATTGGTTCGATGCCGGGAATCGGTTGTTCGTCCAGTCGGCGTTGAGCGCCTCGGCAATAGTTAAGAATGGCCGCGAGAGGCTGGTTCAGCTCATGGGCGAGGCCGGTTGCCATTTCGCCGACAGACATCAGTCGTGACATATGAGCGAGTTCTAGTTGCTGACGTTTGGCTGCTTCCTCTGCCTTTACTTTGACTGTTATGTCACGGCCGATCAGGGTGTAGTACTCGACGCCATTATGGTCAGTATTATTGCGATGGGCGATGATTTCTCGAATTTCTGCAATGCGTTCAGTATTTTCTGTCAGCCGTAGCGACAGGCTGCCATGCCAGCTGCCTTCCAGTGCAGCAATGCTCAGGGCAGGGCGTACCTGCTCATCAAACACCCGTGGGGCAAATAACTGTGGTAGGTGTAGCTCTATTTTTGCACTTCCCAACGCCAGGGTTTTTTCGCAAGCTTCATTGCGGTAGGTGATCTGATGATTGGAATGGTTGCAGAACATGATCATGTCTGATGACGCTTCTACCACCCGGGCAAGGCGTCTGGTTGCCTGCTGTGCAAGCTTGCGCTCGGTGACATCGCGGGAGACACAGATTATCTCTATAGGTTCGCCATCCTTATCCCGAATAGTACGGCTGGTGGTTTCTATCCAGACGTAGTGGCCCTTTTTATGCCGATAGCGGTAGGTATTGGTATAAAGGCCTTCACGATAGCTCACGCTATCAGCACGTTTCTTCAGGTTGTCCGCATCATCCGGATGAAAAAGGTCATATCCGGGCGTGCCGCGAATCTCTTCAACGCTGTAGCCAAGCAGTGTCTCTACCGCTGAGGTCACATCGATATAGGTCCACTCCGGTGTCGGCGTGTGCCGGGAGATCATATCGGTGGATTGTTCAGCTAACAGGCGGTAGCGTTCGGCGGATTGATTGATGTCACTGCTCATAAGTAGATACACCGTTTATTAGGGTATCTACTGATATTGCCAGAGTTTGTAACCAGTTTGCAATCGTAGGGCAAAAACTGAGTAGGGGAATGTACTATGTCTTCGTAAGGAGTGGGATATTGCTTTCGAGCAGATGCCAATGCTTACCGTCCCAGCCAAAGCGTTGGCCGCAGCTGAAATCGAGTTTAACCGGAGGTTTGCCAAGCATGTCCCAGCCAGTAGCGGATGCCATGAGCGCACGGATGATCCCTTTATGACAAACCGCACCCAGCTGAAGATTGTTGCTGTTAAGCTGTTGCTCGGCCCATAGACTAAGACGTTCAATCACCTCGGCTGGACATTCACCACCTTCAGGACGCATCAGTAGCCCTTGCTGTTCGATCCGATCCATCTCATTACCCAAACGTTGGCGAAGACCGGAGACAGTCTCACCTTCCCATTCGCCCCAGTCCATCTCTATCAAGGCTTGTTGAGGCTCGGCATCAAGTGCCAAAGCGGTAGCGGTCTGGCAGGCTCGTTGCAAGGGACTGCTATACCATCTCAGGCTATGCCAATGGGGCGGAACACTGAGCTGGCTGAGAGCGAATATTGAGCTGTCCAGAAGTGGAATATCACGCAGGCCCTGTAGTTTCTTGGCTTTGTTCCAGGAGGTTGGCCAGTGTCTGAGCAGCGTAATTTCAAGCATTGATTAACGGTTCCAGGTGGGTTTTAAGCCGCATTGCGGCCGATTCAACAGAGTGCTGTTGCTGTATGTAGTTTCGCGCAAACTGTGCCATCTCATAGCGTTTTTCTGAATCATCTAGCATTTGCGAAATGGCTGCTGAAAATGCAGTGGAATCACGCGGAGGTGTTAGAACTCCGCTTTTACCATCGGCGACGACGCTGGATACGCCGCCCTCGTTTCCTGCTATCACAGGCAGTCCCTGACATTGAGCTTCAAGGAATGCCATGCCGAAAGCTTCGTTAACGGCTGGCCATAGATATAGCTGCGAGTGTTGTAGCAACGGCTGGATGTGTTCAGGGGGCAGGGCGCCAGTAAAACATACGTTGGTCAGGTTGCTGGCCTTTTGTTCCAGCTCGGGGCGGGCGACCCCGTTACCGACAAGGATTATTTGGCAGGGATGGGTCACTTGCTGTAATGAATCAAATAGCATCTCATACGAGGCTTGCTTATCACCAGGCCGCATCATCGCCACTGAGATCAGCCACGGTAGTTCTTCGTTCAAGCCCCATCGCTGAGCAACTGCTTTACGGCTGATGGTAACTTGAGGGAGCTGAGTATCGATGAATGCCGGTAGGGTGACCAAGGGTGCATCGCGACCCAATAACTTGGCTAGTGCAGGTTGGTCATTGGGGTTCAGACAGAAAATAGCTTTGCTTTGCTGCAGAGCAGTGGTCACTGCCTGATGGCTGATCTGCCAGGGACCGTCAGCGCGTTTGCTCGCCCAAGAGGCTTCCGCACAGACATAAGGAATACCGAGCTTTCTTGCTACTGCCGGGCCGACCCAATCTGGTGCTTTATAATACAGGTGATAGGTGAACCAGAGCCGTGGTTGGATTCCCTGACGGCTCCAGCGCCTGATCAGGCGGTCAGCCAGACGCTCACCAATCTCTCTAAGGCGTTGCTGTCTGGCTGGGTCACCTTTGTCCCGGCTGCGGAGTTCGCTTGCCAGTAGTGGGTTAAAGCCTGCGTCTTTCAGCGCCCTGAAAAGCATCCTGGCAATCAGGCGATCTCCTGATGGCACCGGATGCTTCGGTGATTTCAAAGGCGCATAGAAAGCGATGCAATGACTCATAAACTGATTATTCGAACAGATCTATCAGTTGGTCAATACCTCGGGCAACATCGAACTTCTCCCTGACCTTGACGAAACCGGCGTGGCCATATTGCTGACGTAATTCAGGCTGGCGAATCAGCAGTTCCAGTGCCTGGGCGAGCTGTGATGGTTGTTTCTGTTCTACTAACACCCCTGTCTGCTGGTCATCGATCAGCTCAGGAATGCCTGAAATAGAGGTAGAGAGGCAGCAGAGCCCCTGGCTCTGAGCTTCCATCAGCACGTTAGGTAGCCCGTCACGGTCACCATCCCCGATGATCTTGCTCGGCAAGACAAAAAGGTCTGCTTTGCGGTACTCATCCAACACCTCTTTCTGAGGTAGCGCGCCGCGCCATATGATCCGGTCAGCGATGCCTGCCTCAGCGGCTTGTTGCTGTAGTTCTTCCAGAATTGAGCCGCCACCGATATGAGTGAACTGCCAGTTGAGTTCTTTTGGTAATGTAGCCAGCGCCGTTATCAGATCATCGTAGCCTTTTTTCGGTACCGCGCGGCCGACGGAGATCAGTTTCACCGGTTGCTCTGGTTGTTCACCATTTGCTTCGCTATAGGCGAGGCTTTCGGGCGTGTCGAAACGGCTGAAGTCGAGGCCATGGTAGACCAGATTTACCTTATCTGGTTCTGCTGCAAGGCTTTGTAGGTACTCATAGTTTGCACCCGTACAGGTTGCCAGCCACTGCAGTTCCGTCAGTTTTTCGGATAGATCCCATTGTTCACTGGTCCAGATATCCTTGGCGTGAGCTGATGCGCTCCATGGCAGTTGAGTCATGCCTGCGGTATATCGGGTGACCGAAGCTGGGGTGTGGAGAAAATGAGCGTATAGCTGTTCGGTACCTTCAGGAAGCTCCCGGCTCAGCACAAATGCCTGCCCTAAGCGGCGGATTCGGTTACGGCTCATGTCGCGGCGGAAGTCCCGCCACCATTGCCGGATCATCTGGCGATAGCCTGGCTGTTTGCGGCTATGCAGCCAGCCCTTGAGTACCCGTAGTGGCTCATCATGCAGATATTCTGGTAGGTAGATGACATCAGCTTCAATCTCATCGTGAATCGGATGAGTGCTTTTGTCTGTTGGATGGCGTAATGACACCAAGGTGATCTGCTTACCGCGAAGCTCCAGCTGACGGATCTCCTGGGCGATAAATGTCTCAGACAGGCGGGGATAACCTTTTAGTACCAGCGCGATATTGGTTGCCAAATCAAACTCCTGTTTCTGTGATCAGGCGTAATAATCAGTCAGCCCGGCGGGAGGGGAACAATTCCCGTCCGCCCAGCCATCTAACATTCGGGTGTTCGTTTAGTGTCTTAAACAGCTTTTCCATAAACGCCCAGCAGTATGGATCATGTGCCAAGTGGTGGGTCATCACACCGGTCGGCTCGGAACTGTCTACTACTCCGCTTCGGCGCTGTTCAAGATGAGAAATCAGCTGTTGTAATGGCACATCATCGCCCGCGAAGGTACGGGTCTTCCAGTTGATGATATCGACATGAACGTTCAGCTGCGGCGGTTGAGCTTTTTCTGTTTCCGGCCTGGGCCCCAGTACTGATAGCCAGTCGTATCTTTCATTGATGGCTGGCTGAAGATCAGTATCGTAACGGTTCCAGGGGGGAACCAATACATTTAGATAGCGCATCGGAAATGCCTTGTGAAGAATCTCAGCGCCCGCATCAAGCTGCTCAACTATTTCGATGCGGGGGCGCGGGCCGCCCAGTTCACGTTTACGTTCACCTTCAGCCGCATAGGGTTGGTGGTTGTAGCCGTGTTGAGTGATCCATATATCGGGGATGCCCGCGAGTCGTTCTACCAGTGATTGTTCTAGTAACGCAGGGATGACTGCCAAATGGCAGGGCACGCGATAGCTGTTTGATAGCAATAGCAGTTGCATCAACTCAGAGGTGTCCGCAACGGCATCATCATCCCGCCACCATAAGGTGACAGGTGTTTGCCACTGGTCGATTTCCTGCTTTAGCTTAAGCCACAGATCCATGCTTCTTCCATCGTTGCATTAAGTATATAGCGGTGTTCGTCGCACCATCCAGATTGATCTTGGGTGCTTGGTGGCTGCGTTTCACAGTTTCCTTAAGTGCCCGTTGCAATGTTGCTGGCGTAAGCTGTTCTTCTGCTAGCATCACCCCCCAGCCGTGCTGTGCCAGTAGTTCTGCTCGGGTGGTTTGTTCTGTTTCGCCGCTGCCTACGAAAGGTACAAGTACCGCAGCGGTATCGGTTGCCAGCAGATCCATTACCGTGTTGTAGCCTGCTTGTGAAACTGAAGCCTCACAATGGGCAAGCTGATAAGTAAAGTCTGGTAGCATGGTGCAAATCTTTATATAAGCGTTCGCGCCTTTTTCCAGCCGCTGCCTAGTCACCTGATCAAGGTTTGGTCCGGTAATCAGCGTCCATGGAGATTCTGCTGAAGCTGTTTGCTGCGCTAGTGTAAGTGCAGTGTCTAACAGCTGTTCGCCTACCGCGCCTCCGCCAGCAGATACGATAACGCCACGGCGGGAGTTTGAGTTTACCGGTTTTGGAGCGACATAGCCGCTGTAGTAAGTGAGCTGTTCAATCTCACTACTTAGTCGAAAGCTGCTGTTGAGGCTGACAAACTCCGGATCGCCATGAACGATAACGTCGGTGAAATATTCTTTGAGTAACTGCAGGCTTTCCTGCTCGCGTTCGGGTTTGCGTATTTGCAGGATATCTCTGACTGAACTTACCACCATTGGCGCTTTTGGCTGTTGTTGGCACCAGCGAAGCAGTGGCTTAAGTTCGAAGCGCATCTGACGACGCCCAAAAGGATAAAGTTCCAGTAATAAGACGTCTGGATTGATCAGTTGAGCCAGTGTCAGCAGGGATTCGGTGCGAAGCGCTTTATAGGCATCGTCGACTGGCTGGTTATGTTGATCAATCAGGCCGCCAAAGTCGGCGCCAGACGTTTTAATGGCAGGAAGAGGATGAATTGTGCAACCAGGAAAGGTTATGCTATTTACCGGGTGCCCACCCTGAGCGATATGTACGTCAAAGCCTTCGGCGGCCAGTGCTGAGGCGATCCTCTCCGAGCGCTTCATATGACCAATGCCCAGCAGGTGCTGCACGTAAAACAGCAGCCGGGGAGCAGGGTTAGTCGCGCTCAATCAACTCTCCAAAGCGGTCCGTCACAGATTCCAGGCCGTTCAGCCAGCCATTGATACCTGAAACTGATGGCTTTTGCTGGTTAGCCAGGTTATTCAAACCGTCGATCATCAGCTGTACCGGTCGTTCACCATCGGGGTCGAGCATACTGATAAGGCCATGGTTAGCTGCATTGCTGGCGCGGATCAGTTGTTCTTTGCGTGGCATGCTGCGCGGAATGATCATGGTTGGTCGATCCAGCGACAGAATCTCGCAGAAAGTGTTGTAACCACCCATTGCCACAACGGCATCGGCATTGGCTATCAGTCTTTCTAGCTGTGAATCGAAGGTGATCATCTGCACGTGAGGCAGTTTTTCGGCACGGGCCATGAATGCACTGCGGTCTTCACTATTCATGAATGGACCCAGGACGAACAGCGCCTGCCAGGGTAGTTGCTCAGTTGCTTCGTAAGCGCGCAACACCCAGTCCACCATCTCGACGCCATCTCCGCCGCCACCCGGTGTTACCAGCAGATAAGGGTGATCGGGCAACTTAAGCGCGGCAGGGTTGGTATTCTCCGGAACTTCCCGTCGCAGGTAGCCGGTATAACGCATCCGTTGCTGTATCTCGTCCGGCAGTGGTAACTGAGCCAGGGGGTCACCCATTTTTTCCGGGCCGTAAACCCAGAACTCATCATATAGGTTGTTCAGAACTGGGAAAACGCCCTTTGCATGCCACTCCGCTTCAAGCAGGTCAGGGGAGTCCATCACATCACGCAGGCCCAATACGGTACGGGTTTTAGTATCCCGTAGCATTTCCAGCGTTGACTGCACTTCACCCTTCAGCCCTAATGGCTCTTTATCAACCAGAAATACATCTGGCTGGAAGGCTCGGGTGGTATTGAGAATAATGGACTCACGCAGTGCCAGCGTATCTTTCAGATCAATATGTAACCCAAGAGATGTGTAATCGCCGTTGCGTAGTTTGATCACGCCGGGAATGCGGACGAAATCTACTCGGGCTTTAAAGTCGAAACGGCCTATGATCGGCGAGCCAGATAGAATCAGTACAGACAGACCTTTATAGCGATTGACCAGCGCGTGCGCGATCGCACGGCATCGGCGAAGGTGGCCAAGCCCAAATGAATCATGGCTGTATATCAGCAACCTGCTGTTTTTCAAACTATAACCTGCCTTATCCCGGCTTCTGAAAATCAGGGCAATGTTAGTGTAAGGCCCGGTTTTTGTATAGCGAAATTCACTTGCTCCGGACCTTTAGCAGAGGATTAGCCTGCCGCTTTATTCCTGCGGCCCATCTGCATCAAAGTCATCGATTCGGTTCTGCTTACGGAAGTCTGTAGCAGCAACTGATTCTCCGACCGCAGCGGATGCCTGATCTTTGAGTAGCTGTCTTTCTTTTTCATCCAGTTCGTCGACTTTATCCTTTAACTCGTCAGGTAACAGAACATGGACTGCCCGGTGAGCAAAACGGATACCGTTGCTTTCCAATGCATCTTTAACCCGACGGTAGGCTTCACGTCTGATGATCCATTGCTCTCCCGGTAGGCAGGTGAATTTCATACGAACAATCAGGGCTGATTCTTCGATTCGCAATACACCCTGAGACTTCAGTGGCAATAGCATTTTGTCACCGAATTCAGGGTCATCAAGCATGGCAAGGCCGACTTTTTTGATCACCTTACGTACTTTCTCAATATCTACGTCGTAAGGCAGACGAAGCTCCAGCTTCATGGTGACCCAATCGCGGGAGAGGTTTTTGACGGTTTGGATTTCACTGTATGGGATCGTTTGCACGGCACCGAGATGATGTCGCAAACGCATCGAACGCAGTGAAATGCCTTCGACCGTGCCACGCATGCTGGCTGCTTCTATATATTCGCCGCGACGGAAAGCGTCATCCAGTAGGAAGAAAATACCGGAGATAATATCCTGTACCAGTTTCTGCGCGCCAAAACCGATAGCGATACCCACCACACCAGCACCAGCGAGCAGGGGAGCGATTTCAACGCCCATGATGGTCAGCATGCTCAGGGTAACTGTGATGATCAGAATGACCGCGAAGAAGGTGCGAACCAGCGGCAGCAGGGTTTCGCTTCGGCTGGCACCGCCGCCACCGCCTTCGCCTTCAAGGCTGGCAGCAACACTCTCTTCTTCATCCAGTGGCTCTGGCAATCTGCGCTCAATCAGTGACTGGGTGACTTCCCAGATGGCGTAGGCAACCAATAGTACGCCTATGATATCGACCGATGCCTCAAACATCCGGTGTAACCGGCTTTCGCCAATCATATCCATCGTCTGATAGCCCAGTGCTTCTGCAATGGTGTAGATAATTGCGGCAACCAGCACTAAGCGCAGGCATGTCAGTGCGTTCCTGGCAAAGCGTCGCACGCGTCTTTCATAGGTGCGGCTTTGTAGCCAGGTGATATCTTTAAGTTTGTTCAGACTGCTCCAGGTCAGGCGGTCGATAAACGGGAACAGAAGTGTTAGCCACCATGCAGGAGACATCTCATCCGCCGTTGTGTAGTTACCGACAAACTCGTGATAGCTCCACAGCCCCCACATCGCCAGAAACCAGAGCGTAACCAGCGTAGGCCAGCTATTGCTAAGCATCTGAGAAAGGCCTTCGCGCGAACGTGGCTCGGCATCCTGATCACGAAAAATAGCGCTGATAGAATCGCGGTGGCTCCAGATGAATGAGAGGATCAGACCGGTCAGGAACAGGCCGTTAAGTGGCACGGTTAAGGCGAACATAATGCCTTCGATGCCGTGCTTATAGAGTAGGGTAGTGACACGTGCCATCGCAGCGTAAAAAACCGTAAATGCCATCACCCAGTAATAGATATTCTGTGCCTGGCCACTGCTGATGTTAAACAGTCGCAGACCCGCAGCGTGAGGTGCAAGTGCTGCCTTTGCAATCACGCTTACGATGCGAATGTTGACGATGGTTGTCAGCATCAGCATTAGGGTCACTTTGAAACTGCTTCCCTGCTCGTAGAAGAGCACTGCCACAAGGCCGGCGGCAATGGTAAAGAATCCGACAGATATCAGGTTAACGAGCAGCTGAATAAGCAGGTAGCCGAGGCTTTCGCTCCAGAGTTCTGAGCTGCGTTGTGATATCCGATTGCTAAAGGAGCGAAGTCTCCATGCAGCAAATCGCTCGACGACCCAGCCTACGAACATCATTAAAGCGAATACCTGAACGATCTCCATTAAGCCGCTGAGACCTCTGTTGGCTGTAACTGAGTCCCAGATAGCTTGCTGTTGTTCAGGCCATCTCATCAGGCTAGCGGTGAGGGCGTTAAAGCGATCTTCCATCACGTTGGTCGATTGGCTGAAATCATCCAGTGCAGCGTATGGATTTTCACTCTCCTCGCCAGCTGCCATGCTAAGGGTGGGCAGGCAGATCATAAATATCAGGCAGAAGATCTGTCGTATTAAACCTGTTCGCATAATGTTTCCTTACTCCGTAAAGCGCGAGCTGTTACGGCATTAGTAGATGATCAGTCACTTTTGTTCAGTGGAATTGAATAGAGTGAACGCCTTAGGCCTATCAATGCTTATATGGGTCCGCCGCGTCCCGCATACCATCTCCGAGGAAGTTGAATGCGAGAATGACCAGTATGACCGGCACAACAGGAAGCATCAGCCATGGATAGACTGCTACAGCGTTAATATTTTGGGCTTCGCTCAGTAACACTCCCCAACTTGTCATCGGAGGGCGCAGGCCTAAACCGAGGAAAGACAGGGCTGTTTCGCCGAGAATCATTGCCGGAATTGACAGTGATGCAGAGGCGACAAGGTGGCTGAACAGACCCGGTAGCAAGTGGTGGCGAATGATGCGTTTAGGTTTGGCACCCATCAATAGGGCGGCAGCAGCGTAATCCTCTTCGCGCAGGGCGAGTAGTTTTGACCGCACTGCTCGTGCCAGTCCTGTCCAGTCGAGCATCGCCAGGATCAGTGTGATACCAAAGAAAATCCATAAAGGGTGCCAGGTGACAGGCAGCAACGCTGAGAGCGCCATCCATAAAGGCAGTTCCGGAAATGAACGAATCACTTCGGTCATTCGTTGTACGGTGTTATCGATCCAGCCGCCATAATAGCCTGCAAGGCCACCAAGCAGGATTCCCAGAGTGAAACTGAGGATGATGCCAAGCAAGCCAATGGTGAGTGATATACGGGCACCATAGATAATACGTGAGAACATATCTCGGCCGAGACGATCAGTACCCAGTATATGTAGATCGGCGCCTTCGGGAGCGCAGACCAGATGCTTATTGCTTTCGATAAAACCAAACATCTCATAGCTGTCACCGCTGCAGAAAAACTCTAGCGGATAGACCTTACTGGTGTCTTCGCTGTACTCCCGCTGCAGTTTATCCATGTTCAGTTCATAGCCCCAGCCATAAACAAAAGGGCCGACAAATTTGCCTTCATGGAACATGTGCACGGGTTGTGGCGGTGAGTAAATCGCATGTGTGTGCCTGGTATCCAGGGCATAAGGTGCAAGGAACTCAGTAAACAATGTTGAAAGGTAGACCAGCACCAGAAACACCCCAGACCAGAGTGCTACTTTGTGGCGTTTGAATTTCCACCAAATCAGCTGCCATTGTGAAGCCAGGTAGTATTTTTCCTGCTCTTCTGTCATCCGTTCGATACTTCTCGGATCGAACGGTTTATCCGATACCCAGTGCTGCGTCATTTTTCAGCTCCTCCACCGAGTCGGATTCTAGGATCTAGCCAGGCCAGTGCCAGATCAGATATCAGTACACCGATAACCGTTAAAATAGCCAGGAACATCAGGAAAGAGCCTGCCAGATACATGTCCTGGCTTTGCAGTGCTGCTAACAGAATTGGGCCCGTTGTTGGCAGTGATAGAACGACTGCGACAACTTCCGCACCGGAGATAACGGCTGGCAATAAGCTACCGATGTCGGCAACGAAGAAGTTAAGTGATACTCGCAGTGGATATTTCAGTAGTAAACGAGACTCAGGTAAGCCCTTAGCGCGTCCGGTTACAACGTAAGGTTTCTGTAGCTCATCAAGAAGATTCGCTCTTAGCCGTCTGATCATGGCGGCTGTTCCTGAGGTTCCTATAACCAGTACCGGAATCCATAGGTGTTCCAGTACCGAGATTAGCTTATCTTTGCTCCAAGGCTGATCCATATATTGTGGATCCATCAGGCCGCCAATAGAGGTCCCAAACCAGATGTTGGCCAGATAGAGCAATACCAGAGCCAGCAGGAAGTTTGGTGTGGCTAAGCCCAGGAAGCCCAGAAAGGTAAGGCCGTAATCTCCCCAGCTGTACTGGTGGGTCGCCGAATAGATACCAATAGGGAAGGCGATCATCCAGGTAACAAGAATGGTAAAGAAAGAGACCAAAATAGTCAGGAATAAGCGGTCACCAACAACTTCGGACACCGGCAGATCGTATTCAAACGAATAGCCGAAATCACCTTGCAGCATCCCGGTGATCCAAGTGAAATATTGCTGCCAGAGCGGCTGATCCAGCCCATATTCTGCTCGTAGATAGGCTATTTTCTGAGGGTCAACAGACTCTCCCTGGCTTTGCAGTTCTGCAATATAGCTTTCCAGGTAGTCGCCCGGAGGCAGCTGGATAATAGTGAATATGATGATGCTGATGATCAGTAACGTGGGCACCATCATCATCAGGCGATGTAATACGTAACCGATCATTATGAGGACTCCCCGCTGAACCAGAAGGTGTCAGGGCGGTAAACGCCGAAGTATGAACTTGGTTCCCAATTAAAGAGGCCTTTAATCGGTACATTGCGAAGCCGTTCATTCACCACAATCGGCTGTAAGGTTGCAGAGACCAATCCGATACTGAAAACCTGATTTGCATGGATTTTTAACATCTCACGCCAGATCTTTTCTTTATCAAGCGAGGAGCGACTTCGATTCCATAGCTCATTCAGTGATAGTAGCTCACGGGCTGCGACCAGTGATGGTTCTTCCCCTTCGCCAGTTTCATAATGGCGTCCCCATTTCGGCCACTGCAGCTGCTCTTGTTGGGTAGGTGCTAGCTGAGCGGGGCTCATCTCTGCCGTCGGAATACCATTTGGCAGTCCGAACCAGACCGACATCTGGGCCTCGCCAGAAAAGACCCTGTTTCTGAGCACTTCGCGCTGGGTGGCTTTGATATAGAGCTTAACCCCTGCCTTTTTCCAGCTGTCGGCGACTAGTGCAAGGACGTCGGTTTCTTCAGTGCTTTCGCCAGCGGTTTGCACCAGTATCTCCAGTGGCCGGCCATCAGGTAGTAGCCTGATACCGTTGCTATCGCGTTCGGTCAGGCCGATCTCGTCCAGTAGTTGATTGGCATATAGCAGATCGAAGTCTGCCCAGGCTCTGGCTAGCGACGGTTCGTAAAGGGTACAGGCCGGGAGTACTGTATTTGCGTGATCACGGGCCAGACCGAAGTAGACAACCTGATTGATCTCATCTCGGTTGACGGCCATCGATAGCGCCCGGCGGAAACGAACATCCTGAAACAGTTTGCGCCAAACCGGATCGTTGTTGTTTAAGTTGGGATAGATCGCCATATGGGCGCCGCGGGTGGTTTCCCATAGATTGACGTTATAGTTTTGCTGCTTTGAACCTGCTTTGAGGAAGGTGTAGCTGTCCATCCGGATATGTCGTGCCTGAAGATCAGATTCACCAGACGCGGTTTTTGCGGGTATCAGGCTGCTGGAAACGATGTTGATTTCAACTGAATCAACATAAGGTAGCTGCCGCCCCTGTGGATCAACACGGTGATAGTAGGGGTTGCGGCTGAAGATGAATCGTTCTGCTGGTGGCTTAGTGGTATTAACCCACGGCTGCAGGCTTGGTAGTTTCGGGTTGGTCAGTTTGTACTGTCGGCCCTTACTAAGAAATAGACCACGCCAGTTACGTTTTTTGGCTTTTTCGACCATTGATGCCATCTTCTCTTCTGCTACAAAGCTGGCGTGGTAGCGCTTCATATAATGTGCGGGCATGTAGATAAACAGAGGGCGCGGTGCTGCCAGTGCTGGCAAGAAGTGAGGGTTTGGCTGCTCCCAGGTGAAGCGCACGCTATATTCGTTGATGACTTCAAACTCTGGAGCCTTACCGTCAATTTTCATCTGTCGTGGTGGGCCAAACGGTGACAGCTCCTTGTTCATCGCTACGTGATCCCACCAGAAGCGGAAGTCCTCAGCAGTGAAAGGAGAGCCGTCAGACCAGCGATGACCTTTACGCAGATTAAGCGTAAAAATACGGCCATCTTCCACGTCAAATGATTCAATGAGGTCCGGTTTAAGTTCAAGGCTTTCATCGAAGGCGACCAATCTGGCATAGCCGTAGACGACCATCATTCTGATCTCTTTGGCTTTACCCATCAGCATTCTGATGCGGCCACCATATTCTCCCGCAATCTTTTGACTAAAATCTGCTATCGAAGGGTTCTCGGGAAGTCTCTCCTCTAGCGGTGGCAAGGTGCCCGCCTGAACCTGTTCGCTCAGCATCGGTGCTTGTTGGTAGCTGATGGCAAAGCAGAGCTGGCTAACCAGAAGCAGGGGAAGTAACAGCAACCTCATCGGTGTACCTCTCTGACAAAATGTTCGGCCTCTACCTCTACCAGATCTCCCCAGTGTCCTTCACTTAGGCGATAAGGTTCTGGCCATGCTTCCGGTTTTGATAGTTTACCCGTGCAGTTGAAATCCAGTGGCCGGTTAAGGTCCGGGTACGGGACTGCTGCTAACAGGGCCTGGGTGTAAGGGTGTTTCGGGTTGCTAAAGAGTTTATGGCGAGGGGCCAGTTCAACCAACTGGCCACGGCACATCACGCCGATACGCTCGGCGATGTAGTCTACGACCGCTAAGTTGTGGGAGATGAACAGGTAGGTTAATCCCAGCTCCTGTTGCAGTTCTTTCATCAGGTTCAGAATTTGAGCCTGCACAGAGACATCCAGAGCGGAGACCGGCTCATCCAGAATCAGGAAGTCCGGTTCCAGCGCTAAGGCTCGGGCGATAGAGATGCGCTGCCGCTGACCACCGGAAAAACTATGGGGGTAGCGATTAAGGAATCTCGGATCGAGCCCGACCAGCTCCATCAGGTGCTGTGCTTGCTCTCTGCGGCTTTCATCATCGCCGACATTGTGGATGAGCAGCGGTTCGCAAAGTATATCCAGGACACGCATGCGAGGGCTGAGGCTGCTGAACGGATCTTGGAAGACAAACTGCATTTTGGGCCTGAACTCCCTTAACGCAGCTTCATCCAATTCCAGTAGGTCGATTGTTTTGCCCCGGTCGCTGTAAACCAGCTGCCCGCTATCAGGCTTAAGACCTCGCATCAGCATTTTACTTAATGTTGTTTTGCCGCAGCCGCTCTCTCCTACCAGTCCGAAGCATTCGCCAGCGGCGATCTCGAGTGAAAAATTACGCACAGCGGTGACAGGTTCATCTTTCTGAAACCAGCCCCTGTGGCTACAGAAACTTCTGGTCATGTTATGGATGCACAGATGAGGCGCTGCTGCTTTTTCTTCTTCCGTCCAGGGAGTGCGGTGGCGCTGCAATGCTGAGGCATCGTGGTGGATTTCGCGAAGCGGTTTGAGTCTTTCTCCGTCCAGCATGTCGAAGTGGGGGACCGCCTCGAACAGCGCTTTCAGGTAAGGGTGCTGTGGATTACTGAACAGTTGTTGTGCTGTGCCGCGCTCTACAATCTCACCGTGATACATCACAACCACTTCGTCGGCCATGTTGGCGACAACGCCGAGGTCATGGGTAATCAGCAAAACAGACATGTGTAGCTCTTCTTGCAGCTGCTTAATAAGCTGCAGTGTTTGAGCCTGCACTGTTACATCTAGAGCAGTGGTTGGTTCGTCCGCGATCAACAGGGCTGGCTGGCATACCAGCGCCATGGCGATCATCGCTCTTTGTCTCAGGCCACCGGAGAGTTCGAAAGGGTACTTTTGATAAGCTTTTGCGGGGTCAGGAAAGCCGACGTGTTCGAGCATCTCAACGACTTTGCCACGAATATCCCGTTTGCTGATCTGGCAGTGCAGACGCAGGGCTTCACCTATCTGGTCACCAATAGTATGCATAGATGAGAGCGATACCATGGGTTCCTGAAAGATAATGCTGATCTCATTGCCCCTGAGGGCTTGCATTTGAGGGCTGCGAGGGTTGAGTGAAGCTATGTCACAAGGTTCTGCATCCGTAGGGTTATAGATTATCTGGCCGTTACGGATGCGGGCGTTGCCAGGAAGGATGCCAAGCATCGCCTGTGCAGTCACCGACTTACCTGAACCTGACTCGCCAACCAGGGCGACAGTTTTACCGCGTGGTATTGAAAAAGTAACATCTTTAACTGCAGGTACCGGCGAACCGTGCAATAAGAAATCTACTGCGAGGTTTTTAATCTCGAGTAGCGGGGTGTCATCCCTGGGTACCGTTTTTGTCATTAAGGCCTGGCCTGCTTCGCTCAGGTTATCGGGGCTTGGCATGATACTTTCGCATCAGTTCATTGCTGCAACATATGATGATAACTGTAGACCGTCAACCCTGTGTTTCCTATGGATAAATAAAATACTGATGGTTATTTGCCGTTTTTGGACATTTTGTGTTCGATCAATATGGACTGCTGAGTTCGCGGGTATACTAGTCAATGTTCATTCGGAGATAGGAGTTCTCGATGAAGGTCCAGTTTTTTAGTGCTCGTAAAGACGAACCAGCGTTCTATCACCAGTTGGGAAGTAGTCACCAGTTATCCTTTGTCGAAAGTCATCTCGGCTTTGATACCGCTGCTTTAGCGAGCGATTTTGACGCCATCAGTATTTTTGTAAATGACTGTGCTGACCGGGCTGTTATTGAGCAGTTGGCGAAGTGCGGTGTCCGCGCAATCGCGCTGCGCTGTGCGGGATTTAACAATGTTGATCTGGATGCAGCACGGGAGTTTGGCATTGAGGTGGTTCGGGTGCCAGCGTATTCCCCTTATGCAGTTGCCGAGCATGCTGTGGCCTTGTTGTTGATGCTGAATCGCCATCTTCACAAAGCTTACAACCGGGTTCGAGAGGGGAACTTTCTACTGCATGGCCTCACCGGTTTTGATCTCAATGGTAAAACGGTTGGGGTCGTTGGTACTGGCGAGATCGGGCAGGTGTTCTGCAAGATCATGTTGGGTTTTGGTTGCCGAGTTGTCGCTTATGATCCGGTGATATCGGAAAAATGCCGTGAACTGGGAGTTGAATACCTCGATTGGTCAGAGTTATTGCAGGTAGCAGATGTTATCAGTCTGCACTGTCCGTTGATGCCGCAGACTCATCATATGGTAGATGAGACGGCATTGAGCCAGATGAAGCCGGGCGTTGTTTTAATCAATACCAGTCGTGGCGGGCTGGTTGATACTCAGGCAGTGATCGCTGCACTTAAAAGTCGTAAACTCGGCGCATTAGGGCTTGATGTCTACGAAGAGGAGGGAGAGCTGTTTTTTGAAGATATGTCTGATCAGGTAATTGATGATGATCTGCTGATGCGTTTAATGACTTTTCCCAATGTTGTTGTGACTGGGCATCAGGCTTTCTTGACCCACGAAGCGCTGACCAATATCGCGACTACGACGCTGAGTAATCTGAGTGATATTGAAGCTGGCAATGAGTGCCCTAATAAAGTGTAACTGAAAGCCGCGCGGGCGGGCGCTTGTGCGGCTTATATTTCGGCTTGTTGTAAACGCTCAACCATTTTCTGGGCAATGTCGGGGCGACCTAACAGGAAGCCCTGAACTTCGTCGCAGCCGTGCCCCTTGAGGAAGGCTAGTTGTTCCTCTGTCTCGACACCTTCTGCAACAACCTGCAACTTCAATGAGTGTGCCATTGAAATTATCGCTTCGATAATAGTCTCATCGTCCGCGTCGCCAGGGACATCATCAACAAAGGAACGGTCAATTTTAACGGTATCCACCGGTAGCCGTTTAAGGTAGATCAAAGAAGAGTAACCGGTACCGAAGTCATCCACTGACAAGCGGACGCCCATGTCACGAATGATTTGAAGCTTACCGATCATGGTTTCTATGTCTTCAATGACGACGGTTTCCGTAATTTCGAGTTCAAGCAGTTGTGGTGGCAAGCCACTGCTGTTAAGCGCGTGCTCAATATCCGACAGCAGATTGCTGTCTTTTAGCTGTCGAGGAGAGAGGTTGACGGAAACGGGTACTGGTGTCTGGCTGTACTGATTCCACTCTACTGCTGCGATACAGGCCTGTTTAAGTACGGTTCGGCCGAGCTCGACAATCAGGCCAGTTTCCTCCGCGAGAGGAATGAAGCGGGCAGGAGATATCATGCCATCTTGCGGATGGATCCAGCGCACCAGTGCTTCAGCACCAATGATCTGGCTGCCATCGATATGGAAACGCGGTTGAAAGTGCAGCACTAGCTCTTCGTTGCTGAGGGCTCGGCGTAATCCTTCTTCCAGTCGGATGCGTTCTGCGGCGTGTTCGTTCATCGCTGCATCGTAGAACTGAACTCCGTTACGGCCCTGTTCCTTGACGTGGTACATGGCCGTATCTGCATTCTTGAGTAGCGTATTCGGGCTGGTACCGTCATCAGGGTAGACTGCAACGCCGATACTGCCAGATACATAGGTTTCCCTATCTGCCAGATAGATTGGGGTACGCAGATCCTCAAGGATCTTACGTGAGATCTGCTGCACAATATCTGGTTGATCTACATCGGACAGAATAATGGTGAACTCGTCGCCGCCCAGTCGGGAAATCGTATCGCCCGGACGGATACAGCCTTGTAATCGGTTAGCTACTTCTTGCAGCAGTTCATCGCCGACATCGTGACCAAAGCTGTCGTTAATAGTTTTGAACCTATCGATATCCAGGAAAAGGAGAGCGGTTCGGTTGTTACGTTGTTCGGATCTGGCCAGGGCTAAATGAAGACGGTCAAAAAACAGTGAGCGGTTCGGGAGGCCGGTAAGGCTGTCGTAATGGGCAAGTTTTTCCAGTCGTTGCTCAGCTTCTTTCATGCGACTGATGTCTGAGAAAACTACTACATAGCGGCTGGTGTTCGAAACATCATCCTGACTCAGGCTGATCGAGAGCCAAACAGGGAATGCTTCGCCGTTCTTACGGCGTTGGATCGCTTCGCCCTGCCAGCGCCCATTGGCTGTCAGATCCTGCAGGATTTCCGGGCGATCTTCGGGGAAGGTGAAACCGACATCGGACGCTTCAGCTTTGTCATATCCCGTAAGTTGGCAGAAGGCCGTGTTCGCGATGATAACATTCTGGTCCTGGTCGACCACCAGAATGGCTTCTGCTGCTTCATCGAATACCTGACTAGCCAGATTCAGGTGTTCTTCATTCTCTTTGCGCTCTGTTATGTCGGTTACAATGCCTGCGATGCAATAAGGGCGCTTGTCTTCGCCGAGAATAGGGAACTTAGTGCTAAGGAAGTAGCGGAGCCCCTCGGATGTCTCCATCGAATACTCGTGCTGTTCAGGCTGTCCCTGTTCAATCACCCGCAGATCAGTTTCAGAAAATACCCGGGCCTTTGTCGAGTCAAAGATTTCGAAATCAGTCTTACCTAAGATGTCATAACTTGTTCGTCCGACAATGGCAGCGAAATTTGGGTTAACCAATCGATAGCGCAGCTCAAGGTCTTTGATGAATATCAGGCTTGGTGAGTTGATCAGGATGCTGTTCAGGTAGTTTTCCCGATCGCGGATCTTATTCACCATCTGTTCAAGGGCATTACCTACCCGGTTGAACTCGGTGAATGCTGTCGGCGTAAAGGGAACGGGCTTATTATCGTTCGGGACGCTTTCAGCATAGTCGAGTAGCTTGATCAGCGAGCTTCTTGTCAAATGGCGGATCAGCAACATTGTTGCAATACCCAGCCCCAGTACCAGCAAAACACCAAAACTGAGGTTTTGGTTGTACGCCTTTTGCAGGATCTCTAGTGCTTTTCCTTCTATCAGTAATCGAACGTGATAGCTGTTGCCTTCGCCAAAGGTCAGGGTGTGTTCGTGGGTAACACCAAAGCTACTTTTGCTGAAAGATTCGTCGTTGCTTTGATAGTTTTTCAAGGCATCCAGATAGGCCGGGCGCTGTGCAAGGCCGCCTATTAGGTCAGCGTTCCAGAACATGGCAACGGATTTTGCTCCGGTTACTGACTGGATCTCATTCAGTATCCAGAAATTATCGTTGAGCAGGATGAAACTATGGAGTTGGCCGATTACTTCTCCCAGAGCGTCGCTGATAATAGGCAAGCTGAGACGCAGCAGGTGGTGCTCTTTGCCGTCGATGCGGGTTCTGAGGGATGACCATGTACCTGGGAGGGTGTAGCGACTGCTCAGTTCCTGTAGTGGCAGGTTCAGTCCGATTAGTGAAACGCTAGGCACTTCAATGAATCTATTGTCGAGCTCTACGACAAAGGCGTCGATCTGATCGCCGGAACGGCTCTGGATACTATTATACAGAGCCATCTCGATCGTCATCTGATCGCCAGTCAGTGCACTGACACGAATATCGCCGCGCTGGGCGATCTCTTCCGCTACCCGGGCGATGCCTTTCAGATACTCGGCAAAGAGGCGGTTAAGAACTTCTTTATCTTTTTTGTAGGCCAGTCGGATCTCTTCGTGCAGTGCTGCCTGAGAACCCTGGTAAGCAGGGGCCAGCAGTAATAGCGACACGACTGTGAGTACTGTCAGAACGATCGATAAAATTACAGATGAAAAATTAAGCTTGCGCAATTTTAAGGTCCTGATCCCGACTAATATCCGCTATAGCGAAACGCCCATTTCTTATACTTCTCTATCTGCTCTGCTGATGTTTCTTTGCTGAGCAGTCTAATATCGCCGGAATAGATGTGAGGTACCTGATTTCCGCGGCCCTCCAAATCCAGCTTTATGCCTTCTGCCATCGCGACGCCGTTGTCATCATTCATGCGCATCACGGTCAGGTCAAGTTTTCCGGCCTGAAGTTCCGTTAATTCAGAGTCGCCGCCACCCCAGCCATTGATCAGAATTTGATCGGACAGACCTTTCTCATTTAAGGCGTCGATAGCACCTAATGCGATATCTGTTGAACAGGCGAAGATCATATCCAGATCAGGGTTCTGTTGGAGTGTTTTAAGTGTCGCTTCTTTAGCTCTGAGCCGGTTACCGTCGGTATAGAAGCTGGATACTTGCTTAATATGGGGGTTGCCGGAAACGTGCGATGCGAAGGTGTCCCCCCGCATCTGGCTGACGTAGCCTTTGGAGAAATAGAGCATCGAGTATTTAACTGGACTCTTCTGGCCTGCGACCTGATGCTGCATAGACTCAGCTAGCAATTCGGTACCAATGGCATGATCGAACCCGACATACATGAAAGGGCGTTGGTATTGCCACAGCTTAACCGGGGTGGTGATGTTCTGGAGGATTAGTTTAGGTCTGCCGCGGGTCAGGATGCGCTCAATCATGGTCCGGTGGCGCAGAGCGTCAATAGTGAAGACTAAATAGTCGGGATTCCAGCGCAGGGCATCTGCAAGTTGTTCGCTTTGCAGGCTAATATCAACTGAGGGGCGGGAGAGATAGGTTTTAAGTTCGTAGTTTACATCGAGTTCTTTTAGTCGGGCTTCAAAGGCCTTTAGGCTCCTGTGCCAGTAATCAGACGCTTGTATTGCAGGGTATATGACAGCTATTCGTGTGGGGGTATCTATATTACGGTTAATACTGACAGCGGGATCGCGAACAATTTGACTAAACCGTTGCATCACATTTTTTTGCTGCGGGTTTTCCTCGATGTATTGATCAATGCGCAGATAGTCTTCACTGAAAAGTCCGGCGCTTGCCTGCGAAGCTAGAACAGCCAGGCAAAGGCAGATGGCATGCACCGGCCTCTGTAGCACCGTCAGCTGCAAAATGGCCTTGATCATTATATTTCGCTCTCTTTATCCGATACGCCTGGTCGCGGCCGGATATTTTGTTATTTATTGTTCGATTACTATAACTGCTTGATTCGCATATGTCTTCATCCGATAGGACAAGATTTATCAAGCACCTAACTGACGCCTGAATGTACTTTCATTGTAGGGAAGGGCTGCTGCCAGTGATCGCCTACCATGCTGTTATACAAGGGCGAATTGCGTTAAGGTAGCTGCCAGATTGATAAGAACTGATTGAGATTGAATTCAACGATGATCATCAAGCCAAAAATTCGCGGTTTTATCTGCACAACGACCCATCCGGACGGTTGCGAAGCAAACGTTCGCGAACAGATTGATTACACTCGCCAGCAGGGTGAGATCGCTAACGGCCCTAAGCGTGTACTGGTTATCGGCTCTTCCAGCGGTTATGGCCTGTGCTCTCGTATTGCTGCTGCGTATGGTAGCGGTGCTGCGACAATTGGTGTGTTTTTCGAAAAGCCAGGTACCGAACGCAAAACAGGTACAGCAGGCTGGTACAACGCTGCGTCATTTGATCGCCAGGCTCAGGAAGCGGGGCTCTATGCTAAGAGTTTGAATGGTGATGCATTCTCGAATGAGGCGAAGCAGAAGACCATCGATCTGATTAAAGAAGACCTTGGTCAGATTGATCTGGTGGTTTACTCCCTGGCATCGCCAGTACGGAAGCTGCCTGAGACCGGCGAAGTGATCCGTTCATGCTTGAAGCCGATCGGTGAGAAATACAGCTCAACCGCGATCGACACTAATAAAGATGTGATCATCAACGCAGAAGTTGAACCTGCAACTGAAGAAGAAATTGCAGCAACTGTGACTGTGATGGGCGGTGAAGATTGGGAACTTTGGATCAATGCGCTTGACGATGCTGGTGTCCTGGCAGATGGCGCTAAGACGGTTGCTTACAGCTACATTGGCTCAGAAATTACCTGGCCGATCTACTGGGAAGGTGCACTTGGGCGTGCCAAGCAGGATCTGGATCGTGCGGCAGATGCACTGAACTCGAAGCTGGCAGAAAAAGGTGGTCAGGCGAATATCGGTGTTCTTAAGTCTGTAGTTACTCAGGCGAGCTCGGCGATTCCAGTCATGCCTCTTTACCTGGCAATGTCCTTTAAGATTATGCGAGAGCAAGGGCTGCATGAAGGTTGTATGGAACAGATCCATCGTCTGTTCGCGACTGGTTTGTATGGCGAAGGCGCGCAGATGGATGAGAAGCGTCGCTTCCGTCTGGATGACTGGGAGCTGAAGCCGGAAGTTCAGGACGCATGCCGTGACCTGTGGCCGCAGGTGACTACAGAGAACTTGTTTGATCTGACCGACTATCAGCTCTATAAAGACGAGTTCCTGAAACTTTTTGGTTTCGGTGTGGCTGGAATTGACTACGACGCGGAAACCAGTCCACTGGTTGAGTTTGATGTAGTGGATATCTGAGTATTACTCGATTCCCGATAAAAAAGGTGCCTTTATGGCGCCTTTTTTGTTGAGTAGAGCTTATTTTCTTGAGCTTTGGCTGTGTTTCATCGTTGTAATATTGCAACGATAAATAGCAGTTTTTGTTTTGCATATTTAAAAGTGCGCTAGTATAAAAGTGATCAATCTTTAACGCCGCTCGAAAGGAATTCGACGATGATGATATGGAATCGCTTGTTTGTCGCCTGTTTGGCGCTCTTTCTCTTCGGCTGTAATAGCTCCTCAGTTAAACCTGAACATCCTTCTGAAGAATCACCTGTGTCCAGTGTCGATACGGAGCAGTTGCTCAATCGTGACTGGCGACTGATTTCAGTCTCAGGTAAGGCGCTCGCAGGAAAGTCTGATGCGACGGTTAGATTTAGTGACCGGGGCGTTGTGACAGGCAGTGGTGGGTGTAATAAATTTCGTGGTGGTTATCGCCTGACGGATAAAGGGATAGAGGTATCTGAGCTGACAACAACGCGGAAGCTCTGCTTCACGGCTATTATGTATCAAGAGCAACAGCTCTTGCGTGCACTTCGTCGGGCAGAGCGGATGGTGATTAGTGAGCAGGGTGAATTGATGCTCTATTCCGGTGAGCTGGTGTCGCCCAGTGTGCTGGCACCGGTTCCTAGCAGTTAATAGTCCCTGACCCCTTTCTGCAGGGGCTCGGGAGGTCAATATGTTTTTAAAGCACAGAGATAACGGGCACCTTGTAGAGGTGGTTGATAGTCAGGAGCTGTTTGACCCATTTCGTAGTTCTATTCACGGATGCTATCAGAACGGTGAGGAAAAACAGGACCAGGAGCCCTTTTCTAAACATGATCTTGTGTTTATGTCAGGTGAAGAGCTTCCACGCTGCTGGTGCGACTCTGATTATCGAAAAGCCGAGGTGGAGCGTCGTATTCACTGAGTGTTGCACTAGCAGGTATACCTAAGCTGGGGTCGCGTCCTCGTGCTTGTTAATCTCAGTCAATAGCCAGTCTTTAAATGCTTGCATAGCATAGGTGAGCTTACGTTCTTTCTGATAGACCAGATAGAAGCCTTTGTGTGTGTCCAGCTGCAGGTCGAAAGGGACGACCAGCTGTCCATATTCTACTTCACGCTCTACCAGCATTTTATCGGCCAGGGCGATTCCTACACCTTCCATGGCCGCACCTAGTGCCAGAGATGTACTGGAAAAACTCAAGCCTTTTTGGTTTCTCGGATATTCTATACCTGTCTGTCGAAGCAGGTCTGGCCACTCATTTGTACGGCTGGTTACATGTATCAGGCTGTGATTTAGCATCGCCTCGGGTGTGTTTATTGTCGGCTTCTGCTGAAGCAGGGCCGGGCTGCATACCGGTACTACTACAACATTTCTAAGATAATGCATCTCGACGTCCTGCCATTCACCAGAACCGAAATAGATCGCCATATCGGTATCGGAGTTGTAAAAGTCAATGCTGCCAGGGTTAGCGCTGATTCGCAGTTCAAGGTCAGGGTGTTGTTGTTGGAACTGCGTGATACGCGGGACAAGCCAGCGAGTCAGAAATGCTGGTACGGCACTCAAGTTAACCGCACCAACATTTGGTGATGCCATTAAACGGCGGGTAACACTGTCAATTTCGTCGAGCGCGTGCTGAATACCGGATAGGTACTTCCCTCCAGCTGCGGTCAGGATGACCGAGCGTTTTTCACGACGAAATAGTTTTAAGCCAAGGAAGTCTTCCAGCCCCTTTATTTGATGACTAACGGCTGAAGGGGTGACGTATAGCTCATTCGCTGCTTTGTTAAAACTCTGGTGTCTGGCTGCGGCTTCAAAGCTACGCAGAGAGTTTAATGGAGGAAGTCGTCTCATAGATTGGATGATTGGTGAATTTAACTCATCTTTTAGCTGAGAAACAATCGTTTGTCCAGTTTGCGGTCAGACTTTAGTATACGTCTACAGATTGAGTACAGCCCAGCTGCGACAGTAATTTCAAGCGGCTTAGCCAGTACAGCTGACTAACTTCTCGGTTTATCTGCACTGTTTTGGGTATTCAGTGAAAGATCTACTGTTGAGCAAAATTGGAGTATGAGATGCACACCGAAACAGATTATGAAATTCAGCTGACTGAAAATGGCGAAATTGATGTGCAGTACTACATGGATCGCGCAGCGGCTGAGCGTAGTGAAGCGCTGGTAGCTATGATCAGTAAAGTTTTTTCTCTGATCCCGACTAAACTGAGCTTTGAGCGTCGTGAAAGTCTTGATCAGGTATACAGCTGCTGAAGCTGTTCTTCCTCTTTTTTATGACACCTCCTTGGGGCCCTAGCGGCCCTGTTTTTTTGTCTGGCGTAAAAATACTTCTTCAGATAGTGGCGGCGATCTGCATTGCTGGTAAAATCTCGCGATCTTTACTTGTCGGACAGCTATCGGTGATGCGAGTAGCTTGTCGGCGTTACCGAATTTGGAGAAAGGCATGAAAGCGATTCGCTGGATTCTTGGGCGTATCATCCTGTTTGTTGATTTTTTAACGCGACCAAAGCCGATCAATCGTTGCGATGAGTCGCAGCAGTTGGCGGACGCTAAGAGCAGTAGTCTGGCTCTCTACCAGTTTCATGCATGCCCTTTCTGCGTGAAGGTAAGGCGCGCCATTCGTCGTCAGGCGTTAAACATCGAATTGCGTGATGCAAAAAATGATGAGCGTTTTCGTTCCGAATTGCTTGAGCAGGGCGGGAAGGTGAAAGTGCCTTGCCTGCGGATCGAAGAAGATGGCGGTCAGGTTAAATGGCTGTATGAGTCAGATGCGATCGTGAATTATCTTGAAAGCAGTTTTGCTGCCGCTACTGCAAAGTAATCTGATAAAAGTTTACACCCGTTAGAGGTGTACTTTTGGTTCTCTGAAAATGCCCGCGATATCTGCGGGCATTTTTATATCGGCAGGGCGGTGGTAAATTTCTCTCGTTTCATTGAAATTAAGGTGCGGAACTTCCTGATGTTGGTTTCTGCATACATCACTCGTTCGACGAATCTCTGAAACTCTTCCATGTCCTGGACACTAAGGATCAGGACCATATCTATCTCCCCCGTCACTTGATAACACTGGGTGACTTCAGGCGATTTTTGTATCTCTCCGGCAAATCGGCGGTAAAGTTCCGGCCGATCTCTTTCCATCTCTACTTCGACAATGATGTTAATCGGTTTGCCACAAATTTTGGGGTTGAGGATAGCGACATCGGACTCGATTGCACCGGCTGAACGCAGTCTTTGTACCCGTTTCAGGCAAGCCGGAGGTGATAACCCGACAATTTCTGCAAGCTCTACATTTGTAATTCGGTTGTCCTGTTGCAGCTGATTAAGTATTCGGCGATCTAAGGAATCAATTTCCAGCTTCATAAAATTTTGTTTATCGATGGTTTTGATTTTATTTATAACAAAATATTTAGATATTTCTAGTGTTTGTTTTTTATAAATGCCTGACTTCAAAATTTAATTAAGTTCGTAGTTGCTATTATCAGGTCCAGTGATAGGAGGGATAGAAGTGAAGTTTTTCCGCGAACTGGCGACTGAGATTTATCAGGTCTCCTGGACCTTATTTAAGTTGATGATTCCGGCACTGATTGTAGTAAAGGTGTTGGAGGAGTTGGGTTTTGTTGCCTATCTGGGTGTGCTGCTCGAGCCATTGATGGCTATTGTTGGCTTGCCAGAATCAATGGGCTTGGTCTGGGCGACTACTATTCTGACAAATATATATGCTGGCATGCTGGTGTTTTTCTACGCCCAGCAGGGAGAAGCAATGACGGTTGCTCAGGTGACGGTCATTGCCGGGCTGATGTTGATGGCCCATGGCTTGCCGGTGGAAGCACGTATCGCTCAGCAAGCGGGTGTGCGATTGAGGGTCACATTATTACTGCGAATCGGCGGCGGTTTTTTGTTTGGCTGGTTGTTACATAAAATATATTCGCTTGGTGGCTGGTTACAGCAGCCGAACGAGCTTCTATGGCAGCCTCCCGCTGTAGATAACAGTCTGCTTGGCTGGGGTAAAGCACAGCTTGAGAGCCTCCTGATCATTCAGTTAATAGTGATTGTTCTACTTACTGTCTTAAAGGTTCTGCGCTCAATTGGAGTCGAGCGCCTGATGGCGATTGCGTTGCGTCCGCTTTTATCGTTGTTGGGGATCGGACGTAATGCAACGACGATCACCATTGTGGGAGTTACGCTTGGCCTGGCATTTGGTGGAGGCCTGCTGATTAAAGAGGCGCGGGCGGGTCATGTGTCTAAGCGGGATATATTCGCAGCGATGTCTCTGTTGGCGTTCTGTCATAGCCTTATTGAAGACACGCTATTAGTGATGTTGTTAGGTGCACATATATCGGGCGCGTTATGGATTAGACTGGCGTTTTCGATTGCAGTCGTAGCGCTGATGACGCGGTTGCTCGATTGTCGGAGCGATAGCTTCTGGCAACGGCACTTGGTTAACCGGCACATAGATCCGGTGCAGACTGGCTGATAGTGTTTAAGCGATACGCCAGGTATTGATGGGCGTGATCTTTCTGTTCGCGTACAATGCGCGCGATTGCTGACCAGTATGGAGAGATCATGGCGTTAAAACCTACCATCTACAAGTTCGATCTGCAGATCGCGGATCTCGATAATGGGCGTTATGAGGATTGCTCTGAGACAGTAGCGTTGCATCCATCGGAAACCTTAGAGCGGATGATGGTTCGCATCCTGGTATTTGGACTGAATTATCGTTCTGGGTTGCAGTTCACAAAGGGGCTTTCTACTCAGGATGAGCCGGATCTTTGGCGTCATGCGGATGACGGCCAGCTTGTTCAGTGGATCGAGCTCGGGCAGGCGAGCGTTGACCGTATCCGTAAAGGGGTCAGTCGTGCACAGCAGGTGGATCTGTATGCTTACGGGAAAGAGAAGCCAGTGTGGTGGACGAAAACTGGCGACGAACTGAGTCGTATGCCAAAACTTTCTGTCTATGCTTTTAATTGGGAACAGGTTTCGAAACTTCCTGAGTTGGTTGAGCGTTCGATGTCGCTTTCCTTGACCATTACGGATGGTCATTTGATGCTGGCATCTGATCGCGGTGTTGTAGAGTTGGATCTGGAAGTGCTGACCACCAAGTAGTCAGTTAGATATTAGAACTCATCGGGCGACCGGCTGGACGCAAGTAAAGGGGAAATCGCTGGAGATGGGCTCGACCAGCCGACGTCCGAACATCGAGTGTCAGAGTATATTAGGCGATCTAATCAGAAATGCAAATGATGGGATGGCCGCTATCAGCTCGCCATCATTTGTTGCGTCTCTGAGGTCCACTGCATTGCGTTGTTCTGGCTTTCGGCCAGGTCGGCGAGTGAGTATTTGTCGCTCACACTGTCCCAGTCTCCCGCCATATAAGCTTTAATGTCCTGAATCAGAATGCCAAGGTTACCGGTCGATTCTGTAACGGCGGCCTTTAATTCTGGTTCCAGTGGTATCTGTTCAAGAATTATGTGGATGGGGAGATCAAGCAGAGCATCGAGTCCCGAAAGTATGCCAGCCATAAACCCCGCACTCGGTGCCGCAGCCGCTGTTTTACCCGCCATTAGCTCAGTCATCCTGGCGCGGCATAGTAACTGCCTGCTTATTTCGCTTGGTTTCTCAGTGTGCTGGCTGACCGATAGTAAAAGAGCCCACTTTTTTAACTCCTTAATGCCGATGATGACGATTGCTTCAGCAATGCTGGATATGGTTCGTTCCAGTGAGAAGGCGGCGGAGTTAACAATTTTCAGTACTTTGATCGTGAGTTCCGGGTCGCGCGAGATAATGCGTTCAAGAGATTCCGGAGTCACATCCGATCTGTCCAATTCGCTGATCAATTCCAGCAGTACCAGATTGTTGGTAGATAGTTTCTTACCTTCGACCAGTTGAGGCTTTGACAGGAAGTAGCCCTGAAACAGCGTGCAGCCTAAGCCCAGGCAGAGCTGAAACTCTTCATAGGTTTCAATTTTTTCCGCGAGGAGTGTGACTTTAAAAGGTTTGAGCTGTTCAACATGCTCGCGAAGTTGTTCTTCAGTGAGTGCGCGAATGTCGAGTTTTACGACATCGCATAGCTCTAGTAGTGGTTTGAAGTCGTCGTGGTATTCGAAGTCATCAAGAGCAAGGCGGTAGCCCTGTTGAGCCAGTTTAGTGACTTGTTCTACAACCTGAGTAGTGGCTTTAACATCTTCCAATATTTCTAACACTACGCCTTCTTTGGGGAGGCCGGGAAGATCACCTGCCTCAATCATTGCCTGATCAAGGTTAATAAAAGCTGGGAGTTTGCGGAATCTTCCGGCATCAAAAATACCGGTGAATGAATTTAGAATGACTTTCATCGTGGCTTCGCTGCCATCGAAGAAAGAGCTGTTGGCCCTGTTGTTTTCATCTCGATACAACAGCTCATAGGCTACAACGCGAAAGTTCTGATCGAGAATAGGCTGGCGTGCCATCAATACCTGATTAGTCACTCGTTTCCTCACCTGGCAAGGCTGTATCTATCCCTAGTTGTAGCTTTATTTTGGCAGGCGGTGCAAGTGGGTCAACAAACTAAGTAAAAAATAGCGACTAATTTCGTACCCCACTTGATCTGAGTTGTACGAGTTAGTGTGCTGTTTCTGGTGTTAGTTGCTTGTATGTGGCTTGGCGCCTTGGTTTGCGGATAGCAGGGGCCTCTTCATTAAAATCACGACGTGGACGCCGTTCGCGACGGCTATCACTGGAGGTGGTTAGATCTATATCATCCCAGTTTTCCAAGTCGATAGATGCTAATTGAATTTTATTCGCCATGTCGGATGTCCGGTTTTAATTCGTAATGGTGCGAAGCGTTTCTTTTCGGTTGTATTCACTTCGATCACTCGAATTCTGGCGACTAAATATGACAGTGATATTGCGGTACTGCTACTTCATCGCTTCTATTCATCTGACTTTCAGTCTTCATCCCAGTCATCATCGTCCCAGACATCTTTGAGCGCTCGGTTCAGCTCCTTATCTGCGAAACGCTGTTCGATCTCCCGGCGTTTCTTGGCATTGATCGGATTGGCTGGATCGGTATCGCTCTCTTCCCGATTTGGGATCTGTTTCTCTGGCAGTTTTTCCTGCTCTCTCATCCTAACCTCCAGAACGCCGTGTCTGCTAAGGGGGTTATCTCTGTCCCTGATTAATTATTGAGTACTGTCTATTAAGGAAAATAGTACGTTTTTCCGCACTTTGCCGGGATCTCTCAATTGAGCTTTGTCAGGTATTTGCAAGATCAGTAGGGGTATACTGTGGCGGCAGTTTCGACTTTGGTCGAGATGAGCCCTTTGCTACCATATATAACCCGACTTTATTCCTTTGGAGTGCTCGTCAGTGTCCACCAAATATCTCAAGCGTTTCTTTCAGCCATCCTCTATTGCTGTGTTCGGGGCGTCGGAACGTGCTGACAGTATGGGCGGAGTGGTATTGAGAAATTTGTTGGAGAGCGGCTTTGAGGGGCGGCTATCTGCGGTAAATGCTCAGGGCTACAAAGAGGTGAACGGTGTTACCTGTTATCAATCGGTAGGCGATCTGCCGGAGATGCCTGATCTTGCGATCATTTGTTCGCCGCCGGATTCAGTGGCAGGCATTATTCGTAAGCTGGGTGCGAACATGGTTAAAGCCGCCGTTGTGCTTACCGGTGGCCTCTCTCTCCGGGATAGTAAGACCGAGAAAACGTTGCGTGAAGAGATAGCTGAAGCAGCTAAGCCCTATGGTATTCGTATTATGGGACCTGACTGTATGGGGTTGCTTGTGCCAGCGGCGAAGATGAATGCCAGTTATGCGCATACCAATATTCGTAAAGGCAAGGTTGCCTATATAGGGCAGTCAGGGTTGCTGGGGACTGCGATGATCGATTGGGCTAATGGCCAGTCTATCGGGTTCTCCCATTTTCTGACGTTGGGGGACAGTGTTGATGTCGACCTTCCAGCGATCATCGATTATATGGCGAAAGACCCATATACCCATGCGATCCTATTGCAGATGGATCGGTTGATGGGTTCATCACGGCGATTCTTATCGGCAATAAGGGCGGCTTCCCGAAATAAGCTGGTGCTGGTGTTGAAGTCCGATATTGTTGTCGATGAAGAGTTGAAAACTAAGCTCGCACCAGGCGTTTATGACGAAGACGTCGTTTATGATACGGCTTTGCGCAGAGCGGGTGCTGTGCGGGTAAATAGTTCAGACCAGCTGTTTAACGCAATGGAAACGCTTTCCTGTATGAAACCGCTCCGGGGCGAGCGATTAGCCATTGTTTGCAATGGCATGGGGCCGAATGCGCTGGCAACGGATCAGCTGCTTCGTAGTGGCGGTCAGTTAGCCGCGCTGACCGATGAGTCGCTGGATGCTCTGAATGAGATTCTTCCGGCAAATTGGAGCCGTCGTAACCCAATTGATCTGCATGCTGATGCAACGCCTGAGCGCTTTGCAGAGGCTGTAAGGATCATCACTAAGGATAAGCATGTGGATGCGGTGTTGGTGATCCATGCACCAACGCGCATGGCGCCGGCGGTAGAAACGGCGGATGCAGTGGTCGAAGTCGCACGCAAGACGCCACGCAATGTACTGACTTGCTGGATGGGGCGAGAAACAGCGATTGAAGCCCGAAATCATCTCAATGAAGGCGGCTTAGCGACCTATATCACACCGGAAGAGGCGGTCGATGCCTTTATGTATATGGTTGAGTATCGCCGTAACCAGGAGGTTATGCGTCAGACGCCTCCTCCTTACATCGAGCAGAATACGCCGAACCATGTGCAGGCGCGCGAGTTGATCAATCAGGTGGTATCAGAACAGCGTGATTATCTGACCCATCGTGAGACCTCTTCGTTGCTGGAGCTATATGATATTCCTGTTGCGCACTCTCATTATGCCGATGATATTGATGGCATCGTCGAAATTGCCCGCAGATTGGGTGGTGCTGTCGCTATTAAGGCGCTGCATAAGGAAAATGTGTATCCGTTTAGCTATGACCAGAGTGCCCATCTACGTTGGAAAGATCTGGCAATGGATCTGTTTTCCATCAGCGAAGTAAAACATGCAGCCACAAAACTCGCTTATCGTGTTGGTGAGCGTTTTGACGATAAGGATATGCTTGGTTTCTGTGTTCAGCAGATGAAGCGAGGCTTTCAGTCGTTACAGATCAATGTGGGTGTGACCAGAGATCCTGTCTTTGGGCCTTTGGTTGTTTTTGGGGCAGGTGGATACACCGTCGATGTGTTGGCCGACCGACATCTGATGCTTCCGCCATTAAATATGGCGCTGGCGCGGCAGTTAGTCAGAAGCTCCCGTATCTACCATATTATCCGGGAGCACAGTTACCAGCTGGAGCGGGACGTCGATCAGGTGTGTGAGCTGTTGGTGAAGCTTTCAGAGATGATCGTGGATCTGCCACAGTTGCATACATTGGAAATCAATCCATTGCTGCTAAACAAAAAAGGATTGTTAGCGGTCGATGTTTCAGCTTCAATCGCTGAGCCTGCGCTGACAGCAATTCCGCCATATCCTGAGGGGTTAACGGAAGAGCTGGTGCTCCGTAAATCTGGTCGTCCTGCCGTGATTCGGGCGGTTAGGGGTGAAGATGAGCCTGCTCATCTTGAGTTTTATAACAAACTCAGCCCTGAATCGATTCGTCTGCGTTACTTCTACAGCCGGGGTGTGCCAACTCATCTGGAGTTAGCCAACTGGACTCAGATCGATTACGACCGGGAGATGGCTTTTATCGTTTCAGCGCCGCGACTTGATGCTGGTGGCAATGAGACTTTGGGTGTAGTGAGAACGATCACTGATCCCGATAATGTTCGGGCTGAGTTCTCCATTGTGATCCGTGATGATCTTCAGGGAGAGGGGTTAGGAGTGATTCTGATGGATAAGATGATCGCCTACTGTAAAGCACAGGGAACGCTGCAGTTATATGGTTCAACGTTACCATCCAACAAAGGTATGCAGAATCTTGCTCTTAAGCGCGGTTTTAGCAATAGCTACAATTCCGAAGAAGATGTGGTTGATATGAAAATGATGTTGAATCAACCCACAGAGGACTGGCAAATTTACCGCTTGGAGCATTAAAGTGCTGATCTTGTGGCTGTTGGGCGGGATATGAACGAATTGCATCTTCAGGCGATCTACCAGGCGGTCGCCGCGATACCGGAAGGCAAAGTAGCAACTTATGGTCAGGTGGCTGATCTGGCTGGATTGCCGGGCCGGGCAAGGATGGTTGGACGGGTTTTGTCCCGTCTTCCAAAGGATACCCGCTTGCCCTGGCATCGGATCATCAATGCTGCAGGCAGAATTTCCTTTTCTCCAGGGAGTGATGGTTTCGAACGGCAGCAGCAGCGTCTGCTAGCCGAAGGTGTAGAAATGCAGGGAGAGAAAATTTCCCTTAAACGTTACCGGTATACTCCCTGAGCGCTCCAGACGGCGTGTCATCACTTAGAGCATATAAATGATGGTTTTGAGCTGAATCATTTGCAGCTTCTAAGCAGAACTTTTTTCTCTACTCTTTACTCAATCCAGTAAAACCTGTGAAAGGTAACAGGATGGGTAAGTCATCTATTTCACGACGCCTGGCGTTGTTATTTTCCGTAATTTTATTGGCTGGTTGTGAATCCATTATGCTCTCGGCGATGTCAGTGGGTGCGTCTACTGGTATCAGTTACGCGATGAATGGGTTTGCAAGCCGTACCTTTACTGCGCCTGTGTCTGAGGTGCGTGAGGCGTCTGTGCTGGCATTGGCGTTGATGGAGCTAAAGGTGTCGGAAGAGCAAATCGAAGAGCAGGGGACTTATATTCTCGCTGAGTCCGGAGAGTACAGAATAGAAGTGTTTCTGGAGCCTATAAGTGAAAACACGACTCGTGTCAGGACCTTGGTGAATGAAAGCTGGACACTTGATAGAGCAACAGCAGAAGAGATTATTGCTCAAACAGAGATGCAGTTGCGTCAAATTGCCAAGCTGCGTGAGCGGGAGCCTGGCACCTCACAGGTAACGAACAGCGCTGCTGGTATTTAGTGCTGCTTCAGAGTTCGCTACAGTAGGTTTCGTGAAGTGTATGAATGATACGTTTTGCTGTATCTCCCGATAGCGAATAGTAAATAGTCTGGCTTTCTCGCCGTGTTTTCACTAAACCGTCATTCCGCAGTACAGCCAGATGCTGAGACAGGGCCGATTGGCTGAGATCCAGGCAGCTGTTGAGTTCGGAAACTGATAGCTCCCGGCCATCCAGATAACACAAAATCAGTAGCCGGCTTTCATTTCCCAATGCACGCATCAGACGGGCTGCGTTGCCTGCATTCTCTTTCATCATCTGTAGCGTTTCTGCTGGTAACTCAGCAGGATGGTCAGCGGCGGTGCTCAACAGTATCTCCGTGATACGTAGGGTTATTCGATCTCACCAGTTTACAAAAAGCGCCTTCGTGACTCAATTTATAGCGCAGTCATATCAGCTATTTGCCGTAATAGTGCAGTTACGGCCAGACTCCTTAGCCCGATAGAGTGCTCGGTCAGCATCTTTAATGACATTATCCGGCGTGTCGTGCTGTTCACTCTTCTGGCAAACGCCGATACTGATTGTGATATGTACAATATCGTTGTCGGTATCACTGCCTCGCAGCTGACTGCCTGTTTTATTGTCTTTCGGGCGTCCAGGTTGGCGTATCCGCATCGGATAACTTTCAATCGCCTGTCTGATCTCTTCAAGATAGGGCAGGACTTCGGCTTCTGTTTTGCCATTAAACACTATGGTGAACTCTTCACCGCCGTAGCGGTATGCCTTGCCGCCTCCTCCAACCTGATTGATCCGACTGGCGACTAGTCGCAATACCTGGTCGCCGATATCGTGGCCGTATGTATCATTAAATTTCTTGAAGTGATCTATGTCCATCATAGCAATACTGTAGCGGCGGCCTAAGGCGCTCATTTTATTGCGCAGCGCCCGGCGGGATGGAATGCTGGTCAGCTCATCAATAAAGGCCATGTTATAGGTGTTCTGAACGACAGCGAAGATCAGCATTAACTGTGCTGCACTGAACATCAATATCGAAATATGATTCACGTTGAACCAGGCGAACACAATGATCGCAGTGAGCAATACGCCGGTTACGGCAGCATCAGTATTGTCTTTGCGCACCGCTAGCATCACTAGACTCAGTACCATCGACAAACCGAACAGGATTGCGGCTGCCTCACTGAGGAATAGCCCATGTCGCACCATCTCCAGCAGCATCACAGGTAGCTCAGGTAATAGCTGAGCTAGTGAGCCATTTTGCAGAAGCAGATAAAGCAGTAGGTAGCCTGCTGCGACAATGGTGACTCTGGTTACACCGACCGGATTCAGGCAGCCGCGTTCATGATAAGTACTTATCAGCATCTGGTTAACGGGCAGCAGCAGGGACAGTGCGCTGAAGAGGACAAAGACTTCCGGTTGATTGATGCTGGTTTGCAGACCAGTTCTGATCATCCAGTAGCAAAGGGTTAGATTCAGTCCAGTGAGTAGAATCCGGCTACGATTGAATCCGTAGCCTAACAGTACTGTTAGCGATCCGAGAATATAGGGAAGAGAAGCCAGTAATTGCTGGTGTTCGTGTGATAACTGACGGGTCAGATCCAGAAGCAGGGAGCTAGCCGATAGTATCAATAGTGACGGAATCAGCAGGTTAAGCAATCGAATTGCCAAGGCGGGTTCCTGTGCGGGTCGTAGGCTTAAAAATACCCGGCGATCTTATCACGGCAGCTATCAGCTGTCGCCTTAATTGCTATCTCTATACTGATCCCTGGCAGAACAAAGCTATATTTAGATTGATGTGTTCAACTCTGGTTGTATGCTGAATTTAGTTGCAGGCTGAGGGCGGGCAAATGAACAAAATGGTACTGGTCAATATCGACTTGCATCAGGCAGACAACGGTTTCATCTACAAGGCAGCGCAGATCGCTCAGGATACCGGCGCCAGTCTTGAATTGTTCTGCAGTTGTTTCAATCCGGCATTACATAACGCTTATCCCTTTGATGAGCAGGCGGAACACGAAGGTCAGCGTGGTTATCTGCATAAAGTGGAAGCGGCGTTGGAAAAAATGGCTGAGCCGTTGCGCGAAGAAGGGCTTGAGGTCGGTACTGATCTTGTATGGCATAGGGATCCTGCAGAGGCGGTCATTCGTAAAGCACAAAGATACATGCCGGATATGGTGGTGCACTTCTTCGCAGCAGACCGGGTAAGCTGGCATCTGGTCAGGGACTGCCCGTTTCCTCTGTTGTTGGCGGGTTCCAACCGTTGGCATGAGCCAATGAATATCGCTGCGGCGGTTGATCCGTTTCATGATTGTGACCATCCGGCAGCGTTAGATCGGCGAATTCTCGACCAGGTGGCACATCTGGGGCGGGCCATGCTGGCGAAAACCCATGCGGTTCACAGCTTTCATACCTTGCCTCACTCTGCGATCTTTGATGAACATGTAGTTACTGACTACCGAGCATTACAGCGTAAAGTACGAACTGATCACGATCAGGCGCTGGAGCATCTGCTAGATGGCTACCGGCTCGAGGAAGCTGAGTTTAAGTTGCACCTGTTAGAAGGGGAACCGCATCAGGTATTACCGCGTTTTGTGATAGAGGAGCAGATCGATATTCTGGTTGCAGGAGCGGTGGCGCGAGGGTTTCTAGACAGGTTGCTACTAGGCAGTACTGTTGAGCGGATAATTCCGAAGGTGGATGCTGATGTATTGGTCGTCAAGCCGGCAGGCTTCCGGTCACCCTATGGTGAAGGGTAACCGGAGCTAGAGTACGGGGATCAGATATCGAAGGTTGCCCAGATAGGTGCGTGGTCGGAAGGTTTTTCCATGCCGCGGATATCGTAATCGATTCCAGAATCCTGACAGAGTGCGTTCAGTGAGGCTGTGGCCATTACTGCATCGATACGTAGGCCACGCTTCGGCTCCCGATCGAAGCCGCGACTGCGGTAGTCAAACCAGCTGTAGCGGTCATCCATTTCTGGATGGATAGTGCGTAAGGTATCGTACAATCCCCAGCTCTTCAGACGCTCCAGCCACTCTCGCTCTTCTGGCTGGAAGCTGGCTTTGCCGCTTCTGAGCCAGCGTTTCCGATTGTCTTCACCGATGCCAATATCGATATCTTCAGGTGAAATATTCAAGTCACCCATGACAATCAGTTTCTGCTCAGGATCGCAGTTCTGCTCAAGATGTGCCTGAAGGTCAGCATAATACTTACGTTTGGCCGGGTACTTTGTTTCATGGCTAATGTTTTCCCCTTGTGGGAAATAGCCGTTCAATACTGTTACCTGTTCGCCGGAATCGCTTTCATAAACGCCAATGATCATACGTCGCTGAGCGTCCTCTTCGTCTGTCAGGAAGCCTTTCTGGACGCTTAAAGGGGCTTTACGTGACATCAGGCAGACACCGTAGTGACCTTTCTGGCCGTGGAACTCGACGTGATAACCTAGTGCTTCAATATCAGCGACAGGGAACTCTTCATCTGAAACCTTTGTCTCTTGAATACCGATTACATCAGGTGCCTGGCTGTCGATAAGCTGTTTTAACTGATGTAATCGCGCACGAATACCGTTGGTGTTGAAAGATATAAACTTCATTGTCATTTTTCCGTATTGTCAGGCGTCTTTTGGCTGTTGCAGACGTCTTAGGGAAGGTGTTGTGCAGATTTTTTGACTTCCCCAGCATAGTGTCGCGCCAGTGTATCATGATGGCTGGCAGCAGGGGATTGTGGTTTTTTATCAGGGTGTTTGCAAAATGCTATTGGTAGTCTTAAGTTGCCATCGGTAGAGTTGATCCACCTGAGACGAGTTTAGAAGGAGAGACAGGTGTCTGATTTCGATTTTGATCTGTTTGTAATTGGCGCGGGAAGTGGTGGCGTCAGGGCTGGGCGCATGGCTGCATCAATGGGCGCTCGCGTGGGAATTGCTGAAGATCGATACATGGGTGGCACCTGCGTCAATGTTGGCTGTGTGCCTAAGAAGCTATACGTATATGCCTCCCACTACTCTGAAGAGTTCGAGCAGTCTCAGGGGTTTGGTTGGTCTGCAGGGAAGGCGCAATTTGATTGGAATGTACTGCGCGACAATAAAACATCTGAAATCAGTCGCCTGAATGGGATCTATGAAAACTTGTTGGGGAATTCTGGCTGTACCGTATTAAATGGTCGTGCCTCAATCGTTGATCCTCAGACAGTTGAAGTCGCGGGTCAGCGCTATAGTGCTGAGCGCATTCTGGTTGCTACAGGCGGCTGGCCTTTCGTGCCGGAGTTCCCGGGTAGTGAACATGTCGTTACCTCTAACGAGGTGTTTGATTTAGCAGAGTTTCCTAAGCGTGTCATTGTTGTTGGCGGTGGTTACATTGCGGTCGAGTTTGCTGGGATTTTTGCAGGTCTTGGTGCAGAAACTTCCCTGGTATACCGCGGTGAGCTTTTCTTGCGCGGTTTCGATCAGGAAGTACGCGAGTTTGTCGCTGAAGAAGTAGCCCAGAAAGGTGTCGATCTGCGTTTTAATAGCAATATTGCGGCGGTTGAAAAGCTGGCTAGTGGGGAGCTACAGGCAACCATGGAAGATGGTTCCGTCATTACTGCGGATTGCATCCTGTATGCGACTGGGCGTAAACCAAACGTGACAGGCCTGGGGCTTGAAAATACAGCTGTCGAGCAGGGGAAGAACGGTGCAATCGTTGTTGATGATCAATACCGTACTGCTGAGCCGTCAATCTATGCTGTAGGTGATGTCATTGACCGTGTTCAGCTGACACCAGTGGCTTTGGCTGAGGGGATGGCGCTGGTGCGCAACCTCTTTGGCGAGGGTGAGCATAAGGTGGATTATGAGCTGATACCGACCGCCGTTTTCTGTCAGCCGAATATAGCAACCGTTGGTTTATCAGAGGAGCAGGCACGCGAACGCTACGAAGAAGTCGAAGTATACCGTTCCAGCTTCCGTGCCCTAAAGCACACAATCAGCGGAGCGAGTGAGCGTACGCTGATGAAAATGCTGGTTGATAAGGCAAGCGACAAGATTATTGGCGTGCATATGGTGGGCTCTGATGCTGGCGAAATCATTCAGGGTATTGCAGTTGCATTGAAGGCGGGGGCTACTAAAGCTGTGTTTGATTCTACAATCGGAATTCATCCTACAGCTGCGGAAGAGTTTGTCACCATGCGTGAGCCAGTGCGCTAAGGTCAACAACGAAAAAAGCCGGGTATTGAAGCCCGGCTTTTTTGTGTCTCTGGTTCAGGCGACTTCGACGCGGTTACGGCCTTGCTGTTTGGCTGAGTATAGTGCCTTGTCGGCGCGATCTATCAGGGCTTCTGCCGTTTCGCCCGGCAGCAGTTGGGCGACCCCAAACGAAGCACTGATTGAGCTGATCACATCACCTGATTTTTTCTGTTTAATACGAATCGCCTGAACTTTTGCACGCAGCGTTTCAGCCAGGCGAACACAGTTGTCCAGATTGCTGCCTGGTAGCAGCAAGGCGAACTCTTCACCGCCAAAGCGAACCGGCAGCATCGCATCTACGGATTCATCTTTCAGCAGCTTGCCAAAATACTGCAGGACTTTGTCACCCATAAGGTGGCCATACTCGTCATTAAAGTGTTTGAAGTGATCAATATCCATTAGCAGCAGCGTCAGAGGGGCTGGTGTCGCCAGTGACGTTAGTTGAGAGAGCTCCGCATCAAATACTCTCCGATTGAAAAGGCCGGTCAGGGGGTCAATACGTGCATCCTGACGGGTTTTCTGGAGTTCATCTTTCAGTGCTTTTATCTCAGCTTGTGCTGCGTTTATACGTTCCTGGAAGCGCTTATTGGTTTCACCAATGGCCTGGGTGTTGGTTGACAACGTATGGATGATGGTTTCCAGGGACGGTGATGGCGAGGTCATTGATTCGTTGAGCGCTTCAAGACTCTGCTCCAATACGTCGCCATACTCAGATGTGTGCTGGACGGTCGCATCGGCATGTTTGTGCAGATCATTAATCAGGTTGATCAGACTGGACTGCACATCTTCGGCTGAATTAATTTCATCCCGGATCATATGATCCCGAAACAATTGCTCGCTCAGCAGAGTCGGGCACGTGCCGTAGGCGTCAAGAGTCTTATCAAGCTGGTTGTTGAGCTCTGGTAAGCGGTTGGAAACATAGGTATACCACAGAGCGTAATTCAGAGGGTTTGGCGCAATACTGTACTTAACCATCAGCGGGATAGCCTGGCGCAAGTATTCGGCAGCCTGATTAGAACTTTCTGCGAACTTCATATGTCCCCTTCGTGACTTAACTGCAGCAGATTCTGGTACCTACTTCGTAAGATTAGCATTTTTACCGATTAAAGGTGGATATTCCATTCGACCTACAACCAATGTAGGTGTGTCGGAATTTCATAGTGATATAGGCAAATGAAAAATCAAACTAACACCCCAGATCTATATATCGGCAGGAATGTCTATTCTTTAAGTCAAACTGGAAAACTATATGAAAGTCATCGGCATCCGCTTGTGGAGCTTGTTGCTGGTGGCAGCCCCGCTGGTGGCTAGTGCTGAGGATATTTTAGCCGAAGCAGTGGGGAGCCCCGCTCAACTCCATTATCGGCTAACAGACCCAACGCTTTATCAGGTGTCGGGATATGATCAGGCAATTGCGAAGTATCGGCAGTTATCGGATCAACCTTGGCCGAAAATCCCATATTCGAAGTTGAAGCGAGCAGGTGACCGCGCTGACTTTATGCCGCTTATTCGCCAAAGGTTGAGGTTGCTCGGAGATCTGTATCTGGAAACTACTGCAGTCGATCAGTATCTGTTATCACCTGACTTGGTGGCTGGTCTGATACGTTTTCAACAGCGTCATGGGTTGAAAGCTGACGGTATTCTTGGGCCGGAAACCAGACGAGAGCTGAATCGTACACCTCAGTACCGGATACAACAGTTGGAGGTTAATCGGTATCGCCAGCAAAACTTTCAGCTCCGGGTGAGTGACCAGACCGAATATCTGCAGGTAAATATCCCAGAGTTCCGCTTAAAGTATTTTCTGGGTGGTCAACTCCGTACTGAGATTCGAACTATTGTCGGCCGACGAACCCGACCAACTCCGCTGCTTAAGAGCCAGCTGGAAACCATAAAAGTATCGCCAGACTGGAATGTGCCGATTGGAATTGCCAGAAAAGACATTATTCCGAAGTTGGATGGTGGAGCTGATGTGTTGGCTGAGAAAGGACTATTTCTGGTACAGGGTTATGGCCATAACCGCCAGTTGCTGAATTTCGCCGAACTGGATCCTGAACGTCTGTATGTTGGCTCATCGCCGCAGCGATTTTGGCAGCCACCAGGTGATGAAAACCCGCTGGGACGATTGAAGTTTAATTTTCCTAACAGCTATGCGGTCTATATGCATGGTACACCGTCAAAGAAACTATTTGCTGAAACTCGCAGAGATTTCAGCTCTGGATGTATCCGGCTTGAATATCCGGAGCGTCTTGCCTGGCTGATGTTGGCTAGCAGTGAGTGGGGCGCGAAGAAGCTGGCATTCAGGTTAGCTGGGCAAAAGACCCGCGAGTATCGTATGCCCAGAGTGATCCCCGTACATACTACATACTGGACCGCCTGGGTTGATGCTGCAGGTGTGGTGCAGTTCCGCTACGACCTCTATCGCCGGGATATGCGGGATTACGCGTCTATGCGAATAGAGCAGCAGAAGTTGCTGGCGCTAAGGGCTTCTGAAGAGTCTCGGGACTAAGGTCGGGTTGACCCGGGATTTCCGTCAATATTACCGTGAGGCCCATATCTCGTTCGGAATGGAGCCGCGAGTTGATGCCGGCACTGCAACTGCAAAACCTGAAAGGTGATATCTCTGGTGGCCTGACAGCGGCGATAGTCGCACTTCCGCTGGCATTGGCCTTTGGTGTCTCCTCAGGAGCTGGTGCTATTGCCGGGATCTACGGTGCAATCTGCGTTGGTTTCTTCGCCGCACTGTTTGGTGGGACGCCTTCTCAAGTGTCGGGCCCGACCGGGCCTATGACGGTGGTCATGGCTGCCATTTTTACCGAGTATGCTGCACTGGACCCCCAGAGTGGTCCGTTATTGGCCTTTACTGTCGTCATGTTGGGCGGTGCCTTCCAAGTTCTGTTTGGGGTCATGCGGCTGGGTAAATATGTCACTATGGTTCCATTCCCCGTAATTTCGGGGTTTATGAGTGGAATTGGTGTGATCATTATCGCGCTTCAGCTGGGGCCTCTGTTAGGCAGTGAAAGCGCTACTGCGGCAGGGCAGTCTATACTGATGCTTCCGGGCTACTGGGCAGAACTGAATACAGATGCTCTGATACTAGGTTTAGTCACGCTGCTGACGATTCATTACTGGCCCCATCGTTTGACCAGATATATCCCTTCTCCGTTATTCGTACTGTTGCTAGGTACCGCCTTGTCGTGGCTTTGGCTGGAGTCCAGAGGGTTGCCGGTGATTGGGGATATCCCACAAGGATGGCCTAATATTGTTATCCCCGAATTCCCGTTAGCGCTGTTACAGGACATGCTGATTTCGGCATTAATGCTTGCGGCGCTTGGATCCATCGATTCGTTGCTGACCTCTCTGGTAGCGGACAACATGACGCGTACTAATCATGATCCAGACCGTGAGTTATTCGGGCAGGGGATTGGTAACCTGCTTTCTGGCTTTATCGGGGGGCTGCCCGGCGCCGGTGCCACGATGCGAACGGTGGTCAACATTCAGGCTGGAGGTTCGACTCGGTTGAGTGGTGCGGTACATGCGCTGGTCTTATTGTTCGTTGTTGCCGGAGCATCTGAATTTGCCAGTTATATTCCTCATGCATTGCTGGCAGGGATATTGATCAAAGTCGGGTTAGATATCATCGATTGGAGGTTTATCAGGCGCCTGCATCGCACGCCACCCTTTGTGGCTGGGCTGATGTTGCTAGTGTTGGGGTTGACCGTCTTTGTCGATCTGATCGTTGCTGTCGTGATTGGCGTCTTCCTGGCCAATATGGTGACGGTAAGGCGGCTGGCACAGGTGCAGCTAGAGGCTGCCCAGATTATTGATAGCAGAAACTGCCTGACGACGGACTTGAGTTTCGAGCAAAAACAAATTCTGCTTGATGCGAAAGGAGGAGTATTGCTGTATCGGCTTACCGGACCTGTTAGCTATGCCGCTGCAAAAGGAGTGGTCAATAAGCTACAGCACCACTCGGAGCATCATGTCTTAGTGCTAGATCTGACGGCGGTGCCAATGATTGATGTGTCGACGGCGATTGCGTTGGAAGAGATGATTGTCGACGCTGGGAATAATGGTCAGCAGATCTTCATTGCTGGCATGGATGCAGGGGTAAATGAGGTGCTTGAACAAATGCGGGTAACCGCGTTGCTACCTGACGAAAATCTTGCGCCAGATTGCACCAGTGCGCTTCATCGGGCTTTAAGATGCTTCCGCACTTGTCAGCCGAACAGTGCTGCCATAACGCTCGAGTCTTAGTGGTAATTCCTCGGCCTGTTCGCTGTTTAATTGCAATGTCAGAATAAGTTCTTGCTGCCATGTACGGTCTGAAATTTCGATTTTTAGCTGTCGCAGCAGGTGTTCGATGTCGCCTGTCAGGTCAAACGGGATGGTCAGACTAGCCTGTTTTTTGATCACCACCTGTTCCAGTGGTAGCTCTGCAAGCCCCTCTTTTACCGCCTGGCTATAAGCTCTTACAAGGCCTCCTGCGCCGAGCTTTATGCCGCCGAAGTAACGGGTGACTACCACGCAGATCTGGCCGATACCGCTATGTTGCAGGACGTTCAGCATGGGTTTACCTGCTGTGCCTTTCGGCTCACCGTCATCACTGCATTCCCAAAGGTCAGTATTCTCTGGGGTGCCAGCGATATAAGCCCAGCAGTTGTGATTTGCTGAGCTATGCAGCTCAGATATCTGAGCGATAAAGTTCACTGCTTCCTGCTGGTTGCTGACAGGCGAGACAAAGGTAATAAAGCGGCTTTTTTTAATCTCAAGCTCGGCTTCATGACACTTTGCTGGGATCGGATACTGCGAGGCTGGCAACGGTTAACTGGCTCCACCATGGATGACTTCGAAGCTCTTGTTGGAGCTGTTGCTGCAGAGTCTGAGGATTAACGCCGGCGGCGTCAAGATCGGCCTGCTGAAAAGCCAGTTCAATAGCCAGATGGTGGCGATAATAGTGGAGCCTTAGCTCCAGCGGGGCTGTGACTAGTTGCTCTGGCAGTTTTGGTTGGATCAGATCGAGTACCTGTTGTCGGAGAGGGAGTTCTGTCTCAGGGGCATCATCGGTATCTTCATCATCGTATGTGTCGATATGAAAAATAACATGGCCGATATCGCTGAACTGGTGTTTCAGTGCATCGACTGCGCGGCAGCCTATAAAGTGTCCTTCGGATGCGCTCAGCTCTGAAGCGACTTGAAGATGCATCTCTAATAAGATCTGATGCCCCATCTTTCTGCTTTTAAAACTGTGTACGTTGCAGACGTCATCCACGGCCATAACGCATGTTTTAAGCGCTTCGACATCTTCTTCTGGCAGGCTGGTATCAACCAGTTCACGAACGTTTTCCCAGCAGAGATCCCAACCAACTTTCGCGATCATAACGGCAACCACGGCTGCTGCAACAGTGTCGAGCCACTGCAGACCGGACATAGCGGCTGCGACGCCAACCAGTACCACAATTGAAGACAGGGCGTCTGTCCGGCTGTGCCAGGCATTGGCAATTATCAGATCGGATTTGATGCGTTGGCCGACCGCTAAGGTGTAACGGTAGATCGATTCTTTCGCTAAAACCGATATTGCTGCGGCTACAAGAGCAGGCCACTCTGGTGTTACAAAATCGCTGGCCCAGATCGCCAGAATACTGTCATAAAAGATGGCGCCTGCGACGGCAATTAACAGGCCTCCGAGCATCACAGTGCCGGCTGTTTCAAAGCGTGCATGTCCCCAAGGGTGATCCTGGTCGGGAGCTTGGTTGGAATAACGAATCAATACTACAACGAGGAAGTCAGTAAGCAGGTCTGATAGCGAATGGATACCGTCTACGACCAGTGCCGAAGAGTGGAAGAGAGAACCGCCAACCACTTTAATAATTCCTAGCAGACCATCAATGACTGCACCGATTACGGTAATCCTTTCTGCTTGTTGTTTACGTTCGGTTGGATTGGTCATCGATCGGCCATCTTGCTGCTCCTATATGCAAGCATCATAGGTGATTACCCCTTTTGCTGGCGAATAAAAGACGTGAATTGCTGAAAATATGGCGAATATGAAAGAATTTTTGTTCTGGCTCAGTATTGTGACGAGATATTAATAAAAGCTAGATTTGGGCTTGATTTTTATTGTGTAAGTTGTCTAACTCTATGATTAATGGAGATTTTTTAATTTGGTTAAAAAGTAACCAATTTGTCAGATGTGTCATAACTCGGGCGATGAGGGGGTGTTTCTTTAGGTAGCCCACAACCTTATCCACATAATTTGTGAATAGCTGAAATATTTGACTGATAGAGTCCCTGTTTTCCTTTGAGTTGAGTGTTGTTTTGCAGGAGAGTAAGCACAGATGATAGCCAAGGTTATTCTGCCGATAGCCCTTATGACGGTGATGTTTGGTATCGGGTTGGGACTGCGCTGGAAGGATTTCAGTCAACTCAGCGGGCGATGGCAGTTACTTGTTTCGGGGTTATCCACACAGCTGTTGATGTTGCCGTTTTTAGCGCTAATGGTCGGTTGGGTGTTTGCTCTGCCAGCCGAGTATTTGGTGGGACTGTTAATTGTTTCGTTGGCACCAGGTGGGGCAACATCCAATATGGTCACCTTGTTGGCGCGCGGCGCTATCCCATTGTCAGTCGTTCTGACCTTTATGACAGGGCTGATCACGCCGGTGACTCTGCCGTTGGTAACAGCATTTTCGATGGAATATATGTCACTACCGGGGTTTGCTGATAGCTTTCCCACAGTACCAGTGATGTTGAAGCTGTTTATGGCTGGTGCGTTACCGGTCATATTCGGTGTGTTAACTGCGTATAAGTGGCCTGTAGTGGCAACTAAGATCTATCGCATTGTTAAACCGGCCAGCGTTGCATTTATGCTGTTTGCGGTGATATCGGTTGTCTTATCAGCGAATCAGTGGGGCGAAGTGCTTCAGGTGATCTGGCTGCCGGTGTTGACGATGGTGGTGCTAGCTATTGCGACAGGTGTTTTGGTATCGCTGATCGCAGGAGCGAGCTCAGCAGAGCGGGTAACCCTGGGTATCGAGATCGGTTTTCAGAATGCTGCTATCGCGATGATGGCGGGCATGATTCTGCAAAATGATGTAGTGGTGCTGGTGGCACTAAGCTACGGTGTGTTGATGAATCTGCCAGCTGCGCTGATGATTCTGTGGCGCAATCCTCAGTGGATTGGATTACGCCAGCAAAAAGTTGTGGGGTGAAACTACTCGATTCCGAGAATTTTGTGGGTCTGCAGGCCCATTTTCCATTGAGGATGACGCATACAATACTCGACACAGAGACGAGTATTTTGTCGCTGATTGGGGCTATCCATCGGTTGCAGGTAAAAGTGATCGAAATCCAGATCCTTGAATGTCTCAGGCATTGCATTGAGCTGTGGATAGACGAGTTTCAATTCATCGCCAGATGTGATGATGACCTCTGCCGTTGATTTTGGGCTGACACAGACCCAGTCGAGCCCTTCAGGTAGAGGTTTAGTGCCGTTAGTTTCGATAGCAACCTCAAAGCCCTGCTGTTTCAACGCGGATACCAGAGCGTCATCTAGCTGCAGGGCGGGTTCACCGCCCGTGCACACGACATAGGGCTTACCCTTGTTCATATCAGGCCATTGTGCGGTGATGGCGAGAGCAAGGGCTTCTGCGGTGCGGAACTTACCCCCGTTGACGCCATCTGTACCTACGAAGTCTGTGTCACAAAAATCGCAGACGGCCTTGGCACGGTCCTGTTCACGTCCTGACCATAGGTTGCAGCCGGTAAAACGGCAGAAAACTGCAGCGCGCCCGGCTTGTGCGCCTTCGCCCTGCAGGGTGTAGAACATCTCTTTGACTGTGTACATCTTATCGCTCTGCGATACCGCCGAATGTATCAATTAGTGCCGGTGCCAGCTGAGTTAGTTCCAGACCCAGTTGAGTAACATCAGCATCAAACTGTTGAATCTCTTCTTCTGGAGCGTCCTGGTCCATTTTTTCGCGGAACTGTTCTGTCTGTTTCAGGCGTTTAATGCTGAGATCTTCATGCAGAATAAAGCTCAGGTTTTCCTGCCACGTCAGAGCCAGCTTAGTGACACGTTTACCATTCTCCAAATGAGCAGTGATTTCGTCAGCAGTGAGATCCTGGCCTTTGATTCGAATGGTGCCATTCTCAACCAGATTGTCTTTGAGCTCGCACTCATCCTGCACTTCAAAGTCCGCTGGTGGCTGCTCTTTTTGTTCCAGCCAATGGCTCATCACAGCGGAAGGCGACTGTTTTACATCAGGTAACACGACCGGCAGGCTACCCAGGCTGTTGCGCAGTAAGTTAAGCAGGTCTTCGGCTTTTTTATGGCTGGATGAATCAACGAAGATGAGCCCCTGCTTAGGTGCGATAAGCGCATGGGTTTGCTGGAAACGACTGAATGCACGTGGCAACAGGCTGATTACCACTTCATCTTTAATCTGGTCTTTTTCCTTTTTATAGACTTTACGATGCTGCTGTTGCTCGATCTCTTTAACTTTGGCGTCGACAGCTTGGCGGATCACACCTGCAGGAAGAATTTTCTCTTCTTTTTGAGCAGTGACCAGATGGAAACCGTGGACAGTATAGGCGAGCTGTTCCTGTAGGCCGCCGCCTGGAGCTATCCAGCCATATCGACTGATCTCCTGGCTACCGCATGGGTGAAACAGTTGTTCTGCCAGTGCTTCCTGCAGGGCATCATCGCCATGGGTGAATTCGTTTGTCAGGCGATAGGTAATAACATTTTTAAACCACATATCGGTATTCCAGCGGGTGTTCAGGAGGCGCTATTCTAGCGGCGGCGTATAGCAGTAATCAATGCGCAGGCTATGAGAAGTTATGATTCAGTTGTAGAAGGAGGAAATCCTTACTATTGAACAGGGGCTTACTTAGTAGCTTGCCAGTGTCTGTCGGATAGCTCTTTCCACATAGAAACTGAAAAACTCCGGTGTGTTGTAACCAACTAACGATTGGCTTTGAATCTGGCCTTTGCTGTCTGTAAAGACCAGGGTGGGAGAGAAGTCAGCCTGATAGCGTTTGGCGAGCTGGCCTCCTTTGATTGAGGCGCCGTCGAAATCTACCAAAGGATGCTGAAGATCCATTGATATCTCGCGCATGATGACAGTTCCGGGTTTTACTTGTTGCTGTAATGGGTGAAGTACTTCGCGTTTTAGCTGTTCACAGTAAACACAATCTTGAGTAGAGAACAGCAATACAAATACTGCTTCTGGCTTAGCTGTAGCGTCAGCCTGAAGATTATCAGCAGCTTCCAGAGCCATCACTCTGATCGGCAGGAAAAGAAGTACAAGGGTGGTGAGAGTAATTCGGATCATCATGTAGAGGAGTGCGCCGCCTGAACAGGCGGCGAGCAGCTGTTAAAGGCCTTCGTATGCCAGTAGGGTGTGAACTGGGATGCCTGACTCCTGAATTTTGGCGGAGCCTTCGAGGTCTGGCAGATCGATCAGGGCTGCTGCTTCGACAACAGTCGCGCCTAGTTTCTTAACAAGATCGCATGCTGCGAAAATTGTACCGCCAGTCGCAATCAGGTCATCAAAGATCAGTACCTTGTCACCTTCGCTAAGAGCATCGATTTGCATCTCTACTTCCGCCGAACCGTATTCCAGATCGTAGCGCGTTGTCAGGGTCTCACCTGGTAGCTTGCCTTTTTTGCGTACAAGTACCAGAGGGATATTAAGCTGGTATGCCATAACTGAGCCAATCAGAAAGCCACGAGCATCAATACAGGCGATATGAGTGATTTCAGATCCGATATAGCGCTGGATAAATGCGTCACATACCATGCGTAGTGCTTTAGGGTCCTTAAATATCGGAGTGATATCGCGGAACATGACCCCTTCTTCAGGCCAGTTGGAGATGGTGCGGACAACTGACTTTACGTAGCATTCGTCGTAAGACATTCGGTAAGAATCCTCAGATGTTCAGAGGTTGATGTGGCTCAATGTTTGTTTGGGCCATCCGGTGTTTAATGGTGTTGTTGGGTTACACACTGAGATGGCTACTTCATTGTGCAACTAGGTTAGCGTCCGCTGCAATATGCGGACGCTTTTTTTTGCTTCAGATTCAGGAAATCTGCTGCTGTTCACCGCCGGTTGGAGTGCTGTTAGGGCATTCGCCCGCGATGGCATAGAGCTCCGGTACGTTCTGTACGTCAATCTCTTTGCCTTCAACACGGATAAGATCACTTTTCTGGAATCGGGTAAAGATTCGGCTTACCGTTTCTACTGCCAGGCCGAGGTAGTTACCAATCTCGTTACGTGACATAGACAGGCGGAATTTCGACTCAGAATAGCCGCGCGCTTTAAAGCGCTGTGATAGTTTGACCAGAAAGGTTGCGATGCGCTCTTCGGCATTCTTCTTCGATAGTAGCAGCATCATTTCCTGCTCTTCACGAATCTCTTTGCTCATGGTACGCAGCATCTGGCGGCGCAGTTCCGGTAGCTGGCCAGACAGTTCGTCCAGGCGTTCGAACGGAATCTCACAAACGGTGGTTGTTTCAAGAATCTTAGCGGAGACAGGGTATTCCGAAGAGTCTATGCCGTTCATGCCCACTAGTTCACCAGGGAAGTAAAAGCCATTGATCTGTTCTTCGCCTTCATTGGTGATTGTGTAGGTTTTTACAGTGCCGGCCCGAACCGCATACACAGAAGTGAAAGCCTCACCCTGATGGAACAGATGATCGCCTTTCTTCAACGGCTTGCTTTTGTCGATGATGTTATCGAGGCGTTCCATTTCAGTCATATTGAGTGAAACGGGCAGGCACAATGAACTCAGGCTACAAGTGCTGCAATGTACTTGTTGCAGGCTGCGTAGTGTTCCTTCTGGCTTTTTATCTGCCATGTGTAAATCCTGTGAGTCTGGTTAGACAATTGACGGCTACTTGCGAGTGGCTGCTAGTGATAATTGTAGTGGGCAGGTGGTTAATCCTGCCTTACAGCCACTTTACTTTAAATGTGTTTGAATTATGTAACATTTCCCATGTCGGGTGAAGAGTATAGTCTTGCAATTTATGGGGGCATCTGTGCCCCCAAGTTTAGATAATGCGCGAAAAGCCCTTGGTTGGCTGCTGTTTCGGAATGTATTGGTCAAATGCCATACAAATTCGACGGATTAGCAGTCGTCCTGAAGGGGTTACTGTCAGCATGTCGTCCGTCATCTCAAGCAGGCCATCTGCAGCAAATTGGCTCAATTCAGCTAATTCAGCGGCAAAATACTCAGCAAATACAATATTATGACGTCGTTCAATTTCAGCCGGTGTCAGCGTGAAATGGCAGATCAGCTGAGTAATAACGTCACGACGAATACGATCATCTTCTGTCAGCACAACGCCACGGTTAACCGCGTGTTGATCAGCCTCGACGGCTGCCGTATAGCTACTGATATCATGTTGATTCTGATAGTAAACATCGCCAATCTGGCTAATGGATGAGACGCCCATCGCAACCAAATCACAATCAGCATGAGTGGTATAGCCCTGGAAGTTACGGTGTAACTGGCCGCTCTTTTGCGCCAGGGAGAGTTCGTCATCCGGCTTGGCGAAGTGATCCATGCCGATGTAAACGTAACCAGCCTCTATCAGGTGGTTAATAGTGAACTCAAGGATCGCCAGTTTAGTTTCAGGGCTTGGCAGATCTGCTTCATTGATATGTTTTTGAGAGCGGAAACGATGTGGCAGATGTGCATAGTTAAATACAGAGAGGCGATCCGGGCTCATCTCGATAACTGTATCCAGCGTTGCTTTAAAGCCCTCAAATGTCTGGTGTGGCAGGCCGTAGATCAGGTCGATGTTGATCGAGCGGAAGCCGAGATCTCGGGCTTTGCTTAGTACCGCCTGGGTTTCCTCTACTGGCTGGACACGGTTAACGGCTTCCTGAACCTTCGGATCAACATCTTGTACACCCAGGCTGACACGGTTGAAACCGATCTTGCGAAGTGTCTCCAGAGTGACAGGGCTTGCTTCACGAGGGTCAATTTCGATTGAGTAATCGCCGCTGTCATCGTCAAGTAGATTGAAGTGCTGGCGTGTTTTTGCCATCAACTCAACCATCTGCTCATCACTAATAAAGGTCGGTGTGCCGCCGCCCCAGTGAAGCTGATTTACGATGCGGTCACCGGAATACCACTTTGCCAGCTGCTCCATCTCCTGATACATGGTATCGAGATAAGGTTGGGCGCGCTTGCGATTGCGGGTGATCACTTTATTACAGGCACAGTAGTAGCAAACGTGCGCGCAGAACGGAATATGGAAATAGAGTGACAGCGGTGCATTGCTGTCGCAGGTTTCCCGTCCGGTGCTGATCAGTGCATCGGCAGTCAATTCAGGATTAAACTGAACAGCTGTTGGGTATGAAGTGTATCTTGGACCGGACAGATCGTAGCGCTTGATCAGATCCAGATCCCATTGGATAAGGTTTTGGCGGTTCACGTTATATCAACTCTCTGGGATACAGCGAGGAGCAGTATAACGGAAGCGTTCAGTGAAAAAGTTGACTGAGGTCAACAGTCAACCGACCAACCATCCTGTCAGTGGGATTGTATAAAGGCCAAAGGCGATGATCAGGCTGCCTGCAATTCGTTGGGTAATGGCTTGCTGCAGGATCGCCTGTGCCTGACGCGCGAGAATGCCTGTGAGTAGCATGGCGGGTAGGGTGCCAATCCCGAATGCGGCCATTAGCATTGCGCTCTGTTGCCAGTCGCCTGCAGCTGAGCTCCAAATTAGGGTGCTGTAGACCAGACCGCAGGGTAGCCAGCCCCAAACGGCACCCAGTGCTATCGCTTGTCCGCCGTTACGTACTGGCATCAGTTTTTTGGCGAAAGGTTGAAGGTGTCGCCAGAGCACTCCGCCGGCACGTTCAAGCTTGGTCAGCCCCTGCCACCATCTTGCTATATATAGGCCCATAGCAATCAGCATCAGGCCGGCAACTGTGCGCATGATCAATGCTGCCAGTTGGTTGTCGACCAGCACGCCGAGCTGGCCGATTAAAGCACCCGCCAGTGTGTAGCTAACGATACGACCACTGTTGTAGCCCAGCAGTAGTAACGTATTGTTGCTTTGACCCGCATGCCCAATTGATACTGTTGCGGCTATGCCGCCGCACATGCCAAGGCAGTGTGCACCGCCAAGTAGGCCGAGCATCACCGCAGTTAATAGCGAAAGGCTTTCAGTCATCCTTTTGTTTCTGTTTGGCGTCGTCCGGGATCAGGTCGTCATCATCATCGTACAGAATATGATGCGCAGGCGACTCAAGGTCATCGAACTGGCCAGTGTTAACGCTCCAGAAAAATGCCCAAATTGCGCACCCTGCAAGGATGATGGCGATGGGTATGAGTAGGAATATTATGTCCATAGATTAGCCCTGTGCCTGAGTTTCAGGACGTTTGATCGCCCGGCGGCGTACAAGTTTCGAAAGTCGCAGTGCATTGCCAACAACCACCAGCGAGCTGGCAGACATGCCAATCGCTGCGAGATATGGCGGTATAAAGCCAGCCGCGGCAAGTGGCAGTGCGATCACATTGTAAGTCAGGGAGATGCCGAGGTTTTCGCGGATCACAATACGGCATTTCCGTGCCAGGCGAATCGCATCGCTTAAGCGCATCAGTTCGCCATTTAGCAGAACTGCATCGGCATTAGTTTTCGCCAGATCAGTAGCAGAGCCCATAGCGACGGATGTTTCTGCGCCTGCGAGTACCGGGATGTCATTGATACCATCGCCGATCATCAAAACCTTCGCGCCGCTGTCCTGTAATTTGCGGATATGCTCGAGCTTCTGCTCTGGAGATACGCCAGAAACAACTTTGTCGATCCGGAGTTGCTGTGCAACGTCGGCAACCGCGCTAGAGCTGTCACCGGTTAGCATTTGAACTTCAATGTTAAGTGACTTTAGGTGTTGCAGTGCTTTAACCGCATCTCTGCGTACCTGATCATTAAGGCTGAACCAGCCAAGTGGCTGTTCTTTATTACAAAGCAACAGCCAGTGACCTTTATTGGCAGGCAGGGCAGGGGGCTGTTCCAAACCACAAAATGCGGCTGAAAATTCCGGTTTTCCGATGCAATACTCCTGTCCGTTGATCTCACCACTAAGGCCTTTGCCCAGCGTGGCACGGGTATCCGTTGCAGCGATATCGATAAATGGATGAAATGCCTTAGCAACTGGATGCTCTGAGTGCGCTTCAAGTGCTGCTGCGAGTTTGAGGATTTGATCTCGATCCTGACCCTCCAAAGGAACTATCTCGCCAAGCGAGAGGTTGCCCTCAGTCAGTGTGCCGGTCTTGTCGAATACGATATGAGTGGTATTGGCCAGACTCTCAAGGACATGCCCTCTGGTAATCAGCAGACCGTGCTGCCGCAGAGTGCCAGTAGCAGCTGTAAGAGCCGTCGGCGTCGCCAGAGACAGAGCGCAGGGGCAAGTCACAACCAATACAGATAAGGTGATCCAGAAAGCCTTTTCCGGAGCGATCTGCCACCAGATGGTGCTTACGATCGTCGCAGTGATCAGGACTGCAGCCACAAAGTAACTTGCTACTTTGTCAGCTATACGTGCAACTTTTGGTTTGTTTTCATGGGCGCGATCAAGCAGGCGAACGATCGCCGATAGCTGGGTTTCGGTACCGACATGACTGATCTCAATCTCAAGCGGGTTTTCGACATTGATGGTGCCGCCAACCACTGTGTCGTCGCAATTCCTCCTTACAGGGAGGTACTCACCGGTAAGTGCTGATTCGTCAACGGAAGAGCTGCCCGAAATGATAATGCCGTCTGCCGGAATCGTATGCCCTGGCTTTACCAGTACCCGATCGCCTACTTTAAGGTCCGTCGCTGGCACCAGTGCTTCGCCATCCGGGTCCAGTCTGATGGCGCTGGTCGGTAGTAGATTCAGCAGTGAGTTGCCTGCTCGGCCAGTACGATGGCGCGCTTTCATTTCAAGAAAACGACCGATCAGCAGGAAGAAGGTAAACATGGTGACTGAGTCATAATAGACCTCGCCACCCTGGCTGATTGTTGCCCAGATGCTTGCCAGATATGCGCCGCCGATCGCGATAGAAACCGGTACATCCATCGAAAGATGGCGGGTTTTAATATCGCGCCAGGCAGCAACAAAGAATGGCCGAGCTGAGTATAGAATGACCGGAGTTGCGATAACGAAGCTGGCCCAGCGAATAAAGTCGTTGTACTTGGCTTCCATTCCCTGCATGGCACCTGCATAAAGTGCCACTGCCATCATCATTACCTGCATCATGCCAACACCGGCGATGCCGAGACGGCGAATTGCGAGTTTATTCTCTTGTTCGAGAAGTTGCTCTTCTTTATTCGGATGGAATGGGTGGCCCTGGTAACCGATCTGAAACACTTCTTTCAGTATCTGACTGAGCAGAATCTTGTCGGAATGCCAGCGAATACGGGCGCGATGGTTGGTCAAATTAATAGTGACGTTACTGATGCCATCGAGCTTGCTCAAATGGTTTTCAAGTAACCAGACACATGCGGCACAGGTAATGCCCTCGATTACGAGTACGGCTTCCTGCTCGCCGTTATCAAGCTGTGTGACAAAATCTTTGTTAACCGACGACTGATCATACAGTTTCAGTTCCTGCTGCATTGCAGAGGATAGCTCACGGCCAGCGATATCTGGCGTGCTGGCACTACTAGTGCGGTGTTTGTAATAAGTGTCCAGCCCGCTGTCTGAAATCAGCTGGGCGACTGCCTGGCAGCCGGGGCAGCACATCTGTTGCTGCTTACCATTGATTTCAGCGAAGTATTGGCTGCCGGATGGAACGTCCAGGCCGCAGTGAAAGCACTGCTCGGCCTGGAGTGGGGTACTGCTGATGCTATTCATGGCTGGTTACCGTTGGGTCGCCTTCCACTCGTAGCTTTGTTGTTCGTATGGTGGGTAGATTTCGTTGCGGATTGTCCAGCTTTGATCTGCCGCTTCCAGAATGGTGTAGCGTTTGCCGGTTTTCAGCTTGACGCTAATGTTTCCAGAATATGCGCTGGTGTCAGCCAGGCGGCGCAACGTCAGTACCTGATCATAGTCCTTGTGGCCAGGGTGGATCAGGCTTAGCGTCAGATATTCAGGTTTTTCAACCAGGTTACCGCTCAATTGAACCATAACGTCACCCGTCAGGTCATCGAGTCTGGCGTTAGCGACTAAATTAAGCTCGACCGCTTTATCTTCGCGTGCTGTGTCAATTTCGATGCCGCGTGCGTTCTTGTAGTAATCGTCTTTAACGTTACCGTCAAATGTCACGATTGCCATATAAAGGAAGAAAAAGCCGTAGATAAATACAGCGAACAGCGGGGCCAGGATAAACAGAAGCCATGGCTGTTTGTACCAGGGCTGGTTGGCGTAATTCTCTTCTTGACTCATGGTGCCTCAGATATACAAAAAAACAGCGACTTGATTCTGGTGCTGTTACCAGAATCAGGCCGCTATTCTACCGTAATTTAGCGTATTAGGCAGTTTATCTGGTCGCTGAAGGACCAATAAACCTGCTTTCTTGCTCTACGACAATAGTCGGGTCTCCAATCGCCTGTACCCGGAACACAATGTTGTAATTGGTTTGTCCAAGGTAGCGGCGTTCGATTTCACCCCTTAGCGGGAACTGTAACAGTTCTCCTGCAGGCACTTTGAATGCTGTTGTGCCGATTAGTTCCAATCCATCGAGTCCGGTGACAGATAGGGTGTATTGGTGGTCTTGTTGCTCTTTGTTGGCGACCTTGATTGTGTAGGTGTTTTCGATGCGGCCGCTACTATTTTCTGTGAACAGTTTGCCTCGGTCCCGAAGCACATCTACTTCAAGTGGGATGCGTGTTCCTAGTTCCCAGGCAAAGGCTCCAATCATTACAACAAGTACGACAAAGTAGCCGATCAGGCGAGGTCGAAGGATGTGAGTCTTGCCGCCCTCAAGCGCATGTTCGGTGGTGTATCTGACCAAGCCTCTGTCGTAGCCCATACGATCCATAATATCGTCACATGCATCTACGCAGGCGCCACAGGCCACGCACTCATATTGCAGGCCGTCACGGATATCGATGCCAACAGGGCAAACGTTGACGCAGTGATGGCAGTCGATGCAATCGCCCAGACCCGCGGCCTTGTAGTCGATTTTTTTGCTGCGTTTACCGCGGTTTTCGCCTCGTTTTTCGTCATAAGAGATGACCAGAGTATCCTGATCGAACATCACTGCCTGAAAGCGGGCGTAAGGGCACATGTAGATGCAAACCTGTTCGCGCAGCCAGCCAGCGTTGCCGTAAGTAGCGACAGCAAAGAAGGCGAGCCACCACATCTCCCAGGGGCCCAGATCCATGCGGCCAATGGCAGGAATTAGTTCACGTACAGGGGTGAAATAGCCGACAAAAGCAATGGCGGTTGTTACGGAAAAGATGGTCCAGAGTAGGTGTTTAGCTGATTTGCGTAAAAACTTGTCGCGGCTCCATGGCTGCTTATCAAGTTTCATGCGCTGGTTGCGATCTCCTTCCGTTACCCGTTCTGCCCAGATAAATAGCCAAGTCCAGACGAACTGTGGGCAGGCGTAGCCACACCAAAGCCGTCCGGCGAATACAGTGACAAAGAAGAGGGTAAAGGCGAGGATGATCAAGAGCCAAGACAGTAACATAAAGTCCTGTGGCCAGTAGGTCGAACCAAAAACATGAAATTGGCGGTTAGGTAGGTCAAATAGAATGGCTTGACGGCCGTCCCAGGTTAGCCATGAGAAGGTGTAGAACATTACCAGCATCACAGCGCTGCTGATTATGCGGAGATTTTTGAAAATGCCTTTATAGAATTTTACGTAGATATGTTCGCGTTTTGCATAGAGATCAAAGGTTTCGACCTCTGTTTTACCACGTTTTGGCGTTACGTCTTTTACCGGTATTTGATTCATACCTTGCTCACCCTAGGCCTCACATACTCTGCAAGATGCACTGACTCGAGGTTGTTGGCGCAACCCGAATGCATTAGCAGACTCGAATATTATAAAGGAGGCATAAAAAAAGGCGATATGATCTGCATCATATCGCCTTTTTATTTGCTTATAGCGAAATCTTATTTGTCCTGAGACAGGCTATAAACGTAAGCAGAGATCAGGTGGATCTTGTCTTCGCTCAGCAGTTCTTTGTGTGCTGGCATTACGCCGGCACGACCTTTACGGATGCTGTGCGCGATCTGCTGGAAGCTACCGCCGTACAGCCATACGTCGTCAGTCAGGTTTGGCGCGCCCAGAGCGTGCATGCCTTTACCGTCGCCGCCGTGACAAGCAGTACACAGAGCCTGGAACTGAGATTCGCCGCGAGCTGCTGCATCAGCGTCAGCCTGCTGGCCGCTCAGGCCCATTACGTAATGAGTAACATCACGCACGCCTTCTTCACCCAGTACAGCACCCCATGGTGGCATGCCGCCAGCACGACCAGCAGTGATGGTGTGCTTGATCGCGTCAGGGCTACCGCCGTACAGCCAGTCGCTGTCGGTCAGATCAGGGAAGCCGTATGCGCCAGTACCAGCAGTACCGTGACATACAGAGCAGTTGTTTGCGAACATGCGCTGACCCATCTGCAGGCCGGACTTGTTCTCTTCGCTCTGCAGGTCTTCGATAGACAGCTGCGCGTACTTAGCAAATACTGGCTTGTACACTTCTTCAGCGTGCGCCATCTCTTCTTCCCACTGACCGGTAGAAGTCCAGCCCAGCAGGCCTTTGAAGTTACCCAGGCCTGGGTACAGAGCCAGGTAGATTACGCCGAAAATTACAGTGCCGACGAACAGCTGGAACCACCACTTTGGCAGTGGGTTGTCGTACTCTTCGATACCATCGAAAGAGTGGCCAACTGTTTCTTCAGTTGTTTCTTTATATTTTTCACTTTTGCGAGTCGCGAACAGCAGCCAAGTACAGCCAATGATGACTGCCAGGGTGATTGCGCTGACCCACATGCTCCAGAAGGTGCTCATTTTTCGTTTCTCCCGTTACTGGTTCCATCATCGTCTGCCAGAGGGCGGTCATCGTCCTCAAGTGGCATTTGGGCGGCGTCATCAAATTTCTTCTTATTCTTTGGGTGCAGTACCCAGACGAACAGTGCTAGAAAAGTGATGAGCATCACCACCGGAATGTATGGACCGTAAACTTCGTAGCTCACAGTGGATTACCGGGCTTTGTTGTAGTTAGAGTGAGTCTTGCCAAGTGCTTGCAGGTAAGCAACCAGAGCGTCGATTTCATACTTGCCCTGTACTGCGTCTGCTGCGCCAGCGATCTCTTCAGCGGTGTATGGCACGCCCAGCTTAGCCAGAGTGCTCATCTTCGCCTGAGTGTCAGCGCCATTCAGCTTATCTTCAAACAACCACGGGTATGACGGCATTTTGGACTCAGGTACAACGTCACGTGGGTTGTACAGGTGAGCACGGTGCCAGTCATCGGAGTAACGACCGCCTACACGAGCCAGGTCAGGACCGGTACGCTTGGAGCCCCACAGGTGCGGGTGGTTCCAAACAAACTCGTTAGCGGTTGAGTAGTGACCGTAACGCTCAGTTTCCGCACGGAAAGGACGGATCATCTGAGTGTGACAAGTGTTACAGCCTTCACGGATGTAGATGTCACGGCCTTCCAGTTCCATTGCGTTATAAGTACGCAGGCCTTCGATCGGCTTGGTAGTAGAGCTCTGGAAGAACAGAGGTACGATCTCTGCCAGGCCACCGCCACTGATCACCAGGATGATCAGCAGGATCATCAGGCCGATATTTTTTTCGATCGTTTCGTGTTTGATCATTTCTATCTGCTCCTGTGAAACTTAGGCTGCCTGAGCGGATGCATCTGCAACCGGCGCAGAGCTGTCCTTGCGAACTGTCTGCCATACGTTGAAGAGCATGATCAGCATGCCGGAAAGGAAGAATACGCCGCCAATCCAGCGAACGATGTAGCCAGGGTGGCTTGCTTCCAGTGCTTCGACGAAGCTGTAAGTCAGAGTGCCGTCTTCGTTAACTGCACGCCACATCAGACCCTGCAGGATACCGTTAACCCACATCGCGCAGATGTACAGAACAGTACCGATAGTTGCCAGCCAGAAGTGGGTGTTAACCAGACCTACGCTATACATCTGAGCTTTACCCCAGAGGCGTGGGATCATGTGGTAAACAGCACCGATAGAGATCATCGCAACCCAACCCAGAGCACCAGCGTGTACGTGGCCTACAGTCCAGTCAGTGTTGTGAGACAGAGCGTTTACAGTCTTGATAGACATCATTGGGCCTTCGAAGGTAGACATACCGTAGAAGGACAGGGAAACAACCAGGAATCGCAGAACCGGGTCAGTGCGCAGTTTGTGCCATGCGCCGGACAGGGTCATCATACCGTTGATCATACCACCCCAAGATGGAGCCAGCAGGATCAGGGACATAACCATACCTACAGACTGGGTCCAGTCTGGCAGTGCAGAGTAGTGCAGGTGGTGACCACCAGCCCACATGTATGTCGCGATCAGTGCCCAGAAATGCACGATAGACAGACGGTAGGAGTAGATTGGACGTTCAGCCTGCTTAGGTACGAAGTAGTACATCATGCCCAGGAAGCCTGCAGTCAGGAAGAAGCCAACCGCGTTATGGCCGTACCACCACTGAACCATCGCGTCGACAGTACCAGGGTATACGGAGTAGGACTTCATTGCAGATACTGGCAGTGCCATGCTGTTCACGATGTGCAGAACAGCAACCGTGATGATGAAGGCCATGTAGAACCAGTTACCAACGTAGATGTGAGATGTCTTACGCATCTTCACTGTGCCCAGGAATACGATGGCGTAAACAACCCAGACAACTGCGATCAGAATGTCGATTGGCCATTCCAGCTCTGCGTATTCTTTACTGGAGGTGTAACCCAGTGGCAGAGTGATAGCGGCTGCTACGATAACTGCCTGCCAGCCCCAGAATGTGAATGCCGCCAGACCGTCAGAGATCAGGCGCACGCGGGATGTGCGCTGTACCACGTAGTAAGACGTTGCGAACAGGGCACAGCCACCGAATGCAAAGATTACTGCGTTGGTGTGCAGTGGGCGGATACGGCCGTAGGTCAGCCATGGAAGATCAAAGTTAAGTGCTGGCCAGACCAACTGGGCGGCAATAAGGACGCCGACGGTCATCCCGACGATTCCCCATATCACCGTCATGATGGCGAACTGGCGTACCACTTTATAGTTGTACGTTGGATGTTCTGTTGCAGTGCTCATGTCAGGCTCTCATCAACAAGCTAATTTTTTAGGAATATTTTTCCGCCGCCAATTATCATGAAATAGCCCTTTGTTTTCAATGCGGTTAGGAGCATCAATGCGGCAATCTGTCGCAGTTGAGACTATAGTTGCATGTTGCTATGGAAATTTGGTACTGATTGCTTAAGCGTACGTAACTTATTGTCTCGTAAAGGAAAGTTTCATCTGTATCTTTATTTGGCGATTCAAAGCATGTGCTTTTATACGATAAAAATAGGCCTTTAGTGCAATCTGCAGACATTTTTTCATAGGAAGGAATCTGAAAATTGCTTGATTCAGATCAAGCGGCATTTCAGGGCACTTTTAAAAGACAAAGTAAATAGGTGGGAATAATTTTGCTGGAAAAGATTGGTAAACCCGAAAAAGGTAGGGTTTTACTCGCTCATGGTGCAGGTGCAGGGATGGATTCTGATTTCATGCAGGCTGCTCAGAAAGGAATCGCTGATCGAGGGTTTGAAGTGATTGGCTTTGAGTTCGATTACATGCAAAAACGCCGCGAGGATGGCAAAAAGCGCCCACCTGAACGTTTGCCTAAGCTTCAGCAGCAGTTACTGACTGCTATCGAGGCCTTGCCCGATGACAAGCCTGTCTGGTTGGCAGGTAAGTCAATGGGGGGGCGGGTTGCTACTACGGTCGTTGATCAGTCGAAGGCCAGAGGTGTTTTAGTGTTTGGTTATCCATTTCATCCTGCTGGCAAACAAGAGACGCTGCGTATAGATCATCTACAGCTTGGTGGTAAGCCGGTGATTATTTGCCAGGGTGAACGGGATACGATGGGGAGCCGTGAACTGGTTGAAAGTCTGACATTAGATGAGCGGGTTGATATCTATTGGTTTGCTGATGGCAATCATGACCTGAAGCCCCGAAAGGCTTCAGGATTCAGTCATGAGCAGCATATGGCGGATGCCTTCATGCTGGCTGGCAAATTAATTAATGCTCGAGAATCGTGATTTTCTCTTCGCCTTCAAGCATTTGAGAGATCACATCCATCATTGCCCGGCGCTCATCTGAGTGATGCCACCTGTCCCAGTCCTGAACTGTACGGTAGGTAGCCATCACCACTCGATGGTTTGGATCCTTTAGATTCCTGAGAGATTCACCGGAGATAAAGCCGTGTGCTGCCATTGCTTTCTGTAATGTGTCCCGGGCGATTTTATCGTAGTGATCTGCGAGCTCTTCCGCGACATGACGTTCAATAATGACTTTGATCATGATGGGGTCCTTTCGCTGGCCTGTGTCGATAGCTTCAGTATGAACCAAATTCATCTGTTACGCTTGGGTTACAGGTGATTTGTTACAAAATTTAGTATCACGCATCTGCCTATATAGATGAAACGACCGATGAGGCAGATGAATTGTAATTCCTGCGCTTTTCGGTTGATCCCGCGTTATAAGCATGTTGTATTGTGTTGCCAGATCAGTTCTGTGGCTCTCCATTCGGTAAATTCATTGCTTGATTCCGTGATTTAGTGTGTCGCTCGAACGAAATTTCCCGCTAAAGTCTGATTGAGGGTGGGAAATTACCAGTATGAATGGAAATGTAACGATCTGTGACCGGTTGAGAGGGTTTCTATGACCCGTCTTATTTGCGAGAATAGGCGGCATTGAAAACAGGTGGATGTAAAATGGCTGAAATAAAAGCAGATCACAGTATGGATGCCACCGGGTTATATTGTCCGGAACCTGTGATGATGTTGCACAACCGGGTGCGCGATATTGCTGCGGGAGAGATTCTCGAAGTCGTCGCGACAGACCCGTCCACGCAGCGGGATATACCGAAATTTTGTAGCTTTCTGGGTCATGAGCTTTTGCATCAGGTCGCAGAAGGTGAGCAGTTTATTTATTTGATTCGTAAAGGTGATGCCTGATCGCTATGAACGAACAGGTTAGCGCAGCGATTGCGCAGACAGAACAACTGATGACAGAGCTGGATACAATGCTTTGTCAGCGTGAACAACAAGATTCCAGCCGCCAGCGGCAGCAACGTGAGAGAAATACCGTGAGTCAAGAGGCAGCTCCAAAGCAACAGCGTACGAAGTCTAAAAACCGAGCGGCAAATCAGGCTGCATTGCAGCTTTTGATGGAAACCTACCCTCAGGTTTTTAATCGTGACAACGTCCGCCCTCTGAAAATTGGCATTCAGGAAGACCTGATCGCTGACGAAAAAGTGGCTAAGAACAAAATCAAGCGCGCTCTTGCGTCTTATGTTCGTTCCATCTCCTACTATAAGTCTTTGCAGGAAGGCGCTGACCGTGTCGATCTGGCAGGTGAGGCATCTGGTCAGGTGACTGAGCAGGAAGCACAGCATGCAAAAGAGAAACTGAAAGAGATCAATAAGGCGCGTCGCGAGAAGCAGAAAGAATCGCGTCAGGCTGAGAAAAGCGATCGCATCAATCGCAAACTCGAAGCGCTGGTGAGCCTGAACAAGCGATAAGCTTTACAGGCAGACATAAAAAAACCGCCGTTTGGCGGTTTTTTTATGTCTGGACAATAGCGACCAACAGGCCGGCCGCTATTGTCCAATGTTATGGCTGAAGTGCTTGTGGTTTGCCGTGCAGGAAGCCCTGGGTGCCATCGAAGTCAAGTGAGATCAGCTCGTCCGCCTGTTCGGTTCGCTCGACATGTTCCGCATAGGCCTTAATATTCAGACCATGGGCGACTGATACCAGGCTGCCGACAAAGAAGTGGTCTTCATCGCTGCTATCGATCTGCTGGATCAGCGAGCCATCAACCTTAATGTAGTCCGGCTGGACTGTGCAGAGGTAACCGAAGCCGCGTGGATGCACCCCGAAGTTATCGATGCCAAAGCCGATATTCTGTTCTCTCAGATTCTCTCTCAGTTCAAGTGCCAATCCCATATTGTTCAGCACGGCTGTCTCGTTCATTTCGAAGTTGAGTTTGCCTGCCATGCTGTGTTGCCCCAGCTGGTCGCTGAGCCACTGGCGGAACTCTCTGTTCTCAACAGACTGTGGACTTAGGTTAACCGTCAGGGCAGGGCTGTCCGGGTGACGGGTTAGGTAGTCAATGACATTGCTTATAACGGCCCGATCCATATCGATGATCAGACCGAGTTCTTTCACAATATTTATAAACTCACCAGCGGTTCTTGGTACGCCTTCTTTATCAAGAATACGGGCCAGCAACTCCTGTTGCAGAGTTTCGCCATCGCTATCCTGCAGCGTCTGATATTGCAGGAAAAGTTTCTGCTGGCTAATGGAAGAGGCCACCAGTTCTCGCCAGTCGCTCGATTGTTGCTGCTGTGATTCGGTAGAGAACTGGTGAACTGCGTCCTGACCAGACTCGGCCTGCTGCAGGGCTAGTCTTGCTTGAGAAAGGGCCTGACTGGCACTGGTATCACCTGGAACATCGCAAACACCGATGCACACGGGTTGCTCCTGTTGGCGGTCGCCGCCCAGCTCTTCGAAACGTTGGCCAATCTGCTCGGTGAGCTGATCCAGCAGTCGCTGCAATTGATTCTGTTCACTCTGGCTGGTCAGCAGGACGAAGTCTGCGCCCGTCAGGCGACCAATCACTTTGTCTTCACTTTCTTCGGCGATCCGGTTGAGCTGTTCGGCAACCTGGCGGATAAAGCTGTTAGCTGACTCCATGCCCATTTTGTCATTCAACTGCGCCAGATGTTGGATGCGCAGATAGATCATCGCACCCTGACCAAAATCTTTCCGGTAGTCGAGGCGATCGGAGAGTTGGGCCTCAGTCGCACGTTGGTTAGCCAGTCCTGTCAGGTTGTCCTGATAGGCAGAGCGGCGCAGCTGTTCAACCTGGCGGGCCTGCTCTTCAAACATCTTGCGAACCTGGCGAACCATTTGGTTCATTGTTTCAACAACACGTCGCAGCTCACGGGTTGAAGGAATTCGCTTCTGCTCAACATAGCGCCCCTGACCTAGTTCAAGGGCCTGCTCTTCAACGCCTTTAAGCGGGCGCAGGATGTAGCGGAGTAAGGAGCTGATCAGCAGTACACAGACCAGGGAGAGTGAGATAAACCAGATCATGGTTTCCTGAGCGCCTTTCCATAGCTGCTCATAGGCATAGCCGGCACGGCTCTGGACAAATACCGCACCTACTCTTGCCCAGTTAAAGGTGACTTCACGAGTCATCTGTGGTGGCGTGAACTTAACCAGATTCACAAACCACTGTGGAACTTCAGAGTTGATATCGCCTGGATGAATTTTGACAAAGATCTCTTTGCCGTCAGCATTCATTACATCGATGCGTTGATAAAAGCCGCTATCAAAAATCGCATTTACCGTGGTTTCGATCGTTGCAGTGTCTTCGTCAGCGATATAGGGCGCCATGTAGAGCCCGAGGTGTGTGGCGGAATCAAGACTGTGGGATTCAAGCTGACTGAGCAGCATTTTCTCGGAGCTGTCTGACATGATATAGATCGTGCCTGATACCAGTCCGATCAGGACGGAGAAGATCGCAGCGATCAGTTGGTTTACCAGAGACATTCGTTACTCCTTGAATCGAAACAGCTATTTGCCATGCTGCTTGTCTATGTTCTTTTTCAGTTTAACCCACGGCTTCAGTCTGTCGGAAGTCCCGACCAGTGTTGCCCGGCGGCCTTTTTTGGATAACCAGAGATTGTCACCATTGAAACTGTATACGTGCAGCAAATCTTTGCGCTTACTGGCGGGTTTAATCTCAGGAATCAGGTTGTCCAGCACCACCGGCTGCGAGCGCGGTGTCTTGTAGTAGGTCAGTACCATATGTGCCTGATTGAGTTGCAGGGCTTTAACGTATGCGATACTGAGTTTCTTCATAGGGACACCCAGCTCTTTCAGGGTGTAGTACTTGGCGATAGAAAAGTCTTCACAGTCCCCACCGTTACTGACCAAAAACTCGATAGGCGTGGCCCAGTAGTCCTTCTTCTTCCAGTGAACGATATCGTCGAGAAAACGAATCTGATTGAAAAAGTCGTTAACCTCTCGGAGTTTAACCTCTTCAGGAGCGTCTTTTAGCTCTTCAAGCAGGTTTTGCCAGGCTGTTAGCCTGAGTTTGGCGCCACTGCCGTAAGTTTTACCTAATTTTTCTATCTGTGCCTGACTTAGGCGGATGCTGTCAGAGCTGACAGCTATTAGAGATACGGCAATAGACACCGCAGCCATACAGCAGAGCACGCCGAGTCGAATCGGTGAGCTGCCAGAGTGGCGGTTATGCGGTGATTTCCTTTTGATTATCAAGATCTTTGTCCGTATCCATGTCCTTGAATTGTGGCCGAATTGAGTAGAGGCGACAAGAGGTAATCGGTGCTCTCTACGTAAAATGGCTGAGTTGTTCGACCTGCGTTAATAAAAGAAGTTTAGTGGCTACCCACTAATTTTCACGGGACGGCATCAGGCCACACTGGCCGAGGATTTTTTGCCATGCTTGAGTATGGCGGTCGCGGGCAGCGATAAAGTTCTGCCAGAGTCCTCTATCGGCGGATTCACTATCGAGTTTAGAGAGGTAAGTGTGCATGCTATCGGTCGCTGGTAATACTTGCAGTAACTGACGGTTTAGATCCAGCCAGCGCTCACCCTGACGGGAGATTGTAGAGAGATAAGGTTGTAGTTCCCCGGCATAATATTTAACGAACACATTCTGTAAAATCTTTGCCTGGGAGCTGGGCGTACGGTTATAGCAGAAGGGTCTGAGAGCAAGCCGTTTGTGTATAGCATCTGCGGTTTGATTGAGAGTATCGGTCAGCATCTGTACCGATTTCAGCCAGCGACTACCAGCGCGATTTCTAAAGAGTAGCTGGTAATCCTTACTGAGTGTTTGCTGATGCGAGGGCATGCGCCAATCCCTTGGTTGGCTTGCCTGATGACTGATCTGCACGAAATGTTCGAAAACCCGGAGAGTGCTGGAAAAGCCATTCTGCGGGCCTGGCACCAGAGGTGCATCTCTGGTGGAGAAGTTGTCGGTGACTTCGTCAGAGCCATAAATACCGTTCCAGACAACCTTTGGCAAATTGCGGGATTTAAGTTGATGGAGCGGCGTTAGAATTTCCCGTAATTCTGATTTTGACTCACCTGATTGCTCGAGTTTGCGGATGCAGTGTTTTAACTTGTCATAGAACTGCAGTTCATAGTTGAGCTGGCTGGTTTCGGTCATCACCTTACCCATAGAACTATTACGTTCAGCTATCAATGGGAGAAGGCCATCGCAATACTTCAGCTCAAGTACATCCAGCAAGCCTTCGCGAAACTCTTCGAGAGGGTGGATGCGATCACGTTTCTTCGGGAATAGAGGAATCAGTTGGGTATTGGCGGTTAGGTTGAGTTCGACGTTTTGCTCAAGCGCGTTACCCACGCGCCAGGCATAGTTCGTTAGTAGGTCTTCCGCTTCGTTATTGCTGCAGCCTGTGGCAAATACACAGATAAAAATCAGGCTGTAGACTTTAGCGGGTAGCACGATTACTCATCCAGTTCATTCGGGCTAGCAGGAACAAGGCACCGAAACTCAGTCCGGTTACCAGGCCATACCAGAATCCGTGAGGTCCCATTGGGGAGCCGAAAATATCAGTTAGTCCTAGTACGTAGCCTAAGGGTAAGCCGATGACCCAGTAGGCGACAAACACCAATAACAACGGTATAGCGGTGTCTTTATAGCCGCGCAGAGCGCCAGCGGCTGATACCTGTATGGCATCGGAAAACTGAAAGAGTGCAGCAATGGCGAGTAATTCAGCGGCGATTAGAATTAGCTGAGGTTCTGGGGTATAGAGTGCCGCAATCTGTTTCCCTGCAAGTAGCATTGCTGCACTGGACAGTACGGCAAAGAACAGGGTGGTCAAGATTCCTGCTTTTTGCGCCCATTTGGCTGAAAGGTGGTCGCCGGCACCTAAATGAGTACCGACTCTGATCGTCAGTGCCAGTGCGATGCTTAACGGGACCATAAAAGTGATTCCGGAAAAGCTGAGTGTAATTTGATGCGCGGCGATGCTGGTTTCGCCAAGTGGAGCAAGCAGTAATGCGATGACTGAGAACATGCTGGATTCGATCAGCAGTGAGATACCAATTGGAACGCCCAGTTTCAGAAATTGACTGGTGTCAGCAAGCTTAGGAGAGCTAAATGAAGAGAACAGTCGCAAAGGAATAAATAGCGGGCTTTTGCGGAGAAATAATAACCCTGCAAACAATTGAATCCACATCACGATAGCGGTTGCCCAACCACAGCCAACACCACCCATTGCAGGCAGGCCGAACTTACCATAGATAAAGATGTAGTTAAGCGGGATATTGCAGAGTAGCCCAAGAATACTGATCTTCATGGCTGGGCTGGTCTTGCCATAACCTTCGGCAAAACTACGTATCAACTGATAACCCAGTACCGCGGGCAGACCGAAGGCGACGGCCTGAAGATATGCCGTGGTTTTGCCGGCAAGCTCTGACTCCACCGACATAGCTTCAAGTATCCAGCCACAGTTGGACAGGAAGGTGAAGGCCAGCAACCCGAGGATTGCAGCAATACAGCTACCCTGATGCAATGTCAGGCGGCTGGTTTGTTGTTGGTTGGCGCCGATCAGGTGCGCCACTATCGGCGTGGTCGCCATCAAAATGCCACCAAATGCCAGGAAGACCGGGAGCCAGATGCTGCCACCCAGTGCCACAGCTGCGAGATCCTGTGCACTAACGCGCCCTGCCATTACCGTGTCAACAAAGCCCATAGCGGTCTGGGAGATCTGCGCGATCATAATTGGGATCGCCAGTGTCATCAGAGGGCGGACTTCGGCAAATAGTTTACTGTTGAATTGTGTATTCAAATGCGTGACTGCTTAACTAATCGAATTGAAGAACTGGCGGGCAACGCGGCCGCTGCGGACCCCTTTACCCTGAGCAAACCGGATCGCTTGATGATGCAGTGTTTCGCGATCACCTGACCAATCGCAAAAAAGATAATCAACGATATTCAGATATTCGGGCTGGCTGATCGGGTAGAAGGAGAGCCAGAGGCCGAATCTGTCTGATAGAGAGATCTGCTCTTCCACCGTATCACCGTAGTGCAGTTCAGTGCCCACAACATTGGCCATGGTGCTGTTGTCGGATGATTCACAAACCAAGTGACGTCTGTTAGAGCTGGCATACAGCAGCACATTCTCGGGCGGCAGTTCGAGTGAGCCTTCAAGGATGCTTTTTAACGGCTTGTATCGACTATCACCTGGCTCAAATGAGAGGTCATCACAGAATATGACGAATTTCTGCCGTAACTCATAAATGGAATCGATAATCTCCGGTAACCAATCAAGGTCGTCCTGATCAACCTCGATCATGCGTAAACCGTCGTCTGCATATTGGTTTAGCAGGGCTTTGATCAGTGAGGACTTACCGGTGCCTCGTGAGCCCCAGAGCAGGGCATGGTTTGCAGGCTGGTTATTCAGAAAGCGCTCGGTGTTGTCGCACAGCAGTTGTTTCTGCCTGTCGATACCGAGGAGAGCGTCCAGACTGACTGGATCAAGGCGTCGAACAGGTCGAAGTTCCTTGCGGTAGCTGCGCCAGATCGCTGCTTTTTCATGCTTCCAGTTGATATTGTCCATAATCTTGCCTGCTGCGGGGAGAATAGCGCCCTGCGGCTGAGAATAGTTGCAATATATGGTGAGTGCAATGGCTTCATGATAGCTTTTATTGCAACACTCTTTGCAGACATCTGATGGTATTGGGAAACGGACATGGAACTTAAAGACAAGCAGTTGTTTCGCCAGCAGGCATATATTAACGGTGACTGGTGCGATAGTGCCGATGGAAACCAGATAGCAGTGCGTAATCCGTCCAATCAGCAGCTTCTGGGGCATGTGCCAGCTTTAACCTCCAAACAGAGTGAACAGGCGATTAGAGAGGCTGAGAACGCCTGGAGAACCTGGCGTAAGTTAACGGCGCGAGAGCGTTCTTTATTGTTGCGACGTTGGTTCGATCTGGTTATCGAAAATGCTGATGATCTGGCGATGATCATGACGCTGGAGCAGGGTAAGCCTTTGGCTGAGTCTCTAGGCGAGATTAAATATGCTGCCAGCTTTATCGAATGGTACGCAGAAGAGGCGCGTCGGGCGTACGGCGAAACTGTACCAACCCATAAGGCAGATGCGCGGATTATGGTGACACAGCAACCGATAGGTGTTGTAGCCGCGATAACCCCTTGGAACTTCCCGGCAGCGATGATTACTCGTAAAGCCGCGCCAGCACTGGCGGCCGGTTGCGTGATGTTGGTGAAACCATCCGAAGAGACCCCTTATTCTGCGCTAGCGCTAGCCGAACTGGCTGACCGTGCAGGCATTCCAGCAGGGGTATTTAACGTACTGACGGGGTTGCCCGAGCAAGTAGCAGAGCCAATGCTGGCGAGTGAATCCGTCAGAAAGCTCTCTTTTACCGGTTCAACAGGCGTTGGTAAGTTGCTGATGGAGAAGAGTGCTGCAACCTTGAAGCGGGTATCGCTGGAATTGGGTGGTAATGCACCTTTTATCGTGTTCGATGATGCTGACCTGGATCTGGCAATTACCGGGGTGATGGCTTCGAAGTTCCGCAATGCGGGGCAAACCTGTGTCTGTGCTAACCGTATTTTGGTGCAAAAGGGGATATATCCAAAGTTTGTTGAGCGTTTAGTCGCTGAAACCCGTGCATTGAAGGTGGCGGATGGCTTGTCAGAGGGTGCGCAGCAGGGGCCGCTCATTAATTCCGCTGCGGTCAGTAAGGTCGAACAGCATATCGAAGATGCAGTCGGTCAAGGCGCGGAATTACTAACAGGAGGTAAGCGTTCAGATGTCGGCGCACAGTTCTTTGAGCCGACCGTGATTGCGGGGGTAGAAGAATCAATGCGTATCGCCCAGGAGGAAACCTTCGGTCCGGTCGCGCCTGTGTTTGTATTTGAGACTGAAGACGAAGCGGTTGCTATGGCGAACAACACCCGCGCCGGTCTTGCTGCTTATTTCTATAGCAAAGATCTGGGGCGCGCTTTCAGAGTATCCGAAGCGCTGGAATATGGCATGGTTGGGGTTAATGAAGGCATTATCTCGACCGAGGTTGCGCCATTTGGTGGGATCAAAGAATCAGGGGTAGGTCGTGAAGGTGGTCATCAGGGGCTGGCAGAGTATATGGAGACCAAATACACCCTGATCGGTGGTTTATCCCAGTAGCAGCAAGCAGTGCTCGTGAATGCTGTGAATGGAAATCTCCAGATATTCGCGATGGCGGGCTCCAACTACGATTGAGATATTGGATTAGAAACAAAAAAGCCCGGCTCATGCCGGGCTTTTCTATCGGTAACGCTAAGCAAATCGCTTAGTCCAGTCGGGAGGCTACATAGCGTCCTGGTGCTGGCTCGATCACCTTGTGATCTTCATTGCCGTAGTCTTTAGGCGCATCGACTTTCTTGCCGCCGCGCTTTTTCACCCACTCAGCCCAGTGAGGCCACCATGAGCCATCGTTTTGCTCAGCGGTTTCCATCCAGTGATCTGCACCTTTGCCCAGCTCACCTTTGGTCCAGTAGTTGCGACGATTCTTCGATGCAGGGTTAATAACGCCTGCAACGTGGCCGCTGGCACCCAGTACGAACTCTACATTGCCGCCCACTTTCTCAGTGCCTTTGAAGGTACCTTTCCAAGGTGCGATGTGATCTTCGATCGTAGACAGGAAGTAGCAAGGCACTTTGATCCGCTTCAGATCGATCGGCGAGCCGCAGATGGTCAACGCATCTTTCTCTACCAGCTTGTTCTCCAAATACATGTTGTTGATGTAGAAGGTGTACATGTTGGCTGGCAGGTTAGTGGAGTCGCTGTTCCAGTACAGAATATCGAACGGTGGTGGCGTCTGGCCTTTCAGGTAGTTGTTTACAACATATGACCAGATCAGGTCATTTGCGCGCAACATGTTGAAAGATGTAGACAGCTCGCGACCATGCAATATGCCTTCGCCGTTAACCTTACTCTCAAGGTGACGAACCTGCTGTTCATCGATAAAGACGCGCAGATCACCCGGATCAGAGAAGTCAGTCAGAGTCGTAAAGAAGGTCGCAGAGGCGACTGGTGTTTCTTTACGGTGCGCCAGTACTGCCAGGGCAGATGCCAGCAGGGTACCGCCAACACACCAAGCGACAGTATTCACTTTTTCCTGACCGGAAATACCGCGCGCGACGTCTATTGCTTTGAGTACGCCATCACCGACATAGTCATCCCAGGAGATATCACCTTGATCGGTGCTTGGGTTCAGCCAGGAGACCAGGAATACGGTCTGACCCTGCTCAACACAGTAGCGCACGAAAGAGTTATGTTCCTGCAGGTCTAGGATATAGAACTTGTTGATACAAGGCGGCACGATCAGAGTGGCTTTCTCAACTACCTGATCAGTCAGTGGCTTGTACTGAATCAGCTGGAATAGCTCATTCTCAAATACTACAGCACCTTCGGTTGCAGCGATGTTTTCGCCCAACTTAAAGGCGGTTTCATCGGTCATCGAGATGCGGCCTTTATCTATATCGCCCAGCAGATTTTTCATGCCGTCGATCAGGCTCTGGCCCTGTGTATCCAGCGCCTGCTGGATTACTTCAGGGTTGGTCATCGCGAAGTTGGTTGGTGACAGAGCATCGATATACTGCTGAGTGTAAAACTCCAGCTTCTGCTGCTCTTTGTCAGTTAAATTGGCATTAGAGGCCATCTCATTCAGTAACTTAGACGTCACGAGATAGGACTGCTTAATGTAGTCGTAGATCGGATTTTCAGACCATTCGTCAGCCTGAAAGCGGCGATCACCGCGAGATGGAGAGACAATGGCAGATGTATTGCCTGAGAGCAGGTTGCTCCACAGGTTCATCTGAGCCTGCTGATAGTCACTGATCGCCCTGAACCATGCGCCTGGATCTTCCAGAGAACGTGTTGTCAGGTCAGTCCAGGACTGTGTGAACTGATATAAGATGTCATCACCGCCCGTGGCGGAGAACATTTCAAGTACTTTCTGGGTTTCCTGATTAAGGAAATTTACAAATTCCTGAGGCTGGGAAAGGATATTACTGTTCGTATCCATAAATAAAACCGCCATCTCCTATTGGCCGCCTTCCCGTTCTATCCGCTACTACAGGCTTCGAAACTACTGAACGGCGGCGGGTCCTGTGCTAATTGCTTCGGTCCCGGGGGAAACACCAGAATAGCGCTCCCCATGACTAAATTACAAGCCATCGAAGGTCTTAGCGAAGGGGCAAATAGGTCGTATATGAATCCGAGTCAATTCAATCGCAGTTTGCCCCAAGCGGTATTACAGGCCCTGATGTCTCGCCGACATCATCTCATCAACATGTTGCAGTAATTTGTATGAGCTTTGCTCAGCGATACTCATCTGATCGATGATCTGCTGGCGAACGGCTGGGTCTTGTTTCCAGTTTTGGTCGCGCAACGATACGGCGTGTTGAACAGCATCGTGTACTGCGCGGTGAGGTTCCTGCAGTTGGCGGAAGGCTGGTTTATGGCTGAATGGCTCTGCATCATCGCTGTGATACCAGCGACCCAGGCGGCATTCATCGTGATTGCGCGCTGTTGCCGCCACTTCCTGATCGCGGTTCTGGCTATCATCCAGTGCCAGATAGCCGTTCTGTTTATAGATAACGTGATCAGCCTTAACCAGTGAAGCGAAGGTGCGGTCTTTAGCAAAACTGATGTAGCGCTGAGTACTGTCAGCCGCTTCGGCAAAGCTATTGAACTGCTGGCGGAACTCAGACACCACTTCAGTGATCTGTTGTGCTTCCTCAGATGAGGTTTCGGCCTGACTGATGATTTGAGTAACACGCTCGCTGAATTCACCGATAGTGTCAGACACCTCAACCGCTGCATCTTTGGTGCGACGGGAGAGGGCTTTTACCTCGTCGGCTACTACCGCGAAGCCGCGCCCCTGTTCGCCTGCACGTGCTGCTTCGATGGATGCATTCAGAGCGAGCAGGTTGGTCTGGTCAGCGATATCCGTAATGATGGAAAGTGACGCAGTAATGCGGGTGCTGTCCTCATCCAACTGGTTAATCACTTTGCTGATCTGTTGGATAGTGACACTGATCTGCTCCATCGCCTGACTGATCTTCTCAATACCTTGTTGGCTATTCGTCGCTGCAACGCCATTTTCCGCTGCGATCGCCTCAACCTGTGCCATATCTTCGCTAATGCTGACCAGATCGTTCTGGTTTTGACGCAGGTTGCCGATCAGGTGGCTGGTATTCAGGCCGTGCAGACCAGAGTGAAGTTCATTGGCGGCGATATAGGCTTCGCCTTCCTTCATCTTGTCGAGCGCTTTGTTAATCTGCTGCAGTGACTCACGCAGAAGACCCGGCATCGCTTTGTGCTGAGCTTTACGGTTGTAATCGCCTTCTGCAACATGGCGGAAACAGGCATCAACTTCTTTAAAGTAGGACTCAACTTTGTCGAGAAAATCATTTACTTCCCAGCCAACTTTGCCGACTTCACCGAGTTTTTCGGTACCGGTAATGCGTACATGGAAACCACCTTTATTAGCGGTCTCCAGAGTGTCCTGAATGTTTTTGAGGGTGGTGAACGCCTGCACAGCGCGCTGAATGATGAAGAACACCAGCACCATTTGAACAATAACCGGCAGCCAGATCCAGTGGCTGTAAGAACCGGTCATCCATCCCACTGCCGGAATGGAAAAGCCGATAATCGCAAACAATGCGCAAGCGGTGTAAACCTGATTTTGCAGGAACATACGGTCGCTGGAACGACCTGGTTTAGTAGATCGGGACATGATACGACTCAGTGATCAAGGCTCAGGACAAAGTCCTGATAGCTGATATTGGCGTCCGTAAGTACGGATTCGAGATAAGCGATTGAGCGGTTAGGACCTTCCTTCGGGCCTGCCTGCTGTTCGATCTCGCACATCTTGCGGTAAATAGGAACTATGGTCTCGATCGCCTTTTGGGTAGGCTGACGGCGAACAGAATAGAATCCGCGTAATTGGCCGCGCTCATCGATATCAGGTGTGACGTTGGCAAACACCCAATAATAGCCACCGTCTTTACACATATTCTTTACATAACCGAAGAACTCACGGTTCTCCCGCAGGGTGTTCCAAAGCAGGCGAAAGGCACCGCGTGGCATGTCCGGGTGACGGATAATATTGTGCTGAATGTTCATCAGCTCCGGCTCGCTATAGCCAGAGATACGCATAAAGGTGCGGTTTACGTAGGTAATGACGCCCTTGGTATTGGTTTTACTGACGATAAACTCGTCATCAGCCATCCGTACTTCACGGTTGGTCGGTTGAATCTTTGGTTTCATGCTTTACCAGTAGCTGCCCTAATCAAACTTTCAGCAGCGGAGGCGGCGGATCCCTATGGCGCTCCGTTGGAGTTTGTCATCGGTGTCAAAAATGGAGCGCATTGTAATGTAAAAGCAACACACTTTTTAGGGGTAAATGTGTATGCGGGGATAAAAATATGCTAACTCCATGAATCTAATGGATTAATCAGACCGGTACTTTGGTCGGATGGAACTTTGGTAGGTTTTGATACGGGTATGGAACCGCGGGATTAGATTTAGTCGATAGCCTGTAATTTATTGTTTTTCAGTAACTTGCTGATAAGATCACTCTGAAGCATATGCTGGACACAACAAAAATTAGAGGAGTCTAGCCCTGAAACACTTTTGTCTTACTCTCGCGCTTCTGGTTACCTCGTCAGTTTCTTCAGCACCATACACAGCCCCAGATACGCATCCTATCGACGCAGCTTTCGACTCTTGTCTTGAAAAACCAAGCAATCAGACAACGAACGGTATGGCTCGCTGTACAGTTGAGGCGACAAAACAGTGGGATATGGAGCTAAACCGGATATATAAAGCGTTGCGAACTAAGTTAGGTGTAGCAGAGAAACAAAAGCTGCTGGAATCGCAGCGTGCCTGGATCCAGTTTCGGGATCTGGAGTTTGCTTTTAGTGATACATTCGTGAAGCAGGAAAACGGCACCATTGCGATCATCGATGATCTGGGCCGTAAAATGAACTTTGTTCGTGAAAGGGTGATGCAGTTAGATGCTTATCTTCATCTGGCAACTTTTTGATCTGTAGTGCGAACTCGACAGATCAAACCACTCAGTTATTTTTCTTACTCTATGGCTTCGAGTCTCCGTCACTCACAACGTCAACAATTGCCTCGGCCAATTCATCGCTCGTTAGTTCTTCTTTGTCTGTCTCTGCAGCATAGATCAAAGCGGTAATTTGCTCTGCACATTGCTGTTTTACTTCCAGGAGGTTGTCGTTCGGTGCTATCTGGCCAGCAATAGGGATCGTTTTACCGGTGATGATCCAGTACAGGTGGCTAGGAAAAAATTCTGAAATTGCATTGATATGATCCTGATTAACCCTCTGGTTTCCCTTTAATACATTCTTCCAGCTGTCAGCCTTGACGCCGGTAAGTGCTTCAATTTCTTTATATTTTTTCCTTTCCGAAGAACCATATGTATCTATAAGTTCTCTAATACGTTCTTTCATAGTGAGGGTCGGTATATAAGAGCGTTTGTTTTAGGTTAATAATCATCGGGTAACATGTAACGCGATAACTTATGCGACTCTGTTCAAGCATCTAGCAGGTAATTTCACATGTGTCTTGAGCAGCTAACCACGATGATTCGGTGGCCACAAGGCTTTACTGCCCCTCAGGCCTTATTCACTTTGGTGATTATATCTTTAGTCACCTGAACAGTTCCGAACAGTTAAGCCGAGTAACTGATCTGCGGCTTAAACCGAGCATTGTTTGTGCTGCGTCCACGAGTCTGTATCAACATTTGAGCAAGGAGAGTTCGATGGATCGAACGCCGCTACCGATGAGTCCAAAGGCTTTTCGTGATGCACAACGTAAGATTGTCAGGAAAAGTGTTGTCTCAGGTTTGGATATGACTATGTATGCCGATCTGGTGTTATCACTGTCGAGCCCACAATTATTGCAGTTTTATCGAGATCCGTTGGTGAAGCGTTGGTCTCAGCTTATTCACGATAAGTTTGATCGCACCTGTCCCCAGGCAGGATTAACACGTGTTAAAAAGCGATTACGTGCTTTTCACTCTCATAAACAGATTGAGCAGGCTGCTCGAGCGGCGAGGTTACGGGAGCGTTGCTGGTTACTCCAGCAGCCTCACTATCGGTTCCGAAAAAGTAGCATCGGTTTCTAAGGTAGAGTTTTTAAAGGGGAGTCCTAGCGCGGAATTAAAGTGACGGCTCCGATGATTCAGGTACGAGGTCTATCACAGTGCTGTTAAGGGCCGGGATAATAAAAGGCCATGTATTTTTAATGATGATCGTGATTTTCAATCTGGTCCAGAATTCGGGGTGTTGTCAGTCGCGAGGGGAGATGGTTTTGCTTTTACTCAAGTCGGTTGTACATTTTGTGTAAAGCAGGCTGCTACGACTGGTAGTAAGAGATTTCATATAAACAGTACACACAATGATGGGGGCTATCACTGCGTAGGAGTCTCAGAGTGTTGTCCGCAACTAAGCAGCTACTGACCTTTTTCTTCGACAAACTCTTTCCAGCGTAATACGTTCCGGTTTAACAATCTTTCGGCTGTACCATCCTCCAAAAGCTCTTTATAGCGTTTGTTCAGGTAGGGCAAGAGTTCAGAGCAGGATGAGTTTTTACTAAACCCACTGTGTATATAACCTTCGTTGATGTTCTTATCTAAGGTGGTAACCAGATGCCCGTGGCCAAAGGTGCTTAGGAAGGCTGCGCCGGAGTAACGGCTGTGAATGAAATAGTCTATGCGCCCGGCGATTAACTTCTTGTAGTTGAGTTCAGGTGTCAGAGCATCTTCAATTGTTAAAGCTTCGTTGGCGAATTCATCAAACTCCTGCCCGTATCGGTCCCCAGCATTCTTTCCACCTGTTTTACCTACCAAGTCTTCCCACTTTTCAAATGGAAACAGTGATGTGCGTTCAACAAAAACCGAAAATGGATTGGGGAAGACCGGGGCTTCAGTAAAGTTCAGATAGGCCTGTCTAGCTGGTGTTTTCTTGAGCGCCATGACGAAGTCGAAACTACCTTCTTCAGCATTTAGCAGTACTCGCTTCCAAGGGCCAAAAAATTTTGCATCGAATGGGATACCCAACTCACTGAAAATTATCTTATGAATATCTACGCTAGCGCCGACAATGGAGCCGCCATCGTTCCAGTGATAGGGAGGGTAGGCCGGGTGTGCTGAAGCGATAACCTTTTGGCACTCCCCGGCTGTGGCGGGAGCAGCGGTTAGGTTAAGTGTGATCGAAATCAGCCAAAAGGATAGGAACTTCATGGGTGCAGTCCTACGATAACTCGTTCTTGGCTAAAGGCTAGTTCATGTGGTGTAACAAAACGAACTTGCCGGTTAAATGCCTAAGCAGTAGATAGATTATCTTCCCGTATTTAGCACCAGTTCTCGGAACCTAACCTGCAAGTAGAACAGAGGCCGAAGCCTCTGAGCGACCAATCTTTGATTAACTGCGCGACTAAGGTGTCGGGTTGGTTACATGATCGATTAGCTCCTGCTTACAAGCATTATATTCCTCTTCGGAGACAGTCATCATGCGAGTGACATCGTTTTCGGGATCTGGTGTCTCACTATCAGGAAAAATTGATTGGGAGTTGTGGCTATAGTGGGCGACATATTCCTGCCAGCCGTTGTGGAAACCGGTGAAAGCAACAACATTTATAGAGAGCCCTTCTCCCAGATTCCCGAATTCCTCATCGGAGTAGAGGCCTGTGTAGACTGCTGTCGTCAAGTTCTCAATGTCGGACAGCGTCGTGCCGCCATGGCTGCCAACGTCTGCCAGTTCTTCGGCAGACCAAGCAGGGCAGTTACTGGACTGCACTACATCACAAGGCACGACACCCTGAGGGTGATTCTGGCTTTTGCCTGGAGGATTTAGGCCCTTAACTTTGGCGAAACAAGCGAGATCGTAATCACTGAGTTCAGTGCCTTCGTCTAGAACGATATCGCCATTTTCAACGGCCTCTGCCGCAGCTGCAAAGATATCTTCCATCGGTAATGAAGTAGAACAGATATCTCCTTCAAGTGGGCACTCAGTAGCGGGTAGGGCTTCAGGGCTTGCCTCGACTTCGCCATATTCGACAGGGTCTTCTTCACCTTCAGGGTCGATTTTCAGAACTTTACAGGTGATCTCTGATGCATATTTTTTAACTGGCCCGTTCTTTTTGATCTCAAGGATCGGGCTCCAGGAGATCCTAAATTCATCGGGATCTCCCATTACGCCAGTGCATGACATCATCGTCTCATCGGGTGCAGAGAATAGATCAGCAGGGTCTATGGGGGCTGAAATACCGGGGGAAGCGATGAGAATGACAATGCTCGCGGCGAGCATAGTTTTTGTATTCATGGTGTCTCTCCAGATCTGTGTGGCCCGGGTATCCTCCTTAATAGCCTGAGGGCTTTGTGTCCCTACAGCGTGATGGGAACTTAGGTGCGTAAAAAGTATATTTCAGATCTGGCGGATTTCATTTTCGCTGTAATGACTTTTGGGAATGGCGTTATGTGGGCTAGGAGCTTACTTGAAGGATGCAAGCTGAGAGTGCTAGTTAGGTTTGGGTGGTACGATACATTAGTTGTTTCTGATATAGTGCCGGCCTGATCTGTTAGCCAATGTGATCAGAGCGGAATGAACCAATATCTCGATTCAGGCATTTCCGGCTAGACGTCGTGCTTTGCATTTAGTGAGCCTGTTGACGAACAATTAGCTAAAAAGGATTTTTAGATGCATTCGCACACTGCAAAACTCGTATTGATCGTTTTGTCTGCGGTTATGTTTGTTGTGGTTGGAGATACCATCGGCAAGCTGTTAACGACAGCGGGTGTTGAGCCTTTCGTTGTCGCCTGGTCTCGGTTTGTGGTCGGTGCAATCATCGTGCTTCCGTTCTGTGGTTTAAAGCTGTCTGAGTTACGATTCTTTTGGCGATTTCGGGTCATAGTTCGGGCGTTGTTTATTACCGGAGCTATATCATCAATCATCACAGCACTAAAAACTGAACCTATCGCGAATGTATTCGGGGTGTTCTTTATTGGCCCTATTATCTCCTACATCCTTGCCGTTATTTTTCTGAAAGAACAAACATCTAAATCTCAGGGGGTGCTGCTGATTCTGGGCTTTTGTGGTGTGATGCTGGTGGTGCGTCCAGGCTTTGGCCTGACCGCTGGTATTGGTTTCGCGCTGCTCGCTGGTTGCTGTTATGGCGCTTATCTGGCATCGACTAAAGTGATTGCCGGTGAATACCGACCCCGATTCCTGCTTTTCTCACAGTTATTGATTGGTTCGGCTCTACTAACACCAATAGGACTGGTCAGTGATCTATCGCTACCGGGATTAGATCTAAATCTGACGATGCTGTTGTTAGGCAGTGCACTCTTTTCAGCGGCTGGGAATTTTCTGCTGGTGATCGCAAACCGTATGGCGGATGCCAGCCTGATAGCGCCCTTAATCTACAGTCAGCTGCTCTTTGCTACAGCGTTCGGTTTTATGATCTTTGATGATATTCCAGATCTGATCACTGCAGTGGGGTTAACCTTAATCCTGATCTCTGGTTTTGGTTCTTTGGCGATGAAGTCGATTAAAGCATCTAAGGTAAAAGAGAACACAATGAGCTGATGGTTGGCTTGAAGTTGAAAGGCCGCAATTCCAAACGATGAGAGAGCGCTAGGTCGCTGTCTCGTACCACTGTAAAAAACGATGATAGCCGCAATTTTCAGCTGGTGGTTTTCTATCGGAATATTGATAACATCGAAGCATGTTGTCTGCAGATATTGTGCTTTAAAACAGTGAGTTAAGCTTGCCTTCTGTTAGTGATGCAGTGCTTCAAAATCGCTTTGATCTGTCAGCGTTTAACCCAGGTTTTGGCCAGGATTTTTCATGTTTGATGCCATTCTAGAATTTATAAACCCTGATAAAAACCCAGATCTTTCGTCAGCTTTTGACTATCAGTCTTCCCATCTGCCGACTTTGTGGCTACTGGGTAAAACCGGAGCAGGTAAGTCATCTATCATTAGCGCATTGACCGGGCAATCAGCTATTGAAGTGGGTAATGGCTTTGCTCCCTGCACTATGACTGCTTCATCTTATGATTTTCCTCCTGTGAATCCGGTGTTGCGGTTTCTCGATACACGTGGGTTGGGCGAGGCTGAATACGATCCGACAGAAGATATTGCGCTTTGTGCTCAGCAGGGCCATGCCTTGGTTCTGGTGTCTAAGATTGATGATCCTGAGCAGAGCGCTGTGATTAGCGCGTTAAAGCAGGTGCGCAAGAGTGGTTTAATCCAACATCTACTGATTGTACACACGGCCATTAATCAGGTAACAGCGGATGATCGTCAGCGAATGCTGAGCCTTAAAAACGAGCAGTTCGAGCATGTATGGGGTCGGGAGATTAAATCAATCGAGGTCGATTTTGACTGCGACCAGGAGATCTTCTTCAATCTCGAGTCGCTGATTGAGGCATTATCGGAGATGTTGCCTATTGTCCGTTTGGCTGTGACTGATAAAGAGCACAGTTCAGTAGAAGAAGCGAATTTCGATAAATTGGAAACAGAAGTTCTCTGGTATGCCGGTAGTGCAAGTGCCACTGATCTGATCCCGGCGGTGGGTTTGGTGTCGGTACCGGCTATTCAGGCGAAAATGCTGCATAGTCTGGCCAATCAATATGGTGTCGAATGGAATAAACGAACTTTTAGCGAGCTGATCGGTACTTTGGGTACCAGCTTCGGCATCCAGTACGGTGTGACTCTAGGGGCAAGGCAGCTGGCGAAGCTGGTGCCTGTTTATGGCCAATCGATCGGCGCTGTCACAGCTGCAGCGGTATCTTTTGCAACCACTTATGGCTTAGGGCGCGTGGCTTGCTACTACTTCTACCACAAGAGCCGGGGCGAAGCTGTCTCTAATGACGAGATGCAGGCGCTTTACAAACAGGCGCTTCTGAAAGGCAGGGAGGTCGCTAAGCGTGAAAAGGACTAAGCCCAGGGTGAAGTTGCTAAGCCGATACTCAACAGGGCTGGTGGCACTCTCGCTGATTGGCGTGATTATCCCGATCCTCTTGCTTGCTGGTTTTGGCCTCTATGCGATTTTTGACTTAGGCTTCGCCGTTGAATTCGCTATCGCTCTGTTCATCTCGACTCTGCTGGTAATGGTTCCTCGTTTCATCTGGCAGCGTAGGGAAGATGAGCAGCCAGCGGAAGTCGAGTCCGAGTCTTTGGTCAGCGCTTCCGCTGAATGGTCGGATGCTGAAATGGAGATCTGGTCGAGAACAAATGAGCATATTCAATTGTTGCTCGAAGATAACGATGGTTGGTCGGCACTTAAACAGCACAGTTTTAGCATTGTGGAAGCTGTTGCAGAGGCGTATGGGAAGAAAGAACTCGACTTCACTGTGCCTGAAGGACTGCAGTTGCTGGAAGAGATTAGCCGCCGCTACAGGCGGGTGTTGGATGAACATGTACCTGCCGTAGAAAAGGTAAAGGTATCCCAACTGAAGCGCCTTTATGAGGTTGGAGACAATTATGCTCCCAAAGCGGTGAAAATGGGCAAGAGAGGTCTCCTGGCTTGGCGGCTTTTTCGCGGTTGGGCCAATCCCGCGGCTGCGCTCGCCAGCGAAGCCAGTGGTGCGATACTGGGTTCATTGACTGATCAGGTTACTGACAATTTTCAGCGCAATGCGAAGAGAGCACTGCTCCAGGAGGTTGCCTCTGTTGCTATTGATCTCTATAGCGGTCGATACATTATCGATAGCCAGAACTTAACGGCCAGTAAAGTGAGTGTTGAAGATCAGCAACAGATGGCACCAGCGCTTGAACCTCTTAGGGTGGTTGTTGTTGGGCAGGTAAGCGCCGGGAAATCCTCTATCGTGAATGCGTTAACCAATGAGATGCAGGCAGAGGTTGACCTATTGCCTTCAACTGACCGGCACAGTGTTTATCAATGTTGCTTCGATGGACGAGAGGAGCTGCGGTTGGTTGATATGCCTGGGCTAGACGGTAGCGTTGATAGCCAGGAGCGGGCTCTGAAACAGATCACGCAGGCAGATTTGGTGTTGTGGGTGCTTAAGGCTAACCAGTCCGCTCGACAACTGGATTCGACGCTGGCTAAAAAGATCGAAGCTTTTTACAGCACCCCCGACAAACTGTCAGTGAAAAAGCCAAAGTTTATCGGTGTTGTAAATCAGGTCGACCGATTAAAACCTGTGCCAGACTGGTCGCCTCCATATGATTTAAATGACACCGATAACGAAAAGGGCGTCACTATTCAGGCGGCCCTTGAGTACAACCGTTCGTTACTGCCTCTGGATCGGGTGTTGCCACTGGCTCTGCCAGAGAATAAGGCATCATTTGGTTTGATTGAGTTGGAAACTGAGATTCAGGTCCTGTGTGATGATGCGAAGAATGTGCAACTTAATCGCCAGCGTAATGGTGCGGCCGGTGCTAGTAGCGTCGTTAAACAAGGGAAGCGGTTATTCAAAGCGAGCGGTAAGATCATTGGGAATATGGTGCAGTGACGTGGATGACCTCTAAAAAATCGGGTACCCGTCACGAGATTATAAATAGGCTCAAGTGACTGTTGTTATTTTGTTTATCGGAACTGGATTATTAAATGGAATTCGTAGAACTGACTGCACCCGCAGATATTAAGCGACAAATTCAGCTGCTCTATAGTGAGTTGTTTGGTTCGGATGCGGTGCCCGGAGATGATGTTTTTGAAGATATCTTCCGACAGCATCAAGAAGCGAATATCTATCATGTTGCTTATGGCTTGATGCAAGAGAATGAAGTGCTGGCCTTCTTTACCTTAAGTGAAGCCTTCTCTGTCTTCGCTCATGGTCGCTATGGTGTGTTGAACGAGCTTTGGGTGCATAAAGACTATCGCTCACAAGGCCTGGGTCAGCTAGTGATTGAAAAGGTACGCGAACTTGGCCGTAGCCGAAGTTGGAAGCGTATCGATGTTACCGCGCCTCCAGGCAGCGACTGGGATCGGACCTTTGAGTTTTATCAGCGTAATGGTTTTAAACTCACAGGCCGAAAACTGAAAACCTATCTGTAGTTTTTGCCAGATTGTGAGTGGCGCAAATTGCCTGTAGGTAATTTGGCCATCTGCTTATAGGGTAAGGTGCAACACCACGTTTCCATATGTCTACTCTTCTGGGCATATATGAACTGTTATGATCGTTGAAGTGTCGCTACGGATGGCAGGGTAGTATTTTAAAGGAATCATCAGATGAATATCCCCGAAATTGAAACCGAACGATTGCTGCTAGTCGCACCGGATTTGGATTGCTGGCAAGCCTATCTCGATTTTTATACTGATGCCGAAGCATCAAAAATGTACAGCGGGCCTTTCGATAAAGGTAAAACCTGGGCGCGACTCAATGAGGATGTGGGTGCATGGCATCTCTCTGGTTATGGCGTTTGGGCGATCAAACTAAAAGAGAGCGGTAAAATAGTCGGTACCTGCGGTTTCTGGCAGGGCATCGGCTGGCCGCGCGAACTGACCTGGTGGCTATTACCAGAGTACCGCGGCAAAGGACTGGCCCGTGAGGCATCTGTGGCAGCGATCGAATATGCCTATCAGGGGTTTGGCTGGGATATTGTCGAAACCTGCATGAATGATCAAAATGACGCCGCGCGTTATCTGACTGAGCGTTTGGGTGGTGTTAAAGACCGGCGGATGACGATGCCCGATGGTTTGACTCGGGATGTCTATCGCCTACCTTGTCAACAGTAGTAAGAAGTATGTCTGTACAGCTTTTTGAATTAGAAACTGAGCGGTTATGGTTGCGTCAGTGGCGTGACTCCGACCTTGAACCTTTTGCCGCAATGGGGGCATGCCCTGAGGTGATGCGATATTTTCCAGCGCAGCTGAACCGCGCTCAGAGTGATGCGATGGCTGAGCGTATCCAAGGGCTGATCGAAAACCGTGGATGGGGCCTATGGGCGTTGGAAGAGAAAGCAACAGGGTATTTTATTGGCTTTACCGGTTTGCATGAGGCACCTGAAGCATTGCAGTTCAGTCCGGTAACTGAGGTTGGTTGGCGTTTAGCGAGTTCTGCCTGGGGAAAAGGTTATGCGACAGAAGCCGCGCGTTGTGCTCTGGCTTTTGGTTTTGATCAGCTGTACCTTGATGAAATCGTATCTTTTACCGCTGTCAGCAATAAACCGTCACAGCGCGTGATGGAGCGGATTGGGCTGGAAAATACCGGCGAGAATTTTATGCATCCAGCGCTTGAAGCTGATAGCCCGCTCGCTGAGCATGTGTTGTATCGGAAACTGAATAATCAGCGGTGAGGCTTCGATCGGAGTCTCACCTCATCATTGCTAGCTTCTGCAGTGTTATTCGGTAGGTTCAGGAATTTCGTTAGGGGCTGTAAGTTCGGCTGCTTCTTTCGCTTTCTGCTGAACTTCATTCCACTCCCGCATGTCATCGTAGTAGCTGTCCCATACGCAGGTGCTACAGCCGCTTTCACAGCATTCGTATTCGCCCGGTGGAGTAGGTTTTGGAGGGAGGTTAGACATGACGGAATCTCTCGGTACAACTGACTACTTTGACCTCATTTTACCGCAATGGTTAGACCTATAGCTATCCAACTTCCGTCGTCTGCTTTTCCTGCTGACAAAATCATGAATTTAAGGCGACAGGGAATCAAATGGTGTTGATCATCTCTTCCAGCTCCATAGCTCGTTCATCCTGTACATGCTCCATCAGGTAGTCGATAAACACTCGTGTTTTTGCTGGTAAGTAGCTACGGGATGCGTAATAGACCATGATTCTCAGCGGCTCGACCTCGTAGTCTTGCAGTACTCGTTTTAAACAGCCATGTTGCAGGCAGTTTCCTGCGTGGGCGATGCCTATTGCTGCGATACCTGCACCCAGTTCGACCGCTTTCATTGCGGCTGAGATGCTGTTCACCGTCAGGTTGCCCTGTGGTTCGACTTGAATCAGCTTGCCACTCTGGCGGAAATTCCAGGTTTTCTTTCGACCGCTGGTAGGAGAGCGGTAGGCGATGCAGTTATGGCTTGCGAGATCCTCTGGCGTATGCGGAAAACCATTGCGTTCGAGGTATCTATCGCTGGCGACCAGCACGGGTTGTAGCTGATAGAAATCGCGCGCTATCAGACGGCTCTCCTGGTTGGATACTACGCCGATTCCAACGTCAGCACCGTCTCTGACCAAGTCGCCAATACGGTCGTCAAAATTCAGATCCAGCTCTATTTCCGGGTACGTTTCCAAAAAAGCTGGCATCAGTGGTAGTACAGCCATTCGTCCAAAAGTATCTGGCAGATTAACTTTCAGCCGTCCACTCGGCGCTTGTTTGCGGTCGGTGCTGAGGCGCAGTTGATCTTCCAGTTGTTCTATCAGGTGGCCCGTGCGGCGGTACAGGTCATCTCCATCTTCGGTGAGTGTCAGAGAGTGAGTGGTCCGGTGGAACAGTCTGAGTTCCATCGTTTTTTCGAGCTGTGCAATTGATTTACTGACAGCAGCTGAAGAAACCCCGAGCTGTCTGGCTGCTGAGGAGAAGTTGCCGTTTTTCACGACCGCATTAAAGATGTGCAGCTGATTCGGGATCATTATAAGTACCACTTCAGTTTCGCCTTAGGCCAATTTTAGTGTGTTTGGCTTAAATTAAAAAGGCGTAACAATTCTGGTTGGTGTTAACTATTGGTTGAAACCATTCTGCTCGTTTGGTGGCTACACAGGCAATATTGGGATTTGTTTCAATGGACTCATCGGGTGGCGCATCGTTTTACGGCGCAAGTCACTTTCACAGAATTTAGCGATGAGGCTTATAAATGAGCAGTTTGTTTACTCCGGTCCAAATGGGCGCTGTAAAACTTGATAACCGTGTCTTGATGGCACCGCTGACGCGCCGCCGTGCAGATGCGAACCACATACCGGGTGATTTGATGGCAGAGCACTATGCACAGCGTGCATCAGCGGGCCTGATCATCGCCGAAGCAACCATGGTCACTGAGCACACCTCAGCATTTGTCGATGAGCCGGGAATCTATAACGAGGCTCAGGTCGAAGGCTGGAAGAAGGTTGTTGATGCTGTGCATGAGAAGGGTGGAAAGATCTTCCTGCAGCTTTGGCATGGTGGTCGTGCGAGCCATCCGGACCTGAACGGTGGTCGTGTGCCTGTAGCGCCATCTGCAATCGCGATTACTAATGATGAAGTGCATACGCCAGAAGGGAAAAAGCCATACACTGTGCCACGCGCACTGGAGGATAACGAAATCCCAGGCATCGTCAGTGATTTTGCTAAAGCCGCCGAATACGCCAAGCAAGCGGGTTTCGATGGTGTCGAGGTGCATGGCGCGAACGGTTATCTGCTGGATCAGTTCCTGCGTGATGGTAGCAACCACCGTGAGGGCCCTTATGGCGGCCCGATAGAAAACCGCGCACGTCTGTTGCTGGAAGTACTAGATGCTGTCGCAGCTGTTTGGGGTGACGATCGAGTGGGTCTGCGTCTGTCGCCACTGAATAGCTATAACAGTATGGAAGACAGCGATCCTGTGGGTCTTGCGACCTGGTTGGCTAAACGTCTGAATGATTACGATCTGGCTTACCTACACCTGATGCGAAGTGACTTCTTCGGAATCCAGCAGGGCGACGTCGTCTCTCCTGTGCGCGAGCACTATAAAGGTAATCTGATTTTGAATATGGGGTACAACCACGAGGAGTCTGCGCAGGTTGTTGCCGATGGCCACGCCGATGCAATCGCATTCGGTGTGCCGTACATCGCTAATCCCGATCTGGTCGAACGTCTGCAGCAGGGCGCTGAGCTAAATGAAGCTGACCCTAATACTTTCTACAGCTCAGGTCCGGCTGGTTACACCGACTACCCGGCACTTCAGTCAGCCTAAAGCTTCGCTTTAGAACGAAAAAAGGCGCCTGAATACAGGCGCCAATACCCCGAAGTTGGCTTAGCTATAGCAAACTTCGTGTTCCGCCTTCTCCTCAGACATCTCAAGATCAAATGCTGCAGCCAGCAGCTCTTGTGTGTAACGCTGAATTGGCTTCTCGAAGATCTGTTTAGCGGTTCCCTGTTCCACGACTTCGCCGCGCTGCATTACGATTACTTCATCTGACAACGCCTTTACAACCGACAGGTCATGACTGATGAACAGATAAGTAAGATCGTGTTTTTTCTGCAGTCGGCGCAGCAGTTCTACCACCTTCACCTGCACTGAGCGATCAAGCGCAGAAGTAGGCTCATCCAGCAGCAGGAATTCTGGTTTTAGTACCATCGCCCGCGCGATAGCGATTCGCTGACGCTGACCACCACTAAATTCATGGGGGTAGCGATTGCGCATCGCAGGATCGAGATCCACCTCTTCCAGCGCCTGACAGACTGCCTGATCACGCTGAGCTGCATTCATCAGTGGTTCGTGTACTTTTAGACCCTCCGCGATCACATCGGCTACTGTCATGCGCGGTGAGAGCGAGCCAAACGGGTCCTGAAAGACCACCTGCATCTTGCGTCTTAGCGGACGCATCTCGAGCATGTCGAGTACGTCGATCGCTTTCTCTTCAAACTGAATAGAGCCTTCACTCATGATCAGTCGCAGCAGAGCTTTACCCAGAGTGGATTTACCTGAACCGGATTCACCAACTATCCCCAGTGTCTGTCCTCGTTTCAGCTTCAGGCTGATGCTGTTGACCGCCTTAACTGAGTGCTTAGTCAGGCCGAAGAAACCGCTCCGAATAGGAAATTCCACCCGAATGTCCTTGGCTTCGAGTAATACCGGAGCGTTTGGTGCAACCGGATCTTTATGACCGCTTGGTTCGGAGTCGAGCAGCTCACGCGTGTAGGGGTGTTCAGGGTTACTGAATACTTCCGTTGTCACACCTTGCTCGATGATTTCACCATAGCGCATGACGCAAACCCGATCAGCGAAGTGGTTTACCACACCAAGATCATGGGTGATAAACAGGATCGCCATACCGAATTTCTGCTGGAGTTCCTGCAGTAGTTCAATGATCTGCGCCTGAATTGTGACATCCAGCGCTGTAGTGGGCTCGTCCGCGATCAGCAGGTCTGGCTCACAAGCCAGAGCCATTGCGATCATCACACGCTGACGCTGACCACCCGACAGCTCATGAGGATAAGCTTTCATCCGTCGTTCCGGATCAGGAATACCGACCAGATTAAACAACTCCAGCACTCGTGGTTGCGCTTGTTTACGATTCATCCCTTTGTGTTCGATCAGAACTTCGGCGACCTGCTGTTCAATGGTTTGCAAGGGGTTCAAAGAGGTCATCGGCTCCTGAAATACCATAGCGATGCGGTCACCGCGAATCTGGCAAAGCTGCTTCTCGTTCATGGTCAGCAGGTTCTCACCCTGATAACGGATCTCGCCGGCAGGGTGGCTGGCCATTTTCGGCAACAGCTGCAGGATCGACATCGAAGTGACGGATTTTCCTGAACCTGATTCGCCCACCAGTGCGACAGTTTCGCCTCTATTGACGCTGAAAGTGACGCCTTTAACAGCGCTGACTGCACCCGTGTGAAGGTTGAAATCGACGTGGAGGTTATCGACTTCCAGAATAGGTTGTGTCGTCATTTGGAAGTCTCCGCTATCGTGATTTCGGGTCCAGCGCATCGCGCAGACCGTCACCAATAAAGTTCAGGCAGAACAGGGTGATCGCCAGGAAAGCCGCAGGGAAGAAGAGCATCCATGGTGCACTTTCCATATTGCCGGTGCCTTCACTGATCAGTACGCCCCAGCTAGTCATCGGCTCCTGAACGCCCAACCCAAGGAACGACAGGAAACTTTCCAGCAGAATGACTTTAGGCACGGTCAGGGTGACATAGACAATGACCGGGCCAATTGCATTCGGAATGATATGGCGGAGTACGATCATCTTGTCGGAGACGCCCAGCGCATGTGCTGCGGAAACAAACTCCTGACGTTTCAGTGCGAGAGTCTGGCCGCGGACAATACGGGCCATATCCAGCCATTCAACGGCGCCAATGGCGATATAGATCAGAAAGATACTTCGACCAAAAACCACCATCATCAAGATCACAAGGAACATAAATGGCAGTGAGTAGAGGATATCGACCAGTCGCATCATCACGTTATCTACGCGACCGCCCATATAGCCGGAGATAGCTCCATAGGCGACTCCGATAATCAGGCTCACGATGGTTGCAACCAATGCTACGCTAAGCGATATCTGACCGCCGTACATGGTGCGGATAAACAGGTCTCGGCCGTTATGGTCAGTACCAAACCAGAGGTTTTCCTCGGTGGTTGGGCCGCTGCCCATGTGATCCCAGAAAATTTCATCGACTTCTACTGCGCTGAATAGTGGGACCAGAAAGGACATCAGCACGATAATGCCGAGAATAAACAGGCTGATCATGGTCGCGCGGTTTTGTAGCAACCGCCTACAGGCATCCTGCATCAGGCTTTCGCCCTTAATCGCCTCGGGTCTTGCCGCTTCAGTTCCGGCGGCTGAGTGTAGAGTTGTCATCTTAGTCTCCTCAGTCGTCGTAGCGGATTTGCGGATCAAGCAAGCCGTAGATGATATCTACGATCAGGTTGAACAGAATGATCAGACCGCCATAGAACACCACTGTGCCCATCACCAGGGTGTAGTCACGGTTAAGTGCGGCCTGGACGAAGTAGCGACCAATGCCCGGAATACCGAAAATCTGCTCGATCACGACGGAGCCGGTGATGATCCCCGCTGTGGCAGGGCCAAGGTAAGATACAACGGGTAGCAAGGCTGCTTTGAGGGCATGGCGGCGCAGGACTTTGCTCGCCGTCAGACCTTTTGCCCTCGCGGTACGGATAAAGTGGGAGCCGAGTACTTCGATCATGCTACCTCGGGTCATCCTCGCGATATAGGCGATCTGAGGCAACGCCAAAGCCACTATAGGCAGTATCATGTTGCCAATGGCGCCGTCATTCCATCCGCCGACCGGTAGCCAGCTTAGGTATACCCCAAAGACCAGTGTGAGTATCGGGGCCATGACGAAGTTCGGGATCGCAATGCCCGCCATCGCGCCTCCCATCATCAGGTAATCCCATCGTGAGTTCTGGTGCAGAGCGGCGTAGCAGCCGATGATCACGCCAAAAATCACAGCCAGAATCATCGCCCAGAGGCCCAGCTCCAGACTGACAGGGAATCCTGACCAGATCAGGTCAGATACGGTGAAATCTTTGTATTTGAATGAAGGGCCGAAATCGCCCTGAAGGATGCCGCCAATATAATCAGTAAACTGATAGATCAACGGTTGATCCATGTTGTATGCCGCCAGCAGGTTTGCTTCGATCTCTGGAGGCAATTTCCTCTCTCCGTCAAAGGGGCCGCCCGGTGCCAGCCTCATCAGGAAGAAAGAGATTGTAATGACGATCAGCAAAGTCGGAATCGACTGCAGCAATCGCCGTGCAATATATGGAATCATGGGAGTCCTCACCAACCATAAACTGATCCCTTAACGATGCCCGTGGGATCATGAACGTGGTGCCGCAGGAGCAGCACCACGGATGGCCATTTATTTGTCAGCCAGAGACATCCAGCGAGTGCGGTGGATATCAACTACGTTTGGCTGCCAGCCTTTAACGTGCTTAGCAACCAGGTTGGTGGAAACGTAGTAATAGATAGGAATAGTGGCGTATTCGTCCATCGCAATGCGCTCAGCCTGTTGCATCAGGTTAAGGCGTTCCTGCTTATCCAGTGTGACGGCTGCCTTGTCCATCAGCTGCTGGAACTGGTCGTTACGGTAACCACCGTAGTTGTTTGGCGTGGCTTCCAGCAGGCTCAGGAAGTTCTGAGCATCCGGGTAATCACCCAGCCAGCCAGCGCGCGCCACTTCAAAGTCTCCCTCTTTAAGGTCAGCGTAGTGAACCGCTACTTCAGAGTTGAATAGCTCTGCTTTTACGTGGATCTGTTTCCACATTGAGGCAACAGCAACAGCGACTTTTTTGTGAGCATCGTGAGTGTTGTAACGCAGCTGGAAGGTCAGTGGTTTGTCTTTGCTATAACCTGCAGCTTCCATCAAAGAACGTGCTTCTTTAAGGCGGTCTTTGTAAGACTGCGCTTTGAAGTCAGCTTCCTGAATCTGATAGTTACCAACACCTGGTGGTACAAAACTGTAAGCTGGGACTTCACCTGTCTTCAGCACTTTCTCGGTGATGATTTCACGGTTGATCGCCATGGACAGGGCTTTACGTACCCGTACATCCTTAAACTTCTCATCGCGGTTGTTAATTGGGTAGTAATAAGTACCCAGCTGCGGCGCTACGATCGCCTGGTCCGCCATGTTTTCTTTCAGCCACTTGAACTGATCGATTGGAAACTCGTAGTTGAGGTCCAGCTCGCCCGCACGGAAACGCTTCAGTGCCGCTGGACGGTCTTCAGTTGGATAGTACTGAACGGTATCGATAGCAACGTTGCCAGCGTCATAGAAGTGTTCGTTCTTAACAGCTTTGATGTGAGTTTGCGGTAGCCATTCAACCAGCTTGTATGCGCCGTTGGATACCATGTTGCCCGGCTTAACCCAGGCGGTGCCGTGCTTTTCAACTACATGTTTTGGTAGTGGGAAGCTGGTGTAGTGGTTGAGCTGATCGATGAAGTATGGGGTTGGTGCTTTAAGTGTCATCTCCAGCGTAAAGTCATCTACCGCTTTTACACCGAGATTATCCATGCCTTTCATAGTCGCTTTGTTCAGCGCTTCGGCATTCTCAATCGGATAGAGCAGATAGGCGTATTTAGCTGCGGTGGCTGGATCCAGAATACGGCGCAGGCCGTAAACGAAATCGGCTGCTGTTACGGGCTGGCCATCTGACCATTTGGAGTCTTTGCGAAGTTTGAAGGTATAGGTTTTACCATCTTCACTAACAGACCAGCTTTCGGCTGCCCCCGGTATGTTATTGCCATCCGATCCTTCGGTTACCAGTCCCATAAATAGGTCGCCCACAACCATATCTTCCCAGTTACCAGATACATGGTTTGGGTCCAGTGTGCCCGGCTCACCGCCGATACCGCGGTGTAGCGTTTGAGCGCTAGCGGTTAAAGAGGATCCCAGAAGCCCTGCCACGGCGATTGCTGCGAGTGATTTCTTCCATGGAGCTGCTTTTATTATTGTTGCCATTTTAGATTTCCATTTTTGTTGTAATGCTCGAGCAGTCTAGGTTCCTGACGAATTTTTAAGCAATCGAAATGCAACATAACCTTATGCTTATATTCAATAATGTATATTTTATAAATTGCATGGCGTTTGTAAGGTGTTGATATATTTAAATAAAAATCTCGTCTAGGTTTTTCTGGTGTTTTCGGTATGTAGTTGCAGCGGTTAAAAGTTATGTTTCAGTGATTGCTTGAAGCGATTAACTGCTAACAAGGGTTTGATTGTTAGCGATTTGTACTACTTCCGCGGGGTCTACTCTGTTCGCAAGTAGCATTTGGTGGTTTTGGTGAAGAGAGTACTGTGACTACATTCGATTAAAGGCGTAGCTTGATGCGGATACGGTTGCTCACTTTCTTTACAGTCCTTTCCGGTTTTTCGTCGCTCAGCTTCGCACATGGCGTCGCTGAGGCTGATGGGACTTTTATCGAGCAGGCAAACGGCGTCAGTATTGTTCCCTTTATCTACTTGGGGGCCAAGCATATGGTTACCGGGTACGACCATCTATTATTTCTGTTGGGTGTAATCTTCTTCCTGCACCGGCTGAGGGACGTAGCGGTTTATGTGACGCTGTTTGCCTTCGGTCATAGCCTGACTTTGCTTTACGGCGTATTTAGTGGTCATCAGATCAATGTATATCTGATCGATTCAATAATTGCGCTCTCGGTGATCTACAAAGCACTGGATAATCTGGATGCTTTCCAGCGTTGGTTTGGTTGGCAGCCAGATAACCGGAAGGCGGTATTGTTGTTTGGTTTGTGTCACGGCTTTGGACTCGCCAGTAAGTTGCAGGATCTTCAGATACCTGCGAATGGGCTGATTGGTAATATGATTGCGTTCAATCTTGGTGTGGAGGTTGGTCAACTACTTGCGTTGTCTTTTATGGTGGCGATATTGGCTTTCTGGCGACAGCGTACTGATTTTTTAAAGTATTCGCTGCAGGTGAATTCATTGGTGATGTGCGCTGGATTTCTGCTGTTGGGATATCAGCTAACCGGGTTTTTGCTTGAGTCGAGAGGCGTTTTTTGATGGAAAAAATGGTTGATCAAATACACCAGACGCCAGCGGTGGTATCGCCGGGAAGAGCTCTGTTTATGTCTTCTCTATTGGCGGGAGTGGTGTTGCTGGTCGCTGTGTTACCTGCTGAGTACGGAATTGATCCTACTGGGGTTGGCCGGGTGTTGGGGTTGGATGCACTCAGTGACGATGCAGTTGAACCTGTTTTGAGCCGTCAGCCACTTAATCTGTCAGACCGTGCTTATCGCTCGGATGAGATCAGGCTAAAACTACTTCCTCGACAGGGCGTAGAGCTCAAAGCTGTATTGGTAGTGGGGCAAGCGTTTGTGTATCAGTGGCGGGCAGAAGGTGGTGCTTTGCATGTGGATATGCATGCTGAGCGAGAAGGCGCGGCTGCTGATGAATATACAAGTTATCGTATCGCTGATGGTGAGAACACTGGTGCAGGGGACTATCGTGCAGCGTTTAATGGCGCCCATGGTTGGTATTGGGAAAATCGAGGTGATACCGAAGTGGTTTTGACACTCAATGTAAGTGGCTTTTATACGGAACTCTATATGCCATAGCGGTAAGGGTTTAGAATAGCGCCCTTATCGATTATGAGTATCAGGTATGGCTGAACAACCCCTGCGTAACTTTGTGTTAATGACGACTGTTGGCTGTCATCTGTGCGATGACGCCACCGCATTGCTTTGCCAAACCCTAGATCCGGCGCTGCATCAGCTGGAAGCGGAAGATATCGCCTTTGATGACCAGTTAATGGAAAAGTACGCTGTCCGCATTCCCGTTCTGGTTGAGGAGGCCACAGGCAGAGAGCTTGGGTGGCCATTTGATGCGGACGACATACGAGCCTTTGTCGCTCAGTAGGTCATGCGTTGAAGAATAGTCGATCGACGTTAGCTTCAGTGATTGAGGCGAGTTCTGCCGGATCGACCTGTCGCTGTTCTGCAATGGTGTTCAGGATATGTGGCAGAAAGCATGGTTCATTGCGTCCTCCTTTCGGTTTCGGGCGCAAATCTCTAGGTGTCAGATAGGGTGCATCTGTCTCAATAAGCAATCGATCGGCGGGGATGTCTTTGGTCAACGCGAGAAGATCCTGTCCTCTGCGTTCATCGCAGATCCAACCTGTAATACCGATATAGAGATCCAGATCGAGATAGTTATATAGCTCTTGTTTAGTGCCGGTAAAACAGTGTGCAACTCCGCCACGGATATGGTCGCGTGTACTGTGAAGCATCTCTGTCTGGGTCTGGTGGGCATCTCTTTCATGCAGGAAAAGTGGCAGCTTAGTTTCAGCTGCTAATTCCAATTGTTGCTCAAAGGCGTGCTTCTGTTGCTCTGGTTCCGAAAAGTTCCGGTTAAAGTCGAGTCCGGTTTCACCAATAGCAACGACACACGATTGCTCACTCATCTGTTTTAGCTCTGCAAAGTGTGCTGCTGTATAGCTCTTGGCATCATGAGGGTGTACACCAACGGTGCAATACAGTTGCTGCGGGAACTGCTGACAGAGTTCTAACGCTCGCTCTGAACGGTCCAGACTGGTTCCTGTAATGATCAAACGCTGGATGCCATGTTCAAAGCTACGGGCTATCACATCATCCAGATCTTTGTTGAAGCGCTTATCTGTCAGATTGACACCGATATCGGTGAGCTGATGCATCCGGTTCTCCACAATACAATTAAAAAAGCCCGACAGGTGGAAGCCTGCCGGGCTGTATTATGCTGGGTTGTTTGGCTCGGAACCAGTATTACAGTGAGTCGGCGGTTTCTGACTCACTAAACTGATTCAACGCCAGCAGCGCTTGTTCCTTCTCGGAGAGCATCGAAACGTCACGTTTAATGAAGTCGTTGTAGATCACCGAGAACGCCAGTACGTTCTGAACGTATTTGCGGGTCTCATCGAACGGGATAGTCTCAACCCAAATGTCGATTGGTAGTTTGCCGCGAGATTTTAACCATGCCTTCACCCGGTGTGGGCCTGCGTTGTAGGCTGCCGTAGCATAGATCCGGTTACCATCAAATTCTTTTAACATTTGGGCGAGGTAGGCTGTACCCAGCGAGATGTTGGTTGATGGTTGGTACAGTTCGTCGATCTTCTTATAGGGTACTTCGAACCTTTTCGCAGTCAGGCGCGCTGTCTTCGGCATTAGCTGCATCAGACCTCGTGCACCAACACGGGAACGTGCGGTGACGTTAAAGGCGCTTTCCTGACGAGCAATAGCGACCGGCCACACCTGATCAATTTCGCGTTTATCTGCCCAGTCCCGGAAAAGCTCTATATGGGGTTTCGGAAAACGTATTGTCAGGTCATCCCACTTTTTCAGTTTCGCTGCGCCACGGATTGCCTGGTCATGCCACCCCCATTCGCTAACGATATGTGAAGCTGCGTGCCGCTGTTCAGTAGTAAAGCGCGCGAAGTTGTGATTCCACTCGGAACGGGCTGAGCGGTACTGATTAAGTGCGATAAACTCCTTCATGCGGGCAAAGGCAGGGCTGCTGCGCAATGTATCCAGGGTTTCTTTGTCAAATGCCCCCGGCTGGTGGTTGAGTTGATATTGCTCACCTAAGAGGTCTGCTGCCAGGAACCCGTAGTAATCCCGCTTTCCAGCAAGTGCGACAAAGGCTTCGTTTTGGGTCGGCTTTTTATCGCGATCGAGATGCTGACTAACAATCTGATGCCAGTAAACCCAGCGATTTTCCTGCTGCTTCTCTTCGCTCAATTGTTGGATTGCCTCTGCAGCCTGTTTCCAGTCCTGTTCAGACAGCGCAACCCGGATGCGCCACTCTGTAACATCGTTATGCTGGTAATCCGGATCTATGGTAGCAATGGTTTTGCCTGACGTTGGGAAGAAGTTCTTGCCAATGCGGACGCCAAAGTAACGATCCAACCACTCTTTGTCAGCATCTGAAACCGTTAGTCTGTCACGATCTTTGAGCCAGAGGGCCAATGCATCATCACGTTTACTGCGGGCATACTGGCGAACAGACAGCGCAAAGATGATGCCGTGGTTTAAGTTATCCTCTTGCAGGAATTTAGTATCGTTTAACTTGGCCGGGTCGCTGTATGCTTTGAAGTAAAGCGCAGCTGCCTCTTTATGGTCTTTCCTGCTTAGCTTCTTTTCGAGATAGCGTCCCAGCTTGTGATTGCGCTTTCTGACCGATAGCCAGAAGCGGTTAATCACTTTATCTGATGTCATGCGTCCATCGGCAATCCACTCTGCAAATAGCGGATCACACGCTTTAGGCTGGGATTTTGCTGACTGCCAGAGGTTGCCTGCTGCCGCGAGCGCGTCTTTTTTCTCGCCCGTTTTTAGTTTGGCGAAGTGGTATTGGCACTGATAGCGTGCCAGCTTATCTGGCTTCTTTTCGAATTGCTCGATCAGTGGCTGCCACTGTTTGTTTCTGTAAAGGTGGTTCCGCCAGTTCCTGTTCAGTCGTGTAGACAGCGGCGAGTCACTGAAATGTGTGTAGTACTTGTCGATATCGGACTGATTCAGCTTCGAAAGCTGATCCTGCACCTCTTCAAATTCCAGATACGGATAGAGAGGATATTCTTTGATCTGTTCCTTGATCGTCTTGTAACCCTTGGTATCACCAGCCTGCAGCATTTTGTGCGCTTTTTGGTAAAGAGCACGCTGTTTGGTCAGGTCATCGGATACAGAGGCCACTGCCTGACCGGAAAGCAGTGATGCAATAAGCGCGGGTAGCAGCAGTTTCATAAACGGTGATATTCCTTGTTCTTCAATTAACTATCAGTGTATGTGACTGCTGTAGGATTTGTTACAACAAACAGCAGAAATTATTTCAATTTGACCCTGTTGCCCGGCTTTTGTTGCATCGGGCGGGCGTTTCAGTTTGCAGATGGGGGATTTGTCGCAATCGTTGCGTTAATTCAGGGTTCTTCTGGTGTCATTTCAGGCTAGAATAGCGCTGCCTATATGAAATAGATACATAAAACCATGCCGTTGATTCGATTAGATAAAGTTTCACTCTCCTTTGGTACTCGCACACTGCTTGATGATATTGAATTTCAGATTGATAAAGGTGAACGAATCGCGCTGGTTGGCCTTAACGGTGCTGGTAAATCAACGCTGCTGAAAGTGATCTCAAAAGAGCAAGATCTGGATCACGGCGAATATTGGGTTGATCCTGCTTGCCGTATTGCTGCACTGGCCCAGTCTCTGCCGGCGGCAGACTCACGAGAAGTAAGTGATGTTGTTGCCAGCGGCTTGAGTGATGTACTGGCGTTGCGTGAACAGTATCAGGAACTGATCACGTCGACCGATGAAAAGGCGATGGCGAAAGCTGAGCGTATTCAGCACGAGATTGAAGCGGTCGATGGTTGGCACTTGGAACAAAAGGTCCAGCGAGTACTGGATCGCCTTAAGCTAAATGGTGATCAGCTGATGTCTGAGTTGTCAGGTGGCTGGCGCAGACGTGCAGCGCTGGGGGCTGCGCTGGTGCAGGAGCCTGACTTGTTGCTATTGGACGAGCCGACCAACCACCTTGATATCGAAACCATTGAATGGCTCGAGCAACAGATGCTCGATTTTAATGGTGCATTGCTGTTCATTTCGCATGACCGTGCATTTGTAAACCGTCTGGCGAGTCACATTGTTGAACTCGACCGCGGGAAAGCGCGTCGTTTCGAAGGAAATTACGAAGCTTATCAGGTACAGAAGGAAAAGCTGCTGGCAGAGGAAGAGCGCCAAAATGCCGAGTTTGATAAGAAGCTTGCGCAGGAAGAGGTTTGGATTCGGCAGGGGATTAAAGCGCGCCGGACACGTAATGAAGGTCGAGTGCGCGCACTGAAAGCGTTGCGTGTAGAACGCTCAGAGCGCCGGGTGCGTCAGGGTAAGGCAAGCTTCTCGATGGAACAGGCTGCTAAGTCCGGTAAGCTGGTGGCTGAACTGACTGGCGTCAGTCATGGCTACGGTGGCCAGAAGCTAATCAATAATCTAGATTTGTCTGTTCAGCGAGGAGACCGAATCGGCCTCATCGGCCCGAACGGTATAGGTAAGAGCACGCTGCTGAAAATCCTATTGGGTGAGCTTGAGCCAGAGCAGGGCAAAGTAAAACTGGGCACCAAAATTGAATCGGCTTACTTTGACCAGCTACGTGGTCAGTTGGATCCCGAGAAAACCATTATCGACAATGTCTCCGGTGGCCGTGAAAGCATCGACATCAACGGACGTAATCGTCACATCATCAGCTACCTGTCCGACTTTCTGTTTTCCCCAGAGCGCAGCCGCACACCCGTGAAAGCGCTTTCTGGTGGCGAGTGTAACCGAGTGATGTTGGCTAAGTTGTTCAGTCAGCCTGCTAATGTATTGGTTCTCGATGAGCCAACCAATGACCTGGACGTTGAAACCCTTGAGTTACTAGAAGAAATCTTGCTCGAGTACAAGGGGACCGTGCTACTGGTCAGCCATGACAGGGCTTTCCTGGATAATGTAGTAACCAGCACGCTCGCTTTTGAGGGCAGCGGTCGTGTTCGCGAGTATGTGGGTGGATACAACGACTGGTTAAGACAGCGTCCTGAGCCCGTGGCTGCAGCGCCAGTAAAAGAATCAGTAGCGGAAAAACCAAAAAAGGCCACGACACCAGCGCCTGCCCAGAAAAAACTTAGCTACAAACTACAGCGTGAGTTGGATTCCCTGCCTGCTGAGATGGAAGAGGCGGAGTCGCTATTGGAGCAGCTTCAGGAAGAGACAGCGGCAGCCGATTTTTATCAAAAGGATCACGCGCACGTTACAGACCGGCTTCAGGCACTACAGGATCAGGAAGCGAAAGTCGAAAGTCTGATGGAACGATGGGTAGAGCTCGAAGAGATGCAGCAGGGCTGATGTCTGAGGCCGGATCAGCAGAAGCTTGGTCCGGCCATTGATACTTAGCTTAGTCGTCAGATTGAATTCGCACAGCGAGTACATCGCAGCAGGCGCCGTGTAGCACGCCGTTGGCAGTGGAGCCTAGTAGCAGTGCCAGTCCATGACGACCATGGCTGCCTACTATCACTAGATCAACGCTTTGCTCTTCGGACAGACGATGTATCTCGGACTCAATATGACCGGTGATGACGAGTTGTTGCTCTACCGGATAATCCAGGCGTTCACAAAAAGAGTGCAGTTGTTCCCTGGCATGCTGGTAAAGCTGCTCCTGAATGGTTGTCAGATCCATAGGAACGTCTCCGCCATAAGCAAAGCTTAGAGGCTCGATCACATGAGCGACTGTTATGCGCGCCTTATTCGCGGTGGCCAGGTCTCGGGTTTTGTTAATCAGTTGGTCTGATTCTTCGGAAAGGTCTACTGCGAGCAGTATATGCTTATATACAGTCATGATATCCATACCCTTGTTGTTGTGACCGTTAACTTCAGATTAGCATAGACGCCGTTGCGGCGGTGCTGATCAGTGTCAACACAAAGGGTTTGGTTCGCACCGGCATAGTGTCGGGTGAAAAGGAGAAAAAGGATGAAGTGGGTAATTATCATCTTCGTGATGTGTTCGTTGATCGGTTCCATGATGTGGATGATGCCGTCGAAACGGGAAAAAGCTCAGGAGAAGCTCAGGGCAAGAGGGCGAAAGCTCGGATTTCAGGTTCAGCTGATTCGCCTGACCCCGCCCCGCGCACGAGGAGAGCTGGAACCTGATGCTTATAACTCAGCCGCTTATCGTCTATTGAGAACCAACCTGAAGCCTCAGGAGAAAGATCAGTTCAACAACTGGCAGGTGTTTCGTGTTAATTCCGAATATAACGATGGTTTGGTTGAAGGCTGGAGTTGGGCTATCGGTGAAGGGACACTTGACGCCCCTCATTTGGAGTTGTTGAACGATGTGTTGGTCAAAATGCCAAAGGACGTCACTTCACTGGAGTCGACGCCTATCCATATGTCTGTATTCTGGGATGAGCGTGAAGGCGAAGAGCAGATCGATCAGTTTAAAACCGAGCTAGAGCGGTTTATTGAAGCGAAATTCTAAGGAGAGGTTAACTGTGACAGAACTAAATGCTAACGCTGTACCTGCTGGTCTTTATCGTCACTACAAAGGGGCCGAATACGAGGTGCTGTATTGTGCCCGGCATTCAGAAACCGAAGAGTGGTTGGTGGTTTACAAGCAGTGTTATGGTGATCAGTCGGTATGGGTCCGACCGATGGAAATGTTCTTAGAGTCGGTAGAGTTGTCGGATGGAGATCAGGTAGCTCGATTCGAAAAGGTCGGGAGTTAAATCCATCCGGTAAAAATGGCGCTTGCTGGCGCCACTAGCTCTTTTTCAGGAAGTCGTCGAGAGAATCAGCCAGAGTGCCAACTGATTTTGGACGCTTAGGTTGGATTTCATCCAGCATCGCCTGAACGATATCGAGTTTGACTTTCTTTTTCTGCTGATTGACCATCGCGCCAATTAATACAGCTTTGGCATGCTTTAAATGTGATAGTGCCTTAGGCAGATCGCCGGCTTCTTTGGCTGTTTTGCCTTGTGACATGTGGGCGTCCGCAACAATGGACGTACTCAGCCAGTAGAGTTCCTGCTGATAGTTGCCAGCGAGTTGCGAGGTGATTTTACCGCCTTTGGCCATCTGAATAACCAGTTTCTCGGCGAAGTTGATATAGATCTGGGCTTTTTTTATTGCCCGGTCGCTGTGGAAAGTATTCATGTCGGGCATGGCCCGGTCAGCGCGTTCTTTTAGCTGGTTGGCTTCCTGCATTAATTCGGAATCTGGCGCTAATAGCGTGATCTCTTCAACCAGTGACATGCCATGCTGATGGAGCTTTTCTGTAATTTCAGACTTGCAGTCAGCCTGTTTTAGTAAAATGAGGGCATTGAGCGTGTGTGATGTTTGCTCTTTGAGCCACTTAAGGCGGGTGTCTTTTGCCTTATCATTTTGTTCTTTAGTCGTAATGACGTAGCTTAGTACTAGCGCGACCAGACCCACGGCCGCAATCATAACGATAAGATGAAGGTTGTCGTTTAACATCGCACAGGCAGTATTTATGAACTAACTTGCTGAAATTATAGAGCCATTTATCTATTGGTGTTAACTGAAAAGTTACCTGAAATTTGTTTTATTAGTGTGTGACCGGTAAGCACTATTTTTCTTATCATGCTTGACCACGGTGCTTAGAGCACTTATATATGCACGCTAAATCATCGGTTGCGTTGTTTGCCCTAAGGGAAATTGTATATGGGAAAGTCTCTCGTTATCGTCGAGTCACCCGCAAAAGCTAAAACGATTAACAAGTATCTTGGTAATCAGTTTGTCGTGAAATCCAGTGTTGGCCATATTCGTGATCTGCCAACAAGTGGAAGCGCGACTAAGTCTGATCCAAAGGAACGCGCACGTCAGGCCGCTCTGACGCGCAAAATGTCGCCTGAAGAAAAGGCTGAATATAAACAGCGCAAAGCCAAGACTCAGTTGATCAACCGTATGGGTGTTGATCCTGAAAAAGGCTGGGACGCTGAATATCAGGTCTTGCCAGGGAAAGAAAAAGTCGTTGATGAACTGAAGCGATTGGCGAAAGGTGCTGATGAAATCTATCTCGCGACCGATTTGGACCGCGAAGGGGAAGCGATTGCCTGGCATCTTAGAGAAGCGATCGGTGGTGATGACGATAAGTATCGTCGTGTCGTATTCAATGAGATAACCAAGAAAGCGATTCAGGGGGCCTTCGAAGAGCCTGGTCAACTTGATATGGATCGGGTGAATGCTCAGCAAGCACGACGTTTTCTGGATCGTGTCGTCGGTTACATGGTCTCCCCGCTTTTGTGGGAAAAGATCGCCCGTGGTTTGTCCGCTGGTCGTGTGCAGTCTGTAGCCGCGCGATTGGTTGTGGAGCGCGAGCGTGAAATTCGTGCTTTTGTGCCGGAAGAGTATTGGGAAGTACACGCAAATACTCAGACCGAAGACAAGCAGGACATCCGTTTTGAAGTTGCTAAAGTGGCTGGTCAGAACTTCCGGCCAGTCAGTGAAACCGAGACAAATGGTTTCCTGGAGCGGTTGAAAGGCGAGTCTTTTGTAGTCGCTGGTCGCGAAGATCGCGCTACTACAGGTAAGCCACCTGCTCCATATATTACTTCAACGCTTCAGCAGGCGGCGAGTACTAGGCTGAACTTTGGCGTTAAGAAAACAATGATGCTGGCGCAGAGGTTGTACGAAGCCGGTTACATCACCTACATGCGTACCGACTCCACAAATCTCAGCGCAGAAGCTGTAGCCGCTTGCCGCGATTATATTTCCCAGACCTATGGGGCTGAATATCTTCCAGAGCAGCCGAACAGTTACAGCAGTAAAGAAGGCGCTCAGGAAGCGCATGAGGCGATACGTCCGTCTGATGTCACAATAGAGGCGACATCTCTTAAAGGGATGGAGCGCGACGCTGAGCGTTTGTACGAGTTGATTCGTCGTAACTTTATGGCCTGTCAGATGGTGCCTGCGCGCTATACAAGCAGTCGTATTCTGGTCAACGCAGGTGATTTTGAGCTGCGTACCAAAGGGCGTATTCTGCGCTTCGATGGTTTTACCCGTGTATTGCCGACTAAAGCGAAGGGCGATGAGGATATTATTCTGCCGGATGTGTCGCAGGGAGATATTCTGAGTCTATTGCAGCTTGATCCTAAACAGCACTTTACCAAGCCGACAGCGCGCTACACCGAGGCTAGCCTGGTTAAGGAGCTTGAAAAGCGCGGTATTGGCCGTCCATCCACTTACGCGTCCATCATCTCTACGATTCAGGATCGTGGATATGTTGAAGTTCAGAACCGCCGATTCTATGCCCAGAAGATGGGCGATATAGTAACGGATCGTCTGGTCGAGAACTTCAATGACCTGATGGATTACAACTTCACAGCCCGGATGGAAGAGTCATTGGATAGCGTGGCCGAAGGTCGGGCTGACTGGAAACAGCTGCTGGATCAGTTCTATGGCGACTTCCAGCTGAAGCTGGTTGATGCTCAGCAGGCTGATGGAGGAATGCGTCCGAATACGCCGACTGAGACTGATATCTCTTGCCCTGATTGTGGACGCCCATTGATGATTCGTACGGGTAGTACAGGCGTGTTCCTTGGCTGTTCTGGTTATTCGTTGCCGCCAAAAGAGCGTTGTAAGTGCACCGTGAACCTTATTCCTGGTGATGAGATTGTCGATGTCGATGCTGACGATGAGGCAGAGTCTCGCTTGCTGCGGAAGAAGCATCGTTGCACTAAGTGTGATTCAGCGATGGATTCCTATCTGATCGATGAGACAAGAAAACTTCACGTTTGTGGTAATAACCCGGACTGTGATGGTTTTGAAGTTGAGATGGGGACGTACAAGATTAAGGGTTACGATGGCCCGATTATCGAGTGTGATAAGTGTTCTGCTGAGATGCAGCTGAAAACCGGTCGCTTTGGTAAGTATTTCGATTGTACAAATAGCGAGTGTAAAAATACTCGTAAATTGCTGAAAAATGGTGAACCTGCGCCACCGAAGATGGATCCGGTGCCTATGCCTGAATTGCAGTGCGAAAAGGTCGAGGATACATACATCCTAAGAGATGGTGCCAGTGGGTTGTTCCTGGCAGCTAGTCAGTTCCCTAAAAACAGGGAAACCCGAGCGCCTAAGATTGTAGAGCTGCTGCCGCATAAGACAGAGATCGATCCTAAGTATGAATTCCTGTTCTCTGCGCCTACGCATGATACTGAAGGCAATGAGACTGTTGTTCGCTACAGCCGTAAAACTAAGGAGCAGTACGTCATGACGGAGGTCAATGCGAAAGCGACCGGTTGGCGTGCATTCTTTAGGGAAGGGAAGTGGCAGATTGAAGAGAAGAAATCTGCTAAGAAAAAAGCGACTAAATAGACGTTGATGCCCGGGTGCAACGCCCGGGCAGTTCTGGTGTCTTTAGTCTTAGTGATAGCTTGAATGGATCTGTCGATGCCAGACGTATATTTAGCCCGAACAAATCAAAAGCTGAGTTTTGCCCGTATTCATCTTGAGCAGCTGGTGCAGGCTCAGGATTCTAATGGTTGGGAAAAGCACTCGTTAATTGAGTCTTTCAACGAATCCGTCTTGTTTCACCTTGCTTCAGCATACCAGTCGTTCCTGCGAGAAGTTGCTGAACGTTATCGCTTCAATCCTGAGACGGTATCTGGGTTGCTGGATCTTGAGAGGGGGTTGGAAGCTGCAGGTGTTGAATCACCTGAATTTGCTGAGCTTTCAGTGCTCGAAAAAGATCGCTTTAGCTGGTTAAGCCAAATGTCGGCTGCTTATGCCGCGTGCTGGGCAGCTTCAAACAACCGTTCTGATACGGCTTCGGTGTCGGGTAGTATATCCGAGATCCATGTGAAGCAGATCAATCCGGATCACTCGGAAGATAAAGCTTTGGTGGATGAATATGCTGGTTGGCTACAGCAGATGAAGGACTTGGTAGAACGTCATCGTTCATCTATGCAGGAGTGGTAGGGGAAGGGCGGTTGATTAGTCGCCCTTTTATCCTGCTGTGTTGCGGTTGCGGATAATGATTCCCTGGCTCTCGCCAGCCGCTGCTGCCATTTCTAGCTCTTTCAGTTGGTCATTGGCCATATATCCTGCCCAGCTAATTACCGCGTGACAGGTGCCTGTTCTCAGGGCTTGGCAGGCCAAATCTAACTGGTCACGATTTTGATCGGGTTTTAGTAGCATGACTTTGCTGAGGTCAATGCCAGCCTGCTCAAGTAGTTCCCTCGGTAGGCTGGCAGGTGGTGCAACCCAGGCCAGCCAGCGATCATCCTGGCTCAGTTGAGCCAGTAGGGGGAGTAGCAAGGGCATAGCGCTGAAATCGTTACCATCTACGACAATCTCGGTGATTTGGCCTGAAAATGCACTGTGTTGGTAATGGGGTTGCGTAGCCATAGTGTTGCGACGGCGGCTTGGTGTGTTGAGCCTTAACATGGATCACCTCCCTGTCGAATAACTCCTACTGCAAGTCCTTCGATTGTTAATTCTTCTTCACTTAGATCGACTACGATCGGTTCGAACTCTTCGTTTTCTGCGATCAGATAAACTTTGTTATCTCGTCGCTTAAAACGTTTTACTGTGACTTCGTCGTTTATGCGGGCGACAACTACTTGGCCATCTCTTACGTCCTGGCATTGATGTACCGCCAGTAGATCGCCATTCATAATGCCGATGTCTTTCATGCTGGTGCCGCGAACTCGCAGCAGATAGTCAGCTTTCGGGTGAAAGAAATCGGACGAAATAGTGCAGTGATCTTCGATATGTTCCTGTGCAAGAAGAGGCGAGCCTGCTGCTACTTGACCAATGATCGGAAGGCCGTCATTAGCAGCTTCTTCTTCGGGGATTCTGATGCCGCGGGACGTGCCTGGAATCATTTCGATGGCGCCTTTGCGAGCGAGGGCCTTAAGATGTTCCTCAGCCGCGTTAGCAGAACGAAAGCCGAGTTCTGCAGCAATCTCTGCACGAGTTGGAGGGTAGCCTGTGACATCGATGGATTGCTTGATGCAGTCGAGGACTTCCGTTTGTCGCTTTGTCAGTTTCATATCGCTGTCTCTTTATACAGTAGTTGTAATTATATACAGTGTTTTTAATCCGTAAAGCAATTTCTGTTTATATATCCAGTACTTTGTTAGAATTGCCCCGCCAGCCACCATTGCCGTGGCTGCTGATTTGATTGTTTTGTGTTGAGAACTCCTTTCTTGCTGACTGATGATTTAAAGAAACAGATTCAAGTTGCGTACAGTGAATTTTTAGCTGGGCGGGATCTTCGTGCGCGTAGCGGGCAAAAGCAGATGATTGCGCAGATTGCTCGTTGTATTGGCAATATCACGGTCGATAGTGATGGTAAGCGCGATGGCGAGGGGCATGTCTGTTTAGTTGAAGCGGGTACTGGTACTGGTAAAACCGTTGCCTACCTGTTGTCTGCCATTCCTTTAGCACTGGCTCGCGATAAAAAGCTGGTGTTGTCTACAGCAACGGTTGCTCTTCAGGAGCAGTTGGTAGAGAAGGATCTGCCCGCTTTGCTGGGTATAGAAGGCTTAAAGGTCAAATTCGTATTGGCTAAAGGGCGAGGCCGCTACCTTTGTGTCAGTCAGTTGGAACGGCAACTAGTGGATCAGCAGCAGCTTGGCCAGATTGCGCTATATGAGGATGAGTTGGCGCAGAAACTCGATGCGGAGACTGTCTCTCTATACAAATCGATGCTGAATGATTTCGCTGCCGGCCGCTGGGATGGCGATAGAGATAATCTGCAGATGGATCTTGATGAGCGGGACTGGCAGCCCGTTACCAGTGACCATCTTCAGTGCACCAACAGACGATGTCAGCATCTAAGTGTCTGTCCTTTCTTTAAAGCGCGTGAGGCGCTTGATCATGCGGATGTTGTTGTCGCTAACCACGATCTGGTGCTGGCTGACCTTGCATTGGGTGGTGGTGCTATTTTGCCCGAGCCTTCTGATGCGCTTTACATTTTTGATGAAGGCCATCATCTGGCTCAGAAAACTAAAGGGCATTTCTCGTACAGTATTAGGCTCAAAGGGGCTCGTCGTTGGTTGGCAAGTCTCGAAAAGCATTTCACCCGGATGTTGTCTGATTGCCAGCAGCAGTCAACGTTGACTGAGTATGTCGAGAAACTTCAGGTCCCATTGAAAGACCTGGATCAGTCTTTAGAACGCACAGAGCAGCTGGTCTCGCTGGTTCTGGAAAAGCAGGTTCAGGATAATGGTCGTGATCAGCGTTACCGCTTCGCTGGAGGACGCATTCCAGAAACCCTTCAGTCCAGCGCTGTTGACCTTGCCAGGGCGTCGGAGCGGGCAGTTTCTCGAACCGAGTTGATTGTGAATCTGTTAAAAGAAGCGATTGATGGCGGCATAGCAGAAATTGATAAAGATATAGCTGAGCAGTGGTATCCTCGTATTGGCCAGGCTTGGTCAAGGCTTCAGGGATACTTTTGGTTGGCTCGTAGTTACCAGGTGCAGGATGCGCCGGATCAGACCCCTACAGCCCGCTGGGTAAACCTTGTTGAAACTAATGATGGTTGGGATTACGAATGTTGCAGTAGTCCGGTTTCTGCTGCGGGGACGCTTCAGGAGCATCTCTGGGATGCTTGTTACGGTGCTGTTGTTACTTCGGCAACGCTAACTGCGTTGGGGCGATTTGATCGGGTGCTGGCTGATCTTGGCTTAGAGCCCGGTACAGCGGTAGCAAAATTTGATAGTCCTTTTGATTATCGAAATAGTGCTACGCTGAGAGTTCCGCAAATGCTAGCCGATCCATCGAATCCTGAAGAGCACACTGATGAAGTGGCTTCATTCCTATCGAAGCAGTTGCCGGACGCTAAATCCACACTGGTGTTGTTCAGCTCCTGGAAACAGATGTTCAGGGTGCTTGAACAGCTTGATGATTCCATTAAGAATAAGGTGTTAGCGCAGGGGGATTATTCGAAACAGGAAATCCTGCGGTTACACCGGGAAAGAATTGATGAACAGCAGGTCAGTATTATCTTTGGCCAGGCTTCATTTGCAGAAGGCGTCGATCTGCCGGGTCAGTACCTGACTGAAGTGATTATCACGAAATTGCCGTTTAGCGTCCCGGACGATCCGGTGGATGCTACCATGGGTGAGTGGATTGATCAGCAGGGTGGTAATGCCTTTGCTGAATGGACAATCCCGATGACCTCGATGAGGTTAACTCAGGCCGTCGGGCGGTTGCTTAGAACCGAGCAGGATCAGGGTTCTGTTATCCTGCTTGATAAACGAATTGTATCGCGACGATATGGGCGCCAGTTGCTTGATTCATTGCCGCCATTTCGCCGTCAGTTTAGTTAATATCCGGAGTTGTTTTGACTACATCGCAGGAAGTGCAAACGAGTAATTCAAAGGGTAAGTCAGTGTCCGGCCAGAAGGCCTGGAGCCCGGAATCTTTTAAAGTTGAGCATGCAGAAGGAAAGTATCGTTTCCACGACTTTGGTTTCCCAGATGTTGTGCTACGCGCTATAGCCGATCTTGGTTTTGAGTATGCAACACCAATACAGGCGGCGACTATTCCAGCAGCGCTTCAAGGGCGTGATGTTATTGGTAAGGCACAGACTGGCACAGGTAAGACGGCGGCATTTTTGCTCGGAATCCTTACTGACCTTATCGATTACCCGCTTGCTGGTTTGCGAAAACTTGCCCAGCCGCGTGCGCTAATAGTTGCGCCTACGCGAGAGTTGGCTTTGCAGATCGCGGCGGATGCCGAAGGCTTATCTAAGCACTCGGGGCTTAATGTAGTCTCGCTCGTAGGTGGTATGGACTACGATAAGCAGCGCCGTCAGCTGAAAAAAGCGCCGGTAGATATTCTGGTTGCGACTCCTGGGCGTTTGATTGATTTTGTGCAGTCCCGTGAAGTTGATCTGTATCAGGTTGAGGTGTTGGTGCTTGATGAAGCAGACCGGATGCTGAGCATGGGCTTTATCCCGGATGTCCGCACTATTATTCGTCACACCCCGCGTAAGGGCGCTGATCGCCAGACATTGCTCTATAGTGCAACTTTTACCGATGATGTAATGGCTTTAGCGCGTCAATGGACGGATAACCCGATTAAAATCGAGATCGAGTCAGAGCGTAAGACTACGGATAACATCAGTCAGCGCGTTTTCCTCGTTTCCGGTGAGCATAAATATAATTTGCTGCGAAACTACATCCGCGAGAACGGTATTGAGAAGGTCATTGTTTTTGGTAATCGCCGACATGAGACGCGGGCTTTGGCGGAGCGGTTACGCAAAGATGGTATGGCAGCTGCTTTGATGTCTGGCGAAATTCCTCAGCAGAAGCGCGTTAAAACGCTGGAAGATTTCCGCAGCGGTAAAATTCAGGTTCTGGTCGCGACCGATGTTGCGGGGCGTGGTATTCACATCGATGGCGTTACACACGTTATTAACTACCAGTTGCCAGAAGATCCGGATGATTATGTTCACCGCGTAGGGCGGACGGGTCGTGCTGGTTCTACGGGTACTTCCATCTGTTTCGCATGTGAAGATGATTCTTTCCTGATTCCTGATATTGAAGCGGAAACCGGAGTTAAGCTTGAGTGTATCCATCCAGAGGCTGAGCTTTTAAAACCGTCTGGAGGCACTGCCCGTGACGCAGGATAACGATGATCGTCATAAGACGGCTCGGCTTTCAGGTATTGTAGCCGTAGTTGTTAGTGCTATTTTTGCGGCCATTGGTGTTGCCGGTTATCAGCGTACGGAAGATAGCTCGGTTTTGTTGCTGTTTTTAGGTCTGGCTCTACTTAGCTTCTTTGTCGTTAAGTTTCTGTTTGTAGGTATTAATAAGCTACTGGACTCCCTTGACCGGTAGCATGGACGCTTTTGATTTGAGTGTGAATGTATGCGTGTAGCGGTTCTGGGTGGTGGTAGCTTTGGTACTGTAATAGCGAATATTGTTGCCGGAAAGGGCATTCCGGTCACATTATGGATGAGAAATAGCGAGCTGGCGGCTCAGATAAATGACCAGCATTTAAATGCCCAGTACCTGCCAGACGTGCAGTTGGCGGATTCCCTTATTGCAACGACTGATCTTCAGCAGGCTGTTTCAGGCGCTGATCTGGTATTCGTCGCTATTCCCAGCTCGGCTTTCAGAGCCGTGGTTCGCTCGGTTAAATCGCATCTGACGCCGAATCAGTTCGTGGTTAGCACTACTAAAGGCGTGGAAGCGGACAGCTTTAGCCTGATGAGCGAGATTCTCGCCGAAGAACTGCCTGGGCTAAATGTTGGTGTTATCAGTGGGCCGAACCTGGCGAAAGAGATTGTTCGCAAGCAGTTGACAGCCACTGTAGTGGCCAGTGCCTCTGAGGACCTTCGTGCAGCAGTTCAGTCCGTACTGCATACTGAGTATTTCCGTATCTATGCGAGCTCCGATACTTATGGAGTAGAGTTAGGCGGCACGCTGAAGAATATCTACGCAATCGCAGCCGGCCTGAGTGCAGCAATGGGGATGGGGGAAAACACCCGTAGCATGCTTATGACACGCGGCCTGGCTGAAATGAGCCGGTTTGCTGTCAGTATGGGGGCTAATCCACTCACCTTTTTAGGTCTTGCAGGGGTTGGTGATCTGATCGTTACCTGTATGTCACCCCTTAGTCGTAACTACAGAGTTGGGTATGCGCTCGGTAGTGGTAAAAGTCTCGCCCAGGCTGTTGATGAGCTCGGAGAGGTCGCAGAAGGTGTTAACACTTTACGTATAGTGCAGGCAAAAGCGGAGCAGCTCGGTATATACATGCCGCTGGTGCAAGGCCTGCATAAGGTGGTATTTGACGGAGCTCCTGTATCTGAAGTGGCGCGCTCTATGATGCTCAGTGAGCAGAGTACTGATGTTGAGTTTGTGCTCCCACGCGAGGTTCAGTCGTGAGACTCCTGCTGATGCGGCATGGCGAGGCAGGGTTTGATGCTCCGTCAGACTTTGATCGTGTATTGACCCCCAGAGGGCGGGTATCAATTGGCTCGCTGATAAATGCCAATATTGAGCTGTTCCAGCAGGTTGAAGTGGTCGTGCACAGTCCTTACGTGCGAGCTCAGCAAACGGCACAGCTTGTTATGGGTTCCGCTGGGCACGATATAGAGCCAGTGGTTTCAGGTGATTTTACACCAGATTCGGATCTGACCGCCGCAATGGCTGCGTTGGAGGCTTATCAGGACTGTTCCAGTCTGCTTCTAGTTACACATCAGCCATTGATCGGGCGTTTAGCTTCATTGTTGATCGAAGGTGATGCTCGTTATCCGGAGCCTATGGCTCCGGGTGATGTTCTGGCGATCGACTTTGAGATTGTGGTTGCTGGCTGCGGTTTGCTGCAGAAGCGACTGATTGCTTAATTTTTCTTTCTAGCTCTCCATTCTCGAATTCTTTCATCGCTCTTTCTAGAGATTCATGGCCAGGGTAGATATTTAGGCCTCGCTTGAGAGACGTGTGAGCTTGTTGGTGCTGTGATAGGGCTAAATGTGCTATCGCGCAGTCGACATAAGTTTGAATGTCGGGTGTGTGCTCTAAGTATTGCTCTGCCCACAAAAGGTATTGGTTAATCCCCTTTGGATCGTCACTGTATACGCTAGCTAGTAAAGTTCTTCGCATCAGCATGTATTCAGATAGCTGGTTAAAATACAGGTTGTTTATGCCTGCGGTAAGATATGCTGGCGGTGATTGAGGGTGGTGAATATAGTTTGTTGTACCGCCAGCTGAAAACAGCGTATGGATAAAGAAGCCGGAGACAGCGATTGTCAGAACTGGGGTTGTGACAGTTAGTGTATTGGAAGCTGCTACGCTTATGTTTATGCTAATGCTTACGGTCTGTCGGTAACTAGTGACGAAAAGCATGAAAAATAATGTTACCCAGTGTGTGACTGAGAGATAAAAAGGTAGCTCGAGTTGTGTGTGAAAGATAATAGGTAGGCAAAGTGCTGAATAACATAGTCCGCGTCTCCAGCTCTGATTGAAAATAAGCTTGAGAGCACCAGTTAGCATGATTAGCATGCCGCTTACAGCGATAACACCTCCTTCGACAAGCCATAACATGATTTCGTTATGAGGGTGGGTGAATCGAGCGGGTGCTAGTTGATTATCTTTGTCTTCATTAAAAAGAACTCGCTGTTCAGCCCATGCGGTCTGAAAGCTTCCTAAGCCGTGCCCTGTTAGGGGGGCTTCTAAAAAAGTGTTAATGCTAATCTCATAAACGGCCATTCTAGCGTTTTGGTTTGTTCCTTCCTGAAGCCTATCCAGCTTAGTTAAAGATTTCTGCAATCCGCTATTAATTGTTACTGATGCCGGGATTGAGGCAGCAGTGAGTAGCGCTATGATAAGAAATTGTGGCTTAACCGCTTTGAATATATTCTTCTTTCCAATGACTATGAGTGGGATGACTATGATTATTGCAATCAGGCCTGTCCGTGAGCCTGTCGCAAGGCAGAGAGTGAGCGCGCTTAGATAAGTTGTGTATACGCACAATCGAATAGCTGGCTTCTGTTTTTTGAATCCTGGAGTAGTGGCAAGATAAAGTGTGATCGCAGCAACCGTGGCTAGAAAAGACGCGTTTACGTTTACTTGTTGAAATATACCGCCCGCTTGGTTGGATGCAGAGAAAGGGATTAGGCCTGGAAATAATTTGGCTAAGCCGGAAGCTTGCAGGTACCCGATAAGCGTATGAATCAGGCCTGCGGCTACAAACAGATAAAGCGCCCCTTCAATATGCCTTCTAGTCAGAGAAAACTGGAATAGGGCAACAAAAAATAGATACCCTCCAAAAACATACCCCAGCCTAAAGAGCCATTCCGTTGGTTGTGTTGCACCTGAAATGAACCCGCTAATCACAAAGCCTATAGGCATTGCAGCCAGTAATAGGAAATGTTTTGGTAATTTCAGTTCGCCTTTTCGAAAAGCCAGTAGAAATCCTGACATCGTAAATAGGCTTGTAGCAATCCAGACTGTAGAGTTGAAAGGTAGGTTCAGGCCTTCGCCGCCAGGGTTTGGCTGAAAATAGAAAGGCGCGACCAGAAATGTGATAAAGAACAGGCCGAAGAACAGCTTCTGCTCGCCTTTGATAGTTGGATCTCTTTCCAGCTTGAGCATCAATGTTATCCTTGCAAGGTAAGTCCGAGATAGTAGCCTATTGTGATGCTGTTTTCATTGTTTGGAGTGAGTTGATTGGATAACTATTTCAAAGAGTTAGAACTGAGCCTGGATGGCCGTTCCTTGCATTACATTGAGGCGGGAGATCCTGACGGAGAAGTTGTGCTGGCTCTCCATGGCTGGCTTGATAACGCCGCCTCATTTATTCCTTTAGTTAATGGTTTGAAAGGTTATCGGCTGATCATCCCTGATCTTGCCGGGCACGGTCGTTCATTTCATCGTGATTTCAATCAGCCATACTATATATGGGATAACGTCTCTGACTTGATCAGTTTTATGGATCAGCTGGAAATTGAGCAGTGCCATCTGTTGGGGCATTCGATGGGGGCGGCAATTGGCTCGATAATGGCGTCGTTGTATTCGGAGCGCTTCATTGATCTGGTTATGGTCGAGGCATCGGGGCCGGTAGTCTATCAGACCCAAGGGTTGAGCTCTCAGATGAGAGATGCACTGGATAAGCGTGAAAAAATGAGGAGTAAGATTCTTCGCCCTTATGCGTCTATTGACGATATGGTTCAGGTGCGAATGAATGGTATGTGGCCGGTAGGAGAAGGCGCTGCGCGATATCTTGTTGGACGAGGCGTTGTGAAAAAGTCGGATGGTTTTTACTGGTCTGCAGATCCTGCACTCATGTTGCCGGGCCCGCTTCGATTAAGCGAGCAGCAGGTCCAGTCTCTTCTGGCTGACATAGAGTTGCCGGTACTGTTGGTTAAAGGCGATGATGGAATGGTTGAGCCAGAGCTTGAGGCGCGTGTTGGATGTATTAGGGGTATTCGTTTTGAAATTTTGCCCGGCGCGCATCATCTGCATCTGGAGCCGGAGACTTTGCCTGCTTTGGTAGCGCTATTGTGTGAGTGGTGGGGTGCCGGGGCTTAACCGGAATTAGTGGCTGTTATAAAGGAGTGTTTATGGTCAGGTCGTTTTTTCTGTCGTTTTGCTTGATGAGTTTGAGTGCTTTAGTCAGTGCTTCCGCTGTGCCTGTATATGATCGCGCAGCTCTGCACAGTGAAAGCCGTTCGCAGGTTCCCGATTATCACTTGATTTTGGGTAGCCTGGAAAAGGTAGATGGCGTGGTGATTGCTGAAAAGGAGGAGCGTTTGGCGGGGAATTTACTGAGTCGAACCTATAGGGCTCCGTCAGGAGATACTGTCGATCAGGTTTATTCGTTCTATCAGCAGCAGCTTAAGAATCTTGGGATGAAAGAGGTCTTTAGCTGTATGGGTAGGGAGTGTGGCAGTAGCAATCAGTGGGCGAATAGTGTCTTTCGTAATTCTCGCCTATACGGTATCGACCGCAGTCAGCGTTATCTGGTAGCAGGAAATGAAAGTGGTTATTACATCGTATATGTAGTTCAGCGTGGCAATAAGAAAGTTTATGTGCGGGTCGATGAGCTTCTGACTGGAAGTAGTGCCTCTGAGCAAGCTGCTTGGGTGTCAGGCCGCGTTGAAATAGCGGCTGCCAGCGCTGACCAGTTAGTAGATCCACTGTTTCAGCTGCTGGGTGAAGTAGACGGGGAGGTTTATGTTGCGGTCGCGGCTGGGGATTCCAACCCTGGAGCGAGTATTGCTAAGTCTGAAGCCGCTATAGCGTTATTGCAACAAGCGCTGGATCAATTGGATTTTGATCGCACAGCTGTTCGTTTCTACTTGGTTGGGGGCTTGGTGCCGGATGTGGTTAAGAGTGGTGAGATAAGATTGTTTCTTTCTCAGGATATGAGTCAGTGACAACCGTTGCGTTGGTGCTCGGTAGCGGCGGGGCGCGTGGCTACGCCCATATTGGCGTTTTAGAAGAGCTGGAGCGGCGTGGCTATAGAGTTGTATCAATCTCTGGCGCCTCTATGGGGGCTCTTATAGGCGGTGTTTATGCTGCGGGTGCGCTAGAGCAGTATCGGGATTGGGTCTGCTCGCTAGGTCGTATGGATGTTATTCGTCTGCTCGATGTTTCGTTTCGTAAAGGGGCGATTCGGGGTGATAAGGTGTTTGACCGTATTCGGCAGATGACAGGGGATCCAAAGATAGAAAGCCTTCCGATAGCCTACACGGCAGTAGCTACCGATTTGGTTCACCAGAAAGAGGTTTGGTTTCAGCACGGAAGTTTGATGGCGGCCATGCGGGCATCAGTGGCGGTGCCGGGGGTCTTTACGCCAGTCCAGCACAAGCATCGATTACTGGTCGATGGCGGTGTGCTGAATCCTTTGCCTATTATCCCTGTTGTGGCAGCGCGTGCTGATATGATCGTTGCCGTTGATCTAAATATTACTCGGGATCGTTTGCTTGACGTTGACTTGCCGGATAATCGTTACCTTGATCGCAGTGGGGCATATGATGATATGCAAGATTTGCCGGAGTACCATCAAGCGAAGTCTACTGTCCAATATGGTGGTCGGGTCGATATTGTTATGCAGGCAGTGGAGGCGATGCAGTCGTCTTTAACTGAATATAAAATCGCGGGCTATCCGCCGGATGTAGTGATTCCGGTTGCTAAGGAAGAGGCGAGTTTTCATGACTTTCACCGGGCGGAAGAGCTAATCGAAATTGGGCGATTGTCTGCTCGTGAAAAACTACAGGAAATTGAAGCTTTAGGAGAGGTCGGTCAGGATTAGTCGGCGCCTCTGGGCTGAGGCGCCAGTCGTGTTATTAGCTGTTGATCAGCGACATGAATTCGGCGCGTGTCGCCTGATTTTCACGGAACGAACCCAGCATCATTGAGGTTTTCATGGCGCTGTTCTGTTTACCAACACCGCGCATCATCATACACATGTGTTTCGCTTCTATCACAACCGCTACGCCTGCCGCGCCAGTCACTTGCTGAATCGCTTCAGCAATCTGTGTGGTCATGTTTTCCTGGATCTGCAATCGACGGGCATACATATCGACAATTCGCGCTACCTTGGAGAGTCCGACGACTTTGCCTTGTGGGATATATGCAACGTGTGCCTTGCCGATAAATGGCAGCATATGATGTTCGCACAGTGAATACAGTTCGATATCTTTTACCAGAACCATCTCGCTGTTGTCGGATGGGAAGAGTGCTCCATTGACTACTTCCTCCAGTGATTGCTGGTAGCCCTGAGTCAGGAAAGTCATCGCCTTTGCAGCTCGGGCTGGCGTGTCCAGCAGACCTTCACGGTTGAGGTCTTCACCCAGGCTTTCGATGATCTTAGCGTACTCTTTTTCCATCAGAAGGTCCTTGGAGGTTTAAAAGGCGCTAAAGGTACGTTATCCGACCTTTAAGGTAAAGTATTTCAGTTGAGAATATGTCATTCCTGTCGTCTGCCAGGCTATGTATATTCTAGTTAGTTTTTTGATGAGCGCAGCAGTACATAGAGTGCGCCTGTGCCGCCGTCTTTTGGTTGTGCAGAGGCAAAGGCCAATACGCTGCTCATCTGTCGCAGCCAGTCGTTGACATATGATTTTATAACGGCATTTTGGCCCGCTTGCGAGAATGCCTTGCCGTGAACGACCAGAACCGCTTTTTGCTGATTGCGCTGGGCGTCATGGATAAAAAAGCTGAGTTGATCCCGTGCCTGTTCAACAGTCATGCCGTGAAGATCGATTCCTTGTTGCCAGGGAATGTGGCCTTTACGTAGCCTTTTGATGACTCGCAGCTGTACGCCTGGGGCCGCAAACAATAGCTCATCGTTTGATTCCACTATGTCGACAGCTTCTGTTGAAAGGTTATCGATCACCTGTTCTGATTCTTTAGCCGCGGCATCACGTCGATAATTCAGTGTTGATTTACTGCTGTTTGTTTTCTTGCCGATATCTGCTTTGTCGTGATTGTGTCGGGTAACTCCCTCCATAGCGTCGGCAAAACTAAAATTTTCGGGCTCTTTAGGATCGGACATGGCGTAAACTGCTTGAATTCTTTAACATAGCGGCCTGCATTTCGCGGGGCGCATTATAACCGTACTTTCCCGCAGGCGTTATAGATTAATTATCGGTGTTTGCATGTCTCAGAATCAACAGCAACTATTATCGGAACTTGTCACTATAAGGGACTTTGTTCGTTATGCATTGAGTCGTTTCAATCAGCAGCAGTTGTTTTACGGGCATGGAACAGACAATGCCTGGGATGAGGCTGTTCAGTTGGTTCTAAATGCCGTCTATCTGCCATGGGATACCGATAAGCAGCTATTGGATGCACGGCTGACGACAGCGGAAAAAGAGCGGGTTCTGGAATTTATTTCAAAACGAGCGGATGATCGTTTGCCGCTTCCTTATATTACCGGTGAAGCTTGGTATCTGGATCTTCCGTTCTTTGTTGACGAGCGGGTGTTGATTCCCCGGTCACCGATTGCTCAGTTAACTCGCGAAGAGTTTGCGCCCTGGCTGAGGGAAGGGGCGGTTAATCGTGTGCTCGACCTTTGTACCGGTAGTGGCTGTATCGGCATCGGTTGTGCATATGTGTTCCCTGGAGCGGAAGTGGATCTGGTAGATATCTCGACTGACGCACTTGATGTTGCAGCTATCAACATAGCTAAACATCAGATGGAAGATCGTGTTACCGCCTACCATAGTGATCTTTTCGGTGCACTTTCCGGCAAACGTTATGATCTGATTGTGAGTAATCCTCCGTATGTTGATCGGCATGACTTTGAAACTATGCCCGAAGAGTATCAGCATGAACCCGAGTTGGCGTTAACGTCTGGCGATGATGGTCTTGATATAACGCGACGTATTCTCCGGGAAGCCAATGATTACCTCACCGAAGATGGTCTTTTGGTAGTAGAGGTAGGGAACAGTGAAGTGCACTTGATGGAACAGTTTCCCCAAATCCCGCTTATTTGGGTGGAGTTGGACGAGGGTGGTAATGGTGTTTTTGTTATCACTGCGCAGGAGCTGGCTCAGCACCGCGACGAAATTTAATGATGCAGCTATAATGGCTGCTCGGAATTGTAATTTGTAGGAATATCAATAATGTCAGGAAATAGCTTCGGCAAGTTGTTTACCATTTCAACATTCGGTGAGAGCCATGGTCCTGCGTTGGGTTGTGTGGTCGACGGGTGTCCTCCTGGCATTGAGCTGACTGAAGCAGACCTGCAGATTGATCTAGATCGCCGGAAACCTGGTACCTCACGTCACACCACTCAGCGTCGTGAGCCTGATCAGGTGAAGATTTTGTCAGGTGTTTTTGAAGGTAAAACAACAGGTACCTCTATTGGTCTGTTGATTGAGAACACAGATCAGCGTTCCAAAGATTACTCAAATATCGCCGAAACATTCCGACCTGCTCATGCAGATTACGTATACTCTCACAAGTACGGTTTCCGTGATTACCGTGGTGGAGGCCGTTCTTCTGCTCGTGAAACGGCGATGCGAGTGGCTGCAGGCGCTATTGCGAAGAAATTTTTGGCAAGTAAAGGTATCGAAGTACGTGGTTATCTGTCTCAATTAGGACCGATTAAGATTGATCACCAGAGATTTGATTGGAATCAGGTCAGCGAAAATCCGTTCTTCAGCCCAGATGCGAAGGCTGCTGAAGAGATGGTCGAATACATGGATGCACTGCGTAAAGAGGGGAACTCTGTTGGTGCAAAGATAACGACTGTGGCTTCAGGTGTGCCAGTTGGTTTGGGTGAGCCGATTTTTGATCGCCTCGATGCAGAGCTAGCCCACGCGCTCATGAGTATTAACGCCGTTAAGGGTGTGGAAATTGGAGATGGGTTTGATGTGGTGGCTCAGAAAGGTACAGAGCATCGTGATGAGATGACTCCAGAGGGCTTTCTGTCTAATCACGCTGGTGGTGTGCTGGGTGGTATTTCTACCGGGCAGGATATCGTTACCCATATCGCGTTGAAGCCTACCTCTAGCCTGCGCCTGCCAGGTCGTAGCATTAACACCCGTGGTGAAGAGATCGAAGTGGTCACCAAAGGCCGTCACGACCCTTGCGTTGGAATTCGAGCGACACCGATTGCCGAAGCGATGACGGCTATTGTTTTGATGGATCATTATCTGCGCCATCGTGGACAAAATGCGGATGTGAAAAGCGATTTGCCTGTGATTAGTTGATTAGACTTTTATATAATCTCTATATATTCAGTGCCCGGTTTAAGCCGGGCGCTTTTGTTTAAGATCATTATTGCGAAAGTTCAGAGATATGACGCGCGTATTTACAGAAAAGTTGTATGACGGCTACGGCCAGAGCTTTGAGGTTGAGGAAGTACTGTTTGAACAGCAGACGGACTCCTGGCATCTGATTATTTTCCGTAATAAGGAATTTGGCACGGTGATGGCACTGGACGGTATTATCCAGACCACTGAGCGCGATGAGTTCGTCTATCACGAGATGCTGACGCATGTGCCGTTGTTAGCGCATGGCGAAGCGAAGCGCGTGCTGATAATTGGCGGTGGTGATGGTGGTATCCTGCGGGAGGTCGCTAAGCATCAGAGTGTTGAGCATATCACGCAGGTTGAGATTGATCAGGCCGTGATAGATATGTGTAAAGAGTACCTTCCAGGGCATTCTGATGGTGCTTTTGAAGATCCTCGCGCAAACATCGTGATCGCTGACGGTGTCGAGTTTGTAAATGAAACCACCGAAAAATTTGATGTGATCATCTCTGACTGTACAGATCCTGTCGGACCGGGTGAAGTATTGTTCAGTAGTCGCTTTTATGAAGGCTGTAAGAACTGTCTTAATCCTGGTGGTGTCTTTGTTGCTCAAAACGGCGTCGTCTTTATGCAGGTTGATGAAGTTGTTACAACTCGTCGTCGCTTGGGGCCTTATTTCGCCGATCAGTCATTCTACACTGCTGCGGTGCCGACCTACGTTGGTGGTGTGATGACCCTGGCATGGGGTTCAGACAACAATGCTCTGCGTGCTGTTTCGCTCGAAACACTACAGCAGCGATTTAGTGATAGCGGTATTAAAACTCGTTACTATAATCCGGCTGTTCATTACGGTTGTTTCGCGCTGCCACAATATGTTTTGGAAGCGCTGGATGATGCCTGATCGTTAGAATGAGGCTGTAGTATTGACTGTAAAGGGAGGCTTAGGCCTCCCTTTAGCTTTTTATGGGCTGGAGGCATCTTAAGTGGTTGTAAATGGAAGTTACGTTCGGTTATCCGGCTTTTACTTTTTTTATTTTGCGCTCTTAGGGGCAATGGTTCCCTACTGGAGCTTGTATCTCGAATCACTCAGCTTCGATCCCTTAACGATTGGCGTGTTAATGGCGATGTTGCAAGCTTCTAGAATTGTTGCGCCAAATCTGTGGGGGTGGCTGGCGGATCGAACCGGTCAGCGTGTCAGGATCGTCCGGATGGGAGCGTTGGTAACTTGTGTGGTTTTTAGTGCAATCTTCTGGCAGCAGGAAGCTGTTGGGATGGCGCTGGTGATGCTTGGTTTTAGTTTTTTCTGGAACGCGGTCTTGCCGCAGTTTGAAGTTATCACTATGCAAAGCCTTGGTGAGCAGCGGGATCGTTATAGTCAGATCCGGTTGTGGGGGTCGATTGGTTTTGTCTTTACGGTAGCAGGTGTTGGGGCGCTTCTCGATTTTGTCTCAATCACCTGGTTGCCAGCACTGATGTTGGTGCTGATGATTGCTATCTGGCTGAATACTTTGTTGATACCTGATCAGCCCGTTCAGTCAGCAGAGGGCGGTAATGAAAGCTCCTTTACCAAAGAGCTATTCAGGCCACAGGTTATTGTCTTCTTTATCGTTTGTTTTCTTGTGCAGTTGGGGCACGGTCCTTATTACACCTTCTATAGTGTGCTAATGCAGGAGATCGGTTTCAGTCGTACGGAGATTGGGTTGCTCTGGGCGTTGGGAGTAGTGGCCGAAGTGATAGTGTTCATGATTATGCATCGGCTGATCGGTTTCTTCGGGTTGCGTCACCTTTTGTTGCTTGGTTTGCTGCTATGTGTGGTGCGTTGGGTGCTGGTGGCGCTGGTACCAGATAGTTTGCCGGTGATGTTATTTTCTCAGCTGCTTCATGCTGCGACATTTGGTTTTATTCATGCTGTAGGTATTGCTTTGGTGCACCAGTATTTCTCGACTGGGTCGCAAGGGCAGGGGCAGGCGATGTTCTCCAGTTTCGGTTTTGGTGCGGGTGGTACTTTGGGGGCGTTAATGGCTGGATGGATCTGGGATGGCTATGGAGCGGCGCCTGCCTTTTATGCTGCGGCTGCGTTCAGTGCAGTGGCTATCGTGCTGGCATTGATCTGGATTAGGCCGGAAAAACTGCAGCAAAATGCTGGTTAAGGTTGTTTTGCACTGCAGTTCGGTTAGTATAAATCTGGACATCCCGTTATCCGAGCAAGGAGGTGGCTATGAAGGTTTCAATCGATCTTGAATTGACGCCGGAAGAGTTCAGACGTTTGATGGGGCTGCCGGACGTATCCGGTTTGCAGCAGGATATGATTGAGCAGATTCGTCAAAGGGCAGAGAGTGGTGCGGATGGTTATGATCCCGCTACATTGATGCAGCCTTTTTTGGCAGGTGGTGCGGGATCCATGGAGGGTTTCCAGAAAATGATGATGTCATTGATGAAAAACTATTCCAAAGGCAGTCAAAAGGAATAGTGGCAAGGTTGCAAGGAATTTGATGGTTATATTAAGACCTTTCTTGTGGCTGTTCAGATGACATCCGGTCCCAGATTTAGAGAGTAATTACGTTGCGTATTTTAAGAAAATATACCAATCGCCGCCTGTATGATACGTCACGAAGCTGTTACGTTACGCTGGAAGATGTTAAGGAACTGGTTTTAAACGGTGAGGCTTTCCAGGTTCAGGACTCAAAAACAGGTAATGACCTGACGCGGAATATCCTGTTGCAGATTATTGCTGAGCAGGAAGCCGAAGGGCATGGTCCATTGCTGACCAATCAGGTGTTACAGCAGTTGATCCGTTTCTACGGTGATAGTATGCAGGGAATGATGGCGCAGTACCTGGAGCAGAGCATCGCTTCCTTCCTTGAACATCAGGGGCGGATCAAAGAGCAGATGGAAACTATGATGGGTGCGGCTAACCCGCTAACGATGATGAACCGCTTTGCTGATCAGAATATGGCGATGTGGAATATGTTCTCGCCAAATGATCCTGCCAATGCTGAAAAGCCTGAGGGCGAGCAGAAGCCTAAATCTGATGATGAAAAATAAGGTATTCGCCTTTGATAAAAAAAGCCGCATTGAGCGGCTTTTTTTATGTCTTGCGTGCTGGCTAGTCGCGCTTTGTCAGCCATTCTGAAATCGAAGGGGCGGTGATGGTTTGCGCTTTTGATGAAACAAAGACGCCAATATGTCCGGCCTTGATTTCCAAAGGTTGGTAATCGGTACTGCTAATTAGTTCGCCAAGTGGGATTGAAGCTGAAGGAGGGACCAGGTGGTCATGGCTGCCGTAAATATTTAATACTGGCTGCTTAATGCGCTTCAGATCGACTTTATATTCGCCAATCTGCGCTTCACCTTTTACTAATAGGTTTTGTTGGAAAAACTGTCCTACAAACTGACGAAAAGCCTCTCCGGCCTGATCCGGGCTGTCATAGATCCAATGTTCCATGCGCAGGAAGCTTAATGCTGAGTCAACTGTTTTGAACTGGCGGGGCATGCCCAGGTTCTTTTGTACGCCCAACCGCATTGGCATCAGTGAGTTATATGAGTCGTTCAGCATTTCACCTGGAATATTGCCGTAGGTCTCTACGGCAAGGTCGGTATCAACCTGTTGTGCGAGGTGGCTTAAGAGATTGTCTGGTGTATGAAAATCAACCGGTGTTACCATCGTGATCAGGTTTTTTATCTTGTCTGGATTCAGCGCCGTATAACAGAGGCTGAATGTACCTCCCTGGCAGATCCCAAGCAAATTGGTCTGATCGCACCTGGCATGATTCAAAACAAAGTCGACGCAGTTGTTCAGGTATTCATTGATATAGTCGTCAAGATCAAGGTAGCGGTCAGCAGCATCTGGGTACCCCCAATCGATCAGGTAAATGTCGTGGCCAGCCTCCAGTAGACGCAGCAGTAATGAGCGATCAGGCTGCAAATCGATCATATAGGGCCGATTGACCAGGGCGTAGCAGATCAATAAGGGAGTCTTTACCGCTGTTTCGCTTTGGGTACGGTAATAGCGAAGACTCAGCTTATCCTGAGTGTAAACAATCTCGTGAGGCGTCTGGTCGACATCAATCTCTTTTATCTGCTGTAGAGTTTGGTAGCTATTAATTAATGAACGGTTGAAGTCCGTAAGTTCCTGGCAGAGTTTTGCTGGGTCTAGCTTTATGCCTTTCATTGGCCTGACCCCGCAGGTTTCTGTTTGATCGCTTTCGCCAGTTGCTTCATTTCATCGCGCAACTGATCAACCTCAAGCCGCAGGTTGGAAATCTCTTTCTGCTGCTCACTCAGTTGTTGAATTTGACTCCGGGAGATACGCATCTCCTTTCTGAGTTCATGTTGTCGCTGTAAAGCTGTGTCCAGTCCTTTTCTGGTTGCCAGGCCAACGGACTGAAAGTACTCGTCTCTGATCTGCTGGGTAAACTGTTTGGCCTTCATCAGTGCGTTAGAAATTCGGCCATGGGCGTGTTGGTAGCTATCGGTAAATACTTCGTCTGCATAGGCGGTTTCGTAGCTGTTTACCCACTCGTCGTGAAGTTCGCCTAATGTTTCGATTTCAGTAGTGCCTCTATTCAAGCGATCTGAGAGGTCCGCCGCAGCTTGTTGTGTAATGTGGCTATAGTGGCGCGTGTACTCGCTTAACGCTTCCTGATATTCGAGGAATATTTTGAGACTCTCTTTGATGTTTTGTTGCTGGTGTTGGTTGGCGCCAGCAAATGGTTTGTCGAGAGCGCTTTTCAAACCACTAATAAACGGGTTTTCGAATAACAGATCATCACTGAAGCTGTGGGTCTTGAATAGCGAGGCGAGTTGTTCAGGCAGTTGCCAGCGTTTCATCAGATTGCTGAGCGTTTGCTGTTGCATGTATTCCTGAAGTTGTTGGATCAGGCGCTCTGCATTGTCTTGTTGTGACAGGTCAGGCCATTGCTTGAGTATCTGCTCGGCAAATTGGGTAAAAGCTGAGCTCTGGCTGTTTAGTAGTTCGAGCAGTTCTGTCTGCTGTTGTGGCCACTGATTCATCAGTGTTTGTTGGTAATCAGTGATTGCCTGCTGCCAGCTTTGGCTATCGCCATGCTGTTCGCCTTCTGTAAGTGTGCGCCAAAACGCCTGCTGAGATTCCAGCCATTGTTCCATCGCTTTGCCAAATTCATCGCTCACAGCTGGCTCCCTTTTCGGATGTTCTCAGTCTCAGGAGGATTGTCTGTTCACTCCATGACGCCACCATAGTAATACAGTCGCTACAGGTTTATGAAGAACCGTCTGCTACATCCTTTAGTATTTCTACCAATTTCTGGGCCGCGTTACTCAGGGTTCGGTTGCGGTGGTAGATGTAGCCAAGGTCACGGCTAATAACCTCAGAATCGGTATTCAGCACCGTTAAACTCGGATCGATCATAGTTTCAGGGAGCAGGCTCCAGCCCAATCCAATGCTCACCATCATGCGAATGGTATCCAGGTAGTTCGTCGACATCTCTACTGTTAGATCGAGGCCTTCGATCGCAAATTGTCGGGCCACTATCTGGTGAGTAAAGGTATTGCTGTCGGGTAATATGGCTGAATAAAGCTGTAGCTCTGCCAGGGATATTTTATCTTTCTGTGCCAAAGGATGATCCGAAGCAACAACGTAACGTAGCTTGTCCTGCCAAATCTTCGTAGAGCGGATATTTTCATCCGGCTGTGGGGCTAGAGTGATCAGCGCGAGTTCGAGCTCCCCTCTGAGTATGCCGTCATAAGCTTTTTCGGACTCGTCGAAGCGCAAGTTAAGATCTACATCAGGGAACTCTTTGCTATAACTCTGCAAAATCGGAGGTAGGCGATGAAGACTTATATGGTGGCTGGCGGCCAGTGAGAGTGTGCCGCTAACAGTGCCAGGGAGGTTGCGTATTGAGCGCTTGGCGTCATCAAGTTGCAGTAAAATAGTGTGGGCTTTAGGTAATAGTGTCTGCCCAGCTTCAGTGAGCTTTACTGATCGACCAATACGGTCGAATAGTCTGGCGTCTAGTTGCGACTCAAGTTGAGCGATTCGCTTACTGACTGCTGATTGAGTTAGAAAGAGTTTTTCTGCGGCGACCGAAAATGATTTGCTTTCTGCAACAGTTACGAACGCCTGCAGCGTATGGGTGTCCATTTGTCAGACCTGTATAAAAATGGCGTGAGTAGTTATTAGTATTTCATTCCTAATTGGAATTCAATCTAGAAAAATAATGAATTTGTGTTATTTGGTGGGCTGGCTTAGCATAGCCCTATCTATTGAGGTGGTGAGAGACCTCAGCCGACAAGAGCATAGTGAGGGGTAGTGAAAATGGCCGGTAAGACGCTGTATGACAAGTTATGGGATGACCATCTTGTCCGGATGAATGACGATGGTAGTGCGTTGATCTATATCGACCGTCAGTTGCTTCATGAAGTGACGTCACCTCAAGCGTTTGAAGGTCTGCGTCTGGCTGGCCGTAAGCCTTGGCGTATCGATGCTAACCTGGCGACGCCTGATCATAACGTGCCGACGACAGAGCGTGCCGGTGGTGTAGATGAGATTGTAGATCCGGTCTCTCGGATTCAGGTTAAAACGCTTGATGCTAACTGTGATGATTTTGGCATTCTCGAATTTAAGATGAACGATATGCGTCAGGGTATTGTTCATGTTGTTGGACCGGAGCAGGGCGCAACACTGCCAGGTACAACGGTGGTATGTGGTGATTCCCATACTGCGACCCACGGAGCTTTCGGTGCGTTGGCGCACGGTATCGGTACTTCCGAAGTTGAGCATGTATTAGCGACTCAGTGCTTGATCACTAAGAAGATGAAGAACATGTTGGTTCGCGTTGATGGCGAGCTGGGTGTTGGTGTAACAGCTAAAGATATTGTGCTGCATGTGATCGGAGTGATTGGAACAGCTGGTGGCACAGGTTACGCCATTGAGTTTGGCGGCAGTGCGATTCAGAAATTGTCTATGGATGGTCGTATGACGATCTGTAACATGGCGATTGAGGCTGGGGCGCGTGTGGGTCTGGTTGCTGTTGATCAGACGACTGTTGATTATGTTGAAGGCCGTCCGTTTGCGCCTCAGGGTGAACAATGGGATCTGGCTGTTGAAGCTTGGAAAGATCTGGTGTCTGATGCTGATGCTGAATTTGATACAGTGGTCGAGATCAATGCTGCGGAAATCGAGCCTCAGGTCACTTGGGGTACATCACCAGAGATGGTGACTGGTATCAGTGGTTTAGTGCCAAATCCGGCTAACGAAACTGAGCCTGTTAAAATCGATGGCATCACTCGTGCGCTGGCTTACATGGGGTTGGAAGCCGATCAGAAGATCACTGATATTGAACTTGATCGTGTGTTCATTGGCTCCTGCACCAATTCGCGTATCGAAGATCTACGCGATGCGGCTGCAGTCGTAAAAGGTCGTAAAGTCGCGTCCAATATCAAGCAGGCGCTGGTAGTGCCGGGTTCCGGCCTGGTTAAACAGCAGGCTGAAGAAGAAGGTTTGGATAAAATCTTCACCGAAGCAGGTTTGGAATGGCGTGAGCCAGGTTGTTCTATGTGTCTGGCGATGAATCCTGACAAGCTTGGTAATGGTGAGCATTGCGCATCTACTTCAAACCGAAACTTTGAAGGGCGTCAGGGCTTTGGTGGTCGAACGCATCTGGTAAGTCCGGCAATGGCGGCTGCGGCTGCGGTTGAAGGTCACTTCGTTGATGTGCGTGAATTGGTTAAGTAATACCGGTAGGAGAGTTTGAAATGAAAAAGTTTGAGCAGTTAACCGGTATTGCAGCACCATTGGATCGCGCCAATGTTGATACCGATATGATTATTCCTAAGCAGTTTCTGAAATCGATTAAACGTTCTGGCTTTGGCCCGAACCTGTTCGACGAACTGCGCTATATGGATGAAGGCCAGCCTGATCAGGACTGCAGCGGTCGTCCGTTAAATCCAGAATTCGTATTGAATAAACCACGTTTTGCGGGCACTAGTATTTTGCTGGCTCGTGAGAACTTTGGTTGTGGTTCCAGTCGTGAGCATGCTCCGTGGGCACTGGAAGACTTTGGTATTCGCTCTGTTATCGCGCCAAGTTTTGCTGAAATTTTTTACAATAACTGCTTCAAGAACGGTCTGTTGCCGATCGTTCTGTCTGAGGAGCAGGTTGACCAGCTGTTTAATGAGGTTGAAGCGACTGAAGGCTATCAATTAACGGTAGATCTTGAGCGTCAGGTAGTAGTAACGCCTAAGGGTGAAGAGTTCAGCTTCGAAGTGGATGATTTTCGTAAGCACTGCCTGCTGAATGGTCTGGATGATATAGGTCTGACTTTGCAGCATGCAGACGATATTCGCAGTTACGAAGCGAAACGCCGTCAGCAGGCATCTTGGTTGTTTGACGCGATTAAATAATGAATTCTCGGGATGTCGATGGTCGGCATCCCGCTATCAGGTTACGGGAAGAGAGAAATGACTAAAAAAGTACTGGTGTTGCCGGGTGATGGTATCGGGCCGGAGATTGTCGCTGAGGCGGTAAAGGTACTGGACGTAGTAAACGCACAGTTTGATCTTGGTCTGGAGATGACTGAGAAAGCGCTTGGTGGTGCGGGTATCGATGCTCATGGTGTGCCTCTTCCAGATGAAACGCTTGAGGCTGCTAAGGCATCTGACGCAATACTGCTGGGTGCGGTAGGCGGGCCAAAGTGGGATCAGCTGGATATGGCGATCCGTCCTGAGAAGGGCTTGCTGGGTATTCGTTCTCAGCTGGAGCTGTTTGGTAATTTGCGTCCGGCAATTCTGTACCCACAGCTGGCACATGCGTCCAGCCTGAAGCCAGAAGTCGTTGCTGGTCTGGATATTCTGATTGTGCGCGAGCTGACAGGTGGTATCTACTTTGGTCAGCCGCGTGGCATTCGCGAGAAAGAAGGTGGTATTCGCGAAGGTTACAACACATACGTTTATGACGAGAATGAAATCCGTCGTATCGGTCGGGTAGCTTTTGAAGCGGCACGTCAGCGCAACAAGCGCGTATGTTCAGTTGACAAGGCAAACGTGCTGGAAGTTACGGTGCTGTGGCGCGAAGTGATGGAAGAGCTGGCAAAAGAGTATCCTGATGTTGAGCTGAGCCATATGTACGTTGATAACGCTGCAATGCAGCTGGTTCGTGCACCTAAGCAGTTTGATGTAATTGTGACCGGTAACATGTTTGGTGACATCTTGTCTGACGAAGCTGCGATGCTGACCGGGTCTATCGGTATGCTGCCGTCTGCGTCTCTGGATGAGTCTGGTAAAGGAATGTATGAGCCATGTCATGGTTCTGCGCCGGATATTGCGGGTCAGGGTATCGCAAACCCGTTGGCAACGATCCTCTCTGCCGCTATGATGTTGCGATACTCTCTTGATGCGGCAGATGCTGCGGACAAGATTGAAGAAGCAGTCAGCAAAGTACTTGATCTGAATCTGCGTACCGCGGACATCATGTCTGAAGGTATGGAGCAGGTGTCAACTGCGACTATGGGAGATGCTGTAGTAGCAGCTCTGAAGGGCTAAAATCGAGCCTTGGAAAACGTGCTGAAACCGCTGGTCGGTATCCTTTACGGGTGCCGGCTTTGCTGTTTTTGTGCTTTGAAAAGTAGATATTTCTATTGGGGAAACCAATGAAACGTGTAGGTTTTGTAGGCTGGCGAGGTATGGTTGGTTCCGTACTGATGCAGCGAATGACTGAAGAACGTGACTTCGATTACATCGATGAGCCGGTCTTCTTCACCACATCTCAGGTTGGCCAGGCGGGCCCGGAAATTGGTAAGACGATTCCAACGCTGAAAGATGCTCACGACATTACCGAGCTGAAACAGATGGACGCCATTATTTCCTGTCAGGGTGGTGACTACACGAAAGCGGTTTACCCGCAGCTGCGTGAAGCTGGCTGGAATGGTTACTGGATTGATGCTGCATCTTCGTTGCGTATGGATGATGAGGCGATCATCGTTCTTGATCCGGTTAACATGAACGTTATCAAGAATGGCCTGACCAAGGGTGTAAAAACCTTCGTTGGCGGTAACTGTACAGTGTCCCTGATGTTGATGGGGCTTGGTGGCCTGTTCCAGAAAGGTCTGGTGGAGTGGATGACTTCTATGACCTATCAGGCGGCTTCTGGTGGCGGCGCGCGTCATATGCGCGAGCTGATCACTCAGATGGGGCTGATTGAATCATCTGTTGCCGATAAGCTGGATGCGTCTTCTTCGATTCTTGAAGTGGATCGTATTGTGGCGGAGAAGATTCGCAGCGGTGATCTGCCGGTCGATAACTTCGGTGTACCTTTGGCTGGTAGTCTGATTCCTTGGATCGATACTAAACTGGATAACGGTCAGAGTCGTGAAGAGTGGAAAGCCTTCGTTGAGACCAACAAGATTTTGGGGCGTGGTGAAAACCCTATCCCAATTGATGGTACTTGTGTCCGCATCGGCGCGATGCGTTGTCATTCGCAGGCGTTCACCATCAAGCTGACAGAAAACGTGCCGCTTGATGAGATCGAGGGCATGATTGCTGATGCTAATAAGTGGGTTAAAGTGATTCCTAATGATCGCGACATCACTGCTCAGGAGCTGACGCCAGCAAAAGTGACCGGTACGCTAGCAGTGCCTGTTGGTAGACTGCGTAAGTTGAATATAGGCGAGCAGTACCTGAATGCCTTCAGTGTAGGTGATCAGCTGTTATGGGGTGCGGCGGAGCCTCTGCGACGAATGTTAAGAATACTGTTGCAGGACTAAAATCGCATTATCATCAGCCCGACTTGTTCGGGCTGATTTGTTTTGAGGATGTTATGAGTAAAACATACGACGTAGCGGTAGTCGGTGCTACCGGGTTGGTGGGCGAGACAATTATTAACCTGTTGGAAGAGCGTGAATTTCCGGTGGGGACTTTATTCCCATTGGCGAGTGAGCGCTCCGCAGGGCAAACGATCTCTTTTAAAGGTTCACCGGTCACGGTGCAGGACTTGGCTGAGTTCGACTTTTCTCAGGTTCGCATTGCGCTCTTTTCCGCAGGCGGTGATGTTTCTGCTGAATATGCGCCTAAGGCGGCAGAGGCGGGATGTGTCGTTATCGATAATACGTCGTATTTCCGCAATGATCCTGATGTTCCACTGGTTGTACCAGAAGTGAATCCGCAGGAGGCATTTGAACACGACGGTATTATCTCGAATCCTAACTGCTCAACTATACAGATGTTGCTGGCACTTGCTCCGCTGCATAGAGCTGTTGGTATCAGCCGAATTAATGTGGCTACCTATCAGGCGGTTTCTGGAAGTGGTAAGAGTGCAGTAGAAGAGCTGGCAGGTCAGACCGCTAAGCTGCTTAATGCTAGAGAACCTGAAGCCAAGGTTTATCCAAAACAGATCGCCTTTAATGTTCTGCCTCAGATCGATAGCTTTCAGGACAATGGCTATACTCGCGAAGAGATGAAAATGGTCTGGGAAACGCAAAAGATTCTTGGGGATGAAACCGTCTTGGTAAATCCGACTTGTGTTCGAGTGCCGGTATTCTTCGGACATAGTGAAGCAATTCATATTGAAACTCGCGAGCAGATTAGTGCGGTGGAAGTTACCGAGATTTTGCGCCAGTCACCGGGAGTTGAAGTGGTGGATGATATGGAAGATGGCGCTTGGGCAACGCCTGTGACAGAGGCTGCGGGTAAAGATGCAGTTTATGTCAGTCGCATTAGGGAAGACATCTCAAGCGCGAATGGTATTAACATGTGGGTAGTCTCTGATAATGTGCGTAAAGGGGCTGCGCTGAATAGTATCCAGATCGCTGAGTTGTTAATTTCTGACCACTATTAATGATTTTTTAAATACGCCAGCTATATTTGTAAGCTGAGTTTTTGTGTATTTATTGAGCAGTCCCGCTTTCGCTTTGTCGAAACTGAGTGAAAAGCGGGCTGCATTGCTAAAAAACTGATGCTTATTACTGTCATTTCTCAATAATCTACTATTCCTGCCTTTGTTTTCTTGACCTATTCTGGCTTTATCAATAATACTTTGCAGAGATTTCGGAATCGCAACTTTCTGATTTTCACCGGGTATTTCAGAAAGAGGATAAAAGGAAACTGCCGATGCTGCGCAAATTCGCTTTAAGCCTCGCAATCGCAGGTGCGCTGGGTACAACTAATGCAAACGCATTAGGTCTAGGACAAATCAATATTAAATCCGCATTAAATGAGCCTTTGGATGCGGAGATCGAATTACTTCAGGTGCGGGATCTTAATCCGCTGCAGATTCAACCTGCGATGGCGGATATAGATGATTACGCACTAGCTGGTTTGTCGAAACCTCGTTTTTTGTCCGACGTCCGTTTTCAGGTCAATATAACACCTGGAGGTAAAGGTGTTATTCGCCTGACATCCCGGCAGCCTGTACGTGAACCATTTTTAAATTTTCTGGTAGAGGTCAACTGGCCAAGCGGTCGCTTGGTTCGAGAGTACACTCTGTTGCTCGATCCTCCCGTGTTTGATCCAACTCCGGTACGTTCAACAGTTCAACCTGCGCAAACCGCCGCTGTTCAGCAGCCGGTTATCAGGTCTCAGCGTCCAGCGGCGTCTACCAGTGGTAATCTCAAGTCTCGCGTGGGTAGTTCGCAGGTCTACGTAGACGTGCATGATACATTGTGGAAGCTGGCTCAGAAGCATAGCCCTGGCAATGTTTCAGTGCAGCAGATGATGTTGGCGTTGCAACGAAAGAATCCTCATGCTTTCCCTACCGGTAATATTAATGCGTTGAAAGCCGGCGTTGTCATCGACCTGCCAACTGAAGCTGAAGTTCGCAGCCTCACAGCGCAGGAAGCAGCACAAGAAGTAGCCCGTCAAACGACAGCCTGGAAAAATCGTGGCAAGGTTGGCACTGAAAAAGCACCGGTAAAAGCGACGAAGCCGCAGGAAAAAAAGTCACCGGCTGAGCCTCAGGAGCCTGCTGAGCCAGATGAGGCGCAGCTGAAGATAGTCACTCCGGAGAAACCGGCTGAGGCAGAGGAAGAAGAGGCTAAGCCGGACGAGGCAGCGGTCACTGATAAGCCTGAAGAATCTGAAGTTTCTGAGGAAACCGATTCCAAGCTCGCTGAGGAAAACCAGCAGCTGAAAGAGCAGAATGAATCGCTTGAAAATCAGCTGGCAGTGACGCTCGAAACTGTAGATCGTATTGAGCGCGAAAACTCTGAACTTGGCTCCAAGCTTGATCAGATTCAGGAGCAGTTAGCGACCCTTCAGCGTTTGGTTGAGTTGAAAGATCAGGAGATGGCTGCTTTGCAGCAGCAACTGAATCAAGCACAGGCTGCGAAGGCAGCTCCACCACCTCCGCCTCCTGAAAAGAGTTTGATTGATACTATTCTTCAGACACCGGCGTATCTGGCTGGGCTTGGCGGCGCGGTTATCGCGGCGCTGGTAGGTCTGATGCTATTACTGCGTAAGCGCAAATCTGGTGACGAAGAGGCTGCAGAGGCTGAGGAAGATGCAGGTCTGCTCAAGATTCCGGATGAGTTTAAGGAAGAAGATACTGCTGTGGCTGAAGAGCCGGCAGCAGAAGCGGTTGAAGAGGCTGTAGAAGAAGTTGTCGAAGAGGTGGCTGAGGAAGTTATTGATCTTGATGAAGACGTAGATCTTGACGACCTGGACGACCTTGATCTGGACATGGATCTGGATCTGGATGAATCCCTGAAGGATGAGCAGGCGTCAGCAGATGACGCGGATGTCGTGGTTCAGGATGAAGAGTTTGATCTCGGTATCGATGATGATCTAGACGATCTGGACGAATTGGAAATGCCATCTTCTGAAACTGCGGCGGATGCTGTCGAAGCGCCTGAAGATGATTTCGATGACGCTTTGGATATGTTGCTTGATCAGGAAGATGATGTTGCCAAAGCGCGTGAGGAGATGAACCGCGTCGACGTCGTTGAAGATGAGCAAGCAGAGCCTGAAGATACACTGGAAAGCCTGGGCCTATCGGATAGTGAGCCAGACGATTTCTCTGGTTTAGATGAGCTGGCTATTGATGTCGATGATGAGGTTGTTGAGCCAGTTGCTGATGACAAGTCCGCTGACGAAATGAATCTCGATCTTGAGCTGAACGAAGCGGCTAAAGAATCTGATGTCGAAGCGGAGCTTGTAGCTGAAGAGCTGGATATCGAATCTATTGAAGATCTGGCCGAAGGAGAGGATACCGGTGATCTTGAGTTTACGCTGGATGACGGTGAACTGGAGATCGATCTGGGAGCAGAGGCTGAAGCGCTGGTAGAGGAAGGTGCTGCTGACGACGAGCTTGATCTGTCTGAAATGATGGTAGAAGACGCGTCTAACGAAGGTGAAGAGCTTGACGATCTGCTCGCTGAAACAGCGGACGTAGATGAGTTAGATGAGCTAATGCTCGACGCTGAATCTGCAGTTGATGATGCTGTTGTGGAGTCAGAGGCAGAAGATGAGCTACAGGACCTGCTCGATGAGACGGCGGCTGCTGAAGAAGAGATTGATCTGGCTGAGATTGGCGAAGTTGATCTGGCAGAACTGGATGCGGAAGAGTCGGTTGAAGAGCTGGCTGAAACCGTCGAAACTTCTGAACCGGAAGAGCTTTCAGCTGATGACTTGCTTGCAGAACTTGAACAGGCTGCTGGTGATGTAGAGCCTGATCAGGCAATTGGCGATGCTGGAGACGATCTGGATCAGATGCTAAATGATCTGGAAGCCGATATTGACGCTCAAAGCGAAGCGCTAAAAGATGATGCTGAAGATGCTTCGGCTGTCGATGAGATTGAAGCTGAGCTTAGCGCTAATATCGCTCAGGATATGGAAATGGATCTCGAGGCGGATCTTGACGAAGAGCTTGAGCAGTTGCTGAATAGCTCTGATAATGAGATCGCGCTGGAAGAGACCGCCAATGCTGCCGAAGAGATTGATGCTCTTGATGGTCTGAATCTGCTGGATGGTGCAGATGAAGTTGAGACAAAACTTGATCTGGCGCGCGCATATATCGATATGGAAGATGTCGATGGTGCAAAAGATATTCTTGACGAGATCCTGCAGGAAGGCAGTGAGCAACAGAAACAGGAAGCGACTAAGTTAATTGAGTCACTATCGTAAATGACAGAAGCTGTACACACTTCAGACAAAGGGGCGATTTCTATCGCCCCTTTCCGTTATGCGTTATGCATAGAATATTCCGGAGCTAACTACCATGGTTGGCAGATTCAGACTAAAGACCCGGTACCAACGATTCAAGGCTGTTTAGAAAAGGCTCTCAGCAGTATTGCTAATGAGCCTGTGCATGTTATCTGTGCGGGTCGTACCGATGCTGGCGTCAGTGGCAGCTATCAGATCGTTCATTTTGATACTCATGCTGAACGAAACGAGCGTGCGTGGGTGCTGGGTACTAATACTAAGCTTCCTGATGATATTGCGGTGCGATGGGCAAAGCCTGTCAGTCAGGATTTTCATGCCCGTTTCTCCGCCGTGGAGCGACGCTACAGGTATTTGATCTACAGTGCGCCCGTTAAGCCGGCGATTTTGCCTAAAGGGGTTACCTGGACTTATAAGTCGATGGATGTGGCGCGGATGAGGGAGGCCGCTCAGTATCTTATCGGCGAACATGATTTTACCTCTTATCGTGCGGTGCAGTGCCAGGCTAAGAGTCCGGTCCGTCATGTGAAGGAGTTGAACATCATTGAGGCGGGTGGATTGGTGGTGATTGATGTAAGGGCGAACGCTTTTCTTCACCACATGATTCGTAACTTTGCCGGAGTGCTGATGAAAATCGGCGCGGGTGAGGCGGAGCCGATCTGGGCGAAAGAGGTGCTGGAAGCCCGCGATCGCCGCCAGGGCGGTATTACAGCGCCGCCATTTGGTCTGTATTTCGTCGACGTCAAGTATCCTGAAGTCCATGAATTACCGGCCTCCGAGCTGGGTCCTTATTTTTTAAACGGTTTGGGTTAAAAAATAGTGCACGGTCAATAAAAGTTCTGCTAGTATTATTTTTTTAACCGAACCGTGTAGCTATGAAAACTCGTATCAAAATCTGTGGAATCACAAATCTTGAAGATGCGCTCATTGCTGTAGCAGCTGGAGCTGATTCGTTGGGCTTTGTCTTTTACGGACCGAGTCCACGCAATGTTTCTCCAGCGATTGCCGCTGAAATTATCTCAAAGCTGCCTCCTTTCGTGACCACAACCGCATTGTTTGTGAACGAAGATGAGGCTGTGATCAAAGAGATAATGCTTAAGACAGGTATAGATCTGCTCCAGTTTCATGGTAATGAGACAGATGAGTTCTGCCAGCAGTTTGCGCGGCCTTACATTAAAGCGTTACGAATGAAACCGGGCGCTGATATTGAGGCGCTGGCAAACAGCTATTCTGGTGCTCGCGGCATCCTGCTTGATGCCTATCGAGCTGGTGTTCCGGGTGGAACCGGAGAGTCGTTTGACTGGGAGCGGATTCCACAAGCTATACGTTCGGAAATTATTCTTGCCGGTGGACTTACACCGGAAAATGTCGCTGACGCTGTGCAAACTGTATCGCCTTATGCGGTAGATGTCAGTGGCGGAGTAGAAGCCTCAAAAGGCAAGAAAGATCCTGTAAAAGTAAACCGTTTTGTAGACGAGGTGTTACGTGTCGACCAAGCTTAGTTTGTCAGAGCTGGCACAGTTGCCAGACAGTAATGGTCACTTTGGTCCTTATGGTGGCCGTTTTGTATCTGAAACCCTGATGTCTGCGCTCCAGGAGCTGCAGCAAGTCTACGAAAAATTGTGGCATAGTCCTGAGTTTCAGGCCGAGTTTGATTTGGATCTGGCGCACTATGTTGGCCGTCCATCACCACTGTATTTCGCTGAGCGTCTTACTCGTGAAGTGGGTGGCGCGAAGATCTATCTGAAACGTGAAGATCTGAACCACACGGGTGCGCACAAGGTTAACAATACGATTGGTCAGGCCTTGCTGGCGAAGTATATGGGCAAGCCGCGCATCATTGCCGAAACTGGTGCTGGTCAGCACGGCGTTGCATCAGCGACTGTGGCCGCGCGTTTAGGGCTCGAATGTAAAGTTTACATGGGCATCGAAGATGTTCGTCGTCAGGCGCTTAATGTTTACCGCATGAAGCTTTTGGGCGCTGAAGTTGTCGCTGTTGAATCCGGCACTAAGACGCTGAAAGACGCGATGAATGAAGCGATGCGCGATTGGGTAACCAACGTTGATAATACTTTCTACATCATAGGTACGGCTGCTGGCCCGCACCCGTATCCGCAACTGGTACGTGACTTCCAGTCGATTATCGGCCGTGAAGCACGTCGCCAATCACTTGAGCAGATCGGTCGTTTGCCAGATGCACTGGTTGCCTGTGTTGGTGGTGGATCCAACGCGATTGGTCTGTTCCATCCGTTCATTGAAGATCAGGATGTTCGAATGGTGGGCGTAGAGGCAGGTGGTCGCGGTATCGAGACTGGTGAGCATGCTGCACCCTTGAGTGCCGGTCGTCCTGGTGTACTTCATGGTAACCGTACCTATCTGATGGAAGATGACGCTGGTCAGATTCTGGGGACTCACTCTGTATCTGCAGGTCTGGACTATCCAGGTGTTGGCCCTGAGCACTCATTCCTTAAAGATATGAATCGTGCTGAATATGTAGCGATCAACGATGATGAAGCCTTGGATGCATTCCGGATGCTGACTCGCGTTGAAGGTATCATGCCTGCGCTGGAATCCAGCCATGCTGTCGCACATGCGATTAAGATGGCGAAAGAGATGGATCCGGAAGAGGTGATTCTGGTTAACCTGTCGGGCCGTGGCGATAAAGATATCCATACCGTGGCCGGTATTGATGGTATCGAACTGTAAGGGATTGGAGAAACAGAGATGAGTCGTATAGCAACATGTTTTGAACGCCTGAACAGTGAAGGCCGCAAGGCGTTGATCCCATATGTTACGGCGGGTGATCCGGAGCCGGGCGTTACAGTAAAGTTGATGCATGCGCTGGTAGCACAGGGTGCAGATATTATTGAGCTGGGTGTGCCGTTTTCCGATCCGATGGCGGACGGTCCTGTCATTCAGCTGGCTTGCGAGCGTGCGCTTGCGCACAATGTTCGTCTGCTTGATGTTCTGGATATGGTTGCAGAGTTCCGCCAGTCAGACGACGCTACTCCGGTAGTGCTGATGGGCTACCTGAACCCTGTCGAAGTGCTCGGTTACGATAATTTTGCCGAAAAAGCGCGCGCAGCGGGTGTTGATGGTCTGCTGACAGTAGATCTGCCACCTGAGGAATCACTGGAATTCAGCACTAAGCTGAAATCCTATGGCATCGATGTAATCTATCTGTTGGCGCCAACAACAGAAGAGCACCGCATTAAGGCGGTTTGTGAGCAGGGATCAGGTTACGTATATTACGTTTCAGTGAAAGGCGTAACAGGTTCCAGTGCTCTTGATGTCAACGCTGTGGCTGAAAAGCTGGATGTTGTGCGTAAATACACTGATATGCCTGTTGGCGTTGGTTTTGGTATTCGTGATAACGAATCTGCTCGCGCTGTATCTGAGGTTGCCGATGGCGTAATTGTTGGTAGTGTGCTGGTGAATAAAATTGCTGAACTTGTTGGCAATACAGAAGAGATTCCCGCGCAAGTTTCAGGTATCATCGCAGGCATGAGAGACGCGATGGACGCGTGAGAGAGCTAATTTGATCAACCCCTGACCAGGGTTCGGAGAAAAATGAGTAACTGGCTGGAAAAAATTGTTCCGTCACTGGGGCGTACTGCCGAAAAGAAACGTTCCAGTATTCCGGAAGGGCTTTGGAAAAAATGCCCGAGTTGTGAATCCGTGTTGTATCGCCCGGAGCTGGAGAAAAATCTAAACGTTTGCCTGAAATGTGATCATCACATGCGTATCGGTGCTCGTAAGCGTTTGGACGTTTTTCTTGATCAGGATAACCGTTCCGAAATCGGCGCTGATATCGAGCCGATCGATCGCCTTAAGTTTAAGGATTCCAAAAAGTATAAAGACCGCCTGACGGCTGCTCAGAAAAACACTGAGGAGAAAGATGCGCTGGTTGCTATGCGTGGTGAACTTAACGGTCAGCCGATCGTAGCGGTAGCGTTCGAATTCCAGTTCATGGGTGGTTCCATGGGTACTGTAGTAGGTGAACGCTTTGCTCAGGCAGCAAACATCGCATTGGAAGAAAACATTCCGTTGGTATGCTTCTCCGCATCTGGTGGGGCGCGTATGCAGGAAGCTCTGTTCTCACTGATGCAGATGGCGAAGACAAGTGCTGTTCTTGAAAAACTTCGTCTGCAGGGCACCCCGTACATCTCTGTACTGACTGACCCTGTATACGGTGGTGTTTCTGCCAGCCTGGCGATGCTGGGTGACTTGAACATCGCTGAGCCAAAAGCTCTGGTTGGTTTTGCCGGCCCTCGAGTTATCGAGCAGACTGTGCGTGAAAAACTGCCGGAAGGCTTCCAGCGCAGCGAATTCCTGCTGGAGCACGGTCAGGTAGATATGATTCTGGAGCGTTCACAGCTACGTGAGCGCATCGGATCGATTCTGCGCAAGCTGACAAATCTGCCGGCAGCTTAAGTCAGGCATATTTATAACTAGCCGGAGCTTCGCTCCGGCTTTTTATTGCGGTTTATTGCGACTTTGCAGATGCAGACAGAAAGAAACGAATACGATCTGGCTCAATGGTTGAGTTGGATGGAGCAATCACATCCGACCGAGATCGATCTTGGTCTTGATCGTATCCGCCAGGTGGCGGGACGATTGTCTCTGGATTTTGGCAGCGCGAAAGTTGTCACAGTGGCAGGAACCAACGGTAAGGGTTCCACGCAGAAAATGCTTGAGTCGGTGCTGGCTGGAAACGGGCATCGGGTTGGATGCTACTCTTCTCCCCATTTCATTCACTACAACGAACGTGTACGGCTCTGTGGTCATAATGCGACTGACGAGCAGCTCTGCGCAGCGTTTCGGGCCATTGATCGGGCTCGCGGTGAAATTTCCCTGACCTACTTTGAAATCGGTACGCTTGCGGGTTTTTGGTTGTTTGCCCAGCAACCGCTGGACTACATCATTCTTGAGGTTGGTTTAGGCGGACGGCTGGATGCGGTGAATCTGATTGATGCTGATCTGGCGATTGTCACTAGTATTGGGCTGGATCACGTTGACTGGCTGGGTGATTGTCTTGAACAGATCGGTCGGGAGAAGGCCGGTGTGTTCCGTGGTGGTCGACCAGCGGTTTGTGGTGATGATACCCCGCCGAAATCGATCGCGGCATACGCTGGCGAGATCGGTGCTGAGTTCTATCAGGTAAGAGATCAGTTTGATTATCAGACCGGCGAAACTCACTGGCAGTGGCAGGGTGTTGATGCCGAAGGCGGTAAGCTTCAGAGAGAAGGCCTGGAGCTGCCAATATTGCCATTACCAAATGCCGCGACTGTGTTGCAGGTTTTAGCTTTGCTCGGCGAGCTACCAACAGCAGAGCAATTGAACAACACACTTTCCAGTGCAGCCATGACAGGCCGAATGCAGCGTGAGGTCTGGCAGGGTAAGCAGTTTATTCTTGATGTCGCTCATAATCCTCATGCTGCGGATTATCTGGTTAAACGCTTTCAGAACACGGCCATTGCCGGTCAGCGTAAGTTATTGCTGGGGATGTTGAAAGACAAAGATGTCGCAGAGGTGGTGCGTATATTAGCTCCTGTGTTCAGCGAATTTTTCCTGGTTGATCTCGATGGGCCGCGTGGTGCTAGTGCTGATGAGCTTGCAACAGAACTAGAACCGTTGACTAAGGTGTCTGTGCATCGTTACGCTTCAGTAAAAGAGGCGTTGCAGTCAGCGGCGGCTACCAGCTCAGCTCAGGATGAGGTGTTGGTGGCGGGGTCGTTCCTGACTGTTGCAGCAGCATTATCCGAGATGGGAAAGGAAGGCTGAATTTATGGCAGAAGGAATGAAGCACAAACTGGTGGGACTAGCGGCGATTGTGATCGCAGCACTGGTTTTCTTTCCTTTGGTATTCGATGGCGAAGGTTACCGGGAGCGGCAGCTGGCGAGCAAAATACCAGCAGAACCCGATAAGCCCTCATTGGTACATATTGAACCGGTGAACCCGCGGTTGCCAGACACCTCTGAGTTGGGTGCTGTGACTGAACCTCGCCAGCTTCAGCAGCCCAATGAAACTCTGGCAAAGGTTATGGAGGCTCAGCCTGACCGACCTAAACCAGCGTCCGATTACCGTAAAGATACGCCTAGGTTAGATGATCAGGCTGTTCCTGTGGCATGGACTCTACAGTTGGCGAGTTTTAAAGCTGAAGCCAATGCCCGGACACTACGTAAAAAACTGGTTGCTGCTGGGCATAAGGTCTATACCCGCAAGCAGGGTGACTTGATTAAAGTCTACGTTGGGCCTGATATCCAACGCACTAATCTTGAGAAGCTTCAGAGTAACCTGAAAGAAAATTTCGGACTAAATGGCATGATAGTGCGCTTTACCACCCAATGATGATTGGGTTGTGTCGGGTGCTTTGTTAGAATGCGCGCTGTTTTCATGCTGTGCGTGATGACAAAGGGGCAGAGTGGAAAAGCCCTTATGAAAACCTGCCGTGGGTGAGCGGTTGACTGGCAAGCATGAGTTGCCAGCCATAGCAAAACACAGATGGACTGAGCCGTTTTGCTTCATGGTTTACAGGAGCGGATAGAACAGATGTACAACTGGGCTGACTGGACGATCCTTGCGATTGTCTGCCTTTCGAGCCTTATCAGCTTGAAGCGTGGCTTTATTAAAGAGGCGTTATCGCTGGTGACCTGGGTGTCAGCGCTAATCGTTGCCCGCTTGTTTGGTGCATCGTTAAGCGTGGTGCTTGAACCCTATATTGCTACTCCCTCCCTCCGCTTGTTCAGTGCATTTGCTATTCTGTTTGTCATCACCCTTATCGTAGGTTCTCTCATAAATTCTTTAATTGGCATGCTGGTTGAAGCGACTGGCTTGTCAGGTACTGACCGAATCCTGGGTATGGGGTTCGGTGTGGCTCGTGGTGGGCTGGTTGTGGTGGTACTGGTTGCATTAGCGGGTATGACCCCCGCTGTGCAGGATCAGTGGTGGCACGACTCGCAGCTGATCCCCCATTTTGTGCTGATGGAATCCTGGACCCGTGAGGTGGCCGAGGATGTCATACAGGCGATCTGGAGTGTCGGCAGTAGCGCGAGCCAGACAATAACAACCCAATGACAAGGCTTATTTCCTTTTCGAGGTAATTAAAAAAATGTGCGGTATTGTCGGCATCGTAGCCAAATCCCATGTGAATCAGACAATTTTTGACGCGTTAACTGTGCTCCAGCACCGTGGGCAGGACGCAGCAGGGATGGTGACTTGTCAGGGTAACCGGTTCTTTCTTCGTAAAGACAATGGCCTCGTAAATGAGGTTTTCCGTACCCGTCACATGAAGAAGTTGCTGGGTAATGTAGGTATCGGGCATGTTCGTTACCCTACAGCCGGCGGCTCCAGCTCCGCTCAGGCGCAGCCTTTTTATGTTAACTCCCCTTACGGTATTGCGTTGGCTCATAATGGTAACCTGACCAACGCTGAGGAACTGGCTGAACAGATCCGCCGTACTGATATGCGTCATATCAACACCACTTCCGATTCAGAAGTGCTGTTGAACGTGCTGGCGCATGAGCTGCAGGCGCAGCGTAAGTTGGTGCCGGGTCCGCAGGAAATTTTCAAGGCGGTTGAGCGTGTACATGAGCGTGTAACCGGCGGTTATGGTGTTGTTGCTATGATCACTGGCTACGGTGTACTGGCGTTCCGTGACCCTAATGGTATTCGCCCTCTGACTTATGGTCAGCGTGTTAATGAAAATGGCGAAACCGAATATATGGTTGCTTCAGAAAGTGTGGCGCTGGACGTAGGTGGCTTTACCCGCATTCGCGATCTGGCTCCGGGTGAAGCAATCTTTATCGACATGGAAGGTAACGTTTCTACTCAGCAGTGTGCTAAAGACACCAAGCTGGCACCATGTCTGTTTGAGTTTGTTTACCTGGCGCGTCCAGATTCCATTATTGATGACGTTAACGTACACATCTCGCGTATGCGTATGGGTATCAAGCTGGCGGAAAAGGTCGAAGCTGAACGACCGAATCATGATATCGACGTGATTATCCCTATCCCGGATACCAGCCGTACTGCTGCGATGGAGATGGCTAAGGTGCTGGGTGTTGAGTACCGTGAAGGTTTCATTAAGAACCGCTACATCGGTCGTACCTTTATCATGCCGGGTCAGGAAATTCGTAAGAAGTCTGTCCGTCAGAAGCTGAATCCGATTGAGATGGAGTTCAAGGACAAGGTCGTGATGCTGGTTGACGACTCTATCGTTCGTGGCACCACCTCTAAACAGATCGTTGAGATGGCGCGTGATATGGGTGCCAAGAAGGTTTACTTCGCTTCAGCAGCTCCTGAAGTTCGTTTCCCGAACGTTTATGGTATCGATATGCCTGCAGCAACCGAGCTGATCGCTCACGGCCGCACGGCTGATGAAGTGGGTGAAGAGATCGGCTGTGACTGGATGCTGTACCAGAATCTGGATGACCTTAAAGCTTGTGTGACCGAAGGTAATTCGGAGATCACTGAGTTCGATACCTGTGTCTTCGACGGTGAATATGTCACTGGCGACGTTGATCGCAGCTATCTGGATCGTCTTGAAGCGGCGCGTAACGATGGCGCCAAAGGCGATGATGATCCGTCAGCGGAAACAAATGAATCCTCCGATCTTCACAGTAAGATCGACTAAGTAGAGATAGCCGTTATGTCCAAATCCCGCATTGAGCGCGAAGAACGAATTCAGTTTGATCCGTCAGAGTTCGACGCTGAATTCAGCACGCTTGCAGTCCGGGCGGGACAGCAACGTACCGGAGAGGGTGAGCATAGCGATGCTATTTTCACCACCTCCAGCTACGTATTCTCCAGTGCACGAGAAGCTGCTGCCCGTTTTGGCGGAGATGAACCCGGAAATATCTATTCGCGGTTTACTAACCCGACAGTACGCGCGTTTGAAAAGCGTATTGCAGCGATGGAAGGCGCTGAACGAGCTGTTGCTACATCTTCGGGTATGGCTGCAATTCTGAGCCTTGGTATCGCTTTGCTGAAACAGGGCGATCACATCGTTTGCTCGCGCAGTGTCTTTGGTTCAACGGTATCGCTGTTTGATAAGTACTTCACCCGTGCGGGTATTACCACTACCTACGTTAATCCAGCGGATCTGGACGATTGGCGTAATGCTATTCAGGACAACACCCGGATGTTGTTTCTGGAAACTCCGTCTAATCCCCTGGCGGAACTGACCGATATCGAAGCTGTTGCAGAGATCGCTCATGCCCATGATGCGATGCTAGCGGTTGATAACTGCTTCTGTACGCCAGCGCTTCAGCAGCCGCTGAAGCTCGGGGCCGATATCGTCATCCATTCCGCAACTAAGTTTATCGATGGTCAGGGGCGCTGCGTTGGTGGTGTAGTGGCTGGCAGCGATAAGCTGATGGAAGAGATCTACGGTTTCGTCCGCACTGGTGGCAGCTGTATGAGTCCGTTCAATGCCTGGGTATTCCTTAAAGGGCTTGAGACGTTGAAAATCCGTATGGATGCTCATTGTCGCGGTGCCGTTGAAATGGCTAACTGGCTCGAGCAGCAGCCGGGTATTCGTAAAGTCTTTTACGCGGGTCTTGAATCTCATCCTCAGTATGAACTGGCGAAGCAGCAGCAGTCTGCATTTGGTGGCGTGTTGGCGTTTGAGGTTGAAGGTGATCAGGCCGCAGCCTGGCGTTTTATTGATGCAACAAAGATGGTCTCCATTACCGGCAACCTTGGTGATACAAAGACCACCATCACGCATCCGGCAACCACAACCCACGGCAGAATGACGCCAGAAGATCGGGCTCGTGCGGGTATTAACGACAATCTGATTCGTTTATCCGTTGGTCTGGAAGAGCTGGAAGACATTAAGCGGGACATGGAGCGTGGATTGGCGGCTATCTGAGCTTTATAGCTATGTCACGCCCCCTTAAATAGGGGGCGTTTCTGTTTTTGGGAGACAGTATTCTTCAGGGTAGGAATACCCCTTCAGTGTGATGGCTGGCGCCTTTTTCGTGCAGAATGCTGCTTTTCAGTTGGAATTCATTTACATCCATAACATACGAAAAATTACTCAGACAACTGGCAACATGTTGTAGCTGAACTGCGTCGGGCTGCCCTTTAGTGCGTGCAATAGTCACATGAGGGATAAATTTGCGTTGATCGAAGTGGATATCGTGCTGGTGCAAAGCGTTTACCATCGCTCGCTGCAATTCGGTTAATGTGCTGGATCGTTCGACTTTAAGATAGATGATACCGCCTCTGAACCAGCCGATATCGGTGATTTTCAGTTGGAATGGCCTGAATGTTACTTCGCTTAGTGCATCGGTTATATCGTTAAAGCGGTTATCCGGTTGGTTGCCGAGAAAGCAAAGCGTGATATGTAGCTGTTCCGCGTTTGACCAGCGCAGAGTTTCAAGATCGCTGGTAGCAGAAGTAATCATATCGGCTGCTTCTTTCGGTAGTTCAATAGCGGTAAAGAGTCGCATAGATTTTCGGGGCGCTGATAGCGCCGGTCTGAGAGAGAAATAAGGTAGTTATTAATATGTCAGACACTACTGCATCGGGAAAGATCATTCTGGCACCAATGGAAGGTGTAGTAGATGCTTATATGCGTGAAATATTGACTAGCGTTGGTGGTATCGATCAGTGTGTCACTGAGTTTGTAAGGGTTAGCGATCGGTTATTGCCAGCGAAGGTCTTTCACCGTTTGTCTCCGGAGTTAAAGAACGGTGGCAAAACGTCATCGGGTGTCCCTGTTGTATTGCAGCTTTTGGGTAGTGATCCGCAAGCGATGGCCTGGAATGCATCTCGGGCCGCTAAGCTCGGAGCGCCGGCGATAGATCTGAATTTTGGCTGCCCAGCGAAAACAGTCAACAAAAACCGGGGCGGGGCCGTACTGCTCGATACCCCAAATGATATTCACGACATAGTAGCCGCAGTGCGTCAGGCCGTACCGGATCAGGTACCGGTCACTGCAAAGATGCGTCTTGGTAACCGTGATAAATCGCTGGCGCTGGAAAATGCCGCAGCAATTGATAGTGCAGGCGCCGATGGTTTGGTAGTACACGCGCGGACTAAGCTGGAAGGCTATAAACCACCCGCCCACTGGGAGTGGATCGGGCGAATTCGTGAATCGGTCAGTATGCCGGTGACGGCGAACGGTGAGGTTTGGACTGTAGAAGACTACCACCGTTGCAGAGAAGCGAGTGGTTGTACGGATGTGATGATTGGCCGCGGTTTGGTGAGTTGTCCCGACCTGGGTCTTCAGATTAAGAATGATGTTGTTGGTGATTCGCAACAGCTTCTTGACTGGGAGGCGATAAGGTTGCTAATAATTGAGTATTATCATCAGGTTACTGATCATGTTGAAGCTAACTATGTTCACGGACGTATTAAGCAGTGGGTCAACCAGATGAAGCGGCAATATCCGCAGGCAGACGAGCTGTTTGGCCGGATTCGGACGCTGCGCAAACCTGAAGAGATTTTTGCGGCCCTGGAGAGGGCCTGTAACAGGAGTTAAGTTTATGGCGATCTGGACACGGCCTGCGCTGGTCGTGATGGGGAAATTGCGGTACCCGGCGAAATTCTCGCTAGTGAGTACGCTCTTTCTGATACCGATGGTGCTTGTTCTCGTGCTCTACCTTCAACAGAGTCATGACAACATTTCGATGACCGAAACTGAGCTCCAGGGTGTTGATCGTCTCGCCGTTTCTACTCCTCTACTGTTGGCTGTGGGCGATAGCCGGGTACAGGCAAGTCGTTGGCTGAACGGTAATGCTGGCGCTGAGAGCCGGTTCGCCAGCCAGCGTCGTGAAGTATCTAAGTTACTGGCTGAGTTCGGCGATAATAAACAGGGCGAGTCTCAATCGGTGTTAGAGCAGGTGAATGCTCTGCAGAAGCGCTGGCAAACACTTAATCAAGCGGTGGGAAGTGCTGGTACATCGGCGATGACCGAGCACCATAATGATGTATCCGAGTCCGTGCGGTCGGCCAATGTAGCACTGATTCGCACTTATCAACTGGAACTTGATGGTGAGCTCTTCAGTAGCTTTCTGATCGAGATGGTAGCGCGTGATCTGCCGTTACTGATCGATGAAGTTGATCAGTTGCGCGCTCAGGCGATAGGTATTTCTACAGCCGGTCGTTTCAGTCCAGACAGATTTATTGCAATTAGTAATCTGTTAGCACGGGTTTCAAAAGATCTGCACATTCTTAAACCGCGCAGCGATATCGACTATTTAACTGAAGAAGCGGATGCGATTCGCCAGCGGATGTTGGCTGCCGGAAAACTCCTCAATGCATATCTGGCGACCTTAAAAAACAGAATGGTCGATCCTGACCAGATCGAGATCACTCTGTCAGAAGTGCAGAGCGAATCTGACCGTGTAATGGCTTCTCTGAAGGTGCTGCACGAAACTATTTACCCAGAGCTCAAGCGTCAGAAAGAGCTCTATCTTGCTGATAAACAGTTGGATCGTGCGCTGGTGCTCAGTGTCCTAGCGGTCACCTTGCTGTTAGCAATCTACCTGTTCATAGGTTTCTACCGCTCGACGATGGAAGTGGTAGATAAATTCCGCGCTGCAGCCGACCAGTTGGCCAGTGGCGATCTCTCCGTCAGGCTAGAGCTTTGCACCCGTGATGAGATGAGTGAAGTTTCAAAAGGTCTCAATCAGGTCGCAGAAGGTTTTGAAACCGTAGTCGGAAATGTACTGCGTTCGACATCTGGTGTAACAGACACTGCTGCAGCGTTGAGCCGAGAGTCTGCCACGACTCTTCAGGGAGTTGAATTACAGCAGCAGGAGACCGGCAATATAGTATCGGCGATACAGCAGTTGTCGGAAAATACAGCATCGATTACTCACAATACGTCGTCTGCATTGGAGCAAGCGCAATCGGTGGATGAAATGGCGACCTCTGGCCGTGAAGTGGTGCAGGGCACTGTTACTGCATTTTCCGGTATGAGTAGTGAGATCGCGCGCACCTCCACGGTGATTGGTCAGTTAGGCGAAGATGTTAGCGCTATTAGCGAAATGTCCGGGTCGATCAAGTCTATTGCCGAACAAACCAATTTACTGGCGCTTAACGCTGCGATTGAGGCGGCGCGCGCCGGAGATCAGGGACGCGGATTCGCGGTGGTCGCTGATGAAGTAAGACAGTTGGCGATCAGAACGCAGCAGGCAACAGAAGAGATCCAGCGCACCATTGAACAGTTGCAGCAGCGTACCGATGACGCGGTCTCACTGATGCAGGAGAACCAGCGCACGATGGATGTTCACACCGGTGAAATCACCCGTGCAGGTGAATTGATCGGCACCATTGATGATTCAGTGGCCGATATGTATCGGATGAACAGCGATATCGCACAAGCATCGACTGTGCTCAGTGATCTGGTAGCAGATTTGGAGCAGAACGTGGCCACCATATCTTCGGTCGCCAACGATGCAGGTCAGGCCGCACAGCATAGTGCCGATCTGGCAGTCAGTCTGACGGAAGATTCCCGTCAGTTGAAAGACTCCCTCAGTACCTTTCGCTTGAGTTAGCCGCGTTAGCCGGAAAGCCGCACAGGTTGCCGTTTAGGGCCCCAGTTACCAGGTTGGGGCTCAAAGCGGCCGGGTATTTGATATCTGCAGTTGCGGCAGCGGCCACGGCGGTCTAACTGCCACTCTCCCAACTTATACCAATCCCTTTCTATCAATAGTGCACCGCAGCCCGGACACCAGGTAGAGCTACCATAGTTGTCATGCACATTGCCTGTGTAGACGTAGTGCAGGCCTTCGTCTATGGCGATCTCCCTTGCCTTGGTTAATGTTGACGAGGGTGTGCGGGGTTTGTCCAACATCTTCCAGTCGGGATGAAATGCAGTGAAATGAAGAGGCACATCGCGGCCGAGGTGTTCTCGTACCCAAGTGCTCAGTGCCCTGATTTCCTCTTCTGAGTCATTTTCTTCTGGTATCAATAGCGTCGTGATTTCAGTCCAGACCTGCGTCTCATGTACCAGATACTGCAGTGTCTCCAGCACCGGTTGCAGTTCACCTCCACATATCCTTTTGTAAAAGCGTTCCGTAAAGGCTTTGAGATCGATATTTGCGGCGTCCATATGTTTAAAAAATGACTCTCGTGGCTCAGGGCATACATAACCTGCACTCACCGCCACTGAATTGACTCCGGCTTCGTGACAGGCATTGGCAACATCTATTGCGAATTCGTGAAAAATAACGGGGTCGTTATAGGTATACGCAATCGAGCGGCAACCATACTGCCGACAAGCCTTGGCCAATTGCTCCGGAGTACTGGCGTCTGCCAGAGTGTCCATCTCCCGCGATTTACTCATATCCCAGTTTTGGCAGAATTTGCAGGAGAGGTTGCAGCCCGCTGTACCAAAAGAGAGCACCGGAGTACCCGGCAGGAAATGATTCAGCGGTTTCTTCTCAATGGGGTCAATACAGAAGCCACTGGACCGTCCCCAGGTATAAAGCCACATCTGGTTGTCTTCACGGCCGCGCACGTAACATAAGCCTCGTTGTCCCTCTGATAGCTTACAAAAGCGGGGGCACAAGTCGCACTGGATCTTGCCCCGGTCAACTTCATGCCAGTAGCCGACAGGAATGCGATTATCACTCATAAGGATATCCAGCCGTGAAAGGGGAGAATTACACTCTATAATTTTAGTAAAAATGTGATGGACGACACCGATATGTTGGTTCGACCTGCTGCAATAGCGGGACTTTTCTATCCCGCAAATCCCGACGCACTGCTTGCGCTGGTGGCTGATCTGGTGGGGCATGATAGGCCTGTCAGGCCCACTGAAGCGCCAAAGGCACTGATAGTTCCCCATGCGGGGCTGGCTTACTCCGGTGAAACAGCCGCATATGCTTATCGCCAGTTAGCTGAGTTTACTGACTATTACCAGCGCATCTATCTGCTCGGGCCCAATCATCGAGTGCCCTTATCGACGGTGGCCGGATCATCGGCAGAGGCGTTCAGAACGCCTTTGGGTGACTATCCACTGGATACAGAGCAGATTGAACGCTGGCTCGATGATGGGTGGATCGTTATTAATGACGAAGCGCACCGCCAGGAACATTGTTTAGAAGTCCAGATCCCCTTTCTGCAACTGTTGGGAATGGAAGCACCGCTGGTGCCATTGATAGTGGGACAGGCGAATGCAGGTAAAGTTGCCAGACTGGCTGGCCATGCTCTCGATGAGGAGCGCAGCCTGTTATTGATCAGTACCGATCTAAGTCATTTTCATCCTTATCAGGAAGCACAGGCGCTTGATCAGATCACCTCCGATAAGATTCTTCGATGTGGTGCAGACCTGACACCTGAGCAGGCCTGTGGTTGCCATGCACTTAACGGCGCTTTAATGGCTTGTGCGATGCGGCAGCTGAAAGTGACCTTATTAGATAAACGAAATTCGGGGGATACCGCCGGAGATAAGGACAGGGTTGTAGGATATGGCGCATACGTTATCAACTGAACAGAAAAACCTGCTACTCACTAATGCGCGCGCCAGTATTGCGGCGGGCCTGAAGGGTGAGCACCTTGAGTCTGCCGAGCCGGTCAGTGACATGATGAAGGCTCCAGCTGCTTGTTTTGTGACTTTGCATCTCAATGGCGAGTTAAGGGGCTGCATAGGATCGATGGAGCCCTGGCGGGGCCTGTTAGAAGATGTGATTCATAATGCCGCTGCTGCAGCGTTCAAAGATCATAGATTTCATCCAGTCTCAGCAGACGAGTGGCCGAAACTGGAAATAGAGATCTCCGTGTTATCCGCCACTAAGCAGCTGAATGTAGCCAGCAGGGAGGAGCTACTGAAGTGGTTGGACGAACACCGAACAGGATTGGTCGTTGAGCTACCGCCACACCGGGCAACCTTTCTACCTCAGGTTTGGCAGCAGCTACCAGAGCCTGAGCAGTTTCTGGAACATCTCTGGCTTAAGGCTGGTTTGAGCCCCGACGTTTGGGAGCCTGAATTACAGCTGCAGTATTACACCGTTGAGTGTTTCAATGAGCGGGAGATGGCGCAGAGTCTTGTGGCGGGAGGCTGATGATGAGCCTGGAACAACGGATTCGTGTTTGTCAGGGCGATATAACCCGTCTTAAAGTGGATGCTATCGTTAACGCTGCTAACAATGGTTTGCGCGGTGGTGGCGGAGTGGATGGCGCGATCCATCGTGCTGCGGGTCCTGAGTTACTTAAGGAATGCCTTAACCTCAAGGGTTGTGAAACCGGGCAGGCGAAAGTGACTGCTGGGTATCGCCTGCCTGCAACTCATATCATCCATACCGTTGGTCCTATTTGGCGTGGGGGTGATGCCGGGGAATCAGTGTTGTTAGCAGGGTGTTACCGTAACAGTTTGCTGTTGGCGAAAAGCCTGAAGTTGAGCACAGTCGCTTTTCCAGCGATCAGCTGTGGTGTATACGGTTACCCAAGGGCGGATGCGGTAGCCATTGCAGTTGATACAGTGGCGGACTTTCTACAGGGTAGTCATGCCCCTGAGGCTGTTATCTTCTGTTGTTTTGACGCAATGCTGGAAGAGATCTATCTGGAGCGGATCGCGTTATTGTAAAAAAACAAAAGGCACCGAAGTGCCTTTATTTCTGTTGTTCAGGTGATTAGTTACCTGATTCGATCGGGATAAGGCGTGGTTTCATCGCTTCTGGAATTTCGCGCAGCAGGTCAACGTGCAACAGGCCGTTCTCGACCCGTGCTTTGGTCACTCGGACATGGTCTGCGAGCTGGAAGCGGCGTTCGAAATCCCGCGCGGCAATACCCTGATACAGGTATTGACGTTCAGTTTTATCTTCTTCCTTCTTGCCACTGATGGTCAGTGTATTGTTTTCAGTGTGGATGCTGAGCTCAGCATCAGTAAAGCCTGCCACCGCCATCGAAATCCGGTAGTTTTGTTCATCCAGTAGTTCGATATTGTAGGGAGGGTAAGAAGGCTGGCTCTGTTCGTTGCGGTTGGCGCTATTAATCATGTGCGCCAGTCGGTCAAAGCCAATAGCAGAACGGTACAGTGGGGAAAGGTCGAATTCACGCATTAAATTATCCTCAATCTGAGCAATAAGTATCTTGGCAGCGGTCGTTGAACTCGCTGCGTTTGGATTGGCCGATCAGATGATCCGGCCGGTCAGGCAAACCCGAAGCGAATGCCTGACATACTCAGGATATAAGGACAAATTTTTGGGCTTCAACCCTTCTCGTTAAATTCATCGATATCGTTGGTGATATCAACGTCGACAGCCATCGATGGGATTTTGTAGTCGTGTACCCGTTCCCAACCGTCGCCCTCAGGGTGGCGTTCCCAGACGGTACCGGCGTTGTATTCGACCAGATCAGTGATCGAAGGATCGATTTTGCACATCTTCTCTAAGTCCACCGGGATCAGATTCGTCACTGAATCTTCCAGGTATTCTTCAGTTTCATAACCGGTAAACATGCGCCAGCCAGTGTCGTTCAGATGCTCAGGTACGGTTTTGAACATAAAGCGAATCGGCAGTTTTTCTTCAAAGCACATCTTTGAAACCAGCGCGAGAAAGCCATTCTTAGTCTGGTTAGTTTCAGATTCCTGGCTGACAGGCTTATCAATATCTGGAGATTTCATAACAACACTACAAACTCGGAGGTGATAGTGCCGGCTATTTTAGTCTGATTCAGCGTGCGCGGGTAGGGGGCTGAGACTATCGGACCCTACAAGATCTGGCCCAGCCCGCCGATGGCTGATCTGATTTGGCTCAGACTGCGCTGAGATCTGAAGTTTGATCCGGTGTACGTAAACGATAAATCCAGCCACGCTGAAGCCAGCCAACTAACACATGTAGCAGTTGCTCGGCGGCGTTCTCAGGATCGATCAGTTCGATCGCATCGTCGGCGGCCTCTGACAGGGTTGCGCCTTTAAGGAAGGATTCCAGCAGGCTGTATTCCAGAGGTTCTATCGAGGTGAACTCAGTCAGACGATCAGCATTACGCCATAGTACCCATAATCTTGGCTGTTGTTCCGGATTAGGGGGTTGTTGCTCCTGTTTAATCGCTTGCCAGATTTCGACCACATTGTAATCGGTGACAAAAGGCTGCACGCTGGGATGTATATTGAGTTTCATCTCTGGCCAGTGGTGCTCAGGTATTTGCTGCAGAGCCTCAAGCGTTGCCCTTGGCATATCAGCGGCGTCAAACGCCGTTAATAAGGCACGCTCAAAACGAGCCAGTTCTGATATTTGCGGATAGTTGCTAAAAGGTTCTGCCTGACTGAGGAACAGCGGCAAGCGGTCAGCGAAATTGCGCAGCGAACGGAAGTGAGATGGGTACTGATCGATATAGTTCGCGACCATCTGGTCGAACATATCATCACCCAGATATAACCCAAGAATCTCATGGTCAGTATCTATCGCTTCCAGCAAACGCGAGCGATAGGCGTTGCGATAGATCGATAGCCGGTGGGCAGCGCTGATACCACTCTGCTCAGAGACTTCTGAGGTAATTCCACTCTCATCATCACCGAGCAGAAAGTGCATCAGTTGTTGCTGACGTTCACGCAGAGTGCTCATAGCGCTCCTCCCGTGGCAGCCAGATTGGATTATCCAGAGTAGTCGCTGCAATTCGGCGAGCTTGGTCAAGCTCAGCGATCAGTTCATTAAGTGGTGGGATGTCATCGTCCCGTTCGATCATAGTGCTGACGGCCCCAAAGCGTTGTAAAGCCTTGCCGTAAAGCTCCCATACCGGATCGACCACCGGGTGGTCATGGGTGTCGATCACATAGTCACCGTAATCGCTATGTCCGGCGAGGTGGAACTGACGGACACGGTCGACAGGAATACCCTTGAGATAATCATCCGGATTGAAATTATGATTACGGGCACTGACATAGATATTGTTCACGTCGAGCAGAATCAGACAGTCGGCGCGTTCAGCGACTTCCGCCAGAAATTCCCATTCCGTCAGCTGTGATTCGGCGTAAGAGAGATAGCTGGATACGTTCTCAATCAGCATCTGGCGGCCAAGAAAGTCCTGCACCTGACGAATACGTGAGGCAACGTGATCAAGGGCTTCCTCAGTGTAAGGCATCGGCAGCAGGTCATGGCTGTTGAGGCCTTCTACGCCTGTCCAGCAAAGATGATCAGAGATCCACTCGGGCTGAATGTCGTTTGCCAGCTGACGCAGGTTTTTGAGGTAGTTCTGGTCAAGTGGATCGGTTGAGCCGATAGACATCGAAACGCCATGCATCACCATCGGATAGCGTTCGCGAATCTGCTGCAGGTAATAACGGGGTTTGCCACCGGCGACCATGAAATTCTCGGAAATTACCTCGAACCAGTCCAGATCGGGCTCAGTTTCGAGTACATCGTGAAAATGCTGGGTTCGTAAGCCAAGGCCAAAGCCGAGAAAATGGTCTGTCATTCAAAGTGTCCTGATTCGGTATACCGGTGTTTCGCCTGTCAAAGCGGACTTGAAGGCGTAAGCAGGGGTAACCTGCTCACGCTTCGCTTTCGCAGCGAGTCTTAAGAGGAGGTTTTGCCACCTACAGCTTCACAAGAAGAGGCTGTAGTCATTACAAAACCCTGACCTTTACAGGCTGCGTGACCTTTACAGGAGTTGTTTGCTGTTTTGCAGTCATTATGACCTTTACACACGTTAACGCCATAGCACTGTGTCAGTTCAGCAGTGGCGATTTCACCACGCCAGTCATCCTTAACTTTACCGCCGATATCGCCACAGGCTTTAGCCGGCATGCCGACAAAACCGCTGCCTTTACAAGAACCCTGACCTTTACAGGCGTTGTTAGCACCGCCACAGTCATTCATCCCTTTACATTGGTTAACGTCGTAACAGTGAACTGCTTCAACCGTACCGCCTGCAGAAGCTGTGGTGTTAGTTGCCGCAGCGTTACAGCCAGCCAGACCAGCCGCAGCCAGTGCGATAGCAAAACCACCCAGTTTCGGTTTCAGGTTTGTTTTCATTGTTCTTCACCCTTCAAAGTTTGAGGTCGCATAGTGAACGGGTGCTTGGTCGACTGCAGGCAGTCGCAGTGAGCACCTTGTTTATAGTCCCGTACCGGTACTGTTTGGCATTCTCCTGATCGGAGAGCTTGGCCGGAACAGCGCAGGTACATTGCAAAGGATAGACCTCAAGCTGAAATCACCCTGAATAGGCTAGGTAAAAAGTACCAATGCGATCAAAAAAATAACGAAATTGACTAGATTTTTAGCCTTAACAAAAATTATTACCGGACGGTTCAATCGGCGAATGGGCCTATGATAGGCTTGCCTGCTCGCCATATTTCAGGCGGGATCAGATGATGTAAAAGATATGAGAATACAGAGATGACAACAGCCACAGTGACTCATACCCCAGTTGCAAATAGCAGCATTGTGCTAGCGATTCTGTCTGCCGTGTTTATGGGTACCATTGGTGTGATCTCTAAGTTCACTGGGCTGAGCGCAGAAGTAGTGACCTTCTATCGCTTGTTCTTTGGTGGACTGATTATGTTCGGCTATCTGCTGTTGATCAGGCGCAGTACCGAACTGGCCAGCCGACCACCATGGCAGGTGCTGCTTAATGGCTGTTTCCTGTCCGGCTTTATCGTCTGTTACGTCCAGGCGATGAACTACACCAGCATGGCGAACGCCATCATGATGGTCTATCTCGCACCCGTCGCGGCATCAGTGTTTTCGCACTTCTTTTTGGGTGAACGCTTAAATCGAATCAGCTTTGGCCTGATCGCTGTAGCGCTCTTTGGTTTTGCGATGATGATGGAGTTTCAGCTTGAATTTGCTGAAGGTGGCCGGGATATCATCGGCTTGGGATATGGTGCCTTGGCGCTCTTTGCCTACGCCGGGTTTATCGTTGTTAACCGGGTGATGCCCGCGAGCTATCCAGTGTTTGCCCGTACCTGGTATCAGCTGATGGTGGGTGCGCTCTGCATGCTGCCGTTCCTGTTTTTTACCCCTGTTGAAATTAATCTACAGCAATGGGGATGGTTGCTGTTGGCCGGGTTAGTACCGGGCTTTCTGGCGATTCTGTTTGCGGTCATGGCGCTCAATAAGCTGCCATCGACGCTGTTCGGTACGCTGGCGTATTTTGAACCGGTGGCGGTGGTGTTCTTTGGTTGGGTGTTGTTTTCTGAGGCGCTTTCACCAATGCAGATGGCTGGCTGTGCGGTGATTATGGGGAGCGGGATTGCCCAGGCGTTGGTGGCGACTAGGAGTCGCTAAAGGCTTTTTGTTCTTTTGATTTTGTAGGAGCGAGTTGCTCTCGTGACTTGTTTCGGTTTTTTGTTCCGCCTGATGGCGGGTCATGGGTTTTGCTTCGCCAAAACCCCCGACACCCAAAAGGCGACCCTCCACTTGGTTGCCTTCGGCAACTTCCCTGCGTGTTTCGTCTTAATGCTGAATCCTGAAACTCGCCTTTCAGGCTCAAACACTCAGGATTCGGACCGCATTAAGCTTGCAATACTCGGCTGCGTGGAAGGGGAAGCTGGTGCGCTTAGCTAACTTGTGGGAGCGAGCAATATTCGCGAATTTACTTAACAAAGCATACGAAACACAGTCTGTTTTCAGGCCTTGCCGAGATATCCATCTACTAGATAAAAATACAGTATATCGGTTTAATGGCCTTATCTAGGCTCGCTTTGCTGCTTTCTGATATCTGCTTGAGCATACTTTGCCACTTTTGATATCAAAGAACTGTTGCTAAATCAGTATGTTGGATGCTTAATAGGATTGCATATGAGACCGCATGGAGGCGTACATATGAGCCGGCTCACTTTTCGTCCCGCCCTTTGCCTGCCTCTTATCCAAAATCATGTAAATATCAGTGCCTTAGACCCTTATATGAGTTGGCCTGAGTGGCATGCATATGAGCAGGCAAGATATATAAATGTTATGTGTCATAAGCATGAATAAGAAAGAAGCTCAAACTTTGGTCGAGGCCGAACTAGAAAGAACCAAGGACAAATACAACCCAATAGATTGTGCCGTCCTTCCAGATGAGACTATTGAAAAATCGTGGGGTTGGGTATTTTTCTACCAAAGCAAAGCATATGTCGAGTCAGGGAATTTTCGTGAAATGATTGGGGGTAATGCTCCAATTATCGTAAATCGAGATAATGGGAAGCTTCATCATACCGGCACAGCTTTCGATATAGAGCACTATATAAAAGAATATGAAGCAGCCTTGTAGCCCTACACATAACAAGGCAATCAAAGGTGTTCCGGGGCTTTGCCCCTCCACCGGACTGCCCAAGCTACGCTTGGTCAGCCCTTTATTGCGACGTTAAATGTCATCATGAATATCGAGCAAGAAGTTGAGGATCTGCGAGCTGAGGGCTACACCGAAGGGGAGCTGGCAATTGATCCGCTTTGGTACATTATCTGGGAACCCGAGAATTTGGCAGAATACAACCAGGACTATGAGTTGGCTGTTTATGCGCCAGGGTTTACGGCGTTTGGCTCAAACGGCGCTGATGAACTCCTCGTTCTAAATAGCAAGGGGGAGGTCTTTTCTATTCCAGCAATCGACATGGAGCCAAAGTACGCAAACAAAATCGCAGGTAGTATTAATGAGCTTAAGCAGCACATGGAGCAAAACATTTAACAAGGCCAAGCAGCAGCGCACACTTCGTGTGCTGGACAGCTTTTCCGCGGCTTCGCCGCTCCAAATCTGCCGCTGTTAGCAGCGTTAGAGAAACCACTGGAGAACTACATGCAATTCGAAAGCTGGATAACCTTTTGCTCTATAGCATTGTTAGCGACTGCGACACCAGGGCCGGCGGCTTTGCTTGTATCTATGCATAGTTTGTCTTTTGGTTTTAAAAAATCTCTGGCGACAGTGGCCGGCAATATTAGTGGCTTATTTGTTATGTCTGGCTTTTCGATAGTTGGATTAAGTGCAGTTGTCCTGCATTCGGCTGTTGCGTTCACCGCCGTAAAAATACTGGGGGCAATCTATCTCATCTATATGGGGGTAAAGCTATGGCGGAATGGCTTGGGTCCAATAGAGGTGAGTGAAAGCCAAAAGAGTCACGGCAGCGCTTTCAGCTTATATATCCAAGGTGTACTAGTTGCTGTCACAAATCCTAAAGCTATTGTCTTCACAACAGCGCTTTTCCCTCAGTTCATAGTCGTTTCAGATCCTTTGTTACCTCAGTTTCTGGTGCTTGTTTCTAGTTTTATGGCATTGTCGTTCATCTGCCTGTGCCTATATTCACTTATGGCACATAGAGCGAAATCCAGGGCCGGTAAAGTAATATCAGGTAAAAGCTTGGGTAAAATCTTTGGTTCAACGTTCATAGGCGCAGGCTGTTTCCTGGCTACTGCATCAAGGTAATCTGTCGTTCACACATGATTTAAGCGGCCGTTAAACTGAAAGCCTGCGGGCGTTGTACACAGAGTCCGGTCTGCTATATTTCGTCAGTTGTTGAGGTGTTATCACTCAGGAGTCTGAATGGATATTTTGAAAGTATCTGAGAAGTTAATGTCTATGGACGAGAGTGCATGGCAGCGGCACTCCAATCCTTTGAGTGTGTATTCCCGTTTTACAATCCTACCTCTATTCACCGTTGCCCTAGCGCTCAGAGACTTTTTGGGCTGGTGGACTTTGGCGGCGCTATTGCTGGCTGCATTCTGGACTTGGTTAAACCCTAGGCTGTTTTCAGCTCCCGAGAGTACACAGAATTGGGCGTCTATGGGGACTTTTGGTGAACGTATCTACCTGAACAACAGGAATGAAAAGCTTATTCCTGAACATCATCTGCGAGTCTGTAGATTGATCATTCTGCTGCAATTCTTGGGTGTGCCGTTCTGGATTTATAGTCTCTATTCAATGGACTATCTATTAATGCTTTTAAGCACTTTGTGGTTGATGTTTACTAAGACCTGGTTTGTAGACAGGATGGTGTGGGTGTACCAGGACGTAAAGGATCAGAACCCAGTCTATCAGTCGTGGCTGAAACCATAAAAGCACTATGAAAGGTGGAAGGCTACGGCAGGCCCATGAGCTCTGTTTGACCACTTTCCTTAGGATAAAAATCGACAAATCTTAACAAGGGATCTCTATGATCGATTTCAAGAACTCATCTGTATTCAAACTTAAGCCAATTGAGATTGAAGATGCCAGAGAAGATTTTCATAAATTTCTCATTGATGGCGAAGAAATTTTAGCCGCCTTTAAGACGATCCGTGACCAGGTCATCTTTACCAACAAGCGTGTTATTGCGGCCAATGTGCAGGGTATTACCGGTTCAAAGGTCGATTATACGTCACTGCCATACAGTAAAGTGAATGCCTTTTCGGTAGAGACTTCAGGCACATTCGATCTGGATTGTGAAATCGATCTGTTTTTGAGCGAAGTTGGCTGTGTTCGGTTCGAAATTAAAGGCTCTTTTGACATCGTTCAATTTAATCGGGTAGTGAGCGAGTACGTTTTAGCCTGAAGTCCTGATTTACCTTGATTCAAGGATGCTAATTATCAGAAAAGGAGTTCGAAGTTGAAGGTACTGTTGGACAGACGGAATAGCTGGTATCAAGCGTACTTCAGTGGAGATATCGAGGCACTTAAGGAGCTGGAATCGACGGATTTTATCTTTGTATCCAGTGATGGTGTTGAGCACAGTGAAAATCGCTATGAGATACTCCAAGGTCGCCTAGACCGTGACGACTGGTTCGAGCCGGGTACGCGCATTGTAGACTCTACGATAACGGTGAAGGAGCTTGGTGACCATTGTGCCTTTATCAGCGGCCTAAGTGAAACTTACGTCGACGACAAAGGGCTGGGCGAAGTCAGTTTCAGTGAAGTATGGTGCAAGCGAAATGACCGTTGGCTGGTGGAGAGTTTGCACGTTTCATAAGCTGAAGCTTTTGATAGGTCGCCTTTAAATTCTAGGGAAGGATTCAGGATGAAAATAGCGCTAGTCACCGGTGGTTCGAAAGGAATAGGGTTGCAAACTGTCCGGCGATTAGTGCAAACCGGTCATCAGGTCATTACCTGCTCGCGTTCCGAAGAGTCGTGGAACAAGGCCTTGGGTGAGCATCCTGAACTAAGTCTGGTTGACCATCAAAAGACCGATATTTCGGTCGAATCTGATCTTGAGAATCTCTTTCACCATATTAAAGCTCAATACGGCAAGCTGGACCTGGCGGTAAACAATGCTTCACCCGCAGTGGCATCGCAGGGTAGCTTTCAGCAGGTAGACCCCATCCTGCTAAAGGACACCCTTAACGCAGACTTCTGGTCACACGCACTCGCATTAAAGCATGAAGTGAACTTAATGGGGGCGGGGGGCGCTATTGTGAATGTCACTTCAGTGAATGGCTTAAGGCCTACACCTAATGCAGCCATGTATGGTGCTGCAAAGCACGCTTTGGAAGGATTGACCCGCTCACTTGCGCTAGAAAACATCAGCGCCGGAATTCGGGTCAATGCGGTTGCTCCGGGAGTAACCCTAACTCCCCGCTGGCAAGCGCGATTAGCTGACTCCCCTGAACTGGATGCGAAAGTTACCGAAGTTGTTCCGATCAAGCGCTTTGCGAAGGCGGATGAGATTGTTAATGCTATTGAATTCCTGCTTTCAGAAAAGGCCGCTTATATCGTCGGACACACCTTGGTAGTCGATGGTGGCCTGTCTTTGAAATAGTCGACAGCAGCAGGTCGTCAATGATGCTTTTCTGGTGTTGAGTGATATCACATATTCGAAAACATCTAGGAAATTGGTATTCATAGCTTTAAAAAGAGCACTCCGATTTGTGGTGCGGTAAGAGGGTGAAATGGGGCTGTCATCAGAGTTAAAAGATTGGGATGGGAAGAGCGCCGATCAGATCTCAATGATCTTTGATCGCTACAATACCGATCCTGATTTTCTGAACGCAATCACTGATCTTCTACAAGTGACAAGCCTACAATCAGGCGCATCCTGGTTACTGAAACGTTACCTTGAATTGGGCGCTGCTATCTGCGCATCAAAGGTGTCCTTTGTATATGAAAGGCTTGATGGTGGAATGCATTGGGAAGCCAGGTTACACCTTCTCCAATCTATGGATTACATGCCAATCACTGACGCCGACCGGGACAGGGTCAATCGATTTTTGAGGCTTCAGATAACGGATAAGAACAAGTTTGTCAGAGCTTGGTCATATAACGGTCTCTACCTGCTGGCGAAGCAGCATGCTCAATATCAGGATGAAGTCGCTGAAATGCTAGCAAAGGCAATGTTAGATGAGGCGGCCTCAGTAAAGTCCAGAATTCGTAATCTTCTTAAAAAAGGATTCTGATGGCGAGCGCCGGTATCTGAATCTACTGGTTTTGGAATTAGTTTATTAGGGATTATTTAAAGTATGAAAATGAACTACTTCGTTTTTGGTACCAACGATATGGAAAAGGCTGTGGGTTTCTATGATCGGCTTTTTGAAGGTGCTGAGGTAAACAAAGTTCATGATCAGGGCAGAATGACGCTCTGGATGGGTGATGGTTTCATGTTCGCACTGGCGGAGCCCTTTGACGGGAATGAAGCGACTGCTGGCAACGGCACAATGATAGGCCTGAACCTAGATTCTTCTGAGGAGGTAACTCGTCTTTATCAGCTTGGACAGGAGTTAGGTGGTACAAGCGAAGGCGAACCCGATGTTAGATCCGGTCGCTTCTCCGCCTATATTCGCGATCTGGACCATAACAAAATCTGTCTATATGCCTGATTCTTTATGTTCAGCGTTTACTTGTAAAAGCTACGTTTTTCTAAAGCTGTGTTGAGAATGCTATGAAGCCATCTTTAAGAAGCGGAGTAATTGTCTACGCCCGTGATATCAATAAGTTATCTCGGTTCTATATTGAGATGTTTGGTATGGTGTTGCAGCGTGAGACTGATGAATTTATCAGTCTTAGCAATGGTGACCTGAGTGTCATAATCCACCGGCCTCCGATTGAACTGCCCGAAGAGAATTTCAACACCGTAAAGCTCTTTATGACGGTTGATAGCCATCAGGTTACAAAAGAAAAAGCGGTTTCATTGGGTGGGCAGGCTTTTGAAGGCGAGTGGGCTAACCCTATCTTTAAGGTCTGCAACATTGCTGATCCTGAAGGTAATCATATCCAGCTCCGAGAGTTTATCTGATCAGTGTTCCAGGTGTGCTGAAGCCTTTTTGTTGTTTGGGTTTTGCTGTGAAATCTTGGTATGGAGAGTAAGAGGTGTCCCCTATGGAATTGACCTATAGAAAAGCGCAAGAAAGTGACCTGAAAGAACTGGTTGCCATGCTAGCGAACGATCCTCTTGGCAGTAAAAGGGAAGACAGCGCTTCTCCGTTGAATCAGCTCTATATAGACGCTTTTCAGGCAATTGACCGTGACCCCAACAACCAGCTTCTCGTTGTTGAGTTGGCGGGTGGTTTAGTCGGGATGCTACAACTGACCTATATTCCCTATCTCAGTCATACCGGCAGCTGGAGATGTCTGGTCGAAGGTGTGAGGGTACATGAGAACTACCGTGGCAGCGGATTTGGCGAGCAGATTTTCCAGCATGCCATTGGGTTGGCGAAAGATAGAGGCTGTAAACTAGTTCAGTTAACCAGTGACAAGCAACGGCCTGATGCGATTCGGTTTTATGAGAAGCTTGGTTTTGTTGCCAGTCATGAGGGCTTTAAACTCTCGCTATAGCCTGCTTCCAGACGCTTTTGTCTGTTAGCCAAATTACCTATCTATTGGAGGGGCCTTTGATTATCCAGATCCGCCCGGAAACAGCTGCTGATATCCAGCAGATCGAAGATCTTACTGTCGCCGCCTTTCTCAATGCTCCGCACACTGATCATACCGAGCAGTTTATTGTTAAAGCGCTGCGGAACGCGGGAGCACTGAGCATTTCGCTGGTGGCTGAGGATGAAAGCCGAATCTTAGGCCATGTTGCCCTGTCGGCAGTCTCTGTATCGGACGGAGCCTCAGGCTGGTATGGGCTGGGCCCTATCTCTGTGCTGCCAACTGAGCAGGGCAAGGGGATAGGTTCACGGTTGATGAAAGCCGCTATTGAGCAGCTGAAAGCACTTGATGCCAATGGTTGTGTGCTGTTGGGCGAGCCTGCTTATTACGAACGTTTTGGTTTTAAGGCCGTTGCCGGGCTTGAGCTACCCGGGGTTCCGCCAGAATATTTCCAGGCGTTATTGCTACAAGGCAACTGTCCGCAAGGGACAGTGAGTTATCATCAGGCGTTTTTCGCCACCAGTTAATAGACCTAAGCCGTGTGCAGGGAGCAGTAAGTTGATCGAGATTAAAACGGCAAAGGACCAGCGCAAACTGCGACGTCTTGCTCTGGCGGCGCAAGGTTTATTGCAGGCGCGCCCTTATGGGCAGGGTATTTCTGGTGCACGTAAGGCGATCAGCCATATCGGTTATGTTCAGGTTGATACCATTTCGGTGGTGGAGCGCGCACATAACCATGTCATCCACTCTAGAGTGCCCGGTTTCAAGCCTGAGATGATCTCGCAGATGCTGCGTAAACGCGATATTTTCGAATTCTGGTCTCATGCGGCTGCTTTTCTACCGATCGAAGATTATCGCTTCTCACTGCCGTACAAAGAAGCGATACGGAATGGTCAGGTCCACTGGTATAAAAAGCGTGACACTAAGCTCATGGGTGAGTTGCTGGCGCGGATACGTTCTGATGGACCCATTCGTTCTCGCGATCTTGAAGCAGGTAGCAAGAAGGGGGGCGAATGGTGGGATTGGAAACCCTCAAAAATAGCGCTTGAGCAGCTCTATATGGAAGGCGAACTGATGGTCTCTGATCGGGAGGGCTTCCAGAAAGTCTATAACCTGACCGAGCGTGTTCTGCCCTCTGAGATCAACACGGCGTCACCGACTATCGAAGAGTTTGCAGAGCATCTGCTGAACCAGCAGATACGCTGCCATGGTTTGGTATCGCTCAAAGGGCTGACTTATCTTCGCAAAGTCCCGGAGCTTAAGCTGCAGGTAAAACAACTGGTTGATGATCGTCTGGCCCAAAGGGATCTTGAGCAGATTGTGATGCCGGATGGAGAGCGTTTTCTTCTAGCTGCCGGTGCACTGGATGAGACTGCTCCCAGAGCCAAAAAGCGGATGCAGATACTATCGCCTTTCGATAACAGTGTGATTCAGCGCCAGCGCTTGAAAACTCTGTTTAATTTCGAGTATCAATTGGAATGCTATCTGCCTGAAGCAAAACGGCAATATGGCTATTTCTGCCTGCCATTGCTCTATGGCGATCAGTTTGTCGGACGTATGGACTGCAAAGCACATCGTAAAGAGCGGCACCTCGAAATTCGTGCACTCTATCTAGAAACTTACGGTAGCGATCAGGCTGAACTCATGGCTGCCTTTGTTGAGGCGCTGGCTGTGTTTCTCCGATTCCAGCAGTGCGACACTGTTTCATTGGTGAAATCAGAACCCTCGTCGCTGGCTGAGCCGTTAAGACTCGCGCTATCTGACCTTAATTGACGTTTTAAACCCAGAACGATGTTAGGGAAGGTGCGAATAAATCCCGCTCGTTCTCTGCGAGACCTGCAGTCTGTAGATACTAGGCACGCTTTGCAGCTAATGGCCGTAGTCCTTCGCAAAAAGCGTAACAACGTAGATGCAGGCTACAGGCCTCGCCTTTATGCCCTCTGGGTGCTTTGGGGCTTAGGGGATGAAACGTACTCTTTGTTGACACTTTTTGACAGGTCTGGACATGCCTGCAAAGCGCCGCCGCGATTCCGCGTCATCCTCTAAGCCAGAGAGCCGGCGGGACTTAATCGCACCTTCCTTAGCGGATGGTTTACTTCTAACCGGCTAGTTTCCGTTATAGGGTGTTAACAGCAGCTGTTATTCCCCGATATTGCTTGGAATCAGCTCTGTGATAACAATAACTAGCCATCTTTGACGTTCGTAAAGTGAACGTCGACTCAGCAGACATAAGAAGAATGATACTATCAAAAGCGACTTTGTCCGATCTGGCGTGTGTTGCGCCCTTATTTAATCAGTACCGCGTGTTTTACGGCCAGCCAAGCGATCTGGATCTAGCCGCTGACTTTCTGGAACAGCGTTTAACTCACCATGAATCTGTGATTTTACTGGCCAGGAATGAGCAGGGCGACTGCGTTGGCTTTACCCAGCTCTACCCAAGCTTTTCATCGGTTTCGGTGCAGCGGACATGGATTCTGAATGACCTCTATGTGTTGCCTGAGCTGCGAGGGCAGGGTGTTGGCAAGATGTTACTGAATGCGGCGCGCCAACATGCCATCGATAGCGGTGCCAAGGGGATCGGGCTGGAAACAGCAAGGGATAATCTCAGTGCTCAGAAACTCTATGAATCACTCGGTTATCAGCGAGAAACGGAATTTTATAGCTATTTCCTGAGCGTAAAGGGCTGAACACTGCTTCGAGTGAGGGGGAGCTTGATAAGGCTGCTAGCTGTTCCCAGTGGTTTATCATTACCTCTTTACTCAGTATTTACTGTCCTGGCGCTATCGTGCTGACCACACTTAATCAAATGTGTCAGGAAGGAGGAGAACCTGCATAGCGGGTTCGTTGCTGCTATGGATTCAGAATCGAGACGTCACTTTCTTAAAGTATGTGGGGCCTTAGGGCTTACTACTTTTGCAACTAATTTAGTCAATCAGGCTCATGCTGCCGATCACTCATCGGATAAGGTCATCATCATTGGAGCGGGAGCTGCGGGCATGGTTGCAGGGTTTCTGTTGCATCATCTGGGACGCGACTTTGAAATTCTGGAAGCGGGGGAGCGTTATGGTGGGCGGATGAAACACCATACAGCATTTGCCAGCTTTCCGATCTCGCTAGGGGCTGAATGGCTTCATGCCGAGCATAAAGTATTGGGCGAGATTATTAACAGATCCGGCGATCAGGTGAAGGTGGAAACCATCGGCTATCCGGAATCGGAAGAGTTTGGTTTTTACGCAGAGGGGGAGCTGTACCGCGATCAAATCGGTGACAGTGAAGACCGGAAGTTTATTGGCTCAAGCTGGCTTGGCTTTTTCGAAACTGAGGTTGTGCCAAGTATCGCAGATAAGATCAGATTGAATACCGAAGTGACAGAGATTCACTACGCTGCTGGCGAAGCAAAGGTTAAGGTGCGCGATGGCCGATCATTCAGTGCGAATCAGGTGGTTTTTACCGCACCGCTGCAGATGTTGAAACGCTCACGAATCTTCTTCTACCCAGAGTTGCCTGATCGAAAACAGCAAGCGATCCGTCAGGCTGAAGTATGGGGCGGCATTAAGGTCTTTATCCGCTGTAAAAAACGTTTCTATCCAACCTTTCTGGCGTTCGAAGACAGCGATACAGAGGATGGTCAGCGTCTTTACTACGATGCGTCCTTTGGTCAGCGGGGTGGTGAGAATATTCTGGGATTGTTTGCCGTGGGTGAACAAGCGAAACCTTATCTGACACGTAAAGGCGATGCATTGAAAACTCACATCCTCCAGGAGCTAAAACAGGTATTTGGCTCAGTGGCTGAAGAGAGTTTTATTGAGCTGCTGGCGCAAAACTGGAATGAAGAACCCTTTATCGAGTCTGCGTACCTGTCCGATTATGCAGATGAACGCCTACCGCCGATTTTGGCAGAGTCTGTTCAGGAAACACTCTATTTTGCTGGCGAAGCTTACACTGACGAAGGAGACTGGGGCGGCGTTCATAACGCTGCTCGTGCTGCTCATCGAGCGGTTAATCAGTTGATCCGTGCTTAGTGTCCAGATGTTCGATGCCCCATGCGCGCAAGGCTTTGACCACGGGTGCCAAAGTGCGGCCGTAGTCGGTCATGCTGTATTCAACTCGTGGTGGCACTTCCGGATACACCGTTCTTGAAATCAGACCATCTGTTTCCAGTTCCCTTAACTGCTTAGTCAGCATGCGCTGGGTTATCTCCGGCATGATCCGCCGCAATTCATTAAAACGCAGTGTCTCTTCCAGCAGGTGATAAAGGATCACGCCTTTCCACTTGCCGCCAATGACATCCAGTGTTGCCTCAACGGGGCAGCCGTAATTGCAGTGGTAATCGTTATGGGCCATATCAGGTTCCATGGGTATACAGCAGTATACTATCTACCCCAAAAGTGCCTTCTTACATTTGATTTCTGGTTAGTCTATCCTCGCTGAAATGTTGCAGCAATAGCGCTATGTAGCTTGATTACATAGCTTTTTCTAAGGTACACAGGCGCCGGTACCTTCACCCATTTATGGTCTTTTTAGAGAGAGTGAATGATGAAGACACTGATAATTTTTGCCCACCCCGGCGTGAGTGGTCCCTCTATTGCTAATACCCGGATAATCGACAAAGCGTGTCAGCAAGATGGAGTAGCGGTGCGAGATCTTTACCGGTTGTACCCTGACTTCAAGGTCGATATCGAAGCAGAACAAGCGGCGCTGGCAGAAGCGGACCTGATCATTCTGCAGTACCCGTTTCATTGGTACAGCGTACCTAGCTTACTTAAGGAGTGGATCGACCAAGTGATGCGTTATGGCTTTGCATATGGCACCGATGGCGACAAGCTGCATGGCAAAGGCTTAATGGTGTCTACAACCATTGGCGGTCCTGCTAGTAGCTATTGTGAAGAAGGGCACAACCATTTTGAGGTGGAGACCTTGCTAACGCCTTTGCATCAAACCGCTAACTTTACCGGTATGCGATTCCTTAAACCTGTGGTCAGTCACGATATGGTGCTTGTACCTCCTGAGGAAGAGCGCAAAACAGCGATTGAAAGTAGGGCTGATGATCATGCATTGCGGCTGATAGCGGCGATTGAGCAATATCAGCTTAGCTTGATGGACGCTGCTGCCTGACAACGACCTTACACCATAGATCGGCTGATTCAGCTTTGATAGTGGACAGAGACGCGATATCTGTATACAAACGGAGCTAAATCAGCCTTGTTCAGACGGAGATATCATGGCTATTGAAACCTGGCTCACCTTTATTGTCGCCGCGATGGCACTGTGCTTTACCCCGGGGCCTACAGTCCTGCTGGTGATGGGGCAGGCGCTGAGCCATGGTCGTAAATCAGTATTGCCGCTGGTGGCTGGGGTATTGGCAGGTGATGTGATCGCGATGAGTCTGTCTTTGCTGGGAGTAGGCGCACTATTGGCGACCTCAGCTGAACTCTTCACTGTGTTGAAATGGCTGGGCGCTGGTTACCTTGTTTATCTGGGTATCAAAACCTGGCGTAGCAAGCCGGTTGAACATCAGTCGGCTGTTACTGCGCAGATGTCTGGTCGTAAAGTGTTTCGTGAATCGCTGATCGTCACCGCACTGAACCCGAAAGGGATTATCTTCTTTATGGCGTTCTTTCCGATCTTTATCGACAGCAGTGCTGCGGTGCTGCCGCAGATGCTGACATTGGGTGTTTCATTCCTGATGGTTTCAGCATCCAGTGCACTTAGTTATTCGCTGTTTTCGGGATATCTGCGTAGCAGAGTGATGTCCGGAACTTTCCTCAGCCGATTTAATCAGATCAGCGGTGGTTTGCTGGTCAGTGCAGGTGCTTTGACTGCAACCGTTCAAAAGTAATATCCAGAGGGAGCAGGGATGAGTGCTGCAGCGATGATCACGGGTGAGTGTTTTTGCGGTGAGGTGAAATATCGCATCGACAAAGACTTGGTAGATGCCCGTTCCTGTCATTGCTCCAGATGCCGCAAAGTATCTGGGGCGCAAGGGTCTGCATATGCTTTGGTCCAGCCTGGTTCCTTCAAGTGGTTGAGTGGCGAGGAGCTGCTTACTGCTTACACAGGTGAACATGGTTTTGGTCTTCGTTTTTGCAGCCGTTGCGGCTCAACACTGTGCGGTGAGTTCAAAGGCGAAGTGCATGGCGTGATGCTTGGTTGCCTCAACGGTAATCCAGAGATTACATTCGCCCGACATATTTTTACCGACTCAAAAGCGCACTGGGACACGCTGCCAGATGATGGTGTTCCTCAATATCCTGAAGCTGCTCCCGAGCCTTCCTGATCGTTTATCTTTGCGGTGATCCAGTATCCTTGTATAGGTTTTCTGGTATTACCCGCCATTCATTCTTTTCTTACCATATCCCTATCGAATCGCCGTTAGTCAGGACAGAGGGATAGCAAATGGACACACTAAAACGATTACTAATGGTTGTAGCAATGGTTGCTCCAGCAGCTGACGTTATGGCGAAACAGCCTAATGCGGCCGAGAAGATGGGGCTTTATAACGGCGGTAAGTGTGTGCAGGCACTCTCAAAAGAACGCGCTAAGCAGAACAAAGCGGAAAATCGCCTAATGCTGCGGTATGCCCATGTCGGCGAACGGGCCTTCGATCGTTATTACCACGAAGGCCGCGAAGATTTTGCCAGCGAGTTGCGCCGTGCCAATAACCCCAAAGTGCTGCGGGAACAGGTGATCCGTACCAGCTGCGATAACCTTGGTATCCGCTAATACAAACGGAGGAGAAGTCTTATGTACACCGACTATTCTGCGATTGAATTCGCGCTTGTAGCCATCAGCTTAATGGCAGTAGCAGGCATAGTGATCGGTATCGCTTACCTCTCCTCTCATAGTGTTGCAGCGGTTAAAGTGAGTCGCCAACAGTCTCAGAGGTAAACGGAAGGTGACCAACCTTCACCAGTATTACGGTTTCCTCTTCTACCCATGGCCAATGCTCACTCATATGAGGGCTGCGTAACCAGGTCCCTTGTGGGTAATGGCCATGCTCATCGATAAATTTGCCAGACAGCACCAGAATCTCTTCACCGCCAAAGTGTTTATGGGGTTGAAAGCGTTCGTTGGCTGGCCACTTCACTAATGCCGTGTGTTGGCCATTAAACTGATGCAGCGGCATTACCTCTAATCGGCCCTGACCCGGTAACCAATGGGTGTTATGGGTATCTACACGCACACTGGCGCTATCAGCTGGATCAAACTGCTGTAATTTAACGAAGATGGTACAGCCGTTTTCACTAAACGGGGCATGACTGCTGCCAGGCGGGTTGCGCAGATAACTGCCAGCAGGGTAATCACCGGTTTCATCCGAGAATACGCCTTCAAGTACAAAAATCTCCTCACCGAGAGGATGGCTGTGGCGCTTGAAACTGGAGCCGGGCTCATAGCGCACTATGCTGGTGGCGTGGCCGGATTCCGCATTTTCCCTGGCCAGTGGTTTTCGGCTAACACCGGGTAACGGGCTGGGTTGCCATTGATGCTGAGTCGTATCGATCACAACTCGTTCATTGAAGTTCAGGTTTAGGTTTTCCATCGCGACTCTCAATATCCGATGTTTGCAGGGGATATCATTAATAGGGGAAGCCTATGGAAGAGTCGTCATACAAGCTAGTAGGTACTTAGCGGTAGGGTAGGTACTAATGAGTACATCTTATTGAAAACGAAGAAAAAATTGTTGTTACAAAAAAGGGGAGCATCTGCTCCCCTTTTTAACTGACGTATCGATTATCGAGCGGACAGCGCTTCAATACGTGCTTCCAGTGGCGGGTGGGAAGCGAAGAAAGCAGACATACGGCTGCCTTTGATACCGAAAGCGACCATAGTGGATGGCATTTGGGATGGCATCTCCTGTTCAGCCTTCAGGCGCTGCAACGCGCTGATCATTGCGTTCTTATCTGCCAGAGACGCGCCTGCTTCATCTGCTTTGAACTCACGCTTACGGGAGAACCATGCCACGATACCGGATGCCAGAATACCGAATACGATATCCAGTACGATGGTCAGGATCATCTGGGCGATGAAGCCCATACCGCCTTCGCCGTTTTCATCCTGAGTAAACTGGTCAATGAAGTAAACGACGACACGGGTCAGCGCCATCACGAAGGTGTTTACTACGCCCTGAATCAACGCCAGGGTCACCATATCACCGTTAGCAACATGGCCGATCTCGTGTGCCAGTACCGCACGGATCTCTTCTTTATCGAAGCGGTCAAGCAGACCTTCACTGACCGCTACCAGAGCGTCGTTCTTGTTCCAGCCGGTAGCAAAAGCGTTTGCTTCCTGAGCTGCGAAGATACCGGTTTCAGGGGTTTTAATACCTGCTTTTTCGGATAGTTCTGCAACTGTGTCCAGCAGCCACTTCTCAGCTTCGTTACGTGGCTGTTCGATAATCTGTGTACCGGTCGACATCTTGGCCATCTTCTTCGACAGGAACAGGGATACGAATGAACCAGCAAAACCGAAGACCGCACAGAAGATCAACAGTGAAGTTAGGTTAAGGCCTGCGCCGCTGGCGTAATGCTCTACACCCAGCAGGCTCAGTGTAATACTGGCAATAATCAGGACAGCGACGTTGGTCGCCAGAAACAGCAAGATTCTCATGAACGGTCTCTTATCATTACAATTTATTATTTATGGCGCGATTAATACGGTGATTCATTAACAGTTTCAAGTTGAAAACTTTTGCTTAAACATCAGTTTTTTACTGAGTTTCTTGAGTGCGCCTTCAGGAATCATGATCGTGCCGCTATCTGCCTCGAATGGCGGGATCAAGGGCGATTGATGATCTGGAATCTTCTTTAGTCGTGTTGGCAAAAAGCGCTTTTTCTGTATCGCTTTGTCGCTATATAATCGCGCCTTTTGGACGAGATCTTCAATGCAGGTTGTAGCAGATACAGTCCGGCAGCAGCTGGCAAATGCAGGTTCAGATACCAGACGTCTTTTTCACGGGCGTGGCCATTGCTATGAAGGCTTCGAACATCTGGTTATTGACTGGTTTCCGCCAGTAGCGGTCGCACGGGTGTACAAAGATGTAGAGCCTGAATGGACTGAGCAGCTTTGTGAGACACTGCGCCAGTTTGATGAGATTGAATCCCTGGTGCTTCAGCAGCGCCGACGGGGTAGTGAAGGTGGCAACCAACTGGTTTGGGGTGAGCCCCCAGAACTGATGACCGCCACAGAAGCGGGGCTGAAATACTGGGTTAAGCCGGAGAAGAATCAGAACAGTGGTCTGTTTCTGGATATGCGCGAAGGGCGTCGTTGGATCCGGGAAAACAGCAAAGATCGGACCGTACTGAATCTTTTCTCATATACCTGTTCATTCTCTGTTGCTGCACTGGCCGGTGGAGCAGAGCATGTGGTCAATGTCGATATGAGCAAAGGCGCTATCGCTACGGGCCGCGACAACCATAAATTGAACGAAATTAAAGGAAACCTTGTCACATACTTAGCCTATGACCTGTTTCGGTCTTGGAAGGCGGTTGGCAAAAAGGGGCCTTATGATATCGTGGTGATTGATCCGCCGAGCTTTCAGCGGGGCAGCTTTATCGCCGAGAAAGATTACCGCCGGGTGGTTCGTCGGTTAAATGAGATTACCAATCCGGATGCTCAGGTGCTGGCGTGTCACAATGACCCGAAATGCGACACCGGTTTCATTCGTGACCTGATGGCTGAAGAATGCCCAGAGTTTGAATTTGTCGAGCGTATCGACAATCCAGACGATTTCCCTGAGGCTGAAGTTGAGAAGAGCCTTAAAGTATTGTTGTTCCGGAGGAAGGGCTGAGTGGAACTGATTTGTATCGATTTTGAGGCCAGTGGGCTGGGCGCTGAGTCCTACCCGATTGAAGTTGCCTGGAAATCGACATCGTCGGATATATCGACCGACTGCCTGATTAATCCTGATTCCGCTGAAGGTTGGGATTACTGGGATGAGTTCGCTGAAGAGCTGCACGGTATTGACCGTGAGATGTTACAGCAGGGACTTTCTGTTGCAGAGGTTTGCAGCAAAATGAATGAGGAACTGGCTGGTTGCGATCTGATCTGCGACGCACTGGAATTTGACTCATTCTGGCTGCAGCGCCTGTTCACTGCTGCTGGTATGAAACCGACATTTAAGCTGAAGGGTTTAGATACGATTCTATCTCCGGAACAGTTGATACAGTATCGCCTGGTGAGCAAAACCCAGTTCCGACGTCACCGCGCAATGCGTGACGTCGAAGATCTGATCAAAGCGCTGGATGCGGTGACTAGCCCAATCCCCGGTTAAACAGATGGGCCTTATCAAAGGCTCCGGTCAGGCGGTAGAGCTTGGCCGGTCGCCGACCTGATGTTCTCTCTTCACCTGTCTCTTCAACGATATCCGCTGCCAGCAGACGACGGCGAAATGACTTCTTCTCCAGTGTTCTTCCGGTCACAGCTTCAGATACCTGCTGAGCTTCAGTCAGAGTGAAGCTCTCTGGCAATAATCGTAGCGCCAGATCGGTATAGTCGGCTTTGTTACGCAGGCGGTTTAAGGCTTCTGTTGCCAGTTGTTGATGATCAAACGCCAACTTTAGCTCTGATAATCTTTCGACCGGTGCCCATTGGGTTGGCTCGTGTTCAGTCTCTTCATCTAGTTCGATCGCCTGTAATGGCATTAACGCAAAATAAAGCACCGTCATGGCCCAGCCACGGGGGTCACGATCGGGTCCACCGATGGTGGCGACCTGCTCAAGATAGGGAAGTGTTGCTCCGGTCTTCTGGCGTAACTTTCGTAAAGCGCAATCGTGGGGCGACTGGTCGATTTTGATATCGATAAATCCCCCGGGCAGGGCCTGTACCCCTTGCTGAGGTGGCTGACTACGCTCAACCAGTAGTAAGCAAAGTTGGTCCTGATACCAGCTAAAGATTGCCACATCGACCGTCACAAGAGGCGCCGGGTATTCACTGGCGTTGTATTGCTGCAGGAACTCGCTGTCGTCAATCTGATGTTGTTCTGGCTGATCAGTCATTTTAGGCCTGCTTATATCGGATCTGGGAATAGTGCCAGATCGCTCTCTAAGGGGCTATAAAATTAGGGCTTGCACATTAAGTGGCTCTGTGCCACTATTTGTTCATGCACTGATGACAACCAGTCGGGAACCGACTAATACAGTGCAAAGATCTCCTGCAATGGATAGACCAGCGCAGGCCATTTACCCAGCAAGGAGTTTGCTGCGATGCCAAATTACGATTTTCTGGTTTTTATTGGCCGCTTCCAGCCATTTCACAAAGGTCACCTGAGTGTGGTTGAAGAGGGGTTGCGACAGGCAGGTCAGATGATCATCCTCTGCGGATCGGCTCATCAACCCCGTTCAGTGCGAAACGCCTGGTCGTTCTCCGAGCGTGAAGCCATGATCAGAGCCTCTTTGACTGCTGAACAAAATGATCGAACCCACATACTGCCACTGATGGATGCGCTTTATAACGATGAAGACTGGGTACGCAATGTTCAGGCGGCGGTATCAGGTTTGGTATCGGTTCACCACTCAGTGCCGCATAAGAAAGCGGCTGTAGGCCTGATCGGTCACAGCAAGGATCAGAGTTCCTATTATCTGAATCTGTTTCCGCAGTGGCACTCAGTTGCAGTGGCTAATCTGGATGAGATCAGTGCGACACCGATTCGAGAGGACTACCTGACTAAAGGTGAGGCCTTTGATAGCAGCTTGTTACCTGCGGGCAGTCTGCAGGCGATTGCAGAACACTCAGACTCTGAGGCGTTACGGAATATCGCTGACGAATATGCCTTTATAAAACGCTATCGCGATGCCTGGCAGGCGGCGCCTTATGCGCCGACATTTCTGACAGTGGACGCTGTGGTAGTTCAGAGTGGTCATGTCCTTTTGGTTGAGCGTAAAGCACGTCCGGGTAAAGGGTTATATGCATTGCCGGGCGGTTTCCTTGATGCAGATGAAACTATGTTCGAAGGATGTCTGCGTGAACTGCGTGAAGAGACTCGGTTGAAAGTGCCTGCACCTGTGTTGAAAGGCTCGTTACGTGACCAGCAGATGTTTGATGATCCTTACCGTTCGGCACGGGGGCGTACTGTCACTCAGGCTTTTTACTTCGAACTGGAACCGCGGCAGGAACTGCCAAAGGTGCGGGGAGGAGATGATGCCAAGCAGGCATTTTGGTTACCACTGGCAGATCTGGACCCGAATGAACTCTTTGAAGATCACTACTTCATTATTCGTCGTATGACTGGCATCTGAATAACGCTTTAAAAGTGCGGGTGGAGAGACCGCCCGCTGATTGAAAAAGGGCAAAAGCAAAGGCTTTTGTACTTATGATAGGAGGAGCTCCATCATGAACAACAACATCTTATTAAACGTCGATTCTTACAAAGCATCTCACTATTTGCAGTATCCGGCAGGTACTCGCTATGTCTCCAGCTATGTCGAAAGTCGTGGCGGACGCTTTGATAAAGCGGTGTTCTTCGGTTTGCAGATGTTTATCAAAGAATATCTCACTACACCTCTAACCCCGACGGATATCGATCAAGCTGAGGTGATCTTCAGCGCTCACGGCGAACCTTTTAATCGTGAAGGCTGGGAATATATTCTGCAGCGTCACAATGGCTACCTGCCGATAGAGATAGAGGCAGTGCCTGAAGGGACTGTGGTGGAAGGTCAGAATGTGTTGGTGCAGGTGATCAATACAGATCCGGCTTGTGCTTGGCTGACCAGCTACATCGAAACCGCTTTGTTACGTGCTGTTTGGTATCCGACAACAGTGGCGACTGTTTCCTGGCACTGCCGTCAGGTAATCGCGCAGTATCTGGATAAGACAGCCGATAGCAGTGATGGTTTGCCATTCAAATTGCACGACTTTGGCGCTCGTGGTGCCAGCTCAGCAGAGACGGCGGCTATTGGTGGGTTGGCTCACCTTGTCAGCTTTCAGGGAACAGATACTATCGGCGCTATTGTTGCGGGTCAGCAGTACTACCACGCTGAGATGGCCGGGTTCTCAATCCCGGCTGCTGAACACAGCACTATTACCAGCTGGGGACGTGAAGGGGAGAAAGCGGCGTATGAAAACATGCTGCAGCAGTTCTCCGGTCCTGGGAAATTGGTTGCAGTGGTCAGCGACTCTTATGATCTCTGGCACGCGATCGATAATATCTGGGGCGATGAGCTGAAAACGGCGGTAGAACAGAGTGGCGGAACTCTGGTGATACGCCCGGACAGTGGTGATCCGGTCAGCATAGTGACTGAAACCGTTGAGAAGCTGATGAAGATCTTTGGCTCCACAACTAACGATAAAGGTTACCGGGTATTACCCGATTACATTCGGGTGATTCAGGGTGATGGTGTTTCCCTGGAGACGATAGAAGCGATACTTGCAGCGATGGCAATGCGCCGTCAGAGTGCAGACAATGTTGCTTTCGGTATGGGAGCTGAATTACTGCAGAAAGTGAATCGCGATACCCTGAAGTTTGCGATGAAAGCCTCTGCGGTACAGGTTGATAGCTTCTGGCGTGATGTCTATAAAGATCCGGTTACTGATAGCGGTAAACGCTCTAAACGTGGACGTCTGGCGTTGATCAAATCCGCTGAAGGTGGTTTTGAAACGGTGCGGGAGCAGGAGTTGTCTGGCCGTGAAAACCAGCTGCAAGTGGTTTATCGAAACGGTAAGTTGCTGGTGGATATGACGCTGGAAGAGATTCGTCAGCGAAGTCAGTAACAAAGTAAGCGAAGCCTGCCATTTTTGAGCAGGCTTCTTTTTTGTCTGTTCATGCGACTACGGACTGCTGTTTTAATTGCTCAATCTGCTCAGCTGAAAGGTTTAATAGCTGCTGCAGTACTTCATCTGTGTGTTGGCCCAGTTCTGGAGAGGCTGCACCATATTGCACAGGTGTTTCTGAAAACTTAACCGGATTGGCAACAGAAGGCACTTTGCCTGCGTTCGGATGATCCAGTTCCACTACCATCTGTCGATGTTGTACCTGAGGGTCGTCAAAAACCTGATCAAGAGTATTGATCGGGCCACAAGGCACGCCTTTATTATTCAGTTCCCTCAGCCACCAGTCACTGGGCTGTTTGATCATCAACTGTTGAATCAGCGGGATAAGATCTTTGCGATTGATCACCCGTTGCTGGTTGGTGTTAAACGCTGGCATTTCTGAAAGCTCAGGTGCATCAGCCAGCTGGCAGAATCGAGCGAACTGAGCATCGTTACCCACTGCCAGAATGATATGGCCATCTGCGGTCTTAAAGGCTTCGTAGGGGACTATATTCGGATGGGCATTACCAAGGCGTGCGGGGACTTTATCACCGATCAGATAGTTCATCGCCTGGTTAGCCAGTGTGGCTACTTGCACGTCCAGCAGTGCCAGATCGATATGTTGGCCGATGCCTGTCTGGTCTCGATAGAGCAGCGCTGCCTGAATGGCGTTGGTGGCATAGAGCCCGGTCATCACATCGGCCAAGGCGACGCCGACTTTCATCGGCTGGCCATCACTTTCACCTGTCATACTCATCAGGCCGCCCATTGCCTGAATCATAAAATCGTAGCCTGCGCGTTGCTTATAAGGTCCGTCCTGACCAAAGCCGGTTACAGAGCAATAGATGAGCGAAGGGTTGGTTTTCTTCAGGCTTGGATAATCGAGCCCGTATTTTTTCAGGCCATCCACTTTATAGTTTTCAATCAGAACATCGGCTTTGGCAGCGAGCTGATGGATTAGCTGCTGTCCTTCAGCGGTGGTGATATCGATCGCAATTGATTGTTTGCCGCGGTTGGCGGAGTGGAAATAGGCGGCGTCACAATGTTCGCCGCTGTCACCGGTGGCAAAAGGCGGGCCCCAGCTGCGGGTATCGTCACCCGATATCGGGCGTTCGACTTTGATCACTTCGGCGCCGAAATCAGCGAGCATCTGACTGGCCCAAGGGCCAGCCAGAATGCGACTGAGATCCAGCACCCTGATATGAGAGAGTGCTGTATCCATCAGAAAAACGCCTGTATGCCGGTTTGAGCCCGACCCAGAATCAACGCGTGTACATCATGCGCACCTTCGTAGGTGTTTACCGCTTCAAGGTTCATCACATGGCGGATAACGCCAAACTCATCAGCGATACCGTTTCCGCCGTGCATGTCTCGTGACTGGCGGGCGATATCCAGTGACTTGCCACAGTTGTTACGCTTCATCAGAGAGATAAGCTCGACCGGGCAACGACCTTCATCCATCAGGCGACCCATCTGTAGGCAGCCCTGTAGGCCAAGAGATATTTCGGTCTGCATGTCCGCCAGCTTTTTCTGCACCAACTGGGTTGCTGCCAGCGGGCGGTTAAATTGAATACGGTCAAGGGTGTACTGGTGGGCAGCGTGCCAGCAGAATTCTGCTGCACCCAGAGCGCCCCAGGCGATGCCAAAGCGGGCTTTATTCAGGCAGCCGAATGGACCCGACAGACCTTCAGCTTCAGGGAGTAAGTTCTCTTCAGGCACAAACACATCTTCCATCACTATCTCTCCGGTGATGGAGGCACGCAGTGAAAACTTGCCCTCGATCTTAGGTGCGCTCAGGCCGGTCATTCCTTTCTCAAGGATAAAGCCTTTAACAACGCCATCGAGCTTCGCCCATACGATAAAGACATCAGCAACGGGTGAATTGGTGATCCACATCTTGGTACCCTTCAGCAGGTAGCCGCCGTCTACTTTAATCGCGCGGGTCTTCATACTGTTAGGATCAGAGCCAGCATCTGGTTCGGTCAGGCCAAAGCAGCCGATCCACTCGCCAGTTGCCAGTTTCGGTAGATACTTCTGTTTTTGCGCTTCAGAGCCATAGGCAAAGATCGGATGCATCACCAGAGAGGACTGCACGCTCATGGCAGATCGATAACCACTATCAACGCGCTCTACCTCACGGGCCACCAGTCCATAGCAGACGTAGTTGACTTCAGAGCCGCCGTATTCGGCGGGTAGGGTGGAGCCCAGTAAGCCTAACTCACCCAACTCCTGCATGATCTCAGTATGGAAAATCTCATTTCGGTTTGCTTCCAGCACACGTGGCTGCAGCTGACCCTGACAGTAATCGCGGGCGGCATCCCTGACCATGCGCTCCTCTTCGGTCAGTTGTGTTTCCAGCGAAAAAGGGTCTTCCCAGTTAAAAACAGGTTTGCTTGATGATTGGCCCATCAGTCAGCCTCGATATTTATTGTTGTGAAACGATCAGTCTGTTACCTGCATGTTAGAGCGCCGGACTGAGTCCTATAAATAGCGCTGGATCAACACTTAGGTTGAATCGGCTAAAACAATACGGCTAGGCAGATAGCTGGAGGCACTATCCAGTATCAGGATAGCTAAGGCGAAGGTGGCTGTGGGCTAGGGATTAAGCAGGGCTACCGCAGTGGCAACCCTGTGGCATCAGAATGAGGCGTCTTTCAGTGCCAGATAGGGGCCATGCAGGTGATTCTCGATAATACTGATGGCTGTCTGTTCATCACGCTCCAGTAGCGCATCAACAAGGTCGCAGTGCTCACGGTGGTTGGCGTCGAAGACAGTGTCATCAACCATATTCTCTTTCAGCCAGATATTACGGTAGCGGGACGCCTTCTCGTAAAGCGAACGTCGAACTTGAAGCAGTGATGGTGAACCACAGCCTGAAGCGATAGCGGTATGAAATGCCTGATGCAGCACTTCCCATTGATGGATATCTTCTAGCGACCCGCTAAGCAGGGAGCTGGATTTCTTCAGCTGGTGGAAGGCCGCGACTATGCCTGCTTCCCAGGCATCATCACCGAGGCGGATCGCCTGACGAACACAGAGTGACTCGATATGGGCGCGGGTTTCGTAGATATCCTGCAACTCTTCTGGTGTTACCGGATGGACTTTAAATCCGCGCTGGTTCTCGACCACAACTAACTGTTCGACCAACAGTTGCGAAAGTGCTTCCCGCAATGGTCCAACACCGACCTGATAACGCGCTTTAAGCGTGGTCATCTTCAGTTTTTCACCTGGTGCGAAGTGGCCGCTCAGTATGTCCTGCTTGAGCGGTGTGATCACCTGAGAAGCAAAATTGTCGCTCGAAGCTTTAACAGATTGTGGCATATCACCCCTTGCCGTAGATCGGTCTCAACACCGCGTATTTTACGATAAGTCGAGAAAATCTTTAAACGTCAAAATTAATAATTTTCAGTGATAAAAAAATAAAATGTTGACGATAATTAAAAATGTCGACATTATTCTGGGCATCGAAATCATATCTGCTCAGTGGGGGAGTAAAGATGACAGCGGTTGAAAAGGCGTTAGCCTTACAGGAAATGACTTCTGGATTTACAGTACGCCCGTACCCGGTAAACCACCGGTTACAGGTAGTGACGCTTTCTGCGGAAACGCTGCAAGCCTTCGAAAAAGCGATAGAGAACTGGGATGTACAGGCGCTTGAGTACAAGCCATTCCTGCGTTTTGCGATCGCCGATACTTTAGACAGAGTCTGTAATCACACGCTGGCAGGTTGCCTGAACAGCATTATGTCTGACCGAAACTCCGCGGCATTTATGCTCGATTATGAAGGTGAGCCGTCGATCGATCTGATTGATTTCAACGTTATGCTATCGACCGCTATCTCTCATCTGATCGGCATTCCTAACCATGACGCTATGTATGGCAAGTACTATGCGCGTTTCACTGTCCGTAACACAGACAACAGTGATAGCTACCTGCGTCAGGCGCATCGTCGTATGGAGCTGCATAATGACGGCACATACGTTGATGAGCGTACAGACTTCGTTTTGATGATGAAGATGGTTGAGAAGAACATGGAAGGTGGTGATTCGCTGCTACTGCATGTCGACGATTGGGCAGATCTGGACAAGTTCTATAACCACCCGTTGGCAAAACAGGATATCCAGTGGGGTGCACCAGCCAGCAAAAACGTGAGTACTAAGATCCATCATCCGGTGTTCTTTGAAGAGGACGTTGATGGCAAGCCGCATATGCTGTTTATTGACCAGTTTGCTGAGCCTCAGAACATGCGTCAGGGGCTTTACCTGCATCAGATGAGTGAATCGCTGGAGTCTGATGAAAACTGCTTCAATGTTCGTGTGCCAGAAGGTGCGATGCTGGTGGTGCAGAACCATTGCTGGCTGCATGGTCGTGACAAGTTTGTTGCTCACGATGGTCTGGAGCGTGAACTGCTGCGTCAGCGCGGTCATTTCACTAAAGCCTAAAGGTCACCAATAAACTCAAAAGCCTTCTCTATTGGGAAGGCTTTATGCGTTCTGGACAAAAGTTTCTTTCCTGGAGTTTTCTATGATTTATGACTACATCATCGTCGGTGGTGGCATCGTCGGCGCATCAACCGCCTGGCAGCTTCAGCAGCGATATCCCGACAAGAGCATTCTGATAATCGAGAAAGAGGATGAGTTTGCCAAGCATCAGACAGGCCATAACAGTGGTGTGATTCATGCGGGTGTTTACTATGCGCCGGGTAGTTTGAAAGCTCAGTTTTGCAAAGAGGGTGTCGCAGCAACGATTAACTTTTGTCAGCAAAACGATATTCCATATGATCAATGCGGCAAACTGCTGGTGGCGACCAACGAGGTCGAAAAGACTCGAATGGATGCGCTCTTTGCACGTTGCCAGCAAAACGGTATAGAAGTTGAGTTGCTGGATCAGCAACAACTAAATGAGCTGGAGCCGAACATTAGCGGCGTGGGAGCGATTCGGGTTCAGGATACCGGTATCGTTGACTACCAGAAGGTCACCATCGCCATGGCTGATCAGTTCCTGGGACTAGGCGGAACTGTACGGCTGCGCAGCAAAGTGGTTCAGCTGGAAGAGTTCAGTGATCGGATATGCGTGACGGTCGAGCAGGATGGTGAACAGCAGCGTATCGCCTGTCGTTACCTGATTAGCTGTACTGGTCTGATGGCGGACCGTACGACTAAGATGCTTGGCATTGATACGGATTTCCAGATTATCCCGTTCCGCGGTGAGTACTACCGTCTGCCAGAGAAGTACAACCGTATCGTCGATCATCTTATCTATCCGATTCCGGATCCTGAGCTGCCGTTCCTCGGTGTTCACCTAACCCGAATGATTGATGGTTCTGTCACTGTTGGGCCTAACGCTGTGCAGGGATGGAAGCGTGAAGGTTACGGAAAGATCAATATCTCGGCGCGTGATATTCTCGATATGGTCTCTTTCAAAGGGTTCTGGAAAGTACTGAAGAACAACTTCCGAGTCGGTCTGGCAGAAACCTGGAACTCATGGTGGAAGCCGGGTTATCTGAAAATGGTACGTAAATACTGCCCTAAGATAGAACTGCAGGATCTGGAGCCTTATCCAGCGGGTATCAGAGCCCAGGCTGTGATGAGTGACGGCTCACTGGTACATGATTTCCTCTTTGCTGATAGCCCGCGCAGTCTTCATGTCTGCAATGCGCCTTCACCGGCAGCGACTTCGGCGATCCCTATTGGCCGCTATATCTGCGATAAGGTTGAAGAAAAGCTTTCTTAACAGCTGAGTGGGTGATACCGAGCCGTTGGTATCGCCCACTCATACCCCACGCAAAAAAGAGAAGGGGGGAAACCCTTCTCTTTTTTGCGTCTACCAGCGTTCCTCATCTCTAAGTACAAAGACCGATCCGCGGGCATGTCGCAGCACTTTCTCGGCATTTGAACCTAACAAATAGCTGGAAACACCCGGTTTACCGGCCGCGATCAGAATCAGGTCAGGACGGATACGGGCTTCCTCTTCCAGAATCTCATCGTAGACCACTCCATTTGCGATCCGGCAGTCACCACGCAGGTGAACTGGCACGAACTTCTGAAATATATGGCTGGCGTGTCGCAGTGCTTCCTTGCGGGCATGTCGCGCCACTTCACTGGATAGTTGGGTGAAAGAAGTGCCGTGAATCCTTGTCTGATCGACGTAAAGGCTGTGAATCTCTCCGCCCGCCTCGCCGAACAGTTGCTCGGCGACCGCAATAGCCCGTTTGAACATCTCGATATGTTCTAAATCCAGCGGAATCAATATCTTGTTGTACATCTTTGCTAATCCATAATTTTATTCGGCAGCCACATCACGGCTTCCGGGAATAACATGCAGAGAATCAACACCAGCAACTTGATCAGAATAAATGGCGTGACTGATTTGTAGATATCGAGCATGGTCACCCCCGGTGGGGCGATACCTTTCAGGTAGAAGAGGGCAAAACCATAAGGGGGTGTCTGCACCGCGATCTCAATATTGAGGATCATTAGAATCCCGAACCAGATTGGATCAAAGCCGAGGTCCACCACTATGGGGGTGAACAGCGGTGCGCACATCAACACGATAATGAACTCATCGATGATGAAGCCCAGTAGCAACATCACTACCTGCATCAGAATAATTACCCCCAGTGGCGGTAACCCCAGGTCTTTGGTAAACCCGGAGATCATGTCCTGAATACCCATCATCAGATGGAAGTTGCTGAAGAGGGTGGCTCCAAGGATGATCCACATCGCGACACTGACCAGCATCGCTGTTTCCATACCGGCTGAGCGAAACAACCCAAGACGAAAACGCTTAAAGAAGAAAGCGAGAATGATGGCACCGACAACGCCAATGGCACCAGATTCGGTAGGTGTGGCTATACCGCTGATGATACTGCCCAATACGGCGACGATCAGCAGCACTGACATCAGACCATCGCGCAGTGTTCTGACTTTCTCTGCCGGAGTCATTTGCGCTTCTTTCCCGGTACCTAGCGGGGCTTTTTCCGGATTCAGCTTGCAGCTGATAATGATGTAAGTGATCAGGAAGAAGATAGTAACCACCGCCGGAACCAGTGCGGCAATAAACATCTTGCCGACGGAGTTCTGGGTTGAAGCGGCAAACATAATCATCGGAACACTGGGCGGAATCAGTATGCCAAGGCCGCCACCGGCCATGATGACACCCAGTGCCAGCCGTTTGTCGTAACCGCGTTCGAGCATCGGTTTCAATGCGATGCTGCCGGAAGTCATGATGCCCGCGCCTATAATGCCGACCATAGCACCTATCATCGAGCAGACCCCCACCACGCTGATCGCCAATGAACCACGGATACGGCCGATGATCAGCTGGCTGGAGTTAAACATCGCATCGCCAATGCCTGAGCGGGTCAGTAGCTGGCCCATATAGATATAGAGAGGAATCGCCAGCAGAATAAAGCTGAACAGTGTTGATTCAAAAGTGCTCGGCAGGATCTGAAAAATCCCTTCGCCCCAGGTGGCATAGCCCACTGCCATAGCGATACCGCCAAGGGCGAAGCCTACAGGTGTGCCAATGGCAAAGGAGATCAGAATACATAGCAGCAGTATTGCGGTAAGAACTTCAATGTCCATCTGCAGCCTCGTCATTTTCGTTAACTTTTGGGAACAACCGGTTACCGGTGAATAGTCGGAACAGGTCTTTAATGAGATCGCTGCTGTTTTGCAGCAGCACCAGAGAGGCGGCTGAGATAAGCATCAGCCAGAAGTGGTGCATAGGAGGCGCCCATTCGCTCATTCTGCGGTAGTTGAAGTTCACCGCTTCCTGAAACTTCTGGTAGGAAACCAGAATGATGATGCACATGAAAAATGCCGCCAGAAAGGTCGACAGAATTCGGAACACCGCCTTGGTCTGTGTGGAAACCGAGATATAGAGAATATCGACGTTGATATGTGACCGTTTCTGCTGGGCATAGGCGCCGCCAAGGGCAGCCATATAGGATGATAGAAACAGTGACAGGTCGTAGGCCCAGATCGTAGGCGCGTTGATGAAGTACCGGGAGAATACTTCAAAGGCGATGACCAGTGCGATCATCGGCATCAGCACTGAAATACTTCGGCCAACAAAGGAAACGAGGTATTCAATACAGCTGCAATATGCCCGAAGTGATTTACAAAACATAGAATGCCGCCAGCGTATAGATACGAATTAAGCACCCGTAGGTGCTTAGGTTAGAAAGGACTAGGTCTAGTGAGCTGCGGGCTTGTAGCAGCCCGCCAGACCTGCCCTTATGAAACGCTGTTAGTTAGTTTTCAGAATGTCGATCAGCTGTTTGCTGTACTTATCCTGAGTGGCATATTCTTCCCACAGAGACTCACCCGCCTTGCTCCAGCTATCTTTATCAGAGCTGCTTGGTTCCGGGCTCCACTTCATGCCTTTGGCAACCATATCGGCAATCGCTTCGGACTCCCAGAGGCGAGACTTAGTCATCTGTTCACGTGCATGAACAGCGGTCGCAGCGCGGACAATCGCCTGCAGATCCTGTGGCAGGGCATTCCATGCCTTTTCGTTGATAAATACCGGCAGTACCTGAGCGCCAGCCAGTGGCAGGCGGTACATGTATTTAGCAACCTCAACGTGGTTACCGTCACGGTGGTCAATCAGGTTAGAACCGATCGAACCGTCGATGACTCCTGTTGCCAGACCTGTGTAGATCTCGCTCCAGGTCAGGGAAACAGGGGAGGCACCCAGGTTACGAACGAATTTGCCGTAAGCGCCCGGTGCACGCAGTTTCAGGCCTTTGAAGTCTTCTACAGACTCAATTGGTTTCTTGGTCAGCAGATATACCGGAGGCTGAATGTAAGGCTCCATCCATACCAGACCCTGTTCACCGTATGCTTTAGTCAGAACCTCGTTCCAGCCTTTCTCATGGAACAGCAGGCTCAGTTCGGCTACATCAGCAGTGCCGCCCGGCAGGCCAACTTCGACAATACCCGCTGGCAGCTCACCAGCATTCATCGGCTGGAAGGTTGCGCCCATAGTGATCAGGCCGGTTTTAACTGCGCCCAGAATACCTTTGGTATCTACACCTTCACCGGCGTACATCATCTTCACATTGATGCGGCCGCCAGACATCTCGTTGATGTTCTTAGCCAGATTGCCATAAACCTCGCCGAACGCTGTACCGCGGGTATAGAGGTTGGCGAAACGCCAGTTATGTTCAGCAGCCTGAGCAACAGATGCAGTGAATGCACCCACACCCAGTGCAACTGCCAGAGAACCCGAAAGAAGTTTTGTTTTAACTTTTTGAGGAAGTTTGAACATGCCTTTGTACTCTTTTTTAATTGTTGTTTTTCACCGAGTTTTGGGGCTCAGCGAGATACAAAATTAAATTAACAAAGGCCCTGAAAAGGTTACATCAGGCCGTTTTTATCTAAAGGTTGGGGTTTCTCAAACATTTAGTAACCTTATGAAACTTATTAATTTTTCAGGCACATAATGAGCTATTTCGATGTTGAGATTTAGGTTTACTGTCAGAAAACAGGCTTAGGTAGAATAATGCCTTAAATAAAACTTTTCGGATAAACGAAAAAAGCCCACGTTGTAAAACAACGTGGGCAAGCGCCTACAGCTGAGCAGCCAGCTCAGATAAGACCCAGGGCAATGAAATTAGAAAACTGTGTGAACCGCCTTGCGGATGGCTTCTATTAACTGGTCGATCTCCTCTTCCTGAATCGTCAGAGGAGGGGAGAAGGCGATGATGTTGCCCATGGCGCGTATCATCGCGTTTTGTTCATAGCAGGCTGCCTGAATAGCGCCGCCGACCGGTTTCGCAGAACCTTCTGGTTGCGCAAACTGAACAGCTCCAATCAGGCCATAATTACGGATATCAACGACCTGTGGCAGGTCTTTCAATGAGTGCAGTGCCTGCTCCCAGTAATCGCCGATTGGCCCTGCGGCGCGGGTTAGCAGACCCTCTCGTTCGTAGATATCCAGTGTTGCCAGGCCTGCAGCACAAGCCACCGGACTGGCTGAGTAGGTGTAGCCGTGGTAGAACTCAACCGCGCCGTCCGGTGCAGCGTCCATGATAGTGTCGTGAATATGGTCGGCGACGAAGACTGCCCCCAAAGGCACAATACCGTTGGTGATGCCTTTGGCCGAAACAATCATATCCGGCACTACATCAAACTCTGTCGCTGCAAAGGCTGAACCCAGTCGGCCCCAGCCGGTGATCACTTCATCAAAGATCAACAGGATATCGTGCTCAGTACATATCTCGCGTAAGCGTTGCAGATATCCTTTTGGTGGCATAATCACGCCGCCTGCACCACTGATCGGTTCAACGATCACGGCAGCGATAGTCTCGGCATTGTGGAACTGAATCAGACCGGTCAGGGCATCTGCTTTCTCAATGCCGGTATCTGGTAGGCCATGGGAGAACGCATTGTTTGCCAGGTCCAGCGTATGGGGTAGGTGATCAGTAGACAGCAGCGGACCAAACCCTGTGCGGTTTGGGGTTAAGCCGCCCACCGATATACCGCCAAAGTTAACGCCGTGATAGGCCATCTCACGGCCGATCAGCTTGAACTTGGCTGACTTTCCACGAGCCGCCTGATAGGCAAGGGCGATCTTAAGGGCGCTCTCTACCGCCTCAGAGCCAGAGTTGGCAAAGAACACTTTGTTCAGTGGATCAGGGGTATGTTTGATCAGCCGCTCGGCAAACTCGAAACCTATATCGTGGCCGAAGTTGAAAGGAGATGTGTAATCAAGCTCAATCGCTTGCTTCCCAATTGCATCAGCGATCTCCTGTCGTGCATGACCCGCATTGACACACCAGAGGCCTGCAGTGGCATCCAGAATACGGCGGCCATCGTCGGTATAGCAGTAAACACCTTCGGTGCCGGTTACGATGCGCGGGTTTTCCTTGAATGCCCGGTTAGGGGTAAAGGGCATCCAGAATGCATCCATATTGTTGTAATTCTTCATGGTAGATAAAACCGTTTGTTCAATCGTTCTGAGATCTAAGGTAAGGCGAGGGCGGTCGCTGAAAAATAGTCTTAAATCGATCTAAAGGTTGAGCGCCGCCAAACATTAAGGATCAGATACCGCCCATACAGAGGTATTTGAGTTCCATATAGTCGTCCATACCGTGATAGGAGCCTTCCCGGCCTATACCGGACTCTTTGACGCCGCCAAAAGGCGTCATCTCGTTTGAAATCATCCCTTCATTGATGCCGACCATGCCGTATTCGAGCGCTTCCGAGACACGCCAGACACGGCCGATATCGCGGGTATAGAGATAAGCTGCTAGGCCATATGGGGTGTTGTTAGCTCGTTCAACCACTTCCTGCTCATCTTTAAAACTGAAAACGGTTGAGACAGGCCCGAAGATCTCAGCCTGTGAGATCGCCATATTGTCATCCAGATCGCCGAGCAGGGTTGGTTGATAGAACCTTGGGCCTGCCGGGTGCGCTGCACCGCCAGAGATCAAACTGGCCCCTTCTTCAAGCGCCTCTCGTACTAACTGGTCGACCTTGTTAACCGCAGCCTCATTGATCAGTGGGCCTATCTCCGTTTCCTGATCAAGTCCGGAACCGACTTTGAGTGACTCGACCGCTTGCTGATAGCGTTCGATAAAACGGTCGTAAATTGTGTGCTGCACAAATATCCGGTTGGTACAGATGCAGGTCTGGCCTGCATTGCGGTACTTAGAGCCGATAGCGCCTGCAACGGCCTGCTCAATATCCGCGTCATCAAACACGATAAAGGGCGCATTGCCGCCAAGTTCCATAGAGGTCTTTTTAACCGTTGAGGCGGTCAGCGCCATTATCTTCTTACCGACCCCAGTAGAGCCGGTGAAGGATACTTTGCGCACTAATGGATGAGTGCAAAGTTCATGACCGACACTCGCTGCGTCTGCAGTGGTGACTACATTGATAACACCAGCAGGAACACCTGCCTGTTCAGCAAGAGCCGCCAGTGCCAAAGCGCACAGTGGCGTATCTTCCGCTGGTTTGATCACAATGGAACATCCTGCCGCAATGGCCGGGGCTGCTTTACGGGCGATCATTGAGATCGGAAAGTTCCAGGGCGTGATGGCGGCTACAACACCTACAGGCTGCTTGATGGTCAGCAAGCGAGTGCTGGTGCTGTTGGATGGGATATTGTCACCGTAAGTGCGTTTGGCTTCTTCACTAAACCACTCAAAAAAGTAAGCACAGGAGAGTACTTCACCTTTTGCTTCCCGCAGGGGCTTGCCCTGTTCCAGCGTGAGTAGTTCAGCCAGTGTATCGGTGTTTTCGATGATCAGCTGGAACCATCGGTACAAGACGCGAGAGCGCTGTTTCGCAGTGGTTTCTTTCCAGCTTCTGAAGGCTTTGTCGGCGGCTTCGATTGCGAGTTTTGTTTCACTAACGCCGAGGTCTGGCACTTGTGCAATCAGCGAACCGTCGGCAGGGTTTATAACCGATAATTTATTAGCCGAGTGGCTGATCCACTTACCATTAATAAAGGCCGATTCTCTTAATAGTTTGTTTAATATCATTGTTATTAGCCCTTAACTTTTTTAAGCTCGGTTAATTCAGCAAGAGCCCGAAATATAACAATGATCTTTAAGGCGACAGATTAGCCTTTATAAATGTTCAGTTTTAAAAGTTAACTCATGAACTCAAATAACTATGTGTTAGGCCAGATCGGCGATTTCGAGATAAAACAACTGCGGATCTTTAAAGCAGTAGTGGATAACGGCGGATTTTCTGCGGCTGAAACAGAGCTCAATATCAGCCGTTCTACCATCAGTATTCATATCTCAAATCTGGAATCGCGCCTCAATCTCACACTGTGCCGACGGGGAAGGGGCGGCTTTGCCCTAACCGAAGAGGGGGCGGTGGTTTATGAGATGACCAATAATCTGTTGGCGACTCTGACTGACTTCAAAGACACCATCAATGAGCTGAGTCAGAACCCGGCAGGAAGCTTACGAATCGTTGTTAGTGATGGCCTGAGTCTCGATAAACGCGCGCGTTTCCCTGATATGATCGCTGATTTCTACCAGCAGGCGCCGGATATCGCACTGGAAAGTGAAGTCTCCTCAATGGCTGAGATTGAGCGGATGCTGCTTAATGATGAAGCTGATATTGGTCTGACTCCTTATCATCGCCAGCTTGATGGTCTCGAATACTTCCCCCTCTACAGTGACATTTGCCGACTCTATTGTGGTCCCGGTAACCCGCTGTTTGAACTGGACGATGATGCTATTACCGATGATCAGATAAACCAGTTCACTGCGATTCAACCGGGCCTGAAACCCCACGAGGAAGCCTCTGAACAGTTGTCTTGTATGAGCTTGAAAGGGACTGCATATTTCTATGAAACCCGACTAGCTATGATTCTTTCCGGCAAGTTCATAGCATTTCTGCCGGAACTATACGCTGAGCCATTTGTTAATGACGGCCAGCTAAAATTGCTGTCGGGGGATGATCGCTTTTACTCGCTGGGCGTGGCTGTGGCGGTTAAAAAGCGAGCGCAGCATCCTAAGGCAGTGACTATGTTTATGGATATTATTCGATCACGTCATGCTGACGCTTTTAGCGATTGAGATAGGTGAACTCTGTCAGGCCCCGATAGGAGCCTGACGGATATCAGATTAGTCGAGCAATCCGTCCAATCCGGATTCCAAAGTCATAGCTTCTTCAAGCTGGTCGATAGTGCCTGCATCAACAGTCGCCAGGATAGCGACATCGACAGGGTAGTTTTCGCGAACCTCTTCGGCATCGACATCATTACGGCGGGACGCATTGATAAAGCACGCCAGATTAATCACCGCGCTCAATGGTTGCGGTTCATCAAAATCTAGTGGTTTCTTAAACTGTCGAACAGCAATACCCAGTTCTTCCGGGAATTTCCACATATCCAACAGAGCCTGACCCGCTTCCGGAGTGGTGAACCCCAGACGCTGAAGTTCAGCTTCGCTGCGGCTGCATTCGGATTCTTCAATCAGTGTTTGTATCGCTTTGGCGCGATTTGGCTCTGCCAGATGCAGCAGCAGGCGGCCGATGCTATGGATCAGGCCAGCAGTGAAGGCAACATCCGGGTCTACTTTGCTGGATTTCTCAGCAAACCACTTCGCCAGCGCACCTACCAAAAATGACTCTGACCAGAAGCGGCGCATATCGAGCCCTTCAACATCTTTTGCCGAACCTGCTACGCCGGATGCGATAACAAGGGTTTTCAGGCGTGCCATACCCAGCATCACCAGTGCTTCATCAAGTGACGATACTTTGCGGCTCAGGCCAAAATGGGCGGAATTAACTAATCGTAAGATTTTAAGGGAAAGCGTTTGATCCTGACCGACCTTTTCGGCGATCTCGCCATAATCGGCATTGGGGTTATTGAGTTGCTGGATTAACTCCCGTACGACCTCCGGGATATTGGGCAACTTATCGGTGTGTGACAGCAGTTCGCGAATCTCCATAGACCCTCCTTGAGAAGTCGATTAGCTCTATTATGCAAATCCTGCTTCCTCTTATTGTTAGCCGCAACTACCTGAATCTTCAACCGAAATGAATGAATTAATGAAATAAATATCTTTTGCGCGCGTTATTGTTTTTTATCAGTAGGTTGTTCAACGAGCAGAGGTATTTACGGCAAGGTTTCCAGCCTGAAGACTGTGTCGTTTTTTGGGGGGGAGGAGAGATCGAGTGGCACAACAGTTCTGTTATGCCACAGCTGGCGAAGTGGTCGGAGAGCTTAGAGGTTTACCACCAATTCTTCGATCTTAGCGCGTAGGATTTCGTACTGGCCCATCTCTTCTGGCGGGAAGTAGAGCTTGTAGAAACAACGGTCGACCAGACGGCCTTTGTTGCCCTGAATTGTTTCTTTGTATGTCGCGTGCAGGTAACTCATCTGCAGGTGAATAACGCGTGTATGTGGTGCAACATCGAACTCATGGTGTTCGAGATCGTAGCGAACTTTGTGTTCCTTGATGGTATAGAAGGAGACTTCTGCAACGTGGTTAAGGTTGATCAGGAAGTTAGATGTGACTGGCACCAGATGGCGTTTCTCCAGTCCGTTGTGTTCCATGTAAATGCCGCAGTTTTTATTGATCTTTATAAACATCCGTCGGATCCCATTAAGCGAAATGTCTGGTGACTGCAGCCCGGCAGTCGCAGGGCCACATATTATTGCGAGCGGGTGACACTTTTCTTACAGCGCAGCATGCCTGTCGTTATTATATCCGGCCGTTTTCGGACCGGGCTACACTGTTTTATCGACCTTTATATTGTCCCTGTCGCTTCTCCAGGAAGGCATCGACTGCCTCTTGGTGGTCGTCGGTATTATGACACACACCCTGTACCGTAGCACAAAGATCAAGAAAGTCAGGCAGTTGCTGGCGTTGTGCCGCTTTCATCAGGCGCTTGGTATGACGCAGAGCCTGTGGCGGTTTGGCGGCTATCTGGTAAGCCAGTTCCATAGTCGCAGGTAGCAGGTCATCAGCTGCGGTCAGGCGTAGCAAAAGGCCCAGTTCCAGTGCTTCCTCAGCTTTTACCAGACGGCCGGTGAAAGTCAGTTCTGCTGCTGTCTGATAGCCTACTAAACGCTGCAAAAACCAGGCGCCGCCATCGCCTGGGATGATGCCGAGGTTAATGAAAGTTTCGCCGAAAATGGTGTTTTCACTACCAAGTCGGATATCGCACATGCAGCAGAGATCGAACCCTGCCCCTATTGCGGGTCCGTTCACCGCTGCAATCACCGGGACCTCACATTGATGAAGCGCCATTGGGATCTGCTGGATGCCGCGCCGGTATTTCCCCTGAACCTCATAAACACTTCCGCCGAAGGCGCCGTTGCGGTGATCAGAGTCACGTAGTTGCATCTCTTTGATGTTGCCGCCCGCGGAAAAACTGCTGCCTGCGCCTGTGAGTACCAGTACAGATATCTCTTCATTACGGTTAACCCAGTCGATGGTATCTATGATGTCATCGATCAATCCGGTACCGGTTAAGGCGTTGCGGCAGTCATGGCGGTTAAATGTCAGTAGTGCGACCCGGTCATCGATCGTCAGCAGCGAGTCTTTCAATTGTGGTTGTTCAAGTGACATCAGATCTCTCAATGAATAGATTTGCGGATATGAGTTCAGTCTAATTCAGTAAGTCGAATAAGGGAATTTACTTATTTGATGCCTTGATTCAGTTCAAAGACTCCCACCACCGATGTGCCAAGCCAGCGGTTACCGCCCAGTTTCGCTTCAAGCCAACCTGCGCTGTATAACAGGGTGTTTAAGGGCTCGGCTGTCGGCTGAAGGTCTGAACTTGCCCTGTTCTCCTGCTGCTGTCGCCATCGGCGTAATAGCCATACAGCAGGGTAGAGGTAACTGAAGACGTAGTGGCAGCTAACAGGTCGTAAGCCTGCCTCTTCGGCAAGCTTCAACAGAGATTCGACGGTGTAACGACGATAGTGGCCCAGTTGTTCATCATGGTATGACCATAACTGCTGAAATGCCGGTACTGTAATCAATACCCTTGCGTCTGGCGTCAGCAGTGGTAGCCATTGCTTAAGAGCCGCTGCCGGGTCTTGGATATGTTCCAGCAGATCCATCGCCAGCAGTACATTGAAGTGTGCAGTTGTGTCTGGTGGCTGAGTGAGCAGCGCATCCGAATCAGTCAGCCAGTTAGCTGATGCGTTACTCAGGGCACTATCAAAGCCGACGACCTTATTGACCTGATCCCTGTATCTGCTCTGTTGGCGCAGGTAGTGTAAGTTCTGGGCAGTACCGCAGCCTGCTTCTAGCACATTAAATGGCGCAGATTGATCTGCAAGTAACCGATCGATGTAACAGAAACGGGTGCGTATCCACCAGTGATCCATCTCGAACTCGTGGTTGAGAGCGCCTTCTGATTCCCGAATATCCATCAGTTTTCAGACTCCGGCTCTGTGGCAGAGGCTGAGCGTGCCGGTTCGATACTTTTAGTGAAGTAGAGCGGTCGCTGTTTACTCTCATCTGATATGCGGGCGAGGTACTCGCCTATCACACCGAGCGTCAGTAACTGTACGCCCCCAAGAAATAGCACTATGACGATCAGCGATGGATAACCGGCCACCGGGTTATCATTCACCAGCTTGTCGTAGATGATGTAAGCGGCGAAGAGAAAACTGCAGCTGGCGATTAGTGTGCCAAGGTAAGAGGCGAGTTTAAGCGGTAGCGTGGTGTGAGAGGTGATCCCTTCAAGGGCGAAATTCCACAACCGCCAGTAATTAAACTTGGTATCCCCGGCGGCGCGAGGGTCACGGTGGTACATCACCGCTGATTTCTCAAAGCCTACCCAATTAAACAATCCCTTCATAAAGCGATGGCGTTCAGGAAGTTGCCTGATCGCTTCGACAGTGCGGCGACTGAGCAGGCGGAAGTCACCGGTATCGGCGGGTATCTCAACATCGCTCATCGAGCCTATGACACGATAGAACAACCAGGCGGTCAGTTTCTTGAGTATTGTTTCACCGTCTCGTTCAGCACGTTTTGCATAGACAACATCAAAACCCTGCTGCCAGCGTTCGACCAGTTCCGGTATCAATTCCGGCGGATCTTGTAGATCAGCGTCGATAATCACCACCGCATCGCCATGGCTGTTATCCAGCCCGGCACTCATCGCCACCTCTTTACCGAAGTTCCGGCTCAGGTCGATGATCGCAACATCAGGGTCTGATTGGTGCAGCTGCTGAAGCTGAACCAAGGTATCGTCCTGACTGCCATCGTTGATGTAGATGATCTCAAATGACATTTCGATCGGGGACAGTGCTGTTTTTAAGCGCTGGTGGAACTGCTGCAGTACAGCACCTTCGTTATAAACGGGTACCAGTATGGTGAGCAGTCTTGGCTGATCGCTATCAGTCGTCATCGGCAAAGGTCCAGAGTCGGTGACAGATAAAACTGAGTAGTGGAATGCTGATCGCAATAATGATCAGTGTCAGATGCCAGGGCAGGGCAAACAGATTATTGCAGCTGTAGACGATAACCATATTCAGCAGTAGGCCCGACAGTGCGACCAACACAAAACGGGGAAAGTAGCGGCTATGGCGACCGGTTCGGGCGAATGTCCAACGATGATTTACCAGATAAGAGAGTATCAGGGCTGCAGAGAACGCCGGCACTGTGGCAAGTGTCGGATCGTAACCAAATTGTTTGACCAGCAGCATCAAAACGGCCATATGGCAAAGGGTGGCCACTAAACCGGTGACGATAAATCTTGTGAATGATGGGTTGATCATCTGGCTCAGCATAGGTCGGATGCTCTGCTCCATTAGTTGTGACCCTGATATAACCTTAGTCAATCCGGCTATGAATCACCGCATATTGATCACTGTAGAGCCGTTGCCATTCTGGGCTTTGATCCAGCAACGCGATTGCGGCGGTATCCGGCTTTAACAGCGTCCAGCTGATGGCGTATCGCTCGAGTAGCTGCGTGAATTTATCAGGTTGCTCAAGCTTTAGTGCCTGACGGTAGTCCTGAAAATACTGGTCGCCGTATATGTCGACTCTGCCATCGATAAAGGGCGGGATACCCCGCATGATCAGAATGCCGCCGAATGAGTAGGTGTTAAGGACATTGCCACTCAGGTTGTGTCTGGCTGCGGCAGCCAGCGCATCACTCACTGTTGCTGACTGTGGCGGTATCGGAGGCCTCATTGATAACAGCAGGGGGGTGATCAGTAGTGCTACAACCACAACCGAGAAAAGCGCTATTTTGTTGCTTGAGTTTTGCTGTTCAGCGTGACCGTGACCAAGTGAGTGATAGATTGGGCGAGCCAGTAGTATCGGGGTAATCAGTGCCAGAAGATCCATATGCCGCAAGTGCTTAGACGCAAGAAAGAACAGCCCGAGCAGGATCAGCAACCGGATCGGTTTTAAACGGATACCGAGGGCAAAGCCCAGTGCGATTATCGCAATCAGCCAGAAACCCATTGGCGAGGGCGGCGATATCTCAGGTGGACGCCATTCACCAATATGCGCCAGTGTGTAGCTCATATCGTTAATCTGCAGGGTGAATAGCAGGCTGTGATAGCCGTGAGGGTTGAGCATACTGGCAGCTAAGGCCAGCAGTGAGAAGGCGATCCAGTCGAATGCGGCCTGTTGCCTGCCGGGCCAATGCCGGTGCTGCAGGATAGCTTCCAGTGTCAGCGGCGCCAACATCATTAAACCGAAGGTGAAGCTGCCATGCAGGTTTGCCCAAATCACCATCACTAACAGAAGCTTGATATCAGGTGGTTGCTTCAGTTCAGTGGCGCGTAAAAGGGCGCTGATCCATATCATCATGAGCGGTAGTGCCAGCACATGGGGGCGGGCGAACAGATGCTGTGAAAGCAACAGCAGGGTCATGACCGCAGCAGCAGCGATCCAGATTGGGTGGAAATAGAGCTGCAGATATCGGCACAGAATTGCCAGAGCCAATGCGGTTGATAGCGCAGTGATGATGACAAGGCCGGACCAGCCGGCCATTTGGTAACTGAGTGTAAGGATAATCTCGGATAGCCACTCATGGCTGGTCCATGGTGCACCGCTCATGGTTTGTGAGAACGGATCTGTTTCTGGAATGGCCCGGTTTTCCAAAATCCACTGCCCGGCGGCCAGATGCCAGTAACTGTCGCCATCGGCCAGAAGTTTATCGCCAGCCAGCAATAGCAAAAGGTAGCTGATCAGCGGAATGCTGAGCCAGGCGATGCCTGTAAGATGCAGATTTCGACGCTGTGGAGGGGCGTCTGAATGATCGGGCAGTGAATGGGCCATCCTGTTGTCCTTTTTCACAGATCCTCAGCAAAGGATAGTTCAGGGATAACAGAGCGGGGAAAATCAGAGACTTAGGCAATAAAAAAAGCCACCCGGTGGGTGGCTTTTTCTGCGTCTTACTGTTCGTAAGTGCGAAGGAATTTAGCGATACGCTCGATTGAATCGCGCAGCTCATCTTCACGCGGCAGGAAGACGATACGGAAGTGTTGGGTATCAGAGAGGTTAAAGCCTGACCCCTGAACCACCAGTACTTTCTGCTGCTGCAGCAGATCCAGCACCATCTTCTCATCGTTGTGGATCGGGTAAACCTTAGGATCCAATTTCGGGAACAGATACATCGCACCTTTAGGGCGAACGCACGATACCCCCGGAATATCGTTCAACAGCTCACAGCCCAGATTCATCTGGTCATAGAGACGGCCGCCATCGACGATCAGTTCGTTGATACTCTGATAGCCGCCCAATGCGGTCTGAATGGCGTGCTGTGTTGGTACGTTAGAGCAAAGACGCATGCTGGCCAGCATGTCGAGGCCTTCGATGTAATCGCGAGCATTGTGTTTCGGACCACTGACAATCATCCAGCCAGAACGGAAACCGGCGGCACGATAAGTCTTGGACAGGCCGTTAAAACTCAGGCACAGCACATCGTCTGCCAGTGAAGCCAAGGGTGTATGTGTGGTGCCATCGTACAGAATCTTGTCGTAGATCTCGTCAGCAAACAGGATCAGCTTATGTTCGCGAGCCACCTCAACCAGCTGCTCTAGTACTTCAGTTGGGTAAACAGAACCGGTTGGGTTGTTCGGGTTGATCACAACTATGCCGCGGGTGCGATCGGTGATTTTACTGCGGATATCATCGATATCCGGATACCAGTCAGACTGTTCATCGCAGACATAATGAACCGGGTTACCACCGGCCAGGCTGGCTGCCGCTGTCCAGAGCGGATAATCCGGTGACGGGATCAGGATCTCGTCGTTATCATTCAGCAGGCCCTGCATCGCCATCACGATCAGTTCAGATACACCGTTGCCGATATAGATATCTTCGATGCCTACATCTGAGATGCCGCGGCGCTGGCACTCCTGCATTACCGCCTTACGGGCAGAAAAGAGGCCTTTGGAATCACAGTAGCCCTGTGCTGAAGGCAGGTTATGGATAACGTCCTGAACTATCTCTTCTGGCGCTTCAAACCCCCATGGGGCGGGGTTACCGATATTCAGTTTAAGAATACGGTGACCTTCCTCCTCCAGGCGTTTGGCTTCCTGGAGTACTGGGCCACGGATGTCGTAACAGACATTAATCAGCTTGTTCGATTTTCTGATAACTGGCATGGTACCTGAACTCCACCCCGGACCCCTGTTCTCTATTTCAGGTTTTAGCCCGGGTAAAATGTAAAAAGGGGATAGATCATACGCCGTTTTTGCTGTCAAAGAAAACTGCGAATATCCACTTTTCAGAGGCTTAGGATGAATACAGATAGTAAAAAGGTCGTAAAGAGCGACGAGGAATGGCAGCAACAGTTAACGCCAGAGCAGTTTGCAATCTGCCGTAAGAAGGGTACTGAACGCGCATTTACCGGCGAATACTACAACCTTAAGGCCGATGGCGTGTACCACTGTCGTTGTTGTGGTGAGCCCTTGTTTGATTCGGCAACCAAGTATGATTCAGGCAGCGGCTGGCCAAGTTTCTGGCAGCCACTAGACCGTGAAAACATCGATGAACATCATGACGAGAGCCACGGTATGCTGCGGGTTGAGATCACCTGCTCCAAGTGTGACTCTCACTTGGGACACGTATTTACCGACGGGCCCAAGCCGACCTGCCTGCGCTACTGCGTAAACTCGGCGTCATTGACATTTGAAGAGGACAAGGACTGAATAATGCGCAGCTTTGATTGGTTGTGGCAGCACGCACAGCAACATAAGAGTGGCGAAAACCTCGAAGATCTTCTGCCGCAGTGCCTGACGGCTGAGCAGTTGTCCGCTGTGCCAGATGACCGGCTGTTTTCCGACCTGACCCGACGTGTATTCCGGGCCGGGCTGAAACACTCAGTGGTGGATGGGAAGTGGCCAGCCTTTGAACAGGCTTTCTTTGGCTTTGTACCACAAAAAATTATCCTGATGTCTGACGAGCAGCTGGAAAATCTGATGCAGAACGATCAGATCATTCGTCATTGGGGCAAGATAAAAGCGGTGCGGGCCAATGCGATGATGATCTGTGATGCTGCAGAGAAGCATGGCAGCTTTGCAAACTTTCTGGCTCAGTGGCCACAAGATGACATCATCGGACTGTGGCAATACCTGAAAAAGCAGGGTGCACAACTGGGTGGCAATTCCGGCCCTTACTTCCTGCGAATGGTCGGTAAAGATACCTTTGTTTTAACTGACGACGTTATAGCTGCGCTAAAGGCTCAGGATATTATTGAGAAAAAACCAACCGCCCAGCGAGACCTAAAAAAGGTTCAGGAAGCGTTCAACGAGTGGCATCAACAGTCTGGTCGCCCGTACTGCCAGATCAGCAGACTACTGGCCTATACCGTCGGTTGGTAAAGTTTCACATCATTTGAACAGCCTTAAGGTGATGCTGATACGCTTTTGGAGGATAACCATTGGCGTATCAGCGTTACATCTGGCTGCCGGCAGGCCTGCTGCTGGCACTTCTTCTGGTCATTGAACTGACCGGCCTCGATCTGATCCTGGCAGACTTTATCTATCAACATACTGGTCCCGGCTGGTGGCGAGGCTTCTGGCCAGATCAGGTCTGGCATACCGGTGCCCGTCGTGTATCAGTGGCGCTACTGCTTATTATTCTGCTCACTGCTGTTGCTAGTTGTTTTATCGACCGACTAAAGGGCTGCCGCCGAGCACTATTTTATACCGTTATCTCCAGTGGCTTGGCAGCATTAACTGTGGCCAGTGGCAAGGCGTTAAGTAGTCAAGCCTGTCCGTCAGATCTGCTGCGCTATGGCGGTGATTTGAGCTACCTGCCGCTGTTATCAATGGACACCCGAGATGCGGGGAACTGCTTTCCGGCGGGACACGCCAGTGCAGGTTATGGTTGGTTTTCACTTTACTTCGCCGGGCTGGCGTTGAAGAGTCGCTGGCGAATTTTTGGGGTGCTTATGCCCATGGCTGCCGGAGCTGTGTTTGGAATCGTGCAGCAGTTCAGGGGAGAGCATTTTTTGTCACATGATCTCTGGACTATGCTGATCTGCTGGACGGTGGCCGCATTGACGGCTCAACTAATGCTGAAAGGCCCGGATGAGTCGGGGCTACAGGTTACGCTGGCATCGCCCAGATGCCGAAGACAAATCCCATAACAGTGAAACGGGCGATATGGAAACCGCCGTCGATCAGCCAGAGTTTTACTGATCTGCCGGAGAACTGATAGTTAATACCCAGCGAAGCCGCAACTATACCGGCACCTACTGCCAGTCCGGTGAACACAGCGGTCTGTAGATCAGGGGCAGGCCCAAGCAGGCATTGCAGGACCAACGCTGAGAGTAGGGTAAACAGTGCTGAGGCTGCGTAGACCTGAGGGGCATTTTTAATAGGAGTGTCGGGGTCTTTGCCTGTTTCCTTGCACCAACTTTTCAGGAACATTAGTGGTGAATACCAGATCGCGCCTAAGGCGAAGCTGACGATAGTGGCCAACAAGACAGCTAACACGTCGATACTGTAAATCATCTTCCCTGCTCCCTTTGGGATCAATAAGCTGTTACTTATGATTTTAGTCGGGAGCGGGGGCTATTACCCCATTAGATTTTCAAGTTAATGGAACATCAGGGGCTATATAGAGGGGCTAGGTAACCCCCTGAGTTTCACGATACATATCCTGTATTTTTTATACGCCGTATTGGCGCACCACACCTGTGATGATGGCGTCGAGCAGCTGCTCTCGGCGTGTTGAATCGGGTGGCTCAATGCCCAGTGTCACCTGTGGCCAGAAGGCGACCGCTTTCAGCTGGCCGTGGATCAGATCTGCGGCCATATCCGGGTCTTCGCATTTAAGCGCACCGGCTTCAACTGCCTCTCGTAACCAGAGCTTCAGGCCAGCTTCTTTTTCGGCGATGCTGGCGATTACGGTTTGCGCACGGGTCGGGTCCTGAATCAGTTCTGCCAGTACTACCCTTGCCAGCTTCAGATAGCTCGGTTGAGAGAGCAGTTCAAGTTTGCTCTGCAAAATGGTGCGTAGCTGAGCATCGACGCCTTTAGCTGCATCAAAGCGCTGGTCTTCGGCGGCTTTGGTCTGTTGCCAGAGCTGCTGAAGTATCTCGTCAAAGAGCGCGTCTTTACTGGCGAAATGGTTATAGACCGTGCGTTTTGAAACCTCTGCGGCAGCGGCGATCTTATCCATGCTGGTGTTGGCGAAACCATTGCTCTGAAACTGCTCAATCGCAGCGCTGACAATAGCTTTTCGCTTGAGGTCGGTAAGGCGTTCCTGGCGGGTCATGACTCAAATCCAAAATAACAACTGAATGTAATCTTACACTCATGGGTTTACTTTTCATAATTAGGATGTAAACTGCTCGGTGTAGTTTACATTTTGCTGGTCTCTCAGAGTCCCGGAGAAGGTCATGGCTTTTGGAAAATATCAGCGTCTGCGCCGATCTCTGGTGTGGCTCACTGTTGGAGGAATTGCATTGTCTATCGCATATATCACCGGCTGTGCCGGCACTAAGGCTTATGAAAACTCGCCTCAGTACTCTGAGGGCAAGTTCACTAACGATGTTGTGATCAAAGGGATGTCTTTCTCAGATGGTGTTAGCAGTTTCTGGAAGTTTATCTTTGATAAGCCCGCTGATACGGTGCCGGATAAGGTGATTCCGGTGCAGGCGCTGACAACAGAGCAGCTACTGGCGGCCCCGGATAATACAATCTATCGTCTTGGGCACTCGACCATACTGCTGAAACTGGCAGGTGAGTTCTGGATGACTGATCCGGTGTTTTCTGATCGGGCATCACCGGTGCAGTGGGCGGGGCCAAAACGCTTCCATCAGCCACCGATCAGTATGGATGAGTTGCCGCCGATTAAAGGTGTAGTGATCTCACACGACCATTACGATCATCTCGATAAGCATGCAGTGCGTGCGTTGGCTGACAAGGTAGAGCAGTTCTATACCCCGTTAGGTGTTGGCGACCTGATGATTGAGTGGGGCGTGCCGGTTGAGAAAGTGGTGCAGATGGATTGGTGGCAATCGGTCAATGTGGCAGGTGTACGTCTGTCGGCCACGCCAGCACAGCATTTCTCCGGTCGTGGTCTGGCAGATGGTAACCAGCGCTTGTGGGCATCTTGGGTGTTTGAAGCTCAGGATTACAAAGTCTTCTTCAGTGGTGATACCGGCTACTTCGACGGTTTCAAAGAGATAGGTAACCGTTTTGGCGGCTTCGACCTGACTCTGGTTGAAACCGGTGCTTACAATAAAGCCTGGTCACAGGTGCACATGATGCCGGAAGAGTCGCTGCAGGCGCATATCGATCTTAAGGGTAAGCGTATGCTGCCGATCCATAACGGCACTTTCGATCTGTCACTGCACAGCTGGTACGACCCTTTCGAACAGATCGAGACACTGGCTGCTGCCCAAAGTGTTGAACTTGTCACGCCTGAAATGGGGGAAGCTGTATCACTGAGCCAGCCGCAACAAACCGCAAGCTGGTGGCGCAAACTGATTGATATACCAGTACAAATTGCCGCAGAGTAGTACTGACACCAGGGAAGGTGCGAATAAGTCCCGCTCGTTCTCTGCGAGACCTGTCGCCTGCAGATACTAGGCACGCTTTGCAGCTAATGGCCTTAGTCCTTAGCAAAAAGCGTAACAACGTAGATGCAGGCTACAGGCCTCGCCCTTTGGGGCTTAGAGGGTGATGCGTACTCTTTGTTGGCACTTTTTGACAGGTCTAGACATGCCTGCAAAGCGCCGCCGCGATTACGCGTCCCCCTCTAAGCCAGAGAGCCGGCAGGACTTAATCGCACCTTCCCTAGAATAAAATACGTGTTATTGTGAACGGACTACGGCCTCTGATGAGGCCGTCTTTACGTTAGGGAGAACATAATATGGCCATCACACGTATCACCGAATTTCAGTCAGCACCGGGCAAAACAGAAAAACTGCGCGCCTTTATGGTCGAGCTGCTTGATTACATCCGTGAATCTGAAGGTTGTGAAGGGGTGCAGCTGCTGCAACAGCAGGAAAACCCGTCTTGCTTCACGGTGATAGAACAATGGCAGGGAACCGAATACCACCAACGCTCCGTTGAGAACTATCCTGTAGATAAGATGCACGCCGCTATGCCACTGTTTGGCGCAGCGCCAAAAGGTGCGTTTTTCGCAGAAGTCTGAATAGACAGGAGTAACTGGTGAGAATCGCCGCAGTTTCGGATATCCATAGCAATGTATATGCACTACAGGCAGTGCTGGATGATATCCGCCAGCGCGGCGCAGACTACAGGGTGAACCTGGGCGATATCCTCTACGGCCCTATCGCCCCTAAAGCGACCTATGACCTGCTGATGCAGGAACAACTAATCACTATTCGGGGTAATCAGGACCGGCAGATCTACGACGCCACCCCCGAAGAGATCGCTGACAATCCTACCATGGCTTTTATCCTGCAGGACCTGGGTGAAGAGCCCCTGCAATGGATGCGTGAGCTGCCCTTTGATCATCAGCTCACCGACGATGTTTACCTCTGCCACGGTACGCCAACCGATGACCTGATCTACCTGCTGGAAGATGTCAGCAGCGGCAAAGCCCATCTTCGCCATGAAGATGAGATCATCAAGCTTCTGGACGGGCAGTCATCCGGGCTGATTCTTTGTGGTCATACCCACACCCCGCGTTCGGTCTATACCTCAACCGGCCAGCTGATTGTGAACCCCGGCAGTGTTGGTCTGCCAGCCTATACCGATGATGAACCGGTGCTGCACTCGATGGAGAATTTTAGTCATCATGCCAGCTATGCGATGCTGGAGCATAATGGGCATTGCTGGATTGTAAACCATATCAAAGTGCCTTATGACTATGAGGCGGCAGCTAAAGATGCGATGGCAAGAGGGAGAGGGGATTGGGAGCATTTTTTGAGGACGGGGAGAGGGTTGTCTACTCCGTAGATTCTTTTTGTGGGAGCGACTTATCGTCGCGAATTTTTTTCTCCTTTGTTGCAGGCTTTTTAATCTGGTTTCTTTTTTTCCGCCTGTTGGCGGGTCAAGACCTTTGCGTCGCCAAAGGTCTTAACGATCTAAAGGCGACCCCACCGCTTGGCTGCCTTCGGCAACTTCCCTGCGTGTTTCGTCTTAATGCTAAATCCTGAAACTCGCCCTTCGGGCTCAAACACTCAGAATTCTCAACGCATTAAGCCTGCAATACTCGGCTGCGCGGGAGGGGGATTGGGTGCGCTTAGTTGCTTTTGCCGTGGGGGAGGAATTCTCTTGTAGGAAATGAGATGGACCCGCCAACCGAGGTGCCACAATTAAGGTGTCTCGGCATCACTCAGCAGGAGGTCCACCATGAATCAGATTAGCATCCTC